>MKWU01000031.1_pt1 | contig 259923 bp, 232 predicted proteins | sample 809101 | NCBI WGS metagenome assembly MKWU01 (sample SAMN05860141, study PRJNA318959) | sponge metagenome | host: Aplysina aerophoba | place: Slovenia: Piran, Adriatic Sea, Gulf of Piran | collected 2013-05-07 | reverse complement strand
ACACGCGAATCCGGGTTACCTTCGCAGGACCCCGTGTACTCGCTGTTTATGTGTTGCGCTTTCACGATCTAACGCTTACTCCCTGCCGTCCAACGGCTAGATTGGTGTCCGCACTCGTCAGCACGGCTCTGCCTGAAGTCTTCAATTCTTAATTGTACACATGTATTGGTATTTTTGTGGCAATTCGCCGCGAATTTTGACGTTTGGGGAGATTCCTCGCTGCGCTCGGAATGACAAGAGGGTGCGGGGCGACGGGAGGAGCGGGACGACGGGTGGAAGTGGGATGACGGGTGTTGGAGCGTTCGCGTTGGATTGCGCCGGGGGTGAACGCGAGGGTCGTGGCGGAGGGCGACCACAAGGGTCGCCCCTACGGTCGTGCTGGATGGCGGTTGGGTGTGGGATGACGGGAGTGGAGGTGTGCTACAAGATTTGGGAGCGCACTCGGCTACGGCGAATTCGGTTTCTTTGGGCGATGGTCAGGGTGGCTACGGGGGACGCTTCGGATGGCTCGGGCCCCCTTTGTCCTTCGGACATTTCCCCCGCGAGCGGGGGAAAACCTGATGTTTGGGCGTTTTCCTCGTGAACGGGGGCTTCGTGACCCCTTTGTCCCCCGTATCGGGGTACGGGGCAGGCTTCGGACGTTTCCCCCGCTGGCGGGGGCAAACTGGATTTTCGTCTTTTGGTGGGGGTTGGTTGGGGGAATTGTCCGAGGACTCGGACTTGGTATGTGTTGGATTTTTCGCCGTGGTGATTGGCGATGTGTTCGGCCCATCTGGGGGTTGCGATGCCGTTGGGTTCTTCGATGTTTGGTCGGCGGATATGCCATGCGGCGTTGGCGAGGAATTCGTGGTCGGTGGGGTTTTGCTGGAATGCGGGTGTTTCGTGGGCGGAGATGTGGATTTGGTGCCAGAGGTCGTGCTTGTCGTGGAATGCGTCGTAGAAGGTGCCGGCGAGGTTTGTGGGATTGCCGATGAGGAGTAGTTTTGAGTTGCTTGAGGTGAGGCAGCTGAGAACGGCGTCGTAGATTTCTTCCTTCACGCCCGATGCTTCGTCGACGATGGCGAGTAGGTTTGGGCTGTGGAATCCCTGGAAGCGGACCTCAGAGGTAGCGGTGAATCCGATGGCGAATCGGCGTGGAGAGATGTCGAGTCGTGTCTGAGTGATTTTGCCTTGGATGGTGTCAAAGTTTCGGAGGTAGAGGGATCTGATTTCACGCCATAGGATCTGTCTGACTTGTCGTTCGGATGGAGCGGTGGTGATGACGATGGCGTCTTGGTGTGCCATCAGCCACCATATGGTTGCGATTGCGGCGGCGTATGATTTACCGGCGCCGTTGCATGATCGGACGGCGATGAAGTCGTGTCGGGTGAGTGCGTTGAGGATTTCGCGTTGTTTTTTCCACGGATTGGCTGCGAGGATGTTTTTGGCGAACCAGACGGGGTCGTTTTGGGTTTTTCGGATTTGGCTGTGGTTGAGTTTTGGGAGGTTGTATGTTGGGTTCTTGGGCATGGGTTGATTTTAGCATGTATGAACTAGGATGCGAAGGATGGGGAAGGATGGGGGTTGTTGTCTGAACCGCGGATTACGCAGATTTTCGTGATGGGCTGTGATTTGGGGGTTAGATGGGAGTCCGGGCGTGAGTGGAGGGGGTTGGGTTTGCGACCGGGGATTGGGGCGTACACTGGTTGTCATGACGACAATGGCACAGGCGGGTGTTTGCAACATCCCAAACCGGAGTATCTTTGAGGGGGACAACCTCGATGTGATGCGGGGGATGAATGATGGGTGTGTGGATTTGATCTATCTCGATCCGCCGTTCAACTCGAACCGAGACTATGCCGCGCCGATTGGGAGCAAGGCGGCGGGGGCGGCGTTCAAGGACACTTGGGACTTGACGGATGTGGTGACGGGTGACTCGCAATGCGGGCCATGCAAGGACAGCGACTAGGGCTTAGAATCGTTTGAACTAACTTGCATTGACTTTAGAGGGAAACTTGGCGTCAGAGAAGGCGACATTCGATGATTACGTAGCAAGTTGCACTCCGTTGCTCAAGCTTCCGGAATTTGAAGCGGAGATGCGGAAACGCGTTTGCGGTATTGCCGGTCGGTTGATCGGCTTTGACTACGACTCTGATCCGTTGACTGGTTTGATCGGGTTCATGCGGGAAGATCTTGATCTGTTCAAGGTGCTTCTCAAGATGACAAACCTTTCACAAGAGAAGTTCAAGAGGATAATCTCGGCTGAACGTCATGCGCGGGGCGATTACGGGAACGAATGGGGTTTGGATCGCGTTCATCGGAACATCATCAGCAACGACGAATTCGCCGAAAGCGTAGCTGCGCTTTTCTTGGAGGGTCGAGATAACCCCACACTTGTAGAGCACGTCGCAGACTTCTATCTCGACCAGTTGGCCTTTCCTGAAAAATGGGCGGACTTGCTCCAAGATCGCGATTTTGCAGCGAGAATCGCGAGAGAGATGCTCGCCGGTGACTACAGTGACAAGAAAGGTGACGAGATCGAGCGGATAGTTTCTGAGAAACTAGACGCAGCTTTGGCAGGAACCGGTCTGACTGGTGTGAAGGGCAGGGTGCCTTTCCTTGGCAAGGAAGTCGATCTCGCCGTACCGAATATTGAGAATCCTGATATCTTAATCATGATTTCATACATGGAGACTACATCGAGTTCCCAAACGACGCGGGCGAACGAGCAGGAGACGATGTTCGATGGCGTCAGAAGATGGAACAGTCGAAATCGGACCAACCGCGCGTTCATTAACGTTGTGGACGGTGGTGGATGGTTGGCACGTCGTCCAGACTTGAGGAGATTACATAGAGATTCGCATTACTGCCTGAGCATCAACATGTTAGATCAACTTAATGAAATCGCGGCGCATCATGCATGAAATGAACGGACACATTAGAAACGGGTACCAAACAGATCGCCTGATATCGGGTGACTGTCTTGAGGTTATGCGCGACTTCCCAGACGACACGTTCGACTTGTCGTTTGCAGATCCGCCGTTCAACTTAGGTAAGCGGTACAGCAATTATAAAGACGGACGGATGGGCGATGAGTACGTGGATTGGTGCCGCGAATGGATAGGTGAGATGGTGAGGGTTACCAAACCAACCGGTTCGATTCTTGTGCACAACATCCCGAAGTGGTTGACTTATTACAGTGCGATCTTGAATGAGATGGCCCACTTCAAGCATTGGATTGCTTGGGATGCGATGAGCAACCCGGTTGGGAAGACGTTGCTTCCGGCGCACTACGGGGTGCTTTTCTACACGAAGCAGCCGAGAGGATTTAAGTTTTACGAGGTTCGTGCACCTCACAAGCGTTGCCGAATTTGCAAAGAGTATCTGAAGGACTACGGCGGTAAGAGTGATCAAAGGCATCCGTTCGGCGCGTTGGTGAGCGATGTTTGGACTGACATTCACCGAATCAGGCACAACAAACGACGCGATCCGCATCCATGTCAGTTGCCGATTCATATGCTGGAGCGACTGATACTGATGACGACTGATCCAGGTGATGTAGTGCTGGATCCATTTCTCGGCACCGGGACTACTGCGATCGCTGCTCGCGCATTGGGACGTTACTGTGTAGGGATCGACATAGATAGCCAATACATTTCAATTGCGCGTGGCAAGATTGATGCGACAGAGCGTACCAAGGAAAGTGAGTTCTATGTCTCGAAGTTTTTGGGAGAGATAGTGACGGTGAGGGATGTTGACGCTAAGCAGCTGTTCCCTAGGCAGTACACGTCTGTGGATAAGAAGCGTGATCGGATGATGTCAAACGTGCACTTGGAAGGGGGGCGTGTTCCGGCAGGAAGGCTGATGGACAAGGGAGCGCGTGAGGGTGGCGCATCGGTTTTATCTGAGATTGATGGTTAGCGCTTAGCCGGGAAATCGTTGGCAAATATGCATCGCTGTTACGGGTGTGGAGGGAGACTAGACCATCTTGATAATTTGCTGCTGCTTTGTGGGCACTGCACAACTCGTTGAAGGGGGATCGTCCGATGGAGTATTTGAGGGCGCGGTCGGTGAGGGAGTACACGTGAGGGGGTGTTATCTGAACTGGGATTTGCTGATGGTGGTTGCAGGCAATGAAACCAACGCGGTGTTTCTGTGTCAGTTCAACTAAGTCGCAACTATGGCTGGGGTCATGTGAGTGCGACAATGGCGTTCACAATTTCCGCGAGTGTCGCGGAGTTATGCCCTTCCGATGTGGTTAGCTCTATGAATCTTCTGAAGACGTGAGGGTTTTTGGTGGCGCTGTCAGATTCATTGAATTCCAATTCAAATTTCGCCTGCGAAAACAACAGGTTGTACGTCTCGTCTCCGATTTCGTCTTTGATGGTCGTTTCGAGGTCATTTTTGAAGCAAGCACTGGTTTCCCAAATGCCTTGTGGCCACTGTTCTGGCGGGCGATCGTTAATCGCCATCAGTCGCTCATTGGCTCTGGGATTGGTCTGCTTAGCGTGATCGCCGTCCCAAATTACGTATACGGGAATTCCGAGATCCCGGAATATAAGTGTTGGCCGGTCCAGATTGTTCTTGCCGTCACAAGGGATCACAGCGATGCCATTGGCATCGAAATCAAAGCCCATCGCCATAGCTGTCCCAAGGATCGCAGCCCGATCATCTTCACCCTCAACCAATACCGCAACGTCCGCGAAAAACCCCTCATTCATCCAAGGCGTCATGATTGCTTGAAGTCGCGGAAATAGACTTTCAGGAGTGAAGGGAGAACCTGGCGAACCAGAAACTTTCCACAACCTCAGCGCGATGGAATCCATATCAGTGCGTTCAGTTTTCGAGATTTTTGGATCATCGGGATCTTGGCCAAACTTTCTGATTACCCTGATCTGCTGGAATCGATCCAATCCAACGAACAATGGTGAATGAGTGGTGTAAATTACCTGAGTCGTTGTAGCGACTCCAGGGATTACACCCGAAGCCAGTTCCATCAAAACTTTCGCGAAATGACGTTGACGACCTGGGTGCTGATAAAGTTCGGGCTCCTCTATCGCCAAGACCAAGCTTGGTAGGTCAATGCGAGAAGATGTGGAACCTGAATTTGTTTCTGAAGGCATTTCGTCCTCGGAACTACCGATTCCCTCCGCGGCAGCGAGGTGCTGCAACATAGTGAATATGAATGCTCTTTGGAGACCATGTCCAGTTTTATCGACCGTGGCACCGAATCCATCCTCGGTTAGTCTGACTTCTGCCTGAGGTAACGGAATTTGCAGATCATCTGTTTCTAGCCAATTAAGTAAAACGTTGGCGTTTGGAACGTACGATTGCAATGTGGTTGTCAAATCGTTTTGCAAATGATCGACCTCCGGTAAGTTGGAACGACTTGTGATGTTTTTGTATTCTTCGGTGACTTCTTGTTGAAACGCAACAAATTCACGTTTTTCAGCTAAAACATTTCTAACGACCAAATTCATAATCTCGGTGACTATTGAACCGCGTCCTTCATTCGCATCATCGCTCGCGTCACGTACAGCGGGTATATGGATAAACCTGTTGAAGCGCCCCAAATAGCCTTGGCCCACTCCGGTAAATCCGAAAAATTGGTCGGTCTCCCGAATGCGCTCTAGTTGCGATGGATTGTCGATCTCCCACTGGTTCAATGCTTCCAGCACGGCGGCGAGCGAGTTTGCTGGTGGCAACGCTGCATATTCATCAGTGTTCGTGATCTCAGCATAAGCTCTGCGGACATCCATCGCACCACCAGCGGCGCGGATTGCAACGAAATCGCGATTTTGAAGTTTTGAACCGTGATAAGTGCCGGATCTGTTCGATTGATGGCCAGAGAAGACGCGAACCACTTTCACAACGTCATCTTCCACGTAGTTTTCAAATCGATTTAATGCATCCTCGTTGAGGGCACCGAACGTGACTTCGATTTCGATGTCTTGAGTGATATCTCGATTGTGAAAATCATCCTCAGTCAATCGCGGTGATCCATCATAGAAAAGTCTGAGCGCGTTCAAGAAATTGGATTTGCCGGATCCGTTGCGTCCGACTAACGCAGTAAGATCATCGCAATATAGAACTTCGTCGAGAATTGAGCGGAAATTCTTGACGCGGATTTCTTTTATGCGCATGAGTCAATCACCTTATTCTTGTAGTCGGATAGCGGTCTCGTATGTGGCGATGGAAATACGATCCCTTGGAGCTAGCATTCATCAATGCGGCGTGAATTGATTGATGGACATCAGAATACTGATAGACACCACCGCTGCGGAATTCGATTTCTAATACATTTGTGATTTCATCATATCCGATGGATCTGATGTTGTCGGAAACGACGGGCTCTCGGTTCAATTCTTGTAAATCCCCTAATGATCTGCTTGGTGTAAATGGAATCGGTTTTCTGGTTTTCCGGGTGAGATGATTTTGATCAGGCGTTGGATGCTAGTCTTCACGCCCTAGCTCAACGCCAACACCCGTCGCACAAATTCATGCACTAGCGGACGGTCGGACTCGCGTTCCCAGTCTTCCATCGAGTCTTGGTAAAAGTGTCGGTGGAATTTCTCGGCGAATCCGAAATTACAACGAATCAAAGGGTCATCGTGTTCTTCGGCAAGACGCACAACCGCGTTCTTCAAGGCGCGGTGGCTATCATGCGCCCAACCTCGCTCCTGAGCGACCGACATCACTGCATGCGTCGCCGCGCCCCATGACTTTTCTGCGCCTTGCAATACGTCGCCACGTTCGAACTCCTCGTCGGAAGCTGCGAGGAAATCGAGCGCTACTTGGCGGTGGTCTCTGGGGGACATTGTGGTGGTTGCCATTTGTCAAAAATTTTTCAGTGTTGATTTTATAGGGTGTTCTTCGCGCTTCTGCGGGCAGGCACGAGGCGCTGCCTCTACGTTGATGGTGGTTGTTCGTGGGCATCCCCTGCGTTCGCTTCGCTCCGCGTCCCCTTCGCTGAGCGAAGGGGTGCTGTGCATAACCTCACTTACGACGGATTCACGGTCAGATCACGTGCGTCTCCCCGTTGCCCGGCCCCTCTGGATTCCGGCTTTCGCCGGAATGACGGAGGTTATGCACAGTACCCGAAGGGGAGGAAACAAGATAGATCGCACGCCTAGACGTGTAAAATAGTCGGCAAGCACCAGCCGAGTTTTCCCAGCCCCTGACGAAGCGCAAGAGACGAAAAATGGCGACCAGTGAACATCCGATCACGCGTTCCGAGATGCGAGAAGAGCTTCGCCATTACGCGACCAAGGAGGATCTAGCGAACCTCAAATGGCAACTTGCGGTTTTTCTTGTTGCTCTGGTGAGCGTCCTTCTCGGAATTCTGGAATTTAGGGGGTAAGGAGCGATATCATGCGTCAAGACCTTACCGCTCTCTGGATGGGGCTATTTGTTTTTGTTGCGGGGTTGCTAATCGTCGCTTCCGTGTGGTTCGGCGACTTTAGCTGGGCGAGATTGCTGTTTGGGGGGATACCCACCGCGCTCGGCGGTTTGCTGATGCTGAAACGAGCTTAGAGCCACGTCCTAGCTCAGCGCCAAGACTCGTTGCACAAAATCGTGCACCTTTGGTCTGTCAGCATCCCGTTCCCAGTCTTCCATGGAGTCGTGGTAGAAGTGTCGGTGGAATTTTTCCGCGGCCAAGAAATATGCGTCGATTAGAGGGTCTTCAGCTTCTTCCGACAAATTCATCGTGGCATTTTTCAGGGAGCGGTGGCTCTCGTGGGGCCATTCTCGTTGCTGTGCTGCCGCCATTACGGCGTGGGCTGCCGCACCCCATAACTTCTCTGCGCCTTGCAATACGTCGCCGCGTTCGAATTCCTCGTCGGATGCGGTGAGGAAATCGAGCGCTACTTGGCGGTGCTCTCTGGGGGACATTGTGGTGGTTGCCATGGGTCAAGAACCTTTCAATGTTGATTTTACAGGGTGTTCTTCGCGCTTCTGCGGGCAGGCACAAGGCGCTGCCCCTACGTTGATGGGGGTAGCTCGCAGGCATCCCCTGCGTTCGCTTCGCTCCGCGTCCCCTTCGCTGTGCGAAGGGGAGGGGCCTCCCCCTAGCCCCCTCCTGAAGGAGGGGGGATTGAAGGGGGTTTAGACTTGGCGGTTCGCTTGGCATTCCGTTGCCCGGCCCCTCTGGATTCCCGCGTGCGCGGGAATGACGGGGGTGGACGGGAATGGCGATTGTTAGTGGGTTGGGTTACAACCAGTATGCGGATGAGGTGGGATGATTGGGGTGGTGGTGTGCGATGGTGGCGGGGGAGATTCTTCACTGCGCTACGCTCCGTTCAGAATGACAGGGTACGGGAGGGGTGCTCCGTTCGGGACGACAAGTGCGGGAGGGGCGTTGCGATTGGGATGGCGTTGCGTGCATCCCCTGCGTTCGCGTTGCACTCCGTTGCCCGGCCCCTCTGGATTCCCGCGTGCGCGGGAATGACGTTTGTTAGCGGGAATGACGGAGGTTGGCGGGTGAGCGGCCGCACCACATCACCGCGCATCCCCTGCGTTCGCTTTGCTCCGCGTCCCCTTCGCTGCGCGAAGGGGAGGGGGCCTCACTCTAGCCCCCTCCTGGAGGAGGGGGAATTGGATGACTCCTGGAGGAGGGGATTGGATGGCGGGATTTAGACGCCTTCTAGGGTTAGTTCTTCGGAGCGGTGGCAGGATACTTGGCGGTTGGTTTTGGTTTGGCGGAGTTGGGGTTTTTCGGTGGTGCACTGGTCGGTGGCGAAGGGGCAGCGGGGGTGGAAGTGGCAGCCGGTTGGTGGGTTGGCGGGGTTGGCGGGTTCGCCGCCGAGGATGACTCTTTGGCGTCGGGCTTCGATGCGGGGGTCGGGTACGGGGATGCCGGAGATGAGGGCGTAGGTGTAGGGGTGTTGGGGGATGCTGTAGAGGTCGGCACTGGTTGCGATTTCGACGATTCGTCCGAGGTACATGACGGCGACGCGGTCGCTGATGTGGCGGACTACGGAGAGGTCGTGGGCGACGAAGAGGTAGGTGAGGCCGAGTTCGGATTGGAGGTTTGCGAGGAGGGATAGGATTTGGGCTTGGATTGAGACGTCGAGGGCCGATACGGGTTCGTCGCAGATTATGAAGTCGGGTTCGACGGCGAGGGCGCGTGCGATGCCGATGCGCTGTCGTTGTCCGCCGCTGAATTCGTGGGGGAAGCGTCGGGCCATTTCGGGGTTGAGTCCGACCATTTCGAGTAGTTCGGCGACTCGGCGGTTGTAGTCGGCGCGGGTGGATGCGAGGTTGTGGATGGTGATGCCTTCGCCGATGATTGCGCCGGCGGACATTCGAGGGTCGAGTGAGCTGTATGGGTCTTGGAAGATGATCTGCATGCGGCGGCGGAGGTTGCGGAGTTCACGGCCGCGCATGGTGTTGATGGGCTGGCCTTCGAAGAGGACGCGTCCGCGGGTCGCTTTTTGCAGGTGCAGGATTGCGCGTCCGAGTGTGGTTTTACCGCTTCCGCTCTCCCCTACTAGTCCGAGGCTTTCGCCTTTGCGGATGCTGAGGGAGACGTTGTCGACGGCGTGGAGTGTGGCGCGGTTGCGGGAGAATAGGGTACCGGAGCTGACGGGGAACTCGACGCTGAGGTTTTCGACGTCGATGAGGACTGGGGGTTCTGGGTTCTGGGTTCCCGCGTGCGCGGGAATGACGGGGTTGGTGGTGGTCATGTTTTGTTGGGTGGCGACCATTGAGTTACTGGTTTCGGATGTGATTCTTGGGCGTTTGCCTTGCAGGCCCCCTTTGTCCTTCGGACATTTCCCCCGCTAGCGGGGGCAACCCTGCCCAGCCCCTCTGGATGGACGTTCCGTCCGCTGAAGCGCCGGCTTTCGCCGGAATGACGGCGTAAGCGCGGGCATGACGGGGATGGGGTGCGGGAATTGCGGGGTGGGCTACCTTTGCGTTGTTTCTGAGATGGGTTGTCATCGTTGGATTTGAGCGTTGATCTTCGGTTGATGGGGTTTTGCGGCGCGCCCCCTTTGTCCTTCGGACATTTCCCCCGCTAGCGGGGGCAACCCTGCCCAGCCCCTCTGGATTCCGGCTTTCGCCGGAATGACGGGGACAAGCGGCGCTAGACATGGGTCGGTTGTTGGGTGTAGTTGCTGTGGATTTCGTTGGCTACCCAGCATGTGGATGTGTGGCGTGGTTCGACTTGGATGGTTTGGGGGTATTCGCGGGTGCAGCGGTCGATTCTGTTGCGGCAGCGTTCGGCGAAGTGGCAGCCGTCGGGTAGGTGGGCGAGGTCTGGGGGTTGGCCGGGGATGGGGTCGAGGCTGGAGCGGGTGTCGCGGTCGATGCGGGGGATTGAGTTGAGGAGTCCGACGGTGTAGGGGTGGGATGGTTTCTCGAAGATGTCGGTTGATGAGCCGTGTTCGATGATGCGTCCGGCGTACATGATGTTGATACGCTCGACGTAACGGGCGACGACGCCGAGGTTGTGGGTTATGAGGAGCAGGGCCATGCCGCGGTCGCGGGTCAACGTCTGCATGAGGTCGAGTATCTGTGCTTGGATGGTGACGTCGAGGGAAGTTGTTGGTTCGTCGGCGATGATGAGGTCGGGTTCGCAGCTGAGGGCGATAGCGATCATGACGCGTTGTCTCATGCCGCCGGAGAATTCGTGAGGGAACTGTGCGAGGCGTCGTTCGGGGTCGGAGATTCCGACGGTTTCGAGGAGTTCGAGGGCACGGTCTTTGGCTTGGCGGTTGGTGAGGCCGAGTTGGGTGATCATGCCTTCAGTCAGCTGCGTCTCGATGTTGATGACGGGGTTAAGCGACGACATGGGTTCTTGGAAGACCATGGCGATGCGTCTACTGCGATATCGCCGCATGTCTGATGGTTGAAGTTGGAGGAGGTCGGTGTCACGGAAACGGACTTCGCCGTCGACGATGCGGCCGGGCGGAGACGGGATGAGGCCGAGTATGCTGAGGGAGCTGACGGATTTTCCACAGCCGCTCTCCCCTACTAGCGCGACGGTTTCGCCTTCTTCGATGTTGTAGCTGATACCGTCAACGGCCTTGACTACGGTGTCATCGCCGTAGAAATAGGTTTTGAGGTTTTCGACTTCTAAGAGGGGCATTTGTGTTAGCCGCGTGTGGTTCCCCATCGGCCTTCGGATGCGATGTATACGAGTCGGCCGAGGGTCGTTGGCAGGGGCACGGGGTCGTAGTCCTCGGTGGCGGCGGCCCATTCCATGAGGTGGGCGCGCATTTCGGAGATTACGGGGATGTTTGCGGGGTCGTTGGCGACGTTGGTGAGCTCCCACGGGTCGGTTTTTAAGTCGTAAAGTTCATCGAGGTCGTCGCTGCCGGGGTCGGTGACGAATTTCCAGTCTTTGGTTCGGACCATGCGTCGGCGGCCTTCGGCTTCTCGGATCCAGAGGGTTTCCATGAGGAGCTTGCGGCCTTCGTAGCCTTTCTCCATTAGTTGGTGCAGGTCTTCATCGGAGAGTGCAGTTCCGCCGGTGCCGTATTCGCTGAAGGCAGCGGAACGGGGAGGTGAATCGGTGGCGGTTGGTAGTGGTCGGCCTTGGATGCGGCGGAGGGTTTCGGAGGTGATCCAATCCGAGCCGACATCGTGATTCAATCGAGGTCCGGCCGGTGCGATTTCGTCACCGTCTTCGCGGGGTGGGTTGGCGTTGAAGTCTGCGACGCCGGAGAGTTGAAGGATTGTTGGCATGAGGTCGATGGTGTTGGCCATGGAGTCGTCTTCGGCGCCGCATGGGACGCCGCCTGCGGGCCATGAGACGAGCATGGGGACGCGGGTGAGACAGTCGTAGAAGACGCCGCCCTTGCCGAGCATGTCGTGCTCGCCGTTGAAGTCGCCATGGTCGGCGGTGAAAACTACGATGGTGTTTTCGCGTAGGCCGGTTTCGTCGAGATGGTCGAGGACCTTTCCGATGCCGTCGTCGACGAATCGGGTCATTGCCATGTAGACGGCCATTGCGTTGCGGACGTGCTCAGGGTCGTCGACGCTGACGCCGAGCATGTCGTGGAGCTGGCGGTTGCGCGTCGGGATATTGCCGTCGGTGTACTCATCGTCTCGCTGAGGTGGCATTACGACACTTTCCGGCGGGATCATGTCGGCGAATTTGCGCGGGGCTTCGAGCGGATGATGCGGGTCGGGATATGAGAGGAGGAGGGCGAATGGTTTGCGGTTGGGGTCGTCTTTGGAGCTGCCGAATTGGTCGATGAATGCTTTGGTTTGGGTCGTGAGAGCGGCGCTAGAGTAGCCTTCGATGGGGTGATCGGTGACGGCGTAACCGAAGCTGCGGCTCTGTTCAGGCATGTCGGCTCGGGTTGAGTGGGCTTCGGTGATGATGTCTTCGGGGACGACCCACTCCATGCCTTTGTTTCCGGCGATTTCGCCTTTGTAGTTGTTTCTGGACAATCCACCGTGGGACATTTCGCAGCGGACGTCTAGTAGGTCGAGGTCGTCTTGCTCGATGAAGCAGTGGTTCTTGCCGATGAGTCCGGTGGTGTAGCCGAGTTCTTTCCAGATTCGGAAGGCGTGGAGTTGTCCGGATGGCATGAGGGTTTCGTTGCGGCGAGCGCCGGTGGAGTGGGCGTATCGTCCGGTCATCATGGAGACGCGGGCGGGAACGCAGAGGGCGTGGGGGGTGACGGCATGGCGGTACATGACGCCTTCTTCGGCCATTCGTTCGAGAGATGGCGTTGGGATGCCGATCTCGGAGTACATTTGGAGCGCCGTTGCCTTGAGTTGGTCGGCGACGATGAAGATTACGTTGGGGAGCGAGTTTGTGGTCATGGTTATTTCGTGTGATGGTTTGGTCAGGCCTTCAGGTTGCGGGGAGATTATCCCCTGCCTCTCAAATGTGGGTCGAGTATGTCACGGAGTGAATCGCCGACGAGGTTGATTGCAAAGACTACGATGGCGATTGTGAGTCCGGGGATTACGGCGATGTGAGCGCCGAATCGGAAGTATTGCTGGGCGAATGTGAGCATGTTGCCCCAGCTAGGCGTTGGCGGTTGGACGCCGAGTCCGAGGAAGCTGAGTCCGGCTTCGGCGGTGATGGCAGCACCGACGCCGACGGTAAAGAGGACGAGTGAGACGGCCATGGAGTTTGGGAGGAGGTGACGGAAGATGATGCGCAGGTCGGAGGCGCCAAGTGCTCGGGCGGCTTGGACGTATTCCAGTTGGGACTGGGTGAGGGCGTGGGAGCGTACGACGCGTGATGACCCCCCTACAACGTTGAGCGATAGCGCTATGATCACCCCCCAAACAGAGAATCCCAATGCAAGGGTAACGGCCATGGCGAGGACTAGTCCGGGTAGCGATATGAGGACGTCGACGACGCGTTGTACAAGGAGGTCGACGATTCCGCCGCGGTAGGCACTGACGATTCCGATGATGGTTCCGAGAGTTACGCCCAACAACGGTGCAGCGAGTCCGATGACGAAGGAGGTTCTGCCGGCGTGTTGGAGGCGAGTCAGGATATCGCGTCCGAGCTCGTCGCCGCCCAAGACCAACAACTCATCATCAAAGCCGCGCGACATCATCGGTGCCGCTTTGCCGCTCAGCGTCCGATCGTATTTGTGTGGCGTCAGGAGACCGGCACTGAGGATGAACAGCAATATGAGGATGGTGATCACCAGACCTACGGCACCGGTCGGATGCCTGCGCATTATGCGCCATGCGGCTGAGCCGGTGCGGTTGGCCCGGGTTGGTGATAGCTCTGGATTGTTGGTTGCGGTGATCATTCGAGTTGAATGCGTTTGTCTAAGGCAACGTATACCAAGTCGATTAGGAGCATCCAAACCATTACAAAGGCACCGAGGACGAGGACTAGGCCTTGAAGCAACTGGAAGTCCCGTTCGGATGTTGCCGTAACGATTTCGACGCCCATGCCGGGTAGTGCGAAGATGCGTTCTAGGACCACTGCCCCGTTGAGTAGGCCGGCGAACAGCAGTGCGGAAAGCGTGATGATGGGGAGTACGGCGTTGGGCAGAGCGTGACGGATGATAACGCGGTTCGGGAAAAGGCCTTTGGCACGAGCGGTGCGGATGTAGTCCTGGTTGAGGACTTCCAACATTGTGGATCGGGTGAGGCGCGTGGCGACTGCGGCGAAGGAGGTGCCGATCGCTACGGCGGGGAGGATTAGCCGCTGGAACTGTTTGACGGGGGCGTCCAAGAACGTCTCTTGGAAGATTGGCGGGCTCCAGCTGAACCACGTGACTAATGCGAGGAGGAGCAAGATCCCGAGCCAGAAGTTGGGCAGCGCGAGGAAGACTGCTGAGAATGTCCTAATTACTTGGTCGGGCCACCTGCCTCGCATCATTGCGGACAGGATGCCGAAGGGTATCGCCATTGCCGCTCCGATGATGACCGAAAGTATGGCCAGGAGGAATGTGACCTCGGCGGTTTCGGCGACGATGTGCACGACGGAAAGATCGCTCACGTCGGATTTGCCGAGGTCGCCTTGCAATAGCTGGAGCATCCAACGGGCATATTGGACGGGCATGGGGTCGTTGAGGCCGAGACGTTCTCGTATGACCAGCACCGCCTCCTGGTCAATTACGCTCCCGTCTTCGGCGACTAACCCGAGAGCGACGTCTCCCGGCAACACGCGCGCGAGGAAAAACGTGAGTGTCGCCAAAATGAAGAGATTCGGGATTAGCAACAGGACTCGTCTGATGATGTAGTCCCTCACTAAATCAAACCTCTTTCAGACGGTATTATCCCGACCTGTTCATCTCGGCAAAGGGATTGTGCGGCGAGCGATTCGGGATCGCATCACCGCCAAATCCGGTCTACTTTCGTGGCGAGTTTTCGTCAATCCAAACGTCGGTCCAAGTGTGGAGGTTGAACCATTGTCCGAGCGCGCCCGGACGGTCTTGGACGTGGTTAGCGACGAGTTCGCTGGAACCGACCTGCTTGCCCATGGGCACAACCGGGATCCACTCTTCTCGCATCACCTTTTGGATCTCGCGTGTCGCTGCATGGGCGTCGACCGGGTCGGTCGCGCCTTGCAGTTCTGTCAACAGGTCGTAGATCTTGTCGGGTGGAGGAGCGGCGTTTGCCTCACGACCACCGGGTAGATATTGCTCGAGCAGGAATGCGCTCACACTGGGCAATACGACATTGGGGGTGCTCATCGACATCTCAAAGTTGGCGCTTTGAATGAGTTCAGCATTGGCGGCGGAGTCTCCGACGTTGAGGGTGACCTCCCAACCGGCGTCGGCGTAGACCTGTGCGGCCAATTGGGCCAACTCTTGGAAGAACGATCGTGAGTTTACGACCATTTCGAAGCCATCGATACCTAACTCGTCGGCCAAAGCCTTGCCCTCGGCAACGGCTTCTTCTCTAGAGTCTTTGCTGACTTCCCAGATGTCGGGTATCTCGTCGATAAACGGGTCTACGGTACCGAAGAACCCGGTGGGGACGGAAGCGAATTCGCCGGTCGGCAAACTCTCGAGTTGCTGCATGCGCAATCGGTCGAATAGCAGGTACGCTGCCCGGCGTGCCTTCAAATCGTCGAATGGTGGTCCGTTTGCGTTCATGCTGAGATAGTTGATCCCGGCAAGAGGTGAAATCTCCATGCGCACGGAGTCGCCGATGGAATTTAGAGCGCCGACGGCTGGGGCGAACTCGGCGGGGTCGAAGCTGGCGATGTCGATGCGGCCGGTCTGGATCGCCGCGATGCGCGCTTCGACGTCAGACAACGCCACGGTGGTCATCTCGTCGAGGTACGGGAAGGGATCGCCGTCGGGTGCATCGAGGAAGTAATCGGGATTGTTCCGCGAAGTCACGAACTCTTCCATCTCGGCTTCATCGATGATGAACGGTCCGGTGCCGACAACGCGATCGGGTCCGTTCATTCCGCCTTCTTGCTCCATCACGTGTTGGGCGAAGACGATGCCCCAAGCGGCGGCGAAGTTTTGGATGAATTCGGCGTTCGGGTTCTCGTAGGCGATTGTGATGTTGTTGTCATCAATGATCGTGATGTCGGTGATGCTTTGGAGCGCCAGCAAGCGTGGGTAGCGTTCGCCTTCTGGTGGCGACTTAGAGCGTTCGAATGTCCACTTAATGTCCTCAAGTGTTAACCCCTGACCGTCGTGGAACTGGACGCCGTCTCGGATTGTGAAATTGATTCCCGCGGCATCGTCGGCGATGGCCCATTCGGTTGCGAGATCTGGAATGATCGTAGTGCCGTCGGCGGGGTCGAATCTGACGAGGTTGCTGTAGTGGCGTTGGAGGCTCTGAGGAGCGAACCACACTGCTTCGGTGTTGTAGTCCCATGCCCGCAAGGTGCGCGAAACACCTCGTATCAACGAACCGCCCCGTTTGCCGTCGGAATCTGGAGCCATTGCCGCGGTCGGCTCTGGTGCCGCGGTTGGTTCGGGCGCTTCAGTCGGTGCGGGTGCTTCGGTCGGAGCGGGCGCCTGGGTTGCCGTTGGTTGGACCGGTACCGACGTCGCCGTGGGGTCTTCTCCGCCACAACTGACGATTACGGCAAATGCGGCGAGCGTCATCACTAGGAGTGCAACTGCCGTCAATGTCGATGTAATTCGAGGCTTCACCATGCCAAGCCATCCTCCGATCTGTGAGAGAGCGTGTATGCACCTTATAGTGTCGATCGTTCGGATTCGCGCTTTGATGGCGACAGAACATATTGACATTTGGGCGCTGCGTTCAGTATACGCGGTTTGACTTTACCCGTCACGTAATATAGTTTGCTACTTGCGTCAGTGCGTCTGTGTTGAGTTGTTTGTCTCGCCCTAGTGCGAGAAGCTGCCACCATAGTTCGCACTGAATTGTTGGGTTTGGGCTGTGCGAATCACGGTCCGGCCGATCTGTCAACAACCAACAACTGAGAGGTGTCAGATATGAAAAACACCAGGTTACGACGGTTGCTCACTGCGCCATCGATGATCGTTTTGTCAGCGGTCGCATTGACGATGGCATTGGCGGCGAGCGTCGCTTGTGGTGGCGGCGAGACAATCGTCGTTCAAACCGTCGAAGTGCCGGTCGAAGTTCCCGGACAGACTGTCGTTCAGACCGTCGTCGTCGAGAAAGAGGTCCAGGTAGCGGGTGAAACCGTAGTCCAGACCGTCGTCGTCGAGAAAGAGGTCCAGGTAGCGGGTGAAACCGTTGTCCAGACCGTCGTCGTCGAAAAAGAGGTCCAGGTAGCGGGTGAAACCGTTGTCCAGACCGTCGTCGTCGAAAAAGAGGTCCAGGTAGCGGGTGAAACCGTAGTCCAGACTGTCGTCGTCGAGAAAGAGGTCGAGAAGGAAGTCGTCAAGGAAGTGGTGAAAGAGGTCGAGGTGGTGGTAATACCGACACCCGAACCCGTTCGTGTGGACTCACCTCACATTACGGCTGACCCAGAAGTAAACAGTTGGCCGACGATTTACGACGACAGCGGCAACTTGCTCCCGATACCCGATTCATTCCAAGAGGCTCCGCTGCTCGCAGCTCGCGTGGCCGCTGGCGAACTGCCTCCTGTTGAAGAGCGTTTGCCTGAGAACCCGCTGGTTCTGAAGCCCACAGACGGCATCGGCAAGTACGGCGGAACCTGGTACCGTGGTTTCACGGGCCCCGCCGACGGACAGAACATGGAGCGTCCGCTCAAGGACCACCTGCTCTTCTACGAAGTCTCCGGTGCGGTTGTGCAACCCAACATCGCCGAGTCTTGGACGCAGAACGAAGACGCGACCGAGTTCACCTTCACGCTTCGCAAGGGCCACAAGTGGTCTGACGGCGCACCTTTCACGACAGCGGACATCATGTTCTGGGTCAACCACATGCTCCACAACGAAGAGCTGAACCCAGCCAAGCCGGCGTGGACGCAAAAAGGCGGCGAGACGCTAACGTTCGAGGCGATCGACGAGCAGACCTTCAAGGTCACCTCGCCTGAGCCGTACGCACCGTTCGTGACATTGGTGGCATCGGTTATCGTAGCCGGTCAGCACACCCGTGGTGACGGCGGTGACGGTCTCTACGCACCGAGGCACTACCTTGAGCAGTTCCACCCCGATTTCGTGGGATTGGAAGAAGCTGAGCGAAAGGCTTCCGAAGCTGGTTTTGACAACTGGTACACGTACTTCCTCGACCGCAACCACGCGAATGCCAACCCGGATGCTCCGATGCTTACAGCATGGCGCGTCACCGGCAGCATCAACACGAACGAGTGGTCGTTCGAGCGCAACCCGTACTACTACGCAGTCGACACCGAGGGCAACCAGCTCCCGTACATCGACCATGTCGTACTTACTCTTGCCCAGAACCTTGAGGTTTTGAACCTCAGCGCGCTGGCGGGTAACTACACGGTTATGGGTCGGCACATCAACATCGCCAAGCTTCCGCTGTTCCTTGAGAACGCAGAGTCTGTTGGCTACCGCATCCAATTCTGGCGCCAGCCGCAGTCGGGTATCGCGAACATCTACGTGAACGAAACCTGGGACGGCAACGAAGAGATCCAGGGTTACATCCAGAACGTTGAGTTCCGTCGGGCGCTTTCGATGGGTATCGAACGCGATCAGATTAACGAGGTCTTCTTCCTCGGTATCGGTCAGACCTCCGGTCTGTGCCAGGGTTACCCAGACCCGGACAACCCAGGTAAGTACATCGGCGAGGACGACATCCAGTTCAACCCGGACGCGGCCAATGCGATCCTAGACGAGATCGGTCTCAGCGCCAAAGACGGCGATGGGTTCCGGTTGATGCCTAGCGGCGAGCGACTGACGGTTCAGTTGCCGTCCGTAGTTGCAGCATTCGAAGACTACCCGGCGATCAACGAGATGATCGCGCGACAGTGGCAAGTCAACATCGGCGTCCATGCCGAGGTTCAGTCGCTTGAGCGTGGCCTACACGGCGACCGTGGGTTGTTGAACGAGTTGATGACGACCAACTGGGAGTCGTCACCGCGATCGACCACGCTGATCACGCCGCAACACCTGCTTCCGGTAGGCGGCGGTGGTAACACCGGTCGTCTGTACGGTGACTGGCACCAGTCCGGCGGCGAAAACGGTATCGACCCAGCTGGCATCAACGACTTGATCAAACAGCAGATGGTCCTCTACGACGAGTCGCAATCTACGGCTGGTCCCGAGCGATACAACGAGATCCTCCAACGAGTGGTCGAGCTCAACTGTTTGAACGTCAACCCGATAACGACGGTGATGAACAAGCCTACGTACGTTGCGATCATTAAGAACAACGTGCGCAACATCCCGAACGCGCTGCCGTTCTCGTACCACAACCAGACCTCAGGAAACGCATTCCCTGAGCAGTGGTGGATCGACGACGAAAATGCGATGATGGGCCAGTAGTTCGCACCCACTTTGTCCTTCGGAATTTTCCCCCGTTCGCGGGGGAAACCCTAAGGGTTTTGGCGAAACATCCGCCCCCGATTTGATTCGGGGGCGGATGCTGTTACGTCTACAGAATCCCAATCACTGGGACCGGATCAACATCTGACGAACGAATATGCTCGCCTTCTTTATCAGAAGAGTCATCTACGCGGTCATCGCCATGTGGGCGGTGTCTGTGATCGCGTTCGTAATTATTAACCTTCCAGCCGGCGATTTCGTTACCACGTACATTGCGACTCAGCTCGCGACGGGAAACCTCGTGTTGGAGGACGAGGCTGAAAGTCTGCGGGACTTCTACGGACTCAACGATCCTGTTTACGTCCAGTATTCAAAATGGATAACGCGCATCCTGCAAGGCAATCTCGGTTTTTCGTTCGAGTTCAATGCACCGGTTAGAACGGTGCTCGAAATGAACTTAACGAACACGTTACTGTTAGGGGCGTTCACTGTTGTATTCATATGGGTCGTTGCGATTCCCATCGGAATCTACTCGGCGGTCAAGCAGTACTCGCCGGGTGACTACATAGCAACGTTTTTCGGCTTTCTGGGATTAGGTGTTCCAGACTTCTTGATTGGGCTGGTTATGTTGTGGTTGATTTTGGATACGACTGGCTTCCTTGCAACCGGTTTATATTCACATGAATTTCGGAACGCACCTTGGTCTTTCGGAAAGGCGTGGGATTTGGCGAAACACATGATTTTGCCGGTTGCCATCCTAGGCACAGCCGGCACAGCTGCGTTGATCCGCGTTATGCGTGCCAACTTGCTCGACGAGTTGAAGAAGCCTTATGTGACTACGGCGCGTGCCAAAGGACTCACTGAGTGGCAGCTGATAATGAAATACCCGGTTCGCTACGCATTGAATCCCGTGATCTCTATGACGGCGTACATTTTGCCTTTCATCATATCCGGTAGCGTCATCCTCTCATTCGTCCTTGATCTCCCTACTATTGGAAGGGACTTTCTACGCGCACTGACAGCACAAGATATATATCTCTCGGGAGCGGTTATTCTATTCTCAGGTTGGCTGACAATCATCGGAACGTTTGTTTCCGACTTGCTCCTTGCGTGGGTCGATCCTCGGATACGACTGGAGGAGGATTAGAGCCATGGTTGCAGGATCACAAGCCGGGCCATCATCTGACGTCCAGGAACGTGTTGACCCAGACGAAGGCGACGCCAAAGTAGAGGTGATGTCGCAGCGCCAGCTGATCTGGCACCGCTTCAAACGCCACCGCCTTGCGATGGCTGCGACTGTGATCGTGGCGATCTTTTACCTGATCGTGATCTTCTCCGACTTCTTGGCAACGAATGACCCCGAAGACATCGAAGCGGCCCGTCAATACACGCCGCCGCAGTGGTTGCGTGTTTTCGATGGTTTCAAACCCGACCTACACGTTTGCCGACTTGTTGGTTCGCGCGACGAATTTTTGCGGAAAGTTTACGTAAAGGACTGCGATCAGAAGGTCGATGTCCAGATATTCGCCAGGGGTTACGAATACAAGTTATTCGGATTAACACTGGATCGACATTTGCTAGGTGTCAACGATCCAGAGGTAACGGCCGAAGAAGCGATATTCATCCTGGGAACCGATGTTCAGGGTCGCGACCTGTACTCGCGCTTGATGCGTGGCACTCGGTTATCGTTGCTGATCGGCTTGACGGGGATCTTCATATCGATAATAGTTGGCACGTCGTTGGGTGCGGTTTCGGGCTTCTACGGCGGGTTCATTGACAACTTGATTCAACGCAGCATCGAGATCATCCGATCTATACCTACAATTCCGCTCTATCTTGGTTTGGCGGCTGCGTTCCCGGCTGACTGGTCGGTTGAGCGAAGATTCTTTGCCATCACGATCGTGGTTTCATTGTTTGCTTGGACGGAGTTGGCGAGGGTTGTTCGTGGGCGGTACTTGGCGATGCGTCAGGAGGATTTCGTTACTGCTGCGATAGTGGCCGGTGCGAATCAGCGCCGCATCATCTTCAGGCATATGCTGCCTTCGTTCTACAGTCACATAATCGCGGCGAGCACATTGAGCTTGGCGTTAATGGTAATCAGCGAGACAACGCTGAGTTTCTTGGGTCTCGGTCTGCTTCCGCCGGCGATCTCTTACGGCACGATGCTGTTTACGGCGCAAAACGTTCAGACCGTAGCGCTTGCTCCGTGGTTGCTGATCCCCGGCATTTTTGTCGTAGTCTTGGTACTGGCGCTCAACTTCATGGGTGACGGAATACGTGACGCAGCCGACCCGTATGGGAGTTGATGGAGAGGGTGTGAAGAGATGACTACTGAGACCAGGCAACCCACCGCCCCTCTGGATTCCGGCTTTCGCCGGAATGACGTTGCGGCACCTCTGGATTCCCGCGTGCGCGGGAATGACGTTGCGTCGGCTCGGAATGACGATATGTCGGGCGGGAATGACGTTGCGTCGGCTCGCAATGATGTTGCGTCGTCCGGGAATGGCGAAAGTCCGGTTGCGGGCGATGCGATACTATCGGTTCGGGGTCTCGAGACTCAGTTCTTCACGGACGAGGGGGTCGTACGGGCTGTGGATGGCGTGGATTTCGATGTGCTGCCAGGTACGACTATGGGTATCGTGGGTGAGAGCGGCTGCGGGAAGAGCATCACGGCGAAGTCGATACTCCAGATCGTGGAGGCGCCGGGTCGAATCACGAACGGCGAGATCAATTACAACCCGAGTGGTGACGCGGGTTCCGCGACAGACTTATTGAGTTTGGGGGCGAACAGCGACGCGATGCGATCGATACGTGGTGGTGAGATCTCGATGATCTTCCAAGAGCCGATGACTTCGTTCAGCGGATTGCACACGTTCGGCAATCAGATCGACGAAACTTTGAGGTTGCATACGAATCTCTCGAAACAGGAGCGGTTCGACCTCGGAGTTGACTGGCTCGCGCGCGTTGGCATTCCCAATCCGACGCAACGGATGCACGAGTATCCCTTCCGTTTCAGCGGCGGGCAGTTGCAACGCGCGATGATCGCGATGGCGATGTGCACGAACCCTCGTGTGTTGATCGCGGACGAACCGACCACGGCGTTGGATGTTACGACCCAGGCTCAGATTCTTGACTTGCTGCAACGGATGCAGGAAGAGAACGATATGGCGATCTTGTTCATCACGCACGATCTGGGAGTCATCTCCGAGATTGCGGATGACGTAACAGTGATGTACCTCGGTAAAGTTGTGGAAACGGGTCCGGTCTTCAGCTTCTTTGACGAGCCGAAGCACCCCTATTCGAAGGCGTTGCTGACTTCGATACCGAGCATGTTCACTTCATCTCGTGAACGATTGCCGTCGATCTCTGGTTCGATACCGCATCCGCAAAATCGCCCGATGGGGTGTGCATTCCACCCGCGATGTCAGTCGTTCATGGCTGGGACATGCGATGTCGGAGAACCTGAGCTGCAAAGCGTGAATGAAGAACAGGAAGTAAGCTGTTTCCTGTACGAGGGACAGTAGATGGCGGTCGAAACAACAGAAAACGGCAATGGATCGGCGTCACTGTTAGACGTTCGGGGTTTGGTCAAGTACTTCCCGATCAAGCGAGGATTCCTCCGCAGGACGGTCGGTACCGTAAAAGCGGTCGACGACATTAGTTTCGATATTCGCGAAGGCGAGACGCTGAGCTTGGTGGGTGAAAGTGGCTGTGGTAAGAGTACGACGGCGCGATCGATCATTCGTGCGTACGAACCGACCGCCGGCGAAATCATCTTCAAGACCGAAGACGGTGATTCAATCGACTTGGCGCAGCTGTCATTGGTTGAGATGCGGCCGTTTCGGCGTCAGATGCAGATGATTTTCCAAGACCCGTTCTCGTCGTTGAATCCGAGGATGAACATCTACGAGATCATCAGTGAACCACTGTTGGTTCACGGCATTGGTTCAAGTAGCGAGCGCGAAGATCGCGTGGCCGAGTTGCTGCGTGTGGTTCGACTGCGTCCCGAGTACATGCGAAGATATCCACACGCTTTCAGCGGCGGTCAACGTCAGCGCATCGGTATCGCCCGCGCGCTTGCTGTGAACCCTCGACTCATCCTCGCCGATGAACCGGTCTCTGGTCTTGACGTTTCGGTTCAGGCCCAAGTCATCAACTTGATGATGGACCTGCAAGACGAGTTGGGCTTGACCTACTTGTTCGTTTCTCACGATCTGAGCGTCGTTAAGCAGATATCGAACCGAGTTGTAGTGATGTATGTTGGGCGGATCGCTGAGATCGGCACTCCTGAAGAGCTTTTTGATTCACCGAAGCACCCATATACCGCGGCGTTGATGAGTTCGGTGCCGAAGCCGCATCCGAGCCAGCGGACCAAGAGGTATGTGCTCGAAGGTGAGGTTGCGAACCCCGCCAATCCGCCGACCGGATGTTACTTCCATCCGCGTTGTCCTTTTGCGACGGATCAATGCAAGGTTGAGGTTCCACCGCTGGTAAAATCTAAGGATGGTCGTTTCGTCAGCTGCCACCGCGCAGACGAGATTGAACTTACAGTCAACTGATTTAGAGTAACCCCTCGACGGTCCTGCCCCTAACACAGGGAATGGCTAGATTGGATTTCCTAATCTAGAGCGAGGGTAAGTTCGGATATATTAGCGCCATGGGAACTATCGATATTGGTCGTTTGTCGAGGCTTGAGGTCCTGCAGCCCGATGCGGCTCGACGACGACGCTTAACTTTAGCGATATCTTTGCTCGGGGTCCTGCTATCGATCGCGGCGTTTCATGTCGCGGTGCTGGGCCGTTTCGAGTATTTCGAGGACGCGGTCAGAGTAGAAGGTTGGGGTGCCGTTTTCTTTTCGATCGGCGCGGCGATTTCGGCATTGGTCGTTGTGCCGATCGCGGTATTTCACGCCCGGGACATGGCTCAAATCCCCGCCAAACCGATCACTTGGCTGTTCATGGGGTTCGGATTTGGGGTCGCGACGCCGATATTGACGGGAGGACTAACCCGAACCGCCGGTGCGTTCGCGGGGCTCGCTGAAGGCGCCTATGGTGTGGGCTCGTTGCCATCGCTATTGTTGGACGCGGTGATTATATTCCCGTACGACATGTTCGTCCAAGGCGCACCGAACGTATACGCAGGACTGTTGTCGGGCGGGTTTTTCGCGATCATCGGGTTCCTAGTTGACCGTCTGAACGCGGTGAGGAACGAAGCGATCTCGATTTGGGCGCCTTGGGTAGTCGCTGTGGGCCTGGGTTTGCCGATTATGGTATTTACCTTGGTCGGACCGACCGAATTTCTACGCGATCTCGTCCGATAGCGTAAACGGCCACTAGACGCTGGCCTTAAAAACGTCGGAGATGCTCTGGACGTTGCCGGTGGCGGTGTCGCGGTGGAGGTAGCACAGGGCGGCCTGCGTATCTCCAACTCGATACAACGGGGGCATCTCGTCAGTGCACTCGGCCATCACATATGGGCATCTCGGCGCAAACCTACACCCCACTTCATTCGACGCACCGCCGGTTTCTTGAGAAGCCATATCACGGCCCCACCGTTCGCTAGGGTTGGGACGGGGGATCGATTCCACCAAGAGTTGCGTGTACGGGTGCTGGGGATCCTGAATCACGTCCTCGACGCGTCCGGTCTCGACCACCGAGCCTTGATACATAACGATGATGTTGTCGCTGATTTGGAACGCTGTCGTCAGGTCGTGCGTGATGTAGATGACAGCGATGCCGAGTTCTTTGTTGAGCAGATCGATGCTGCCTAGAATCGTGGCTCTTAACGACGCGTCGACCATGGATACTGGCTCGTCGGCGACGATGATGCGCGGCTTTAGCAGCAATGCGCGGGCGACCATGATTCGTTGGCGTTGACCACCGCTCAGTTGGTGCGGGAAGCGACCAAGTGTCTCCTGGTGGCGCAGACCTACGGTTTCGAGAGATTCGACGACGAGATCGCGCGCCTCGCTCTTGGAACGTGCCAACCCGAAGTTCTGAACCGGCACCATCATGACGTGATCAACTTTGTAGAAGGGGTTGTAGACCTCGAAGGGGTCCTGCATGATCGGCTGGACTTCGCGGCGGAACTCCCGCTTTTCCGATCGGTTCAACGAAGCGATGTCATGTCCGTTGAAGTAGATGACACCTTCGGTTGGCGGGATGATGCCGAGCATCAAGCGCGCAAGGGTAGTTTTTCCACTTCCGCTTTCTCCAGCCACGGCAATGATGCCGGGGTTCTCTCGTGGGATTCCCAAGCTGACGTCGTCGACGGCGATCGTAATATTCCGGCGAAGTAGTCCGCCTCCGAAGACTTTGGAGACGTTCTCGAGTTCAAGGACGTTGTCAGCGCCGTCCGTCGAATCGAGCGCGGTCATCGAGGCATTTTGAGCAACCAACTAAGCGTCCTCTCCGTACATATGGCAAGCGACCCATCGGCGCGGCTCAATCTCGTTCAAGTGCGGATCGACTGTCGTGCACAGATCGGTGTTCAAACTACCTCTGATATCCACAAACTCGTCCCTGAAGTCCTCATCGTTGTTGTATATCGGGCAACGGGGATGGAATCTGCAACCTGGAGGAGGAATAACCAAAGTCGGTGGCAAGCCTTCGATCCCGGTAAACGTCCCTTTCACCTGAATGTCTGGCAGGCTGCTGATCAACTTCTTGGTATACGGGTGCTTCGGGTTTCGGAAGACCTCTTCTATCGGGGCAAATTCAACGAGGTGGCCCGCGTACATGACGCCTAACACGTCGGCGAATTGTGCCATCAACCCCATGTCGTGACCGACCAGAAGGACCGAGGCTTCCATCTCTTGCTGCAACTGCTCCAAGGTAAGCATGATTTGGCGTTGAACCACCACGTCTAACGCGCTTGTCGGTTCGTCGGCCAATATCATCTTTGGCCGTAGCGACGTGGCTATGGCCAGCGCAACACGTTGCTTCATTCCCCCGCTAAGCTCGTGTGGGTACATATCCGCGACGGAGGCATCCAATCCGACGCTATTGAGCAACTCAACGACTCGTTCGCTCACCGCACCTTTGTTGAGCATCTCGTCTCTCGGGGTGTGATGCTTGATGCCGTCGATGATCTGATCACGCACTCGGTATACCGGGTTGAGGGAGTTCATTGCGCCTTGGGGCACTAACGCGATATCTCGTAGCCGGGTTTGCCGCATCTGTTCATCGTTCAAATCCAATAGACTGACGCCGTCGAGCCTGACATTTCCACCGGCAATAATTGCCGGCGGTTTGTGGAGACGCATCAACGCCATGGCCATCGTTGTCTTGCCAGATCCGGACTCGCCCACCAAACCCATCCGCTCCCCACGCTTCAGGGTGAACGAGACATCATCCACTGCTTTGACCTGGCCGGCGTCGGTATCGTAATAGACCTTGAGGTTCTCGACCTCGAGGACGTTTTCGGCGCGATTGTCGACGTTAACGGCGGCGGGCGCAGTTTCAGCGGTTGTCATCTAGATACCTACAATCATTCGGTCGGTCGAACCGGCGTCATACGCGGCGTCGGAGGCGCGGATTAGCGACCTCGTCTAGGCCGGCGGACATGAGGAACAATCCTACGAACAGGATGATGATGATCACGATCGGCGGTATCAACCACCACCACAATCCCTTCAGCAATGACGATGTGTAAATGTTCCAGTAAATGGTCATGCCAAGGGTAGGTGAGTCTAGCGGTCCCAAGCCAAGGGCTTCGAGGCCTACGGAAGCGAGTATCGCGCCGGCTACTGATGCGACGAAACTTGCCAACACGTATGGCGAGAGATTAGGCATCATTTCTTTGAACACGATTCCGATTGTGCTCGTACCCGACATCCGGGCCATCTCTACGTATCCCCGTTCGCGCATTACCAACACCTGCGAACGGATCGCCCGTGCGGGACCCGGCCATGCCAAGATGGATATAACAAACGCCATCTGATCGACGGATAACCCCTTTCCCGGATTCAGGGATGTGGCAATCAAGACGAGGATAAGCAACCCAGGAATCGGGATTAGGCTGTCGACAATCACCCGGATGACGGCGTCTATCCATCCGCCCATATACGCGGCTAGAAAGGCCAAGATCATGCCTATGCCCACGCCGATGGCGGCCGCAATCAGTCCGATACGTAATGTGAGAGGTGTCCCGACGATCATGACTGCCAAGATGTCGCGACCCTGTTCGTCGGTCCCGAGGGGGTAGTCGTCAAACGGGTTCCAGGACGGTCGCTCACGGGCGGGGACTGACAATGCTCGTGTCAACCCATCCACGCCTTGGGGCTCACCGAGAAGGTCATCTTGTTTGTAAAACAGGTACCCGCCAACAACGCAGAGGAAAAGGCCCAACAGCAAGCCCAACCCGCCGATCAGCAATGGATTCCGTCGCAGATAACGCAACAACGGGATAATACGTTCGCGGTAGATACCGACGGCTTCGTACCTGCCAGCCGATTGAGGTAATTCTGTTATTGCGGTTGGTGTCTGCATAGCCGAGTTACGAATCAGCCTTCTGTGTATTTAATTCGCGCATCTATTAGTGGATAGATCAAGTCAAGGATCAATGTCGCCAACGCCGTTCCCAAGGCCAGCACGAAGACGATGCCTTGAATTACAGCATGGTCGCTACGAGGTATTGCTTGTACCAGCAATCCACCGACGCCGGGATAGGAGAACACGACTTCAACGAGAACCAAGCCGGAGACGATCAACCCAAGTTGCAATGCCAATCCGGTCATTTGCGGTAGCATGGCGTTACGAATGCCGTAACGGAAAAACATCGTCCTATCGGGCAGTCCCTTGGCCTCGGCCTGGAGCATGTAGTCTTCGCCCTTTGTCGTTACCATCATTCCGCGCATACCCATCGCCCAACCGCCGAGTGACACTAGGACCACGGACAACGCTGGAAGCGTTGCGTGCCAGAGCACATTGCCAATGAAACTCCAATTAGACCAATCGGGCCAACCCGCCACTCCTCGCGAGTACCCGCCAAACAATGGAAACAAACTCCAAACGAACGAAAACGCCAACAACAACACCAACCCAAAAAGGTAAAAAGGCACGGCCGAAAGTGTCAGGATCGGTGACATCAACACCATCAAGAACTTCTTATTTCTTTTCCATTCGAGTATCGCACCCATCAATGTTCCGACGATGAATGCGAAGAACAGCGTCAGCAATCCTAGTGCGATCGTCCACCAAATCGTCTCGGCCAGCAGCTGATTGACGGTCTTGGGCCAGTTAAATATTGAACGACCTAGGTCGAACTGGATAATGCCCGTCATGAACTTCACATACTGTTGCCACAGCGGTTTGTTGAACCCATACTTTTCGTCGAACGCTGCGACCATGGCATCGGTATCTTCCAAGAAACCGCCGCGTGCTGCTTCCTCAAGCAGTTTTTCCTCGAGCGGGTTTTGGCCCGAGATTCGAGGAAGGAAAAAAACGATGGAACTAGCGATGAAAATCGTGATGAGGAACATCGATAGACGGCTGATTATGTAGTTCCAAGGCATGCCGTGTCTTTTACCGCGCGCTTAAGTTGTTTCAACACTTGCGGTCCAATCCACGCAAAGGCGAAGATTGGACCGCAAGTGTTGTCACGTAGTCTACTGACTCCGCTGTTGTTTACTGAACAGCACGGAGGTTGTTCAGGATCAACTGGAAGGTCAAGTGCCAGAACGCACCGTTAGCGTACGGGTTGTCGTGGGTTGGCCAGTTGGCCCAGTAAGTCTGGTTCATCGGGATGCGGTGGTACCACTCGATGACCTGGACGTCGGGCAGCTCGTCGAGCCAGATGTCCATCGCTTCTGTCCAAAGCTCCTCAAGCCGGGCGACGTCATCGATACCGGTCGCGGAGACCTCATCGGTGATTTCGTTCCAGCGCGGGTGGCTCCAGAAGTAGATGTTTGACTGGTGACCCTCACCAGCCTCTTCGGCGTCAGTACCGTAATAGAGGTTCATGGTGAAGTACGGGTCACGCACGGATCCGCCGTGTCCACGCAGTCCACAAGACGCGTCGCCAGAGTTCTGGCGAGAACCGGCGTCGGGCGGGTTGCTGTAGGACGACTTGATGCCGTGGTTGTCGAGCTGTCGGGCGAGGATCGGACCGAAGTCGTTGAAGATGCCGAAACCGAGGATGTCACAGACGACTACGTTGCCATCTTTCTCCCAGTAACCATCGGCGTTCTTCGAGTATCCGGCCGTCGTCATGCGAGCGTCACCCTTTTCGGGGCTGTACTCGCCGGTGTTGTACTCGCCGGTGAGTTTGTCCTCGATTGCGTCGTAGTAACGCTGCAGAGGCGCGTAGGTCGGCAGCGGCAGAATGGAGGGTGTACCGGCACCGTCGTAAGCAACGTCGATCAACTGATCGCGGTCGATGTAGTAGGACACTGCCCATCGGACGTTCTTGTCGTTGTAAGGCGGCTTGCTGTCGTTGAACAACAGGCTGATGGGCCACCAGTCAACGTAACCGTATGGCGGGTTGAAGCCGGAGTGCGTAACCACGTTCGGGTTTCGAGCCAGCACCTCACGAATGGTCGTGGGGCGAAGGTCCAAGGTCGCGTCCGCGGTGTTGTTGATGACGGCCTGCGCCATCTGCGTCTCGCCCGGGTTCGGGACGTAAACGATCTGTTCGACGTCTGGGAGTTTCTCGACGAGACCTTGATCGACTGCCCACCACGAGTCGCGGCGGTTGATGATCTTCTGTTCAGGGGAAGTCTGTACGACATGCCATGGGCCTGTGGTCACTGGCCAGCCCTGGTCGAGGTCAAAGTTGGTGAATTCCAACCAGTCCTGACCTTCGAAGACGTGCTTCGGAACGATGTACAGGCCGATGTCGAACTTGTAGGTCATGAAGTAGAAGAACTTCGGGCGCGGGCCCAAGAAGTCAATGACGACTGTGTGAGAGTCAACTTCCTCAATTGAATCAATGTCGCGCTGCACTTGCGAGCTGCGGCGAAGACCGGAGTTCTCCTTCAGGTAGTTCAGCGTGTAAGCGACGTCGTGAGCGCCAAACGGCTCGCCATCGCTCCAGGTGATACCTTCCCGCAAGTTAATGGTCAACTGCGTAAAGTCGGCATTGTATTCCCATGACTCTGCGAGCCACGGGTATTCCTGATCGTTGAAGGCTGAATAGAATGCCAGCGGCTCGTGCAGAATGCCGGAACCGTTCTGGTGGCTTGTGCCAGGGTTGTACGGGCTCCAGATGTCGTGGTCGGTATAGCGACCTGCTGCACCAACTCCACCGGCACCACCCCACAGGAGTATCAATTGGCGGTTTCGTGGTATCTCATCGCTCATCATCATCGATTCGTCGTCCATGGCTGCCACGGTGACTTCGACCTCGACTACCTTCTCGACTTCGACGACTTTTTCAACCTCGACAACGCGTTCAACCTCAACGGTTTCGACGACGCGTTCCGGAGCCGCGGTGATGACGCGCTCAACGACAACTGTCTCAACGACGGTTTCTGTGCCTCCACAGGCGACGGTGGTTGCGACCATTGCCGACAACACGGCGACCAAAATCGCCAATTTATATCTCATTGGTGGGATCCTCCCTTTTCAGGTACACGTTAATTTGCCGCGGAACAGCGGCTAGAATCTGCAACGTAAATTTAACACTCCGTTGATATCGAGTCAAACTGAAACTACGTATCACCCGACGTTGAAATCCATTCTGGATTTTGGCGCCGCACGGTCGAATCCAACGGTCGACAGGAGAGGCACGTCTAGCCTGAACCCGCAGTCTCAACCTCTGATTTGCGAGTTCGTCCATCGGGTTTGCGGCCAGATCAAACTCACACAAAGATTGATCCAGCCGCCAATCACCCAATTCGTGTCCGACCCTTTAACGCGTTATTGAACTGCTCGAAGGTTGTTGAGGATCAACTGGAACGTCAAATGCCAAAACGCACCGTTAGTGTACGGGTTGTCATGCGTCGGCCAATTCGTCCAATACGTCGTGTTCATCGGGATACGGTGGTACCACTCCAAAATTTGGACGTCGGGCAATTCCTCCAACCAAATATCCATCGCCTCTTTCCAAAGCTCTTCGAGGCGGGCTACATCCTCGATACCCGTAGCTGAAGCTTCGTCGGTAATTTCGTTCCAACGCTCATTGGACCAACGATAGAGATTCGGTTCGTCTTCGGTGCCCCGGTAAAGGTTCATCGTGAAATATGGATCACGGAGCGATGCACCATGCCCTCGCAATCCACAAGACGCCTCGCCGGCAACCATGCGAGATCCAGCGTCTGGCGGGTTGGCGTAGGACGATTTAATACCGTGGTTGTCCAGTTGGCGAGCAAGAATCGGACCGAAGTCGTTGAAGATACCGAAACCGAGGATGTCGCAGACGATTTCACTGCCATCCTTCTCCCAATAGCCGTCCGCATTCTTCGAGTAACCAGCTGCCGCCATCCGCTCATCTCCCTTGGCAGGGTTGTATTCATTGGTGTTGTACTCACCGCCAAGTTCGTCTTCGATCGCGTCGAAATAACGTTGCAAAGGAGCATAGGTCGGTATCGGCAAAACCGAAGGAGTGCCTGCACCGTCGTATGCGACGTCGATCAACTGGTCACGGTCAATGTAATACGACACCGCCCATCTGACGTTCTTGTCGTCGTACGGAGGTTGGCTTGCGTTAAATAACAACCCAATCGGCCACCAGTCCACGTAGCCGTACGGCTTGTTATAACCCGAATGCGTAATCACGTTCGAGTTGCGGGCCAATACCTCTCGGATCGTTGTCGGACGAAGGTCCAAGGTCGCATCGGCCTCGTCGTTGATAACCGCCTGCGCCATCTGCGTTTCACCAGGGTTCGGCACATAGACAATCTGCAACACCTCAGGGAGTTGGTCAACCAAACCACGATCGACAGCCCACCATGAATCCCGCCGATTGATCAGTTTCTGCTCGGGCGAAGTTTGAACTACCTCCCAAGGACCAGTCGTCACCGGCCAACCCTTATCGAGGTCGAAATTCGTAAACTCCAACCAGTCTTGTCCCTCAAAAACATGTTTCGGGACGATGTACAAACCGACTCCGAACTTATATGTCATGAAGTAGAAGAACTTGGGACGTGGACCTTGGAAATTCACGACGACGGTTGAGTCATCGAGTTGCTCAACAGACTCGACATCGCGTTGCACTTGAGAACTTCGGTTAATGCCTGAGTTTTCAAGAAGGTGATTGATCGTATAGACCACGTCGTGAGCACCAAACGGCTCGCCGTCGCTCCAAGAAATACCTTCTCGAAGATTGATCGTCAACTGCGTGAAATCATCGTTGTAAGACCACGATTCAGCTAACCACGGGTATTCCGTGTCGTTAAACGCTGAGTAATAAGCCAAAGGCTCAAACAGGATCACTGTCCCATTTTGGAAACTCGTACCTGGGTTGTAAATGTTCCAGATATTGTGATCAGTGTAGCGCCCAGCCGCCCCAACACCGCCGGAACCACCCCACAACAGAATCAGCTGCCGGTTGCGGGGAATCACGCCATCGTCCATCATCATCCCGTCGTCTTCAGCCATCACCTCGGCCGTGACCTCAACCTCGACAACCTTCTGAACCTCGACTTCGACAACCTTTTCAACTTCAACAACTCGCTCAACCTCAACAGTCTCGACAACGCGTTCCGGTGCCTGAGTGATGACCCGCTCAACGACGACCGTCTCAACAACGGTTTCAGTGCCTCCACAGGCGACGACGGTTGCGACCATTGCCGAAAGTGCAACGACCAAAATCGCCAATTTATGTTTCATTGGGAGGATCCTCCATTTATCAGGTACACGCGGAGTTGCGGCCAAAGTCTGCGAAAAAGTTAACATTCCGTTTGACTTGAGTCAACCTGAGCCTGCGGTTGAACCACCGACGGCAATGTAGCCCGGATTTCGGCTCCATCCTGTGGCAGGCAACAGCCGACTGGTGAGTGCCGACTGATTCAAACTCGTCGGCGCAACCTCGGATTTGCGACTTCGTCTAGCCCAGCTGAAATCATGAATAACCCGACGAATAGCGTGATCAATACGACGATGGGCGGCAGTAACCAGTACCACAAGCCCAGTAATACCGAGCTGTTGAAGATGTTCCAATAGATCATGCTGCCAAGTGTCGGGGAATCTAACGGTCCTAAACCTAGCGACTCAACTCCGATGGAGGCTAGGATCGAGCCGGACACGGCGGCCACGAAGCTGGCGAGTGCGTACGGTGCAAGATTGGGCATCATCTCTCTGAAAATGATGCCGAGGGCGCCAGTGCCAGACATTCTTGCCATCTCTACGTAGCCACGTTCGCGGATCACCAGAACTTGCGAGCGGATGACCCTAGCTGGTCCCGGCCACGCCAACACTGCAATCACGAAGGCGAGTTGGTCTACGGATAATCCTTGTCCCGGGTTGAGCGATGTGGCCACGAGTACCAACACGAGCAGTCCAGGTATCGGAATCAAACTGTCCACAACGGTGCGAATAACAGCGTCGACCACTCCGCCGAGATAAGCCGCTACGAATGCTAGTAACATCCCGACTCCGACACCAATCGCGGCCGCGATCAGGCCGATCCGGAGCGACAGGGGGATCCCAACGACCACTGCAGCATAGATGTCTCGGCCTTGCAGATCCGTGCCGAGTGGGTAGCCGCTCCAAGGATTCCAAGACGGCCTTTGATTGGCTTGGACAGACGCCGCCCTGACCAGACCGTTCACACCTCGGGTTTCACCAAGCAGGTCCTCCTGTTCGTAAAACAGGTACGAGATCCCGACGAACAGTGTCAGCGCCAAGAATGCGCCGATACCGATTAACATCAGTCGGTTTCGACGAACGTAACGGAAAATTGGGATGATTCGATCCCGAATGAACTCCGAGTTGGTCGCCAGCGAATCCAACCAATTCATCTCTGCTGGGTCTGTTCTCACTTGTTCCACGAATTCAGACCTTTCACGAACCGCCGGATTTAATTCGAGGATCCAGCAGTGGGTACGTCAGATCGAGAACGAGGGTCGCAGCCGCGGTTCCAAATGCCAATACGAACACGATTCCCTGCGTGGTCGGATAGTCGTTTGATCGCACAGCCTGTAATAGTTGCCCGCCGACGCCCGGGTAACCGAAGACGATTTCCACCAGGACGACGCCGGACACGATCAGACCCAGTGCAAGGGTCAATCCGGTAACTTGCGGCAACAGGGAATTTCTGATTGCGTACTTCGTCAACATGATTCGTTCTGGAAGACCTTTGGCCTCAGCTTGAACCATGTAGTCCTCGCCCTTAGTGGTAACCATCATGCCGCGCATGCCCATCGCCCAGCCTCCAAGAGAAACCAGTGTGATCGACATCGCCGGAAGAATGCCGTGCTTGAGGACACTGAGGACGAATTCCCAATCCGACCAGTCTGGCCAACCGATGACGCCCTGTTTGAATCCGTAGACCATTGGAAACTCGCGATTGACGTTGAATACGAGTAGCTGTAGTACCAATCCGAAGATGAAGAATGGGACCGCCGAGATGGCTAGGATCGGTGCCATCGCGACCATGAGTCCCCAGTTGTTCCTCTTCCATTCGAGCAATGCGCCCATCGTCGAACCGATTAAGAATGCGAGGACGAGCGTCAACAGACCCATCGAAAGCGTCCACATTATTTTTTCGGCAAGAATCTCGTTGACTGACTTTGGCCACTGGTAGATCGATCGCCCAAGATCGAATTGAACTACGTCACCCACGAACTTGACGTACTGCTCCCAAAGCGGTCTGTCGAACCCGTACTTTTGCTCAAAGACCCGAACCCGTTCTTCAACGGCTGGGTCCTGGTAGCCGCCGCGTTGGGCGTCTTGATAGATCTTCTCCGCCAGCGGATTTTGCCCCGAAAGACGCGGCAAGAAGAATACGATCGTACTCGCCATCCATATGGTGACGACGAACATGAGCAATCTGCCCGCCATGTACCGCCAAGGCATTCGGCGTATCTAACCTTTCGGATATTTCAAACCACGCGTGCCGATGATATGACCGAATAGGCCTCAAGAAAGATGTTGAGGCCGATTCGGTCGTCGATTGCTGGCACCGAACTTCTGTCGATCCGTTATTGGACTGGCTCTAGCTCGTTCAGGATCAGCTGGAACGTGAGGTGCCAGAACGCTCCGTTCACGTACGGATTGTCGTGGGTCGGCCAGTTCGTCCAGTATGTCGTATTCATCGGAATCCGGTGGTAGAACTCAAGCACCTGAACGTCGGGCAATTCATCTAACCAGATATCCATGGCCTCGTCCCAAAGCTCTTCTAGCCTTGCAACGTCGTTGATCGCGGTGGCGAACACTTCGTCGGTGATGGCGTTGAATTCTGCGTTGTACCAGTGGTACGCGTTTGGCGCGCGGTTTTCAGGTGTTGCTGGTGCGTTCGGATCGTAAGTCTTGGGGTCACCACCGGTGTAGAGACGCATCGTAAAGAACGGGTCACGGACTGAACCGCCGTGTCCTCGCAGTCCGCACGACGCTTCGCCGTTCGATTGCCGTGACCAAGCGTCTGGCGGAGTGCTGTAAGACGACTTGATTCCGTGGTTATCCAACTGCCTCGACAAGATCGGTCCGTAGTGGTTGAAGATGCCGAAGCTCAAGATGTCGCAGACAACGACATTCCCGTCCTTCTCCCAATACCCGTCCGAATTCTTGGTGAACCCGGCTTCGGTCATTAACCCGTCAGCCTTCACGGGGTTGTACTCGGTGGTATCGTGGGTCGTCGTCAACTTGTCTTCGATCACATCGAAGTAGCGTTGCAACGGCGCATACGTTGGCATTGGCAGGTAGGAGAGCGTCCCAGCGCCACCGAAACCGATTTCGATCAGCTGCTCGCGGTTGATGTAGTTCGAAACCGCCCAGCGTACACGTTTGTCGTCGTACGGTGGTTCGCTCGCGTTGAAGAGCAGACCGACAGGCCACCAGTCGACGTAGCCGTACGGCGCGTTGTATCCAGAGTGCGTGATGATCGAGCTATTCCGATTGAGAACCTCGCGCATCGTTGCGGTTTGCAACGAAAGCGATGCATCGGCGCGGTTTGCGATCATCTCTTGCGCCATCTGGGTTTCACCCGGGTTGGGAATGTAGACAATCTGGAGGACCTCAGGCATCTTGTCGACGAGGCCCTGTTCGACGGCCCACCAACTATCGCGACGGTTGAGGATCTTTGACTGGGTAGAGGTCTGCACAACTTCCCACGGCCCGGTAGTTACTGGCCATCCTTTTTCTAGATCGAAGTTGGTGAATTCCTGCCAATCGTTACCTTCGTAGATATGTTTGGGCACGATGTAGACACCGATGTCGAACTTGTAGGTCATGAAATACAAGAACTTCGGACGTGGGCCTAGGAACTTGACGACCAAGGTGTTTTCATCCACGAGCTCAACTGATTCGACGTCGGCCTGAATTTGTCCGGAGTGCGGCAGGCCAGGGGTCGTGAGAAGGTGCTCGATGGTATAGGCGACGTCGTGGGCTCCGAAAGGTGTCCCGTCACTCCAATTGACGTTTTGGCGCGTGTTGATCGTCAACTCCGTAAAGTCTTCACTGTATTCCCACGATTCGGCGAGCCACGGGTACTCGGTGTCGCTGAACGCGGAATAGAAAGCGAGGGGTTCGAAAATCAGCTGCGGACCATCTTGGTGGCTTACACCAGAGTAGACGTTCCAGATGTCATGGTTCGTGTATTGGCCAGCAGACCCGACACCGCCAGAGCCGCCCCACAGCATGATGAATTGTCGTTCGCGAGGAATGACCTCGTCGTCCATCATCATCGCGTCATCCGATGGCGCCGTCGTAACCTCTACTTCAACTTCAACAACTTTCTCTACTTCGACGACCTTTTCAACTTCAACGACTCGTTCGACCTCGACGGTCTCGACAACGCGTTCTGGTGCCTGCGTGATGACGCGCTCGACGACAACGGTTTCGACGACGGTTTCGGTGCCTCCGCAGGCGGCAACAGCGGCAACCACCGCAGAGAGGGCGACAGTCAAGATCGCCAGTTTGTATTTCATCGTTTGGGACCTCCTAGGAAAAAGTGCGATTCAGACCGACCAGGTTGCTTTCGCAAATGTCTGAGTGAAACTTAACACCAATTCTCATTTCGGTCAAACCAACGACTAATGCCCTCATTGCTCATGCCTACACGTTTTTTCGATAGCGACGTGGTTAGACATTTGGTCAGATTCGCTGGGGACCAGGTTGCTGAGCGCGACGATGTGAACAATTGATTACGCCAAGATCAACTCACCTGCATCATGATCACCGGTTCACATACAGGTTCCGCCACGGTGATCTGTCTGGGAGACCAACTTCGCATGCTGTTAATCCTCAATGCACAATAAATAGCATGTCCAATTCGGATTTCAGTTCTTTACCCGACGAACCCGCTGGCCCCACTCCCACGCCGGAAACGCGCACCCAAGCCCTTAACCGAATTCGGAGCGCCGAAAACGAGCGCATGGGCGTCGAACGCACAGTTCAGATGCGTCTGATGTGGCTGGGAGTCGTCGTCGGTGCAATTGTCGGTTTGACCGTCGGTTATCTTGCGACCCTCATCACGATCGTCGATGGCGGGGTCGGTGACTTCGGATTCCAGTTCTATCGGCCCAACTTTGTCAGTGGTTTCCTGCGGGTGATTACTGCTTACCTGATCGGCGGAGGTGCAATCGGTGGCGGGATTATGTTCGCCCTATTCACGACCCGTAACGAAGCCAACAGCGTCTTCAGATGGCTGATCGCGGGCATCTTCTACGCCTTGGCGACACCTTTGCTGATAGGTTTCCTGCTGCCGCTAACCTTGCTGATCTTCGGCGACATTGTCGAAGGCCTAAGGCCGGGACTATGGTTGTCAGCGTTCGTCGAAACACTGCTGGGTTCATTCCTAGACGGGTACATCTTCTTGATCAAAGTGCTCTATTCGGGTGTGATCGGGGCTTTGCTCTTCGTCGCCGTTTCCGTCGTAACGTTTTTTGCCTCTTTGCACGTCGAGTTGCCGAAATCGTTGACGCGAAAAGTCTCCAACGTCATCGTCTTCAACGTCATTGGTGCATTGATTGGCCTGATCCCATTGGTAATCATTGTTGCGGGACCGTTCTCATTGGTTACTGCAATTGCGTCGACTCTCACTGGCGAGCGACTTTGAACGACGTCGAAGCTGGTCACCGTTCGTAACTCGAAACGCCGACGGTCAATCGAGTACAATCGAACTTGGTTTTGGCTTAGAGAATCAGGTACCAAATGGCAAGGCAAGTCCCCGGCGAACCATACGCCCGCATCACGTCCCAAGAAGCCTATGAAATGGTCCAAAACGGCGATTCGACCGTCGTAGACGTCCGCAATCCCGACGAATGGGAAGCTGGTCACGTTGAAGACGCGGTTTGGATCCCGGTGGACGACATCATTCCGCGCTTTGACGAACTCCCCACCGACGGTAATCTCCTCTTCATCTGCGAAGTCGGTGCACGTAGTGGTCTAGCCGCTGAATATGCTGCCGCGATGGGTGCAGAGACTTCACGCCTGTTTAACATCGAAGACGGAACGCCGGCTTGGATCGCCCAAGGATTGCCTCACGCCACTGGCGCTTGAAGATCAACTTGTCGAACGGCAACATGCATATCTCCGGGGCCGCGTCTCACCGTCGACACCTCGGAGAATTTCCAACTGACGCGACGAGGCGGTCGGCATGAAACTTCTAGTCGTCGGCTCGATGGCGTATGACGATGTCGAGACGCCCGCCGGGATTCGAAACCACCAACTGGGCGGCTCCGTAACTTACTTTTCGGTCGCCGCAAGCTATTTCACCGACGTCGCAATCCTTGGTATCGTCGGAAATGACTTTCGACCGGAACACCGCGATCTTCTAACCTCACGCGGCATTGACACCTCCGGTATCGAAGTCGTAGACGGTCAGACTTTCCGCTGGTCCGGAAGCTATTTGAAAGACCTCAACGATGCGGAGACCGTCGCAACCGATCTAAACGTCTTCGCAGACTTCAATCCGACAGTCCCAGAAGGTCACCGCTCGATCCCGTACCTATTCCTCGCCAACTGCGACCCGGAGACCCAACAGTCGGTCCTTAACCAGATGACCGACGACCTCCAACTCGTCGCGGGAGATACGATGAACCACTGGATCGTCGAGAAACGACAATCTCTCGACCACTTGATGACTCAACTCGATTTCTCCGTGATCAATGAGGCCGAAGCCCGCATGTATACGGAAAAATCAAACCTTGTCGACGTCGCTGAAGGTCTCCTCGACGAGGGGCCCGACAACGTCATCATCAAACGGGGCGAATATGGCGCCGTGCTCTACAACGACAACCAACGGTTCATCGTCCCCGCGTATCCCGTCCAAAACATCGTCGACCCCACCGGTGCCGGCGACTCTTTCGCGGGCGGTTTCATGGGTTACATCGCGGCCACATCCAGACACGACCCGGAATCTTACCGCCAAGCCGTCATCGCCGGATCCGTCATCGCTTCGTTCACCGTCGAAGGCTTCGGCCTAGACCGCCTATCAAACCTGACCAGCGAGGAAATCACCGATAGGTTTTTTGAATTCGAAGACTTGACGACTTTCGATACCGCGATTCGACTCCCGCTTCGCCAACTAACAGATTGAGGTCCACAAAACCGGAGAATTGATGAACTACGACATTACAGATATAAACCTAGCTCCCGAAGGCGCGCTGAAATCGGAATTCGCCGATGACCAGATGCCGGTCCTACGGGACATCCGCAAACGTTTCGCCGAAACTCGTCCATTAGAAGGCCTTCGGATCGCCGCATGCCTCCACGTCACTTCGGAGACTTCAAATCTCGCCAAGACGCTGGTCGCCGGCGGTGCTGAACTGGCTCTTTGCGCCTCCAACCCGCTCTCGACACAAGACGACATAGCCGCCTATCTAGTTTCTCAAGGCATCTCGGTGTTTGCCCGCAATGGTGAAGACGCTGAAACTTACTACGGTCACATCTCCGCTACGGTTAACACCAAACCCCACCTCACTATCGACGACGGTGCCGACCTTGTAGCCATGCTCCACTCTGAACGTCGAGAGCTGCTGGACGGGACGATCGGTGGAATGGAAGAGACCACGACGGGTGTTATCCGTCTGAAGGCGCTTGACGCCGAAGGCAAACTCGCCTACCCGATCATTGCGGTCAACGATTCGATGACAAAGCACATGTTTGACAACCGGTACGGCACTGGACAGAGCACGCTCGACGGAATTATCAGGGCGACCAACCACCTGATCACGGGCAAATCGGTCGTGACCATCGGATACGGATGGTGCGGACGTGGGTTTGCGGACCGTGCGCGCGGCTTGGGTGCTCACACCATAGTCTGTGAGGTTGACCCCGTACGCGCCTTGGAAGCAGTGATGGACGGTCACCGCGTGATGGCGATGGACGAAGCGGCAGAGATCGGTGATGTTTTCCTGACGGTTACGGGCGGGATGAACGCGATCGATAAGCATCATTTCCTGAAGATGAAGGACGCGGCGATTGTCGCGAATTCGGGTCACTTCAACGTCGAGATCAATATCGACGCTCTCGAAGAGATGTCGGAGGCGCGTCGACAGGTTCGTCCGTTTGTGGAAGAATTCACTCTTGAGAACGGACGCCGCATCAACTTGTTGGCTGAAGGACGGCTGGTGAACCTTGCCGCCGCCGAGGGTCATCCGGCAAGTGTTATGGACATGAGCTTCGCGAATCAAGCGCTGGCCAGCGAGTACATCGCAGCTAACTATCAGACGCTTGGACCGGGTGTACATACTCTACCCAAAGAGATCGACATGGAGATCGCTGCGCTCAAGCTTCAGTCGATGGGCATGAATTTCGACACCCTCTCAGCCGAGCAGGAAAAGTACCTGAACTCTTGGGAATCCGGCACCTAACAATCAACGCTGTCAGCGTGACGCAATACTAGGACACATCACATGGCAACCGGTAATTTCAAACACTTGCTCACCTCCGAATCGGTCTCCGACGGGCACCCCGATAAGATTTGCGACCAGGTTTCGGACGGCATTCTCGACGCCGCTCTGGCTGGTGATCCGAATTCCCGGGTTGCGTGCGAGACATCTTGCACGACGAATCGACTCTGGATGTTCGGCGAGATAACCACCGCATCCGATATCGATTTTGAAGCTGTCGCGAGGGGTGTCATCCGGGACATCGGATACGACGATCCCGAGTATCAGTTCGACGACAAATCGTGCGATGTCAATGTTTATCTTCATTCGCAGTCGCCCGATATCGACGCTGCTGTTAGCACCGCATTGGAGGTTCGCGGTGCCGATTCCGAAGATGTTCAACAAGGCGCCGGCGACCAAGGGATGATGATCGGATATGCCGTCGATGAGACGCCAGAGTTGATGCCGCTGCCGATATCTCTTGCGCATCGATTGACCAAACGCATGAGCGACGCCCGGCGCGATGGTTCGATCCCGTATCTGCGACCGGACTCCAAGAGTCAGGTCACGATCGAGTACGACGACAACCACGTTCCCGTTCGCATCGACACGATCGTGTTGTCATCTTGGCATGCACCGGATGTCGAGCAATCGCAGATTGAGGCCGACTTGATTGAGCAAGTTATAGATCCGCTGGTATCGCCCGATCTACGGGACGCGAACACCCAATATCTGATTAATCCGTCCGGCCGTTTTGTGACTGGTGGTCCTCATGGCGATGCTGGCCTCACCGGACGCAAGATCATCGTCGACACCTACGGCGGCAGCGCACGACACGGCGGCGGAGCCTTCTCTGGTAAAGACCCTTCAAAGGTGGACCGTTCCGGTGCATACGCCGCTCGATATGTCGCCAAGAACATCGTCGCGGCAGGCCTTGCGAACCGTGCTGAAGTCCAAATCGCCTACGCCATTGGCAAAGCCGAACCAGTTTCTCTGATGGTTGAGACCCGAGGCACCGGCAAGATCGCTGACACGAAGATCGCGGACATCGTTGCCGGAACGTTTGACCTGCGACCAAGCGGCATCATCGAAACCTTGAACCTCCGACGCCCAATCTACCGACCGGTAGCCGCATTTGGCCACTTTGGTCGACCAGACCTCGCCCTCCCGTGGGAACGAACTGACAAAGTTGATGCTCTTCGGGATGCTGCCGGGGTCTGATTCGAACATCAACGGTTAATCGATGCCATCACAGCCAGACATTCGCTTCGGTACCGACGGATGGCGCGCCATTATCGGTGACGACTACACGTTTGCGAACGTTCGCGCTTGTGCTGCGGCCGTTGCCATGGACCTAAAAGCTATCAGGCAGACCCACCGTGGTGTAGCCGTCGGTTTCGACACTCGTTTCCAATCGCGTAGTTTTGCCGAGGATGCCGCAAAAGTCATCGCCAACTACGGGACCCCCATCCAACTGTCTGATCGTCCGCTACCTACGCCCGCGTTGAGCTACGCGGTTACGCAGATGGGTGGTGCATCGGGCGTGATGATTACCGCGAGCCACAACCCGCCCGAGTGGAACGGCTTCAAAGTCAAATCGTATGCGGGTGGCAGCGCGCCGCCGGAGCAGGTCGAACGCATCGAGGCGCACCTGCCCAACGCTTTCGTCATTCCCGCGCAGGCGGGAATCCAGGGGCGCGGTGCAAAGGAGGCGCAAATCGATACCGTTGATATGGTTTCGCCGTACCTTAAGCAACTTTCTTCCCTGGTCGATGTTGAACGGATAAAGTCTGCTGGATTGCGAGTCTTGGTCGATTCGATGCACGGTTCAGGTGCGGGGATAGTTGCGGCGATTCTTGAAGGCGGCGCTACGAAGGTCTCTGAGATTCGGAGCGAGATTAATCCTGCGTTCCCTGACATGAAGCAACCGGAGCCTGTGGAAGACAATTTGGCTCCTCTAATCTCCGCGATCAAGGGTGGCGGTCACGACGTTGGGGTTGCGACGGATGGTGATGCTGACCGATTGGGCGTGGTCGATGAAAACGGCGTCTACGTTACCACACTCGAAGTGTTTTCGATGTTGTTCCACCATCTCAAGAGTCGGCGCGGGTTGCCGGGCGGTGCGGCGTGCACGATCACGATGAGCAGCATGATGGACCGTCTGACGGAGCATCACGATGTAGACCTGCAACGGACGCCGGTAGGCTTCAAGTTCGTCGGTCCGGCGATGATCGATAACGCCTGCGTTCTCGGCGGCGAAGAGAGTGGCGGCTACGCGTTCGCTGGACACATCCCTGAACGCGACGGGCCGCTGAGTGCGTTGTTCTTTTTGGAGAGTATGGCGGTTTCCGGGAAGTCGCCGAGTGAATTGCTTAGCGAAATCCATGAGATCACCGGGCCGCACACTTTCCGTAGGATCGATATCGAGTTCACGCCTGACCAACGGGACGGGATCGCGGCGGCTGTCAATGGGGACGCTCCGGTGAGTTTGGGGGGCGTTGAGGTGGTTAAGGAGGATCGGCGGGATGGTGTGCGGCTTGATTTGAGCGATGGAGGGTGGGCCGTTGTGAGGATGTCGGGGACGGAGCCGTTGGTTCGGATTTATACCGAGGCTGCTAGTGTGGGGCTACGGGATTCGGTGTTGGAGGATTATCGGGTGCATTTGGGGGTTTAGGCGCACATTCGCGAAGCGCAAGAACTCCATCGAACCTTGAGAATGGCTATCAACTCGGCTCTCCACTTCCATTCCTATATGCCAAACGAGCACCTCCGAAACCCAACATCGCACCGACTGAAGCCTTCACCAACCAATCCCCAATATTCAGCAGATTTCTCTGTGCCGGAGTCATCTCAGCCTCCGTTACCGGCACCAGCCACACCAGAATTCCCACACCAAGAACCACGACACCCATTAGAAACAAAATGTAACCGAGCGTCGGCAGCACACTCTGACCCATGCTTCATCTCCCGCTGTAGCGCAGATTAGTCCCGTTCGTGCGGACGACTGTACCATCTGATAAGCCAGACCAGCGATCCGAAGATCCCAAGCAAGCCTGCACACATGATGGTTAATCCCACTGCCTGTGTCACTGTGTCCATCGCGTATCTCCTATCTCGTTCGCCCAACATAGGCGAACCACGATGCGTCTAACCCGATCATACCAAACCTCTCAACGACACGCCACCAGCAATTGTCATTATTCGCGCGAAGACGGGACGGAACGTCCAGTCCAAGGGGACAGGGGGAGAACGCTCCCCTTTGCAAAGCGCAAGCGGATGCCCATCCCGACCAGCCACTGCCCCATCTTTCCAGCCAACACTCACGTCATATCCGCGCAGGCGGGCATCCAGACGCGCGGAGAACAAGCAGTAAAATCCACATATAGAATAAGGTCAGGATTTTCAGGAACTCTACAAAGAGATCCAATCATTGGTGAGAGAAACGCCCAAGTTCGCCCGCGTGGTGTTTAAAGCCAAGCCGAAGAAAGACTGCCGGAATCTCGAAGACGATACCGCCGATCCGAAATAAGGAGGACCAACATATGTACAACGCTTGTCACGTTGATTGGCTCATTGAAGGTCGCGAGAGTTGGAATTCAAGACGCACAAATTCCCCTGAGTTTACGCCTCATCTTGCTGGAATAGACATCGCTGAAAAATTAAGGAATGCTGGCAAGACTATTGGCAATTACGTAGCAGATCTTAGAGGGTACAACTTAGTCAAAGCCGATCTCAGAGGTGCAAAACTCATCCATACTGACCTAAGTTCTTCAAATCTTACATTGGCGAAACTTGGGAAGACCGAGTTTTGGTGTTCAGATTTAACAAATGTGAATATATCTAAATCTAGTCCTTGGAAGGCACATTTGTTTGGCCCGCCAGATGATGGAACCATTCAAGGAGATGAAGATTATCAAAACGTTCTCGCAGATGATGAGATCACAATCACAACGTCCAGTCGCCTACTGGACTCTGTCTCGAAACTCCAAAAACAATATCCGCCGGATAACGATGTTTCATGGTATTTCAGAGGAGAAGCATGTGATTCTTGGCATAGGATTCCCTCTGTTATGCGCACTTTAGGACACCGTGAAGCCGAAAAAGACATGTTGACAGACATGATGACCCGGCAGCCAAACGGGTTCGATGCGGAAGATTCATTCTTCGGAAAGCTAGTTATTGCGCAACATTTCAAACTTCCTACTCGGCTATTGGATATCACGCGAAACCCGTTAGTCGCCCTATATAACGCCTCCGAAAAACATGATCATCAAGGTATAGAATGCGAAAGCGATGGACGTTTGCACGTCTTCGCAGTTCCGAGAAACCTAATTAAACCATTCAATAGTGACGTCATTAGCGTGGTTGCTAATTTTGCGAGATTGGCGAGAAAAGAACAGGAGGCACTACTTGGTTTTAATTCAACGATTCATTCAAGTTTGTACGAACAAACATTACGACGTTTGATACACTTTATTAGTCAAGAAAAGTCGTATTTCCAGCAACGAATTAACCCGCTGGACCTGTTCCGTGTATTTGTAGTAGAACCTCAACAGTCTTTCCACAGAATCAGAGCTCAGTCAGGTGCATTCTTGATCTCCGCTTATCACGATAATTTTGATCGTAACAAAGTGAGGCGCGTTAAAAACGCGCAAGTATATGACCAGTTTGAGCTGACTATCCCATATGGGCGCAAAAATGACCTGTTGGGCGAGTTAAGCCAATTGGCGATCGCGCGAGATCAACTCTTTCCAAGCTTGGATGAAACTGCCGCAGCGATCAAACAAAAATATGCCACTGATGACGAACACTAGGTTTAAGGTAGGCTGACAGACATTTCTTCCCCATCGAAACCTGCCTCATGGACGGGGCTGACTCGATACTCGCTTACACATATTGCTTCACCAACCGCGCCCACGCCCTTAGATACTCCATAGGACGATCCCCCTTCAACGAGTTGCAGTGCCCACAAAGCAGCTTCAAATCGTCCAGAAGACCAGTCCCATCCTCCGTTCCCATCAAGCGATTCAACCTCAGATTCCCTTGACGCGGCTTCTGGAGTTATGCACAATCAGATGCGCCACAGCAGTCATTGATTCGTCCTTTGAGGCCGCATCGTGCAAAGGCTTAGGGGGCCTCCGCGCCCCCTTGCCGGTTTCACGGGGTGAGATGGCTGCTGTGGCAAGTAGTCCGCTATCCTTTGCCGCGAGGGGGTTCCCCAATGTCATTTGAGCAGACGCAACACGGTTGCAAGAAGCGATGAAAGCACGAATCGCCATAGTCACTATCAGTTCGCTGATTTCGCTTGCAATGGTGGCAAGTGTGATTGGATGCTTGGAGTTCGGGCAGGGTGCCACACCCACGCCGACCCCGGTACCTCCGACTGCGACCCCAGTACCGCCGACAGCCACTCCGGTACCTCCGACACCGACACCCGTACCACCCGCGCCGACCCCGGTACCGCCGACTGCGACCCCAGTACCGCCAACAGCAACGCCCGAACCAACCGACACGCCGACCCCCGTGCCTCCGACAGCAACGCCCGAACCTACAAACACGCCTGTTCCGACACCGACTCCAGTTGTCACCAATCCCATCAAACTGACTGGGTTGAACTTTGAATCACTAACGCCTGAGAATCTAGAGATAGTGAAATCCATAATGTTGGGTTCAAACGAGATACCACTGCCGAGCGGCGATGTGCTTGTGTTGGCTAACAGAGAGCCGCGTTGGGTCAGGATTGGATATGACGACTATTTGAGAGCGTCATTTTTGCATCGGTGTCTTGGTGGGGGTGTTGAACATCCTGAAATCCGAATGGAACTCGAGACTCAGCAACGTCTCAGAGGTTGGGACAGATTGGAGTTCGCAAGAGATGCATCCATGGGATTTGACCTTGGGAATTTTATTACTGGGTTCAAAGATACTGGCAAGATAGGGTCGATATACAGAGTTGCTGAGGGCAGGTGGATATTTGCAAAGGCGCGTGTTAATAGGAGCACATGTGGAATAAGCGGATTTGGCTATCGCGACCTGGTCAAGAACTCATATGGGCTTTATGCCCGTCCTAGTATCCGGGAATGTCCACATGCGACAATAAAAGGTGCTACAGATTTCTGTCCTATGAGTTTGCAGGATGAAATAGACGTCACCAGCCCTAACTGGTTGGCGCCGATTACTAATGCAGAGATAGAAACTGGACGTATTCAGTGTCGCAAGAACACACCCGATGAGATGCGTGATGTTGGGCGATATTATCCGATTGATGCGGATGGCAATCGCATGTGCCCTGAAAATTGACTCGCAGATTTCGATGTAGCGCTCATATGGTGGCTGGGTGAGCGGGAATCGAACCCACAGTTCGGACTTGTAAGACACGTGTGTTACCGATTACATCATCACTCAGCGCCATCACCGCCCTACGTCGAAATTCCGGCACTACGCGCGCATAGGATTGTAGTCCCTCCACAATTTCACCGTCCATCAATTCGGTGGTCTGTAGTGTCGACAAACTTCGACGTCTACGCGGCTACATGATCGGATTCGCAACGGACAAAATGCGTTGGTATTTTCGTGGGATTCGGCTGCCTATGTGTATAGCGCGTCAAAAAGGCTCTATCATTATGATTCCCGTTCAGAAGCTATGTACTCTTGGAACTAGGAATGGATGATATGATCTGCAAAACGTGCAAAAAACCCATCACTGATGAACTTTCAGCAACGGTCGCCGGAAAAATCGACCATCCCGTGAACGAGGCTAAGATAGGTACTTACCATCTGCGTTGCCTCGAAGAGGAGGTCGAGAATGATTGGGTAGACGCTATAGATTGGCACCGTAATCCCTGTAACAAGGAAAAATGAAATCCCCACGCGTGAAGTTTTGGAAGCATTGTTGCGGGAGCGCTTCCATACCGAAATGGAATACAAAGACTATGCGCGTCGGGCTGAATGGGCAGGTGACCCCGACAAAATGAGACTGCCTGACTACGTGTACGAGAAGGGATAGACGAAATGCAAGATGCAACGATCTACAGCATCCAAGTAACCGACGAGCGCGCCGAAACAATCGTCATCGACCTGCTTGAGCGCATGTTGCGGACTGGTGCAAGTCCGACATCAGAGGGCGACCACATCGAGGCGACCGTCGCTGCCCTGTTAGTCGGCATGGGTTACGACGTTTTAAGTGTGCGACACATACCCGCAATTGAGGACGGGAAACCGAGCCAGTTGCAGGCATGCATCAAAACCGCTTGACACTGTACGCTCAAACTGAGAGGAATCAGAAATGCCACGCGAACGACGGCGCAAGCAACCCGTACCCAAGTGGATATACGCGTCCGATTATTGCGGTTGCGCCCACTATACCGATGAGCAATTAGCCGGAGCAAGATGCATGTGCAAACGCGAGGGACGTAGACATCGACGCTATGCCGACGATAAAAGGGTTAGGGAATAGCGAATCGACTTTCGTGCACCACGTCAACCAACGCCTAATCCCACGAAACCTGTTCAGACAACCATCACCAAGCTACTTGCGACAGAATACCGCGAGTGGTTCGATGTATGCGAAAGATGAAAGGTCTTGTATCAGCCCAAAAGCGTCTGAACGAAGATACCGATCGCGGCCAGCGCTACCAAGGTGACCGCTACCATCAACGAGACCATCCCCCGCATCAGTCGGCTTTCCAGTTGCCCCATGTGCGACATTATCCGATTCTCCAACTGAAAAAGATCAGCTTTGGTCGCGACGTGGTCGTAACCACCTTCGAGTCTGCTCAGTCGTTGTTCCACCGATGCTGTCGCCATTATGTTCCCGGTTAAGGGTATGCTAATACTTCGAATCGTACATGGAAGAGGGATTTTTCACAGGTGTTCACACCGCCACCCATGTAGGTTTGCCTTGTTTTTCGATTACTTTGCCGATGCTTATCCTGGTCGGCAAATGTCCCGAAACTACAATCCAGTTCTCTGATATTGCTCGCCATAGTAGCCATCGGCGGGATGCGGTTGAGAGGTCGGTGCGCCAGTCGAATACGGGGCACCAGTGTTGTTCTCTGATCTGAGCGATGTTGTGGAAGAGGTCTCCGGTTAGGACTGCGGTTTCGCCGCGGGATTGGACGAGGACGCATTGGTGTCCGGGGGTGTGGCCGTTGGTCGGGAGTAGGGACACACCGTCCATTATTTCGAGTTCGCCGAGGACTAGTTTTAGTTGACCGGTTGACTTTCCGGTTGACTCTAGGGGGGCGACTTGGACGTCGAACACGTCGTTTTCGTTGTCGGGGTCGCTGTAGTAGGTCCAGTCGTTTTTGGCGATGTGGTAGGTGGCGTTGGGGAATGTGGTGGACGCTGACGCACCGGTGCCCTGCATGTTCCAACCGATGTGGTCGCCGTGGCAATGGGTCGTGACGACGTTGTTGATGTCGGCTGCTTTGACGCCGAGTTTTTCGAGATTGGTGAGGAGGTCACCTTGGGGTGGTCCGTGTTCGTACGGGCCGGGGCCCATGCCGGTGTCGACGAGGATGTTGTCGCCAGTGCCGTCAACCCGGCGTATGAGATGTCCTCGCCACTGCGCCTCCCAAAATCCGTCTGGGGTGAGGGCGTAGTGGCGATGAGGGTCCCATTCAGCTTTGGTGACGTCGACGAAGACATCGGCGGGATTGCGGCGTAGGCCGATGTGGTCGTCGACCACTGAGATTTCGTAGTCGCCGACTTTGATCTGTGTTGAACCCATGGGTATAACTCCGATCATTGGTCAGTTGAGGCTGCCGAGTGACCACACGGACGAGCGAAAATTTAGGCGGTGTGACTGGTCGCCCAACAGATCAAAGCAGATTCAAGAATTCATCTCGCGATAGACCTGCGTCTCTGATGAGTTTCGACAACAATCCTCTGCTTATCGTCTGCGGAACTGTCAGGCTGCTGCGTTCTGAATGCAACAGCATGTAATGACTGCCATCGCCACGCTCCGGTGAGACCGAGTAGCCCACGCGACGCATGGCAGCGACGAATTCTCGTCTAGACAGCGACGGAAGTCTCGGCATCTGTCGCGATCACATCCACTTCGACGGGCATCCGTGAGTACGTAGGATCAGTATGTTTCAGGTAAAGCATGATGGCGCTTTTGATGTTAGCAAGAGCATCTTCAACGTCAACGCCTTGTGAGTGACAACCTGGAAGACTCGGACATGAGACGACAAACACTCCGTCCTCATCCTCTTCGATGGTGACGTGAAATTCGGTTGTGCTGGCACGGGTGATCATGTCGTGGATTGTATACCACAGGATTTTGTTCGACCACGCGGCTGTCGAACCATTGGAACTAGGTAAATATTCTCCCTAACCCTTCAATGACTAGGGCTACCGCCAACGCAACCTCCCAATCTAGCTGCGTTATCGCCGGCATTTTTACGGCGATGTTCCAGTGGAGTGCCTAATGCGCAAAGAATCCAACTTAACAGAAGATTGCGATTTACTGGAATTTATGTGGCAAGAAATATCCTCATCCGTCAGGGCTCGAGCACTTCGATGAAAATCGCCGATTCGTCTCCATCGACGGAGATGCTGCTACTCTCACCATCTCCCGAGTAGACGACATCCCCCTGACCGGCATCCACTACGTCTCCGCCTAGATGAAAACTTACGGAGCCGCGTAGAACTACCCACCAAGCTTCCGATTCGCCGGACATGGTCGCCATCGGGCCGCCTGGCATCACGTGCCACATCTCAACTCGGTTCCGCTGGTCGAGGATGACCGTCTCTCGCCAATCTTCTTCCAATCCGTGCCGGTCGATCATGTAGTCGAGCGGTGTGAATATCCGGTTCGGCGGTTCCCAGTGGTCTTCCAGCGGAATCGTGCGTGATGGCACCAATCCTTTCAGATCGTGATTTGATCCCGGTTTGCCGGTGACCATACGCATGCACATCTCGCCCTTCCAAGCCCTCGGGTCGTGGCGGTATCCGCTCGGCGCGACGATGATGTCGCCAAAGTGTGCTTTGAACGGTTCGTACTCGCCCACGCGGTAGCGCATCTCGCCTCCGAAAGCGACCCACCATTCGTTGAAATCGTCATGGAGGTGGGGGTCTCCCGGCGAACCGCCCGGTGATGAAATAACTGCCATCCGATTGCGCGAGTCCATGACCATGACGCGCGACTTGGTAACGGTCGCGTATCCGCCGCCGGACCTTGCTATCTCGTCCAGCACCGGTCCCTCAATATCGGGGGCGTCAGGCCGAAGCGTATCGACGATCTCTTCGTACGTCACATGGCGAGCGTTTAGTTCAGACATTGAATTATCCGATTTCGGGTTTGATTTCAGGTTCTGCCGTGGCGCGAAAATCGCACTCGTAGCAGTTTAACAGTGGAAATGCGCGATCACGGAGCGTTCATTAGCCGGATTGTGGTTTGCGACGGGGGAGATTCCTCGCTGCGCTCGGAATGACACGGGTGCGCGAGGGGATAATGGGTTTCGCGGAGTGAAAGGATTGCGCTAAGTGAGACAGCGTTTTCAGCAAGTAGCTGGGTCTGCAACTTCGACGAAGATGCCTGAACCAGGGCCGGTGGCGGTGATGGCGCTGAATTCGCCGTCGCCAGAATAGAGAACGCTGCCTTTGCTGGCATCTACTACATCGCCGGCCATTTCGAAGCGTACGTTGCCCTTCAACACGACCCACCACGATTCGTTGTCGCCGTTGACCGATTCCGCGGAGGCGCCTGGCAACACGTTGAACATCTCAACGCGGTTGCGCTGGTCGAGTAGGACGGATTCTTGCCAATTTGCGTCTAAGCCGTGGCGTTCGATCATGTATGGCAGTGGGGTGAGTATTCGGTTGGGCGGTTCCCAGTCGGGGTCTAGGCGCACGGTTCGTGAGGGTTCGATGCCCTTGATGTCGTGGTTAGAACCGGGTTTGGTGCATACCAACCTCAGGCACATGTCGCCGTACCACGGGAGGGGGGTATGTCGGTAACCGCATGGTGCCACCGTTATGTCTCCGAAGGTACCGCGAAACGGTGTGTATTCCCCTACTAGGAACCCCATCACACCGCCGAATCCCATGAACCACTCATTGAAGTCAGGATGGATGTGTGGGTCTCCGGGCGACCCGCCAGGAGACGTAATGACGGAAGCTCGGTTTCTGCTGTCTTGGATCAGGACTCGATTCGATTTGAATTCGGCTCCGATGTGACTGGAAAGGGTTGTCTCGGATTGGTCACCAGACGCGGCAAGGGTCGCTTTCTGTCGAAGATCATTGACGATTTCGTCGTAGGAGACGTGGCGTTGGTTGACTTCGGACATCTGAGCTTTCCAGTTTGACGTGAACGTGAGGATTTGCAGGCGAGTTTAACACCGTAGTCGAATCGATTCGCTGAAGATGGTGCCGAGAGTGGGATTCGAACCCACACGCCGTTTTACGGGCCGCGGGGTTTAAGCCCGCTGCGTCTACCGTTCCGCCATCTCGGCAGATTCCACACATCCCACATCTGCCACGCTTAAGATTCTAAATGTGAACCTTGCCAGAGTCAGATCGCAAGGAATTACCGCCCGACTTGAGACTTGGGCAAATTACTGGAGGAATATATTGGCAAGCGACGCTCGGGTTACCGTCGGCATCATCGGTGGAACAGGTCTGTACCAGTTGGAGGGATTCGAAGGTGCTCAATGGATTGCGGTCCAGTCTCCGTTCGGAAAACCGTCCGATGAACTGTTGATCGGAGATTTAGAGGGATATCGGGTCGCTTTTCTGCCTCGGCATGGTCGGGGTCACCGCGTGTCGCCTTCCGAAGTGAACTACCGGGCGAATATCGACGCGCTCAAACGCGCCGGGGTAGACCGTGTCTTGGCCTTCAGCGCAGTCGGTTCGTTGAATGCGGATCTGGCGCCGGGCAAGTTTGTGCTGGTCGATCAATACATCGACCGGACGAGCGGTCGGGAAAGCTCGTTCTTCGGCGAGGGATTCGTGGCTCATGTGAGCATGGCGGACCCGGTGTGCAGCACGATGAACGACGCGGTCGAAGAGGCGGCGGGTAGTTTGGATATAGATTTGGTGCGTGGCGGCACGTATCTTGCGATGAACGGTCCGCAGTTTTCTACGCGTGCCGAGTCTAATCTGTATCGATCGTGGGGTGCCGACATTATCGGGATGACGAATATGCCGGAGGCCAAGTTGGCTCGCGAGGCGGAGATGGCGTACACGACGGTTGCGATGGTTACCGACTACGACTGTTGGCATGAAGAGCACGAGGATGTTTCAGCGTCGCTGGTGCTCGAGGTCCTGCGCAGTAACACCGATGGTGCCAGAGCATTGGTCAAAGCCGCGGTGCCAGTCATCGGCGCGCTCGATGCCCCATTCCCGTCGGGCGTTCACACCGCGCTGGAACACGCCATTGCGACCGCACCACAAGATCGCGATCCTGCCCTGATGCGTAAACTCGACGCTGTAGCCGGGCGGGTGTTGAAGAATGAAGGTTGGGCTGGCTAAAGCTGCCGCAACCTCGGATCCAACCGGTCACGGATCCAATCGCCGAGGAAGTTCATGGCGAAGACGACGGCAAAGATGGCGAGGCCGGGAAATAACGCCATCCAATAAGAAGTGTCGATGTAGTCGCGACCTTCGGCGACCATTGAGCCCCAAGCTGGACGCGGTTTGGGTATTCCCACTCCGAGGAAGCTCAGCGTCGCCTCCGTGAGAATCAGCTGCCCGATGTTGAGGCTGGCGATCACGAGCACGGTGTTTACAACCCCCGGTAACACGTGCTTCGAAATAATGCGTCGCGACGTTGCTCCCGCGACCACTGCCAACGCGACATAGTCCGACGCTTTGAGCCGCAACGTTTCCGCCCTGATTTGGCGTGCGAAACCGCTCCAACTGAACAAGATCAGCAACGAGATAATCAACACCATACTTGAACCGAAAACCACCACAGTGGCCAGGGCCACGAGGATGAATGGAACTCCGAGCGTCAGGTCCACCATCCGCATCAATATCTCGTCGTATATCCCGCCGAAGTAACCTGCAATCAAACCGAGTATCGTGCCACCTACGGCGCCAGAGATCAGAACTACGGAAGCGATCATCATTGAGTAACGAGCGCCCCAGATGATCCGGCTCAGCATGTCTCTACCTAGGGGATCGGTGCCTAGTGGATAATCCCACAACGGCTCCTTCCCGCTGATCGGCGACGATTCTTGCCAGATCGGCGGGCGGTCTTGATCCTTCAATTTGCCGACAAGCGGATCGTGTTGGGCAAGCCAGGGTGCGAAGACTGCGGCGATTACCAATACGGCGACGATGAACGACGGCAATACGGGGTAACGGCGCAAGACGTGCCAAAGGACTCGCAAACCGTTCCGGTCTTCACCAACGACGAGTGGTGCGTTGACGGTATCAGATGTTGTTTGCGCGTTGGAAGCCATTTCAACTCTGCCTGATGCGCGGGTCTAGCACACCATAGAGGATGTCAACGAACAAGTTCATGGCCAGATATCCGGCCGTGGCAAACATGACGATCGCGCTGATCACTGGAAAGTCGGTTCCGAAAACTGACTGCAAAGCCAATCTGCCAAGCCCAGGCCATCCAAACACTGTTTCCGTCACGACTGCGCCGGTAAGCAACGCGGAAAGAAATATACCGGCGAACGTCAATGGAACTATGATGGCGTTTCTAAATGCGTGTTTGATGATCACCGTCCATTGCGATGCGCCTTTCGCGCGGGCCAGTTTTACGAACTCGCTATCAAGGATCTCGAGCATTGCAGAACGGGTAAGCCTCAGCAGCGCAGCGGCAGCGAACCATCCGAGCGTTATTGATGGAAGGATCAGGCTTCGTAGATCGTCTTTTCCGCCAGCAGGTACCCATCCAAGCCACACGGCAAAAATAAGAATGAGCATTATTCCAAGCCAGAATCCCGGCATCGCCTGTCCAAGCAATGCGAATCCTCGGGCGAATAGATCCAAGAATGTTCCTCTGAGTATCGACGAGAAGATACCCAACGGGATCCCGACCAGCAGAGCGAACACATAAGCACCTGCGGCTAATTGCAGCGTGTTCGGAATTTTGCGGAGCACGACCGTTGTCGCCGGTATCTGTTCCTTGACGGAGATGTCAAAGTCCAAAAGGACGGCACCAGAGAGCCACCGGAAGTATTGCTCGTGGTATGGCTTGTCTAATCCGAAATCGCGTCCCCACTGTTCCCATTGCTCGTCGGTTGTGTATTCGCTCAAAAAGAGGTGGCGCGGATCGCCGCTCATCCTTGAAAGCGCGAACACCAAGATGCTGGCGAGAAGCAGCACGACGATGGCCGCCAACAGTCTGCGGATCAGCAGCTTTTTCAATTCACGAACTCAACAGTTCTGGCGCGGTAGTGATGACAACAGAAGACGGCGTGCCCAGATTCTATCTAGGCGACGCCGTCTCCACGCGTTATCCGCGTGACACGTCCAATGACGTATCTGTTACGTCATTCGCCGCTCATGACGACCGATTCGGGTGCCACGAACTCGGGGCCGGTGTTCATGTACGGATCGTAGGATGTGATCTCAGGTCGCAATACCACCGATGTCGGTAGGGTGCTAACTGATGCCACCAAGTTCCACTCGTTGACGTATGACCACCATTCGACAGTGTTGGCGACGCGTTCCTCGAATGTGGTCGATGCCAAGTCGAGGTTGCGTACCGAAATCGCGGTGATGTCATCCGGCAACTCGATGCCGTAGTTGAATCCGCCAGATGGTCGATAGACCGAACCGAAGAACGCGTCAGGTGGAGCGTTGGTACCGGCCTGGATCATCCAAGGAATCTGTTTCTGTCGATTAACCAGTCGTGGTCGAGCTGCACCGTAATCCGTAGCGTCGACCGTGACCTCACAACCAAGTTCACGCCAGAATTGAGCAACTGCCCCGCCGACTTCGGCGTCCCACTCCTTGCCAGGAGCAACGTGGTACTTGAACTCGAAGCAGTCCGGGTACCCGGCTTCCGCCAATAGCGCCTTTGCCTGATCTGGGTCGTATGGCACGTCAAAATCGTCAATCCAGTGCGGATCGCCCGGGAACGCGTTGATGGCATTCGTCAACGGGCTACCGACGCCGGACTGAATCTCGTCGACGATCGTCTGACGGTCGATGCCTAGCCTGAGTGCCCGTCGAACTTTGTTCGCGCGTTCCATCGACGCCGGGTCGTCAGGATCACCGATCCATGGATGGTCTTCGTCTGGCAAGAAACCTTCTCGAGTGCGATAGATGTTTTCACCGTTTTGATCGGTCTGTGCCCAGTAGTTACCGGCCATCATCACGACTTGGTTAATCGGCGGGCCGACAACCTGCGGGCGCGCACCGTCGATGTTGTTGACGGTGTTCTTGATGAGCTTCAGTGGCACGCGTGCGACGTGGATCAAGCCAGTCTGCAGAGCTGCGATTCGCGCCAGCGGCTCCGGCATCAGGATGACTTCGTATGAGGCTACGCTCGGTTGCTGACGATAGTGGCCCTCAACCGGTTCTGCTCGAACGTTACTATCCGTAACCCACTCGGTGATGCGGAAAGATCCGGTCCCGACCGGCGTGAGGTTAGCGGCATCCTCGCCCATTTCGTCATAGAGACGCTTCGGCACGATGACGGGCGCTCCGAGCGTGGTGTTCGAGATGATGTGGTACCAACGCGGATCGAGACTGTTGTCTTTGATGTTCATCCGCACTGTGCTGTCGTCCACGGCTTCGAAGCCGCTGACAAACCGCTGAACGCCTTGCGCTCTCTGGTTGATGCTGCCTTCGCCGAGTGCAGAGTCGAAACTCCACTGAACGTCGTGCGCGGAGACTTCTCCCCAGTCATTGCCGTTCCAGTCGGTGTGGAACTCGACACCGTCGCGGATTTTGAAGGTCACTGCGCTGGTGTCACTCGCTACTTCCCAAGACTCGGCGATACCTTCCGTGTATGTCGGGGCATCGAGGTTTAGCTTCGGTGGCGCGGAGTGTTGGGCCCACATCAGCGGCTCGAAGAAGCCCCAGAAGATGAGTAGCTGCATGTTGCCCGTGCCTTGCTTGCTTGGCAAGAAAACGGGCGGGTCGACGAGGATTTCGCCTAACCGCAGATTGCCTTTGAAAGTCGGTTCCTCCATCATCATCGCCGGTTCCGGCGTGGCTGTCACAACCACTTGCACTTCCTTCTCGACCTCCTTCTCAACTTCGACCTGTTTTTCGACTACCACCGTCTGGACGACGGTTTCGCCCGCGACCTGCACTTCTTTCTCGACCACAACGGTCTGGATGACAGTCTGACCCGCCACTTGGACTTCCTTCTCAACGACAACGGTTTGGACTATCGTCTGGCCGGGAAGCTCCACCTCCCTCTCTACTACGACGGTTTGGACTACCGTCTGACCTTCAACGATCACTTCTTTTTCGACCACGACAGTCTGGATGACCGTCTCCTGCACAGATTTCTCGACAACAACGGTCTGGACAACGGTTTCCGTCCCGCCACAAGCAAGGAGGATGCCCATTGCACCCGCCAAGACTGTTAAGCCGAGCGAAATCCACAATCTGCGCGTCGACAAGGAATCACGCATCGCGCTTCGCATTTCAACACCTCAAGTTTTGATTATGATTCGTCATTCGCAATGTTTCCAATTGCGAATAAAGCAAAATATAGCACCTTTCGAGTTGTTTTTGGCACACATCCGTCGAAATTTCAGCGAACAACGCATTGCGGGTTGCTTCCGTCGCGATGTCGGACGAGGCAATTTAGGATTGCTCGGAAGTAGCTTAAGCAAAACACGCCAACCTAGAAAACGGTCAAGAAACCATTGGAAAACTCAGAGCGTTGGACCGCATCCGACATACCCGATTTGGCGGGCAAAACGGCAATCATCACAGGGGGCAACAGTGGTGTGGGCTTGGAAACCGCGATTGAATTAGCCCGGCATCGCGCAACTACCATCATCGCCTGTCGTTCGTCTTCACGCGGGGAATCGGCGTTGAGACGTATCCGAGAATCTGTTCCTACTTCACAGGTTGCCTTAATGCAGCTTGATTTAGGGGATTTAGCGTCGATCGGCACATTCGCTGAAAGCTTCATAGCCGAATACCAAGGTCTCGACTTGCTGGTCAACAACGCCGGCATCATGGCAACCCCGTACCGCACTACAAAAGACGGCTTCGAATCGCAGGTCGGGACTAATCATCTCGGTCATTTCGCCTTAACCTGCAAATTGATGCCGGCTCTTTCCGCCGCTCCATCATCACGCGTCGTCAACGTAAGTAGCATAGGCCATCGTAGTGGCGAGATCGACTTCGACGAATTGCTGTTGAGCCGCTCCAACTACAAGCGGACGCGCGCCTACTCCCGATCAAAGCTCGCCAACCTGCTATTTACTTATGAGATGCATCGGCGTTTGGAACGGGCACAAATCGAAAGCATCTCTTCGCTGGCAGCCCATCCCGGAGTGGCGCGCACCAACCTACTAACAGGAATGGGTTTCGTCGGCTGGCTGCTCAAGCCAGTTGCGGCTCTGTTTATCCAAAGCGCCAAAATGGGAGCATTGCCAATACTTAGGGCTTCAACCGATCCGGATGCGCAGGGCGGTCAATACTACGGACCTGATAAAGCCCACGAGCGAAGCGGATTCCCCGTTGTGGTGTCGTCATCACCAGACTCGCATGATGAGGATTCGGCACGTCGCTTGTGGGAACAGTCGGAGGAGTTGACTGGCTTGACGTTTGGCTTCTGAGCGCGGTTATAGTCATCCGCGGTTGAGTTGATTGGAGGCGACGGGCGGATTCGAACCGCCGAATAGAGGTTTTGCAAACCCCCGCCTTAGACCGCTTGGCTACGTCGCCCCGATATCGAGATTCTATTACCACCGGACGTGCTCGTCGTTGTTGGTCGACCGAGCTTGGTGCCGAGAGTGGGACTCGAACCCACACGCCCTTTCGAGCACTACGCCCTCAACGTAGCCTGTCTACCAATTTCAGCATCCCGGCATGTCCAGATAGCTGGCAATTCGCCCTTCCGGAAGAAAGGGCTTGGCAGGAGCGGCAGGATTCGAACCCGCGACCTTTGGTTTTGGAGACCAACGCTCTAGCCAACTGAGCTACGCTCCTCTGCCATGTTCTGATTCTAAATGCTAGCAACTAAAATCATCTCATAGCAGATTCGACCGTACCGCCAAGGAGAATTCAATGGCATCCGGAAAACCTTTTGAGGTCGATATCGAAGAGATATCGATTTGGGATGTTCCTGTCATCAACCTTCACGGCGGGATCGATTCTCTCACCGTTTCAGTTCACGGCATCATCGCAAATTCGGTGCCAACGTCGCTCACGGGAAAAGCGAATCTCAAAAACTGGAAAATTCAGATAGCGTCAAAGACGAAGGCTACCAGAGGTGACGGCCCGTGGGATCCTTCCAAGCGTTTCGCCATAACCTTGGGGATGAGTTTCTGTCCGGGACTCCATGGTGGGAGGGACTTGGATATCGAAAACTTCGTCAAACCGATTGTCGACGCCCTTGCCGCGGGGCTATTCTGCGCTCCTGAAACTGAACCAGCGGAAATCCAGCGATTCGACTACGACGATTCAAACTTCAACACCTTGTTGATCCATAGACTGCCTGATACCGCGCACAGAGATCAAGAGGGAGTTGCGATCCACGTTTCAGTAACGTAGCGCAGCTCCATCGATCGACTTGGATTGATCTAAGAATCAAACAGCCGGTGCCACGTAATCGGTGGCACCGGCTGATGGGCTTCGTAATCCGCTTACGAAACGATGGGTCACATCACTGTGGATTCGCCCATCTCCCCGGTGCTGACCCGCGTAGCGTCTTCGATTTGCGAGACGAAGATCTTGCCATCGCCGATCGCTCCTTCTTCGCCGGTTCTGGCCGATTCGACGATGCTGGCGATCACGGCGTCTTTCATCCCGTCAGGGATCACCGTCATGATCATCGTTTTGGGCAAAGCCACTCGGTGTGAGAGGTGGCCACCTCGTCCAGTGAAGACTTCGACGCCTTCCTGCTGGCCTTTGCCGGTGATGTTCCAGTATGAGTAACCCTTCACACCTGCGGCGGTCAGAGCCTCGAGCACCGTGGACGTCCGTTCCGGGCGAACCACTGCTTCGATCTTTAGCATTGTTAGTTCCTTTCGTGGTTCTGGGGCGAGGGTGTAGACAACATGCTACTCCCTCGCCAACCGTTAGTTCGTTATCCGATTAGTCAGCACCGTCGGCTACATAACCGCGCTCGCCGTGAGACGAGATGTCTATACCCATGTCCTCGTCCGATTCGGATATCCGCAGGCCAAGGCCCGGGATCTTATCCAAGACGAACAAGATGATGAAGGAGACGATGCCGGAGTAAGCCAATGTTGCAACCACTGCGATCAAGTTAGCGACGAAGTGTCCGGCGTTGCCGTTCACCAAACCGCCATCGCTGTCAGTCAACGCACCCCAGGCAAAGATACCTGTTGCGAGCGCGCCCCAGATTCCACCGAGGCCGTGGACCGCAAACACCTCGAGTGAGTCGTCAAGTCCAATTTTTCGGAGGATTTCGAAGTGAACGGCGTAGTGGCATATGATGCCTGCACCCAAACCGATGGCGAGTGCTCCAGCGACGCCAACCCAGCCGGCTGCTGGCGTGACAGCAACCAAACCGGCAACTGCACCAGTGGCAACTCCAACTCCGCTAATTCGGCCAGTGTGAATGTACGAGAGAAGCGCCCACGTTACCGCGGCAACGGCTGCCGCCGTGTTGGTGTTGACGAACGCGAAGACGGCGGTACCGTTCGCCGCGCCTGCTGAACCTGCGTTGAACCCGAACCATCCGATCCAAAGTATCGCCGCACCGAGCACCACAAACGGCACGTTGTGCGGTTCAATACCCGCGTTTCGGCGTTTGCCGACGAGGTACGCGGCCGCTACTGCTGCGATACCGGCATTGATGTGAACAACGGTGCCGCCAGCAAAATCAAGGGTGCCACCATCGAGGCTGCCGATCCATCCGCCACCCCATACCCAGTAGCAAATCGGTGCGTAAACGAAGGTAACCCAGAGTACCAGGAAGATCAGGTACGTCGTGAATTTGAACCGTTCGACAAACGCGCCAGTAATCAGCGCGGGTGTAATGATCGCAAACGTCATCTGGAACGCGGCGACGAGAAGGTCCGGGATGTCCCAGCCCAATTCCCCGTTGCCAGCGCCTATTTTGGCGAGTCCAATGTAGTCGAGCCCTCCGCTCCAACCGAAATTACTCGCATCGTTGAATGCGAGGCTGAAGCCCCACAAAACCCAGACGATGCTCGCCACGCCCATGGCGATAAAGGAGTACATCAACGTGCTAACCACGTTTCTGCCCCTCACGAGTCCTCCGTAGAAGAACGCAAGGCCCGGTGTCATGAACAGCACCAACGCTGTTGATGTCAACATCCAGGCTATGTGGCCAGTATCCATATTTTGTCTTCCTCCCAATCGGGTGATTACGCAATGATGTCCAAACTACGCAAATAATGTTTCGCGAATGTTAAGCAACTGTTTCACCGAAGTTAATCTCTGAAACACTTCTAGGCGCCGAAGGACATGGGCGAGAAACCGTGGGTAGAATTCAGTTTGCGACGTCAAGCATCGGCCTTCGGGTCCCTTGCACAACTGTTCGGAGCGATGGGACGGTAGTGAGTTTCGGCGTGAACCACCCTTGCACCGCCCCTCTGGATTCCGGCTTTCGCCGGAATGACGGTGGCTACCCTCTGGTTTCCGGTTTTTGCCGGAATGACGGGGGCTGCCCTCTGGGTTCCGGCCTTCGCCGGAATGACGGGGAAGGCCGGAATCACGATGGGAAGCTGGATTGACGGCGGTCGGGTGGAATTACAGTGGTTGTAAAGACATCCCCCGTGCGTGATGCGCGCCGAACTTGCACACAGAATAGGAACGACACTGAATGCCGATAATCGACTCACACTGCCACGCTTGGAACCATTGGCCTTACCTTCCGGAAGTCCCCGATCCGGATCACCACGGCTCCGTCGAAACGCTTCTGAACCAGATGGACGTCAATGGCGTGGACAGCGCGACGATCGTTTGCGCGCAGATCCACCGCAACCGGGACAACAACGACTACGTGGCGGCAGCGGTCAAGAAATATCCGGACCGGCTGAATCAGTTTGCCGACGTCGATTCGTTCTGGTCGGACACGTATCACACGCCGGGCGCTGCAAATCGCTTGGAAATGGCCGCTAAGAAGTGGCCGATGAAGGCCTTCACGCACTACGTAGCCGGCGAGGATGACGGTCGCTGGTTCAACTCGCAGGAGGGAAAGGACTTCTTCTCAGTGGCTCGCGACGTCGGTCTGATCGCGTCCATCGCAATGGGCCCGCATCACCAGAACGAGATTCGCAAGGTAGCCGAGTCGTTCCCTGAAGTGCCCATCCTTTGTCACCACATGTCGGCGCTTCGTTCCTACGGCGATGATGCGCAATCGATGCTCGACAACGTTACGGAATCCGCGAAGCTGCCCAATATGCATCTCAAGCTATCGGGCTTCCACTATCTCTGTCAACCAGAGCGGGTCTGGGACTTCCCGTACACGGAAACGCACTGGGTTTACGAGGCCTGCTACGAAGCCTTTGGCACGCGATTGTGCTGGGGTTCTGACTTCCCCGTCGTCAAAAAGGCGATGACCCACCTGCAATCGCTGGAGGCGTTCCGCTCGCATCTGACGTTCATCTCCGACGAGGATAGAGAAGCGATACAAGGGGGCACTCTCGCCAACCTGCTCGCTAACGCGAGGACGATCACCTAGGCGTAAAGACCCTCGTAAGCGCGAACGATATTGCCTCAGCCAGACTCACTGTCTAGAAACTCACTCCGTTCGAAACAGCAGAAATACATCGTCGTTCGTTTGCAAGACCAGATGGTCGCCATACACACCGTATCTCGTCACGTTCGGCAACACGTCAAGATACCGTTCCTCCTGTTCCATCACACCCTCCAAGTCTTGGCATCCCAACTCCGTATAGAAAAACGTTTCGGAATCTAGCTTGACAGACCCTTCGCTGATCCTCGCTTCAGCTTCATATGAGTTGCACCCTGTCGATCCCGAGATGCCGTCGGCATGGAACGAGATGGTCAAATCGGCTCCTGTAACCGCTTTCTGAATCCGGTTGTGCCACATCCCGACCTCAAGTTGTCGAAGCTCGGTTATCGCGAGCAAGACCCAATCAGCGTCTGCAACGTCATCGACGATTTGGGGCAACGGTTCGAACGTCAGCGTAATGCCCTCGGAATTCCTCATACGCAGGCGCATCAACCCCGGCGCTTCCTGTACCGCGTATTCAGTGGAACCCATGAAATCCGTGAATTCACCTTCAAGCCTTCGGCCCTTATCCGAACATGACTGCCAAATCGACCGTTCAAGCATCGATTGCGAGGGGAAGTGGACTCTTCCATCGGATCTGTTGTAGGTCGCCAGGTACGGGCGGCAAGCGGTATTACCGATGACCAACCGGTCATCCAGAAAAGCCATCGTCGCCGCTTTACTGCCTCCTGGCGCATGTACGTCGTCCTCCACAAGCCGCCACGCTGTCTCGCTAAGATCGACGACACTTCCCTCCAACGGCACATGTTTGACAAAGACCAATCGTACATCGCCGACGTTGTCGATAATCTCCAACCGTTCGCCCGCCACGCGGTATGTTTCACCTTTACCAAGCGCCGAGAAAAAAGCGTCCGACTGTTCCATTACGCCCGAAGGCTCTTCACACAGCCTCGCTGTCCTCGCAGACAGCGGAAACGAGAACAGACCACTCTTATCGGCTACCGGCGCTCCGTCCTCGGAACTTCCTCCAAACCAATTACACCCGTCGTAACCGTCAGCCTCGTTCTCGCCAATCTCTACTTGGACGAACGAATCTTCGACGATCGGGTCACCGTCGAGCGATTCGAGGATCCATATGCCATTGCCGGACAATTGGATATGATCCGCAGGGGCCACAGCTATATTGGTCGGGTCGAGTGCCGGAGTCGCGACTGGAGCTACTGTACCGATGTCGATCGCCTCGGTCTGTTCCGTCGGAACGATATTCGTAGGCGTAGTCCCAGATGCTTGAGTCCCAACGGGAGCTACGGTTTTTACCGCATCGTCCGGTTCAGCACCGCCGCAACTTGCCGAAGCCAACATCAACAGAACGAAAATTCCACTGAGCATGCTTGTCGATGCAACTCCGTTCCGGCATCGCGTTCCAAACCTATTACTGGTACCGCTCATCGAATATCCCTCATGCCATAACGTTCGCTTTTTCCGTGTCGAAGTTCATAACAACGTAGACGCTCCACCCGATGAAAATGTTCCATCCCAAAAAAGTGCCACGTTGTGCATCCGAAGGAATCGCCATGGAAAGCGGAACATGTCCCGAGTTAGGCAAACACAATCTGCGTTCATCCACCCAATAGCACCTGTTGCGCAGCTTTGGCTCCCGCGATGCGACCGAACACCGCTCCTGCCATCATTCCGCCGCCTGACGGATAGTTGTCGTGCCACAAGCCGCCTACCATCTCGCCTGCGGCGTATAGGCCGGGAATGATCCGATCGCTCTCGTGCAGGACTTCAGCGGATGGGGTGATTTTCAGGCCCCCGTACGTGAAGGTCATGCCGCAGATGGTCGGATACGCCTCGAAGGGTGGAGTGGCGATTGGAAGTGCCCAATTGCTTTTGGGTGGTGTTATTCCGGAAGTTGACTTCCCATCTAGGCGGAATGGATGGAATTCGCTTTCTTGGATGGATTCGTTGAACTCACGGATCGTTTCTTGGAAGGTGCGCACATCGCGAAGTCCTAGGTCTCTAGCTAATCCGTCCAAGGTGCTTGATTTATAGCCAATTGCGTCTTCGTATCCCCTGATCAACCCCTTGCGTCGCTGATCGGCGTCGAAGATTTGGAAGGCGATTCCTCCGGGCTGGGACAGAATGGCACGTCCGGTCTTGGCGTAGGTGAGCCCGCGCCACGTCTCGCCCTCATCGACGAACCGACGCCCGTCGACATTGACTGTAATCCCAAAGGGATAGGAGTAGCGACTCCAGTAGACACCGCTCACGCCTGGACCGGGGACATCGTAATCGGGGCGTTTCGAGTCTTGTGGTGACGCGTGGCAAGTAGACCAACTTCCGTTTGGTTGAGCACCCAACTCCAGAGCCATGTTGAGTCCGTCTCCGGTATTGAAGGGTACGCCCCGGAGTTTTACCTTGTCCCAACCGGTGCCAAGATGCTGGGCGCGCATCTCAGGACTCGATTCGAAGCTTCCGCACGCTAGGATAACGGTCCGCGCTTTGAATTGGACATCCCGGTCGCCCGTCCGAGCTATTACTCTCGTCACTTTGCCCGCGCGGTCCTGCATTAGCTCCAGGGCCGTCGTTTCGTAATGCACAGGAATGCCTAAGCGTTTTGCGGCGCGGAACCAGCGCTCTTGCATGGCAAATCCGCCTCCGTCGAACGAGACGACGTTCGCTGATGTTGGACTATCGTGAGATGGAATCCATGCATGTCCGTATGACCGCATCCAGAGGACGGTTTTGTAGGCTTCGGTAACCAGCATTTGCGCAAGAGTGGGGTCGCTCTGGCCGTCAGTTACCGCCATGATGTCGTCGTAGTAATCGGATTCCGTGTAGGCGCTAACCCTTTCGGTCAACGACCGCGTCTCTTCTTCTCCGACGTCCGAGAGTAGGGGTACGAGGTCTTCCACTCCTTGGTAAGGGAACCGCATGTGAACGGTGAGCGCGCTGTTGCCGCCCCGCTGCGACTTGGGCGCTTTTTCTAGCACAACGACATCAGCGCCTTGTTCCCGGGCGGCCACCGCGGCGGACATTGCGGCGTTGCCGGCACCCACAACGAGCACGTCTGTGTCGACTGAGTTTGCCACCTGAAATATGCTCCGGCCTCGCAACGCTAGAACTAAAGTCAGGACATGACGGCGACTTTGTTGTATTCGATCAGATCGAAATCGATCTGCGCGCCTAAGCCGGGTTCGTTGATCGCGTGAACCAAGCCGTTTTCGTCGTGTTCAATGTCCTCAACCAACCCGTACTTCTGCGCTTCCGTGGGTAGGAGAACCTCGAACATCTCGGTGTTCTTGATCGCCATTGCGCAATGTAGGTTTGCGACGTTCATCAAGGAGTTACCGCCGTGGTGGATCTCGTAGTTCATGTGGAACGCCTCTGCGAGGTGGGCGGTTTTCATCACTGCGGTTATCCCGCCTTTGACGGCGACGTCGCCTCGGAGATAGTCGGTGGCCTGATGTACTAGCCAAGGGGCGTAGGCGGTGAAACCGCCGGGTGAGTGCTCGGTCGCCATCAGCGGGATGTGGAGTTGCTGGCGCAACTTCACGTAGTTGAAGATGTCGTCGCCGGCCAAAGGGTCTTCGTACCAGTGATAGTTGAGTTCCTGAATCTCTTGACCGACTCGGAGGGCTCCGGGATAGTCGTATGCCCAGATTGAATCCAGCATTAGCTGGTAGTCGTCGCCGACTGCCGCTCGGACGGCTTTACAGACCTCGATATCCTCGTGGATGTCTTCGGCTGGTGGGTGGATCTTGTATGCGGCCCAACCTGCGGCCTTCATTTCGGAGGCCTCTGCTGCGTAGTCTTCGGCAGTCGCCAAGCGCGGTGAACTGACGTACGCTGGAATACTTTCGCGGTACGATCCGAGCATTTGGTAGATCGGCAATCCGGCGACCTTGCCGCCGATATCCCAGAGCGCGACGTCCACTGCGCCGATGGCTCGCATTGTGGTGTTGTTTTGGAGGAAGATCATCGTCTCGTGCAGCCTCTCTCGGCCTAATGGGTCCTGCCCCATGACGACGGGTTTCAGATATGTGATGAGAGATAGCGCGTCCAACTCAGCGCTGCGGTTTGAAGTTCCCAGAAACGCATGTCCGTCCACGCCTTCGTCAGTGCTAATCGTCAGCAGTCCGATTTGGCTGGAACTGGCGGGTTGCACCGAATGCTTTTTGGGCAGCGCAGGTGGCAACCCTTCCCACTTGAACATCGTCAGGGTTACGTCCGTGATTTTCATCTTGGTCTCCTCTGGTTCGATCCTTAGATCTTGGTGTCAAACCGTTTGACGATCACGCCATCCTCTGGCCACCGTCGATGTGTATCGATTGTCCCGTTATGGAGCTGGCGTCGTCGGAAACGAGAAACGCCACGAGAATGCCGATCTCCTCGGGGGTCTGTGACCTAGCAAGCGGGATTAGATTTGCGACATCTTCGTTGAAGACGTTGTGCGGGTCAGCTCCCGCCAACGACGGATCGCTCCTCATGCGCTCTGAGATGGCGACGTCGTGGAATGCGGTCCATACGCGGCCGGGACAGATGGCATTTACGTTGATGTTGTGGGGACCGAGCGTCGACGCACAGTATTGCGTGTAGTTGATCACGGCTGCTTTCGATGGTCCGTAAGCGTTGGCGTAACCCGGAGCACCCGAAGGCGGACCCCACCATATCGGACCTCGTCCCGCACCTGACGCGGTGTTGATGATCTTGCCGTATTTCCGCTCCATGAAATGGCCAACAACCGCCTTGGTGCAACGCATCACGCCCTGAACGTTTATGTCCATGACCGTGTTCCAGTTCTCTTCCCAGTCTTCATCCAAACCGCCGCCAGCCTTACCTTCTACGCGTCCGATTCCGGCGTTGTTGATGAGAATGTCCAAGTGGCCGAACTTGGCGATTACGTGCCCGATTGCGTCTGCAACGGATTCATTGTCCGTCACGTCGATGTTCACCGCAAAACTCACACGGTCCAGGGCCTTTATCTCCGCGACTGCCGCGTTCGCGCCTTCGTTATCGATGTCGGCGATGGCTACGTCGGCACCTTGTTCGGCTAGCTTCAACGCAATGCCAAGCCCGATCCCCTGGCCACCGCCGGTCACCAACGCCGTCTTTCCGGTCAGGTCTGCAATCAATTCCTATGTCTCCTTTTGCAACGGAAGCACGATGTGGGACGCGTGCTCTGCCGAATGCCAGATCGTCTGCTGTGCGATCTCGTATCGGTGTTCGAGGCCAAGTGGGCCGCCGGTGTTCGGGTTCACGTCGAAACGAGGCCAGTTGCTGCTGCTGATATCCAGTCGGATGCGGTGCCCCTTCCTGAACACGTTCGAAGTTGGGTAGAGATGGAAGGTGAACTCGTATGGCGTTCCCGGTTCCATCATCTCCGGCTCCGTCCAACTGTTGCGGTAGCGTGCCCGGATGATCGAGTCGGTTATGTTCATCGCAAAGCCATCCGGGTAATCTGCAGACGGCGGGTGCATGTCGATGAGCTTGGCGGTGAAGTCCGTGTCGACGGCTGATGATGATGCCCATAGATGCATCACGATCTCTCCGGTGACCTCCGTATCCTCGTCAAGTTCCGGTGTTTGGAATGTAAGGATGTCTTGGCGAGAATTTAGCGGCAAGACGTCTTCACAACCGTAGAAGTCGGGACGGCCGCGTTGATCGAATGCGCCGGCTTGGATGATTGTCTCGGCGGCTGAAATGCCACCGCCCATTGTCGGCACGGGATTCTTGGGGTCGAATGTGTAGCCGGTCGATGGAGTCTCATCCGTCGATGGTTGGTTCTGCGATAATCCGCCGTCGGCGTGCAGATAGAACGGTGTTTCAGCAGTATCTGGCAACGGCCAATCCGGTTCCGACCGCCAGTAGCCGCCGTGATCGAGCCGCCGATCGTGGTCGTGTTTGTTCATCCGTTGGCTGCCGGTGCCCATGGTGAAGATGCGAACCGGTGACCACTCGGCGAACTCTGTGTTCAGGCCCTTCATGTAGTGGTCGAACCATGCCAAGCGGAGATCGTTCTGGTTGATGTGCGCATCGGTGCCGAAATCGACGTCGCCGGAATTGGTGACCTCGAACGCGCCGTGAATCCATGGACCCATTAACAGGACTTGCTGCGACTCTTTGATGGCGCTTAATTTTGTGTAGCTTTGCGGTGTGTTGCGGGCGTAGGAGTCGTACCATCCGCCGAGGTACAGGGTCGGCACGTCGGCATGTTCGTCGTAGTACTCGTCGATCGCGTAGCCGCGTTGTTTCCAGTAATCGTCGTAATCTCCGTGCGTTGCGATGTCGATTGCCCACCTTTCGTACGATGGCAATCGACGGAGTACGGTCGCGCCCTCTTTGAGCGGGAAGTTACGCACCATGTCCGGCATGTCATCCAAAAACGCCTTTTTGATCTCTCCTTGCAGCCCCGCGTCCGCGATCGCCTCCTTGCTCGTCATCGCCATCCTGAACGCATAGACCATGAAACGCTGTTCCAACGCGCCGTTCTGCCGCATCGAACCATGGTAGTAATTGGACGCACCCACCGCTACGATCATCGTTGACAGGTGAGAGGGATTCATCGTCGCCAATGCCGACTGGTCGCTACCCGCGTACGAACCGCCCATCGTCCCTACCTGGCCGTCGCACCACGACTGCGACCCAAGCCATTGCACAGTGTCGAAACCGTCCGGCGCCTCTTTAGCGAACGCATACCACTCCCCTTCCGACGCGAACCTACCTCGAACGTCTTGGTATACCGTCACATAACCCCGCCGAGCATAGTACTTGCCGTTGGTCACGTTCCTTGGTGCCGTCTTGTCGTAGGGTGTGCGTTCGAGAATGACCGGGAATGAGCCTTTCGCCGGGTGTCCGTTCGCAGATGGAAAGTAGATGTCGGCGGCGAGTTGAACGCCGTCGCGCATCGCCACCATCACATTCTTTTGAATTGTGACGTCATATGCGATCGGTGAACCTTGATATGGAGCGTTCACTGTGCGCGCCTCCCGAATTGATCAATCGCGACCGCTTCTCTGTCGGCCCGTCGTTCAGTAACCTATATCACGTCTCGATGCTTTGACCGAAACTCTGTTTCGGACGCGGCTCGCCCCATCATCCATGCCTGATATTTTCCACGTCGTCGTCACCTCGCTTGTACTCATGGGTGCCGCGTTCGTCATCGGAGCGATAGGTTTCGGGTTTGGGCTGACGACATCACCTCTGTTGCTTCTGATTCTCGAACCGCAGACGGTCGTGATCGTAATCAATGCCGTCGCCATCATCGCCTTCTCGCTCGTCCTCGTGGAAACGCGCGAACATCTGCGAAACCGCGAGCTTGCGCCAATGGGTATCGCCGCAGTGCTTGGGACGCCGATCGGAGTGTTCGCTTTGAGCACCCTCGATTCTGCGGTGCTGCGAATCTCCATCGGTGTCCTCGTCCTGGTGCTTACCGCAATGGTGGTCTTCAACGCCGAATGGAGGGTCCCATATCCGCGCATCTCGGGTCCGATCCTCGGCTTCGTTTCGTCCGCATTCACCACCGGCCTTGCGATCGGCGGTCCCATCCTCGTCCTTTTCTTCCTCGGACGGCGCATGGATCGTCAAAACGTGCGCGCCTCGATGGCCTTCTTCTTCACCATCATGTACGTCGCCGCCGCGATCGGATACGCCATTCAAGGGCTCTTCACCGTTGAACGGCTCATCCTGATCGCCGCCGCCGCACCCGCGGTCGCCCTCGGCTACTGGATCGCGATCAAACTGACAGGACGCATGAATGAACGGGTATTTCGGCCGACAGTGGTGGGCGTCATCGTAATCTCGAGCCTGGTGGTCATCGGTCGTGAGATAACGGCATTGTAGGATAGCATTGTGGTCACTAACTAACTAACTAATTAGTCGTGACGGAACCAAACAACCGCGAAAATATCCGACATGGTCAACGTCAAAGCAAAAAAACACGAAGAACTGGCCAAGCGTAGCAAATATGCGGCGCTCTACGATCATCTGTGCCAGATGCAAACCGATGAGTGGGAAACCACCTTCGCCGAGATCGAATCGATTCTGGGTTTCGATCTACCTCCGTCAGCCCGAATCCATCGGCCTTGGTGGGGGAACCAACAACTTAACAATGGCCGTAGCCAAGCGCTCGCTTGGGGAGCCGCAGGCTGGAACACCTCCGATGTTCACATTGAACTGGAGACCCTTATTTTCAAGCGCAGTGGGATCCCTGAAGGCGAGACAACCGATAGACGAGAGTTCAACTTAGATGAGTTCTGGCCTCCGCACGACTTCGGTCCTTGGCCCAAAGGTCTCATAATCGACCGCGAATTCATCTACGGGGACCGGGCTTAACCACTCCGTGTTCATCGACACAAACGTTTTCGTCTACGCTCGCAATCGCCGAGCGAATCAACACTACGTTGCATCGTCTCTATTGGAACGCGCCGTTCGAAACGCTGAACCCGCAAGGATCAGCCGTCAGATACTCCGTGAATTCTTGGCCACCGTAACTCGACCTCAGACGTGGGGTGCCGCGATGTCGACTGAAGACGCCGCGCGCGACGTAACGCGGATCGCCAGACAATTCGAGGTCTTAGAGGACGGGCCACAAGTCACGACCAATCTCCTCATCCTGTGTAACGAGGTCATTGTGGGCGGAAATAAAATTCACGACGCCAACATCGTCGCGACAATGCTCGCTCACGGCGAACGCAGCCTCATGACGTTTAATGTTGCGGACTTTCGGCGTTATGACCATCTGATCGAAATCGTAAGCGAGTAGGCGATGGCAATGGTTCCTTTTCTATCCGGTGTTGCATCATCTAACCGGGGAAATTTCACGAAAGCCAAAAATCCGATGGTCATTCACTATGTGACTGACATGACGCGTGCGAGAACATTCTATTCCAATGTCTTTGATGCGCCGATATTGGTAGATTCGCCAGGTTGGTCCACTCTGGATATCGGCGGAATGGAACTTGCGCTACACATCTCATCAGAGGCAGAGATCTGCGAACGGCTCGTTCCGCAGGCCGGATTGAACCTTGAGGTCGACAGCATCGAGGAGGTTCTGTCGGCCATCATTCGATTTGGCGGTCGGTTGGTTGAGTTGCGCGAGCCTAGCGGCAACATCCCGGTGCGCCTCGCGAGTTGTAAGGACAGCGAGGGAAACGGCTTCGAACTTCGGCAAACGGTAGCCTGAATCGAACATCACCTCGTAAATGGCATCCGCAATGGCACCGTTCGCTCCGCCCTTCCGTACCACCCTTGCGGTGCGAAGTCGCTCATGTGGAGGTAGCACTTCACGTTTACCTCGGCGACATCTTCGGTGAAGGTCAACAAACGGCTCATTGAGATGTTTTTGTGGCCGTGATACCTCGAAATCGCAGATACGTTGATAAAGGTCACGCCCCACTTTTGCTCGATATGCGAGCGCCCGCCGTAGGTATCGTCCGGGTTGGTATGAGTATGTCCGCCGATCCATATATCGATCGCACCCGGATTCTCGGCTAGATGCTTCTCGAAGGCCTGCGCATCTGGAACGTCATCTACGAAGTAGAGGTAGGACGCTCCGATCGGTGCGCCGTCCTCAAACCGACCGTGATATCCACCGTCGACGCCCTCCCAAGGTCCCGATGCCACCGTCGTCTCCTTCAGCATGTGGTGATGCACCGACACAATAATTTTGTCGGGATTTGCTTCGACATTCTCTCTCCACCACTCGAAGGTCTCGCGAGTAACCGCGCCTGCCGGATACCCACCACGCACGCCTCTTCCCACCGGCGGGCCACCGTCATTTCGGTCACCCATCACCAAAAAGAGGATGTTGCCGGCTTGAAACGAATATCGCTCCCACGTTCCTTCGACCGGATACGGTCGTCGATCTGCGTGAACTCCAGAATATTCCGAGTTCTCGCCGGTGGGGTCCACCCATTTCCTGAACCACCACTGCCTATCCTCATTCGCGCCGCTGGCGTCGTGATTGCCAACTAGGTTGTAGAAATCCTCACGACCATGCTTCGTCGACAACGAGTACTGACTTACCACCTCCGCCCCTTCTTCATCATCCGGAGGAGTCTGCGAACCCGACAGATCGCCCACGTCAAGCATGATGTCCCAATCGAACGGCGGGCCGCCTTCATCGCCTCCGCGCTCCGACTGCAGAAGCGCCTCTGCCAAACTCCGCCGACCGCCACGCTCCAAATCAGTACCCACATGGGCATCACCGCCTGCCCACAACTTGAACGTCGACATGCTCACATGGTCCTCCCCATTGATCGATTCGCCGTCTCGTAACCTTAATCGCGGACGCGACGAAGCATTGAACGACAGATTGGCGTGCGTTAGAATCAGATTTTGGGTATCATGCCCAACGTCCTCACGTTCCCGAGTAGCTCAGCGGTAGAGCAGCTGACTGTTAATCAGCGGGCCACAGGTTCGAATCCTGTCTCGGGAGCCACCTCTCCGAGTTGCTGGATGCGTGTATTGTTAGTTCTGTCCGTGACGTTCGCGGACGCAGTAGGGCCAAACGCACGCAAAATTGATAAACACTGTCAGTTCTTGGATTGCACGAATCTGGGGTCGCCTCCGCGGGCGATCCATCGAATCGCGCATTCACCCTCCGACCACCGTTCAAAGACCAGCGGCAAAGCCCGATAACCTGCATGAGGGCGACCCAGAACCGGAACCGAAAACCAACAGAGCAGACTCCAATGTTGCCAATCAACAATCGCCATGTGGTGACGAGCAAGGTGATACCGATGAGGCCAGTCAGCCGAACTCCAAACCGCCTCAAGTGTCGCAACAACCTTTGACCGACGAGTTTACGCAACATTCTTCATCACCGACATTTCCCAACACTCCCTCATCAGACAAGCCAGACCTAGACGATCCAAAGATAGAAGGACTACCCAATACGGAATTTAATGCAGAAGACGATGCGGGAAATGAACCAGATTCACAAGATAGCCCTTCGAGTAATTCGTTAGAAAATTCCGGTGCATCCGATGAGAACGGCGATGATGACGAGCGACCAACAATAGATGCTGTAGTCGAACCAAACATAGAAGCCGATACCGACGACGAAGACCTACCGACATCCCCGACAACAACGAGCACAGCGGTTGACCCTGCCCCGAAAAAAGACGAGGCAGTTGAGCAGACCGTAACTGAACCTAATGCCGACGAAGATACGGAACTCAGATCACGTAGTCGGTCGACTGCCCCGCGTCGATTCCCGGGACGACGTTCTTCGTTCAGTCCTCGAAACCGCGGTGTCGCGGTGTCCAAAAACCGAACTCCAACTCTAAGCCCTGAATTGATCTGCCGTCAGGATACGCCTGGGCTTTGGAGCATAGTTCTGACAGTACCCTCAGAGTGCAATGTCGCCCAGGTGCTCCAGGACAACACGCCCCTACCATCCGAAAACGATGAGTACCTTATTACGGACTGCTCCTGTACTCTTTCAATCCAATATGCGGATGGATCCGAAAGCGAGATAGCACTGTTTACTGACGAGCCTCTGATATTCAAGATGCGTCGGAACTGGGAAGGAATCGGAAACAAGGTATCAGTCATCACGCAGGGCGACTTCATCGTGTGTGCTCCAAAAAAATGGACAAGGACGGGTAGCGCTCCTGTGGAGCCAGAGGCGTGTTCCGCGCCGGATTTTCGGGCTCACTTCTTCTCGACCCAAGGCGACGAACAGCAGCAATTAGGCGGTTTCAAGGAGAATATCCTCCCGTTGAGCAATGTGCGCATCGCTCTGAACGGTTCACGTGTGTTCGATGACTCCGACGACGGCGAACTGTTTGTCAAGAACCCGCCAGACTTGATCTGCGACCCTAGTGTCGTCTGGGCACGTATAGGCGAGGAAAAGCAAGACGGCTGGGCTGGGACGAATTTCAAACCCGCAGAGCGTAACTTGGCGAATGTCTTGGGCGGCCGACAAGGGAGGTTCTTTCTCCGAGTTTATGACGAATTCGGCTCGATGGTCGATAGTGGAAATTTCCGCTACTTCGCTGAATTGAACGAGATACAGGTCAACGGCAAGCCGTATCTGTCTGACACGTTACTGCCTCCCAAGCCAGACGGACACCCGCCGGCCAGCATACGTTTCGTGGGACGCGACAATATCACGATTCGTCCCGTGCCAGCTACCGACTATCCCCAAGCTACCGTTGCCCACGACGGAATGGTAACTGTAGCCACTATCGCTGCCGACGACGCGACTAGTTGGACGTTGCAATCCGACTATGGCGATACTGACGTGGTGATCCGCCTGCCGCGTTTCTGGTGGCGCATCTCGCGATCTGACACCGCCCAAACCGAATGGCGCGCTACTCCGTTGAGCATGTCGCGCCAAGAGTTTCGAGAAAGAATCGATGCAATTTTGGAGATTCGACTCCCATCATCCAAAAACAGAATAACAGCGGGATTCGGCGAAGACTTGAATCAGACTTTCCACATTCGAAAAGCCCCTGACGGATGGATATGTGTGGAAGTGCCGCTCAGTAGTTTCATCGATTACGAGGAGATTGAACTACATCCATACGAAAACGCATGCTTCAACTTCAGATGCGATGAAACCGTGTTGACTCCCATCCACATTCTCGCTGATCAGGCACCTGAAATCGTTTCATTCTCGGCAGATCAGGCATCCATTATCGTTGGCGAAGACACATATGTGCGTTGGATGACTCGCAATGCAGAGACAGACGGTGTCGCGATCTATCCTGATATAGGGACCGTAGAACCAGAGGGCGGTGGGCACGTCTCACCGGAAAGAACCGAGACGTTCACGCTGAGGTTAAAGGTTCGCGGTATGGATGACGTAACACAAGCTTTGACCATCATCGTGCTACCTCCTACGATGAATCTCGTGGCGCGCGTCAGGCGCGCAAAACAAGGACGCAGGAAGGGAAGAGGTTTCAGTCGTTACGAGCTAAAAAGCGCACATCTAGATGCCCGAGAAGCGAAAAAGCTCGGGATACGCGTCGATACCCGCCGGCGTAGTAAACACACTGACAACGTAAGGGCCCTCGAAGGAGTGAAGGTACATGCCCAACGCCAATGACATCGATCAATGGGTCACAACTATTGAACAGCGTTACAAAAGTTACTTGAAGACATCGTTCTACTTCAAGGATCAACATCTGCGCGAGTCGTTCAGCGCGGCGCTTGCCGGTGAAGGCGAGCTTACCAAAGGCCCGATTTCTGAGGTGACACCAGCGTTTGAGAAAGGAGCGAGCGCGCAGGAACTGGCGGAACTTTACTTCCCGGGGCGAGTCGACGAGTTAGCGCCGGCGCTGTTGGACGCACCGCTCTACGCACACCAAGTGCAATCCATCAACGCGGCATGTGGTAAAGATCTGAACGTGGTAGTCGCAACGGGAACTGCCAGCGGGAAGACGGAGTGTTTTCTGTATCCGATCCTGTTCGATCTGTATCAGCAGTACTTGGACGGAGAACTCAGCAATCCCGGCGTGCGAGCCATGGTGCTTTACCCCATGAACGCCCTTGCCAACGACCAACTTCGACGCTTAGGTGACATATGTCAGACATTGAAAGACGCAAGCTCCGGATTTCAACCCACGTTCGGGCAGTACATCGGTCAAACACCGGAAAATGGGCGAGACAACTATCGGAACGCTGCCCAACGCGAGGAGGGACGATTAGTGGGCGAGTTAGTTTTTCGTGAAGAGATGCGGGTTAATCCTCCTCACATCCTCTTGACCAACTACTCGATGTTGGAGTATCTCCTTATTCGACCGGAAGACAGTCCGCTATTCGACGATGGCGGGGGTACGAATTGGCGCTTCATCGTGTTGGACGAAGCACACCAGTATCGGGGCACGAGGGGCATCGAGATGGGAATGTTGGTGCGTCGTCTCAAACAGCGCCTACACGAGGCCGGACGAACGGAGGATTTTCGGTGCATCGCCACCAGCGCCACCCTAGCATCTGGAACAGGCGCGGATTCCAAGAATGGTGTCGCGGAGTTTGCCCAAGAGTTGTTCGGTGAACCGGTTACTGAGCAGGGAGTTTTCTTCGCCAGCCTGAAATCGCAGCAGGATTCCGAGCCTGCACATCGCAATCACGCGTTTATGCGAGCGCTCGAGGGCGCGTTCCTCGTGCACGAAAACGGAAAAGATTCGGTGGTCCTGAATCGCAGCGGGACTCGCGAAGAAGACGGGAGACCTTCCGAGCCCCTAGAGATCGCTTTGTGCCAGGAGTGCGGTCAGCACTACTACGTCGGGAAGGATTCCAACGGCAAGATTACCGAGGCCGTTCGCGACCCGAGTCAGACCGATTTCGGAGTCGAATACTACGTACCGGTCCAAAATGGTACAGGCGCGACGCACGAATTGTGCCGCCGATGCGGCGCGCTTTCTACCACGCGATCTGCCTGTGGATGCGGAGCGTCAATTTCCGTTAAGAAGTGTCCGCCGCACAAAGATAACCCTGATCAACTGAGTAAGTGTGAAACATGCGATTACCAACGGGGCGGTATCGGAGATCCGGTTCAGGAGATTGTGCATGGCTCCGATGGTCCCAATGCGGTCATTGCTACAGCGTTGCATGAACTGTTGCCGAAAGACCGACGCAAGGTGCTGGCGTTCGCAGACAGTCGCCAAGAAGCCGCATTCTTCGCTTGGTACGCCGAAGACACATATAACAAGTTGAGAGATCGGAACTTGATCCTCCGTGCACTCAATGAGTATCCGGTCTCTGGAGAAGGTCTCTCCATCGACGATCTACAGAGCCGGCTGGCGAAGCAGTGGGAGCGGGCGAACCTGTTCACTGGCTCTGATACCGCGGAAGCGAGGGAACGGTGTGTACTTACCGCCATCTTGCGCGAGGCATTGTCAGATGAGAGGAGGCTGTCACTGGCTGGCGTTGGCCTAGTCAAATGGTTCGTCAGACTGCCAGATGATCTAGAGATTCCCGATTTGCTGCTACGCGCTCCTTGGAATTTTGATGCCGCCGAAGCTCGATCTTTGTTGCAACTATTGCTTGACGAGTTCCGGATCAGGTTCGCCATGGAGTTGCCACAGACTCCCACTGCGCCGACGTGGTCCGAACTTCTGCCTCAAAGAACACAGGCGGCATACAGTAATTCGTCGCCGCGCCAACGCAAAAACGTTCGAGAGTGGGGAGGCCCGCAGTCGGCGATCGTTAAGCATTTGCTGCGCCGGTTGCTCATTGGCAATGGAGAATGGGTCGGGGCGACTTCAGAAAAGCTGATGAAAGAGGTTTGGGCGACGATACGCGACCATGACAGATCAAAGCAATCTGATGCCGACAGCATACTTCTGCCCGGTAAAGAAAATGGTAGTTTCAGACTGAATCCCCGTTGGTTGCGCATCGATCTCGCGGGGAGGGAGGACATTTGGGAGTGCAACACGTGCGCGCGAGTGAGCGTTAACAACGTTCGCGACGTCTGCCTCCGCAACAACTGTCCAGGGACATTGAAGGTGGCGGACCAGAACGGTCTGTCACAGAATCACTACCGGGTCTTGTACGAAAGCGATGATCTACCTGCGGAATTCAAAACCGCAGAGCATACCGCACAGATCGATTCCGACACCGCGCGAAGCCGTCAGGAGTCTTTCAAACGCCAAGAGATTCATCTGCTCAGTTCTTCCACGACTTTCGAGATGGGTGTCGATCTCGGCGACTTGGACGTTGTGTTTTTGCGAAACGTGCCGCCCGAGCCATTCAACTACACCCAGCGTGTCGGGCGTGCCGGTCGTCGGGATGAGCCATCCCTCGCCATCACCTACTGCAAACGCAATCCGCACGACTTGTACCACTTCGCAGAGCCAGAGGAACGCGTGATCAAAGGGCAGATCAGCCCGCCAAGATTGCGAATCCGAAACGAGAAGATCATCTCGCGACACATGACCGCTATCGCGCTTTCGGCGTTCTTCAAAGCAGCCGGCAACAGAGACCGCTTTAGCACGGTCAAAGATTTTATCGTCGATTGGGAGAACCCTCAGGCAATGGAAGACCTGAAACGATTCTGCAAGAACAACCTCACATTGAAGGATTCGATCACCGGCGCCGTGCCCGAATCGATGTGGGACGCGGTTGGCTTGAGCGGCGATGAATGGATAGAAGGGATCGCAGGCTCAGATAGTCGGCTGGACTTAGCTGCCAGTGAAGTCTGTTCCGACTACCTGAGCATGGAGGAAATGCGAAGAGACGCGTTCGAAAATCATCGCGGCACCAGTAGGATAGAAAATCGTATCAAAACCATCGCCGGCGAAAGGACGTTGAATTTTCTTTCTCGAAAGGCGATAATTCCGAAGTACGGATTCCCGGTGGATGTCGTCGAACTGGATACCCGGCCTGATTACAGTCGCGCCGGCGTTTCGTTGCAACGGGACCTCTCGCAGGCTATAGCCGAGTACGCGCCAGGCGGCAAGGTGGTCGCCAACAAGTTGGAGTGGAAGTCGTGCGGCGTCAAGACCGTTTCCGGCAAGCAGTTCCCGGTCAAGTCCTACAGCTACACAAGTGCACTGGACTTCAAGCAATGGGATGAAGGAGAACTGAGTAGCGACAACACCTCGGCAAAATACCTCCAACCGATATTCGGATTCGTAACGCCGATTTTCGAACGCCCTCGCCAACCTCAGAGGCGATCCGAGCGCCTGTATACTACCCGGCCATTTTTCAAGGGATTTGACGATCCTGGAGCAGACCGAGAAATCGAACTGTACGGGGTAGTCGTCACCGAGGCGATGCCGGGAACGCTGGTCATCCTATGCGAAGGCAAGGAACGCCGAGGCTTCTTCGTCTGCCTATCGTGCGGCACCCACATGACCAGTCCGAAGCGTGCGCACAAATCCCCCGATAAGACCGGATGCAACGGCACTCTCGGCAGATACTCACTGGGGCACGAGCTGGTTACCGATGTCGTTCGGATGCAGTTTCCTGACTTAACCGACGAATGGGAAGCCTACTCCTTGGCGTACGCTATTGCTTTGGGGGCCGCCGAGACACTCGACGTGCCAGATACGGATCTCAACGTAACAATCACCGGCGGCAATGTTGCACAACAAGCAGCCATTGTGCTGTATGACAACGTTCCAGGTGGCGCAGGGTTAGTTTCTCAGATAACAGAACCTGACGTATTTGCCCGAATGGTCGCTAATACCCGCGAACGAGTGGACGGTAGTTGCGGTTGCGAGAAGAGTTGCTACGGGTGTTTGCGAAGTTACCGCAACCAGTTCGCTCATCCGTACTTGGATCGTACTCAAACTCTGCACTTCTTAGACGCATTGCCAGCTAAGTAAACAATGACATTTTTGGATGCATCTTTGTGCTTATCTCGGAGGTCTTCCAATTGGCTTGGTTGAGTGCTAAATCACCTTCCCAACCAACGAACACCACCGCCAGCGCAGTCGCGTTACTGATAGGTAAATTCGCGACGAAAACCGCCCAGATGCCGTTGCGGATGAACATCGCTTCGTCAAACGCCAACGTCCAAAACGTTGTACAAGACCCCAAGAAACCCGTCAACACTAGCAGCCGCATATTCTCAGACACCCAGTCACGGTCCTCGGCATATACCCAGACCAAGCCGAAGAGCAACGAACCGATCGATGCCGGTCGATCATTGAGATCAATGTGAGCAGGATTTCAACCCCTGCCCTCTGGATATTCTGCGCCATCGGGGTGCCCAGATTGCCCAGTCCGATGAACCCTACTGTTTGCATACTTGCCTCCTTCGGGATATGGGCTACACCTTAGGTGATTGGGCGGGCTAGATGCTGCGGTGGTTGCTGTCGTCTCGGTACAGCACCAGCGGGGATGGCGTGTGCCCCCTTTATCCTTTGGACATTTCCCTCGCGAGCGGGGGAAATCCGGAGTTTTGCGACGGTCAAGGGTATCCGCGGTACTTGCGTACGCGCGCAACAATTGATGGGCAGTCATGCTAAATTTAAAGGCGAAGCAGTCGCTTTCCGTTACTGCCGGGCGACACGTACTTGCGAGGCGTTCAATGACTACCGCTGTTATGAAAGAAACCGACACCGCCCTGATGGCGCACCTTCTACGCCGGGCAGGCTTTGGAGCGACGCGAGATCAGATAGAAGAGTACGTTGCCAAAGGCTACGACGAAACCGTCGAAGAGCTTCTCCATCCGGAATACTCGGATCCTGAAGACCAGGACTTGCTCGATCGCTACTTCATCGCTTCTGTTGAGGCGAGATCAGTAGGCCACGCCGATCCACAATGGGCGTGGCGCATGGCCACCACCACAAAACATCTCGAAGAAAAGATCGCCTTGTTCTGGCATGGTTTGCTGGCGGTCGGCGGCATCAAGCTCGACCATGGAATGGAGATGCTCACGGAGATCGATCTCTTCCGCCGCTACGGACTCGGCAAGTTCCGCGACATTCTGGTGCAGATATCCCGCAATCCGGGAATGATGTATTGGCTGGACAACCAGAACAGTCACAAGGACGCGCCAAACGAAAACTATGGTCGCGAGCTGCTCGAACTGTTTTCGATGGGAATCAACGAGACCGGTGAGGGTGCGTATACCGAGGATGATGTTAAGGCCGCGGCCCGAGCCTTCACGGGATGGGCCTCCAAGCCCACAATGCCGCCATTCTTCCTTGGGCCGTTCCCGATGGAGTTCCAGTTCGACCCGAATGATCATGATGACGGTGAAAAGGAATTCCTGGGCGAGGTTGGCAACTGGAACGGCGAGGACATCGTCGATATCATCGTGCGCCAACGGACCGCCGCGGAATTCATCTCTCGGAGGTTGTACCAGTTCTTCGTGGCTGACGAAGCGGATGAGATTGAAGTCCAGCGTCTGGCCGATGTTTTTGAGGCGAACGATGGCGAGATACGCGCCGTTCTGAGGGCGATCTTCAAGTCTGATCACTTCAAGTCTGAAGCCGTCCGCCACCGCAAGGTTAAGAGCCCGACCGAGTTGGTGTTCGGTGTCGCGCGCCTGACCGATCGTTTCGATCTTCCGGACTTGGCTTCGTCGCAATTGGCCTCCCATACGATGTTTATGGGACAATTCCTGCTCAACCCACCTAGCGTCGAGGGTTGGCACGAGGGTGAAGAGTGGGTCGACAGCGGCGCGCTGGTGGAGCGAATCAACTTCGCCTCAACCGAACTGGAACGCAGGGATGCGCCCGGCATTCAGCGAATGGTTGAACTCGTGCGGGAGGCGGGAAGTGAGCTGAGTTCCGCGGAGTACGTGGCTGCGTGCCTCGACGCGATGGGTTGCATAGACCTCTCCGATCGAACGTTCGGGATTATTGCGGAACATGCATCAGGTCAATTGCCGCCATCGAATGAGGACGAAGAAACAGATCGGGCTATCGAGATTTTCCAGTTGATCGCCTCGACTCCCGACTACCAATACTGCTGATACGAACAACAGCGAACAAATACGCAGGAGATATTCCAATGCCAAATAACGGCCATAACGGGAATGGCCACCCAAGGAATGGTCACAAAAAGAATGGCACAGCCAAGAATCTCGTTGTAATTCAGCTCTCTGGCGGCAACGACTACTTGAACACGGTCGTGCCTTACCAGGACGGTCTCTATTACGACTATCGTCCGAGCATGGGTTTGAGCGGTGAAAACGTGATTCCAGTGGATGACCGGGTCGCGTTCAACTCCCACATGGGGCCGTTCAAAAACCTCTACGATGAGGGAAAGTTGGCGGTTCTGATGGGTATCGGATACCCCGAGCCGAATCGGTCTCACTTTCGCTCGATGGACATTTGGCACACCGCGGAACCCGCGGTAGCCTCCTCCGAGGGTTGGCTCGGCAAGACTACGAAAGCCATCGATCCCGAGGGCAAAAACGCCGTTACAACAGTCAACTTCGGTCGAGGTTTGCCGAGAGCACTCGCATATCCGGACGTTTCCGTCGCATCGGTTGGAGCACTCGAATCTTACGGCTTGTACACGGGTCTTGCAGGAGCTTCGAACCGCGACGCTCTGCTTGACACGGTCAGTCGCATCTACCAACCCATGTCGGACGATGGCCTTCCATCGTTGCGCTTGCTCCAGACCGGGCGCGGCATGCTCGACGGCGCCGACACCCTCCGGTCAGCTCCGGAAAAGTATTCATCCACTGTCGAGTACAACGCTGAGAACCCGATCGCGCAGAGCCTAAAGGGCGTCGCTCAGGTGATGTCAGCAGGCCTTGGGACGCGCATCTTCTACACTCAACACGGCAGCTTCGATACGCACACCAATGAATTGGTCAACCACGCCAAGTTGTGGGACGAGGTGTCGGAGGCAGTGGAGTGTTTCTGGGCGGATCTGAACGAACTTGGGCAATCGGATGACACGGTAATCTGGATGTTCTCCGAGTTCGGAAGGCGAATCGAGGACAACGGCGCCGGTACCGACCATGGCTCCGGCGGTGTCGCGTTCTTGATGGGCAACCCGGTCCAGGGTGGACTCTACGGTGACTATCCGAGCCTGAAACCTGCCGATCAATTGGAAGGCGACGTCCACTACAACACGGACTACCGCGACGTCTACACAACCATCCTGGATGACTTCATGCATGTCGACTCCGAATGGGTGCTGAACAAGAAGTTCAACCGATTGCCGGAGTTGGTGTCGAACTAGCCTCTGTCATTCCGAGCGAAGCCGAGGAATCCTCCGCCAGATGCTTCGACGCCGCTCAGCATGACACCCCCACCGCAACTATCACATTCCCTTTCCCGCCAAAAGTTCAAGCTCAGCTGATTGCGACGGGAGCGGTACTCCATAGTTCGGAGACAGCAAAATGAGCAACTACTCCTATAGCCACACGTTGGGGATCGCCTCGTTTGAAGGCCGGGGCTTCATGAACCCCGTTGACGTCCGAATTTCAGCGGACGGTTACCTGTACGTTTTGAGCCGGTCAAACGCCGCCAACAGAAACGTAAGGGTGAGCGCGGTAACCCTCGACTCAGAGTTCCTTTTCGAATTCGCCAACTGGGGAACTGAACCAGGGCAGTCGACACAACCGACCGCTATCACTGTTGGTCCGGACGAACGCGTCTATCTAACTGACGAGTTCACCCAAAAACTCTCGATATTCGAAAAAGACGGAACGTTTTCGCACTGGTGGGGCGAGACTGGTTCTTCAGAAGGCCAGTGGAACCGTCCGTCGGGCTTGGCCTTCGATTCCGAAGGCGACCTGCACGTTGTGGATCACCTCAACGCCCGAGTCCAGAAATACACGGCGGATGGGCGATACATCTCCTCATTCGGCACTTTCGGCGCCGGACCGGGTGAGTTCAATTACCCCTGGGGCATCTCGATCGACGCCGAAGATTGTATCTGGATTGTCGATTGGCGCAACGACCGCGTCCAGCGTTTCACGCCTGACGGCGAGTTTATCTTCGCCTTCGGATCAAGCGGCACCCGTGACGGTGAGTTCGACCGACCATCCAGCGTCCACGTCAGCGGCGACGGCAACGTATACGTATCCGACTGGCGCAACGATCGCGTTCAGGTTTTCGATATGGACGGAGGGCATCGCGAGACCCTTATCGGTCACGCCACGTTGTCCAAATGGTGCCAGGAATTTCTGGACGTGAACCCCGAACAGGCCGGTTGGCGCGCCGATTCCGGCATGACCGAGCAGGAGAAGCTGTTCTGGCGGCCCGCCGGAATCGACACGAGTCCTGATGGACTGGTCTACATCGCCGACAGTTGTCGTCACCGGATTCAAATCTACAGTCGCGTCGAGGCACCGGTGCTGGTCTAATCTCCTTCGGACGGCACTTTCGGGGTCGGACTCGCGATTTCATCGCCTATCCAAAGAGAAAACGTCACGCCGATGGAGAAGCTGCACGCGGCCAACGTCAAACCCATCGGATTCTCTACCATCACGCGCCGCCCCACATGGGGCGCGTGGTCCGCGCATCTGGACGCCGCGACGAACGCGGCACCGGTGGTGAGCGGATGCACGACAGCGCTGGGATCGATCGCGGGCGTTTCGAGCCACGCGGGTTCCTGGACGGGCGATTGCGTGTCGTCGAATCGTCCCCAGGCTAGGTACGCGCGGTACTACACCTTCGAGCTTGTGGGCGCCGGCGAGCTTGCGACCGCGGCGGATCTCACGATCGAACTCGTCACCAGCCAAGACGCCTATCTGTTCCTGATGAAGGGCGCCGGGACGAACGGATCCGTCGTCGCCAGCAACGACGACAGCCGCGACGACGATCTGGGATACCGCAACTCGAGGATCACCTACCAGGCGTCGGCAGGGACGTACACGGTCGAGGCGACGACCTTCAACTCGCGCGTTAGGGGGAATTTCACGCTCCGGATCGACGCCGCGCTGAGGCAGCCGAGCCCGCCGACCAACGTCAAGGTCGTCCCCGGTAACGGCCGGCTCGTGGTGCTGTGGGATCCGCCCGCGTCGGACGGCGGATCCGCGGTCACGGGGTACCAGGTTTCGCAGGAGGAAGTGTCGGGATCGTCCGGTTCCGGGGGCCGCAGCCGCCGGGCCGTCGCCGATCCGTCGCGCCTGGTGGGGGCCGACGACAGAGGCTACGCGATTCTGAACCTCTCGAACGGCACCGAATACTCGATCACCGTGAAGGCGGTGAACGCGAACGGCGAGGGCGCGCCGGCGACCGCGACCGGGACGCCGCGGGGAACTACGATATCGGTGACGGGGCCCAACACGCTCGAAGTCGGGGCGAACGGGAACGTGGGAGCGAGCGCGACCAACATCGTATCTGGCACGGCGTACAAGGTGCGGCTGTCGATCGACGACGCATCCAAGATCAGTTTCAACGGTTGCGATCCGCAGGACGGCGCGGAGATCCTCGATTCTCTGACCGCTACGGCGACGGTTCGCGGATGCGCGGCCGGAGCCGCCGGCGTCACGGCGCTTCTTGTCGTGCAAGATGCCGGTGGCGGATACCAGACGCTGGCCTCCAACACGCCTCACGAGGTCACGGTAGAACCCGGCACGCTGCCGGCGGTGACGGTGCCGACGGCCTCGTTCGCATCGGACGGCGTCACTATAGACACCGGATTCGCTCTGCCTCTCGACGGCTTCCGCTACCGGCTGGTTCTCTACAAGCACCTCACCAGCACCACGCGGGAGGTCGTCTCGGTCCATAGTCCGGGTTTCGGCCACAGCACCCACGCGTTCTTCATCGACGACCAGCGCGACGACACCGAAGAATACTTCGTAGGATTACGGGCTTGCCGCCCAGGAACGACCGGAACGACGGACTGCGAATCCGAACAGGTCAGCGCGAGGGTGTCGTCCTCCTCCGGGGTATCGGTGGTCATAAGCAGCCTGACTTCGTCCTCGATCGAGGGCGGACGATCGGCCACGTTCTCCGTCAACGTGACAAATCTGGCTGCATCTCAGACATACGCCCTCAAGGTCCGCACGGCGAACGGCGGAGTCCTCAAGTTCGACGGATGCGGCATCAATGGAGAAGATCCCAAATCTTTCGATCCGATCACAAATGCCGTCAGCTACAACAGGACAGGCATCGTCGTTTTCGCCTGCGTATCGGATACGAAAAGCGACACGGTTGCCGCCGTCCTTTCGGTGGGCGGCACCGAGATCGCGAGTTCCGACGCAACAGTCAGTACGACGCCTGTCCCTGTGCCGAAGAACCTCAGGGCCAATGGGCGGAGTAATGGATTGACAACGGGACAGGCTTCGTTGCGTTGGGATGACACACCAGGCGTTACTTACCGCTATCAGGCCAGATTTGGGGCTGAGTGTTTCACTACTAGAACCGTTCAAGGGACTAGGCCAGATGGCACGAGCGTGGATGTTGAAGTTACAGATGGTGCATTGTGCAATACGAGTTCATCTTCATGGGTCACACCTACAACGGCAAGAGACGCGACGAACCCTGTACTAAGCGGTCTGAATATCGGAAATCTGTACCGAATCCAGGTCAGACAAGGTACTAACGGTATATTCTCAGAATGGTCGAAAGATGTGTTTGCCTATCCAACATCAGCTATCCTAACGGCTCGAGTAGCGACAATACCTGTGTTCGGACATATGCCGGAAGGTGATTATACATACGTAGTGTGTGAGAACACGTTGCCAAAAAGCACTGTGTCATCAAATACATGGGTGTCAGACATTAAGGCAGGTATCGAAACGTGGGAAACTGCGGTCAGATGGATAAATGGATCAGACAACATAGTTACTGCAACACCCACAACCTATATCGAAGGGTTTTGTCATCTCGCGAAGCATAAGGTCTGGTTCACATCGAGTTTCAATTTGCTTGCGTGTGGCCCCACTCCCACGGTTCAATATTTGGGCTACTTGTTACCCCCTGGGTCGACGACACGGACGGGAACATTGGGGTGCATGGCATCTACGGCTTTCTTTGCACCAGGTGATGACAATCCTGTAAGAAGCTCGACGATCTATCTTTTCAAAGATTACACGAGTTGGAATCCTGGAACCCCTACTGCTACCAATGTAACGTGTTCGTACCTGCATCAATTCACGATGCACGAGGCTGGTCATGCATTTGGATTAGGACAATCCGTAAATGAGCATGCAAAAGCAAGCGCGAGCGTGATGAAGTCGGGCGTTGACAAAAGATTCTGCGAACCACAACCATACGACGTAGCGGCAATGATGGCACTGTACCAATCAAGGTGAGTTGAGAAATGATCAATCAAAAAAGAGTTGCCATATTCTTAGCGCTGGTCGCGCTAGTCGTGTTCGTTGGCGCGTTGTCTAGATTTGGCTGGGGTGCGGAAGTAGGGCCTGAATACCATTTGTTTCCTTACCCTCCATGTATTCCATTTGCGGGCAGCACCCAAAACCCATGTGATCCTGAGACTATTGAGTTTGCGAGCACGCATGGCACTCTGACTGGCGGCGGCGATGGTGCAAGCATTACGCTCGAAAATTGGATTACAAGGAACGTAGTGCCTGCGGCCGCTACACATATCGTATTCAGAGGAACATATGCTCCCGACACGACTCGTTGCACTACATACGACGATACCTATCAAGCATTTCACGACTTCGATTCCGAAATCGACTACCGCGTTTTGATTTGTCACACTGATATTCGTGTGAACGAATACATCGTAGGTGATGGCGAAAGGGATTTGACGGTGGGAGTATTCATGTTCCCCTTCGAGAAAAATTGGTTTCCTGACGAGACGACTGATGAATTCATCAACAACGTAGAACATCATCGTTCAACGATATCATCAATTGTAGAATCTAAGGAATTCGTCGTTATGTTGCAACCATCGTTTCTCTTGGAACTCCAGGGATGGATAGCGACCGGTAACTTCCGATTGATCCAACGCGACAGTAGCGATGTATATGTAAAAACCCCGTTTGATGGTGATGCAGAAGTGCTGCTAACTGATTTCCAACAAAGAGTAGCTAAAGCACATGATGAGTTGGTCACAACTAACGAAGGACGGATTGGTGCAGCCGACCAATTACCGAGATTCATCGACGACACGAACAACCTTGAAGAGTTCTTTAATGCGATTGGGGCATATGATCATCCGACGTTAATCCCCTTAAAACCACCGATTGTCGAACCATAAACATCGTTCGACAAATTCGCATGACGATGAACGAAACAACCAGACAGACCAACCAAAAGGAATTGTCACTCAATGAAACCCCGTCTCACCACCCCCATCCTCATCCCCGCCCTCGTGCTCCTGCTCGCGGCGGCCGCCTTCGTCGGCTACCAGGTCGTCTCGGCGCAGACCACACAGGAGGAGCTCGGAGACGATCCGCCGGCCGCGCCGACGGGTCTGACGGCGACGCACGACGGCGTCGGGGTGCTGCTGGAGTGGGACGATCCGGTCGACGACACGATCGCCGGCTACCGCGTCTGGCGGCGGTACCACCGCGACAGCCACGAGGACGCTGAGCGTCCGCCGGTCGACGACGAGCTTCAGATGCACGTGAGGCACACCGGCAGTCCTGAGAACCACTTCCACGACAGCGACTTCGTTGAGCACGAAAAGGTCTACGGCTACGCGGTGTCCGCGATCGGCCCGGACGGCTCGGAGGGCCACGTGTCCGAGGAGGTGACGATAACGACGCCCGACGCTCCCGGCCAGGCGCCGGAGGAGATCGAAGGAGTCGCACTCGAAGTCGTCGAGGGCGATGTCAAGATCACTTGGAGCAGCCTCAACGACGAGACCATCACGGATTTTCACATCAGTCGGACGTCCGAAGATCATCCCGAGGGCGGCAACTGGATACATCTTACCAACGCCCGCCACTCAACCACCGAGTACATCGACTACCACGGTCTCGAGGTCGGGAAGACGTACGTATACACGATCAGCGCCCAGAACGAGCACGGACCGGGCCCGCACTCCGACCCGGAGCGCATAACCGTCGGCGGCAAGCCTTCGCCCGAACAGCCTCAAGTGACTTCGGGCGATGCGCCGTCTGCTCCGACGGGCGTGAGCGCAGAGGCGATGCACGACGCGGGCGGTCACAAGATCGTCGTCACCTGGGACACTCACGCCGCGGACGAAGGCGTGACCGACTGGATTATCACCCGGTGGGACCCCGTCAGCGGCGTCAACCTCGGGCACACATTGATCGGCGGCCTCGACCACACCCACGTCAGGCACGAGGAGCTCGACGTCGCGCCTTCCACAACCTACGCCTACACCGTCCACGCCGCCAACGCCCAAGGCCACGGCCCCTACTCCCAACGCGTAACAGCCTCCACCGGCGCCCAACAGCAACCCGCGCCCCAGCCTCAACCCACGCCGGTCGCGCAATAGGGTGCTGTGCACAACCCTCCCCCTTGATGCCCAAGGGGGAATTAAAGGGGGTTTAGACTTGGCGTTTCGCTTTGCACTGCGTTGCCCGGCCCCTCTGGATGGGCGTTCCGCCCGCTGAAGCGCCGGCTTTCGCCGGAATGACGGTAGTTGTGCACAGAACCCGGACGCGGGAATGACGTACGGCTGGGCGGGAATGACGGAGTATTGCAATGGTCTCGACTCTCATGGCATACCGACGCAACAGAAGGCAATTCGGACGTTTCCAATTGAAGGTTTTCCGACACGAAAACTGTATTTGAACTTGGGATTCACCCCGCGTAATAATCTCGCAATCTCCTGTTAACAAAACCGTCACATCTACGAAACGAATGCGTAACCATTTCTCCGTACCTTTAAGTCTTTAGAAAAGGGAGTCTGATGGATCGCTCACCGCTGGTGACCACCAACACAACCGCGACACACTGTCCTTACTGTGCATTCCAATGCGGAATGCTTTTGGGTGACGGCGACGGGCATTTGACGGTCTCTGGCAACGACGAGTTCCCCGTCAACAACGGCGCTCTCTGCATCAAAGGTTGGACAGCCACGGAGACGCTGACCCACTCCGAACGCCTCCTTCATCCGCTGATCCGCTCCTCGGACGGACGTCTGCGCACGGCGAATTGGGAGGCGGCTGTGGATCGCATCGTCGAAGCAATAACCGAAACCCAGCACAAATACGGGCTCGGATCAGTCGGGATGTTCGGTGGCGGTTCGCTCACCAACGAAAAGGCGTACCTGATGGGCAAATTCGCCCGCGTCGCCCTGAAGACCCCCAATATCGACTACAACGGTCGCTTCTGCATGTCGTCGGCGGCCGCCGCCAGCATCAAGGCTTTTGGCATCGACCGCGGGTTGCCGTTTCCTGTAGAAGACATCGCCAATGCGAAAACAATCCTCCTGATCGGTAGCAACGCCGCCGAGACGATGCCACCGATCATGCAGTACTTCGATCAACAACAATCCGCCGGCGGGAAGTTGATCGTCGTCGATCCTCGCACGACAGCTACGGCACAGCGAGCAGACCTGCACCTGCAATTGACGCCGGGAACCGACGCAGCACTCGCAAATGGCATTCTGCACACCCTGGTGGTAGAGAACCTCACCGACCGTCAATACATCCGCGAACGCACCAAAGATTTCACACTCGCAACCAACAGCGCCGCGGCCTTCTGGCCGGGGAGAGTCGAGCGCATCACCGGTGTCCCGGAATCTCAAATTCTCCAGACCGCGCGCATTTTGGGCGAGTCGCGCGGTGAAGCGATGATTCTGACCGCACGCGGCCCAGAACAACAAGCTCAGGGCGTGAACAACGTCTTAGCCTTCATCAATCTTGCTTTGGCACTCGGACTGGTCGGAAAACCTAACAGTGGTTACGGCTGTTTGACCGGTCAGGGCAACGGTCAAGGTGGTCGCGAACACGGGCAGAAAGCCGACCAACTTCCGGGTTACCGCAAGATAGATGACCCGGCAGCCCGTCGCCATATCGCCAACGTGTGGAGCGTTCCGGAATCTTCGCTGCCAATGTCCGGGCCGTCTGCCTATGAACTTTTGGACGGCCTCGGAACCGAAGACGGCGTCAAAGCACTGCTGGTCTTCGGATCGAACGTCGTCGTCTCCGCACCTCACGCCTCGAACATCGAGGCCAAGCTGAGGTCGTTGGACTTTCTGGTCGTCGGAGACTTTTTCCTCTCTGAAACCGCCGATCTCGCCGACGTGGTTCTGCCGACAGCTCAGTGGGCCGAGGAAGAGGGCACGATGACCAACCTCGAAGGCCGGGTCATCAGGAGAAGGCGGGCTGTCGCGCCCCCTCCAGAGGTCAGGGACGAGTTGCACATTTTCCAGGATCTCGCCACTTGTCTCGGCGCAGGCGACCATTTCGATTTCGATTCGGCAGAGGACGTCTTCGCCGAACTCAGGCATGCGAGCGCCGGTGGCCCTGCCGATTACGCCGGCATCACCTACCAAAAGATCGATGATTTGGACGGCGTTTTCTGGCCCTGCCCACAAGAGGATCACTCGGGAACACCTCGCATGTTCGTTGACCGGTTCCCGACCCCGACCGGGCGTGCCCAGTTCCACGCAGCTACTCAAAACCCTTCTGGCGAAGTGCCTGACCTCGAATATCCGCTCTTCCTCACTACGGGGCGCGTCATGGCGCAATACCAGTCGGGCACCCAAACCCGCCGCATCCCATCCCTCGGGCGTATCGCGCCGAAACCGGTGGCAGAGGTGCACCCATCGGCCGCCAGCTTGGCAGGTGTTAAAGACGGCGAAGACATCGTCCTCAAGACGCGCCGCGGCACCGCCAACTTCTCTCTCAAGATCACTCCCACAATCCGACACGACACCGTGTTCGTCCCGTTCCACTGGGCCGGATCACGGTCTGCCAATTTACTGACTAACCCCGTTCTCGACCCGACCAGCAAGATGCCCGAATTCAAGGTCTGCGCGGTCAGGCTTGAGAAATCAATCACATGACGGAGGCTGCAAAGTGCCAGAGACGCAAAGATTAGTGGTCGTAGGCAACGGAATGGCAGGTGCGCGCTTCGTCGAGGAAATCCTGGCGAAGAGCGGACCCGAGAAGTTCGCCGTATCGATGTTCGGCGACGAGCCGCAAGGCAACTACAACCGGATCCTCCTTTCCGGTGTCTTGTCGGGTACGCACGACTCGAAGGACATCTACATCAATCCTCTCGATTGGTACGAACGAAACGGCATCACGCTCTTCGCAGGCGTCAAAGCCATCGGAATCGATCGGCAATCCAAGTCAGTCTACGCCTCGGGCGGCCACCTCATGCCGTACGACAAACTCGTCCTGGCGACCGGCAGCCTTCCCTTCATGCCGCCAATCAGCGGCCTGTACACCGATGATGGAGCGCTCGCTCCCGGCGTCTTTGCATTTCGCACTCTTGACGACTGCACGCAGATGATCAACCACGCGGCGAACGTCCGCCGGGCCGTCGTCATCGGCGGTGGACTGCTCGGTCTCGAAGCCGCACGCGGGCTGATGAATAGGGGTCTGGAGGTCCACGTCGTTCACCTCGCCAAACACCTCATGGAAAACCAACTCGACGCCGAGTCGGGCGGGCTCCTCAAGGAGACCCTCGAGGAAATGGGCGTAACCTTCCACCTCGAAAAACTCACCCAACGAGTCACAACGGGCGTCACCGGGGATAACCATGTCAACGGTGTCGAATTCAACGATGGCACGAAACTCGATTGCGAAATGGTGGTCGTCTCTGCCGGCATCCGGCCGAACGTTGACATGGCGAAACTCTCCGGACTAAACACCCGACGAGGCATCCTCGTCAACGACGACCTATCTTGTCGGAACGACCCCAACATCTATGCCATCGGCGAATGCATCGAACACCGCAGCGTCACCTACGGACTCGTCGCCCCGGCATGGGAACAGGCAACAATCCTCGCCGGACGCCTCACCATGACCGACCCCCACGTCCGTTACGAGGGGTCTCGAACCTCCACGAAGCTCAAAGTAATGGGCGTCGAACTCGCAGTGGCCGGAAACGTCCACGCCGACGATGAGCGGGACGAGGTCGTCACGTACGTAGAACCTAGCAGGGGCGTCTACAAGAAACTAATCGTCCGAGATGGACACATCACCGGAGCAATCCTCCTAGGCGACGGAACCACCGCGCCACGGCTCCTCCAGGCGTTCGACCGCGACGAGCAACTTCCAAAGGATCGGGCAGAACTCCTCTTCCCGATCATGACGGAATCACTCGCCGATGACATCGCAACGCTCCCCGACGAAACTCAGATATGCAACTGCAACGGCGTCACCAAGGGGGCGATCGTCGAGGCAGTAAACGCCGGCAACCGGAGCTACAAATCCGTCTCCGACGCGACCAGGGCGGGTTCAGGGTGTGGTTCATGCAAGTCACAAGTGGAAGCCGTACTGGAGTTCGCCGCCGACGGACTCATCGCCGAAGATCCTTCGGCTCACTACTACGTCCCAAGCATCCCGATGGGCAAGACCGAACTAATCGAAGCAATTAAATCCCAAGGCCTCAAAAGCGTCTCCGCCGTCTTCAACACTTTGGCCGGAGGACGCGAAGACCCGGTGAGCAAGATCGGCCTGGCTTCGCTCTTAAAGACCATCTGGGACGACGAATATGACGATGAGCGCGACGCCAGATTCATCAACGATCGCGTCCACGCCAACATCCAAAAAGACGGTACATTCAGCGTCGTCCCCCGCATTTTCGGCGGCATTACAACCCCCGCAGAGCTCCGACGCATCGCCGATGTCGCCGAAAAATACAACGCCGGCATGGTCAAGATTACGGGCGGACAACGTATAGACCTTCTCGGCATCCCCAAAGAGAACCTTCCCCACGTGTGGAAAGAGTTGGGAATGCCCTCCGGCCACGCTTACACCAAGGCATTCAGGACCTGCAAAACCTGCGTCGGCACCGATTTCTGCCGATTCGGACTCGGCGACAGCACCCAACTCGGCATTGACATCGAAAAGCGCTTCCAAGGCGTCGAGATGCCGCACAAAGTCAAGATGGCAGTTTCCGGGTGTCCCCGAAACTGCGCCGAGGCAACAGTTAAGGACGTAGGAGTCATCGCCATCGAAGGCGGCAAGTGGGAAATCTACGTGGGAGGAGCCGCCGGTGCCAGCGTGCGTAAAGGCGATGTCCTAGCCGTCGTCGATTCCCCTTCAGAAGCCATCAAAGTGATGGGTCGTTTCCTCCAGTACTACCGAGAGAACGCCAAATACCTCGAACGCACCTACGGCTTCGTCGAACGCATTGGCATCGAACCCATCAGAAAACTCCTGATGGACGAAACCAACGCCGAACCCGCACGCCTAGACGAAGCCATGCAGTCAACCGTCGCATCCTACGTCGACCCGTGGCTCGAAGGCCTCAACCCGATCCACGAAAGCCAGTTCCTGACCAAACCCGTAACCTCTGCGACGGTCAAGAAAAGTTGACCTCTTCACCAGCGAAAACCACGTCGACTGTCGACCTCGGACCCGTCGATCAGATCCCGGTCGGCGAAGGCCGCGTATTCATGGTCGGCCGTATCCCGGTGGCGATCTTTCGTGATCGAGACGACAACCTCTTCGCCACTCAATCCCTGTGCCCCCACAAGGGCGGTCCACTGGCCGATGGCATCACTGGCGATGGGCAACTCCAGTGTCCCTTGCACTCCTTCAAATTCGAACTCACGACAGGCAATCCAATCGGCAACGACTGCAAATCACTTAAGACATACGCCGTCGACGTGAACGGTGAAAACAACATCGAGATCACCATCGAGAGACCGAGGAGAAACGTCACATGAACGATTCCCCAAAAGCACCGATACTCGGACTGCGCGTCGGAATACTCCAGAGCCGCGACGCTCACCATCTCTCGAAGCAACTCAAGGTACGAGGAGCACATGTTATCTCGGCGCCCGTACTCCGCGAACAACCCACCGACTGTTCGCTTGAAATCGCCCATTTGATCGACGCATTGACTGTCAAGAACATCCACGTCTGCGTCTTGCAAACAGGCGTAGGCGTTGACGCCCTCTTCAAAAAGGCCGCCCTCCTAGGCAGAGAAGAGGAACTCCGCGACGGCCTTAACCGGTCCACATGCGTTGCCCGAGGACCGAAACCGGTAGGTGCTCTACGCAAGCGAGGTGTAACCAATTACCGACAAATCGCGTCCCCATACACAACCTACGAACTCATCGACACCCTCTGCGACATCAATCTCGCCCCAACGGTGGACGCCCCCAACGTTGCGGTCATCCATTACGGCGAGCGTAATGAAAAACTCACTGGACTCCTAGCGACGCTCAGCAACACAGTTTTCGAGCTGTTCGTTTACAGATGGGAACTGCCCGAAAACCTCGATCCAGTCTCGGATTTGATCGACGAGGTCTTAGACGGCAAAGTCGACGTCATCGCGTTCACTAGCCAAATCCAAGTCCGACACCTCATGACAATCGCCGATCAACTCGGCGTCAAACACGGACTGACCAACGCGATCCAAAACACGACCGTCGCCGCTATCGGCCCCACTTGCGCTACCGCACTACGACGAATGGGCGTCAGTCCCGACATCGTCCCTGAGCATCCAAAGATGGGCCATATGGTCCGAGAAATCTCTAAGCGATTCGCGCTGGTCCCCGCCTGAACGGCCAGCAATCAATCGAACCGCCCAGACCGATTCCACGTTCAGGCTGAGGCTACCCACTCAACCCAACTATTGCCGATTTGTGCCAAAAACTAAGCGCAAGCCAGAAAGGAAACATAGATGGCTGTACCGACGAACCTCGGATCAAACGAAAAAGCTGCAAGCATCTCGCTCTTCTCCCTGAAGGCGCCCCAAATGCGGACCTTTCATCTCACTTGGATCGCCTTCTTCCTCGCGTTCTTCGGATGGTTCGGCATCGCGCCCCTCATGGCGATCGTCAGGGAGGACCTGAACCTCACCCAGACGCAGATAGGTAACACCATCATCGCCTCCGTAGCGATCACCATCGTCGCGCGCCTCGCCATCGGATGGCTGTGCGACCGAATCGGCCCCCGCATCACCTACAGCGCTCTCCTCATCCTCGGCGCGATCCCGGTCATGAGCATCGGTCTCGCCCAGAACTACGAGACGTTCCTTCTCTTCCGCCTGGCCATCGGCGTCATCGGCGCATCCTTCGTCATTACCCAGTACCACACGTCCGTCATGTTCGCACCGAACGTAGTCGGTACCGCGAACGCCACAACCGCCGGATGGGGCAACCTCGGTGGCGGTGTCACTCAGATGGCCATGCCCATCGTCCTATCGCTCGTTCTCATGTTTGGCGTCGGCGAAATCTGGGGATGGCGAGTCGCCATGGTCGTACCCGGCGTCGCCCTCGTCATCGTCGGCATCGCCTACTACATCTTCACCCAAGACTCTCCCGCCGGTAACTACAAAGATCTCCGAGAAAAAGGCGAGATGCCACCATCATCCGCCGTCAAGGGGACCTTCAAAGAAGCCATAAAAGATTCTCGAGTGTGGGCTCTATTCATCATCTACGGAGCATGCTTCGGCGTCGAACTAACAATCAACAACATCGCAGCTCTGTATTACCACGACCGCTTCGAACTCAGCATCGGAATGGCAGGTTTCATCGCCGGTCTCTTTGGTGCAATGAATATATTTGCGCGCACCCTCGGAGGCGCCTTCGGCGATAAATTCGGTATCAAATTCGGACTCCGAGGACGCGTCATGTTCCTCGGAATCGTCCTCCTCCTAGAAGGCATCGCCCTAGTCATCTTTTCCCAGATGGCAACTCTCTTCCTCGCCATCGGAGCCATGGTCGTCTTCAGCCTCTTCGTCCAGATGTCCGAAGGCGCAACATTCTCGGTCGTCCCCTTCATCAACCGGCGCGCCCTGGGTTCCGTCGCCGGCATCGTCGGAGCAGGAGGAAACGCCGGAGCCGTCGCATTCGGATTCCTCTTCCGCATGGAATCTCTCGCCACCGCTGACGCCCTCATGATCATCGGAGTCGCCGTCCTCTTCGCCGCCGTCCTCGTATTCCTCGTCCGCTTCTCGCCCGAACGCGAAGCGGAAGAACGACAACTCCTCCAGGTCGCCCTCGCCTCTAGACCCGCTCATGCAACGGCCTTCAACCCATTCCGCCGACTGGCAGCCGTGCGAATGGCACAGCGCCAACCCGCAATGGCCCTCCAACGAGTGAGCGCGATGCCGCCAACCGCTCCGCCGAGGTCGCACCTATATCCTTCGGACTCGCACCCCTCGTGATCACCTCCTCAACCGACACAAAAACTCCACATTCCGTAAGTTCAAACCTCCGACACCTTCCCAGCGCTACCGAACAGCCCCTGCCATCTCCGCAACCGTCAACAGCGAACGCGCAAACAACCTCGAATCCACCGTCGGTTCGATCTATGTGAAACACGCCCCACCAAAACAGATTCGAACTATAGATCAATCCCGGATGAGCGATCCGGCTCGGAGGTCAACGCAGTCACAGTCCGTTCAGATTGCGCCTGACGCGATATGGCGGAGGGTGCGGGATTCGAACCCGCGAGGGGGCTCAACACCCCCAACCCGCTTAGCAGGCGGGCGCACTAGGCCTCTATGCGAACCCTCCGCTGCTAGATAACCCCATTCTAACCCTCAGGCACCTTTCCGTCTCCTGACGTGGCGTTTCACTTTGCACTGCCTTGCCCCGCCCCTCTGGATGGACGTTCCGTCCGCTGAAGCGCCGGCTTTCGCCGGAATGACGGCCGTTGTGCACGGCATCCCACTGGGGAAATGCCGAAAGCGATGGGGGTCCAATTTTCAAGAAATGAGCTTCCGACGCAACAACACATACGCCAATGGCAGGACCACCGCGATCATTCCGACGAGGAACAAAAAGTCCCAAACCAGCTCGCCCGTTATGTTGTTCGTCGCGAACGCCCGGCTCAAGTTGACCGCCGGTGCCAACGGTATGAATTTCGAAATCGCCTGCGCCCAGGACGGCAGTACCGAGAACGGGTAGAAGATGCCGCCGAACATGAACATCGGCGTTCCCACGACCGTAAACACCAGCGTCACGAAGGCAACGTGCGGCGCCGTAGACGAGAACAAGAAACCGACGCCGCCAAACAGTACCGACACTAACAACACCGGAATTATCACAAATACCACCGTCCACTCGTTGATCCATCCGAACGCCAAAGCGATCGTCGTGATCGACACCATGCTGATCAACGCTCTGGTCACACCGAACGAAATATCCGCAATCAACACCTCGAAAATCGACAAAGGCGTCGTCAGCTGAGTGTCGTAAAGCTGCGCCTCCATCCGGTTGTACACGCCCATCGAGCACTCAACCATTGGCACGAACATCGCACTCCCGACGATGATCCCGGGCGCCACGAACTCCGGATACGGTATGTCCGTACCCGGTACTGTCGGCACCAACCGTCCAATTCCGACACCAACTCCGATCATCATCACCACCGGCTCGATGAACATGAAGGCCACCGCATACTTCCAGAACCGGATAAACGCGAACCAGTGCCGCAACCACAGAGCCGAGATGCTCCGAAAGCGAATCCCGGCGACCGTATTGAGCTCCGCGCGCGTCTGCGTAAAGAATGCGACCTCCGTGCTCATTCGTCCCTCAACTCCTTGCCCGTAAGCACCAAGAATACGTCTTCCAGGTGCGCCGGACGATAAGTAACGCGCATCTTCGCCAACCCAACAAGCGTCGAAACATCCGGCTTGGTATCGCGTGGCGCCGTCACCAAGACCCGAGGACCAACCTCGCTGTAGTTCCGCTTCTCCTCATCCAACCGACGTCTCAATACCGCCCGTTCTTCCCGCGTCACGTTTTCGCTTAAGTTGAGGACCGCGACCTCCGCGCCCACGTGATGCTGCACCACCTCGCCAGGCTCCCCAATGTCGAGGATATTCCCGTGGTCCATGATCGCCAATCGGTCGCACAGCGTCTCCGCCTCGATCATGTAGTGCGTCGACATGATGATCGTCACCCCCGCTTCCTTCAATGCCCCAAGCTGCTCCCAGACCCGATTCCGACTCTGCGGATCCAAACCCGTCGTCGGCTCGTCCATCACGAGCAATTGCGGACTCGACATCATCGCCCGCGCGATCGCCAGCCGGCGTTTCATCCCGCCCGACAACGCGTGGATGCTCGCGTTAGCCCGACCCTCAAGGTTGAAAAACCCCAAAACCTCCTTCGTCCGCTGAATCGCATCGCGGTACGACAGCCCCGCCAAATACCCGTGAAGCTCCAAGTTACGATGCACCACCAACGAATTGTCCAACCCATCATGCTGCGTCACCACGCCGATCTCATTCCGCACATCGCGACCCGATCTACCAACATCCAACCCAGCAACAAATATCGATCCCGAAGTAGCCGGCGACAATCCCGCCATCATCCGCATCGTAGTCGTCTTACCAGCACCATTCGGACCGAGCAAACCGAACGTCTCCCCGCGCTTCACCGAAAAGCTGATCCCATCAACCGCGCGCAATTCGTCGTACATCTTGACCAGATCGGTCACCTGCACAACATTATCTACAGCTGTTTCAGTAAGGGTCATCGGCACAATTCACGCAGCGCAAAAAAACGCCCGGTCGGTATGGATTGACACGCCAGACGAAAAAACCTGCCCAACGCAATTTGGAATATCCAGAACAACCTCCAGAATATAACCCCACAACCTGATACACCAACTCAACCCTCGCCTTCGGATGCTGTGCACAGCACCCCTTCGTTGCGCGAAGGGGACGCGTGCGAAGCACGCAGGGGACGCTCGAAATCGAACCCTCCTCTCCCCTACCCCGGCGTCTCCCCAATCCAGACCTCGCCACCATCGAAGTACTCCTTCTTCCAGATCGGCACCACCTCTTTCAACCGATCGATGAAATACAGCGCCGACTCAAAAGCCGGACGCCGATGCGCCGCACTGACCGCCAACACCATGCTCGTCTCACCGATATCCACCCGACCGGTCCGATGACACACCGCTACCTCACCGATCCTCCACTTGTCTCGCATCTCGCCAATGATCTGCGTCATCATGTCTTCCGCCATCGGAGAATACGCCTCGTACTCCAGCCACAACACCTTCCGTCCCTCATTGTGGTCCCGCGTGATGCCATGAAACACCACCACCGCACCATCCCGATCCGAACCCACCAGCCTTACCACCTCATCCCCATCAATCGCATCACCGGTAACCCAAACCCGCGCCGACTCGTCGTCGTCACCCGCACCACCGCTAACCGGCGGAATGACTGCGACCTCATCGCCGTCAAAAACCTCGACCGACCGATCCACATAAACCCCGTTCCGAGCCAACATCACATTAGAGGGCAGCCCAACACCTCCGCCAACCAAACCCAAAGCCCCGTCTACCGCATCACCCAAACTGACTCCACTCCCAACCTCAACATCGACGCGCCCCGTCCCAACGCGTTCCCGCGCCCCAGCAAAAAACAGAACTGTCACCTGCAAAACATGCACTCCATCGAATGCCGTTAAGTATCACTAAAACCAAAGGCTAGCAAATCAACTCCCGCCTCATCCCAGCGAAACAATCGTCATTCCCGCGGACGCGGGAACCCAGAGCAAAACAAACCACGCCAATCTCCTCCCCTTCGCTCCGCGAAGGGGACGCGTGCGAAGCACGCAGGGGATGCCCGAAATTCAACGCAACACTCCTCTCTCATAACACCCCATCCTTCACAATCCTTGACTTCCTAGTTCAAACGCCTCTGGATTCCCGCGTCCGCGGGAATGACGGCGGTCGTGCGCGGCAAAACTACCGTCCCCTCTCCCGCTAGCAACCATCGCTCCCCCTCCCAGGGGGAGATTAAGAGGGGGCGCGGGTGAGGGCAACCGGACGGCCAGCGGGCGCGGGACCCACAACACCCCATCCTTTCTATCCTTACCAATCCTTCGCATCCTAGTTCAAACATCGCGTCATCCGAGGGTGCGGATACGCGCACCCCCTGCGTGCGATAAAATCGGAACTTAGCGCCTGCGTCAAATCGAATAGGCGCTCAAACACTACCTTCGCGATACAAGAATCGCCCAAAGAACCCGCTTGGAGATACATGGTTCGAATCAGACTCAAGAGAATCGGCTCACGCGGTCGCCCGTACTACCGCATCGTGATCGCCGATCAGCGTAATGCTGCAGCCGGCAGATACATCGAACAGGTCGGCTTCTACGACCCCTTCCCCGACCCGCCACAGATCGACTTCGACGAAGAGAAAATCCTCGATTGGCTCCGCAAGGGCGCTCAGCCGTCCGAGTCGGTTGAAAGAATGCTGAAATCTAAAGGCATTCTCGATAAGGTCAAAGCCAATGCGTGAAGACCAACGCCAGCCCGAAAACGACGAAATCGTTGACGAGGTCGTCCAAGATGAACCCGTCGATGAGATCGTAACCGAAGAAATTCGAGCCGAAGCGCCTGCTGACGACGAATACGACGCCGAGGACGAATCCGAATCGTACGAAGACATCGGTGAAATCGAAGGCGAAACCGAAATGCGCGATATGATCGGTTACATCGCGCGCGCACTTGTTGACGAACCCGATGCCGTCGAAGTTCGTTCGCAGTGGAGCGACGGGCGCCTGAACATCAACCTCAAGGTGGCCGACGCCGACAAAGGCAAAGTGATCGGACGCCGTGGTCGAGTTGTCCACGCAATGCAATCGCTCCTACGGGTCGCCGCAACCAAATCAAACATGCGCGCCGGAATCGACGTCGAATAACATTCGCCGACATCCGGTACCGCTTCATGAGGAGAGGAGGGCGTAAATGTCAGGCCATTCAAAGTGGAGCACGATCAAGCACAAAAAGGGCGCGGCCGACGCCAAACGTGGTCAGCTCTTCACTAAACTCACTCGCGAAATTACCGTCGCTGCGCGGGAAGGTTCACCCGACCCTGAAATGAACTTCCGTCTGAGGTTGGCCGTTGACAACGCCAAGGCTCAGAACATGCCGAAGGACAACATCGAGCGCGCCATCGCCAAAGGTTCTGGAAAAGGTGCCGACGGCAACGCGCTCGAAGAACTCGTCTACGAGGCTTATGGACCCGGCGGCGCCGGATTCATCATCCAAACCCTCACGGACAACCGCAACCGTGCCGCCTCAGGAATCCGCTCCAAGATCACTCGCGGCGGCGGCAACCTGGCTGCCAACGGCTCCGTCTCTTGGAACTTCGAACAAAAAGGCCTCGTCACTCTCGAAGTTGAAGGCGCAGATCCTGAAGAGATCGCCCTAGAGGTCATGGACATCGGCGCCGAAGATGTCGACATCGAAGACGAGCTTGTCAGCATCACTTTTCCATTCAACGAATTTGCCAAAGCCAAGACCGAGCTTGAAGCCTTCGAAAACGTCCGCGTCGAATCCGCCGAATTGGCGATGATCCCCAACAACACTGTCAGTCTCGAAAAATCGCAGGCCGTCCAAACCCTTCGTCTGCTTGACGAACTCGAAGAACTCGACGACGTATCAAAGGTCTTCACCAACGCCGATTTCTCCGAGGAAGTTCTCCAAGAGTTCCTCGCTCAACAAAACTGAGGCCAAGGGCGGATGTCCCTCTCGACCAGCCACATCCGACGCGTCGTCCTAGCCGCGCTCGAAGAAGATTCCGCCTTTCACGACGCTACCACCAACGCAACCGTCGGCGATTCCAACGTCCAGGCTACCGCCCACATCGTAGCTAAACAACCCGGAATCATCGCCGGAATCCAAGTCGCAGCGGAAACATTCCAGACCCTCGATCCGAACGCCAAATTCGATCCCCATATACAAGATGGCGCACCAGTCGAACCCGGTATGACAATCGCCGGTGTAACCGGAAAAGCAGCCGCAATCCTCAGCGCCGAGCGAACCGCCCTCAACCTTCTCCAACGCATGAGCGGTATCGCAACCCTAACCGCAAAATACGTCGCCGTCGTACAAGGCACCAACGCCACCATCGTTGACACCCGCAAAACCGTCCCTGGCCTTCGACTCCTCGACAAATACAGCGTCCTAACCGGCGGAGGCGGCAACCACCGCATGTCCCTCGCCGACTGCATCCTCATCAAAGACAACCACATCGCCGCGATGACATCACAAGGGCTGTCCATCGGCGAAGTCATCCGTCACGCCCGATCTAACGCACCTTTCTCGATGAAGATCGAGATCGAAGTCGAAACCGTCCCCGACGCCGTCGATGCGATGAGCGCTGGGGCTGACATCGTCATGCTCGACAACATGGCACCCGATGCGATGCGCGCCGCCGTCAACGATCGCGTCGGCCTATCCATTTTGGAAGCATCGGGCAACGTTAGTCTCGCCAACGTCCGAGAAATCGCGGAGACCGGCGTCGACATCATCTCCGTCGGCGAGCTCACGCACTCCGTTACCGCCCTCGACATCTCGCTGGATTTCAGCGTCGCGTAACGGTGCCTATCCTCGTCGCCGCGACCGGTGCCGGTCCGTCGAATCCAACAGAAACGTCGCCGGACCTTCGTTCACCAGTTCGACATTCATCATCGCCCCGAATACACCTAGCTGCACACCCACGCCGGCATCCTCGAACGATTTGGCAACATCATCGAAAATCGGACTCGCGACATCCCCCGGCGCTGATGCGGTAAATCCAGGACGCCGTCCCTTGCGGGTATCTGCGAACAGCGTGAACTGACTGATTAGCAATACCGATCCGCTTACGTCCAACAATGAAAGATCGAAACCGGAAGTTCCATCGACCGCGCTAAATATACGTAGATTGATCGTCTTGTTGACCAGGTAATCGATATCGGCTTGCTCATCGTCGTGAGTAACACCGACGAGTATTACCAAACCCTTCTCAATCTCACCCGTCGTCTCTCCGTCTACGGTGACCCGAGCTCCGGTGGTGCGTTGAATCACGAAGCGCAATCGACGCCACCCGAGTTAATCAGAAGAAGCGGAAGAAGAAGACTTGCTCTTCGCCTTCTCTTTAGGTTTCGAGTCAGCAGAAGAGGACTCGCCGTTGGAATCTGATTTAGATCTCGAAGCCGATCCGTTTCGACCGTAGTCGGTGGTGTAGAAACCCGATCCCTTGTACAGCACCATTGGCACCGATAGCATTCGGGACGCGGCGGTACCGCAGTCGTCACACGTAGCGATCGGTTCCGACGAGAAACTCTGCATCTCATCGAAGACGTGGCCGTTTTCGCACTTGTATTCGTAGATCGGCATCAGGTACTCGTCGTTTGTGTTCGATTCCGCGGAAGCCGCGGCTGAATCGTCCGCATTCGTCGCGGATGTATTTGTTACGAAAGATCTCGTCGTGCCTGCGATTCTATCAGTTGTTTTGGTTCAACTGCGTTTGCAAAGACTTGACGTCGTTGACTGGCAGCTCGCACGCATAGTTCCGACAAACGTAAGCCGTCGGCAGCCCGTCAATCATCCGCCTACCTTGAAAGAGTGGCAGAGACGTCTCGTGATCTAGATCCCCAGGCGTAACCAACGCCACAATGCGATCGGGATTGAAACCATTTCTAGCTTCCCCCAGCAACGCCTCAGTCGCCGGATCGTCCCGCGCGCCGACAATCACGACCTGATTAATCGCAGAGGCATAGAACTGCGCCGCCTGTAGCCACCACGAAAAAGCGGATGGCGCCCTTTCCATCAGATCGCGCATCGATCGCAAATTTGCCGCGCCGATGCGTTCCAAATCGACGTTGCCTGTAAACTCGGCACAGCGCAAGAGTGCCAGCGAAGCTGCGGAACCGCCACACGGCTGAGCGTTGTCGAATGTGTCTCGAGGTCTGACGATCAACGCCTCTTGATCCGAACCGGTGTCGTAGAAGACTCCATCTGCCGAGTTCCAAAACAACTCGATCATCGCGTCACAAAGTTCCTCAGCCCATTCCAACCATCGGAGATCAAACGTGGCTTCGTAGAGATGGGTAAGCGAGTCGGCAAGATACGCGTAATCCTCCAGAAAACCCGGGATGCTCGCAGGGACTCCCGAATCGGCCTTGCAATTCCGCATTAACCGGCCATCGTCCCGCACCAGACGATCAAGAATGAACTCGGCGTTTTGGACCGCGATGGCAACCCAATCTTCACGGTTGAACGCAGCACCAGCCTCGGCAAACGCGCGCATGACCAATGCGTTCCACGAAGTGATCACTTTGTCATCGGTCATTGGCGGAACGCGCCGCAGGCGCGCGGCGTAAAGCAATCTCTTTGCCTCGCCGATCTTCGACGTCAACTCATCCACCGAAATTCCAAGTTCATTCGTTACCGATTCGTCGGGACGATGCATGTTGAGGATGTTCTGACCCTCGAAGTTTCCCGTTCGCGTCGCATCCCAATAAACCATCGCCACCCGAGCCAGGTCCGGTCCCAGCACCTCTTCCATCTCCCGCGTCTGCCACACGAAGAACTTGCCCTCTTCACCCTCCGAATCCGCGTCCGTCGCAGAGTAGAACGCTCCGCTAGGCCTGTGCCGCATCTCGCGATCCAGATAGTTCAAAGTCTCCTCGACGATTTTGGAGAAGAACGGATTGCCGGTCCGTTGCCACGCGTGCAAATAGAGAGTCGCTAACTGGCCGTTGTCGTAGAGCATCTTCTCGAAATGCGGAACGAGCCACACCGAATCGACCGAGTAACGATGGAAGCCGCCGCCGACCTGGTCGTAAATCCCGCCGCGTGCGATCTTAGTCAGCGTCAATTCCACGAATTCCTGCGCAGGTTCGTTGCCCTGCAACTCCGCGTGCGCGAGCAGGAACTCATACATCATCGGTTGTGGGAACTTCGGCTGCAAACCAGTTCCCCCGTGTTGCCAATCGAACTCTGGAGCCAAGTGACGATACGCCGAATGGAACATCGTTTGCGCGATCGGTTCGACACTCATCCGAGCGCTCGATTGCGCCGAAATGGCGTTGACGATACGGGTCGAGGTATGAGTAATCTCATCACGCCGTTCACGGTAGGCTTCCGCGATTGCGGTCAACACCCGGGGAAACGATGGCATTCCTCCGCGATCCTCGTTCGGGAAATATGTCCCTCCATAGAACGGTTTGCCGTCGGGCGAAAGGAAGACGGACATCGGCCATCCGCCGTGGCCAGTCATCGACTGGACCGCCGACATGTAGATCGAGTCGATATCAGGACGCTCCTCTCGATCTACTTTGATATTCACGAACAAATCGTTCATCAGCGAGGCGATCTCACCGTTCTCGAACGATTCACGCTCCATGACGTGGCACCAATGGCACGCCGAATAGCCGATGCTCAAGAATATCGGCCGGTCAAGTTCTTTCGCTTTCGACAGCGCCTCTTCGCCCCACGGATACCAATCGACCGGGTTGTCTTTGTGTTGGAGCAGATACGGGGAGGTCTCTTGCGTTAAACGATTCGGCACGATCAACCTCTCTCAAACACCAGTCAATTCGACTGTAGCGACAGTCCCAAGTTCCACGTCGAATTTGCGGATCAGGTGGTTGTTCGTGTCAGCCACGTAGACAATCCCATCCCGATAGGCAATTCCCGCCGGTTCATCAAAGTTTGCGCTCATGGCCTCACCGTCGATCGATCCTTGAGTGCCATCGCCTGCGACAGTTGTGACGCGTAGCGTCGACAGATCCATGCGTTTGATCTTGTGGTTGTATGTGTCGGCGATGTATATCGCGTCAGGTGCCATCGCAACATCTTGAGGATGTTGCAACAAGGCCTCTTTGCCGATGCCGTCAGAATCGCCGAACGCGAACAACCCGGTACCAGTGAGGGTGATGACTCGTCCTCCATCACCGATCTTGGCAACGCGGATGGCGCTAGTTTCCGAATCGGCGAAAAACAGATTGTTGCCATCTAGGGCTAATCCGTAAGGTTGGGCGAGCAGGGATTCCATTCGGGGTCCATCGACGATGTTCTCGGCACCAGTGCCAGCGAATGGTTCGATCATGCCCGCTTCGATATCCATCAGCCAAAGTTGGTGTGCCCCGGCCATGGCGATGTAGAGTGTGCCCTTCGAGAACTCAAGGTCGTATGGTGAATTCAGAGGGAACGACGTCGCCTCGCCCCCCGTGTGCCGGATCAACGACTGTTCGCCAGTGCCAGCGATGACCGCGACTTTACGCGCCTTCAAATCAACGCGCATTAGCGTGTGTGTTCCAGCGTCCGCCACATAGAGCGTGTCGCCATCTAACGCCATGCCCTGGGGATTGTCGAAGAGCGACGCGTCGTAGTCCCATTCGCTGCCAACGGGATTGAGTACGCCCGGTTGCGGATCAAATGAATCAACCGCCAACGGACTCTCACCGTTGCCGATTGTCTCATCGATAGTGCCGTCTCCATTAACTACAACGACTCGATGATGGTTTGAATCGGCGATGAACAGCTTGTCGTCGTCACCAGCCAATATCTTGCCAGGGAATGACAAGGCGCCATGACTTCCGGATTCCGAACCGTATTCAAAAAGCACTGGGTCACGGTCAAGTACCCCGGCACGATCAAACTCGTCAATCATCGCCGTCAAGACTCGGTCCATGGCCTCAAATTGGAACTCGCCTTCGTGTCGGCCAATGACTTTGCCTTCGGGGTCGACGAACATCAAAGTTGGCCACGCCCGTGCAGCGAATGCCGACATTACTTGCAACTCCACATCGTTGACAACAGGATGATTGACGTTGTAACGGTTGACGGCGGCACGCACGTTTTCAGTGGCGCGTTCGGTATCGAATTTCGCCGAGTGAACGCCGATTACGAAGAGTGTGTCGGCGTATTTCTTCTCCAGCCTCCGCAACTGCGGAAGTATGTGCATGCAATTTATTCAACAGTAGGTCCAGAAATCGAGGATAACGATTTTGCCGCGCAGATTGGAGAGATTTACCGGCTCACGTGCATTGATCCACTCGAGACCGTCTGGAAACTCCGGTGCGCGAACCTTCCCGGCGTACGAAGTTGCAGTGTTTTGAGATGCGGTCATTGTTTCTCCGTTCGATCCAATTGACGTGGAGGGGTATCGCGCAATTGTCGCGCATCCCGTTGCGAGGTTTCGCATAATTGAATATATGCCTGACTCGAAAGACGACCGTTCCGCGTCGAACCCGAACGCAGCGGATGGGTCGCCGACAACCACGCCACACCCTGACGACCTCCGCAACATAATGCTTGGTCGCCCTCGACCGCAGTATGAGGCTGGCGGGACTGGTGATTTTTCGGCAGAGGCGGCACCAGAAACGGATCCAGTCTGGTCAGATGCACAATCTGACGTTTCAACAAGTGATGAACCGGATTGGCAAACCCATAGTTCTGACCAAGCTGAACCGGAGACTCAATGGGAGTATCAACGTCCGCCGTATTACGCCGAAACGGAACCTGAAACCGAAACTGATCGGGGTCACCCAGATGCTGTAACCCGTTATGGTCCTCCGGCTGGTTTTGGCCGTAGGTTGATCGCGTATTTGATCGACAACGCGATCACTATAGTCATCCTGAGCCTTTTGTTTCCGTTGATTCTCAGCCGACCCTACATCGACTACGAAGCGATAACTGCCGAACTTGAGAACGCAAGCCAACAAGTTGCATTGCCAACCGCCACGCCAGTTTTGGGTTCGGTAGAGGACGCTCCACAGATCAATGCCGCGAATTCCGCAGAATCGGAATCACAGTCCGTTTCCGATGTGTTTTCGGGGCTGGCACTCGCATTATTTGTGACGACCGTCTACAACGGCATACTGGTGGGTCTTTTGGGTACAACCGTCGGCAAACGTGCGCTAAGCGTCTACGTGTTGGACGCGAACGGAAACGTTCCTGGAATTCCATTGGCGTTCGGTCGAGCATTATCGACAATCGTCTCGACTGCGATATTTTACGTCGGGTATTTGTTCATCCTTCGGCATGACAACCGGGCATTGCACGATCTCATGGTCGGGACGTACGCGATAACGTTGACTTCAGACGAGAAAATTACGCCGCGCGGCCTGCAACAGGACGATTGATAGTCTGTATGGCCCGCTGCGACCTTGCCAAGGAGGTTGAGACGTGCCAAACAAGCTAAAAGTTCTGATAACCGGTGCTAGCGGTTACATCGCGGCGCAGATGCTCAAGACGTACCGCGATCGGTACGACCTGACGCTCATCGACGCGATGGACACCGACGCGAACGGCAACTCGGTGGAGGGGATTGAGATCGTCGACCTGATCGACACGGATCGATCCCGGTATCAACACCACTTTGATGGGCAAGATGCCGTTATCCACCTCGCCTACAAGCGTTCAAGCCCCGGCGGTGTGTACGGCGATGCGGTGCCCCAGATCGATCGGTTCGCTACCGAATTGGAAAATGTCCAGATGGCGAACAACGTCTATCGCTGCGCCTATGACGGCGGTGTGCGCCGGATCGTGGTCGCAAGCTCAAATCATGCTGCTGACTGGTACGAACACGCGCTGATCCACAACCACAAAAAGGAGATGGTTTTCGAAGATGAGATGCCGCTGTCCGACAATTTTTACGGTTGGGCCAAGGCAGCGTACGAGTTGCTTGCGCATCCGTACGCCTGCGGTGCCTTCGGACGCAAACTCGAGGTCGTGCAAGTCCGCATCGGGAATCCACGCGAAACCGACGCGGAGGCATTGATGTCCAATCGCGACCCGTCGCACGGCGGAACCGCGCAGTCAACGTACAAACGCGGTCTCGGTGCACATTTCAGCGAGCGGGACCTCCAGCAGCTTTTCGCCAAGGCGATTGAAACACCTGACATCGCCAACGAACATGGAGTGCCATGGGTCATCGTGTACGGCCTGAGTGCTAACACACGTTCGTTCTGGTCATTAGAGAATGCACGTCGAGTGCTCGGTTTCCAACCAGAGGACGACTCCGAGTTGAAATTCAACGACACGATCGCGAAGCATTTGACGGTTGACAACCCGGCTGGCCCGGGAAAGGTCGGTCCCTAATGGAAGATGGGCGACGACCGATCGGCGGGGAAGGAGAATGTCGTTGCGATTGGGTTGTCACCTGGGTAAGGAGGCATCGAACCCGGGACTCCAACGCAATCGTCTAATCAACGACGCCCTTCCCTGCCGTTCCAAGAGTGGCTCACAGAATTGCCGAACGTGAGCGCACAAAATGGCGGATAGCGATCGAACTACAGCAGTACAGGCACTCGGTCCCGCTCACTCGGATTGTCAATCAACCATTCCGGCGCGCCGAATAGGTCGTCAACATCCTCTCCGATCGATCTCGAATCATCGACATCCTGGTGATCACCGGACCTTAAGGTGCCTACATGCTGACTTGGCCCGGCGGAGACGGACAGGGTTTGCTCTAACCGTTTCCCTGCCAAAATACTGATCCTCATTCGATTTCCTTTTGATGCATCGGAACTTGCCACAAAGGAAGTCGACAAGACCGCATTCTCTGAGACTTCTCCTTGAACTATCGCGATCGCCGAATTCAACGCTTTGACGGACATATCTCGCGGTCCTGAGACGATGACGCTTACACAGTCGGCTTCACTCAATTCGAGGCCAGACGTTATCGGGTTTTTAATCGCTTCACGAGTCGCTTTCCGATAATCGACGACGTCTTCGCATGACGCGTAAGAAATGAACGTTGGCCCGGTGCCGCTGATCGCGTCGAGCAATTCTGGCGCGGTGTTGAGTGTGCCGAACGTTGCCACGCCGGAAGCCGACAAAACATTCATGACAACTCGAGCTTTTGCAGCCGCAAGCTCTGACGCGAGATCTCCAGCTATCGCCACGTTCGACAACGCGGCATCTGCGTCAACCATGGCCAAGGGACATCCGGTCTCCAGTATTCGATCCAACGCGATTCCTGCAATGTTTGAACGCGTTCGACCTTCGAAAGCGAATGGCAACGTGACGATTGCCAACACCGTCGCACCTGTGGACATCGCGGTACGGATCACAGAAGGCATGAGTTCCAACGTAGTGTTTCCGCCAAGTCCTGCCATCACGAAGGTGATAGGCGGTTTACCAATTGCGGTTTTAAGACGGAACAAGTCGCTCACATCAGCGAGTTCGTCGTCGGATTCGCCTTTTTGACTGTGGACAAATACCGGGTAACCGATTGCGATGCGCCGTCCCACATTGATGGAACGTAGGTCATCCATCTCGCGATCGACAGAAATGACATCGTCGGGACTTCCCAGCACTTTCGCGAGTTCGGTTGCAGACTTGGCACCTGCGCCTCCAACTCCAACAATCGTGAAGTCCTTGGCGTCTTTTGTATTTCGTCCATCTCGTATGATCGTCATGTCAGTCTCCAATTCCGCTACGATGGGCTTGATTTCGGATAGCACTTCTGTTCAATTACCATCATAGCACGTCGTTTCTAGTAAAATGCAAGTCCTGCAACAAATATTTTCCGACAATTGTCCAATGCAGCAAAAATGACGAAATCACCGGAACAGACAAGGTCAACGGATATCGGCGATGGCGAGGTCACGCCGTCACGCGCTCTGAAATCTGGCACCGAGACCGATCTGACTTACGAATTGAAATGGGCTGCGTGGCAGTGGTTACACTCGGTCGCCGGGTGTCGCGCCATTGGGATGGAAGTCAAGTTGGAAGGACCAGGCGGCCGGATTGTCGATCTCGTCGGGATTGGCAAAAACAACGTCGTCTACATCGTTGAGGTAAAGTCTTCGCGGGCCGATCTGCGTCGGGATGACAAGTCCAACGAGGACCGTAAACTGGCTTTGGTTCAACTCTCGGCGCTACAGGACGCGGCTAATCTAACGGCCACGGTACTTAACGATGCGCGAGATCATGCAGTCGCATCTGCTGAAGACGGGTCGGACTGGCGTGAACATCCCACCTATACCGCCGCGTTGCGGGACGACAAAGAGATCGAACAACGATTGGCGGCAAAGCAACGAAGCATCGCCAGGTTTTCAACCAAATTCCACGATCCGGCTTTCCTCGCCTGCGCGGATTTCCACTACATAATGGCACCCCAGAACTTGATCGCTCGCTCCGAACTTCCACCATTTTGGGGATTGATCGACGAGAACTCGCAAATTGTTGTCTCAGCCGTTCAAAAGCAAGTGCGACATAACACCATACATGTGTTGCGTGCCATTGCTAAGGCGAACACGCGCGATTTGATGAAGGCGTGCAGTGTACCGGTAAAGGACTCGCTATCCCACGGCCCCGACGCGGAGTGAAGAATTCTTAACTACGACAGCATTTCGCCAAGGCGGTCGATCGCGAGGCGAAGGTTGTCTTGCGAGTTGGCGAACGAGATGCGGACGTACCCATCGCCATACTCACCGAACGCGGTGCCTGAAAGCAACGCCACGCCAGCCTCATCCATCGCGCGATCCGCGAATGTGCGACTGTCGAGTCCCGTACCGCTGATATTCGGGAAGGCGTAGAACGCCCCACCAGGAGTGCGGCACGTTACCCCGGGCAGGTTGTTCAACCCGTCGACCACAAGGTCGCGCCGAATGTGGAACTCGGTCATCATCTCCGAGACGGAATCCTGGGGGCCTTGAAGCGCTGCGATACCTGCCATCTGAACCGCGACCGATGTGCACGAGACGCTGTTGGTCATCAACTTGGTCACGGCGTCCATCATGAATTCCGGGAATACGCCGTAACCGAGCCTCCACCCAGTCATCGCGTAGCTCTTTGAGAAACCGTCAAGGATTATGGTTCGCTCTACCAAACCGTCGAACTCAGTGATCGAGGTGTGAGAACCCGAGTAATACATATCCTTGTAGATCTCGTCTGAGAGCACTACGAGATCATTTTCGACGGCGATTTTTGCGATGCGCTCCAAGTCTTCGTCAGTTATCACGCTTCCGCATGGATTGTTCGGGGAGTTGACGATTAGCAACTTGGTGTTGTCCGTAACCAAGGACTCCAATCGGTCGACATCCAGCGAGAAGTCGAAGCGCTCCTCGAGCGGAATCGGCACCGCGGTGCCTCCCGCGTAGTTGATCATCGATTCGTAGATCGGAAAACCCGGGTTTGGATAGATGACCTCGTCGCCTTCTTCGATGAGCGCGAGTATCGAGAAGAACATCACCGGTTTTCCACCCGGGGTGACGATGATGCGATCCGGTGCGATGTCGTATCCCTGACGTTCGGTTTGGTGTGCTGCGATCGCCTCCCTGGCCGGCATCTCGCCCGGGGACGGGCCGTAGTGAGTGAATCCGTCGTCAAGCGCATTCTTGGCCGCGTCCTTGATGTGCTCTGGCGTATCGAAGTCGGGTTCGCCGATTTCGAGGTGAACTATGTGCCTGCCTTGGGCTTCAAGCTCCCGTGCGCGTGCCAACGTGAGGAACGCGGTCTCGGTGCCTAGGCGGTCTTGTCGTGATGCTAATGACTTGGGCAATCTCGCACAACCCGTGTTTAACTAGAGATTCGATGCCGATCAATTGCGCCTCCACCCGGCATCTGCTATTCGAGGCGCAACGTTAAAGGATAGTGTAAACAACGTGGCTCCTTCAGAAGATGCTATGGACTACGTCCGATGGGCCGAGCGCTACGACATCTTCTACGAAGCGGCACCAGAAGGCGAGTTGGAGTTCTATCTGAACGCCATCGACCGATCGGGCGGATCGGTCCTCGAACTCGGAGTCGGTACTGGTCGCATTGCGATCCCGGCGGCGGTTATGGGTCATGACATCGTCGGCGTCGATCTAAATCGTCCGATGCTCGATCGCGCTCGTCAGAAACTGGGCGATGCGCCGGTGGTCGGTTCAATCGAATTGATTGAAGCTGACATGTGTGGGCTGGATCTTGGGAAAAAGGATTTCGATCTCGTCATTATCCCGGCGCATACCCTCGCTCTCGTAACCGACGCGGATTTACAACTCGAGGCGCTCAAACGTTGCGCTCAGCACATGGCTCCTGAAGCGGTGTGCATCTTCAATCTCTTCTACCCTAGCGATGACTTAATCAACGGAGAACCCGGCGAGAAGTTTCTGCTTGGCGTAATCGACGATGATGAACCGGGTATCAGGCACGTACTTACCGGGATCAACGATTTCGATACCGCGATCCAAACTAACCACTGCACCCAGATCATCGAAACTCTCGACTCGCGAGGGCAGATAATCGATCGCGAGGAACTACGAGTGGAGTTTAGGTACTTGCATCACGAACAAGCCTTGGACTTACTCGGCAAGGCAGGAATGCGGTTGATCGAAGTATTCGGCGATTTCGATGGTTCGCCATTGGAGAGCGAAAGCGAAGAGATGATTTACGTTTGCCGGTTAGCCTGAGAATCGGACTGTGGGTTCGTTCCAATCTATGGAGTCATCCGCACCGCACGTGCGGTTCGAGATCAATCGATCGGTGGTGGAGCTGGTGGCGGAGCGACTGGCTCGACGCCCGGGGCTCTTTCCTCTATGATCTCGAGCCAACTATCGGCGGATTCGATCACTCTCGGCAACTTGGGGTCTTGCGAAAGGGAGATCGCCTCTAACAGGTCGTGTTTGGCTTCCGCGAAATTACCGACGCGCGCGAGCAAGATGCCTCGGTCTAAGAAATAGGTGGCTTGCGCCGGTTGCAATTCAATCGCGTAAGTGAAGTCGGAATACGCTGCCGCGCCGTCGAGGAGAATGTCACGGTGATACCTGCCGCGCCACCAATAGACTCCACCGTCGTCGGGCGCAAGCTTTATGGCGTTGCGGAAATGCTCAGATGCGGCATCGTAGTCGTTTTCGGTGGCTCGTACGCGCCCCATGACGAGATGGGCATTCACCAGTTCATCGTCTAATTCGAGTCCACGCAATGCGTCTCGTTTGGCGCCGCCGAAATCGCCCATTGAAACCCTTACGAGAGCGCGTTCGCCGTAGATAGAACCAACTCGAGGGCGCAGCGAAATCGCTCGGTCGTAGTCGACCATCGCGTCATCAAATTCGCCCTGCATCATCCGTGCCCGACCTCGCCCTGCCCATGCACGTGAGAATTCAGGCTCGATCTCCACAATCGTCGAAAAACGTCGTTCGGCATCCTTGAACTCTCCACGGTCGAGAGTGCGGTGCGCGGCGGAGTACATGCTCACGGTTTCTCGGGTTGCTGGAGTCGGAGGAATCGTGGCGGTCGGCGTCACGGTCGACGTCGCGGTTGGCTCAGGTGCCATTGTCGGCGTATTGAACGGTTGCAACATCACGACTTCGGTCGGCGTTGGCGGCACCGGGGTCGGAATCGGCGTAGGTTCAGCTTGCTGACACGCCGAAATGACAAAGGCCGCAACCGATGACATCGCCAACAGTGCGATCAATATCGAAACAGATTGAGTTTTTCTGATCATGCCTAGTTCAAGGATACGAATCTGGATGTTCGATAGATTTCATGCCGGTCGCCGCTTGGACGATAAGCATCTGATCTTCCCCTTAGCGCCCGACTAATCCGGAAACCAACATTTCCACTGCGAGGCGACGATCGGCGCGTCCCGTCTTGATACTCGTATCGACATCCAGCATGTGGAGGTGCATGGTTTGCAAACGTCGCGAACCAATCCGCGACGCTTGTTTGCAAGTTTTGTCCACCAACCAGTTCATGTTGATACGCAGGCGTTGACCGACCTGCGCACTACTCGCACCCCTTTCCAATAGGTGTGCAGCGACGATCAAAATCCGAACCTGCCTCGTGAGCAGAGAGAAGATCCCTTCAATCGATTCTCCGTTGGCGATCAAGTTTTGGACACCGCTCAATGCGAGATTGTGGCGGTTTTCGATGATCGCATCCATAACGTTGAAGATTCGATCTTGGCTCGTGTCCGCGACCATGAGATTGATGTCAGCAGGTTGGAGTTCGCGTCCGTCGGCATAGATCACCAGTTTCTGGATCTCGCTATCAAGTCGGCGAACGTCGTCTCCTCCGAGATCGTTGAATTTGCTTATCGCAGCCGCAGATGCGCGCACGCCATGAAATTCGAAGCGCCGACGAATCCACTCGCCGCGTTCTCGCCGATCCGGAACTCGATGCGTTTCGACATTTGCGAACGACGCCAAGGTCTTAAGTGGTCGAGACGTCATGCGAAGGAGTACGTTTTCGACAAAGATGAGATCGTTGGTGATCTGGCCGGCCTCAGCCGCAATCTTGTCAGCGAATGATTCCCAGTCTCGTCGGACACGTTCACCGCGGGTGTCCATCGCTTTCAACATCCCCTTGACAACGACTGCCCTACGATCGGTAAGGAACGGGGAAATCAACGCAGCAGCAAAGGCTTCGGCCATGTTGACGTTTGGACCCTCAAATACGGTAACGTTCGGCGCGCGCAAATCTGGGGGACCCAGAGCGTCGAGATGCGCCGCCAAAGAATTGGCGATGGAGAACTCATCGTCACCATGTATCAACCTGATCATGGGAATCCAGAATAATCCAATCTATCGCGTATTCATTCGCGATTCACGTTTGGCGATTAAGTGCAATCCGTGTTGATCTCGATTTCTATAATCAAACTTTGCCCGTCACTCGAATTCAAACCGTCAGCACGCTATGTCCACAGCCATCATCGGCCTCGCCGCTTCCGGTAAAACCACGATCTTCAATGCGTTGACTCGTGGATCGGTAGACAAAGGTCTGTACGGCGCCGCTAAACCTGTCAACATCGGAGTCGGGGCTAAACCTGACGCTCGGCTTGACTATCTCGATACCGCATTCGCGGCCCGGCGCAAGGTGCGCGCAGAGATGACGTTCTGGGACATGCCCGTCGACTATTCGGCGGGGGCTATATTGCCCCGCGAAACCGTCAACTCGCTGCAAAAAGCCAAAGCATTGCTGGCGGTGGTTAGGAAATTCGAAGACCCCGCCACTCCACATCCCGACGGCAAGGTAGATTGGATACGCGATCTTGGAAAGCTCACCTTCGAGATACTCTTTGCGGACATCGCACTGATCGATCGTCGTGTCGAGCGCGTCGAATCAGGCATCAAAGCGATGAAATCCGCCGAACGAGTTCAAGCGGTGGCGAATATCGAAGCACTGCAACGTGTCCAGAGCGGCTTGGAAGACGGTACCCCGATAAGGTCGCTGCAATTGGACGAGGCGCAGGCCAGAGTCATTACCAACACCTTCGTCCTCAGTGCGTTACCGTTGGTAATCGCCGTGAACGTCGGAGAAGATGAGATCGGTTTAAGTGCTGACGATTTGAAGTCTGAAGCGGTCCAAAACCTCGGCGAAACGGTTATCGATTGCGAAACTCAGTTAGTGCCGATATGTGGCACGATTGAGCAGGAGTTACGAGGGATGGATGACGATGAAGCTGCGGAACTACGCGCCGATCTCGGCATCAAACGTGACGACGCCGAAGTTTTGATGGATGCGTCGCTGAGATGCTTGAACACGCAGACCTTCTACACCGCTTCGGATCGTGAGGTGCGCGCGTGGCACTTTCCGGCCGGCGCCTCCGCTCCACAAGCGGCTGGGTTGGTGCATTCCGATATGGAACGGGGGTTCATTCGCGCTGAAGTGGTGGCATACGACGACTTCCTGCGGTGCGGTAGCATGTTGGAAGCCCGCAAACAGGGATTGCTAAGGCAAGAAGGTAAGAGCTACACGTTCGCAGACGGCGACATGGCGAATTTCTTGTTCTCGGTGTAGTTTCGTGATTAAATCCGACGTCCCGGAAACCAAGTAGATAACAGCGAAAGGCATACACAATGGCCCGTTCCCTTTTCATCGTTCGACTTGTGCAACCCTTCCCGGGCCTAGAAGGTTACGACGCGATGCTGTCGAACTACTGGTCAGCGGTCAAAGCTCAGCTAGATCGCCAAGCGATGACATCTGGCGCAATCAGACGCGTATTCGTCGAAACGGTTACCGGCCGAGGCGAGGACGCCTTGGTTCAGTTGCAGCAGATGAATCCGCAAGCAAGCACGTTGGTAAGAGGTTTAACTGCCTCCGGTGCCGTTATCGAGGAGTTTGAAGATGCCGAACTGCTTGCGCAGTTGATTGATTGGGGCCAATGCGCTTCTCAGAATTTGGTGTCGCAACAGGTGCGGGAGGTCGTGCAGTCTGGTCAAGTCGAGGCTGCCGGTGCTCGGGATGAGCATCTCCAGAAACGATTGAACGATGCGATCGAGGACGATGATGCGGCTGTCGTATTTGCCGTATCGGCTCAATTGCCGATACCGGATCGCATTGAACGATTCATCGTTTCGCCGCCAGAGCTCGACCAGCTCGAGCGTTGGTTACGCACGAAGATGGAAGAAGCGCGTCGCGAGATGATGGAGCGCGCCGAAATGCAGGCCGGTCAAGCGCCGGACGCTGGTTCCTCCGCCGGTCAGCCATCATCAGGCGGGCTCTGGACACCCCCTTGATCCGAAGTCGAGCGTCGCGATTTAAGGCGCGTAGTAGACATGTCGATATCTTCCACGAGTCACTCTGCCCTTGTTGAGGCGAGTGAGAAACCGGTGGATTTGGGCGCGCCTATTGCGCTTTACGTTCACATTCCGTTTTGCCTTTCAAAATGCAACTATTGCGACTTCAACACTTACGAAGGCATCGAAGACTTGATGCCTTCGTTCGTCGATGCGCTGTCAACCGAGATCGCGCTGTGGGGTACGCGCTTAAATCGGCCCCGCGTGGCGACTGTTTTCTTCGGTGGCGGAACGCCGTCGTATTTGCCTGGCGAATCGATTACGCGGCTACTCGACTGCATCGACCGTTCAATGCAAATCGTGTCCGATGCTGAGATCACTTTGGAAGCGAATCCGGACGATGTTGATCGCGACAAATCTGAGGTATGGCTCAAATCCGGCTTCAATCGCATCAGCATCGGAATCCAATCGTTCGTTGATCCGATACTCGTGGCGTTGTCCCGAAGACACGGTTCGGATGAAGCCGCCGCCGCGGTCGAGGCAGCGCGCGATGCTGGTTTTGCCAACATCAGCATCGATTTGATGTTCGGACTACCAAAACAATCGCTTGCGGTCTGGGAAAACACATTACGGCGTGCGATCGAGCTTGGCACCGAGCATTTGTCACTGTACGGTCTGCAAGTCGAGCTTGGCACACCGCTCTATCGCGATGTTCAACGCGGCGACGTGCGAACCCCGGGCGATGATTTGACAGCAGACATGTACGAGTTAGCAGTGGATCTGCTGGGTGATGCCGGATATGAACACTACGAGATATCCAATTGGGCCAAACCGGGTTATAGATCGCAACACAACTTAGCGTATTGGCTCAACAAACCCTACCTCGGCGTTGGGCCAGGCGCTCATTCTTCGATGTTCGGCAAACGGTTCGCCAATATGAAATCTCCGCGGCGATACATCGAAACGATGGGTGAGGCATCTTGCGATGACGATGCTGGAGCGTTCCACATTGTTGAGGGGGAATTCGCGATTGACTTTGTAGAGGTGACATCGCAGTCGATGGCAATGTCGGAAACCATGATGCTGGGCATGCGGTTGTCCGAAGGTGTTTCGCATAAGGAGTTTCGTAACCGCTTTGGGACGCCGTTGCGGTTCAATTACGGGACCGAAATCGATGACCTCACCAAAGCTGGCTTGATTGAACACTCTGACGGAAGCATCAGGCTTACTCGACGGGGAAGATTGTTGGGCAACAATGTCTTCGAACGGTTCATCTTGGACAGCGACGAAGGTTGAACTAGCCATGAATAGCGGTGGATCGGACGTATCCGACATTGAGACAGTCGATTTCCCACAGCATCTCGACGAAGCCGTCGAAATCTGGGATGAAATCGCAGGTTGGTGGGATGATCAGATCGGCGATGGAAACACCGCGCAAGACTTCCTGATCGAACCGACACAAGAGCGATTGCTAGATCTGAAACCTGGCGAACAGGTGCTAGATGTCGCTTGTGGAGCCGGGCGATTCACGCGGCGCATGGCGAAAACCGGCGCGAAGATTGTCGCGTTCGACCACTCGCGCAATTTCATCGAACGCGCCAAACGACGTTCTGTCGGGTATGAAGACCGGATCGATTTCCGCGTTGCAAATGCTGCCGACATCGAGGAGATGACGGCGATATCGGGTACACAATTCGATGCCGCAGTTTGCACGATGGGATTGATGGACATGGCGGTTGTTTCGCCGTTGGCGAGTTCGCTTGCGCATCTCCTGAAGCCAGGTGGCAGGTTCGTGTTCAGCGTCCTTCATCCCGTTTTCAACTCGGACGGCACTCGCAACACGTTGGAACGCGAGTTCACCGCGGACGGAGTCGAAGAACGATTCGCCGTCTGGGTTCCAGACTATTTGCGCACACGGCCGTACCTCGGGATCGGCATATATGGGCAACCAAAACCTCACCGCTATTTCCATCGACCGATAAGTGAACTCCTTCGAGTTTTCTTGGATCGTGGTTTTGCGTTGACCGGATTCGAAGAGCCGCGATTCCCGCCAGAAGCCTACTCGCAAGCGAAGTCGCCGTTGTCTGGTGTGTTCTGGCGAGAGTTCCCGCTCGTTCTTGTAGTTCGATTGGAACTGCGAACCTAAAGCGGATTCGGGATTACTTCACGCGGCAACACCGGTGAAATGACCGATTCCCAGATTCGTCCGATAATCGATACTTATCGTCAATTCCGCGGATTCAAAATCACACGCAACATGTTCGTCGTTGGAACAGCTGGTCACGTAGATCACGGCAAGTCCACACTCATTGAGAAGTTGTCTGGAATCGATCCAGACCGTTTGGACGCGGAAAAAGCGCGCGGAATGACCATCGAATTGGGATTCGCGTGGCTCGATTTGGCGGACGCCGGCGTGGTGAGCATCGTTGACGTGCCCGGACACGAGAGATTCGTGAAGACGATGCTTATGGGTGCGGGTGGCTTCGACCTAGCTTTGTTGGTCGTTGCTGGCGACGAAGGCCCGATGCCACAGACGCAAGAGCATTTGGCGATTTTGGATTTGTTGGATGTTCGCGACGGAATCATCGTTATTACCAAGTCAGATATCGCTGATCCTGACTTGATCGAGCTTGTCGAAATCGAAATCTCCGAGATGTTGGAAGGCACGTCGCTCGGAGGATCCCCCATGGTTGCAGTTTCGTCCGAAACCGGAGATTGCATTGATCAATTGCGGCAAATGATCGCGGACTTTGTCCAAGCCAAACCGCCCCGCGTTGGCAATGAACGGCCTCGGTTGTTCATCGATCGTTCGTTCAGCGTTGCTGGTTTCGGTGCCGTCGTGACAGGCACTTTAGATGGCGGAAATTTGAAGGTGGGTGACGAAGTCGCTCTTCTACCATCGGGAGAGAACGCTCGAATCCGAGGATTGCAGAGCCACAATTCTGAAATCGAAGTTGCCCAACCCGGCACCCGCGTCGCGGTCAGCGTTAGTGGGATTTCTCACACCGAAATCGAACGAGGGGAAGCCCTCGTGCGACGAGGGCAGTTCAACACGACTTCGGTTTTCGACGCATCGTTGAGAGCTATCTCAGGCGTCAAACGCGCCATCAAACACAACCACCACGTCACGCTTTTCGGCGGAACTTGGGAAGAGCCGGCGACGGTCCGACTGCTTGGCGCGAACCAGTTGAACGCCGGAGACAGCGGTTGGGCGCAGATCAAGATGAATGCGTCTCGTCCAATCGCGAACGGTGATCATTTCGTGTTGCGCGATAGCAACGACACGCTTGGAGGTGGCATCGCGTTGGTAACCGATGCGCCACGCCACCGACGTAATGATTCAGCCGTCATCGAACACTTGCAGATACTGTCCGAAGGTCGATCCGAGGATGTCATCAAGCACTCGCTTGATCGTCTAGGCATCGCTGACGCGGCCCAGATCGCGACCGCTGCACATCTGTCGCGGAGCGAAGTGGACAATGACCTAATCGAACTGATCAAGAGCAACGAGGTCGTCCGTCTAACTGATGGCGCTGGAGCGCTTCATGTTTTGCATTCAAGCCTCGCATCTCTACAGCGCCGGGCATTCGAAGCACTTAAGGATTACCACCGTCGCTATCCGCTGCGCCGAGGCATGCCGCGGCAGGAACTAAGAAACCGTCTCGAAATCTCCGCCAGCGGATTTGACGCAATCGTCCAACGACTGGTGGACGACGGTGCGATATTCCAGCACGGTGCGGCGGTCTGCGATGCAGATCACCGCGTTGAGTTCACCAAAGCACAACAAGGCGAAGTGGACCGGTTCTTGGGCGTGTTGCGAGAGCATCAATACTCGCCTCCGGCTTGGAACAAGATCGACGCGGAGTTGCTGGGCGCTCTCGCCGATTGTCGCAAAGTCGTCAGCGCTGGCCCCGATGTCGTATTCGCGGCCGAGGTCTACGACGAGATGCTCGAAACCGTAGTCGACTTCTGCGAGTCCAACTCCGAGATCTCGATCAACAACGTCCGCGACCTGCTCGGTACGAGCCGAAAGTATTCGCTCGCATTGCTTGAGCAACTCGATCGCGACAATATAACGATGCGCGTTGGCGACATGAGGAAACTGAGATGACGCCGACGACGGACAAACTCACGCTCATCCTGCATCAACAACCGTTAAAGGTTTCAAATCTGTCGTCTCTGTTCAGGTCGTTGCAGGCCGCATTGAGAGAGACCGCCGCGGCCGGCGAGCCAGTCGAAAGTCTGTTTTCAAGTCAAAAAGGACCGTTTCTTGTCACCGATCTCGAAAATGGGCCGAATGGCGAAACTATGTTGTCTGTGTGGTTTGCCGATCGCCACAATGCTCCATTGAACAACCAATCTCGAGAGACATTCGAAAAGGCCTTAAATGAACTGGAACGAACGATTCTGCAAGGCTCCCAACACACTTTTTGGGGCGCACCCGCCTACCAAGCTGAAGTGCACGAGGACGATTCCCGCATGTCGCGATTCATCGCAGTTTTGCGGGCCTTCCGCTCCGCGACGATTTCGTACGGCGACCGGGCGATTGTCCTGAGCGAAGGTTTGTTTGCGACAGAGCGGCTCTGATCGCGCTATTATCCCAAACCCATCTCCGCAACTTCCTCTTCGTCGAATCCGAGGAAATGACCTACCTCGTGCCACACGGTCTTGCGGACCTCTTCGCGGAGATCATCGTACGAAGACACAGCTTCCTCGATCGGTCGTTGGTAGATCGTGATCTTGGATGGCAACGACGCCGAGTGGGAACCGCCATCCACGAGCGAAACTCCTTCTGATAGACCGTACAGAGTCTCGTCAGGTTTGAGGCCGAGTTCGACGAGTTTGAAGCTTGCCGGTTCTGCCTCGACTACGATGTCGACGTTTTCGATTTGCAGTCGCTCGTAAAACTCGGGATCGAGCCTTTCGAGCGCATCGAGAACGATGCCGTCGAACTCTTCGGTCGATACTCGGTGAGTCATCCTGCGGTCTGTGCAAACATCAGGAAGATACCTCTTCCCGGATCGCCTTCAATGCATCGACGTTCGGTTTGTCGGGACCGTCTTTCTCAAATCCCGGGACTTCCAAATAGAATGGCACATCCGCAAATGCGGGGTGCGCGAGGATGTTCATGAACCCATCTCGACCAATCAATCCTTCGCCGATATTGTCGTGTCGGTCGACGGAGGACCCGCGTTCACGCATGGAATCGTTGGCGTGGACGCAACGTAAATGATCTAAGCCAATCTCTCGATCAAACTCATCCATGGTTTCGTCGAGACCGTCCTTGTCGACGATGTTGTAACCGGAAGCCCAGACGTGCTGCGTGTCGAAGCACGTCGCGACCCGCGGATTGTCGATGGCCTTGATTAGACGACCTAGCTCCTCGAATTTCGATCCGATGTGGTCACCGGAGCCCGCCGAGGTCTCCAACATCAGCAGCGCGTCGCCGGGTGCTGCGTCGAGTACGATGTTGACGCCTTCGACGAACTGCTGGAAAACAGCATCCAATCCGGCACCCCGATGGCTCGCTGGGTGAAACACCAATCCCAACGCTCCGAGACGCTCGGTTTGGGTTAATTCTTCGGCGAGAGACTTGCGGCTCTTTTCTACGAGTTCGGGATTGGGGGATCCGAGAGCGGTTAGGTATTTTGCGTGGACGATGGTCGGGCCTAAGCCGCTTTCGGCCATCTTTGCGCGGTAGTTCTCGAGCGGCTTGTCCTTGATCGGCGTGACTCGCCACATACGCGGAGATGCGGCGAATATTTGCATGCACTCAGCACCGATGTCTATTGCGCGGTCAACGGCCTTGTCAACGCCGCCTGTGGTTTTTACATGAGCACCGATAAGCATCTAAACACCGTCCGTTCGAGTTGTTCGCGATCGCCCTAGGGCTGGGGGCTTGGTTAGTGAAAGTGTAAATCGCGTTGAAAGCGCGATCGCACGTTCAACTTGTCCGTCGACGGAACCGCGGCAATATTCGAGTGAATCTTCCGAGGGCTCCCTCGTCCCACGAAACCAGGACTTGAGCGGCTACGAAGATCGAGGAGTAGGTACCGATGATGACGCCCAACAATAGGACGATAAGGAAATCTCGGAGGCTTTGACCGCCGAACAGAAGCATCGCAATAATCACGGTCGCCGTCGTAAGGCTGGTGCCCAAGGACCGGATAATCGACTCTCTGATCGAAGCGTTGATAGTCACGCGGAAATCTCTCGACGGCACGAGCAGTACGTTTTCACGAACGCGGTCGAAAATGACGATGGTGTCGTTGACCGAGTAACCAATGACGGTCAGGATGCCGACGATGAAGATGGCGTTAACTTGAACGCTTAGAACGACGCCTAGAACGGCAAAAAGCCCAAGGACGATCAACACGTCGTGGAGCAGTGCGATCACCGCCGAAATTGCGTAGCGGTACGAACCAGGCACCGTTTTGAATGCGTACATGATGTACACCATCACGAACACCGCCGCGACCGCGACGGCGGTGATGGCGTTGCGCACTGTACCTTCGGCCACCGATGCTCCGACTGTCACGGTCTCAAGGGTTGTCGGTTCGGTGCCCGTCAGGAGCGTCAACTCGGCGTCAATTACATTCTTGCCTTCGTTGCCCAAATCGTTGGTTCGGACTAGGTATTGTCCTTCGCCGAGATTTTGCACAATCGCTTCGGGATGACCAGACGCGACGAGCGCATCGTTGACAGCGTCGGATCCCGGATCGTCGCCAACAAAGTCATAGGTTGTGCTAGTTCCGGACACGAAGTCGATCCCGAGGTTGAGCCCGGGTGCGAATAGCAGCACAACTGAGACCACGGCTAAAACCACCGAGATCGGGAGGAATATCTTGCGGAGTGCTACAAAATCCATGTTGTTCCCGAGTCCTTTAGGACTGTGCCCCCGGATCCGCCACCGGCACGAACACTCCGGTTGCCTTGCCGACCGCCGTCCGCGCAATCAGTCGCAACATCAGTCTGCTAGCAAAGAAGGCCGTAAACATACTCAGCAGCACGCCAATCCCTAAGGTCAGAGCAAAGCCCTGCATGATGCTGGTGCTAAATCGGTCACCAAACCAGAAGAGCACGACCGCGGTGATTATCGTCGAAATGTTGCCGTCTCGGATGGAAGGCCATGCCCGTTCGAAACCGGTGTTGAGGGCGGCCAAAAGATCACGTCCGGCCCGCAACTCTTCCTTCGCGCGCTCGGCGATGAGGACATTCGCGTCCACCGCAAAACCAAGCGACAAGATGACCGCTGCCGCACCTGACAACGTCATCGTCACCGGCACAAGCTTGAAGATTGCAAGCAACATGACGAGGTAGGAAGCCAGCGAGATGCTCGCTACGATGCCGGGCACTTTGTAGTAAGTGATCATGAATATCACGAGCAGCACCATGCCGATGCCACCGGCTACGAGGCTTCGTTGCAATGAATCGGCGCCCAAGATGGCGTCTACACTTCGTTCCTCGGACAGCTCTAGTTCCGCCGGCAATGCACCAGAGCGCAACTGGATCGCCAAAGTTCTGACACGTTCAGTGGTGAAATCGCCGCCGGAAATGATTGCTCGACCGTCGGCGATGCCTTGTCCGCCTTGGGTGTTAACTGTCGGCGCGACGAGCTCGACGTTGTCGAGGTAGATTGCCAATACATCGCGGTTCCTCGCAACTCGGCCAGTAACTTCGAAAAAGGCGTCGCGACCAGATTCGTTGAATACGATCGTCACAACCGGTGCCGGAGGCGTGCCTTCGATCGACGGGAACGCGTCATCGAGGTCGTCAGCAGATATGTTGGTTGCCTGTTCGGTGAAATAGAGCGGCGACGAACATCTCAGCAAAAGCCACTCGGTATCCGATAGGCCGTCTGGAGGCCATTCTTCGACCGGCACGTCGTTCGGTGGCAAGATCGGGCCGCACTGGCGCTCCCGGAATTCGAGCTGAGCGGTCGATCCAATCAGGGCCTTGGCTTCTTGAACACCACCGGATACTGTCCACTGCAAGATGTTACCAGGCGCCCGTATTGACGCGAAGTTGCCGACATCGGCTAGTTGCCTCGTCAGATTTTCGATATCGGACGGCAGGATGTTGCCTTGGTCATCAACGGTTCTATCTTGCAATCGACCAGTAAATTCGGCCTCGAAATAGATCGCGTCTACTTGGCTGAAGCCACCACCTGCGTCAGTTGTGAAAAGTAGCGTGTCCATTCCATCGCCCACCGCGACATCCGAAAAACCGGCCGCTTCAAATGCGGCTTGGACATCTTCTCTGGTAGGCGCAATTCGGACGGGGTCTGGGAGCTGCGTCGTCGGATCCAACGAGTCTGGGGCGGACTGATCTTGATCATCGACGTGTTGACCTTGCGCATCGGTTTCGGCATCGATATCGGCGTCGTCGCCCGCAGCGTGTGAATCGGCATCCGTATCCGCGTCGGTTTCTTGCGCAATCTCAGGAACTCCAATTTCGTACTCGAATGTGGCTCGCAGCGTGGTCGGATACTTTTCTTGGAATTGGGTCCGCCACACGTCTGCGTCGCGGCCATCGAATTCGTCAAACGTGACGATCATCGACCCATCTTCGTTTTCGAAAACCTCGACGTCTTGTTTGGCGAGGTCTGCGCGGAAGAATTCTTCGACGTTGTCGATCGTCACATCACCACCTTCGAGAGCGACGTTTAACGAAGATTCACTCTGGCCCGGCAGTTGAATAAGAATGCGATTGGGAGGATTGCCTAGTACTTGGACGGTCGGTTCGCTGACACCGAATGCGTTTACACGACGTTCGATGATGGTACGGATGGCGTCTACGTCCTCAGCGCTTGGAGCCTCGCCGTCTGGCGCAACGATGTCGTAGACGAGGTGCGTGCCACCTTGCAAGTCGAGTCCTAGGCTAAGGCCCAAAAATGCGTCATCGTTTCCGCGATCGAATTCGAAATTGACCACGCTGAAGTTGATGCGCGGGATCGCGATGAAGACGGCTGCGATGATTACAAGCGCCGCTACAAAGACTAGACCTCTTAGATCACGTGCCAATTGAAATCAACCGAGATAGCGCACGTCCCGCCGCATTGGCGCGCGGTACTGCGCTATGCGGTCGTCTTGCGGTTCACTGTCCACTGTGAATCTGGTCTGTCCATGAGCCCTGACATCAGCCTGGGCATTAGTCACAAAAATGACTTCGATACAACGTGTTGGATCGAAGCCTCAAACATCAAAGTATAGCATCGAGGCGCCACCATCCCCGCACGCCAACCGCATCACAATTCCCGTCACGAACCTGCGTGGCCACTATCTTCAGCGACGTTTCGATCTCGATCTTGGAGGTCGTAAGCCAATTCGGACATCGAATGACCGGGCGTAACCTCACTTAGTTTCGCTTTAGCGACGAGTAGATCCGGGGATCCATCGCTGTCGTGTTGGTGATCTCCGTCCGTGTGATGAGCCTCGATATCGTAGTCAACGTCGTGAAGGTGCGTTTCACCGTCTTCGGGTTCTTCCCCAACCTCACGGAGTCGTTCGTGTTCGAGGAGATGGTCCATGAACATGATGCCGTTTAGATGGTCGATTTCATGTTCGAGAGCTTGAGCGAGCAGCTCTTCGGCAGACACTCTCCATTTCGACCCGTTTTGATCGAGTGCCCGTGCGGTTACACTGACGGATCTTTTGACGAGTCCGACGTATCCGGGTAATGAAAGGCAACCCTCGTCGATCTCTCGTTGGCCTTGCTGTTTGATGATTTCCGGGTTGACTATCCAGTACGGCTCTTCTTCAGGAAGATGTATGGCGACAACGCGTTTGAGGACGCCGACTTGGTTAGCCGCTAACCCCACGCCATCGGCATCGATGAGGGTTTCTACCATGTCGGAAGCTAGCTTGCGGACATCGTCGTCAATGCGTCGTACGGCGCGGCACTTTCGCCGTAGGATCGGGTCTGGGAATAAACGAATTTCTCGGATAGGCATCGCGTGTAGGAGATTCTAACCTTGGACGTGAGAGGTCGTGCGGCTTGGGCATCGCCTCGGATCCCATGTCGGCGAAATCGATGTTATGCGGCGATTGTGGTACATCCAGTGCGTGCTGCGCTTCGCTCGCACGCGTCCCTTTCGCAGGGCGAAGGGGAGGTCAATGGTTAATTCATTTCGATGGGATCTACGTCGGTGACCCAACCCGGGCCCAGCGGTACGTTGTCCAAGATTTGGGTGAGGTCTTGGCCCTTTAGGAGGATTTGCCAACGGTATCGCCCGGCTCGGCGTGCTGGGAACGAAGGCGAGGGACCAGCGACTTCGACATTTGGCGAGGGTTCTCTTTCGAGGCGTTGGTCGATACGGGTGCGGACGCTGCGCGCTTCCATTTCGGCATCTCGATTGTCGAATGCACCGTAAGAGAGTTTCGCGTAGACCGTGAATGGCGGAAGTCGGTATCGTCTTCTTGTTTCGATCTCTTGGCGATGAAAGTCTTCAAAGTCTTGATTTGCGGAGGCGGTGATAGCGAAGTGGTCGGGTTGGAATGTCTGGATGATGGCGATGCCAGGGGTGTCGGCGCGCCCGGCCCTACCGGTGACTTGGGAGAGTATCTGGAAAGTGCGCTCAGCAGATCTGAAACTAGGAATGGCAAGTCCGATGTCGGCGGCGATTACGCCAACGAGCGATACGGTAGGGATGTCTAGACCTTTGGCAACCATTTGAGTGCCGATGAGGATGTGGTTCCCTTCGCTCTGGAATTCGTCGAGCAATTTGGAGTGGTCTGCCGCGTTGCGCGCAGTATCAGAGTCCCATCTGAGGATTGGTGTATTGGGGAAGAATCCGCGGACGACCTCTTCTACTCCTTCGGTCCCGGCGGCTCGGCGGGCAACACCGGTTCCGCCACAGTTTCGGCATTGCCGCGCGGCACCGATTGAGTAGCTGCAGTAGTGACATTGGAGCCGGCTTCCGCCACCGCTGCGATGGTTGCGGTGCAGAGTCAGCGGGGTTTGACAGTTAGGGCAGGTTCGGATGGTGCCGCACGAAACGCATTGAACGAACGATGCGCTGCCTCGCCGATTGATGAATAGGATCGATTTCTCTCCGCGGTCGACATTAGCTCTCAGAGCATTCAACAAAGGTCGGCTGAGCATTTCGCGGTGACCGTCTTGAAGTTCGATCCGCATATCCACGATTTGAGATTCTGCGTAACCCGTATTGGGGATGCTTGATACATGTGAACGTGAAGTCTGCGGCGCCGAACGGAGTGCTTCATTGATACGACGCGGGAGCCGTAGAAGGGCGATGCGATTGGATGCGCTGGGGTCGGTTGTGCGCCGATAGGATCCAATGTCTGGTGTCGCACTACCGAGGACGAGCGTCGCGCCTGACTCTGCACATAGCTTTTCGGCGACATCGCGGGCGTGATACCTCGGGGCCCGGTCACTCTGTTTGAAGGTCCATTCGTGTTCTTCGTCGATGACGACTAAACCCAAATTATCGACGGGTGCGAAGATGCTCGAACGTGAACCGATTACGACGCTGTAGCGTCCTGATCTGGTCTGATGCCATTGGTCGAATCGTTGTCCGATGGACAGACCGGAGTGTTGAAGAGCTATCTGACCAGGAAATCTGCTGGCAAAACGCTGCAACGTCTGTGGAGTCATGGCGATCTCTGGCACCATGATGATGGCGCGTCGTCCGACCTCGATGCACTTTTCAACGGCGCGAAGATATACCTCGGTTTTGCCGCTGCCCGTTACACCGAAGAGAAGGAATGCACCAGCGGTACCAGACTGGATGCTTTCGGAGATTGCGTCAGCGGCGGTGCGCTGTTCAGGCGTCAGTTCATGACTGATGGCGTCCTGAACCGCGTAGTCGGCGAGCGGGTCGCGTTCTACGCGCACCTGCTCGATTTGGGCGACTTCGTCGTCGAGAACCGCTTTGACGATGTGGGCACCGAACACACTCGTCAGATCGGCACGTGGGATCGCGTTTGGCACCGACGCCAAGTGTCGAACTAGGTCTGCTCTCCGGAAGGCGCGACGCTTGAGATATTGCGCGATGACCTCGTCGGTAGGTTTTTCATTTGCGGCCAGCGCGATGTGGGATTTGAAAACTGCGCTTGCGCGGGGTCGTTCCCAAATTGATTCTTCCACCGCGATGCCGGTTCGGACCAAGGCGTCGAGGTGTCGTTCATTGGACCTACCGATTTTTCTCACTAGGCGATCGCGACGAACACGACCTTGAGTAGGAATATCGTTGAGAACGGCGTGTTGATCGGCAGTGATTCCAATGCCGGTGAGGAGTTGATCGACGCGACTTGCCAGTTCGCTTCGGGACACCCAGATGTGGAGTTGCTGATTAGCTCCGGGTGGGAGCATCGCGACGCAGGCACGAAATGTGTTGGTCCGATAGTGGTCGGCGATCCAGATCGCGGTTGCTATGAGGTGCTCCGAGATGAATGGGCCTCCCTCGACGACACTGTCGATGGAGCGCGGATTCTCGGTTTCGGTGGACTCGGCGACGGAAGTTACGATCCCTTGAATCGGGCGGTAGCCAAACGGTACCCATACGAGATCGCCCGGTTGTACGGCGTTGCCTTTGGGCACGGAGTATGTGTACGTCCGGCGACGGTCTCGGTCTGAGAAGTCAACTGCGACTTCGGCGAACATGGTTTGATGCGTCCTCAACGACCCGGACATGGAGCACGCAACCTGTTGCGTTACGGCACAAGCCCGCGTATCACAAAGGTTAGTCGTCCCGACGAATTCAGACGTCGGCTAAGGTCGACAACGAGCGGGTGACGCGCCGGACTTCAGCGTCGTTCCTTGATGCGGGCGTGGCGACCGGTGAGGCCACGAAGGTAGTAGAGGCGGGAGCGTCGGACCTTGCCTCGGCGGGTTACCTTGACGGATTCGAGTGTCGGGCTATGGAACGGAACGATGCGCTCAACACCAATGCCGTACGAAACGCGGCGAACTTTGAAGGTCGTTCCAGGATTGGGCACCTTACTGTCACGGTATCGACCAGCGATGACGTTGCCTTGGAATGCTTGAACGCGCTCGCGGTCGCCTTCACGAATGACCATGTTGACGGTCACGGTATCGCCCGGCTGAAACTCGTCGATCTGCGCCGTAGGGCGGGTCTTCAGCATTTCAGTCGGATTCATGGCGTTACGATTCCTGCGGCGGCGGTGTTCTGAACTGGGTGTAACGGCCCGCGGCCCGGTCCGATTGGGTCGGAGAGGTCAGGCGTGCGCGCCAACTGAACAAGTATATTTCACCAGCCACGTTGCTTTCGACGGCTGGTTTGACCGAACGCCGGAGTTACTTGTCTGTTAACTTGGCGAGTTCTTCGCCGCGTCCGTACGCGGCGAGGACGGCATCGATAGATGCCTTGCGAAAGCCGCTCAACTCCATTGCGTGTAACGCCGCCGCGGTGGTTCCTCCTGGCGAGGTGACCATGTTGCGAAGTTCTGCGGGGTGTTTGCCAGTTTCCTTGGCAAGCGCAGCACTGCCCAACACCATTTGGATAGCCAAGGCTCGGGCGTCGGTGTTTGACATGCCAAGTTGCACAGCGCCGTCGACGAGCGCTTCGATGAAGACGAAGACGTATGCGGGACCGCTCGCGCTGAGCGCGGTTGCGATGTCAACGAGTTTTTCGTCGTCGAAGTAGACTTGTTCGCCGAATGATTCGAGCATTTTGACGGCGAACTCGCGCATATCAGACGTTACGCTAGGAGATGCTGTCCACGCAGTCGCGCCAAGGCCGACCTGGGCTGGAGTGTTCGCCATAATTCGGATCAATCGGTCACAGCCGAGTTGATCGATGATGGTCTTTGATTGGACCCCCGCCATTATCGACATGAAGGTGAGTTTTTTGAGGGCAGGAACGACGTCGCGAATTTCATCGGCAACGTCGCCTAGTTGTTGTGGTTTGACTGATAAGACGGCGAGGTTTGCACTGCCAACGGCGTCGATGTTGTTGGCAATTGCAACGGCATAGGTTCGTTTGAGGTATGCGGCGCGTTCAGTTATCGGCTCGCTGACGGTGATATCGACGTCGAGCTCGGCTTTGATCATTCCGGAGATTATTGCCTCGGCCATAACTCCGCCGCCAATGAATGAAACGTTCAATCCGTTTGCCTCGTGGGTTATCTTCGATGAAGTCCGTCCCGGTTTTCGGAACGGGTGGTTCAGACGGTGATGATTATACGGTTCTGAAAGATACGTTTAATTCGGAAGCGACCGAGTAGGTGCCCGATTTCCCGATGCCGCAGATAATCGTCGAAAACTTAGTGAAGCATTTTCGAGTGTCGCAAAGAGACACAGGAATTTTCGGCGCGCTCCGGGGTTTGGCGCATAGACGGTACGAAACCGTCAAGGCGCTTGATGGTGTGACGTTCGAGATCGGTTCTGGCGAATTATTGGGATACGTCGGGCCAAATGGAGCGGGCAAATCGACGACCGTAAAGGTGATGTCCGGCATCCTGGTGCCGGATTCTGGTAGATGTGAGATTTTGGGACTTGTGCCCTGGAAGGACCGTAGCCGGCACGTGCGTCATCTGGGCGTGGTTTTTGGTCAACGAACGCAGCTCTGGTGGGACCTACCCGTGATCGAATCGTTCGATCTATTGCGGGACATCTATAGAGTGCCGAGGCATGAGTATGTCAAGAACCTCGATGAGTTCGTTGCGGTGATGGGCATCGAATCTTGTCTTGATACCCCCGTGCGGCAGTTGAGTCTGGGTCAGCGCATGCGTTGCGATCTGGCTGGTGCTCTACTGCACTCACCCAAGTTACTGTTTCTCGACGAGCCAACAATCGGCATGGACGCGGTCTCAAAGGTTGCATTTCGTCAGTTCATCAAACGTTTCAACCGGGAGCGGGAGACGACAGTCATTTTGACGACGCACGATATGAACGATATCGAAGCGATCTGCGATCGTTTGATGATCATCAACAGCGGTAAGTTGCTCTACGACGGTGGCTTAGACGCGTTGCGCCAGCAGATGAGTTTCGAACGATCACTGGTGGTTGAGATGACCGATGCGGGTTCGCCGAAGGTTCACCCGGCGGCGCAACTTGCGATGATGAACGGTAGGCGGGTTCACATCAGGTTCGATCCGAAGCGGATATCGGCAGCCGCGTTGATATCGGATTTCACCGCCCACAACGATGTTGATGACTTGTTCGTGGAAGATCCACCGATCGAGGAGATCATCGCTCGCTTCTACGAAGGTAATGGCGTTGGTTAGTTACTGGGCAGTCATCAGCGCTAGGTTTCGAAGTCTTCTGCAATACCGTTCTGCGGCATTGGCCGGATTGGTTACACAGATTGTCTGGGGGATCATCCGCGTCATGATTTTCCAGGCTTTCTACAGTTCGACGACTACTGGGCAACCGATGAGTGGTCGTGACGTCGAGACGTATATCTGGCTAGGCCAGGCCTTTCTTGCGGCATTGCCGTGGAATATTGATACGGACCTGCGCTCATTGATTCGTTCTGGCGGTATCGGGTATGAGCTGGTTCGACCGGTGGACCTCCACACCTATTGGATGAGCCGTGCGCTGGCTTGGCGGACAGCACCGATGCTGATGCGATCGATTCCCTTGTTGGTTTTTGCGTTCATTGTGATGGGTATGGCACCACCTGCGACAGTGGCGGCCGGTGCCGCGTTCATGATCTCGATGTGTGCCGCGATAGTTTTAAGTAGCGCGATCACGACGTTTCTAAATGTGACGATGTTGTGGACGATCACGGGCGATGGGATTACGCAACTCACATTCGGATTGGTATTGATTTTCTCCGGGATGTTGGTGCCATTGCCGCTATTTCCGGATTGGTCACAGCCGTTGATCAACGCAATGCCGTTCAGAGGATTGGTCGATACGCCATATCGGTTGTATCTGGGGCACATTCCAGCGTCGGATCTTCCGCAGCATTTGGCGCATCAACTGTTCTGGATCTTGGCGTTTGTGGTCGCAGGTCGAATCGCGTTGTCTCGAGCGTTGCGACGCGTCGTGGTGCAGGGAGGATGAGCGTGGTCGATTCACTGTATGTTTACGGTCGATTCCTAACGGTATCGGTGCGCGCCCAGATGCAGTATCGGGCATCGTTTCTGATGCAGCTTGGCGGGCGATTGATCGTTACGGCTGGTGAGTTTGCGGCGATATTGATCCTGTTCGACAGGTTCGGATCGCTCCTGGAATGGAATGTTTACCAAGTGGCGTTCATCTATGGGATTGTGAACGTCTCATTCGCCGTTGCCGATGCGTTGACCACTGGATTCGACTTGTTTGGCGACATGGTCAAAACGGGAGATTTTGATAGATTGCTGCTTCGGCCCAGGTCAACGGCGCTACAGCTTGCGGGTCAGGAATTGACGTTGCGGCGAATAAGTCGGTTGACGCCGGGGATTGTGGCCTTGATTTGGGCTTCAACGGGGTTGGATCTGCATTGGACGATTCCGAACGCCGCGTTGCTGGTGGCATCGGTAATTGGGGGTGCATCTCTTTTTGCCAGTTTGATCGTGTTTCAGGCTACGCTGGCGTTTTGGACTACCGAGACATTGGAAATGATGAACACGGTGACGTACGGCGGTGTGGAGACGACACAGTACCCGATCAACATCTATCGGCCTTGGTTCCGGAATTTCTTCACGTTCGGGATTCCCTTGGCAACCGTCAGCTACTTCCCGGCGTTAGCGATCATGGGGATACCGGACCCGCTGGGAACGCCGATATGGTTCCAATACGTTGCGCCGGCAATCGGCGTCGGTGTATTGGTGATCTCGCTGCAGGTCTGGCGGATCGGGGTTCGGCACTATCTTTCGACGGGGAGTTGAATCTAAACCCCCTTTAGTTCCCCCTTGCGCATTGAGTGGGAGGGCTAGGCGATGCCGCGTCGTGTCGCGAGGGCGACGCCGAGTTTGATGGCTTCGACCATACTGGTGGATTGGGCCATGTTCTTGCCTGCGATGTCGAAAGCAGTGCCGTGGTCAACCGATGTGCGGATAAATGGAATACCAAGGTTGACTGAGACCGATTCTTCGAATCCGTGTACTTTGATGGGAATGTGTCCTTGATCGTGATACATGACAACGACGACGTCGTACATTCCATCGATGGCTTGGTTGAAGACTGAATCGGCGGGGTGTGGCCCGGTGGCGTTGATGCCTCCCAACCGTGCAGCCTCGATCGCCGGCGCAATCTCGGTGGCCTCGGTGTCGCCGATAAGACCGTTGTCGCTGGCGTGCGGATTCAACGCGGCGACAGCGATCCGTGGATTGCGGAAACCCCAACGTTTGAAATTCTCGTCGGTGATACGCACAGCCGTCAAGATGTTTTCGGTTGTGACGAACGCGCAGGCTTCTGGGAGTGATTTGTGCGTTGACAGATGCATGCATCGCAAGATTCCGCTGACGAGCATGGTGTAAACGGTTGAGCTGTTGGTGAGGCGTTTGAAGACCTCCTGGTGTCCGAGGTCGGCGGCGCCGGACATCTGCCACGACTCTTTGTTGACAGGAGCGGTGATCATCGCGTCGATGTCGCCGGTTAGGCACAAATTCGCCGCGGTTTCGACCCAAAGGTGAGAAGCGCGACCGGAGTCGGTGGAGTGTTGGCCCTGGGGAAATTCAAAGTCTTCGTAATCTCCAATGCTGAGAACGGAGATCACCTCTGTGCTGTCTGGGGTTTGTTCAGGCGCGGTGATGCATTCGATAGGTACGTCGATACCGACCTCCGCAGTTGCCTGACGAACCACTTGTTCAGTGCCGACGACGAACATGCGCGCGGAGTCGTTGACTTCTCGATCGGCGAGCGCCTTTACAACGACTTCAGGTCCGATGCCGGATGGATCGCCCAATGTGAGGGCCAACAGGGGTTTTGTGGAATTGTTCACTTGGCGTCGGCCCTCGGAAGGTATTCGCGAGACGTGCTCGGTTCAGGAATAGATCAACATTTGCTGAAGCCGCACGAGTAGCACTTCATGCAACCCTCTTCGTATGCCATGTTGGGGGCGAAACATTCGGGGCAGCTCTCGGCGAATGGCGCGCCGCCAGACCGCCCATTGGCAACGGTCGGCGCAACCTGCGGCATGCCGACTTCGTCGGATCTCGGCGGATTGAGCAAGGCGATCTGACTGGAATCGACACCTTGGGACATAATCCCTTGCGGCGGCGAAAAGGCGTGCTCTTCCAGCACCTGTGCGACGGCGTCGGGCACCGAGTAGATGTGTTTTCCGCCGACCACTATCGGATTATCGACGATGTATCGGAGTTGATCGATTACAGCATTAGGCGATACTCCGGAGCTGAGGGATAGCGAGATCATGCGCGAGAGTGCCTCTGCCATCGCGCTGTCGTTCCCGCCGGCCCGGCCGTGGTTAGTGAAGACCTCGAACATGTGACCGTCGCTGGTGAATGACAACGTGATGTAGATCTTCCCACGTCCGGTCTCGACCCGTACGGTCTTTGATTCAAGTACGGCGGGACGGGGCATACGGTTGACGTAGTTGACCACGCCGTTTTCGCCTGATGATTTGACATCCTCAGATTTTTCGTTTTCGCCCGTCCCGGCGGTCAAGACCTCTTTTTCTCGACTGCCGGCGCGATAAACGGTAATGCCTTTGCAACGCGTCTGCCATGCCAACATGTAGGCTTCCTCGACGTCGCCCTTTGTGGCTTCGTTAGGGAAGTTGATGGTTTTGGAGATTCCTGCGTCGACGCTTTCTTGGAACGCCGCTTGCATCAAGACGTGGTCTCTAGGGGAAATGTCGGATGCGACGTGGAAAAGATCCTTCACGTCTTCATCAACATCGACGCGTTCTTGCAATGAATCTCCGTCGGAGAGCGCGTCCAAAAGGTCGGTGCTGTAACAATCTCGTTCACGCACTACTCGTTCAAAGTTCGCGTCGGCGTAAATGAGAGTGGTGTCGCCACCAAGTATGTTGTGCTTGCGGTATGCGAGGGAGAATATGGGTTCGATTCCACTGGAGCATCCGGCGATCATCGAGATCGTGCCGGTCGGGGCAACGGTCAACCGGCAGGCGTTGCGGACGCGTGGGTGCTTCACGCCGTTTTCGTGCCATGCACCGTAAGGACCGCGCACTTCGGCGAGTTCTGCCGAAGCAATATCGGCCTGCTCCATGATGTATCGCATAACATCGCGACCGATCACGACAGCTTCGGGAGAGTCGTACGGGATGCCCAAGCTGACAAGCATGTCGGCGAAACCCATGACGCCCAAACCGATCTTGCGGGTTTGCAGGTTCATGGCTCTGATCTCGGGAATCGCGTACTCGTTGACGTCTATAGTGTTGTCAAGGAAATGGACTGCCAGTTTGACCGCGTGACCCAATCGGTCCCAATCAACTCCAGGCAGTTTCCGTAGCGAATGAGCTTGGATGCCAGCGTATTCGGGCCGTAGCAGATCGAGTTGCGCCGGGCTACGTTCGATAACACCAGTTGCAAGTTGGCCGATGACGAACCTAGACAGGTTTATGGAACCTAGATTGCAAGATTCGTACGGAAGCAATGGTTGCTCGCCGCAGGGATTCGTTGAAGTTATCAAACCTATGTCTTTAACCGGGCTATTTCGGTTTACCTCATCGAGGAAGATCATGCCCGGTTCGCCGTTTCGCCAAGCTCCGTCGATGATTTTTTCGAAAACGTCGCGCGCATTTAGCCGGTCCACTTCAACCATTTCGCTGTCCAGGTCAGCCGGATTTTCCCGGAAACGTAGCGCGTAATCTGTGTCGTCGGCGACGGCGCGCATGAACTCGTCGGAGGCACCGACAGAAATGTTGAAGTTGTGGATGTCTCCTTCAACAGTCTTGCATGAGATGAACTCAAGAATATCCGGGTGGTGGACATCCATGACCGCCATGTTGGCGCCATCGCGTTTGCCGCCTTGTGTCACGAGTTTGGACGTCGCTGAGAGATAACGCAAACTCTCGACGGGGCCACACGCTTTGCCATGGGTCGTTGAGATTGAAAATCCTTTGGGTCGCAGTTCAGAGAGCGAGAAGCCAGTGCCACCGCCGAATTTCTGAACCATCGCTTGGTCGTGAGAAGCCCGCGTGATGCCTTCCATCGTGTCCTCCAACGGCAACACGAAACAGGCAGAAAGTGTTCCCTGCCCCGTGCCCGCGTTCATCATCGTGGGCGAATTGGGTAGAAAATCCAAGCTTGCCATCAACTCATAGAAGCGGTCTGCGATCTGATCAACCCGGTCCGGAGTCGCGCCGTAAATCGTATCGCCTTTCGCGACCGCGTACGCGACCCGTCGGAACATGCCCTGAGCGTCTTCAACGATATTGCCGTTGTCGTCCCGGAGCAGATATCGCTTCTCGAGAATCACCTTCGCGTTTTCCGAAATCTCTGTTGCAGAGAATCCGTCGCCAGCGACGTCAAGGAGCCATTTGCTAGATGTAGTTTGAGCCATTTCCATTCACCAATTGGTCACGTTTCGTCAGCCATCCTAATAGTTCTAAAGTTCCCATCAAATACGTTCAATTTCGGCGAGCCGGTCCGCCGTTGCCGTTGGGGGCAAGGCTGGGCAAAAGAGCCCCTTGCAGTCGAGACTCCTGCGACTCTGTCTGTTCGAGGCTGCTCACTTCGGCGGTGAAACGATCTATGTCGTCGAAGTCCTTGTATACCGAAGCAAAACGCATGTACGCCACGTGGTCGAGCGATACGAGCCGATTGAGCACCATCTGACCAATAACACCAGATTCGATGCGCTCTCGGCCGTTGTTAAAGGCTCTTTCATGGATATCGTCCACAATCTCCTCGATCGCCCCAACCGGCAAATAGCGCTTGGCGCAAGCGATCTCGATGCTCCGCGTGAGCTTGGCATCGGAAAACTGCTCCAACTTGCCGCTGCGTTTCTCAACCATCAGCTTCGAATTGTACACACGTTCTAGCGTAGTGAAACGAAAAGCACATTCGTTACATTTACGCCGCCGTCGAACCGACTCGTCCCTCACCCGAGTTTCGATCACTCTAGTGTCTGGATGTCTGCAATTTGGGCAATGCATCGCAGGTGCGCTTCACTTCTTCGACGGAAGCCCTTCCATTGTGTTTTACCAACTCGCCAACACTATATCTAGTGCTAGTAGCGCAAAATATACAACAAATCAGCAATAGATGCGCTCTATTTTTCCCGACGATTCGGAGATTTGTCAAGAATCTGAAACATCGGACCAAGGGTGATTCCGCGTGGTCCTGCCGCGGTGCGCGACGAGATAGACGCGCCATGATCGGGCATTACGTCGTGGATCGTAACGCGACTGGTCGTTAACGACGATCTTCCGTGAACCGCTGATACTCGCGTTCTAGGGAACGATCCGAAATTCGCCGGTTGGCACTGCTACGGGATTGCATTTCAGATTCAGCTCTCTCGACCATTTTTTCGCCATACGCATCGATCTCTGAGATGTCTTCGAATCCGGTTGCAATGATCGTGATCTTGAGCTCGTTTTCCATTCGCAGGTCTTGCGTCGTGCCAAAGATGATCTCGGCGTCGGCATCCACCTGTTGTTTGACCGTTTCCGATATCTTGCGGACTTCGGCCATCATCAGATCAGGGCCGCCGGTGATGTTCAGCAGAACTCCGGTTGCACCATTGATCTTGACTTCGAGCAACGGTGACCTCAGCATCGACGAAATCGCCGCGTCTGCGCGGTCAATACCGTTTCCCTTTCCTATCGCCATCCACGCTGGCCCGGCGTCACGCATCACCGTCCGGAGATCGGCGAAATCCAAGTTAATCTCTCCCGGCAACAACAGCAACTCCGTGATCGACTGTATTCCCTGTCGCAATACCTCGTCAGCCATCCGAAACGCTACCTCGACCGAGGTGTCAGGAGCCGATACCAACAACAGTCGCTCGTTCGGGATGACAATCATCGTGTCGACTTCCTCAGCGAGACGAGCCAACCCTTCTGCCGCCTGTTTATCACGCTGGTACCCCTCGAAGGGAAACGGTTTTGTGACCACTCCGATGGTTAGGCATCCCAATTCTCGCTTAGCGATGTTGGCAACAATTGGCGCCCCACCCGTGCCAGTTCCGCCACCCATTCCAGCGGCAACAAAAACCAGGTCAGCACCCGTCAAGACCTCGTGAATCTCTTCACGGCTGTCCAAGAAACATTCCCGTCCGATCTGGGGATTGCCGCCAACACCCAATCCGCCAGCGATACGGTCGCCGACCCGAAGGCGCATCGATGCTTCCGTCTGGGCCAACGCCTGAGCATCAGTATTCGCCGCGATGTACTCGACGCTGGGAATACGGCTTCGGTACATTCGCGTGAGCGCGTTAGAACCGCCACCGCCAACTCCAACTACCTTGATGTTGACCGAGGGATTTCGTCTACTTCTGATCGACGTTGATAACGATGTTGACAACTTGAACCGATACGTCCTTTGACACGCGAGCCATCAGTCGTTGCGTTTGTCCAACAAATTGATATGTGTCAAGGATGCCCCGTGCCGTTCAATCTAACTTTACACCCAGCGGACCGTTGCAACGCGCGCGATCTCGGTGGGTACTTGTTGCCTTTGGCGACCGTTCATCGCCCAAGTAACGAACGTATCCGAGCGCCTACACCCGGCACGGCGTTTGCGGTCTCAGGCTCCACTTCTGGTTCAGGTGGTGGCGAATGCAAGATCGTAATTGGCTTACGTTCGACATGGTTGTCGCGATCTATTCGGTCTAAAGCACGCATCGCCATGCAGATTGCACCCGACATCGCCGGGTCGCTAATGTCGTCTGGCAGACTCTTGATGCCGGTGGGCTTGCGCACCTCCACACGGCCCCGCAGTCCCATCGCCAATTTCGAGAACGTTGTGATTCCGCTTAACTTGGAACCACCTCCGGTAAATGCGACGGTGAGGAAGTCGGTTTCCGGCAACCCCGGTACCTGAGATATCCGGGATTTGTACATCGCCATGGTTTCATCTGCTCTCTCTTTGAGCAGATTCGAAACAGACACCCTGGTCAATGAACGCTCGACGTCCAGCACCCTTTCGGATCCGGTCAACGCACTCGGATCGACCTCATCGTCGAAACCCATGGTGTCGCCCACTAACGTCCCGGCGGCGAGTTTGACCGCTTCGGCGTTTTCGAACGGCAACTCGTATGCGTACGCGATGTCGTTGGTAAAGTGAAATCCGCCGATGGGCAATGAAGTGAACAATACCGCTTGACCATGGTGATAAACCGCGATCTCGGTATCGCTACCACCGATGTCGATCAGCACGACTCCGGCGTCGCGCTCGTAGGCGCTGAGAAGATACTCCGCCTCGGCAACCAGGGTGGAACCACCGTGGATTGGTGTCACGCCAGCGCTGCTAACGGCATCGAACACGGTGCGATAGTGCGCCATATCGGAAACCACCAATAGCGCTTGCACTTCCAAGCTGTTGGGATGCATTCCAACTGGCGGTTTACGAAATTCAGTGTCGCCGTCGACGCGATACGCCGTTGGTGTGGCATAGAGCAGATGGTCGGTTGATTCCACTCGTTGCGACGCGGCTTGCCGTACCGCCTCGACAATGTCCTCCTCGGTCACTCCGGCCGCGAAATCAAATCCTGAGACTTTGCCCCACCCGGAATAAGAACCAACGTGTTTGCCGCCAAAACCAACGTAGGCTTTTGTGAAACTCAACGAGCATTGGTCAGAAACTTCGCTCACCGATGCTCGGACGGCCGCCGTGGCTTGGTTTCGATTCATAACGTCGCCGTCGTGGATCGATTCGCTGGGCAACACGTCGATCGCCAAAATCTCCGGCTCGTTGTAGTTATCCCGTCGAATCACGACGCTACAGACTTTGCTGCTACCGACATCGATAGCGAGTCGAATGTCCTCGTTATACATCTGGTTCGACGCTCCTTCGTTAATGCGAGCCGCAGCTCGGTTGCTGTTAGATCCGCCTAGCTACCCTAAGTTTGGCGCTCCGACTACGCGGATTCGCTTCGACCTCCGATGCCGTTGGCATCAACGCACCTTTGATAACCGGCTCCAATGTGGGCACGTGATTGCACGTGCATACGGGAGAGCGGCGGCTGTCGGCATCACAAACACAGTCCGATGCGGCGGTGCGAATGAAGTTTTTCACTATCCTGTCTTCTATTGAATGGTAAGAAATCACCACCATCAGTCCTCCCATTCCCAATACATTCACCACCTGTTCCAACCCGATCTCCAACGCCTTCATTTCGTCGTTTACGGCGATCCTCAATGCCTGAAATGTCTGAGTGGCCGAATGGATGTGCCGCCGTCCCCGCGGCTTTACCGACGAAATAATCTCTGCAAGTTGCTGCGCGTCTTTGATCGGCCGGTTTCTCACGATTGCCGACGCAATCCGACGAGAAGCGCGCTCGTCACCATACCGGTAGATCAGATCGCCCAACTCGCGTTCCGGATATGTGTTGACTATCTGGCTAGCATCCAACTCGCTGTCGCCCGAAAACCGCATGTCGAGCGGATCTGGTCGACGAAACGAAAATCCGCGCGCCTCGCGATCGAGTTGCAGCGACGATACCCCAAGATCCATCAAAACCCCATGCACGGGCGCAAATCCGTAGCGCGTCGCGACCGCTTGCATCTCAACGAAGTTTTCATTCACTAAACGAACGGAAGCCCCGAACTGCTCCAGACGTTTTTCAGCTGAAGCAATAGCCTCGGGATCAGCGTCAATGCCGAGCAGCTGACCACCTGGAGATGCGGCCTGAAGAATGGCACGTGCGTGACCGCCTTCACCGACCGTCGCGTCTAAGTAGCGTCCTCCCGGTATGATCTGAAGGGCATCCAATACCTCAGAAAGCATGACAGGCTCGTGAAAGTCCGGGTTGCTGCCGGATGCGTCTGCGCTCATTTTGGTCGTTGCCAATTGGCCATTCACAATCATGTAGCCAAGCCGCGGCGATTATTGCCGCTTACGCCCAAAACGTCGCCGCAAAGATCGAACATTGGTCCATTGCGTCGCCCTACTTAGATTTTGGGTATTGTCTTCGGATTCTAGGATTCGCCCTTCTCGTGATTCCATATCGTGTGACGCGTTCAGGACGCGTTATCATCGGAAAAACACTCGGCACATCCTCCTTCGTCCCGTCCAATGGCTAAGAGCATCAAATACGCAGTATTAACCAGCAGCGATTCTGGATTTGCAGGTGAACGACAAGACATCGGCGGTGACGCCGTTGTCAAATTGATGGCTCGACACAACCACGCACTGAGCCAAAGGGCGTTGGAACCCGACGACCGAGACAGGTTGATGGAACGACTTCGCGCGTGGTCAGCGCAACCCGACATCGAACTGATCCTGACCACCGGAGGCACCGGTTTAGGCCCGCGCGATGTGATGCCGGAAGCTACGCTGAGCGTCGTTGAATATGAGGTACCGGGACTCGCTGAAGCGATGCGAGCCGAATCCCTCCGAATCACCCCCATGGCGATGCTCTCGCGCGCCGTCGCGGGTGTCGCAGAACGCACGCTCATCGTGAATCTCCCCGGCAATCCCAAAGGTGCGATCGAAACATTGGAGGTGGTTTTGCCGGTTCTCGCCCACGCCGTCGAAATAATTCGCGATACTCACGCGGGTGACCATCCGATCCAAAGCCAACATCGTCACCAGTGAAGTTTCATGTCGTAACGCTTTTCCCCGAGATGTTTGATGGTCCGATCACTTCAAGCATCATTGGGCGCGCGGTTTCGAACGGGATTATAGAGATCGAGTTCGTCAACCCGCGCGAATTCACGACTGACAAGCATCGAAGCGTTGATGCTCCGCCCTATGGCGGGGGCCCGGGCATGGTGATGATGGCGCCGCCGCTGGCCAAGGCAGTCGACTCCATCAACGATCAATACGGGACCGGTCACGGGCCCAAGACGATCCTGATGTCGCCGCAGGGCATCCCGATGAACCACAAAATCGCTAACGACCTGTCAGATTTCGCCGCCACCACTCTAGTTTGCGGTCACTACGAAGGAGTAGACGAGCGTTTTATCGAAGAGTACGTCGACCTCGAGATCAGCGTCGGCGACTTCGTCATGACAGGGGGCGAGATACCAGCGATGGCCGTCATAGATTCGGTGACCCGTCTCTTGCCTGGAGCGCTTGGAAGCGCCGATTCCACCATCAGCGAGTCGTTCTCGGTCGCGAGTGGTGGGATGCTGGAGGGTCCCGTCTACACGCGTCCTCTCGAATTTCATGGGCGCCGCGCACCTGAGGTGCTTCTTAACGGAAATCGCCAAGAGGTTGAACAGTATCGAAAACGCGTTGCCGCAGAGCGAACCATGGCGCGCAGACCCGACCTCATCCGAGGATGGGGACCCGATCCCGAGGACGGCGACTTAAATTCACCCTGACTTCAATCGCGTTAAAACCGATGGATCACCATCAATCGCGATGGTCTTGTTTCGCGACTTCGCTCCGGCAACGATCCGGACCTTGAACTTGGGCACCTTCAACGCCTTCGAAATGACCTTTATGGTGGCCTCGTTCGCGGCATTGTCTACCGGTGCCGCCTTCACCCGCACCGACAAAACCTGCGATTGAGGATCCCATGCGACGACCGCGTCCACCGACGCGCGCGGGGTCACACGGACCGAGATTCGTTGCTCAACGGTCGTGGCGGTCCACCCTCATTGTCACTTCGCCGGCGGCTACCGCGCGCAGATGACCGTTCGGCTCCCGAATTAACAATCGACCGAATTCATCGACATCCTCCGCGACACCCGAAACAATCTCTCCGACGTTTCGCTCAGAAGCCATTGTGACTTCGACGAATGAATTCAACTCGCTCAACCGATCTCGCCATTCTGGCATGATCGATTCGCCCCGCACCAATGCGTCGTAGAGTTCGTTCAAATTAGCCAATAACACACGCAGGACTTTACGCCTATCGACCACCGTTTCGAGACTCAAGACCTCCCGAACGCTGGTGGCATCGTAATTCTGCAAGACGTTGTCGGCCGCAAGACGATTCACGTTTAATCCAATGCCTATCACGCCGACAAAAGAACTTCCCGTGGTGGCGCTCTCCGCGATCACGCCGCAGATCTTTTTGCCCTCGATCAACACATCGTTCGGCCACTTGATAACTGATCTGCGCTTGGTCAATTCGTCCACTGTCATCGCTGCCGCCAACGCGGCCATAGTCGTCAGTTCGCCAGTGATCGCCAAACGCGGGCACAGTATTACGGAAGCCAAAATGTCTTCGCCATGACTCGAATCCCATCTTCTACCGAATCGCCCTCTCCCCCTCGTCTGCTGATCGGCTATTACCACTGTCCCGTCCAATGTCTCCAATTCGTCGGTCTCTTCGACCAACGTTCGCGCCACGTCCATGGTCGATGTTGTGTTTCGAAGGTGAATGACGCGCGTTCCGATGCGACCTTGGAATTCGTTTTCCAAAGTTGTGAATTCGGACGATTCGACTGGCTTGACAGACATCTTGGTTGAGGGCAGTTATATCGTTGATTGTCTGGCCGTTGGGCCTCGAAGACAAAGTTCTACCACGGGTTTTTATGGAAATTCGCCAAGTAAGAGACGAAGAGTTCCTGAAGTGGCGCATCGCCGTCAGGGCGAGTCAGGGCTTCCACACGACACCAGACGACACGGTGTTCATGCGTGCACACCGGGTGGAAATCGACCGGTTGTTGGCGTGTGTAGACGGGGACAGGATCGTCGGGTGTGGCGGCGTCGATTCTTTCGAAATGACGCTTCCGGGCGGCGCGCAGGTGCCGATAGCGGGCGTTGGATATGTTGGGACCTCTCCCAGCCATCGGCGACGAGGCATCTACCGGAAGATCATGAACCGCATTCACAATGACGCTAGGGAACGGGGCGACCTAGCAACGACGTTATGGGCGAGTCAGAGCAACCTTTACGGCCGGTACGGATACGGTAGCTCGATGCCTGCCTACAACTGGCAGATCGACATGCGGCACACGGCGTACGCGCACTTCCCGTCTTGGACAGGTCACTTCTTGGAACCACAGCGCGATGAGGCTATTCCGCTGATGACGGAGGCGTACGACCGTGCGCGCGTCATTCGCCCTGGGATGATCACTCGAACGCCAAAGAGATGGGAGTATGAGATCCATCCCGTCCACACCAAGGACGAGTACTTTGTCGTCTACGTGGAAGGCGAAGATTCGCTGGCGTATGCGAGGTACACCATCGAAAAGAATCCGGAGGATGAGTTTAGAGGCACGGTGCATGTGGTTGAAGCAGTCGCGGCGACTGATGCGGCGCATGCCGCGTTGTGGCGATATCTTCTCGACTTGGAACTTGTCGACAATCTCAAGGCGCACGTTCGTCCTATTGATGACCCGTTGATATGGATGCTGGCAGAGCCGCGCCGATTGCGCCGGACACTTACCGATGCCATCTGGATGAAATTTCTCGACATGCCCGCCATGCTCGAGCGACGCACATACCCTGTCGACGACTCGCTGACGCTGCAAATCATCGACGCGGAAACCAAACAGCCGCGGAACCTCGCAGTCGAGGTTGGCACCGAAGGGGCGAATTGCCGCCCAACCTCCGACACGCCAGACCTTGTCATGAACGAGGCTGAACTAGCCGCAATGTACGCCGGTGCAGTCGAATGCTCGATGCTGGCCAGCCTCGGGTTGGTCGAGGTATCGGCGCGTAGCTCGGACGCTGCGCTGCGCGCGGATGCCATCTTCAGGACAAACCCCGCCGGCTGGAATCCGTATCACTTTTAGTGCTCAGATCGCATAGTAGAGAACCCAAGCCTTGAATCCTCATTCCGACAGTCTGACTGGCATCGAGTTTCGACCGGCACGCGAACACGAACGTTTGCGGTTTTCGGTCGCCGAGATGCGTGGATTCAGTGGGCATTTCTTGCCGCAAGAAGGAGAGTTGGAGTATCGGAAAGTCGACGATCCGTTGCATCGAACGGTCTGCGCGTTCGATGGTGACGAAATCGTAGGTACGACGTTGTGGGAACCGTACGAATTAACCATTCCGGGCGGAAAATCTGATTTCTTTGGTGTTACCGACGTCACGGTCTTACCGACGCATACGCGCCGCGGCATCCTGCGAGAAATGATGCGGAGGCTCCTGATCGAGGGACGCGATGCCGGTTACCCGATCGCCGGACTCTGGGCAAGCGAGAGCAACATCTACGGTCGCTTCGGATTCGGCATCTCGGGCGAGACGGTCTTCGCCAAGATCGACGTACGAGACGCAAGATTCCGCTCTACCCCAGAAATCAACGGCGAGGTTCGTTTCGCCGACATTGCGACAATGGAGAAAGTCGCGCCCGTCGTGTGGAACAGAACCGCCGAAAAAACCATCGGAATGATGCTCCGGACCGAAGCAGATTGGAATTGGATTTACGACCGACGTCGGATCCCGGGTTTTGGCAAGCGAAAAGCGTTCTGCGTTGTGTACCGCGAAGACACCGAACCCCTTGGTTATGCGACCTATCGAATCGAGCACAAGATGGAGGCGATGCACTCGGACAACACGGTACGGGTAATCGAACTGATCGCCTCCACCACCGCTGCGGAGGCCGCATTGTGGCGATTCTTGCTCGACATCGACTTGGCTGGCGAGGTAGTGCACCACCACCCGAGGAAGTCGAATTTGCTGTGGCTTCTCGCCGACCCGCGCAAACTTTCATTCGAACCCTACGACTCCCTCTGGATTCGAATCCTCGATCCGATCAAGGCTTTGACTGGGCGCACATACTCAGCGGCCGGTGAGGTCGTTATCAAAATCGAGGATGAATTCTGCCCTTGGACACAAGGAAATTACGCGCTGCGTGTCGGCTCTAACGGAAAGGCGACATGTGAGGTGACCGACCAATCGCCGGACGTGACGCTTCCAGTCGCGTCCTTAGGCGCCATCTACATGGGCGCCCACTATCTCGCCGACCTGCAACGAGCAGGGCGCGTCACCGAGCACAAATCCGGTTCAGTCGCACAGATTGATACCATGTTCCCCATAAGTGGAGTTCACAACTTCGTACCAGAATTCTAGCCCCAGTTGCAAAATGTCCGTCTTCACACCAGCCCATCTCGGCAAGTGGGAACCACTGTTTAAGAGGTTGCTTGAAGGCGACACGCTGCCGATGACCGAAGATAGTGCATGGATGCTGGGACGAAAAACGGGGGTTATCGCCGTGATACATGATGATGAACCGGTCTATATCGAAGCCACGAAGGACATCGGCAAAACCATCGGCGATTACCTCAACGGCGGTCCAAGCTGCGACTTTCGGGCGAAGGTCGCCATCGTTGAACTTGGTGCATCGCCGAGAACAGCACTTGAAAGGTCGCGCAAAGGCCCCTTGGCAGATCGCATAAACAGATTGTTGCCTCAGTACCGCTTTGCAGCGGTTCCCGCGACCGACGCGCTTTCCGAGCGTTTGGCCGAAGCTTTCACAGTTGTCGCTGACCCACGGCTCAATGGACCGACGGCGCAGGCGAACGCGATCCTCGACGCCTTGCCGCGTTGAAATAGAACGGCGGATTACTGATCCGAATATATGCAGACACACTTCTCTGAATACATACCCCTGGCTTTGCTGATCGCGTTCGCCGCGTTCCTCGCCTACGTGATCTGGCGTGGCAACTACAAAATCGGCGCTTATATCGTTCAGCTCGCGGCCGCATTTTTCCTCTCGTCCGTTGGTGGATTCGGCCTTTACATTCTTAGCTCGGTAATGGTGACCACCTGGGTGTTGACGGGCAGCACCACGTTTTTGATGCTCAACGCGGTCGTGATGCAATCCATCGGCGCAACATTGGGCTTCGTCATCGTAAAGCGATATGGCACATCGGTTAGCCAGGTAAAGCCTTTCGAGATCGCTCTGTCGCTGGTGTTAGGCGTTATCGGCGCGTACGTCGGATTCGTCCTTTTCAAAGACGCCACATTCGCCGCCGATTTCGTTACGAACGCAAACAGTGTCGCCGGTGCCTATTTCGGCGCGGTGCTTATGGGTAACTCGCCGCTCATCGTTGGCGGTCTGGCGCGCGTGCTCCGCAACCAAGAACCCTAGATGCTACGGTTCCAGTTAAAGTAGGTGCCACCGATCACTTGTATCGATTTCGCCTAGAGCCGAGGTCCACAATGCGCATCACCGACATCGAAGTTATCACCTTTAAGAGCCAAAGCAATACCGTCGGCACCAAGTGGGGTTACGGTCAGTGGCGCGACGACCCTCAACCGTCTGTGCACGCCATCACTAAGATTTCGACCGACGAAGGTGTCAGCGGTTACAACACCGGCGGCATGGGTGGATATTTCCAAGGTGCGTTCCCGTCGGAAGTTGAGGCCATGGTGAAAAACCTTCTCGTTGGTGAAGACCCATTGAGTCGCGAACACCTATGGAACCTGATGCGCGACAACCACAATTTCCATGAATTACTAATCGGCAACCTTGACTGCGCGCTTTGGGACCTGGCCGGCAGATACGCCGGCATGTCGGCTTCGCAGCTCATGGGAAAAGCGCGCGAAAAAGTTCGTGCCTACGCCAGCACCTTCCCAAATATGGGCACGCCGGAAGACTACGCCAAATTCGCGCTTGAATGCAAAGCCCAGGGTTACACCGCGTTCAAGGTCCACGCTTACATCTATTGGAACCCGATCACCAATCAACCCGCGCCCCGGCGTCCAGCGTTCCCGAAACAGGACATCGAAGTCTGCGAAGCGGTTCATGATGCCGTCGGCGACGAGATGACACTCATGCTCGATCCGTGGGGCATCTACACCCTCGACGAATCGATATACGTCGGACGCGAGCTCGAACGCCTCGGCTACTATTTCCTCGAACACCCAATGCATGAGTTTCGCGTCGAGCCCTACCGCCGTCTTTGCAACGAGCTAGACATCGCAGTCTGCGCTCCGGAACACGCGACTTGGATGCATTACTCTCGCGCCGAGTGGGTATTACAAGGCGCTTCAGATATCGGAAGGATCGATGTCAATTTCGGCGGCATCACCGCATGCAAGAAAGCGGTCGACGTCTATGAGGCGTTCGGTGTCCCATGCGAGATGCACGGCGGATGGTTCGGCAACTCGGCGATCTTGGGAGCTACCTCGGAAGAGACGTGCCTTTTTTACGAACGCGGTTTACTGAGACCAGAGTTCGATTATGAAGCGACACCATCCTATCTAAACTCCCCGTGCGATCCGATGGACGACGACGGTAACGTGCTCTTGCCTCAGGGCCATGGGTTGGGAATGGATTTCAACTGGGACTACATAGACGACAACCGCGTCGCCTGAGTTTCAGACGACGCGGTCGCGTGTTTTTCGGTTTCGCGGCGTTGCTGAACAACGCCCGGGGTTGAAGACCTGCTTGGCGGGGTGACTTTTAGAATTGCCGGCCGCGTTTTTCCAACTGCATCATGTGGTTGCGTAGGAATGGCGGGATTTTCATCGAATCGGGGTCCTCGATCGCCTTCTCGATCATCTTGGTGTCCATCATTCGCTGCTCTTCGTCGGTCGGGAAACCGGTCGCGATAACAATCACGCGAATGTTGGGACCCATATTCGCCTGACGTGCGGTACCAAGGATGATGTTGGACTGCGATGTCATCTTGCTCTGGACGATGCTGGAGATCTCTTGCACGCTGTACATTCGCATCGACGGGCCGCCAGTGATGTTCACCAGCGCGCGTTGAGCACCCGTGATATCAACATCCAGCAACGGGCTCTCAAGCGCCTGTTGAACTGCATCGAGTGCGCCACCTGGCTCCGAGTCCGAGGCCTGTCCGACTCCCATCCACGCCGGACCCGCGTTCGTCATCACTGCGCGGACATCCGCGAAGTCCAAGTTGACCTCGCCCGGTTCAATAATTACTCGTGCGATGCCCTCTACGCCATCCTTCAAGACCTTGTCGGCCATCCGCCAAGCTTCCTGCGTAGTCGTGTCTGGTGCCGCGGCGTCGAGCAATCGGTCGTTCGGGATACGAATCAGCGTGTCGACATATTTCTGCAGCTCAGCGACGCCCTCTTCGGCCTTCGCCGTTCGGTGCGTTCCTTCGAACCCGAAAGGCATGGTGCAGACGCCGATAGTAAGTGCGCCTAGTTGCTTTGCGATCTGAGCTACAACCGGTGCGCCGCCCGTGCCAGTTCCTCCACCCATCCCAGCGGTAACGAAAACCAGATCCGCGCCGTCCAATGCTTCCGCGATCTCCTCGCGGTTTTCTTCGTGGCAGATGCGGCCCTGCGAAGGGTCGCCACCAACACCCATGCCCCGGGCAGTCGTGTCACCAACGCGCAGACCGGTCGGCACAGTCGCCAACTCCAACGCTTGGGCGTCGGTGTTCATGACGATGTAGTCGACCGTATCGATCGGATCGCTATACATACGGTTAACGGCGTTAGACCCGCCGCCACCTACGCCAACAACCTTGATGTTGACCTTTCCGATGCCGATAGGCTGTCTGCCCTGAGGCCTGTACTCGAATTCGTCGTGTATCTCACGCAACATATTTTCGTCCTTCACGATCTCAAAGAAACCATGGGTGTGCCAGTAACCGCCACGTGACATCGAACCTTGGTGAACGATTAAAACCGTTCGATTCGACACCGCAACGCGCGTAGCGTCCCTGAGTGATTATTACGCTAAGCAATCCGAACGGGTCGATGCAATACAACAACACGCAGTTACTTGGTTCGATGATTTTTTCGGTGCAACCGCTTGCCCAACGTTGACGGTCAGAGTGGTCGGCAAACTCGAATCAATTCTATCGCCTCCCAAGAATCCCAATCCCCGCGGCAGTCGATTCACGCTTAAAATTTGTTGTTTGGGGAACGAACGCGCGTTGACGCGGCGTCCTCCATGACACATTGTCCGAAGGAAGGGACGTCGACCAATGAACGGCTACGAAGCTGTTGCGAAAATACTCAAGAAAGAAGGGTTCGAATGGCTCGCTTGTTTCCCTTCCAATCCAATAATCGAAGCCGTTGCTAACGAGGGCATCCGCCCCATCGTTTTCCGACAGGAGCGTGGGGGAATAATGGCTGCCGACGGCTACTCCCGCCTGATGGCATCCAAAGGCAAATACGGTGTCTTCGCTTGCCAGGGAGGCCCCGGTGTCGAAAATGCGTTCGGAGGTTTCGCGCAGGCTTGGGCCGACAGCGTTCCCGTACTCTTCCTGCCCGACGGTCCCGGCAACTACAAAACCGAAGTTGCTCCGAACTTCAGCGGCCCTCGCAACTACCAACACATCACCAAGTTCGCTGCATCCGTAACTTCTGCTGACGTCATTCCCGCGCTGATGCGCCGCTCCCTCGAAGCGCTAAAGAACGGCCGCCCTGGCCCCGTGATGCTCGAGATGCAACGCGAAGCAATGGGTGATGAAGTGACTGGCGTCGAAGACTACCGACCGACCTCGACCCACAAATTCGCACCGTCAGCTAGCGACATAAAGGACGCAGCCGATAAGTTGCTCAACGCTCGAATGCCCGCGATCTGGGCCGGTCAGGGCGTTCTACATGCTGGTGCCACGGAAGAGTTGCGAGAACTCGCCGAACTTACTCAGATCCCCGTCATGACCACGATGCCGGGCAAAAGCGCAATTGACGAACGCCACCCACTCGCGCTTGGAGCGGCCAACCGCACCGCGCCCAAACCCGTCTGGACTTGGCTCAAGGAGTCCGATGTACTCTTCGCCGTTGGCGCCAGCCTAAGCGTTACAAACTACGGCATCGACCTTCCGCCTGGCAAATTCTTGATCCATTGCACCAACAACCCGGCTGACATCTCGAAGGAATACACCACCGACCTTGGATTGGTCGGCGACGCCGGTGAGACGCTCCGACTCCTGATCGACGAAATCAAGGGGCGAATCGGTGAAGACGGTCGTGGCGGCGATACCTCCGTCCAGGAATCGATCGCTCAAGTCCGCGCCGAGTGGGATGCCGACTGGCAAGGCCTGCTCAACTCGGACATGGTCCCGATCAACCCGTATCGCCTGCTCAAGGAGATCGGAGACGCGGTGGACCACGAAAACACTGTGATGACCCACGACGCTGGCCACCCGCGTGATCAGATGATGCCGTTCTACATGGCAACTCGTCCGCACACCTATATAGGTTGGGGCAAGAGTACGCACCTCGGATACGGCATCGGCCTCATGATCGGCGCAAAGATGGCTATGCCCGACCGATTCTGCGTCAACTTCATGGGCGACGCCGCGTTCGGAATGTCCGGCCTTGACATCGAAACATCGGTCCGGTCCGGCAACCCGATCACGACCATCGTCCTCAACAACGGCACGATGGGTGGGTACAACAAGTCACTGCCAGTTGCGATGGAGAAGTACAACGCTGGCAATATGACTGGCGACTACGCGATGATCGCAGAAGGAATGGGCGCTCGTGGCATCACCGTGACTGAGCCGACGGGGATCGGCCCTGCCATCCGCGAAGCCCACCGCGAAAACTTCGAGAATGGACGATCAGCCCTCATCGACGTCCACACCCAGCAAGAACTGAACTTCAGCATCTACGACTGATCGTCGTATTCGACCGGGAGCGGCGTTCACTATTTATAGAGTTCCTGCTCCCGGTAGCCTCGCGTCATTCCCACAGACGCTGGTACCCACAGAAAGAACGCACGTCGTTTCCCACGAAAACGCGTAGCTCGCGTACTGCGCCAACTAGCACGTCAATCTTCCACCTGTTTTCGTGCCCGGTCCCTCTGAGACCATTGCAAAACCCTTGATCGGGGTAACGAAGCGACCGTTTCGGCGTCCTCGCCCCGATTGCACCGCCCCTCTGGATGTACGTTCCGTCAGCTGAAGCGCCGGCTTTCGCCGGAATGACGTAGTTTTGCGATGGTCCCCCATCCCTCTGGTAACGGATATGGTGCTGGATTAAACGCACCCGCCACCTCAGGGCAACCTAGGCGAGATTTTCCTAATATTTCTCGCCACATGCGTTGCATGCGGCATTTGGATGTTACACTTGTGCCACAAGAAGTAACCGCAACCAACGCGGGATCAAACGCATAACATTAAGGAATATCTGAATGGCAACCAAAGCAACCGCCACTCTCGAAAAAGAGATCATCGAGAGCCTCACATCCGAACCAGCCGAAAACGAGCCCAAAATGCCGACCACCAAGCAAGCCAGCAAACGGGAAAAAGCGCTTGAAGAAGCGATCGCTCAGATCGAACGGAACTACGGTCGCGGCGCCGTTATGCTCATGAGCGAAAACGATAGCTTCCGTAACGTAGACGCCATCTCCACCGGCTCGCTATCACTCGATATTGCCCTCGGTATCGGCGGCCTGCCACGCGGTCGCATCATTGAAATCTACGGCGCCGAATCTGCCGGAAAATCCACTCTCGCAATGTCCGCCGTCGCCCAAGCCCAGAAAGTTGGCGGCGTCTGCGCATATGTCGACGTGGAACACGCAATGGATCCCATCTACGCCAAGGCCATCGGCGTCGACATCGATTCACTTCTTATTTCCCAACCCGACTCTGCAGAACAAGCTCTCGAAATTATCGAACATCTGGTCCGCTCAGGTGCCCTCGACATGATTGTCTTGGACAGCGTCGCAGCATTGGTGCCCAATTCCGAGATACAAGGCAACATGGGAGACTTCCAAGTCGGCTTGCAGGCACGATTGATGTCGCAGGCCCTTAGGAAACTCACCGGCATCGTTAACCAGACCAAGACCGTTTGCGTCTTCATCAACCAGCTCCGCGAAAAAGTCGGCGTTGTATACGGCAGCCCCGAAGTCACCCCTGGCGGTCGCGCACTGAAGTTTTATTCCAGCGTCCGCCTCGATATGCGCCGCAAAGAATCTCTCAAGTCTGGCAAAGACATCACCGGAAACCGCGTCCGCGTCCGCGTGGTCAAAAACAAAGTTGCGCCGCCTTTCCGGCAGGCCGAGATCGACATCATCTTCAATGAAGGCATCAGCACCGAGGGCGACCTGCTAGAACTCGGCGTCGAGCACGGCATCCTCCAAAAACGCGGTGCGTTCTACTCCTACGGTGAAACCCGCCTTGGACAAGGCCGCGAAGCCTCCCGCGTCTTCCTCAAGGAACACGCCGACATGCGCGACGAGATTGACGCCCAAGTCCGCGGGATCACCATGCCGGAGACGCAAAAGGCGTAGTAGGCACCAACTTTTCGCCTTTCATCGCACGACCAACCACAGTTAACGCAGGTGAATGAACGCACTGACCTTGGTGCGTTCATTCCTCCCGTTTATGATTAGCGCATGGTAATCAACGCGCTCCTTATCTGCGGAGCCCTGCTCGGCAGCGCCTTCATATCGGCCGCCGAATCTGCGCTCCTCAGCGCCCGACCCTCGCATATTCAGCACTTGGCCGAAAACGGCGACCGCCGAGCCAATGCCGTCATGCGCGTCCTAGAACGGCACGAAAACTTCTTCGCCACCATCCTCCTCGTAGGTAATCTCTTCAACGTCCTGGTCGCAACCGCCTCCACGAGTCTCATCATCAACTCCATCGGGCACGGCGAAAACACGGTCCTTACCACGATCATCTCCACCGCCGTAGCGACCGTCATGGTCTACGTTGTCGGCGAACTGACCCCGAAAACCCTCGGCGCACTCGCACCTGAAACATGGTCCCTAGCTGTCGCCCACATCATCCTCGCGATCATGACCGCGTCCAAACCAATTGTTTGGGTCTTTACGCTCCTGCCTCGCGGGCTGCTCCGCGTCTTCGGCGTATCCGGATTCGACGCCCGGCCTGGCTACACACAAGGAGAACTTAGCCTCATCATCGATCAAAGCCAAGAACAAGGACTCTTCGACGATACCCATGGCGAGATGCTCGACAACTTAATCGATTTCGGTGCCCGCGATCTTCGCGACCATCGCGTGCGCGTCCACACCAGTCAAATCGTATGGCTCAACGAAAACGACACCCTCCGAACATTCCTGCAAAAATACCGTGAACACGTCGATGACGTCAGTACGACTGCAGAGCCCCATCGAACCCAACCTGGATTCGTGATCCAACGAGGTGAACCGCTTCGCACGGGCTACTGGTACGATCTCGATCAACTTGTCGGTGCCATTTACGCCAACGACGTAATGAAATTCATCGCCGAAGGCGGCGACGACGAACTCGACACCAGAGTTACGGAACTAATGCGAACCGACATCCTCGTTCTCGCAGACACCACGAAATTGGATGACCTCTTCACCGAGATGATCCGGACTGAGCAATACCTGGCCGTTGCACACAACGAGGAGAAACGCATCAACGGACTCGTCACACTCAACGGCCTTCTCGAGATGATGCGTGGTGACGACGACGACACCCTGGTCCTAGAGCAAAAAGCGGTCGAACGTCTCGACGACGACACGTACATCGTGCCCGGCGCGCTATCGGTCGAGCGAACCGAAGACGAAACCGGCATCGAAGTCCCTCCGAACGAACGATACGAAACTATCGCTGGCTTTTTCATCGACAAAGCCCAACGCATGCCCGAGGTAGGGCAAAACACCACTTACGAAGACGAGATCTACATGGAAGTACTCGCCATGAACGGAAACCGCATCGAACGTCTGAAAATCCAGAACATCGCGACGGATGTGACTACCGACCCGACCACCTAGCGCGCCTCCCAAGTCGCATGCCAACTGAGCGAGACCAAAGCACATTCCTACGACAACTTGAGGCGGGAATATCAAAAACGCGCATCGAGCCTAATGACTCGATTATCTGCGCGATTTCCGGTGGCATCGATTCAACCGCGCTCCTCCTTGGTCTCATTCACCTTCCCAATCGATACAAATCGCTCACTGCCGCGCACTACAATCATCGCGCGCGCGGCAATGATTCCGAACAAGACGAACAGTTCGTCCGTGATCTCTGCACCCAACTCGACATACCGCTAATCGTTGGACGCGCCGATCATGGTACCGATCGCCTAGATGAGAACACCGCGCGCCGTCTCAGATACAAGTTCCTCACCGAGACCGCCGAACGTATCGACGCCGACGCCGTAGCTGTAGCCCACACCACCGACGACCAAGCGGAGACCATCCTGCTTCGTTTGGCCCGTGGTGCCGGCATCCGCGGTGTTGGCGGCATGACACATCGACGATCAATCAAGATCACAACGAGCCGCAATGTCGTCGTCGTCAGGCCAATGTTGCAGATCGCACGGCATCAAGCGGATCGCTTCCTAAATGCCCTGCATATCACCGCCCGGCACGACGATTCCAACGACGATTGGTCCCGTTACGCCCGAAACCGGATTCGCCACCGCGTAATCCCCGAACTCGAAACATTGAACCCGCAAGCCGTTTCGGCGATCGTCAGATTCGCCGAGATTATGCAAAGCAATACCGACCTGATCGATAAGCTCGCTGACCAAGCACTACATCACGCCTCCACGGGTCACCCAAACACCCTACTCCGCATCCCCGTCGCCGATTCGCACTCCATCGTCGCCGCCGAAGTCCTCGCCAAAATGTACCGAAACAGCGCCGAACCCGAAACGCAGCTTGAACAGACCCACATCGACAAAATGCTCAACCTACTCTCAATTGGCAAATCCGCCAGCTATAACTTGCCTGATGAAGTCGTATTCTGGACCGATCACCGCCACATCGGTATGGCGCGCGCGGCGGATCGAGCCAATGACATCGTCCCCTACCCTGACGCCATCGCGCAACCGATAACACTTCCGTTGCCAGGTCAAGCCGACTTGGGCAACGGATACACCATCACGTCAGATATCTCCACGCCGCCTAATGAATTTCACGGAACCGCCAGTGACGAAGCGTGGCTAAACCGCGACGAGTTGTCAACAGGTAGTCTTTTCATTCGCAATCGCAAAGAGTCCGATCGATTCCATCCACTCGGAATGAGCAATGATGTCGATCTATCAGATTTCCTCATCAACTCGAAAATCGCCGCGTCATGGCGCGATCGCATCCCGATCGTCGTCTCGCCCGCCGGTGGGCAGATCGTTTGGTTGCCAGGTATCAGGATTGCCGACTGGGCGAAGCTAACCGCCAGAAATTCGACGGCTGTGCACCTAACATTCCGACGAAACTTGGTTCCGTCGATTGAAGACTAGTCGGTCCGAATCAGCTCAACTCGCGTTGCAACATCCGGTGGTTTTCGACGCGCCCGGGAGCCATTCCACGCGGTGCCACCGCCCGCCCGTCGATCTCTTTGATCGCTCCTTCAACCGGCGCAGGTCGCGCCGCCGCGATGTACCGTCCCACCACGTAGAGCCCAACTTCAACACCCGAGGCCCGATAATCTCGGATTGATTCCGGCGTCAACTCGCCGGCGACGTAAATGTCGACAGAGCCGAAGCCAGCATCCGTCAGTCGGGCCTTCAACTCCTTCGCCAGATCTGGTGAACCACCGCCGAGATTGGCAGGGACGCTCATCTTCACGCCACGCAGCGGGTTACTGGTACCCCCGCTCAACGCATACGCTGCGTCCAGAGCCTCCTGAATCGTATCGCCCGAAGTGGGAACCGGCATCACTCGTTGTGCACCCAACCTGCTATGCCGGTCATAAACCGTCATCGCACGGTCGGCCGCGCCCCAGATCAAGACAAAGTCATGCGGCATCGATCCCTGAGGAACCGTAGCAGTGCGCTCGCCGCCTTTTTGTGTAGATACTGCGGCACACCCTCCGACATAGGCCGAATATTCCATCGAATCGACAACATCGGGATGAATGAATGGCGATCCACTGACCATGACACGCGTTTCACCAGCGGCTTGCACGCATTCGTGTGCCGCGGTCGCCCACCCGATACTCGAAGCGAATATCCCGGTGATCACGTCACGATACATGCCGAACGCAGCATAAGGCCCAACGACACGCAGGATCGTCTCGTCGTCTTTGATTTCATCACCGTCGGAAAGCGAATACACTGCAGAACTAGAAACCGGCAGTCGGGCTCTGAGGAACGGCAAAACCTCGTTCACTCCAGATAACACACCCGTCGCGCCCGCATAGACCTCAAAAACCACGATCGGATTGCGCTGCTCGGTTCTGAGAATCGCCTGGGCGTGGTGATAATCAATCGAAACCGTTGCGCCACGCAATGTCGGCGACGAAAGTTCAAGCTCTTCGGATGGCGTTAGCATCGCAGAAAATTATCGTTCCCTCAAATCAGTGCAAGGTTACATCAGGAAGTTTTCAACTACCGCGTATTGCAATCAATCACATCGATCGAACGGCTAGTTGCGCTTAACGTCGGCGGGTGAGAATCGCACCCTCAATAAGCCTTTTATGTCTTCGCTCGCGGTTGAAACAATGCGGACCCGCGTGTCTGGATCATCAATCCAGTGGACTGGGATCTCTTTGATTCGATATCCGGCCCGAAGGCTCAACAACAGCAACTCAGTGTCGAAAAACCAACCAGGGTTTTCGACATGAGGCACAACGTTGTCCGCCACTTCTCGAGATACCGCCTTGAACCCGCATTGCGCGTCTCGGAACGTTTTCCTAGGAAACATCAATCGGATCAACGCGTTGTACGCCCTTGACACAATCTCGCGTTTCAAGGTTCGTCCCTCCACACGCGACTGCGGCAACAATCGCGATCCGATTGCCACGCCGTATCCTTCCTTGGCGATCGCTTCGACCAGCGGCCCGAGCGATTCCAAGCGCGTTGAGAGGTCAACATCCATAAAACATCTGACATCCGCGGAACTCTCCAACCACGCTTTTTTCAGAGCCCTACCTCGACCACGTTGTTCAAGCCGCGTCAATCTGACGTTTGGGTATTGGCTTGACAGTTGACGTCCTACCTCCGGCGTTGCGTCTTGGGAGCCGTTGTCTGCAATCGTGATGTTCCAGTTCCAGTCGTTTGCGAAACTACTGGTCAGATGCTCATCCAATGTCGCAATGCAACGGGGCAGAGAATGCTCCTCGTTCAGCACCGGGATGATTATGTCGACTGAAATCTTGGACACGTTGATCTGAATCTGCCACCCAATCTATCAATGATAGAAATGTCGGCGTCCTGTAAAAACCATCGTCATATCTAACTCGTTGGCAACATCGATCACCGCTTGATCATTCACCGAACCACCCGGTTGCACAACCGCTCTTACACCGTCCTTCGCCGCCAACTCGACGGCGTCCGGAAATGGGAAAAACGCGTCTGACGCCATTACCGCTCCTGAAGAATCAACTCCCGCTACGCCGGTTGCCAGATTGACGCTGGTCACTCGGTTGGGTTGACCCGCGCCCATTCCGACGAGCGCGCAATTCTTCGCCAAGACAATCGCGTTGGACTTCACGAATCTGCACGCGCGCCACGCGAACCTTAGATCAACCTCCTCTTCGCGACTCGGCACACGCTCGGTCACTACTTGGAAGTCTTGAAACGCGTCGCCAGTGAGACTGTCGGGTTCTTGCACCAGCGCACCGCCAGCAACCGATCTCACCTCTAACATCGCCGGGGCGTCAGCGTCCACCTTCAATACCCGTGTTCTTCGCCGTGTTCGAAGAATATCCAATGCCTCATCGTCGTAATCTGGCGCAATCACCACGTCCAGCAACAATCCCCTCATCTTGTCCGCGGTTTCGCTGTTCAACGGCTCGCTGAAGGCGACGATACCACCGAACGCTGACACGGGATCACCCAATCTGGCCGCTTCCCATGCGTCGATCTGATGGTCGCGGACCGCCAAACCACAGGGATTTGCGTGCTTGACCACTACCGCAGCGTGTTTGTCGGATTCCGCGAATTCGCGCGCGACTGACCACGCCGCATCTGCGTCGAAATAGTTCAGGTAGGACATTTCAATGCCGTGCAGCTGCTCCGCGTTTACCACTCCTCCAGTCGCGCCGGGCAGAGAATAGATCGCGGCATTTTGATGTGGATTTTCACCGTAGCGAGGTTTAGCAACCAATGAGTAGCCAAACGTGAGCTCTTCAGGCAACTCAACCGTGCCGCCATCTTCTCGGAGATAACCCGCAATCGCCGTGTCGTACGCCGCGACGTGTTGAAAAGCCTTCGCAGCCAAACGGCGGCGTTCTCGCGGTGTCACCGTGTCATCGCGGATCATTTGCCCTACGCGTTCGTAGTCGTCCGGGTCAACCACAATCAAAACATCGGGATGATTCTTGGCCGCCGCCCGGGTCATGGCGGGGCCGCCGATGTCAATGTTCTCCAAGGCGTCGGACAACGATACGTCCTTGGTTCGAACAGTTTCGACGAATGGATAGAGATTGTTCACGACAACATCGATGTTTCGGATCCCAAGTTGCGCCATTTGGCGAACGTGATCTTCGTTGTCGCGTACCCCAAGCAATCCCCCGTGAATGTTCGGATGCAGGGTCTTGACGCGTCCGTCCAATATTTCCGGCGCACCCGTGAGTTCAGATACCTCAACAACCTTGATCCCAGCGGCGCGCAACTCAGCGGCGGTCCCGCCGGTAGACACCACCTCGTAATCGCAGTCGACGAGTAGCTTGGCGAAACTTACCAAACCGCGCCGGTCGTACGCGCTCAACAACGCAACTTTTTTGACAGAATCGGACATTTCACCCCGTTGGTTCGCCAACCTGAATCACACAAATTTCGAATCGATCAGGCGCACCACTCAACCCGATCACCCACACCTTCGTATTCAATCGTTTCACCGATAACCCAAGCATCACTCAATTCGGTCAACAGAAATTCGGCATGACTAGGAGCCACGCAAACAACCATGCCAACTCCCATGTTGAAAACGTTGAACATCTCCTCGTCTTCAATGTTCCCATGTTCTTGGATGTAGGCGAAAAGCGTTGGGGGTGACCATGTGCTCGCATCAAGAACAGCCCCGACATTTGGAGCCAACGCCCGGGGAACGTTTTTCGCAAAACTGCCGCCAGTTATGTGCCCCATGCTCTTTACGGTACCCAAAAACGGTTGCAGCTGTTTAAGATAAGATCTGTGTGGCTCCAAAAGCGCTTCGCCCAACGTTTGGTGGCTCCCCGGCAAGATGTCGCGCAGCGCACTCGGATCGTAGTCGGTGTTGAAGATTGACCTCACCAACGAATATCCGTTGGTGTGCAAGCCGCTTGACGGCAGACCTATTAGCACATCGCCTGCCACCGTCGATTCGGGTCGCAGCAGATTTTCACGCTTCACTCGGCCGACGATGAATCCAACTAAATCGTAATCATCACCGTGGTAGATTCCGGGCAACGATGCCGTCTCTCCGCCGATTAGAGCGCAATCGTTTTCAACGCATGCCCTTGCAACGCCCGTCAATAATTGAGCGATCAAATCATCATCGTATCCATCGAGTCCTATGTAGTCCAGGAAATACATCGGTTCCGCGCCAGCTGGCAGGATGTCGTTGACACAGTGGTTAACGATGTCAATGCCGACCGTGTCGTGCCGTCCCATCGCTTGAGCGATCCGCAACTTGGTACCGACCGAATCGGTGCTGGAAACCGTCAGATATTCGCTATTTGGATCGACGTCGAAAACCCCTCCGAACCCTCCCGGAGCCGACATTACGCCGCGCCCATAAGTCGATTTCGCGATATCGCTGATGCGAAGTTTTGCGCGTGCCGCGGCGTTCAAATCTACGCCGGCTGCCGCATAAGCACTAGCTGATACGTTCTTCATCCGCGATCAGGCGACACCAGCTGGCTCAGCGGCCAACCGATCCATGCGTAACTTATCCATCTCAAGTTGGACGTCGATTGGATATTTGCCGGTGAAGCATCCGCGACAATACTCATTCCGACCAGCCGAAACCGCTTGTTCCAACCCTTGCAAACTCAAATACTTCAAACTGTCCGCACCAATGATTTCGCAAATTTCGTCCACGGTGTAGTTGGCGGCGATGAGCTGGTCCAATGTCGCCATGTCAACTCCGAAATGACACGTCGACTTTATCGGAGGCGCGGCTACCCTTACGTGGACCTCTTTGGCACCTGCGTCACGCAACATCTTGACGACGTGCCTGATTGTAGTGCTACGGACAATCGTGTCATCTACGACCACAATTCGCTTGCCGCTGATTACCTGTTTCATGGTGTTGAACTTAGTTCGAACGCCAATTTCCCGCATATATTGATCCGGTTGGATGAATGTCCTGCCGACGTAACGGTTTTTTACCAATCCCTCTGCATATGGGATATTGGCAGCAGCAGCGTAGCCCACCGCGTGAGGCGTCGATGAGTCCGGGATGCCGATAACGAGATCCGCTTCGATTGGTTCTTCGTTGTAGGCGATTTCACCCATCCTCATCCGATTCTCGTAAGCTAGGCTGCCATCAAGGATGCTGTCTGGACGGGCGAAGTAGATCTGCTCGAATATGCACATCTTGTGAGCAACCGAAGCCTTGGGCCAAACCCAGGTTTCGATACCCTCACGATTGACGACGATGACTTCGCCAGGCTCCAACTCGCGCTCGAATTCAGCACCTAAATTGTCAAGAGCTGCGGTCTCGGATGCGAATACCCAGCCACCGTCTAACCTCCCCAGACACAACGGACGGACACCGAGCGGGTCGCGGACCGCAATCAGCTCGTGTTTGGTCATCATGATCAGGGAGTAGGCACCACTCAGCATCGGCATCACTCGGTCCGAAACTTCGAACCAGTTGTCGCCTGGTGTCTTGGCAAACAACTCGGCAATCACCTCGCTGTCGGAGGTACCAGTGAAAACACTGTTGTACTGCTCTCGGCAGTATTCGCGCAGAGGCAGCGCGTTGATCACATTGCCGTTGTGTCCCAACGCGATCGCGCCTCGGGGCCCGTAAGCCAGAAGCGGTTGTGCGTTTTGGCGACGATTCGACCCCGTGGTCGAGTATCTGGTATGGGCGATGGCCAAGTGCCCACGCAAGTCTTGCAGATCTTGTTCTTCAAAGACTTGCGAGACCAATCCTACTTCTGCCGTAACTCCCAAAGAGGAGCCATTCGATGATGCGATACCCGCGCTTTCCTGCCCGCGGTGTTGAAGTGCAAAGATTCCGAAGAACGCAGCTCGGGCCGCTTCGTGTCCCGGGGTATATGCACCGAAGATACCGCAGGCCTCCCGCGGTTTATCGTCGCTGGCAGCAACGTATTCGGTCTCGTGTTTTAGTGAATCACGCAAGTCCGGTGCAGTAGCAACGTGGCGCAACATCCGAGTGCAAACTCACCATCAACGGTGCACGTGCTAGTTCCATGTTAAATGCGATTCACACACCGCGCCCATTCCGCGATCCATAACTCACACCGGCGGAACGACCCACTCCGGATCCTCGCCACGAGCCACGCGGGCTACGTTGGCGAGCGCATAAGCGGTTGCGTTGTGCTCCGATTCCAACGCCCGGGTGGCCAAATGCGGCGTGACAACCACGTTGGGAAGATTCGGAAGATCGTTATCGGGCTCAATCGGCTCCACTTCTGTCACATCCAATCCAGCTCCGAAAATCTGCCCGTCTCGCAATGCACGTTTCAGCGCCGCTTCATCCACAACCGGACCACGACATGTGTTAACCAGAATCGCGGTGCTTTTCATCAAAGAGAATTCTCGGTCAGATATCATGTGCCGCGTCGTTCGCTCGAGCGGAACGTGGAGGCTCACGATGTCAGATGTCTCCAACAATTCATCGAGTTCAACGAACCTAGCTCCCGCCGCTTCAACGTATTGATCGTCGTAATCCACGACGTCGTTATAGACGACTTCACACTCCCAGCCTTGCAACCGTTTCGCGACTCTCGACCCGATACGACCAAGGCCAACGATTCCAACCCGCTTTCCAACCAAGGTGTGAAACTCGGTGCGGTCACCGCCCACGCCTGCCATCCAAGTTCCATTCTTAACTGATTCGATCTGTCGATCAATCTTGCGCTCAACCGAGAGCATCAGTATCACTGCGTGTTCAGCAACCGCCACTGCGTTCGCGCCGCCGTTGTTCGAGACGGCCACACCGAGTTCGGCCAACGCTGCTTTGTCTAGCCAATCGGTGCCGGCGCTAAAGGTTTGGATCAAACGCAGGTTGCCCAATTTGGAGACAAATTCAGCGTCGAGCAAACCACGCCCACCTGCGGGTATCAGCGCGACCGCGTCTTTGCACTCTTTCAACACGTCTTCGGGTGGTTGATTCGAATCTACGAACCGCAACTCGACGTCGGGATGCTTTTCCGCCTCCTCCAACATCTCAACGGTACGCGTTTTACCGCGCGCATCCTCTTTCGGAGCCAAAAGAACCACTACGGCCATCGTTTCAACGCTCTACTTTCTGTTCGTTTTTGCGTCGCGTACTTTCAATGTTGTGCGAACAATCGCGCCCAACAGTCGCCACGAATAGCGCATTATACTAGTTTGGTAGCGCGTCATTTGACTTTCGCCCCTACTCGAGCCTACCGGCAAAGCGATAGTTTGAAACGCTCCTCCGTCTCCGAGAACAACGCCGCACGCATCCAAAACTATGCCCGAGCCTAAACTCGAACGCGCGACTATCCGAGTGCCTGCGACAAGCGCAAACCTCGGACCCGGTTTCGATTGCATCGGCGTGGCGGTCAATCTCTGGAACGAGACCAACGTCACTTTCGGCAGTTCCTCAATTACGATCTCCGGCGAAGGTTCAGATTTGCTACCGAGGGACGAAAGTAATCTAGTCGTTTCGAGCGCCCGTCGAACATTTCGGGAACTTGGAGTCGACCCGATGCCATTGGCGTTCGATTGCCACAACATCATCCCGCTGGCCCGCGGTTTAGGTTCGTCATCTGCGGCCACAGTTACGGGCATCGCCGCCGCATTCGCATTCGCTGGGTTTGATATCGCGGAGGCAGAATCTCAGCGGCGTATCTTCACCATCGCCGCCGATATCGAAGGTCATCCGGACAATGTCTCGCCCGCGGTGTACGGAGGTTGCCAAATCGGATTCAACGTTGATGACGGTTGCCCAGACAGTAGCTGGATTGTCAGCCGCGTCAATATCGCCGACGAGTTGAAAGCCGTGGTATTCGTGCCAGATTTCACGATGGCGACCAAGGAAGCCCGAGGAATATTGCCCGACGTGGTGCCGCGTTCCGACGCCGTTTTTAATGTCGGTCGCGCCGCCATGCTGGTTCACGCACTTGAAACGCGCCAATGGCCGCTTCTACGACACGCCACCGATGACCGATTGCATCAACCGCAACGCATCGAAAAACTGTTCCCAAGATTCCGGCCCATCGCGCGCGGCGCGCTCGATGCCGGCGCTCACGGCGTATTTCTTTCCGGCGCGGGACCGACTGTCATGGCACTAGCTACCGATCGTTTCATGACGATCTGTTACGAAATGTCAGAAAACGCGAGGAAAGCGCAGATCGTTGGAAAGGCATTGATTCTCGACATCTCACACGAAGGGATGCGGATTGAATCCCAATGCGAACATGACAGTTGAATTCGAAATGCCGCAAACGAAGCAAGTCGTAGTCCAAAAATTCGGTGGCAGTTCGCTAGCCACCGAAGAACTACTGCGAAAGGTAGCCAAACGAGTTGCCGCGCGCCGCGAGCAAGGTGCCGATCTCGTTGTTTGTGTCTCCGCCATGGGCGACACAACCGATGAACTCCTGAACCTCGCACATCGTCTGTCCGGCGACTATTCGCCTAGCCCGCGCGAAACCGACGCCCTGATATCTACCGGAGAGTTAGTGAGCGCATCTTTGATGGGCATCGCAATCCGAGGTTTAGGTCACGATGCCATTAGCCTCAGCGGTCGGCAAGCAGGCATTCAGACCGATGAAACGTTCGGTTCAGCGCGCATCGCCAACATTGAACCTGCCCGCGTGCTTCGGGAAATCAAACGTGGACGAATTGTAGTTATCGCCGGATTCCAAGGCCTCACACCCGCTGACGACACGACCACACTGGGACGCGGCGCATCAGATTTGACCGCCGTAGCGATTGCAGCATCGATCGAGGCAGACGTTTGTGAAATATATACCGATGTCGACGGCATCCTAACCGCTGACCCGCGCCTTGTGCCGGACGCCAGAGTCATACCCCAAATCGGTTACGAAGAGATGCTGGAAATGGCGTCTCTTGGCGCGAAGATGAACCCTCGATCGATCGAGATGGCGTCGGTGCACAAGGTTCCGATGCTCATCACTTCTTCCTTCAACCCGCACGCTGCGGGAACTAAAATCGGCAATCTTGAGGACCAAAACAGCAACATGGAGATTCGAAAGAGCATCACCAGCATCGCAACTGAGCGTTCCGTCGCCCGAGTCACGCTACACGGAATCGCGGACCGCCCCGGTATCGCCGCGGCGATCATGATGCCGCTCGCAGAGGCGGGCATCAGCATCGACGTTATAGTCCAAAACGTTTCATCTCACGGACTCACCGACATGTCGTTCACGGTGGGTCAAGAGTACCTTCAAAGAGTTGCCGAGATAACTTCGCAAAACACCGAAGTGGGTTACAGCGATATTGCCACGCGGGACGGACTTGCCAAAGTCAGCGTCGTCGGTACTGGTATGACCAACTCGCCGGGATACGCAGCTCGCATGTTCCGGGCACTCGCCGACGCTAATGTAAACATCGAGATGATTACGACTTCAGAGATTCGCATCACGTGCATCGTCGACCAGGAACACGTGGCTACAGCCGCGAGAGCGTTACACTCTGAATTTGAACTGGAAGCGGATTGAGAATCGTACGGATCATTTGATGCCACAGACACGAGCACAAGGAATCCGCGTCGTCGGCAGATTCGAGAATCACATTACAGTCGCCGTCGTCATCCCAACTTTCAACGAAGCCGAAAACATTGGAACTATCGTCCAAAAGCTCATCGAATTGGAGATCGAAGACCTCGGCATCCTGTTCGTGGACGATTCATCTCCTGACGGAACCGGCGAGATCGCTGACGGTCTTGCGGACGAACACCCAGGACGGATCTTAGTGGCTCATCGGGGCGGCAAACTGGGATTGGGAACCGCATACATCGCCGGATTCAAGATCGCATTAGACGCGGGTGTTGCGCGCATCGTTCAGATGGATTGCGACTTATCGCATCCTCCTGCCGAGGTCCCTCGTATGATCGAATTGCTTCAATGCGCTGATGTCGTTGTCGGAACCCGGTACAGCGATGGTGGTGCCGTGGACCCCAATTGGAAGAAGTCACGAGTGCTACTTAGCAAATGGGCAAATTACGGCATCCGAGCCATTTTGGGACTGAAGATTCACGACGCTACAGGTGGTTTCAAGGGATTCAACCGCAACGCTCTTGAAGCCATAGACCTTGATCGGCTCACCATCACCGGTTTTGGGTTCCAAGCTGAAGTAGCCCATCGGACGCAGCGAAGCGGATTGACCGTCGTCGAACATCCATTCACATTCGTGGAACGGACGGCTGGCAAGTCCAAAATGTCACTTCAGATCGCCATCGAGGCTTTTTGGCGTTTAACTTTGCTGAGATTCAAGGCAAATTAAACTGGATGACGAGTGGATCACGTTTTCATTTGCATCAACAGTCGTGCCGTATGAGAATTGATTCGTTCGCTCTTCTAACGAATTTCCTAGGAAACCGACGCCATCATCAGAACAATGATCACACCTGACTTCACCATCATCGGAGAGAATATTCACTGCACCCGCGTCGTGAAACGCGGCGGCATTAGGGGGCATGTCTTCGATGACGGTTCGGAGGCCGTTAAGTATCGCGTCGACGGCGAAACCCGTTTCGTGCGTGTGCCTGAATCTTTCGAGAAGACACAACCCTACCAACAGGGCAATCTGAAGCACTTCATGATCGCCATATGGAAGGGTGTCAACTGCGACGGAGCCGAAGCCGCCGAGGGCGAAGCGTATGTCAGGCACGAAGTCGAAAGACAAACGAAGGCCGGATCGGCATATTTGGATCTAAACGTCGACGAACTTTCCCATCGCATCGGCGAACAGATCGAAGCGATGCAGTGGCTCGTCGAGTTCGTTCAATCGGTCGCCGATATCCCACCCAGCATCGATTCGTCGAACTCTGAAATAATCCAAGCCGGGTTAGAGGCTTACGACAGGTCCGCGGGGCGGCCGATGGTCAATTCCGTCGCTTTGGAACGGCTGGAAACCCTCGATCTGATCGCGGAGCACGACGCGAAGTGCATCATCTCCGCGGCTTCGGAGAGCGGCATGCCAGAAAATGCCGACGAGCGACTCGAGAACGCCACCCGTGTCGTCGACGCCGCGAGCGACCGAGGCGTCGCGTTTGCGGACATGTATATTGACCCCTTATTCTTCCCGGTTTCCGTTGACAAGGCATACGGCCCTCACGCTCTCGAAGCGGTCACGAAGCTCCGAAATCGTTTTGGCAACGATGTCCATATCACGGGCGGAATGAGCAACGTTTCATTTGGACTACCCAAACGAGCCCTTGTCAACGAGACGTTCGTAAAGCTGGTTGTTGAAGCCGGGGCGGATTCAGGTATCATCGACCCTATCCAGGTCAAGATTGATCGCGCGATGAACCTCGACATGGAATCCCCGCGCGTAAAATACGCAATCAACCTGCTTGAAGGCCGCGACGACTTCGCGATGGACTACATCTCGGCGTTCCGAAACGGCGAACTTGACTGATCGGACGTAAATCCGCGTTCACAACACGATAGCTGACCTCGGTCTCGTAGAGACTGCAACTTTGGCAACAGCTGAACAACCTTCTCTGTTCGTCCGATCATTCGGGTTTGTGCGACATGCATTCTGGTTCGTCTATCACAACGTCAATGACTTCATGTCGGTCAATGGACACTATTTGGCCGCCGCCATCGCGTTCTATGCTTTTCTCTCGATCTTCCCTCTGTCGATTGCCTTGATCACCCTTTGGCGCTTCGTCGTCGGATTAGAGGGTTTCGAAGACCGCCTAATCAGTGGCATCGTGAACCAGATTCCAGTTCTCGCCGAAACTGAAGGCCCTTCTTTCGTAGAACGATTTGTTCAGAATGTGAGTAATGATCCGGCCGTCACGTCTAGCTTGACGGGATTGACCTTGTTCATAGCAGGCATGGGTGTTTTCGGCTCGATTCGCAAAAGCGTCAACGTTATCTGGGGCATACAACGTCCCCGCCCATTCCTGATTGAACGCGCTATCGACTTCGTGATGATGGTGATCGCGTCTTCACTCCTCTTTCTGTCGCTTCTGCTGTCGGCGGTGTTTTCATTCATTCAGGAACTCGCACAACTGCTTACCACCGAACGCGCGCCGTTCGATCAGTGGTTCCTCGTCGTCGCAGGTTATGTGATCCCTTCGGCGATCACATTCTTGGTCTTCATCGTGGTCTACTGGTGGTTGCCGAACACGAAGGTCAAGTTTGCTGATATCTTGGGTGTTGGCGTCTTGACCACGATTGCATTCGAAATCGCAAAATACGTCTTCATTTTCTTCCTCCGCAACTCGGATGGGCTGTTGGCATCGATCTACGGTAGCATCAGCACCATAATGATGTTTTTCCTGTTCGTCTATGTCGAGTCGATCATTCTTCTTGCAGGTGCGATGTTCTCCGCCAAATGGTCGAATCATCTACGCGTCGATGACCAACGACGCCAGAATCGATTATTGATAAACAATCTTCAGCGGATAAACGATTCCGATCGATTGGCATTCTTGCCGGAGAGTTGAGACCGCGGGTCGTGTTGCACATACCCACCGTAGATAGGATCGACGAACTACGCCGACGCGGCGCTTCGTTCCTAGGTGACCTCGTTGCGACCGTTCGCGTTATTGAACGCCTGGCGTCACCGGTGATTCAGCTTGTCAGGGAATTCGTCGCTTACAAAGCGCACTTCCTTGCAGCAGCGATCGCGTTCTATACCTTTTTGTCGCTGTTGCCGCTGACAATCGCCATGATTACGGTGATCCACCTGACGATCGGCGAGGGGGAGTTCCATGAACTACTGCATGATGCCATCCTGACACAGATACCTGTGCTCAGCGAGGCGGCATCCGGACCATCCTTCGTCGAGGATTTCATAACTCATGCGGTCACTAACTCGGCGCTAACATCTGGCCTCGGTGGACTTGTGCTTTTCATTTCGACTTTGGGCGTTTTCTCAGCGGTTCGCCAGAGCATCAACATCGTGTGGGGAATCGAACGGCGCCGCGGTTTTTTCATGCAGCGGGTGGTTGAGGTCGCGTTGATGATGATCGCGAGCCTGTTGTTGCTAACATCCTTCGTCGTCTTCACGGTGTTCTCATTCCTAGAGGAGATCGCGGTTTTCTTTGCTTTCGACACCGCGACGATCCGATATTCATTGTTCGAGATCGTAGGAATCGTATTGCCGTGGGCCATCACATACACGGTTTTGACGTTTATCTACGCGTGGGTACCAAACACCAAGACACACATCAAAGCGATCCTGCCCGTCGCACTCGTCGCGACCGTCGCTTTTGAAGTCGTGAAGCATGTTTTTGCTGTTTACCTGCAACTTAACGCTGGACATCTTCTCTCGATTTACGGCAGTCTCGCGGCTTTGATGATGTTCTTCATATTCGTCTACGTCGAAGCAATCATCGTGCTCGCCGGCGCCATGTTGTGCGCCAAGTGGACCGAATACCTCAAAACCCGCAACCAACAGCGGTTGTTCGATCCTCAGGAGTTCAGGATGCGACGTTTCGCAGCGCGGATACGTCTGATCCGAGGTGCCAAACCGTAAGCTCCGCGCCTAATTTGCCAAATCGTCGGCGAAAGTGAAAAGTGCTGGCAAGCCACCGGTATGCAGAAACACGACGGATTCCTCCGGAGAAACGCTGCCCGTCCGGATGTCATCGAGAAGTGCCGCCATCACCGTTCCGGTGTAGTTGGGGTCCAAAATGATGGCATCAGTCTGCGCGGCCAGGCGAATCGCATCGCCGACCTCAGGTGTCATGAGACCGTAACCTTCACCGACGAATTGATCCAGAACGCGCATGTCCGCCTCGGCGAATGTCATGGGAAGGTCGAGGAAGCCTCGAATATCCTCGACATGCTGAAAGATGTAGTCGTCCAAGGGCATGTCGTAATTCACCGTGACGCCGGTGAAACGCCAATCTAATCCCAGATTCTTAGCGGCCAAGATGAGTCCGCACAAAGAACGTCCAGCGACGCCGTAAATGTGAACTTGTTGCAGCCCCAGTTCCTCGATCTGGCTCAACAACTCCAAGCCGCACCGAACGAAACCCACCATGCCAACCACTCGCGGGAAGAGGTGTTCTTGCAGCAGGTAAACCTTGGCGCCGTCTGCTTCTAACTTTTCCTTCAACTTGGCGGCATAATCGTCGGCGTCTTCAGATTGAAACTGATCGAGCAGATGCATTTCGGCACCCAACAGTTTGTCAATCAAAAGGTTGCCTTGGACCTTCCGATTTGCTGCATTTTTCAACACCAACACATACCGCAAACCGGATTTATTGGCCGCCGCGGCCGTCATGCGGGCGTTGTTCGAGTGATAGTCCATGATGTTGATTAAGGTGTCATAACCTGCATCAACAATGTGAGGCATCTCAAATTCATAGTGCCGAGCCTTGTTGCCACCGAACGCCAACCCAGTCATGTCCTCACGCTTCACATAGATCGGTGGAACCACGTGCCCATCATCGGTCAACCGTTCCCTTAATCGCGGCATCTCCTCTAACGGAGTCGGCGTGTGGGCAATGTCAACGCGCGGCAGGGCGTCGACTCGAGCAGCAAGTTCTTCGCGTGTGAGCATGGTGTCTGAAATGATAATCTCGATCGAGGCACGCGGTTCTGCGAGATTACATGCCTCTGCCGTAATATCCCGAAGCCCGCGCCCAGCGATCGGAAACTTGAGCCGCGACGACCTCGCCGGTACAAGTGGTAGTCCCATCATCACTGACCAACTCCACCTGCAATTTGGTTCGTCGTCGTTCTACGCCGACAACTTTTGCTCTGACAGTGAAAGGCATCGACAACGGCGTTGGTTTCAAATATTCCACATGCAATGAAGCTGTTGCGTACCACAACAGTGGACGTTTGCCGTCGCCGGCAAATCGCTTAGCTCGCCGGTACGCGTCAGCGATCGCCGTACACACTGAGTGGCAATCCATGACCGCTGCGATGATGCCACCGTTGACAATGTCGTGGGGCATCGCGGCGTGATGGGCCTGTGGCACGAATCGACACACAGAAAAGTCCCCGTCCCAACTCGATTTAATGTTCAGTCCGTGCTCGTTCCACGCACCACAACCAAAACAGGAATTTCCGATCAACCCATCTTGAACGAACTCTGGTGGGCAAGGAAGATTGGGGATCGCATCGACGGCGCTCGTCAACTTCTTCGACCTGCTGTCCGCCGTCGGCGCCGCCGACCTCTTGTCCTTGCGCCATTCCTCGATGGTTTAGGCGCAACACCGAGATCTGGGTGCTCATCCAAGATATCGGCAATCTTGATTTCGGTGCGACCGTTGGTAAGCTCCGCGTCGTGCACACCGTTAACACCGGACTCGGACACATCCGAACCTTCCGCAGTTTCATCTGGCACGATACCGGAGATTTCGCGCAAGTACGCACCTGTGTACGATCGGTCGACCGAGGCGATAAATTCTGGAGTGCCGACCGCGACCAACTCGCCGCCATCATCCCCGGCATGGGGACCGAGATCGATGATCCAGTCGGCGTTCTTGATTAGGTCGAGATGGTGCTCAATCAGCAACACGGTATTTCCGTTGTCTACCAACCTATGCAGCACGGTCAACAGCTTGTCCGCGTCGTCGAACGACAAACCAGTTGTCGGTTCATCCAAGATGTACAGCGTCTGGCCGGTGCTCCGTTTCGACAACTCCGAAGACAATTTGATCCGTTGCGCTTCACCGCCCGAAAGCGTCGTGGCTGGTTGACCCAGATGTATGTATCCCAGTCCCACGTCAATCAACGTTCGGAGCTTGTTGGCGATCGTAGGAATGTTCTCGAATAGCGCGTGTGCCTCAGTGACCGTCATGTTCAACACGTCTGAAATAGATGCGCCTTTGAACAGGATCTCCAACGCTTCGCGGTTGTACCGCGCGCCTTCACAAACCTCGCACGGGACCGTCACGTCTGGCAAGAACTGCATCTCGATCTGCGTGTATCCCGCTCCTGAACACGCTTCGCATCTCCCGCCGCGCACATTGAATGAAAATCGGCCCGGCGTGTAGCCACGGGCGCGAGCTTCCGGCATCGACGCAAAGAGATCCCTGATCGGTGTGAATACTCCGGTATACGTCGCCGGATTCGACCTGGGTGTTCTTCCAATCGCCGATTGATCGATGTTGATCACCTTGTCAATCAGCGGCAACCCAAAAACGTCGTCGTGGGGACCGGGCCGATCTTTAGCCCGGTAGAAATGCTGAGCCAAACGCTTCAATACGATCTCGTTAACCAACGTGCTCTTGCCAGAACCAGATACTCCAGTCACGCAAACGAACACACCAAGAGGAATCTCAACATTCACATTCTTCAAATTGTTCGCCCGAGCCCCAATTACCTTTAACGCGGGTTCTCCCTTCTTCCGCCGTTCATTGGGTGTAGCGATTTCCTTCCGACCGCTCAGATACTCCCCAGTGATCGACCTTTCGGCCAACATTATGGCTTCGATATCGCCTTCCGCCACCACGTGCCCGCCATGTTCGCCAGCGCCGGGACCCAGATCGACGATGTGGTCGGCAGCTCGCATCACCGCCTCGTCGTGCTCCACGATCAACACGGTGTTACCAACATCCCGCAAACTCTTCAGCGTCGCGATTAGCCGATCGCCGTCATGGGGATGCAATCCGACGGATGGTTCGTCACATACGTAGAGCACTCCCATCAGACCGGAACCGATCTGTGTAGCGAGCCGAATCCTCTGTCCTTCGCCGCCGGACAATGACCCGGCTGATCGGTCCAAGGTCAAGTACTCCAGACCGACTCTAGCAAGGAAGCCCAACCTCGATTCGATCTCTTTGAGTATTTGATCGGCGATTGAAAGTTCCCTACCCGTCAAAACCTCAGTGATCGGTCGTTCGTCGTCAGTCCACTTACCGTTCCGACATGCGTCCACCCATTGCAACGCGGTCGCGACCGATTGCCGCGTGACCTGCATGATGTTCATCCCCAGCAATGTAACTGCAAGGGCATCGGGCTTGAGTCGATCGCCATCACAGGTATTGCACCTCCGCTGCGACATGTATCGCTCAATGTCGTTTCGAACGTTCTCCGACTCGGTGTTCGAATGTCGGCGCTGCAAATTCGGGATTACACCCTCAATCTGCCCCTTCCAACTAAATACTGCGCCAGACGAAGTCCGATGCGTCAACTGAACTTTTTTCCGACCCGATCCGTACAGAATCAGTTTCAGGTGTTCCGGTTCAAGCTCCGATATCGGTTTGTCCAATGGGACTTGGAAATGTTCGTTTAATGCGTTCAGCGGCCCCCAAGCCCATTGGGAATTCTTACCATCCCGACTCCAAGGCGCTACTGCCCCATCCTCGAGTGCGATCGCCTTGTTCGGCAACACCAGATCGGGGTCGATCTCCAGCCGGTAACCGATACCCGAACAATCGGAACAAGCACCGAATGGAGTGTTAAATGAAAAGTTTCGCGGTTCCAACTCCGACATCGAAATGTCGCAATCAGGACAGGCGAACTGTTCAGAATAAGCGATGTCTTGCGATCGATTCTCCTGCTTTTTGCGGCGTCGTTGTTTGTTGATCGTGCCCGCGACGACAGCGCTCTTCGCACCCGACGACAACTCCTCGATCAATCGTTCAGTCGGATTCAGCACGGCAACCGTCAACATCCCTTCAGCGGTCCTCAACGCTGTCTCGACGGATTGGGTCAAACGCTCCCGCTCCGTCGTGTCTCTCACAATGATCCGGTCAACTACGATCTCGATGTTGTGCCACTTGTTTTTGTTGAGCGTGATCTCTTCGTTAAGCTCAACTACCTCACCATCGACGCGCGCACGGACGAACCCGGAACGTCGCGCACCTTCGAATATCGCCGTGTGCTCACCCTTCTTATGCTTGACCACTGGCGCTAGCAACAACAGGCGCGAGCCTTCATCCAAACGCGTTATCGAGTCGACGATCTGTTGCACGGTCTGTCGTTGAACGGGTTGGCCACAGTTTCGACAATGGGGGCGACCTGCGCGTGCAAACAATAACCTGAGATAGTCGTATATCTCCGTGACCGTTCCGACCGTCGAGCGAGGATTTCTTGAAACGCCCTTCTGATCAATCGAAATCGACGGGCTCAATCCATCGATGTGATCCACCTCTGGCTTCTCCAACCGACCCAAAAATTGACGCGCATACGCCGAAAGACTTTCGACATAACGTCGTTGTCCCTCTGCGTAGACCGTGTCGAACGCTAAACTGCTCTTTCCGGAACCCGAAACACCAGTTACGACGACCAATTTGTCGCGCGGGATACGAACATCAATGTTCTTCAAGTTGTGTTCGCGTGCGCCGCGCACGACGATTTCGTTTTCAGACATTTAGTTCGGGCTCAATCTCGAAACATGCAACCCCGTCGCAACTTCCCGCCACCAGTTAGCGGGATAGATCAAAAGGCTGCATACTCGATTCTAGAGTAAGTTCCTCCCACTGTCTCGATGCGAGGTTCTCGCACCCATGCCTAATTTAGTAATGGATTGCGGTTCCGACGCCGCCACCAGCTGCGATGCCGTCTCCGTTGATTGCAACAGCTTTTGGTGAGGCGACGAACGCAACGATATATGCGATTTCCCTCGCATCGATGATTCGTCGCGACGAGTTGCTCTCCGACATCTCTTCCAGAATGGCATCGACCGAAACTCCGCGGTCTTTCGCGCGTGCCGCGGCTACGCCGGCTGTCGCTTCCGTCCGAGTTGCGCCCGGATGGATTACCACGCTGTTGATGCCATGCGGACCCAATTCATCCGCTAAGTTTTTCGTGAGAGCCGAGACGGCAACGTTCCGCATCGAACCCACCGCTGACCCGCTTGAGCGCGACGCGAGACCACTGATGTTGATGATGCGTCCCCATCCTCGCTGCTTCATGATCGGTGCTACAGCTCTTGCGCACCTCAGATATCCCAACACCTTAGTGTTGATGTCATCGTTGAACGCCTCATCCGTCACGCCTTCGATTCCCGGGACGCGAGCCTGACCCAGCGGTCGAGCGGCGTTGTTGACCAAGATGTCGATGCCGCCCAACTGGAAATTCGCCCGCGCAACCATGGCGTCAACCGAGGCCGTGTCCGACGTATTGCACTCAATCGCAAATATGTCGCGACCAGTATCTGCAGCGATTTCTTTCGCGGTTGCCTCCAGCGCATCTACATTGCGCGCGCAGATCGCCACATTGCACCCCTCGCGCGCCAACTCCCAAGCGATCGCCTTGCCAATCCCACGGCTGCCTCCAGTAACAACAGCCGACTTTCCATCAAGTTCAAGATTCACGGAGGTTTACTCCCTTTCAGATTGCGCGCGGCACTAGTTACTCAACGATCGCTGGCCGGCGCCGCCAAAACTCCGTCGCACCTTCAAAGGCAAACGCCATCTGTAACACCGAAAAATCGGCTTTCTGCCGACCCACGATCTGCAGTCCAGCCGGCAATCCGTCGGCGTCGAAACCACTCGGGACCGAAATCGCCGGTAGTCCTGTAACGGTGATCGACGAACACGGCGTCATCCACTCAAGGTAGTTCGCCAGCGGTTTGCCGTCGACCTCGGTCGGATACTCCTCATCAGCGGAAAATGGTGGAACGGAGGTCACCGGCAACATCAGGAAATCGTATCGACTCATGAAATCCGCCATTCGCACATACAGCGCGGTACGACGTTCCTCGGCCTTCTTTACATCCAATGCCGAGATTCGCGCACCTTCCTCCGCGTTCCAAATTATCGTTTCCTTGACCAAATCTCGATGGTCGCGAATATTCGTTTCGTGCTGATGCGCAAATATCGCCGCCCTCAGCACGTGGAATATCTCACCAGCATCCTCCAACGGCGGTTCTGCATCCTCCACGACGCAACCCAGGTCTTCGAAAACCTGACGTTGCGCGTCCAGCGTTTTGGTGATCACCGGTCCAATCGGTGCCCCACCAACATTCCGGCTCCAAGCGATCCGCGCCCCGCCAAAATCGCGTTCCAACGGTTCGCCAAAAACCGAGCCCGGTTGCATCAACGAATTCGGTACCCTCGGATCCGGCCCCGCTAACGCGGTCAATTGAAGAGCGACGTCCTTTACCGTGCGAGCGATTCCGCCCGTCACCGACTCGGACGTGTAGCCGAGTGGCGCAGGGTGTACCGGCACGGTCCCGATGCTGTTCCTCATCCCGACAACGTTTGACCAAGCAGCCGGATTCCTCAATGAGCCACCAAAATCCGATCCTTGGGCGATCGGCATCATCCCGCAGGCCAATGCTACTGATGCCCCGCCACTGCTCCCACCACAGGTCTTCGTGAGATCATACGGGTTGAACGTCGTCCCAAAAACCTCGTTGAACGTCTGCGATCCGGCACCGAATTCCGGAGTGTTCGTTTTGCCGATAACGATGGCCCCGGCCGCTTTGTAGCGTTGAACCGTAAGCGAATCCTCGTTCGGCACGAAATTCTCGAAAATCGGCGACCCGAAAGTGGTTCGAATGCCGGCCGTCGGTTGCAGATCTTTGATACCCACGGGAAGACCATGCAGTGGCCCAAGATCATCGGCTCCAACCTTGGCCAAAGTTCTGTCAGCCTCGGCCGCCTTATTCAACAACACATCCCCATCGAGCAACGTCACAATTGCGTTCACAGTGGGATTGATGCGCTCGATCTGATTAAGGTGTGCAGTCATCACCTCTCGGGCCGAAACATCTCGGTTGCGAATCCATGCCGCGATGTCACTAGCGGTCGAGAAACACAGATTCTCGGCGTCGGTTGGTACGTTGTTCACCACCAAGTCTGTCCTTCCACCTCATTCTGGATATCGCTCCAATCGCGCGTGTAAATGCCGGTAGAGAGATATTTCCAGCCACCATCTGCGAACAGCATTACAATCGTCCCGCTCTCCAATCGTCGCGCCGCCCTGATCGCGCTCGCCAACACCGCACCCGAAGAAACACCCACAAATATGCCGGCATCCAACAGTAGCTTCTTCGTCCAGTAAAACGACTCTTCGGCCTCGACCATGATCCTGGCATCAAGCGCATCGAGGTCGAGGATCGGCGGAATAAATCCATGCTCGATGGACCGCAAACCCTGAACCTTGTCGTCGGGATGCGGTGCGGCGGCGACGATTTTGATGTCCGGATTGTGTTCGCGGAGGGCGCGGCCTACGCCCATCAGGGTGCCACCCGTGCCGAGGCCGGCGACGAACATGTCAACCTCCGGAACGACGCGGGCGATTTCGGGTCCGGTTGTTCTGTAGTGGGCATTGGGGTTTGCGCGGTTGCCATATTGATACGGCATGAACCACGAGGGGTTTTCGTGGGCGAGTTCCTTTGCGACGTTAATCGACTCGTTGGTGCCTTTTTCGGCGGCGGAGAAGACGATCTCAGCGCCGAAGCCTTCGAGGAGTTGGACGCGTTCGGCGCTGACGCTCTCGGGCATGACGACCTTGACTTCGTAGCCGCGCAGGCTTCCGATCATCGCGAGACCGATGCCGGTGTTGCCGCTGGTCGGCTCAAGGATTACGCCGCCAGTAGAGCGGCTCAGCATGCCGTCGTCTTCGGCTTGGTCGATAAGGGAGAGCGCGACACGATCTTTGACGCTGCCTGTCGGGTTATCGGACTCTAGCTTTGCGAGAAGGCGGACTTCGGACTTGGGGCTGAATTGAGAGATGTCGACAACCGGCGTGTTGCCGATTTCGTGTGTGACATCGCGAGCTACAAGGCCGCGTTCCGCGAGTTGCATTATTGGTGGCCTTCCCTCACCTGCCGCGATGAGTTGGGGTTAGGCAACTGCCTGCGGCGGAGCGATGCCGCAGAAAATCTCGTAGTCGATGAGTTCGGTGACTTCGGGATCGTCACCGCAAAGTTTGCAATCCGGGTTGCGGCGCACTTTGATCTCTCGGAACTCCATGGTCAAGGCGTCGATGATGAGCATTCGTCCGGCGAGAGTTTCGCCGATGTTCATTGCGACCTTGATGGTTTCTAGGGCTTGGATGGATCCTACGAGTCCGGGGAGCGCTCCGATGACACCTGCTTCTGCGCAGTTGGGGACTTCGCCGGGGGGCGGAGGATCAGGAAAAAGGCAGCGGTAGCAACCTTGACCGGGGATGTACGTGGTCGCTTGACCGTCGAAGACGAGGATTGCGCCGTCGACGAGGGGCTTGTCGGCTAGGTATGCGGCGTCGTTTACGAGGTACCGGGTCGCGAAATTATCCGCGCCGTTTACTACGATGTCGTAGTTGGGGATGATGTCCATCGCGTTATCGGCGTTGATAGGTTCCTCGTGGATGATGACGTTGACTTCGGGGTTGTGGGCTTGGAGGGTTTCCTTGGCCGATTCAACCTTGCGGCGTCCGACATCGGCGTCGGAGTGAAGGATCTGGCGTTGGAGGTTGCTAACGTCGACGACATCGAAGTCGACGATGCCAATGGTACCCACTCCGGCGAGCGCGAGGTAAAGAGATACTGGAGACCCGAGTCCGCCTGCGCCGATGACGAGGACTTTTGCGCCTACGAGGGCGCGCTGTCCGGCGCTGCCGACGTTGGGCATGATCAGATGTCGGCTGTATCTTTGTACCTGGGCCGGGGTTAGTGGAGGCGCGGCGGTTGCGCTACCGTTGACTGATCCATTTGTGCTCTGCATGAGAACGACCTTCGACTCGCTCGATATTGACAGCTACCGTCGCAAATTCTGAATAATCTGGTGCATTGGGGTTTCTTGCGATGCTATCCGTGATTCTATCGCATAGCCGTGTTGAGAATGCCGATTAGGTCGTCACTTGCGTCATCGGTTGGTCGGGTACCAACCATTCGGAAATCAAATTAAATATCAGTTGGGGCTTCCGACCTCTAGGGCCAATTCTTGGATGCCCTGCAGCTCGTGTTGCTTCTCGACCAAATCCGCGATCTTGATGTGGAACAAATAGTCAAGCAACATTTTCTCGACATCGCCCCAAAGTTCTCGTTGCGAACATGCCCCAGAGATAAGGCAAGCGGTCGGTTCCGACAGACAATCGATCGCGGCAAAACTGTGGTCAACGCAATCGACGACCCTGCCAACGGTGATCTCCGATGCAGAAAGCGCCAAACGAACCCCACCGCCGGGACCTCTTCGGGACTCGATCAGACCTGAACGCGCGAGGTCGGCTGAGATTCGCAGTAAGTAAGGTTCAGGGATGTGTTGCTGCTGAGCGATGGTGGATGTTGACGTGAGACCACCTTCCGGCTGCATTGCCAGAAATACGAGCATGCGGACTGCATAGTCCACTTTCATCGGAATCAGCATGGCGGGAAACCAAACGGGGGTACGGCGCCGCTAAAGATGTTCGCCGTGAGTTGAGACGAATCGCCAGATCGACGCTCCAACTTTCTGATGTCGCAAGTATACCAATCGTTAGACTGAACCCACTTTAGGAGCAAGAGAGTTGGAAAGTCGGCACCTTGAGATTAGAATCGAAGTTTGTCGCACCTTCAATGGATCGCGTCGTCGTTCACAAGAAAACGCGTATCAAATCGATACGTAACGCCCAAACAATCAACCCCGTAACGGGAGTAACCGAAAAATGGCCGACCTGGTGCTGCAAGCCGACACTCGAACCACGATGGGCAAAAAGAATCGCGCCCTCCGGGCACAAGGCATCATTCCGATCCACGTGTACGGACTCAAAGAGGCTCCACTTTCACTCCAAGCTGAAAGTCGACGGTTGATAAACGTAGTTCGTGAAGCCGGCAGGACGACTCCTGTCATTGTTGAATCGGTCGCCGGAAACCAGGACGTCACTCTGGTTCGCGAAGTCGCAACGCACCCCGTATCCGGAGATGTGCTTCACGTCGACTTTCTACGTGTTGATGTGACTCAAACCGTCGAAGCCCCGGTCCCGGTAGTGCTAATAAATCAAGAAGAAGCTACTGGTACACGCGGAGGTGCAGGTTTTGTAACCCAAGGCGTTTACGAAGTTGTGCTCGCAGCTCGTCCGGGCAGCATCCCACATGAACTCCTGGCTGATTGCTCGGTACTCGATTCTCTTGACGTCGCCATCTTGGCCTCGGAATTGCCATTGCCTGCCGACGCGGCGCTCGCCAGCGACCCCGACGAGCGTATAGCGTGGATACAGCCGCCGAGAGTCATCGTTGAAGATGAAGAAGAGGACGAAGGTCTAGAAGGTGAAGAAGGTGAAGACGAAGGCGACACGAGCGAAGACGACGAGGAGTCGACTTCTTAGGCGCATTTCGTCGAAACAAGAGCGTTGTTCGTCCATTCGAGTCGTCTGAAACCGCGCATTTGCGATTTTGCTAACTCAGAGGTGGTCGTTCAGGCGTCTTGCCTATCTGAACCACCGTGCGTAAGATTGAACGAGAAGCAATGAAGTGAATCCCGTTGGGTAATCAACCGGGTTTACCCCGAAATATAGCCGATTTGGCAAACTACTGGGTGATTGACAATGCGTCGATACTCCCAGATCGTACGAAACCGGGGTAACCCATAGGTTCAACTGAACCATTACCGACGCGATTCAGACGCAGGTAACTGCGGCTACAACAAGGAGTCGATCCATGAATCCTGCCCTCGTAGCCGGCCTAGCAAGCGTGTCTGCGTTGGTGTTTCTCATTGTCGGCATGGCGATCGGCTATTGGGGCAATTCGCGCCTCAACTCTCGAGCCATCAGAGCGACTGAGGATGCACTGACGCAACAGATTGAACAGGCGCGGACTCGCAGCAACGAGATTCTCAAAGAATCACAGCAAAGAGCAGAAGAATACAGGAAAGAAATCGAGACCGAGAGGACGAATACGGCAAGACAGGCACGCCGCGATCGGCGTGACCTACAGCGAATCCAACGTAGGATCGACAGATCCGCTGAGGAACTGAACAGCCAGCAAACTGAGTTGAAGGCGTTTGAATCACGATTAAAGCAAACGGATGAAGAACTTCGTGAACGGAGCGCTAACGAGCTCGAACGGCTCTCAGGGATGTCAAAAGAGTCCGCTCTCGAGATCCTGCTGAAACGCGCCGAGGACGAGAACGATTACGAGTTCAAGCGCCGATACCGCGAAGCGGAACTCAAATATCAAGACGATTCTGATGAACGCGCCAGAGAGATTCTCGCCGCGTCTATGCAACGCCTAGCTTCAGATGTTGTCGGCGAAGCGTCGATGACGAGCATCCCGATCCCTTCCGAAGATGTCAAGGGACGCCTCATCGGTCGCGAAGGGCGCAATATTCGAGCGATCGAAGCCAATACCGGTGTCGATCTGCTCGTTGATGACACGCCCGATACAGTCGCCATATCGTGTTTCGACCCGATCCGACGCGAAGTCGCCCGCGTTGCATTGGTTAGATTGATCAAAGACGGGCGGATCCAACCCGCCAGAATCGAAGACGCGGTTCGAAAAGCGCAAAAAGAAGTGGATGTCGCAGTTCGTAAATCGGGCGAAGACGCGGTACTGGACGTCGGTATAAGGGGGCTGCATCCCGAATTGACCAAGCTAATGGGGCGGCTCAAGTACCGTTATTCATACGGTGAAAACGTGCTGCAACATTGCATCGAAGTTGGTCACTTTGCAGGCATGTTGGCTTCTCAGATTGGTGACAATGCTCAAGTAGCCAAGACGGCTGGATTCCTCCATGACATCGGCAAAGCACTGACTCATGAAGTCGAGGGACCTCACGCAGAAATCGGTGCCGACATCGCGGCACAGTACGGGATCCGCGACAACATCGTAGTCGCGATTCGCGAACACCACGACCGCGAGATGACGACTCATGCATCGTTCATCGTCGCGGCGGCCGATGCCATCAGCGCAGCGAGGCCGGGAGCACGCAACGACAGCAATGAAAACTACCTAAAACGATTGAACGAACTCGAGGGAGTTGCCAGGGGATTTGATGGCGTCCGACGGGTCTTCGCGATACAAGCCGGACGGGAAGTGCGTGTTTTGGTAGACCCCGAAAAACTCAACGATGCGGAAGCCAGCTATCTTTCGAACGACATCGCAAAAGCGATCGAGAAGCGACTCCAATACCCCGGTCTCATCAGGGTGGTGGTCATCCGCGAATCCCGCGCGGAGGCGGTTGCGAGTTGAACCAGATGGTCACGTCGTGCCGGAAATGAATCAAAACGTTTAGACCCGCAAATCGATGACGCCTTCTGACACTGGTGCGCGGCATGACCCCGACGCATTGTTGGTGGGCGCTCCTCAATGGCCCGTGCAAGAGGACCTACACTTGCACACCAACGCGTCGGACTGCGTGAAGTCTCCTGCCGAAATCGTGGAGATTGTCAGCAGATCGTCGCTGCGATTGTTCGCCATCACCGACCACGACACTACATCGGGATTGGACGAGGCCGAAGCCGCGAGCGAACTGCATCCTGACATCACGTTTATTCCGGGCATTGAATTGAGCGCAGAAGTCAACGGCGATGAAATCCATCTAACTTGCCACTTCATCGACCGTCACAACGAAAAACTGCAAACCGAGCTTTCGGCGCTCCTTCGGGACCGTGAGAAGAAAGCTGAGCAGATCGTCCAACTACTAACCGATATCGGGTTACCAGTATCTTGGGACGAAGTGGTTGCCAACGCGGACGGAGCGATTGGTCGACCTCATATCGCCAGGGCCATGATCTCTAGGGGATATGTGGAAACGGTCTCTGATGCATTCTCTCGCTACCTGTCGCCGGGCAGACCGGCATATGTTGCGCGACGTAAACTCGATGGCACCAACGCGCTAGAGTTGGTTCACGATGCTGGAGGCGTCGCAACGGTTGCCCACCCGCGGACCGTCGCCAACATCGATGCAACATTGGCAACATTGACGCCGCATGGGCTCGCCGGAATCGAAGTGTACGCCGAGAAATATGGTAGCGATAGGATCGGACGGTATTCAACACTTGCCGAGCGTTATGACTTAATCAAATCCGGCGGCTCAGACTACCACGCGAACGACACGGTCAATGAAATCCTGCCCGGTATGAATGGCCCACCTCCCGGCACGGTCCGTGCCTTGTATCAACGTGCCGTCGACATGCATGGAATCGACGGCGTTGGTTACGAACTTGACCAATCCAAGTTGTGAAGACCTCATAGATGTCAGACACAGTTTTAAGCATCGCTCTCATCGTAGGGGCCTATCTCATCGGATCGGTTCCGTCGGCGTACGTGATCGGACGGATGGTCGCCGGCATCGACATCCGTGAGTATGGAAGCGGCAACGTCGGTGCTTCCAATGTCTCGGTGCACGTCGGCAAGAAATGGGTAGCCCCAATTGCCTTGTTTGATGTCTTCGTTAAAGGCTTACTGCCTGTCTACGTCGGCGGAGCAGCCGTCTTGGACCTCAGTCCTGCGACCCAAGCAGTCGCTGGGTTGGCGGCTTTGTGCGGACACAATTGGTCGATATTCCTCAAGTTCTCTGGTGGTCGAGGAATATCGGTCGGCATTGGTTCGATAGTCGGTTTCGGGATCCCGCTATTCATACTTTGGGCAGCGATCCCCGGGATTTTGTTCTCGCTAACGCCGTGGCGCGATTCCGCGGTGGGATGGCTGATTGCAACACTGCTACTCCCAATCTGGGCGCTGTGGGCGGGTTATGGTGTTTGGGTGGCAATCTACGGGATCGGTTTCGCCGTGATTACGATAATCCGGCGGACTACATCCGGTGGATTCAAAGAATCGTTGTTAAGTTATGGAGAGTTGACGCCTGTGAGATTGATTTGGAACCGAATGGTGTTCGATCGTGATATCGCATCACGTGATCTTTGGGTTCACAACCGACCTGACCAAACCACATAGTCCGAAGCATACTGATGAGCCAAAACGCTACCGACGTCGAACTCAACATGACGGAGTGTCCACGCGACTCTGGAGTCGAGACTAACCTGCGTTGCGCGCAGTGTTCCGACCCGATCTGCCCGCGCTGTATGGTGTACGCGCCGGTTGGTTCGAAATGTCCTGACTGTGCATCAATCGGCGGGCCTGCGATCTTCAAGGTAACCCAGAGCGATTTGATTCGCATCGGCGTCCTTGGCGGTTTGGTCTCCATCGGGGTCGGCGCCATAGTTGCCGTCATCCTGACCGCTTTGTGGTCGTTGGAAATCCTGGAAGGCACCAACTCGAGCATTTGGTTGATCGTAGTGGGTGTCGCGCAGTTTGCTGGTGTGATGCTTGTCACGCAAGCGATGCAACTCATCTCGGGCAGGAAATACGCCACCAGTTTGCGCATTATGGCCGCGGTTCTCGCGCTCCTCTTCTACGTCGCCGAAGTAATGGTGATCGAAGTCATTGATGGTGTCTTTCCGAACTTACTCGTCGGTGCGGGTATCGTTGTGCATTTGCCGGGATTGATCGGCTTTGCTTTCGGAACATACTACGCGATGCAGCGGTTCAGAACTTTGTAGGGATAATCGACCCTCTGCCGGTCTGTCGGTGTGAGATCGCTTCGTCGATCATGTCAAATAGCGACAGAGGTGGGTCGTAGTTGAAATCGCGTTTGGCGGCTGACAGGTCGTATTCGTAGTACGTGGGCGTGATCGGCAGATTGACGGCCGTGTATGGCGCGTTCAGTTTCTCCGCGATGTACGGAATCATCACCTCCCATCGGAAAGGTTCGCTCGACGCCAATTGGTATGTTTTTCCGAAGGTGGTCGGCACGCCGACTGCATTTTCGTAGGCATGGATGATGTCCCGCACTTCCACGAAGTGCTTCTTCCACGGCCGGCCATTGCGGTCCGCCGCGAGGATCAGGTGAGGTTCGCCGTCGTATGCATTCGACATCACATCGTACGCAGCTCTTAGTTCCTCATCACGGGAATCCTCAAACTGATCCATGTAGGTCTTCAAGTAAAACTGCGCATAGTCCAAGACCTCCCCGGCACCCCATGCATTGGCAAACCTGAACACCGTCGCAGGCAGTGATTCGGCGCGGACATACCGATCTACCAGATGCTCGGTCAACACTTTCGAGTAGCCGTACCACGCCGTCGACACCAACGGCAGCGAGTCCTCGCGTATCGGTTCGACGATGCCCGCGGATGGATATTTGTCCATCGTCGCATCGGTGCTCGTTACGATCACGTGCTCTATCCGATCTGACGCTGAAGCGGCTTCGAGGACGTTAAAGGTGCCCTTCACATTGATGTCGAAGTACTGCTCTGACGTGAATGGCCCGCCAGCTTGGAATGCCGCACCCAAGTGGAAAATCGCATCAGCGCCTTTGGTTGCTTTAGCAACGTCTTCAAATGTCGCGAGGTCGCCTTCGACGATGTCGGCACCAATCTGAGCGACCTTCTCGGATTGACGGTCACCCGGCCAGACCAAACCGATTACTTCGTAACCGTTATCGACGAAGTGTTTGGCGACGTTGGCCCCAACGCGGCCGGTGATGCCAGTGATTAGGATTCGCAATTCTGGTTCCTCGATTTTGCTAGTTTGACCAGAGACATCGCTTCGGCATGTTGCGTTGGCTCCGGATTCTTCGACGCAAGCATAGACGATTTATCGGTTTGTTTCCGATAAACTGCAATCGCTGAGACGGTCGCGGTTTTAACGCGACCGCGACAAGGCGCAGTAAACAGGGAAATTCCAATGACCCAAATCGAGAAGGTTGAGACGTTATTGTGGAGCCGTTGGCTCCTGATCAAGATTCACTCCGAGGACGGCTTCGTCGGCATCGGTGAGGGCGGCGTCCACGGTTGGCAACGTCCGACCAAGACGATGGTTGATGTGATGACCGACTACCTGATCGGCAAAGACCCGAACCTGATCGAGCATCACTATCAGTACCTCTACCGTTCGTCTCACTTCATGGGATCGGTTGTACAAGGCGCATTGAGCGCAATCGACATCGCGCTTTGGGACATGAAGGGTAAGCGTTTGGGCGTACCGATATACGACCTGATGGGCGGCAAGACAAGAGATCGGGTGCGCTGCTACATGCATGTCGATGGCGACACGGGCGAGGAACTGGCAGCTGATGCCCTGCGCGCGAAGCAGCAAGGTTTCACAGCGGTACGCTTCACGCCCTTTCCACGAGATTATTACTTGCACAAGTCGTATACCGAATGGGCCGATGAAGCGGTTGAGCGCGTGGGAATGGTTAAAGATGCGGTAGGTTCAGACGTTGACATCTGCGTAGAAATCCATCGCCAAATGAATCCGGCAGAATCGATCTGGCTCGGGCGGCGACTCGAACAATTCAATCCCTTCTTCTACGAAGATCCGATGTTGCCAGACTCCCCAGCGCGAATGGCGGAGGTACAAGCGCAGTGCAATATCCCCATCGCCACTGGTGAACGTTTCACGACGATATTCGAGTATCAGCAACTGCTGGAGAACGGTGGATGCGCGTACGTGCGCCCTGACCTCTGTCTCTGCGGTGGATTGAGCGGGTGCAAGAAAGTCGCCGCCATGGCCGAGGCCCAACACGTTAAAGTGATTCCCCACAATCCCTTATCGCCAGTCTCGACCGCCGCGTGCGTTCAACTCGACGCGTGCATACCGAATTTTGCTTTGCAAGAATACACGGGCGAATCCGATCCACCCAAGTCTGAACTTCTGGTTGAACCGCTCGAGTTGATTGACGGTTATCTGACCGTTCCCGAAGGTCCGGGGCTAGGCGTCGAATTGAACGAGGAAGCTTTGGCGAACATCGGCGAAGAGCCGAAGGTATTGGACACCCCTATCGGTTTCGATGGTTCGGTGCAAGACCGGTAGGATCGACGCTCGGGGATATTGGATGGAGCGGGAGACGGGATTCGAACCCGCGACCTTCTGCTTGGGAAGCAGATACTCTACCACTGAGTTACTCCCGCTCGGTTGAGACGTGATGCAATTATAGCGGTCGGGTTCGAAGAGTGAGAGGCATACCCATCACGAATCGTTCTTCGAATTGAATTCGACCAATGATCCCCAGTCGATTCCAAAATTAGCGTCCGCGAATTTCCCGATGAACTCCGCAACAAATCGGTTGATCACTTTACCGTACGACTTCATGAACTCGTCGTTGCGTTCTTTGGAACGATGCGCCAATGGTTCGATAATTCTCGTGTAAAACGCTGCATCGTCCGTGATCAATTCCCAGAATTTCTGGCCGGAAAGTTTCCAATAATCTCCGCGATCGTAGTACCTAGTAGTGCGGCCGTAGCAACAACCGTTGACTGCTTGCACGTGCAATCCAGAGTTACTTTGCCTCAATATCTGCGTCGCCCTCCGAAAATCAGCGCGCATCTGCCGTATCTGGCTTGAGTTTCCCCAATTTGGTCCTGATTTCAGAGAAACGATGTAACGCTTGTTGTCTTCATCGAATTCCAAGTCAACACCTTCGATACCGGAAACGCGACCGTCTCGGGCGAGCCCGCACACATGCCTTGCCAATCCTTCGAGAAAATCACCGAACATCGTTTCTTCTTGTGAGCTGAGGTGAGCGTCGAGCATCGGTTGTATCAGGTCTTGGGCTGTCGCGATCGCCTTCGCGCGAAACAGATAGGGATTTTTCCGGCGCAGCAGTTTATCGAGCTGCAATCCGTTCAGTCTGTCGACTCGTTTATTGTGGAAGTCACCGATATTGTTCTCGACGTACTCTTGGACCTGGGCGTCGGTCACCATGTTGATTTGAGGCATGTGACTGTTCACTCGAACTGCTCACCAGAATCGAGTATCGCAGGCTGAACGGGTTGGCTTAGTTGCGCGTTGATCGCTTCACAAAATTCAGGATTTATCTCAATCCCGATAGCTTTGCGACCCAATTCGATTGCGGCAATCCCTGAAGTGCCGGATCCTACGAATGGATCTAAGACCACGTCACCGGGATCAGTGAACAATCGAATAAACCAAGTCGGTAACGATTTGGGAAACGCGGCACTGTGGCTACGATTTCCGCATTCCGTCGCCATGTGCAACACGTTCGTAGGGTAAGCCATATCTCGACCAACCCAATTTTCGATTTTCTTGCCGAATCCACTGCCAACTTTGGACTCGTCGCGAACCCGATCAGTTTCGCTCAAGTTTCCTAATCGGTTGCTGGTCCAATCTCCCATCGGCACCATGACTTCATCTTGGTTCATCTTGAAGCGTCGGCTTTTGTTGAAATGTAGCAATCTTTCCCACGAGTCCCTAAAGCGATTCGGCCACTTTCCCGGGTAACTGTTCTTCTTGTGCCACATATATTCTTCTGTCCACAGCCATCCTTGGCGACGCAACGCGAGTATCAATTCTAGAACGTAAGGATGGCGTTCACCCTTCACTGCGTGCTCCTTGATGTTGAGAACGAAACTGCCGCTCGGTTTTAGGACCCGTAGCAACTCTTCGGAGATACCCAAGAACCACTCCACATAGACATCTGCGTGAATACCCCCATAGCTCGATTTCCTCCGCTCAGCGTAAGGCGGCGAAGTGACGATTAAGTCTACCGAGTCGTCGGAGACATCGCGAAGAACTTCAAATGCGTCGCCGCAATGCAGTTCAAAATCTGTCGTCGGCTTGGTAGTGTGGTACATGCTGTTAATCTGTTTATCAGTTGCGGTCAAGTAACGCAACTCAAGCTGGCGATAGCACGGATCGGTCTCTGACGAAAATGGTTACGCTGGCCATTCCTCGAGGTCCCACGCCATCTGCCAGAACGCGCGTTCGTAGCGTGTACAGGTGATGTAAGCCTCGCGCATCGCGTCAAGTTCCGATTGGCCTGCGTCTTCGGCGGCTTGGTCGCAGATGGAACGAGCCTCGAGCGCGACGGTTCGCGATTCGTCGCCGGCATACATTCGGATCCACTCGGCGTAGTGCGGGGCATCTTGAGGTTCACCCACGTCGGCCAGCATTTCGCCAACTTTCCAGTATCCCCAGATGCAGGGCACCAATGCGGCGATCAATTCTCCAAAACTTCCTATCTGGGCAACGCGTAAAAGGTAGCTCGTGTATGAGTACGTCGTTGGCGCGTGTCGTGTCGCCTCTAACTCATTGGTGGATATCCCAAGATCGGCGCAATATGAGCGGTGAAGTTCCATCTCGGTGTTGAGGATATGATCGACCGCGCCTGCAAACCAACTCATGGTCCCCAGGTCGGGCGCCTTCACCGTGCCCATGGCTAAACATCGGGCGTAGTCGATCAGATACACGTAGTCCTGGGTCATGAAATGTTTGAAACGCGCTTCGGAGAGCGAACCGTCTCCGATGCCGAGGACGAAGGGATGACGCATCATCGCCTCTCTTTGAGCCAAAGATTCCACTTCGATTCTGTCGCAAAACGTCATGGTTTTCACTTCGTTTCCGCGAATGCACATCGCAATCTATTCGTTGCCGTTTATCTGCCGATTCTCGCACAGTCTCAATGTGATCTCGCGTGTGTCGGTGGTCGTTCAACTCGCCGACACTGGTATCCTCGGAGATTAATGGCGACGAATAAACAAAACCAAGGGCGAATGGTGTGGCTCGACCTCGAGATGACCGGCCTAGAGGAACAACACGTCATCATTGAGATCGCCACCGTAGTCACCGATTCGAACCTTGAGATCTTGGCGGAGGGTCCTGACATCGCGATCAATCGCTCGGTGGATGACCTCAACAATATCGACCCTTGGTCGGCCCGTCAACACACTGAATCGGGACTGATGGACAAGGTGAGGGCTTCGAAGATCGGCATCAACCAAGCAGAAACCCAGACATTGAATTTCGTCAAAGAGTGGGTCGGTCAGTGGGAAGCGCCGTTGTGCGGCAACTCGATATGGGTCGACAGGTTATTTTTGAAGCGCGAGATGCCGAAGTTGGAATCTTATCTCCACTATCGCGTGATCGATGTTAGTTCGATCAAGGAACTGATCGGCCGGTGGCATCCCGACGCCAAAGAACCGCCAACGAAGGCGAAGTCACATCGCGCGCTGGACGATGTGCTGGAGAGCATTGATGAGCTCAGGTGGTACCGTCAACAGTTTTTTCAGGCACCTGGGTCAGTCGGATAAAGCGTCGATTCACGACGGTTGACGCAGCATTCGCTCGACGCGTCGTTCCGCTTCAGCGAGTTGCGGGTCGGATTGGCGACGTTCCGAGTAACGTGCGAGCGCTGCAAGCACCGTCGAATGCGGCCTACCGCCGATTAAGTTACCTGTCTCGGAACTTGTGAGACCACATTTCTCGCGCAGCATATAGATCGCCAAATCCCGCGCGGCGTTTACTGATCTGTTGCCTCTGCCAGCCCGACGCAGTTCCTCAACGTCAATCGTGAACACAACTGCCACCGCATCGAGAACGCCTTCTGGCGCCATCATGGTTGGCTCTGGCGCACTTACCCGGTCGCGTACCGCGTCGATTGCGACCGCGAGGTTTACGGTGGATACTGCAGCCGCTTGAGTAGGTAGTGTCGCCGATTGAGCAGGGTTCGAAAACCTCAGATGCGCATCGACACGAGCGATACCGCCGATGATCTCCCTGACGTTTCTGGTTACTCGATTTGACAGATAGTCCAACGCTTCGGCTGCCAAATCTAGGTGCCTTTCGTTCGCGTACCGGTGCAGAAGCGATCGCTTTAGCTTGAAATCAGGTGGTTCAATTGCAATCTCGAGTCCGCCAGCCAAGCGCGACGTAATCTCGTCGCCGAGGTCAAGCATCGGATAGGAGCTATTGAACGTGAAGACTAGTTGCTTCTGATTCGAAATGAGGTGTTCAACGATGTTGAGGAAGAACGACTGAGTCTTCTCTTTGCCGATCAACCTTTCGATGCCGTCCACCAGGAGTACGTCAACACCTCGGTAACGACCGCGCACTAAGTCGACGTTTCCGGCGCGTGACGATTTGACATAGTTGTCTACGAACTCTTCACCCGTCAAGCAGACGACGTTGAGATTGTTCTGACGCATCTGGTTGGCGATTGCGTTGAGCAGGTGGGTTTTGCCTTGCCCGGTCTCAGCCGTGATGGTAAGCGGATTGAACTCTGTGCCTGGGTTTTCGACGACCTTCTGGGAAGCGCTCATCGCTTGGGCATTGCAATCGGAGCTCTCGAACCGTTCGAACGTGCTGTTCGGGATTGTTGGGAAGGCGACCGCGTTCTCACGGGCCATGTTCGCGCGCTGTTGTCGCATTCGAACATCCCTCCATTGCGTATAGTCGCCAGCAAGTCCTTCACGGACCAATACGTCGCTGCTGGTGTATGCCATCGTTTCGAGTTCGATCTTGATATCCTGACCGAAAACTTGGGCCGTGAAGCGCCGCAAGCTTCGCATGACACGTTGCCGGATCCACGCGGCGATGAAGCCGTTTTTAACGGTGACGTGCAACACGCCATCGGCGACGGATGTCGCTTGAGTATTTGCTAGGTATGCATTGAAATCGGCTTGATTGCCGAGCTGGATCTCGACCATCCCGAGTACGGTTTTCCAGCGTCTCTGCAACGCGCATGCGTTGGTTTCTGAAAGGGCGTCAGGCACACATCATCCTTTCGTGTACGAACAAAGAATCGACGGAGCGCAACGACGTGGTTGCAGCTTCGCGCAAGTTACTTTTTGTCTGGCTCTCGGGCCGCCTCCTCAGAGCCCGAAAACAAAGTCAACATCATTTAACATATCGAGTTTCCTGAAAACTGGCAACGCGAAAAGGGCGTATTTTGGGGCGTTTTTGAAGCGAAATTTCCCGTTTGAACACGCGTCCAAAGTCTCGATTCAGTGTCTGTTTGGCAAGCTATGTGGCTAGTGAAAACCGCATCGTACCCACCGTTGTCGCACTAACTTCGATTTTGCTGCCCGACTGAGGCATCGCCAATCGACATGGCGTGTGGATTGTGCGAAAATCTGACCAGATGAGAACCGTATTTTTCGGCACGCCAAACTCCGCGATTGCTTCAATTCGCGCCCTTCTCGACGCGAATTTCGAGGTGCCATTGATCTGCACGCGACCGGCGAGACCTGCCGGTCGCGGCAGAATTGCGATCTCCAGCCCCGTCGCGAAATTCGCCGAAGAAATCGGAATTCCAACGATCACTCCGAATCGGTTGGACGCCGCGGCAATAGCGGCGGTAAGATCGGCGAAGGCGGATGTTGTTGTCGTCGTCGCGTATGGGCGGTTGATTCCTGGTGAGATTCTGTCGGCTACGCAACTCGGCGCAGTCAATATCCACCCATCATTGTTGCCGAGGCATCGGGGACCGAGTCCAGTCAGCACCGCGATTCTCGAAGGAGACGCGTTCACGGGAGTTTCGCTGATGTTGTTGGATGAAGGGATGGACACGGGGCCGGTTCTTTCGCAATCTGCGCCCGTCGAGATAACGTTGGAAAGTCGCGTCGATAGTTTGACCGACCATCTTTTCGAGGTTGGGGCTGGGATGCTTCCCAATGTGCTCGATGATTTGGCCTCTGGTGAGTTGTTACCCCAACCACAGGATGAAGCGGGTGCGACGGTGACGCGTTTAATTCGTAAGGAGGATGGAGTTGTCGATTGGGATGCGGCGGCGGAACGGATTGTGAGGATGAACCGGGCTTTCCATCCATGGCCCGGGACTAGCTCGTTGTGGGATGGGGAGTTGCTGAAGCTGATCGATGTTGAGTTGGTAGTACGGGAGCGGGTCCCAGCCGGCATCGATCCGGGGGTTGTGTTTCGGTGCGACGACCAGAGGGTTTGTGTGGGTGCGGGCGATGGTGCGGCGATTCGTTTGGTCGAGGTGCAAGCGGCCGGGAAGCGGGCAATGTCGATTGATGAGTTTGTTGTCGGGCGGCCGAATCTTATTGGTGCGCGGTTGGGCGGCGAGTGAGTTTTCTGGTTCGTAACGAAATAGTTGAGGGAGTTAGAAATGATCATCGATTGTCATGTACATGTTTGGGAGTTGCCTCCGATAGCGCCGGTTGGCCCGACGGCTCCGAGCTGGACGGCGGTTACGGAAGAGGCTGGTCCGACGGGGTTGTTGGTGGAAGACATGGATGAAAACGGTGTTGATGCGGCGGTTTTGGTTCAATCAAGCGGTTCGACTTGGGACAATACCTATGTCGCGGAATCTACAAATTCGGATCGGAGTCGGTTTCGATCAATAGGTCTTGTAGACCCGATGGATCCGCAGAATGCTTCGGTTGCGGCTCGGTGGATGGATGAGTTTGGGGTTTCGGGATTCCGTTTTCACCCAGATTATTATCCGGATGATGTGGTGTTGGACCCGGTTAGGAATGGGGCGATGTTTCGGGCGATCGAGGAGCGTGGTGGGATCGTGAAGGTTCACAATCGGGTTGGGAATGTGGGTCAGATGGCGCGGGTTGTGCCGATTTACCCAGAGATTACGTGGATCATCGATCACATGATGTATCCGGAACCTTGGATGGCGGGCGATGGTTGGACGGCGTATCTACCGGTTTTAGAGCTGGCTCGCTTTCCGAATGTGGTGATGACTATCTCGGATGTGCACAATCGATCAGCTGAGAGTTACCCGTTCGGCGACATGCATGGCGTGGTGATGATGGCGATTGATGCGTTTGGGATTGAGCGGTGCATCTGGGGGACCGGATATCCGGGGTACCTGAGGGAGAAGAATGGTTGGATTTCGCTGGCGGAGGAGTTACGACTGGTGCGCCAGGGGTTCGATTGGTTGACGGAAGAGGAGCGCGGGAAGTTGCTCGGGGAGAATGCGAAAAGGATTTATGGGTTCTGATCGCCTACTTGGTTAATGTAGGCGGCGGAGTTCGGATTTGCGTTGGGGTGATTTTCGGTCTCGTTTAGCGATGTTTCGTTTCCGGTTGTAGTTTTTTTCTAGGTTTTCGTCTTCAAAGGCGATCGGGTGCGTGATGTTTTTCCGCGAGCGAGTCTGTCGAGCACGGTTGCTTTCGGACGCCGGTGGGAGTCGGTCAGCTGTGGGATCTTGCTTTGGCTCGCTGGGCATGAGTTGGTTATAGCAGGTTCCAGCGCTCTAATCGGAGTCTTCGTCGTCGCCCTGATTCTCGTCGTCGTCGGGGGTGAAACCGGGAACGAGTTGGAAACGTTTGAAGCCTTCGGCGAACGGGGCGTCGATGTTTTTGCCGTTTTCGGAACGCCACCGTCGCATCCACTTGTCGACGTTTTCGGGCTCGTCGAGCTGGCTGGCGTGAGACTTGATTGCGCCGATCGCTTTTTCGACGTCTTCCTCTTCCAAGGCGTTCCAATGCGAACTGCCTTCACCGAACATCATGACCCAAACTTCGTGGACCTTCCAAGAGTCGAGGCCTTGTGACAACAGGCTTTCGTCCCAGAGGTGGTCGCGGGCTGAAGGGAATACGGCTGAGAGCGCGGCCTCGCCGGCGGCGAAGTGATCGGGATGGCCGATGTAGTTAGAGTGCGAGAGGTCGCGAGTCGGGTTTGTCGTGATCAGGATGTGCGGACGGTGTTTCCGGATCACCCGAACGATTTCACGACGCAGCGTGATCGTCGGTTCGAGGTAACCATCCGGGAAATCGAGGAACTCAATCGACTTCAAACCCAGCACACGCCCCGCATCGGTCTGTTCCTGTTTGCGGATCTGGCTGAGTTGAGTGGCCGTAAGTGATCGATCCTCAGTCCCCTTCGATCCATCCGTGCACATCACATAGACGACCTCCCATCCGAGTCGACACCACTTTGCGACAGTGCCCGAGCATCCCCAATCCGCGTCATCGGGGTGCGCGAAGACGACCATCGCACGGGAATGCTCTTCTTGTTCAGGCGGGACAGGTTGGGATTCGGTGGTCATGGGTTCAACTGATCGGAAAATACCGGTTTCGATTGGTCGTTTGGTTCAATGTTAATTTTTGGCGGGAGCCCTCACCCTAACCCTCTCCCGCCGAGCGGGAGAGGGGACTGGCGCGTTGCGCTATCCCATGGGGGAGAGGGTGATATGGGGTGAATGGATGTCTGAACCGCGGATTTCGCTGATGGGCTGTGATTTTCGGTCATCCTCTGCGTGCTTCGCACGCCTCCCCTTCGCTGTGTTCGCAGGGACGTGTTTGAAACCTTCCGCTACGTTGTGTCCGTTTCGCCAAGCGAAGGAGACGTTGGTTCGTCGATGTTTGCGTTAGGATTTTCAGCATGAGCATGAGCATGAACGCAAATGGGCCATTGGTTTCGGTGATTATGGGCAGCCGGTCGGACCTCCCTACGATGCGCCACGCGGCGGATGTGCTTCGGGAGTTGGGCGTCGCGCACGAGGTGCGGATCGTTTCGGCACATCGGACGCCGGATTTGATGACGGAGTTTGCTCAGTCAGCGAAGGATCGTGGAGTAAAGGTGATCATCGCGGGCGCGGGCGGTGCGGCGCATTTGCCGGGGATGGTGGCGGCGAATACGGTTTTGCCGGTGATCGGGGTGCCAGTGGAGAGTAGTGCATTGAGCGGATTGGATTCCTTGCTTTCGATCGTGCAGATGCCGCGTGGGGTGCCAGTGGCCACGGTGGCAATTGGACGTTCGGGTGCAGTCAATGCGGGGTTGCTGGCCGCACAGATCATTGGGACGCATGATGGAGATGTGCAGGCGCGGTTGGAGGAGCGTAGCGCAGATGCTACGGCGGAGGTTTTGGCTGGGACGTATGTTAGTGAGGATGACTTGGGTGAGTGAGGTGAGGGGTTTAGACTTGGCGATTCGCTTTGCACTCCGTTGCCCCGCACTGTTGGATGGACTTTCCATCCGCTTAAGCGCCGGCTTTTGCCGAAATGACGGTAGTTGCGCACAGCACTCGATGAGGATGGTTCCACATGATGTCTCCTAACTCCACGATCGGGATATTCGGCGGTGGGCAGCTGGGTCGGATGGTGGCTATGGCGGCGAGGGCGATGGGGTATCGTTCGGTTTCGTTGGATCCCGGGAGCGATTGTCCGTCTGCGCAGGTTACGGACCATCACATTGCGGCGGCGTATGACGATCTGGATGCGGCGCGGGAGTTGGCGGAGCGGTCGGATGTGGTTACGTACGAGTTCGAGAATGTGGATGCGACGGCGATTGAGGTGATTTCGGAGGTGAAGCCGGTGTATCCATCTCCGTCGGTGTTGAGGGTCTGTCAGGACCGGGAGATTGAGAAGGACACGTTGTCGGGTTTGGGCATCCCGGTTCCTGAGTATCGGATCGTCCGGAGTGTTGAGGAGACGGTGGCGGCGGTTGACGATATTGGTTTGCCGGTGGTGATGAAGACGGTGCGTTGGGGTTACGACGGTAAGGGTCAGCGGGTGGTCCGCAATACTGCTGAGGTTGCGAGTGCCTTCGAGGAGTTGGGCGGAAGCGTTGACGCGCCGGTGATCGTTGAAAGTCTTATAGATTTTGCGATGGAAGTTTCGGTAGTATGCGCCAGGAGTCTTGAAGGCGAGATGCGGGCGTTTCCGGTGACTGAGAATATGCATGTTGACGGGATTTTGGACACGTCGGTCGTGCCGGCGCGGTGTTCAGATGCCGTAAGGGTTGAGGCTGAGCGGGTGGCGATGAGCGTCGCTGAGGGGTTGGATGTTGTTGGGTTGATCGCGGTGGAGATGTTTGTGACGCGGGATGGTGAGGTTTTGGTGAATGAGTTGGCGCCGCGTCCGCACAATTCGGGGCATTGGACGATTGAGGGCTGCGTGACGTCACAGTTTGAGCAGTTGGCGCGGATCATGGTCGGGATGTCGATGGGTGACGTTGGATTGCGGTCGCCGACGGTGATGGTGAATCTTCTGGGCGATGTCTGGGAGGCGGCAGGCGGTAATCCGGACTGGGGAGCGGTTCTTGGGATGGCTCGAACGCATCTGCATCTATACGGCAAGTCCGGTTATCGGGTTGGTCGTAAGATGGGGCATATTACGGTGACGGGGGAGACGGTTGAAGAGGCGCTAACGGTCGCGATTGCGGCCCGTGAGGCGTCGATGCGTCGCGTTGACGCTTGAGGTTTTAGAGATGCCGCCGCTAGTAGTAACAGCGCCATCGGAGTCGCGCCGATTGATACGTCGGCGTCGGTTTGATTTGGCGCGAGGAGTTGCGGCGTTGCTGACGGTGTTGGCGATCGCGGTAGTTGGTTTCAAGGTGATCGAAGAGGATTGGTCGTGGATGGATGCGGCGTATATGTCGGTGATCACGATGTCGACGGTTGGGTTCGAGGAAGTAAGGCCGCTGAGCGAGTTGGGTCGGGTTTTTTCGATGGTGATAATCATTACCGGAGTCGGAGCGTTTGCTTACACGTTTGCGACGTTGGGGGAGCAATTGATTTCTGGACAGCTGGTATCGAATCTGAGGCAACGCGGAACCGTGGCGATGCTGCGTCGGTTGCGCGGGCATCATATCGTTGTCGGCTACGGCAATACTGGTTCGGCGGTCGCGGCTCAGTTGCGGTCGGTGCAGGGAGCGCGGGTTGTGGTCATCGAAACCGACGCTTCGTTGGTCCGCGACGCATCTGAGGATGGTTGCACCGCGATCCACGGGGACGCTGGGCAGGACGAGGTGTTGGAACAGGCCGGGATTGCGAAAGCGGCGAGTCTGGTTTGTGCGGCCTCTCCGGATTCGGTGACGTTGATGACGGTGTTGACGGCTCGTGTGATGGCACCGGATCTGACCATTGTTGCACGTGCGACGTTGCCGGACTCGGCTCCTAAGTTACTGCGCGCAGGTGCCACGAAGGTGGTTTCGATGCATGACATTGCCGCGCGGCGGATGCTGGATGAGATTTTGGGTGGGATCGGATCCAGGGAGATGGTCGAATCGGCGATCGAGGTTGAAGGGCGTCGATTGCCTGTCGCGACGGGTGAGGTGGGTGTCGTCGAAGGCGGGCCATTTGCGGATAAGGCCATCGGCGCCTCGGGCGTGTTATCGACGGGTACAGCGGACGTGCTCGCCATTAGACGGCGTGCAACATCAGAGATCGTAGATGCGCACGACGACCTTATTCTGGAGCCGGGCGATGTGCTGATCTTGGTGGGATCACCGTCGCACGTCGACGACTCGGTTGCGGCGTTGACACGGGCGCAGGAGTGAGGCACCCTCTGCGTGAGGGCGACCACAAGGGGCGCCCCTACGCGACAGGTTGACGTTGGTTGGCGAGGGCTTCTTTGCCGGCGTCTAGGGTTTCGATGATGGCGTCGGTGTCGAAGACGCAGCCTCCCCAGATGCCGCCGGACGCGGATTGGAGAGCGGCCCAGAGCCGCGAGTCGTCGGGGATTTGCGGATGAGGTTCTAGGTTTTCTGGAGTCGGTCGGTCTTCGAGTTCTTGGGTTCCCCAGTCGGTGCCGTGATAGGTGTCGTTTTCGCCGACTAGGTTGATGGAACCGGTGAGGTTTGTGCGGTCGATGATTATTTCGACGAGGTCGCCTTCTCGGACGCGTCCGATGGGGCCCCCGGCGAGGGCTTCTGGTCCGACGTGTCCGATGCATGCGCCGGTGGAGACGCCGGAGAAGCGGGCGTCGGTGATAAGGGCAACGTGTTTGCCGTACGAGAGGTGTTTGAGCGCAGCGGTGATCTGGTAAAGCTCTTCCATGCCGGTGCCTAGAGGACCGCCGCAGTTGACGATCATGATGTCGCCGGCTTTGATCTTGAAATCTTCGTCGCGGGTCTTGATGGCGGCGATGGCGGCACGTTCGGAGGTGAAGACGCGGGCCGTGCCGGTGTTGCGGTAGATGCCGTCGTCATCTACGACGGTCGGGTCGATGGCGGTGGATTTAATGACGGAGCCTTGGGGTGCGAGGTTTCCGTCGGGGAAGGTGACGGTGCTGGTGAGGCCTTTGGATTTGGCGCGGTCGGCTGACATGATGACGTTGTCGGGGTCGACGCCGTCGACGTTTCTAAGGTAGTTACGCATGTCTTGACGGCGTTCGGAGTCTTCCCACCAGTCGAGGTTGTCGTCGAGGGACTGGCCGGTGGCGGTGAGGACGGTGGTGTCGAGGAGCCCTAGGTTACGAAGGTGGAGCATGACTTCGGGGACTCCTCCGGCGGCGTAGAGCTGGGCAGTTGGATGTCCGATGGGGCCGTTCGGAAGGACATCGACGATGCGGGGGACATCGTCGTTGACGCGTCGCCAGTCGTCGACGTTCATGCGGTAGCGTCCGGCGGCGTGGGCGATGGCGGGTGTGTGTAGGAGGAGGTTTGTTGAACCTCCACATGCCGCGTGGACGACCATGGCATTCTCGAATGCGGCGTCGGTGAGGATGTCGTTGGAGATTATGCCGCGGTTTTCGGCCATGACGAGCGCGCGGGCGGATCGGACGGCGACGTCGAACCAAGCGGGGGTTCCGCTGGGTGAGAGTGCGGCGTGGGTAATGGCGAGTCCGAGGGCTTCGGAGACGACTTGTGATGTTCCGGCGGTACCGAGGAATTGGCAGCCTCCGCCGGGTGATGCGCAGGCTCGGCATCCGACGTCTTGGGCATATTCGAGGGTGACCTCACCTTGGGCGAATCGGGCTCCGATGGATTGGATCATACCGGCGTCTTCACCGGATTTAGGGGCGAGGGTTACGCCGCCGGGGACGATGACGACGGGTTTGTCGCGGAGTCCAGCGAGGGCCATCATCATAGCGGGGAGGCCTTTGTCGCAGGATGCGACGCCCATTACTCCGCGGGCGGTTGGTAGCGAACGGGCTTGGCGGCGGAAGACTTGGGCGGCGTCGTTGCGGTACGGGAGTGAGTCCATCATCCCGGTGGTACCTTGGGTGCGTCCGTCGCAGGGATCGGAGCAGAAGGTCGCGAATGGCAGACCGTTGAGGCGGTCAAATTCGTTGGCGGCGGCTTTGACCATTGAGGCGAGTTCGAAGTGTCCAGTGTGGAGTCCGAGGGCGACTGGTGTGCCGTCTTCCTCGCGGAGACCGCCTGCGGTTGCGAGGATGATGAACTGCTTGCGCATGAGTTCTGCGGGGTTCCAACCCATGCCGGCATTTTGTGACATGCCGAAGTGGTCGCCGCTGGGGTTGTTGGTGAGGAAGTCGGCGGTAAATGGGACGACGCCTGCGGGGCCATCGGTTTTGGTCCGGATCTCTCGGAGTTCGGCGGATTGTTGGGTGCCGAGGACATCTTCGGGTGTGAGATCGGAGGTTTTGTTGCTGCCGTTTTTGCTGGTCATCGTGATGGTCTCGGTGGGTGTTCAGATGGGGGTATTGGCGGTGTCGCGATGTGGTATCAGTTTGGATATTGCGGCTGTATAATCTGATTGCGAAAGTATAGAAGATGCTGTATATGTGAGTTTCGTCGGCATCTTCTGACGTGTGAAGGCGTGGATCTGGATTGACAGAGCCAATTCTGCAGGTTGAAGACGCGGTTTGCGCGTTTGGGGGTTTGCGCGCGGTCGACAACTGCTCGTTTGAGGTTGAAGCTGGAACGATCACGGGGTTGATAGGTCCGAATGGTGCGGGGAAGTCGACGATGTTCAATCTGATCACGGATATGGTACCGTTGCAGAGTGGTCGGATATTTTTCGATGGGCGGCGGCTGGATGGGATTCCCCCACATTCGGTAGCGCGGCGCGGCGTGGCTCGGACGTTTCAGATACCGGGTGAGTTGGGTCGGATGACGGTGCTGGAGAATCTGGCTTTGGTGCCGGAGGGTCAGCTGGGTGAGGCGATGTTCACGTCGTTGTTTGCTCCGGGGATTGTGAGGAGGCAGGAGGAGCGGATTCGCGACCAGGCGCGAGAGGTTTTGGGCCTTTTGCAGTTGACGCATCTTGAGGAGGAGTTGGCGGCGAACCTATCTACGGGTCAGAAGAAGCTGCTGGAGATTGGTCGGGCGTTGATGGCTTCGCCGAAGCTGGTGTTGTTGGACGAGCCGGCGGCGGGGGTTAACCCGACGTTGATGCGAAATATCGCGCAAACGATTAAGGGATTGCGGGATGAACGCGGCATTACGTGGGTGATTGTGGAGCATGATGTGCCGTTGATCATGGAGATGTCTGATCGAGTGATTGTGATGGCTGAGGGGAAGGTGATCGCGAATGGGACTCCGGAGGAGGTTCGGAGCGATAGGCGGGTGTTGGATGCGTATTTGGGAGGTGTCGCGGCATGAGCGAGGCAGTGGCAGATGCAACGGTCTCCCCTGCCCTAGAGATTGTGGGGTTGGAGGCGGGTTATGGTCCGACGTTGATTACGCGGGGCATCTCGATTGTTGTGGGTGTTGGTGAGATGGTCACGATAATCGGTCCGAATGGTTCGGGGAAGTCGACGACGATCAAGGCGATATTCGGGCTGGCGGATGTGTCGGCAGGGGCGATTCGATTGCATGGCGACGAGATTACGGGTGAACGTGCGGACCGGCTGATCGAGATGGGTATCGGATATGTGCCGCAGGCGGGGAATGTGTTTCCGACGTTGTCGGTGCGGGAGAATGTGGAGATGGGTGCGTTCACGATGCGGAGCAACGTTCGGCGTGGGATGGAGCGGGTACAGGAATTGTTCCCGTTGCTGCGGGAGCGTTGGGACAGCAAGGCGGGTCAGCTTTCAGGAGGGCAACGGCAGATGTTAGCGTTGGCGCGGGCCTTGGTGGCTGAGCCTTCGGTGTTGTTGCTGGACGAGCCGACGGCGGGATTGGCACCGCAGATCGTGGATCAGGTGCTGGTACAGATCAAGGAGATCAATGAGTCTGGGGTTTCGATCTTGTTGGTCGAGCAGAATGCGATCAAGGCGTTGCGGCACAGCGATCGGGCGTATGTTTTGGCACGGGGGCGGAATTTCGCGGAGGATACGGCTGGCGGGTTGCTGAAAAACCCGGATATCGGTCGAGTGTTCCTGGGTTTGAGTGGTGCGGCGAATGGCGAAGCGGAGAGCGAGATTTAAGGGTCACTTCAGGGATATCTGGATCGATGGTCATCAATACAAATGCGCTGCGCGATGCGGTCGTCTCGATATTCGGCGAACGCGGGTTCAAGGCGATTGAAAGGTCGGTGTTGGTCTTCGTCTTCGCTCTCGCGGTATGGGCTTTGATTTGGCAGCTGGATTTGACTGTGAATGGGTTGTTGGTTGGGTCGGTGTATGCGCTTGGTGCGGTGGGTCTGTCATTGGTTTATGGGAATCTGCATTTGCCGAACATTGCCCACGGGGACTACATGACGTTGGGTGCGTTCGTTGCGCTTTTCGTGTTCGGAAGTTTGGTGCCGGAGGTTTGGAGCCAAAACTCCGTGGGGCCGTTCACGTTTAGTTACACGTTGTTTATCGCGTTGCCGATCGGGGTGGCGTTCGTGGCGGTTTTCGCGGTGGTGGTCGATCAATTGGTTTATCGGACGATGCGGAGGCGTGGGGCGTTGCCGGGGGTCATGGCGTTGGCGTCGTTGGGTGTGGCGATTGCGCTGCGAGGATTCATCCAGTACATCTGGGGGACCGAGGTTGAGCATTTTCCGCGGGTGTCGAAGAAGTTTTTTATTTGGACCGTAGACCTGTTTTATCTTCAGGATGTGCAGGTGCGGGTGCCGCCGGACATGATTTTCGTGGCGGCGGCGGCGATCGTTCTTACGCTGGCGACGTATCTGTTCCTGAACATGACGAAGTGGGGTAAGGCGATGCGTGCGGCGGCGGACAACGAGGATCTGGCTCGGGTCACTGGGATCGATGTTGAGCGGACGAATCTGCTGACTTGGGTGATCGGCGGCGGAATGGCGGCGGCGGCGGGTATTTTGTTTGCGACGGGTCAGGGTCAGTTGTTGACAATTTCGGGTTGGAAGTTGCTCATACCGTTGTTTGCTGCGGTGGTTGCGGGAGGGATCGGTAATCCCTACGGAGCGTTTGCGGGGGCGATATTTGTCGGGGTTGTAGGAGAGGTATCGACGGCTTGGTTGGAGCCTTCGTACAAGCCGGCGGTGTTTTTCGCGGCGATCATCGTGTTGCTGTTGGTGCGGCCTAATGGTCTGTTCGGACAGAGCAGGAGCTAGGGGTCCGTGGTCGAATTCGAAGGCATAATCCTGCACATTGGCAGTTTCTTAGTTATTGCCGGCATCTACGCGATCATTAATGTCGGATTAAACGTGCACTACGGGCACACCGGGTTGTTCAATATCGGGATTGCGGCGTTCTTTGCGTTGGGCGCGTACACGGCCTCGATTTTGGTGATGCCACCGCCAAATCCGGACCTATACCAGCGGTACGAGTGGGGAGGGAATCTGGCGTTCACGCTGGGCTCGGAGCGGATCGGATTCGATTTGTGGTTTCCGCTGGTGCTGATAGCCGCGGCGGCGGTTTGCGCGGCGGTGGCTTATTTGGTCGGGAGTGTCACGATCCGATTGCGAGGGGACTATCTGGCGATCACTACACTGGGTCTGGGCGAGACCATTCGGTTGGTGTTCACCAATGAGGGCTGGTTGGCGGATGGAACACGGGGGCTGAATGGGATTCCCCGGGTGATGGATGGTTTGGTGGATCCACATTGGTACGATTTCGTGTTTTTGCCGTTGGTGTTGATCGTGCTGGTCATTGTGTACTTCGTGTCGCAGCGCTTGGCGGCGTCGCCGTGGGGTCGGGTGATATTGGCGATTCGGGAGAACGAGGACACGGTAGAGATGGTGGGCAAGAATGCGTTTCAGTTCAAGTTACAGGCGTTTGCGTATGGTGCGGCGTTGATGGGTATCGGAGGTGCGTTGTACGCGTTCGCCAAGCACTCGATTACTCCGGCGGCGTTCGAACCGTTTTTTGCGACGTTCATCATCTGGGCGATGCTGATTCTGGGCGGGAGCGGTAACCACCGAGGGGCGATACTGGGAGCGTTTGTGTTGTGGGCGGTGATTTCCAGCTCGCAGTTCCTACCTGGATTCCTCGGCGATCCGAACTTGCGATTGGCGGTAATCGGGCTGTTGATCGTGGTCGTTCTGTTGGTTCGTCCGGCGGGATTGATCCCAGAGACACGGACACGGACGTAAAGTACGTTTAACTTGGCTTTGGCGATATCGCTGGAGGATTTACAGTAACATTCAATTGAGTTCACTGGGATCGACAGTGTGGAACGGTTATACGCGGCTGGAAATCGCGTTGGGCTAGTAGCCGCGTAGCGAACCCGAGTGATCTAAACCAAGCGAATTGGTCGTTGCGTCTGCTCAGGCGTAGGCGGCAAGAGATTAGAAAGCAGGAGGACCATCTGCATGGTAGCCACTTTCGAGCAGAAGAAGAACTTTTCGGTCGTTGGAACGCGGCCGATCCGTCACGACGGACTTGAAAAGGTGACGGGCCGGGCGATCTATGGTGCGGACGTTAAGTTGCCGGGATTGATCTGGGGCGATGTGCTGCGAACCGAACAGGTCCACGCCCGCATCGTCAGCATCGACACCTCGGAGGCCGAGGCGATGCCCGGGGTTTTTGCGGTTACGACGCACAAAGATTTCCCGACGGCGGCGGATATGGAGGTTGAGACGGGCGAAGAGGTGTTGAACCTGCGGCGCACGCAGGACAATGTGATGGCGTCCGACAAAGTGCTCTACAAAGGGCATGTGGTCGCGGGTGTGGCGGCGGTCGATCGCAACACAGCATCGGAAGCGGTGCGCCGGATCAAGGTCGAGTACGAAGCGTTGCCGCCGGTACGAAACGTCGACGAGGCGATGGCGGACGATGCGACGATACTGCTCGAGGATTTGGTCGGTAACCACTTCGGACAGGAGGTTGCGAACACCAACGTGGCGAGCGCGGTTCGGCACCAGTTCGGCGACCCGGATGTGGCCTTCAAAGAATGCGATTTGGTGGTGGAGCGGGAGGTTTCGCTGGAGATGGTGCACCAGGGCTATATCGAGCCTCACAACGCCACGGCGATTTGGAATGAAGGCGGCAAGGTGTCGGTCTGGGAGAGCACGCAGGGAATGTTCGGCGTGCGCGACCAAACGGCAGCGATGATCGGCGTCCCGGAATCGGACGTCGTTGCGAAGTCGGTCGAGATTGGCGGCGGATTCGGCGGCAAGACGAAGACGTACCTTGCACCGGTCGCGGCGATTCTGTCCAAGAAGTCTGGCGGATTGCCGGTGAAGATGGTTATGGATCGTCCAGCGATCTTCATGGCTAGCGGTCCGGCGCCGGGCGGCAAAGTTTGGGTGAAGATGGGCGTGTCGAAGGAAGGGAAGATTCTCGCCTTCGATTCAGCAATAAAGTACGAAGCGGGCGCGTATCCCGGTTCCGCAGTTGGGGCCGGTGTCAACTGCATCCGTGCAGCTTACGACGTGCCGCACTCCCGCATCGACGCGTATGACGTCGTTGTCAACAAGCCCAAGTCAGCAGCCTACCGCGCTCCGGGCTCACCCCAGGTCTGTTTCGCTATCGAGACCGTCGTGGACGAGATCTGCGACACGATGGGTTGGGACAAGATGCAGTTCCGTCTCGACAACGCCTCGACCGAGGGTTCTCGAAACGGCAACGGTGTGATGTTCAATCGCATCGGTCTGGTCGAGATGCTGGAGCAGGCGCGCGCTTCTGATCACTGGAATTCATCTCTCGGCGATGCCAAGCCGGGCACGAAGCGCGGTCGCGGATTGGCAGTCGGCTTCTGGATGAATGGCGGCGGCAAGTCCACGGTCGACCTGATGTTGCAGGACGACGGCACGGTGGCGATGAATGAGGGATCACAAGACATCGGCGGCTCCCGGGCATCGATCGCGATGCAGGCGGCCGAGGTGTTGGGACTCGATGCTCACGATGTCAGCCCTAGCGTGCCGAGCACGGACGAGATTGGTTACACCGGGACTACCGGTGGAAGCCGGGTGACTTATGCGACCGGTTATGCGGCGTGGGAAGCGGCGACCGAGATGGTTGAGGAGATGCGGAGACGCGCCTCGATCCTCTGGGGTATCGACCTTGACGATGTTGCCTTCTCGGACGGCGTATTCAGCAGCAAGTCGGATCCGGAGCTCAATTTGGGCTTCAAAGACCTGGCGCGACGTTTGGGCGACACTGGCGGACCGATCTCGACTACTTCGTCGGTGAATTTGGCGGCCGCGGGCAACGCGTTTGGCTTGCACATCTGCGACCTCGAGATCGATACGGACACCGGTAAGACGGATGTTGTCCGCTACAGCGTGTTCCAAGACGCGGGCAAGGCAGTTCACCCGGCGTACGTCGAGAACCAGATGCAAGGCGGAGCAGCCCAGGGCATCGGTTGGGCGCTTAACGAGGAGTACTTCATGAACGATGATGGCTCGATGGCCAACTTCAGCTTCTTGGACTACCGCATGCCGACATCGCTTGATCTTCCGATGCTGGAGACGCACATCGTCGAGGTTGCGAACCCGATGCACCCGTTCGGCGTGCGCGGCGTTGGCGAGGTCCCGATCGCGCCTCCGCTAGGTGCGATCCCGAACGCGATCAACGACGCCGTCGGCGTTCGGTTGCAAGAGCAGCCGATGAAGCCGGGGCGGATACTTGAAGCGTTGGCGGCGAAGAACGGCGGTTAGTAAACACGTCCGTTTCTGACGGATTTGTAGGGGCAATCGTTGAGATTGCCCCTACTTTTTTGTTTGGCAGTTGTGCGCGGTCGGGGTTCAACCGGTTGAAGCCCGGAGATTCCCGGTTCAGAGAGCATTGCGCCTTCTGCGGGCCAGCACGAGGGCGATGCCAAGGGTGGCGGTTGCCAGACTGAACAGGAGGATGAATACGGCAGTGCCGCTGGTCAGTGATGCTCCACCAGTGTCTATGTCTGCCACGTCTGGTGTCGGCACGGGCGTAGTAGGCAGTTCCCCGGCCGCCTCCGCAGGCAACGCGACCACTGTGGTCGCCGGTATGATTCCGATACTGCCGCAGACATTTAATGTGCCCGCCGATCTGACAAAGAAGAGCTTGCTGGTCAATCTCGTCAGCGTGGCATCGGGATTGATCGAGCCGACCAGCGCGTTCACCGCCTCTGCGCGGAACGGCTTCGGAAGCGGCATGCAGATCTGGCCGGGTTTCAACAACCGATAGTCGGACACCGCTTCGCCGTTCGCGTCGACCACCGATATCTCGCACTGGATGCCCTCAGTCATGAAGCGCGGATCGTCGATCTCGAACTGCTCATCGGGATCTTCCAGCTCCGTCACCGAGATGCCGATAACCTCCATGTCGTTGACCGCCCCCTTTGGAATTTTCAACGAACATTTCTCCGTGATGAACTCGCCGCCGAGTTCGGGGGTGAAGACCTCGTAGTTCGTGCCGTCGTCATCCACGATCACATCCGGTATCTCGCCGGGCGGGTTTTCCGGCGGAACCGGGGTGGGCTCTTCAGGGCTACGGCGTTGCACGATGATGTCGAAGATGGCGGTGCATCGCGCAATCGCGTCCTCGTCCGTCTCGCCGTCTCTCTTGGGCAAACATTCGGTCCCGATGTCGAGCGAGGCCTTGACGAAGTATCGTCCCGGATCCAACGGTGCGTTGTACAACACACGTCTGTCGTCGGGTTGGCTGTTGGTTTGTCGATCTTCGTAGGAAGCGACCGATTCTTCGAACGCGCCGATGCCCGAAAGCTCTGTTGCCCCTGTGACTCCGTCGATCCATTCGAACGTGATTTCAGGCCGATCGCCCAAGGAGTCGTCGCGGATGTTTTGCCGGCCATATACTTGCACGCCGAGGCGCACCGGTTCTCCCGGCCTCAGCGTTACCCCGCGGATGTAAGGCTCGATGCGAAGGATGCGGACATCTCCGGTCGGCCGTGGACCGGGCGTAGGAGTGGATTCCACGGGTTCTTCCGGCAAAGTCCGAAACGATCTGGGTACCCAGGCCTGCCTGGTGTTGACGATGGTAGATCCCGCGTATATCTCCAACTCGGGCGTATTGACATTCGCGTCGGCGCCGAAGCAGACCACGCCGCCATCCTCTCTGGTAGCGCAGACATGTCTCGCACCGGTGCTGATTCCCACGAATCTGATATCGACGTAATCGGAGGGGAGATCGAAGTTTCTGATTATCGGATGCGATATTCCGCTCCAGCACTTCAGCAGACTATCGGCGGTTGTTCCGCATGTGGCGTACCACGATGTAGCTACCATGGAGAATCGCTCTCTGCCTATCTCATCCGGAATCGCGGCGATCAGCTCCGTTCCGATCCGAGCACGACTCCAACAGACGAGTTCGTCGTTGTCTTCCCGAACGGCGCAGGTGTGGTACCTGTTGGCTGAAATCGATTTGAGGGCAACTGAGGAGAGGGTTTCGGGAACATCGGCCTGCCCGAAATCAGCCCTGCTGTCAAATCTGAAAACCGTCGGCACGACGTTGCCGTCAGCGTCCACGTCGTTGATCGCGCCCCAGCACACGGCGGTTCCGGCTGCTTGCCCGTTCTGACTGTCCAGGAGACCGCATGTGTGGTACCAGCCGGCGCTTATCGATGAGAACGTCATAGTGTCGGGCGGAGTCGCCTGTCCATTTGAATTATGTCCCCAGCAAAGCACGGACCCTGCCGTCTGACCGGCGGTCTGACCGTCCAGAATCCCGCAGGTGTGCAAATACGACGCCGACACGGACTTGAAGGTGTAGTCAGTCGTCAAATTTGGGACACCCGCAGTGCTGCTGTACAGGGGCGTTGTCGGTGGGTTGTCAGGGTCCCATCCAGGGCTCCAGCCCGACGCTTGGAGGTTATTGTTGAATCCCCAACAGCTGATGCGTCCGCTGTCCCTGATTGCGCAGACGTGTTCCACTCCGATGTCGAGTGTTTTGAACGGCCCCTCTTCGAAGCCGGGCGTGAGGGTCGTGTCTCCCCAGCAGAACAGATCGCGGTCAGCGGTGAGGCCGCAGTTGAAGTAGGCACCCGATGCGATCTGCGGGAACTTGTGTACCGGCGGTTGGAAAGAGTCTGGGAGGATTGCACGTCCGCCGTTCGTGACCTGCGGATTGAGGGGATCGTGAGTAATCTCCACGCCCCAGCAAACGACCTCTCCCGCGGTCTGGTCGTTTCGTCCGTCAAGTATGCCGCATGTGTGATATCGAGAAGCTAGCACCTCGCCGAACGTCGAGGTGCGGTGCTCCGCGGGGACATCCGCTTGACCATAGTCTGGGGTATCTGTTGTCGGAGATGCGCCCCAGCAGGTGACTGTTCCGTCGGTTTTGATGCCGCACACGTGATGACGCCCCGCCGATATCTGGGTGAAGGAGTCGACCGACGGCGCGCCGATGAACATCTCTGTGACCGAGGTCCCTAATGGGGTTCCAAGTTGGGAATTGTCGTTGCTGCCCCAGCAGACGGCCTTCCCGTCGTTCTCACCTCCTTCGATGATTCCGCAGGTGAAGCCCAACTCTCCAGTGTCCAAGTCTTTGAAGACGTTCGATGAGTAGGCTTGTGGCACGGTGGAGCTACCCTGTCGGTCGGAACCCCAGCATCTCATGTTGGTACCGCTGTCTCCATCGGCGGTAACCACCAGTCCGCACGTGTGCAACGATGAAGTGCTGATTTTGGTGAAAGAATCGTTTAGATAATCGTACGAAACGCCTTCTGCCGATTTCCCAGAGGCTTGTCCGTTCCTATCGAGTCCCCAGCACACAAGTCCGTCGTTGTCATCTCTAATGCCGCAGGTGTAACCAGTATCAGAATCGATAGATTTGAAAAGTATGGGGGAGCCGTTTTCCGTGGGAGGCGTCAGCTGGATGGCGCCGAAACTGTTGACACCCCAGCATTGAACTGTTTTATCCAGCCTGAGGCCGCAGCTGTGAGAATTTCCCACGGCGACGTCGGTGAATCCCTCGGCCCACATGGGCGCGGTCGCGGTCCCCCCCCAGCAGCGAATATTGTTGGCGGCCGTCACGCCGCAAGTGGCATTCTCACTACCGTCCAAGGTAACGAAGACCTTGTCATCCTCGCTGACCGGATCGCCGGGGTAGGTGACTGGTTCGGAGTTCTGCGCCGAAGCGAGTTGGATGAATCCGAGAGCGGTGATGACAATCAATGGGATTGCCAGCAAGGACAATCCGAGATGATCGGATACACTTTCATGCATCCTCGCTGCGCGGACGCACGAGTCCCCCCCCCCCCCTTTTTTGAGGATCATCGAAACGCATAATTTAGGTAAGGTTATGTCATTTCCTCGGGTCCTACCCCATACTCCGATACGGGCGGGAATGACGGCAGTCGGGGCCAACGTGCAATATGCGGGCGTGCCATCGAGGTTCTGCAACGGTTCCGTAACTTAGCGGTGGTATGCTGATTACGCGAGTAGTTCGATCGCGCCCACCTCGGGCGCGGTCGATACACAGCGTGAAGTCAGGCATAGCCGGGAGAGTCGCGAATCATGGCGAAGGTGTTTTTACCGTATGAATTGCGCCAGATCGCGGGCGGAAAAGGCGAGCTGGATGTACCGGGCGCGACCTTGGGAGAGATGGTCAGCAACCTAGAAGAGGCATATCCGGGGATTTCGGATCATCTCTTGCAGGACGGTCGTTTGAAGCCGGGGCTGGCCGCGGTTGTCGGATACGCGGCCACTCGTCAGGGGTTGCTACAACCGCTCGAACCGGATACCGAGGTGCATTTCGTGCCGGCGATATCGGGCGGTTGATCGAATGGCAGGGACGCAAGAGGGGACGCTGAGACGCCCGATACTAGTCTCGAATCGACTGCCAGTTACGATCGGGGTCGATCCGACGACCGGCGAACAGAACCTCAACGACAGTTCCGGCGGGTTGGTCACCGGGTTGCGACCTCTGCATGAAGGCTCGGGCGGCCTATGGGTCGGCTATCCGGGTGCGGAACCGAACGAGGAGATTAGGGGGCAGCTCGCAGAACGGAATTTGGTGCCGGTCGATCTCGATCCTCAGGATTACGTCGACTACTACGACGGCTATGCGAACGATGCCATCTGGCCGCTTTTCCACTATTTCACGGAGTTTGGTTCGTACGTTCCGGAACAGTTTGAGGCTTACAAACGGGTCAATCAGCGATTCGCGGATGTGATATGTGATTTGGCTGAACCCGGAGACGTGGTGTGGGTGCACGATTATCACTTGATGCTGTTGCCGAGGATGTTGCGCGACCGCGGATTAGACGTGCACATCGGGTTCTTCCTACACATCCCATTTCCGGCGGATGAGACGTTCCGAATTCTCCCCCAGCGGGTTGAGATTTTAAGGGGAATGTTGGGTGCTGATCTGATCGGGATGCACACGTATGACTACACCTACAACTACCTGTGCAGCGTGCGGCGCATCTTGGGTATCGAGTCGCAGTCTGGCTCGGTTAGAATGCGCGACCACAAAGTCCGGGTGGAGGCCCATCCTCTAGGGATCGATACGCAAGAGTTCATCACCAAGGCTTATTCTCAGGAGGCCGAGCGATTCCTTACGCAGTTTAAGCGCAACGTTGGCGATCGACAGGTAATTCTTGGCATCGATCGACTCGATTACACGAAGGGCCTGTTGCTTAAGCTGCGGGCGTTCGAGCGGCTTCTGGAACGGTCGCCGCGCTGGGCTGAGCGGGTCCTGTTCCTGCAACTGGCGGTTCCGACGCGTGTGGGAGTCGAAACTTACCAAAACCTCAAGAACGAAGTTGAGCGACGGGTAAGCGAAATCAACGGGATTCATGGCTCTCCCCTGCTGAGCCCGATCAACTATCTCTACCAGACGGTAACCCCGGAAGAGCTCGGTGCGCTGTATCGAGTCGCCGATGTTTGTTTTGTTTCGCCGGTGCGCGATGGGTTGAACCTAGTTGCGAAAGAGTATGTGGCATGTCGCGACGACGGTGGCGGAGCTCTGGTGATCAGCGAATTTGCCGGGGCGGTCAGTGAGCTCGGAGAGGCGTTGCGTGTTAACCCGTGGGATATTGAAGGGACTGCCAACCAATTAGAGCGCGCGCTGGAGATGAGCCTAGGGGAGCGGAACGAACGCATGATGCCGATGCGCAGTCGGGTTATCCAAAACGACGTGCACCTTTGGGTCCGAAACTTTATGACTTCATTGGAGGATACCGATGCGGTGCCGGCAGGCGTCCCTCCGATGCTGACTTCATCCGTGCTTGCCGAATCTTTGGCGGCGGACTTCAAGACAGCCGAGGCTTCGCTGGTGATGCTGGACTACGATGGTTCGCTACGAGAGTTCTCCGATCGATACGAAGACGCCACGCCCACTGACGAAATACTCGAAATCTTGAACAGTTTCGGTCAGCGAAACGACGTGATGGTGTTCATCAACAGCGGTCGCGACCACCAGACGCTCGGGGAATGGTTTGGCGACTGCCCAATAGATTTGATTGCGGAACATGGGGCTTGGATGAAGGTGGCGGATGAGAATGCGTGGCGGTTGTTAGGGGTGTTGGACACGAGCTGGAAATCAGAAGTGGCAGCCGTGTTGGTGAACTACGTGGAACGAACGCCGGGATCACGAATCGAGGAGAAGGAGACGGCGTTGGCGTGGCACTACCGCCAGACTGAGGAAACGCTCGGCAACTGGCAGGCGTTGGAGCTAGTGTCGGTTTTGGAGAATACGCTTCGCGGCGAGCCGGTTCAGGTGTTGCACGGCGCTAAAGTGGTTGAGATACGTCAGCAAGGGCTGACTAAAGCACGCGCCTATGACTTGGTGCTTAATCAGTTCGGTCCATTTGATTTCGAGTTGGCAACCGGTGATGACCGCACCGACGAAGATCTGTTCGAGCACGTTGATGCAACGGTACACACGGTGAAGATCGGGTCCGGCCCGTCGGCGGCTCGGGTGGCGGTGGCATCGCCACGATCGCTGCGGGAGATGTTGACGGCGTTGTTGCGAGCTAAGGCGGGGTGAACTATGATGCGAATGATCTGGAATGATTTTAATGATGGGGTGTTGTGCTCAACTTCCGTCATTCCCGCGGACGCGGGAATCCAGGGGGCGGTGGGGATCCTTCCCATCCTTCCCAATCATGCGCATCATAGTTCAAAAGCGCGCATGTGATCGGCGTGCTTTGCTTTACTCTGGATTCCCGCGTGCGCGGGAATGACGGAATGTTTGCAGGAACGACGTTGAACCGATCTCCGATTACAACCAGTTCGTTGGAAGGCTTCTTCTAAGAGTTTTCCCGATCAAGCCGGTAGGCTTGAAGAGCTTCTCGAACTCCGTGCTCTGCAAGGGTTTGCAGACGTGCCAGAGCACGATTTGAGCGAGCTACGGCAGCTTCTAAGAGTTTTGGATCAACTTGTCGGAGACGTTCGTGCGAATTGGGGCGAATATCAGACATGGTCGGAAATCCTTGACTAGTCTCTGATCTTGTTAAGAATATAGCAACCGTTAGATTAGCGCCCGTTTTTGAACTATGATGCGAATGATTTCAATGATGGGGTGTTGCGGTGTTTGTGAGGGGTTGATGGTACCGCTCAGGCAGGGGCGGTTCGCGAACCGCCCCTACAGCCGCTATACGGACCCCGAGGGTCAAATGACTAGCGGCGCAACTCGATAAAATCGTCTCTACTCAATCCTGCTGTCCTGATCAACCCTCGCAACGTCCCGCGGTCCAGCTCTTTGTGACGAGGAACCGACAGTCGAATGCCGATTTCGTTCTTGATTATCATGTGGCTGCCTCGAGTCCACACGCGTTCAAATCCCGCGCCTTTCATCACATCCACGAATTCATCGCCCGATATGACGGGCAGCCTAGGCAACGGCCAGAGCTGAAGGGACGTTCACCAATCGCATAGACGACGCGTCATCCCCGGCCTCTTCATGTGCCAAGCTCTCCGTGTAGGCCTGGATGGCCTCCACGATGTTATCGATGGCTTCTTCGACCGTTTCGCCTTGAGAATAACAACCGGGAAGGCTCAGACAAGATGCTACGTGATATCCATCCTCACCCGGCTCGACCCGTACCAAGAATGTGATCGTTTCCATTGTGTAGTCCCTTATGGCTGCACTTAGCGTTGCATGCCCCCTCGAATCTAGAACATACTATACATTCGATTCTACGTCTCGGCAGACGAACGACCTAATCTGAGGCTCGCCGCACGGGTAGGGGCGGTTCGCGAACCGCCCCTACAGCCACGAATCGAAAATACAGGGTAGGTTTGAAACCTGCCCATGTCGTAACGAATCAAAAATGTAGGGGCGGTGGGGATCATTCCCCATCCTTCGCATCCTAGTTCAAACCCCTACCACCCAAACCACCAACCTCACAATCGCCGCGGTACCTTGGACGACTACCCCCCTCATCCTTTCCAATCCTTCGCATCCTAGTTCAAACGCGGGCATCCCCTGCGTGCGAGGGCGGGTTTGAAACCCGCCCCTACGTCGCGTCCCCTTCGCGGGGCGAAGGGGAGGGAAATGGTGTGCTTTGCTTTACTCTGGATTCCCGCGTGCGCGGGAATGACGGAGGGTGCGCGGTGATGACGGAGGGGTTGCGGGAATGACGGGGGCAGGTTAATCGATCAATGAGTGTCAGTTTGACCACAACCCACACCCTCGTTTTCCTATACACTATTTAGATGTTGCGAAATGCTGTTGACCGAAGATCGGCTGCAGCAACCGCGCTGAACCGACAGTCCGACAGTCCGGACGCCCATCCTCGTGTTATCCCCTAGAGGCGGGCGTCCGGACTGTCGGACTATACGGGCATATTGGTGTTACTCCTCATGGGGGGGGCATCATCCCCGGCTTGCCCATCGGTAGGGGGGGGTCGCGGGCCGCCCCCCCCATTTTGGTAATTTTTGCTTCGTACCTTCTCGTTTCGCGACCCGCCCCTTCGTTGTGATTACTTGTTGCTGCGCACGTTCTCGCGCCGTCGCCTGCCGATTACCAGCACGCTGCTGAGGGTTAGCACTGCGATGCCGAGGAGCAGCGACCAGAGAACCCTCGTGCTCGATGCCGGGGCGGATCCACCGGTGACGGGCAACTCAGGCTCGGGCATCGGCGTCGCCGTCGGGATGGCATCTGGAGCACCTTGCGAACCTACCGCCACGGAGGACGGAAGGTTGCTCAGGTTGCCGCACACCATCGTGTCGCCATCGGTGTTCAATCGCACCTGCGCCGCAAGGATCGTCAGTGAGCCATCGCTGTTGATCGCCGCCAACGACAGGTGCGAGATGTTCGAACGCAGGGATGCCGGGAGCGGTATACAGACCGTTGCCGGGTCGTCGAGGACGTAGCTGCTGATCGCGGAGCCGGAGCCGTCTACGGCGTGGACGCCGTACATGTTGCCGCCGAGCGTGTAGCGCTGGTGTGTCTGTCCGACGTTCGAGGCCGCACCGTCGTCCGACATTCGGATCCCGATGTACTCGCCATTCGGGACTGCGCCGGATGGGACCGTAATCGAGTAGCCTTCGCCACCGTCGAACGTGCCACCCTCAACCGGCGTGAAGACTTCATACTGGTTGCCGTCCGAGTCCGGGATAAGACCGGGAATCTCGCCCGGCGGGTTCACCGGCGCTTCTTCTTCAGGCTGAGGCACCGACGGGCGCTGCACTCGGACTTGGAACGTGGCGGTGCACAGTTTATCGCGCATCTCTTCCCCGCCATCCTTATCGAGCGGACGGCAGTCACCGTCGTTCGCGAACGAGGCCGTGATCGTGTAAGTGCTAGGCGACGACGGGGCGGTGTAGGTAACCTCCCACGGAGTTTTCTTGTCATCATCGTCGAACGAGCGATCGTCTTCCTTCCACTCAAGACCCATGCCGGCCGACAGCTTCTGATCCTGCGCGCCCTGAAGGCCGTACGCCTTCACGCTCAGAACCACCTCGCCGCCAGCCTTGACGGTGACGCCGCGGATCGACGGCTCGATCTTGGAGATCTCGCCTGGCGAGCCCGCGATCGGCGACGTGGCGAGACTCGCTGGGCTCGTCCTCATCTCCGGGTAGAGTTCACCGTCAATGAAGGACACTCGGACCGAGACCGTCGCTCCAACATCGGCTGCTGTCAAGACGTACGAGGAACTTGTAGCACCCGGGATCGGCTCGCCGTTCCGCAGCCACTGATATATGAACGATCCCTCGAAGCCCTCGTCGTTGGGATCGTCGTCTTTGTCATCGATCTGGTCGGTGTTCACGGTGAGCTTGGCACCGACCTGCGCCGTGCCCATGATCTGGGGATCGCCGGTTGCAGGTTCGTTGAACGACGGGCGAGCGGCGTGCAGCTTATTCTCGGAAACGCTGAGACCCAACAGAGCAGAGCCGACTGTCACGACGCGCATCTGCGCCGCCTCGCTGAGGATGTTGGACTCGTTGACATCCTCGGTGTCCGGGTCATCCTCCATTGCCATGGCCGCACCAGGGAAGTGCCTGCAGTAGATGCTCGTCTCGGCATCTTCAGGGGCAACGTCACCATCGTCTGTGAAATCACCGTCTGCCGGGCTACTGTTATCAACCCCGACAACCGCGGCATTGAGGTACTGGTTGTCTTGACCGACCGCCAAGCGCATCACGCGGCAGTCTGTGCTCCCCCACCAGTCGGCGACGTTGGCCGGCTTGTTCATCGCGTTGTAAGGCCAATCGAAATCTTCGTCGTTCACGACAGTTCTCTCGTCGCCAGACATGCCATTGGGCAACCCGGTCGGCGGGTCGAACAGCTCCATCGCGATGGCGTCGACGATCGACTTGGCGCTAATCCTGTCCTTTGCACAGGTTGGATCAGGATCCCCGTTAGCATCGTTCGGCATGCTGCAAACGTCGGCCGTCACGTTGTGCCTGACCAATAGTTCGACTGTCGCGGCGGGCAAATGGTCGGACCCTCTTAAGGGTGTATTGGTGGCGGCACCATCTTGAAGACCCGCAGCGGGGATGGAACCGGCCAACATGTCGTACGGCTTCTGGAAGACGGCCTTGTCGACCATGGTGGGGGGGGTACTCTCATCGGCGGTGGTGTCGTCGTCGTCGTGGTTCCAAGGTGCCCTCATCGGCGGGTTGCCGTAGACGACGTTGACCCTCTGGTCATTGTCGAGCGTGCCCCACCAATCGGCGACTTGCGGCACTGGCTTGGCAGTGCCAAGGATGGCTTGTCCAACTTCGAGGACTCGGGCTTGGCGTTGCTGGCCTTCACCGGATAAGCTGTCAGACGGATTAAGCCCGTCCCACATCGCACAATATTCGTTGGTAGTGTCAGCATCATTGTCTTCACCAACAGCCACGAGCATGGCGGCACAACCGATGGAATTCCACCAGTAGACGACTTCAGCGAGGCCATCGTCATTAGCGCCGCCCATGTTGTAGATCCACTGCCAGCGGTCGTTGACCAAAGTCTTGGTCGCGTCGTCCAGATCGTCGTACATCTTTTGGGCTTTTTCGGGGCGAGTGAATGGGTCAGAGCCGTCGGTTGCCGGCGTACGTGTTGGGTCGCCGTCGTCTGCGCCGTCTCCATAAAGGGCATCGACCATCTGTGTAGCGTTGAGCTTATTCCACCACGCCTTGGCGCTGGTGTTGTCGGTGCTGCTGGGGGAGCCGGGGGCATCGAGACCGAGGATGGCTTGACCGACTTCGTCAGCCAAGGGCTTGACACTGTCGTAAGCCTTGACGCTCGTTGATTCAACTGCGTCACCCGCGGTGTTCAAGGTAGCGTCGCAGACAGCGCTGGATTCTGCTTGGAAACCAGCCGTTTCTCCGTCTTGATCCGTAGTAAAGTCCAGATCGTCATTGTCTTCACCGACAGCTACTCGAGCCTCTTGGCAGGACAAATACATCCACCAAAGCTCCACGCTCTGGAATCCTCGCAATGCCTGATCAACATCGGTGAGATGATCACCGACCGCGTAGATGTCCCCGGGATCCGCGACGGCACCGTCTACCCAACTCTTCACTTCATCTTTGTTGGCGTCGCTCAAATCGTCATAATCTTTCAAGGCGAGTTCGACAGCATGTTCAGTGTCGTCGTCACCGTCATCATATTGGCGACCTTGCGTGTCCATTTGATTTGGAACATCGTCAACGGCATCCGCCTCTTTCCCCTCCAAAATATTTATCCGCCCATCTCGATCGAGCTTAGCCCACCATGCCTTAGCACGATCCTCAATGGCCATAGCGTCCTCATCAGCTACCTGCCCGAACGCCCTGTCTCCCGGCGTAGAGATGGTGCTTAAGACGACGGCGAAGATCGCCGAGATAGCCAGCATAACGCCGATGGCGTTCCTGAACCTAACCAGTGATTCGAGATTTCTAATCACGTCTATTTTCCTTTTCAGGCTTGATGTGACTTGTCACAAGTCCATATCCCCCGATCAGCACCTTGTCCAGATCGGGACGTTCAGATAACTAATGATGCATCAAAAATCCATGTCATGCTCATGTCATATGGGGATTTTTCCATACCATTCTCATGTCTCTAAGTATGAATAGAGAATCGTCCTAATGGCGAGCGGGCAAAAAACGCAGATACGACGCCGATCACACGCGGTTGAACTATGATGCGAAAGATTTGGAATGATGGGAATGATGGGGTGTTGTGGGAGGGGGTGTTGCGGTGATGGCGTTCCCACAATTCCCGCGTCATTCCCACCTTCTTCTCCGTCATTCCCGCGGACGCGGGAATCCAGGGGGCGGTGGGGATCCTTTCCAATCCTTCGCATCCTAGTTCAAAAACACCCAAACCACCAACCTCACAATCACCGCAGCATCCCAAACGACTACCTCCATCCTTCCAATCATTCAAAATCATTCCCATCATAGTTCAAACGCGTGCATCCCCTGCGTGCTTCGCACGCGTCCCCTTCGCGAGGCGAAGGGGAGGAAAATGGCGTGCTTTTCTTTACTCTGGATTCCCGTGTGCGCGGGAATGACGGAGGGTCTGCGGGAATGACGCGGGACCTGCGGGAACGACATCAACGCAACACCCCCTCCCACAACACCCCATCATCAAAATCATTCGCATCATAGTTCAAAAACCCTGGATTCCCGCGGACGCGGGAATCCAGGGGGGCGGTGGTAATCCTTCCCATCCTTCCCATCCTAGTTCACAGGCGTGGGGCATTTCCCATGCTGATTGGGAAACGCCTGGCGTCAGCGGTCAGTCTGCGTTGCCGTCGTTGTTGCTCTCCGGTTTGATCATCCGGTAGCCGATGCCGGCCGAGGTGAAGATGTGCTGCGGTTGCTTGGGGGCATCACCCAGCTTCTGGCGCAGTCGTTTGACGACGGTTCGGACGAGCCCTCGATCGGGTTCCTTTTTGGTGGGCCAGATGCGTAAGAGGAGATCGTCGTATGTCAAGACACGTCCTGCATTTGCCGCCAACTCGAATAGCAGTTTGGATTCGGTGACGGTGAGGTCTACGCGACGTCCTAAATTGGTCACCTCTTGGCTGTCGAAGTCGATGGAGAGTCCGCTCCTGAAGTATGGCTCGGGTGGCTGTGGCCTCCGCCATACGGCGGGTTTTCGCAGCGCAGCACCGATGCGGGCGATGAGTTCGGATTCTGAGAATGGTTTCACGATGTAGTCGACGGCGCCCGATTCGAAGGCCTTGGTGACGACTTCGTCCTGTCGATATGCGGACAAGAAGACGACGGGGACGTCGACAATGGCCGAGATGCGTCCCATCAACTCGATCCCGTCGATTCCCGGCAACAGCAGGTCGAGGAGTATGAGGCCGGGTTCATTTTCGAGGATCAGTTTCGGCACTTCTGCAGGGTCGCCAGTGACGACCGGAGCGTATCCCGCCTTTTGGAGTGTGTTGCGGACCTGCTTTAGAACCAGCGGATCGTCGTCGATGACCAGAATCCGCGTCATTTCCTCATCGCTTGTATCTTGATCGACGTGTGGCGACGGGTCGACCAGCGGTACCGAAGCGGCCATCGTGGCCCCTTCGAACGCCAGCAAGGTGAAGGAGAATTTGGATCCTCTGCCTGGCCCTTCGCTGTTTGCCCAGACCCGGCCGCCATGGGCCTCCACTATCCCTTTACAGATCGGGAGTCCGAGGCCTGATGCTCCGATGTCGCCGTGATCTTGTGTAGTTCCGCGGCGCGCGAGATTGGAGAACAGGTGAGGGAGCGCGTCGGTCGAGATGCCGATGCCGCTATCGGCGACCGATATCTCGACGTACAGATCCTTTCGCACCACCTCGATGCGTATGGGGGAAGATTGGAGAGAGAATTTCTCGGCGTTGGAGAGAAGATTGTTCAGCACCTGTACGATGCGGCGTCTGTCGGCCATGACTCTGGGCAGCTGCGGAGACAGAGCGATTACGACGTTGTCTCTTCCGCCGGCGCTGAGGAACCGTTTCTTCGCCTCATCGATCAGGTCAGTCGGCTCCAACGGTTCCGGACGTACCGACAGTGTGCCGGTCTCGATCCGGGCAACTTGGAGAAGTTCGCCGATAAGGTCGCGCATTCGGTCCGTCTGGTCGTCGATGATCTTGAAGAATTGGAGCATCTCCGGTGGCTCGAGATCGTCGATGGCTTGGATCAGGGTCGTAGCGGATCCCTTCACGGCGGTCAGCGGTGCGCGCAGTTCGTGACTGACGATGCCGAGAAATTCGGCGCGCATGCGTTGAAGATTTTGTATGGGTGTCAGGTCCTGCATTGTGACGACGCATGACTCGACGGTTCCGTCGGCGGCGCGTGTTGGTGTTGCGTTGATGAGAGTGGAGACGCTGCGCCCGTCTGGGACCTTGAGCACGACTTCCTCGACACGCACGGTTTCGCCGGAGCTGAGCAGCTCCGACATGGATATCTCGTTAATCGAGATCTCGCGCCCATCGGAACGTACGAAGGTAATGGTATCGAGCACATCTTGGGGTGATTCGCCGGGTGACAACAGGTTTTCGACGATTCGGCGCGCCTCTCGGTTGAAGGAAACCGGCGCGCCGGTCTTCACATCAATGACGACCACGCCGACTGGAGAGATATTAATCAGGGTCTCTAAATCGGCCCTAGCACGACGTTCGGCGCGATAGGTGCGTGCGTTGGCGATGACCAAAGCGGCTTGGGATGCGAACATCTCGAGCGTTTCTTCATCTTCAGGAGTGAAGTCCGGGGCGGATTCTTTGGCGGCGAGAAAGATGCTGCCCACGCGCCGTCCCATGTGCCGGACCGGCACCGCCAAAAAGCTAAAGGGGACGCCGTGGGGCGCTGGGAGACCGAGATGGTCGAAGCCCGCTGATTCGAAGTAGGAACGCAGATCCTTTAGACGGGTCGGGGCTTGAAACGCTTGCAAGTGATCGAAGATCTGCTCGCCCTCGCGTATCTCCCAGAGCCTGCCAGTTTCTTCCGCGGTCATCCCAGACGAAATATAGTCCGCTTCCGCCCCCTCTTCCGCCTGAAGCGCGATCACTCCGAAGCGGGCGTCCGTCAGCGCACGCGCGCTGTCCAATACGCCTTGCAGAACCGCATCGAATTGGAGACTCTCGTTGATGCGGATTCCGGTCTCGGCGAATTTAGACAGCCGTTCGCGCAACGCCGCGTTCTCGGCGATTAGATCTTCGTTTTCTTTCAAATCTACGCCCCCACAGATTCACTATTGGTCGCCGGTCAGTTTTCTCGGCGCCGGATCCTTAAATCAACCGATCCTCGGTCAATTGCATCTCACCGTCTTGCATAGTGTAGATGCGGTCGGCCATGTCTAGGAGGGTGTGGTCGTGGGTGGTGGCGACGACCGACATGCCCTGGTCGGTGACCATCTCGCGGAAGAGGCCGAAGATGGATTGGGCGTTGTTGGAGTCGAGTTCTCCGGTCGGTTCGTCGGCGAGGACGATGTCGGGGCGCATTGCGATGGCGCGGGCGATGGATACGCGTTGCTGTTCTCCACCGGATAGTTCGTAGGGGCGGTGCCGGGCACGACGGGTCAGCGCGACCATTTCGAGGGCGTCGTTGGTTCGTTCGGAGCGTTCGCGTGCGGATAGGCCAGCGATACGCATCGGGAGTTCTACGTTCTCGTACGCGGAGAGTAGTGGGAGTAATGCGAAGGATTGGAAGACGACGCCGATGCGGTTGCGACGCAGTTCGATGAAGTCTTTCTCGGTGAAATTGGCCATATCTCGGCCTTCAAAAAGTACCTGTCCAGTCGTCGGGTGGTCGAGGCCGCCCAAAAGGTTCAGCAAGGTCGTCTTGCCGGAGCCGGAACGGCCTACAAGGGCGACGAACTGTCCGTGGTGGACGTTGAAGGTCAGTTGTTTAACCGCAACGACGTCTTCGCCCGCTAGTTGGAAGGTACGAGTGACTTCCAGCGCCTCGATGGTCGGGGCGCCGTTGCTGTGATCATTCTCCTGATTCAAGCGTCACCTTTCCTTCATTGACGCCAACTCGGACGCGGCGGTTGATGTCTAGTTGGTCGAGCATTTCTCGTGGGATTTGGACGGCGCCGGTGGAATCGACGATGAGGAACTCTTCGGTGTCAGACGCCGACCCGCCTACCCGACGTTGGAACGAGATGGTGCGGGTAGTCTCGGTGCTGGTCTTGCCGTCGCGGATAGTTATCGCACGCCCGACGCTCGTGGCGACCGCGGGGTCGTGGGTCACGATAACGATCGTGGTACCGAGTTGTTGGTTGACCTCGTTGAAGAGATCCAGGATCTCCTGTCCGGTGAGGTCATCCAACTCTCCCGTGGGTTCGTCGGCCAGTAGCAGCGGCGGTTGGTTTGCGAGGCTTACGGCGATGGCGACGCGTTGCTGCTCACCACCGGAAAGCTGCTCGGGTTTGTGTCCTAGGCGGTGACCAAGCCCGACGATTTCGAGGAGCTCTTTGGCGCGCTCGGTTCGTGCCGTTTGAGAAACGCCGGTGAGCACCATCGGCAACTCGACGTTTTCGGCTGAGGTCAGGTACGGGAATAGGTTGCGCGATGTTTCCTGCCAGATGAATCCGACCTCGTGGCGCCGGTAGTTCACAACCTCCTTGTTGGTCATGTGGAGAAGATCGTATTCACCGACGCGCGCGGTGCCGGCTGAGGGCGAGTCGTAACCGGCAAGGATGTTGAGGAGAGTCGATTTGCCGGAACCGGAGGCCCCGACGATGGCGATGATCTCGCCATCGTAGACAGTCAATTCAAGCCCTCTGAGGGCGACGACTTCTAATCCTGCGGCTTTGTAGATTTTGTAAAGGCCGCTGCAAGTGATGTACTCCTGGGGTGTCGTCGCTTCCAAGTCTTGTCTCTCCGGGTTGTAATTGGGTCTATGCTTCCCCGATGCGCATGACGCGGTGGATGGCCATGTTGTAGACGGAAATAAGGCTGACTGCGATGACTATCGCGAAGACGACTGCGAGCAGGCCGAACGTTGTCGCGAACCCCGTCCAGTATATTTCAAGCGTCATGGGCGGCACGACGTTGGCGTCTTGGCCAGACCGGGCAAGATACGGAATGATGGTGTCGCCCAGTCGGGTTCCCATAAAGATGCCGATTGATATTGCGACGCCGATGACGATTAGCTGTTCGATGAGGATCAGCATCAGCAGTTGACGCATTGACAGGCCGATGGTACGCAGGAGGGCAAACTCAGCGAGACGGCGGCGGAACGCGACGCGGGTGTGGACGACGAATCCGATTGCACTGACGATGAGCACGGTTACGAATGCGACACCGAGAAGCGCTCTCCAACCTTCGGACACTAGAGGGTCGACGCTTACACCGGCCAAAAGCGCGAGACGGTCGGCGATCGGACCGGATCTAAGGCGCAGTAGTTCGATGTTGCGCTGTACGCTTGATGTCGCCGTGTAGCGAAGTCTTGCCCCATCGGCTTCCTCTTTCATCAACTCGAGCTGCTCAATCGTCGGCGTTCCGGCCTCGGTGCTTAACCACGCTTCGTTGGCGACGCGTTCGCCGCTGTATCGACGGGCATTAACGAGAGTGTGCGCCGCTTCGTAGTCCATGATGACAAAGCTGCTCTCCTCCGGATTCAGGGTCGGGAAGTAGTCGATGATGCCGACGACATCGAGGGAAGTTCGCTCGCTGTCGATCGATACATTTATGGTCTCCCCTACCCGGGCACCGATCTTGTCGAGCAAGGTCTCGCTGGCAAGGACCGGGATGTTCTCAATGGTGTTGCCGGAAGAGATGCCCCGAAACTCGTTTAGCTGTCCGGCCGCCCATCGGACTCGCATGATGCCGAGGTTTTCTGCTTCATCAGCGGGAAGCGGCGAGGGATCGAACGTGTCGGCGAACGATTCCTGCGTGGGTCGCATCAGATTCCAGGTGTAATCGGATTGCCCGTCGAAAAACTCGATGCGGTGCATTTTGGTGCCGTCGTTGCTGATCGTGGAGATGTCGTCGATGTCGAACGCACCGCTACGGAGTCCACCATCAAAAGTTGCAACCCCTATGGAATGCAGTTTCAGGGGCCCAACTGGAAGCAGCACGCGTTCTCGCCCGAATGGTGCGGGTTGCAGAGATGTACCGATACGGCACCAAGACGGTAGAGGAAGTTCATCGTTCTCTGGGTCCGCGAACTCGAGCGCGCAGGGGAATCGCTGGCGAGAACGCGCCTCCGGCAAGAGGGTTCCGAGGTCGATGCTGTAGAAGCGATCGTTGGCGTCGCTGAGGCGAGCGACGAACCGGACTTCGGGCATTGGGAACAGTGGTTTGACGCGTGCGGTCAGGAAACGGGCATCTTCGGGGAGCGGAATACCCTCGTCCGATTCGAACGCGATGGCTTGGAAGGTCTCCGCGTAGCCATTTTTGGAGAAGTCCCGACGGTGCCAAGCTATGTCGCCGATTTTATCTGGGTCAACGGCGAGGACTGAGAATTGGTCGAAGTTGAATCCGGCAGTTATCGAACCACGCAGTCGGTAAATGACGCTGGCGTCTTCGATGCCTTTTACGTCGAGGAGGTCTTCTTCTAGGTTGAACGAACGACCTCCAGGTCGATTCGAGATTCCCGGGACGCGGATATCACCACCAGTACCGTAAAGGATCTGGTCGTGTGCGCTTCGCTCAAGCGTGGCGGCGAAGCTTGCGGCAAAAACTCCCAATCCGGCGGTCAAGATCAGCAGGAGTGAAACTCTGGAGTAGTGCGCCGGGTTGCGCGCCATCTGCCAGATGCCGAGCACCACCGCTGGCGAGATGATCCGAGATGCGATCCCGGTTGTCAAGACCCGCCCCAAAAGATCCATCATCATTGGGAATACGCGAAGTAGTACGATGCCGGCAGCGACGAGGAACAGGGCGGGAACCGCCAAGATTACCTGGTTCACCGTATTTTCGCCGAAGAGATTGGTTGCTACGAATGAGCCTTGGCGAGTCAGTTGCCAGAAGAGGAATAGTACGACTGCGAGGAAGCCAAGATCGAGGTAGTAACGCTGGATGAACGCGAGTCGTTGTGGTCTTGTGCGACCGGCGCGCTCGGTTAGGACCCCTTGTTGGGTGACGCGCATTGCGGGAATCATCAGCGCGATGACGATCATGACTGCACCAATTCCCGCCATCACGTAGACGCTCCGCGTCAGATTTACGGGTAATGCCTCGCCGCCGTTGAGTTCACCGAAGAAGGGCAAAGTGCCCAAGAATGAGACGCCCCAAGTAGCTAGGAAGGGTCCAGCCACGATGGCGAAAGCGGCGATGATGAACGTTTCCACGGCGAACATCAATAAAAGCTGTCGGGACGTGGTGCCGCGACCTCTGAGCAGCGCAACGTCTGCTGATTGGGCTTCGATGAGGAGCCCGGCGAGCGTTGCGGTGTAGTAAACGACGACTAGGACGATGAGGATGAGTACGATGAACATCGGCAGACGATTGAAGAACAGTTCAACCTCGTAACGGAGGAGTGTCTTGTCGAGTTCGGTATCGAGAACGAAGCCGTCTACCTGCGAGCGGAGTTCATTTGCGGTTAGTTCGAGCGTTTGGCGGATTAGTTGAGTGTCGGTAGCGTGAATTGAGGTCGGCTCAACGTCTAGGAACCATGCATACTCGGCTCCCATGTTCGGGAAGTAGACGCCCAAAGCTTCGAGCATCGATTGCTGCGGCAACACGAACTGCGCAATCTGCAACGTGTTGCTGCGAGAGCCGAATGCTTGGTCGAATATGCGCCATTCGGGAGCGTCTGGATGTGTCCGCCGATAAATGCCGGTCAGTCGGACATTGACGTTGATTTGTTCCTCGTCCCAGTGTGGACGAGCTGGTATTACGTCGCCCAGATGCAATCCGAATTCTTCGACCGATTCTTCGTCTAGCAGAGCTTCAACGGTTAGGTCAGAGCCGGGCGAAGGCTGGGCATCGATCTCCGGGTAACGACCCTCTACAACGTCGATGACGTGTTGACCATCAGGCACGGTCATACATTGAATTCGACGGCAATCGCACTCGATAAGGGGCTGTTCATCTGAGGTGAATGCATCCGGCTCCGCGACGGTTGGCCGACATGGACATTCGCCCAAGGGGACGAGCTCCGGCGGTTCATCGACGAAGAAGGTCCAACTTCGCATCGCGCGTTCGTAATCGGTGGTAAACTGCCCCATTCGCCCGAGCAACAACGACTCCATAGAGCTGGTGATTTCGGCGTGTGATTCGTTGTTGATCGGCGTCTGATCGGCTTCGATCAGGATGTCTAGGTCAGATGGGTTCTGGTCTGCCAACTCCTTCTGGAGGGCGATGTCCCGCAGCGACTCGAAGTAGACAACGGTCGCGGACATAATCGTTCCGGCGAGGACAGAGCCGATGATGACAGCGGAGAGCAATCGCCAGTTGGCGATTGTCCGTTTGAGCATGAGCTGTACCGTGTTGCGCATCGTCGAGGTGTCAGTTGGCGTCTCGTGTGAGTTCGTGGATGGGCAATAAACGGTACTGCCGCATGATGCGGTATACGGCGATCAGTGTCGATCCAATAATCACGGTCGCGAGCGCGGCGACCGGTATCCAATTGGTCTGCATCACAAACGGCGGTAGCAGTTCTCCGCCAGACTGGGTGAATGTCAGACTACTCACAGCGATTCGGCTTACATACCAACCGCTGACGACACCGATCCCGATGCCGAGTAGCGCGACCAACGCGTGTTCGATCATTACCAACCGGCCGAACGACGTTGTTTTCATGCCCATTGCTGACAGGAGCGCCGATTCCCGGCGGGTTCGGACTTCGTGGGCGGCAAGATAGGTTAGATACCCGAACGCCGCGGCGATGCCGGCCATAACGATTGAGACGATGCTGATGCCACGCCATCCGGCTACCACCAGCGGATCGACGGTCGATGCCTCCAATAGAGACGCTCGATCGGTGTAAGTGCTGAAACCCAATAGGTCACGCATCTCACGGAGCACGGAGTCGTGCATGTCGGGATCGATGGATACGAAGACCTCGTTGGCACGTTGAGCGGTCAGGCCTCGCAATTCGAGGAAGTCTATCGTCGAGTCGACATTGGCGACTAGGAACGGCGCTCGGTCCGGATCTAAGGTCGGGAAAAACGCGACGGTGTCTTTGATTTCGACGGGGACGTATCCGCCATTGATCTGAACGATGAACTGTGAGCCGACACCGGTGTTGGTTTGGAATTGGAAGACGTCGCTGGCGATGACCGGCAGTGGCTCGCCAGTCGCGGTGCGATAGATGCCACGGACGCCTTGATCGTTGCCCCGGTCCATTTCGACTCGGGCAACGGAAGCACCGGCGTCGCCCGGGACTTCAACCGTGAGCCCCGGCGGTTCGTCGTCGATGCCAAAGATGACATCGAGGCCGTTTGATGTCGGCATGCCCGTCCACTCGCCGAATTGATCGAAGTCGACGAGGACGGTGCGTTCACCAAGGCTGTTTTCGGCGTAGACATCGTCGAAGTACGCGACCGTCGGTACCGCGCCGTCGGGCCCTGCTTGCATGAAGGTCTGCACCGAAACTAGCTCCGCCGAATTTGTGAGAGGACTAGACATTTCGGCTGTCTGATGGGTCCATTCGCTTTCGATCTGACCCAGAGTAACGGTGCGCGAACGCCCCTTAGCATCTTTGATCACTAACCACAGGAAGAGGTTTTCGACCCGGGGCTCCGACTTCGCCCACGTTCCAAGTTTGATCGTATCGGCGGGTAGATGGATCGGTTCAGGTTTCACGTCAACGGCGATCTTGGATGTCAGTTCTTGGAACTCGGTTTCTGAGAAATCATCCCGGAACCACGCGGTTTCGGCGAAACGATGGGAGTCGACGGCGAGTAAGTTGAATGGAAAACCCAGAGACGTGGTGCCGAATCGACCGGAAGCGCGAAATGCCTCCGTGGCGTTGATCACGCCGTCGATTTCCCGCGACTGCGCGACCACTTCTGAACTTGGTGCCGTATTAGGAATAAACCGGAAATCGGCACCGGATTCGTAAAGAATCTGCTCTTCTGTGCTGCGGGCCAATGTGGATGCGAGCGTACCCGACACAACGCCGAGCCCGGAGACCAAAACCAACAGCAGCACAGGCCACACGTACCAGTATGGGCTGCGACGCAATCGCCACAGGCCGAGAGTGACTTCAACCGATGGCAAGCGTGCGCCAATAATCGCGACAATTTGCGCCAATATCGGGAAGAGCCGCATGAACAACAATGACACGACCAACAGGAATATCGCGGGTGAAAAGAGCAGCGTGATATCCGCCGAATTTTCGCCTTCGCGCGTCGATGCGATGACCGAGCCGCGGGTGGTGAGTTCCCACCAGACCAGCGAACCGATTACCAGGAAGATGAGATCGAGGTAATAGCGCTGGAAGAATGGAGGTTGATCGGGTCTTGCTTCGGATTGAAATTGGTCGATGATCCCGCGTCGGGTTCCCAATATGGCGGGCAGCAGCAAGATGGCGAAAACGGCGATCCCGGCGCCGATTGACCAGATCCACGATTGCCATGCGAACTCGACGCTCAGGAATAGCGAATCAGAGACGCTACGATAAGCAGGAAGTAGACCGAGTGTCGCGACTAGTCCGATGCCGATGAGTGGCGCGATGAGGGCCGGTACCCCGGCGATGATGACGCTTTCGATAGCGTATGAACGAATGACTTGGAGGACGGTGATGCCGCGGCTCCGAAGCCTAGATGTTTCGGGCGCTCGGCGCCTTGCGATGATGCCGGCGACCATGAACAGGTAGTAAGCGATCGATGTGATAGCCAGCGCGGCCAGTAGCAACATTGGAATGCGGGCAAATAACATCCGGCGCTGCAAGGATTGGAGCCGCGTTTCGAGGACTGTCAACACGTCGGCGCGCGTGATTTCAATAGCGATTCGGTCTTCAAAATCCGTCAACCGCTCGATCGCTTCATTGAGCGTCAACTCCTTGAAATAATCGCTGTTTACAAAAAGATGCCACCCAAAGTTGGCGGGAAGCCCAGCATTGGCCTCAGCGATGGTGTCCAACATGACAGACGGCTCGATGAGCAGCACAATCGGGCTTTCGCGCCCATCAACAATCGGCAACGGACGCACGATCGGATCAGACAGCCCGACCCAAAATTCGTCTGATGCGTCGGAGACCGTGAATATGCCCGTGATATGGACTTTGACCAGCCCGATGCCCCGCACCTCTGGCACAGTGTCGATTACGTCCCCGACGCGGATGTCGAACCGTGAAGCGCGGTCCCAAACCAACGCTGCTTCGACCGTCGGTATACCGTCTTCGTAGTACACGTGACCGGAGGGCGCCTGACCAACGATGTAAACGATGCGCTCATTAACGCCGGTGACCGACAGAAACATTGCGCGCGACGCTTCGTTATGCCTTCTGAGCCCTTCGCCTTCTTTGCCCCAGTTAGCTCGACGAGTTTTGATGAGCGCGGTGCTGCCGGTGATGGCACCGTCAAGGTATTCCTCTTGTGCGGCCGCGATGACTTCGTTGGCTTCAACGGATTTACCTGCCTCGAGCGGTAGCCAAGACGTGTTTATTTGAAGATGCTGGTACGTCGTGCTAACGGATTCGATGGTGTCCTCAACACCGGCCTGTTCCAAGGTGCGAAGATAAACTGGAGCGCCGGCTATCACCGTTGCCGTAATTAGAGAACCAACAAACGCCCCGATCAGAAGAGTCGCTTCACCCGAAACCCTGCGTAGTGTGAACCTGACGAAATTCAGCGGGAATTCCCTCCAGACCCAGAACGGGGCTGCCAACGCTCAAGGCTTCGGTGATCGGATATCAAATTTGGTCGTAACTGCGATGGTTGGACGAGATTGCGAGGTGCAACACATCATTTTAACGGTTTGACGCGCGTTTCATTCTCGACATGCGCGAAGGTCGACGATGAAAGAGATACGTAATTTTCTGCATCCGGGATTTAGTTTTTCTGTAACTCAACTCAATCGGGGCTGGAATGTGCAGCGAGTATAATCCGAATCAGGCATCTTCTTCCACTTACGCAAGCGATTCGGAGGGAGGCAGTGAGATTGAAAGATCGCATCAAGTCGAGGGCGGTGTGGATGGTGAGCGGGGCATTGTTGATCGCCCTCGTTGCATCTGGTTGTGATACATCCCCCATTGCGGAGGACGGTACAGTCGTCGTTAAAACCGAACCTGCGCCTGCCACCCACATCGCCGAACCGTGGGTCCCCCAAGTGGTTGAAGCGACCATTCCATCGATCGTCCAAATCTCAATTCGCCGCGGTGACGGAATCGGCAGTGGAACTGGCATCGTGCTCGGATCCGATGGCACGATCATTACCAACTGGCACATCGTCGAGGGTGCCGACGCTATCAGTGTGATTCTTGCTTCTGGCGAAGAATTAGGCGCGTCTTTAATGCGAGAAGACCGTTTGCTCGACATTGCGGTGCTTGCCGTGAATTCCAGTGAACTCGTTCCGGCGGATTTCGGAGATTCTGATGCGTTGCGGGTCGGTGAAGATGTGGTCGCAATCGGTCACGCGTTTGGGCTGAGCGGCGGGCCGAGTGTTAGTCGGGGTGTCATCAGCGCGTTGGATCGTACAGTCGCAGACCCGAATGGCAACATTTTTGAGGGTTTGATACAGACCGACGCGGCGATCAATGTGGGCAGCAGTGGCGGCGCTTTGGTTAATTCGGCCGGCGAGGTGGTGGGGCTAAACGTGGGAACCATTGATGTCGGGCAAGGCGCTAATTTCGCGCTCGAAATCAATACGGTCTTGGAGGGCGCCAACCGATTAGTCGTATTGGGTGAACGGCAAGAGCCTGGGTATCTCGGGGTTGGCGGGGTTGATGTGACACCTTACCTCGCATTCCAGAGAGCGTTACCGGTGAGTGAGGGTTTAGGTGTGCGATATGTGGACCCCGATTCGCCGGCCGCAGCCGATTTCAAAGTGGACGACATCATCGTAAACATCGACAACACTCCGATTCGCGGGATCACAGATTTCACGGAATTCTTACGCACGCACCCCGACGGTACCGAAGTCGTTGTGACAACGGTGCGAGGTGCCGGCGATACTGCCGAGATAATGGAGATTCCGGTAACTCTCGGTTCGCCAGGCGCGTGACGCTGAGTTCGTGACCGTGGGCGCGCAAGGCTTCGCGCCTGAACCCTCCAGTCGGAACTCTCACTCCGTACAATTGCTCCTGAGCGATTGCGAGAAGACCCAATCGAGAATCCCGGGAGCAATGAAGATGACAGGTTCAGAGCGTGAGTTGAGCGGCAAAGTAGCGATCGTAACTGGCGCCGGCAGGTTGCGAGGCATCGGGCGTGCCACGGCAAATGTCCTGGCCCGCATGGGTGCCGATGTGGTAGTCACGGGAACCGGACGCGACCCCTCCACGTTTCCACCGGACGAAAAGGAAGCCGGTTGGCGCGACATCGAATCTACCGCCGATGAGGTGCGTGCTTTTGGCGTGAAGGCCAAGACGGTCGTGATGGACGTTATAAGAGCGGATCAGGTACAGGCTCTGGTCGACGATACCGCAACAGAGTTGGGCAGCGTCGATATCGTCATCAATAACGCGGCGGCTCCTTACGGTGAAGATCGGGTACCGGTTATTGACGTCGCGGAGAATGTGTTCAAGAAGGTTTTGGATGTGAAGGTGGTCGGCACCTATCTTTGCTCAAAGGCCGCGGCAATACAAATGATCAAACAAGGCAACGGAGGACGTATCGTCAATATCTCTTCCACCGCCGGGAAACGCGGCACAGCCCGCATGGCAGCCTACAATGCGGCCAATTTCGCGGTCGATGGATTCACTCAAGCTCTCGCCAAGGAACTTGCAGAACACGAGATAACTGCCAACTGTGTCTGTCCTGGGATGACTGAAACAGCTCGATTGGACCCTGTGGGTCGGGGCGACGAGTGGTTGAGTCGCGCCGCCCAAGTGCCGATGGGACGTCCCGCGGAGGACATAGAAGTGGGCGAGTTGATCGGATTCCTTTGCAGTCCTCGCGCGGGCTACATCACTGGTCAGGCCATCAACATCAACGGCGGAACTGTAACCGAGCGGTAATCGAAGTACGCGTCATTTAGTCAAAAAACCCGCGTAGGCTCTCGCTACGAGTCGGGTGTCGCAGTTTGCGCAAGGCTTTGGCTTCGATCTGACGCACGCGTTCGCGAGTGACACCAAAATACCGACCTACCTCCTCAAGGGTCTTAGACCTACCGTCCTTCATGCCGAAACGTTGTTCGATCACCTGCTTTTCGCGGACCTCTAATGTATCGAGCACCGTCACGATGCTCTCCTTCATCAGGTTGTTCGAAGCTTCTTCGATTGGACCATCGGTGTTAGTTTCCGGTATGAAATCGCCAAGCGTGGAGTCCTCTTCATCGCCAATCGGGGTTTCCAACGAAACCGGCTGGAGGGATATCTTCAGGGTGTCCCTCACTTTTTGTGGCGTCGTATCCATGTGGACCGCGATCTCTTCAGGCGTCGGTTCACGACCATATTCCTGGACCAAGCGTCGGCTGATTCGAAGGAGCTTGTTGATCGTCTCGACCATGTGGACTGGGATGCGAATTGTCCGAGCCTGATCGGCGATGGAACGAGTGATCGCCTGCCTTATCCACCAAGTCGCATACGTCGAGAACTTGTAGCCGCGGCGGTAATCGAATTTCTCAACCGCCCGAATCAAGCCGATGTTGCCTTCTTGGACCAGATCCAAGAGGTTCATCCCGCGACCCATGTATTTCTTGGCTACTGACACCACCAGGCGCAGATTAGCTTTGGTGATGTGAATATCCGATGCTGTACCTCGGTTGCGTATCGTGGTTAGATGAGCATCGAGTAACGGGCCGTAGTAGAAGAGTTTCTGGATCGCATCGCTGTCGAGCGCGTCTTCGAGGTCGAAAAGTTGGGGATTGCACTCGATCGCATCCGGCGTCTCGTTAGCAATCAACAACGACAGGAGCGATAGATTGCGGATCGCGTCTTTCGATTCGTCATCGCTGCAATCGAGATGGTTAGCCAAATACCGAATCTTGTCTTCCGAGTAAGGTTCATCGAGGCATTTTCGCACGAGCGGCGACATCAGCATGTCGGCGAGATGCGTAGTTGCGAATGGGTCGGCCACCGCGAGCAACTTTTCCGCCAAGCTCTCGGAGCACTTCAAGCCATCTCGTAAGGCTTTCACGCGATCGGCAAGAGAAGTCTCGCGCCAGACGTCAAATATCTTCTTGCCGACGAGCGAAAGGTCGGTGTGTCCGAAGTTGGGTGCTAACTCCTTGATGATCTCCAATGCTTCGTTTCGAGTACCGCCCATCGCTCGGCGGATCGGCGTCGCGGACGTCACGCGGTACGGATCGGCAACGATTTCTAGGAGTCTCGGTTGGGTTAGGACTTCGGATATGGGCACGTCTTCGATCCGCGCCATGAGGTCCTCAACGATCTTCGCCGATGGAGGATCGCAGTCTAATGCTTCTCTGATCGCGTCAGTTGTCGCAATCTCCGAGAGGTCTTCGAACTTTGTACGAGCTTCCGGAGTGTTGACCTTTCGGAAAATGTCTTCGGGCAGTCTAGTCAAGTCCCTGATGATCTCGACCGCTTCGTCTTGCGAGCAGTTGAAGATATCAGATATGTATTTGACGTCTCTGATCCGGTAGGGATTCTTGAGTGCTTGATTGATCACTCCGAAGGTTTCGGATATTCCCTCGTTGCAAAAACCCGAGTAGATAACCATCGCCTTGGCGGGGATCTGCATCCGTGAAAGTCTTTTCAACGCTTCGATCGTGATCTCGGTCGCCGAAGGTTTGGTTTCGTGTACCGCGAGGAAGTCCGTTTCGATGCCTGCCGCGATTCGCCTCAGTTCGAGGTTGCGCGCCAATTCGCGTTCTTCCTGCGCTGTCAATAACTCAACTCGCCCGATCTCGCGCAGATACATCCGTACTGGATCATCGGTGAGGTCAGTATCGACGGCCACGTTTTCCAAAGTGACGACCTCAGCGCGCTGTTTGGCGCCGGCGGCGGATCCATCCCAGTTGTCAAGATCCGAAATCGTGCTTGATGGCGGCGCTGGGGACAAGATCATGGTCGCCCGGTTGTCTTTGCTGGCGAATCCTTCGCTTTCGTCATCACCGCCCAGCATGCCGAAAGTCAAGGTCGCGCCGGCGACTTCGACCTCTTCATCATCGTCGTCGTCGTCACCGTCATCCGACGCGACGTTTTCTTCGTCGTCCTCGTCGTTTTCGAGTGCGGCGCCACCAGACAATGGCCGCAGCGCCTTTGATCGGCGCGTGGTGCTTGGCACGTTTTTGGAAAATGCAGGATCGGTGTCGACTTCGTCGTCCGACTCCACAACCGTTGCTTCGGTTGCTGTCTCGTGTTCTAGCTCGTCGCTCTCATAAAACAAGTTGAGCGCCTCCTAGTAGATTGACTCCGCATTTTGCGGCGTCACCAGTTCCCTGATCTCGCGGTTGATTTCGACCGCTTTGACCATATCCTCATCACGGATCATGTTCCCGTTTTCTTTGGCCAGCTGCACCTCTTTCTTCTTGTTGCGCGTCAGGTATTCGCGCCGCGTTCGTTTCGCACAGTTCTCGGCGATCTGAATTATCGCCGCCTGGTCGTCTTCCCATTCGTCGGATGGCGCAAGCGACGCAGCACGCAATCGATTCACGAGATCCAGCGCTTCAGCATCGCCTTGGATTATTGAGACGCATCCTTCGACGTTGCCCGTGTCTTTTAGGTTCTCGAAAACACGCATCCGGACAGGATCGGTGAAGTGGTACGGTTCGACCGTCGCGTGGTCAATGGCGTACTCGTGCTGGACCATGCATGCCAAAAGGTCGATCTCCCAACTGGCTTGAACCGTAATGGCAGGTATTCCTGGCTGCACATCCGCGGAACGTCGAGTTCGTTGTTGGCGGGGGGTACGCGTATCGCGTGGTTCGTTGCTCGTTTGTAACCGCGCCGATCTCTTGCGCGTCAACACGTTCGTGATGTTTTCGACATCGACTCCCAAGCGATCACCGAGGTCGGTTATTTTTCGTTGTTCTCGGATCGTGTGCGGAGGGATGCTGTCGAAGAACGGCTCAATCTCGACCAACGCGGCGTCGAGGCCGCTGTCGCTCGATGTGTCGTGGCTACTGATGCTGGCGCGGATAACGAAATCCATGATTTCGTCGGCTTGGTCTATCGACGCGACCCATTCGGCGCTGCTGTTGCGTATGGCTTCATCGGGATCTTTAGGTTCGCCGTGGTCCGAAACCACTGGTCCCGCGACGCGAATGTCGATGGGAGATCGCCGAGTGTAGGATCGGCTTGCGGAATAGCGTCCGAATTCCGCGATGGCTGTCTGCAGACCTCTCAGAGTCGCGGCCTGACCTGCTTCGTCGGCATCTAGACAGAGAATCACCGTTGATGGGTTGTTGTCGGCGTCATCAGGCAACACCGTCGAAACGGATTGAAGCTGTTGAGATGTGACTGCGGTGCCCATGCACGCCACGACATTTTTGAAGCCCCGTTCTTGGGCCGCGATTACATCCATATAACCTTCGACCACGATTGCCTTGCCGGATGCTCGGATGGCATCTATTGCCCAGTGCAGTCCGTACAGCAGCTTCGACTTGCTAAAGATCGATGTTTCGTGGGTGTTGAGATATTTCGGTTGAGCATCGCCCATCGCGCGGGCGCCGAATCCGACGATGTTGCCGCGTTGGTCTCGGATCGAGATCGTGATGCGGTCGGTGAACATGTCTCGCCATGCGTCATCGTTGCCTTTGACCACTAAGCCCGCTTGGACAACCGCTTGACTGTCGGCCCCAATTGACTTCAGATAGGGAAGCAGGGAGTTGACACCGCTAGGTGCGAACCCGATCCCTCGGGCGCGTGCAACAGGCGCGTTGATGCCACGAGATTCAAGATACGCCAACGCTTCAGCGCCCGGCGAACCTTCTAGTTGTCTCGTGAAAAACTGTTCCGCAATTGAGTTGATTTCGTGGAGGGCGGAAGATCTCGTTCGGCGACGATTGTCGCGATCCTCGTTACGAAATTCGGTGTCAATCCCAGCCTTGCGCGCGAGCTTCTCCAAAGCCTCTTTGAATTCGATGCCGTCCTGGCGCATAACGAACTCGAACATGTCGCCACCGACGCCGCACGCTCCCCAACATCGCCATGCTCCGTGCTCTGGGGAGATGCTGAAGGAAGGGGTTCGTTCCTCATGGAACGGGCAGAGAGCTTTGGGCGAGCGAGACGACGGATTGTCGAGGGCAAGATAGTCAGACACAACATCAACGATGGTCAGTCTAGCTTTGACTTCGTCGACTAAGGTCATCTGCTCTCCCTTCCAGTATTCAACTGGCTGCCGACACCGACCACGTCCCACTTCACGGAATATCGAGTTATCTTCGTATCCTGATACGCCCGAAAACCTTGGGACGTACGGAAGTATAAACGAGATTCTTGCGAATGCAAACACTCCGCGGCATTCGCGCCTAAACGGCCCTGCGTCCTTGTTGGTGTCGGGTCTCAATGGTGCAGTGGGACCGAGATTCGGCCTTGATACAGCCCTTCGGTACTGCCCGGAGATATGCGTTCAAGCGCCATCACGGCGAACGAATCGGTCATTCCGCTAACGAAATCCGCGGCCGCGTATTCCGGCTCGATCGAGATCACTCGCATCCATCCAGGAACCTCGTCCAAATGAACGCTGTAGTAGTCGTGGAGCAACTCGACGGCATTGCGCGCACGGACTCCCTCGGGAGAAGCCGAAGCCGGGTGGTAGACACGCTCGAACATGAAGTTGCGGAGTTTCGTCGTGACGTCTCCCATGGCGTCAGTCATCCTGATCCATGGCTGAATGTTCTGGTCGCCGCCGGCGCTGGCGCAATCCCAAGAAGCGTCGATTACGTCGCATACCATGGCGTTGAGCCGCGTGGAATGAGCATCTCCTAGAGCATCACGGATCTCGGTCGGCACATCCTTCGTTTCGAGCGTGCCGTCTCTTTCAGCGTCGGCGAGATCGTGGGCCAAATACGCGATGGCGTCAGAGATACGCACGATCTGCGCCTCCAGTGACATACCCTCGACTGCATCAGCGGCGATGAACTTGCCTTCGGGTTTGGAGTGTCTTTTTACCGCCTCCACGACAGCGTCTGTGAGGTTCAGGCCTTCGCCGTGTTTTTCGAGGATTGTGAGCGTCCGAACCCCTTGTGCGGCATGAGTAAAACCGTTAGGCAATCTTTCGTTCAGAACGCGTTCGCCGATGTGTCCAAAGGGTGTATGCCCGACATCGTGTGCGAGAGCAGCGGCCTCAACGAGGTCTTCGTTGAGGTTTAGCGCCCGGGCGATGGTCCGTCCTACTTGCGATACCTGCAAGACGTGAGTCATGCGCGTTGTGAAGTGATCGCCTTGCGGGTTCACTAACACTTGGCTCTTGTGTTTCAGGCGTCTGAAGGAGTTGGAGTGAACGACGCGGTCGCGGTCGCGTTGGAAGGCCGCCCGAATCGGCGAAGGTTCTTCGTCACGTTGACGAATGGCGAACTTTGACCAGGTCGCATACGGCGACAACGCCTCTTCGCGTTGTTCGATGCGTTCTCGGACTGATGAATGTGTCGCGTTGATCTCTTCGCTCATGCGACCGTGACGGTTTTGGCCAAATTACGAGGTCGGTCGGGATCGATGCCACGCGCTAACGCCGTGTAATACGCCAACTGCTGCAATGGAATCGTCATCAGGAACGGGAAATGTTCCTCATCATCTGATGCGATAGGAATCATACGGTCGGCTAATTCCTCGACTTCGAAATCCATTTCGTGAGCAATCGCTATCACCTCACCACCCCGACTCTGCACTTCGTAGATGCTTGTCAACATCTTCGTCCTCAACTCACCATTCTTCGGAATCAGCACAATGGTCGGCGTGGCAGGTTCGATGAGCGCATTGATTCCGTGCTTCATTTCAGAGGCTGAACACCCCTCGGCGTGAACGTACGCCGTCTCCTTCATCTTCAACGCACCTTCCAGAGCAATTGGAAAAAGGTCGCCACGCCCGAGCATTAGCAAGTTGTCAACATCTTTGAAACGGTCTAAGGCAAGCTCTTCGACGTCAGATTCTTGTCCAATCGTGCGGTTAATCGCACGCGGCAACGCGACGATCGATTCGATCTGCCGTACGAACTCCAATTGACTGAGCTTTCCTCTGTCGTTTCCGATTTGAAGCCCCATCATGTAGAGCACCAGCATGCTGTTGATAAACGTCTTCGTGGATGGAACGGCAACCTCCGCGCCGGCGCCGATGTCGATCGCGAAATCAGCCATCCGCGTCGCTTCGCTGTGGGCGCTTGCGGTTACGACACAGACTGCGCTTCCCTTACGTTTCGCCGTTTCGATCGCGGTCAGCGTGTCGTACGTTTCACCAGACTGGGTTACCGCGATCAAAAGGTCGCGCCGACCCATGACCGGTTCGCGATCCGCCAATTCACCGGCATATTCAACGGTCGTAGGTATCTGAGCCAATCGCTCAATCCAACGGGAACCCGCCATGGCGGCGAAATGTGAGGTGCCCATGCCCGCGAGGATGATGCGATCGAGTTCGTTCGGGATACGATCAATCTCTGGGATATCGATGCGCGGTTTACTGAAATCTATCCGCCCCCTCATCGCGCCCTGGACCGCGGCAGCTTGCTCCGATATCTCCTTCCGCATGAAATGTTCGTATTCGCCGATTTCTGTGATGCGGTTATCTGGTTTCAACGGAACTTGCGCTTTGACAACCGTCGCTCCGATCACATCGGCAATCTCAGCGCGGTCCCGAGTGATGCGGACGGCTTCGCAATGGTCGATGTGGGTTACCGCGGTAACTTCGGCCGGCATCGCCATGGTGTTGCTCGCCAATACTCGTGCGCCGTTGGCCTCGCCAAGTATCAAGCTCCCCGCGTAACCGATCCGAATTCCAACGATTGCATCCGGTTCGCTTGAAGAGATGGCGAGAATGACGGACAATCCTTCGAGCTCATTTCCCGCTCTTTGGGTTGCCTCCAAAAGCGAAGCACCATCATCCATGTGACGCGCGATCATGTGCGCGATCGCCTCCGAATCGGTCTCTGAATTGAACTCGATTCCGGCGGTGGTTAGGCTGCGCCGCAATGTGGCGTGGTTTTCGATTATTCCGTTGTGAGCGATTGCGACTTTGCCATCGTAGCTCACGTGCGGATGCGCGTTGACGTCAGTTGGCGAGCCGTGGGTCGCCCAACGTGTGTGGGCTATCCCAGTGGTCGCTTGCCCGAACTGTCCATTAATCGTCTCTTCGAGAGCCGAGACGCGGCCAGCGCGCTTGATTGTGGTGATGCCATGGCCATTGATCGCGGCGATCCCGGCGCTGTCGTATCCACGGTACTCCAGATTGTTCAGCGCCCGGAGCAGGAAAGTCTTTGCGTCGCCGTAACCGGCGTACCCTACGATGCCACACATATCAGATTTACGCCGACTCGCTGCCCGACGGCACCGAATATTCCGTCTGGTTTCCCGCGTGGTTTGAATTCAATGGTGGTGGAGAGGCAACAGTACTGGTCATTTCGAAACTTGCCGGGATTTGGTCGGCATAAACGCCACGACGGTCTTCCGGCAACCCCAACGCCAATCTGGACATCAACTCGACGGTAGCGCGCTCAAGATCGGGACGACTAGAAACATCACCGTTGATTTTGAACGGTTCTCCGATCGACATCCTGATCTTGGCGATAGGCATAAGCACCTTGAGGATATTTTGCAAGTTATCAGTTCCGTAAAAACTGATTGGAACCAAAGTCGCACCAGTTTGTGCAGCGACAAGCGAGGTGCCGATCTGCCCAACCTTCAACCCTTGTAGGTTACGGCTGCGGGTGCCTTCTGGGAACATGACGACCGCTCGACCATCATCGAGCATGGCGCGAACCCATCGCAGTGCTCGCAAATCTGCTGAATACCGACTCACCGGATATGCGCCCCATCCCTTGAGGAGGAATGTATTGAGCGGGTTGTTGAACAGTTCACGCTTGGCGAGGAATAGAACGCGACGTGGTAGAACCGAGGCAACAATCGGCGGATCGAGATTGGACAGGTGGTTGCAGTAGTAGATTACGGGGCCACCGACAGTCAATCGGTCACGGTTTTCGATTTGCAGGTCGGCAAACATACCCAACGTCCCTCGGAACGCGGTGTTACAAACCGGGAAGAACCATTGCCGGTTGGGCTTCATGCCGTGCGCTTCCCTGTCATTCCTAGATTGCCGGTTCGATTCAACTTAGTGGAGATGTACGAGAGTACCTTTTCGACTACCTCGTCTGCGGTCAAGTCGTCAGTAGCAATGACTATCGCATCGTCCGCTGGTCGCAACGCAGAATCGACCCGATTGGTATCGAATTCACTTCGCCTTTTGATCGAACTTAACACCACTTCGTAGCGATGACCTTCAGAGTTGCCGGAGGTGTCCCGGGTCCGGCGCGCGGCTCGCGTTGCTACCGAGGCATTTAGGTAGATCTTCACTGGTGCGTTTACCAACACGACGGTTCCTATGTCTTGGCCAGCCATAACCGTCGACCGTTGAGATGCAATCTCGCGCTGTTTTCGAACGAGGGCACGGCGCACCTGGGGCACGGCGGCAACTTGAGACACGTCGCGGTTAATGTCTTCCGAATGCAACCGGTTCGAGATGTCACGGTCATTCACCATCAATCGCCATGAACTTTCCGGCCCTTGATGCACAGAGAAACTGGTCGCTTCGGCCAACACACCTAGCGCATCGGAATCATCAAGAGAAAGTGAGTTCTCGAGCGCCAAGTAGGTCATCGCGCGGTACATCAGACCTGTGTCGAGGAAATCGCAGGCCAATCGATCGGCGAGCATCGTTCCCACAGTCGATTTGCCGGATGCAGGTGTACCGTCTAGTGCGATCTGTATGGGCGCGGCTTTCTGGTTGAGGTTCATGAATAGTAGGCGGAGCCTTGAGGACCGGACATTGCAACACAACTCGCATCAATCGGAAAGGTTTTCGATCCGCTTCGAAACTAATATTCGATTATAGACAGCAGGGCTCAACGCTTGTGTTCACGGTCGCCTTGGGCTCGGTATTGAGCTCGAGTTGTTTCAGGTCGAAAAGGTAAGGACGAATCTGCGTTGCTACGTCGCGCGCTGACTAATCGATGAGCGGTCTAGACGGCATATTCATCCTCACAATCGCGCTGTTGGCTTATTGGGGGTTCAAGACCGGGGTCATAGGCACCGCGATCTGGCTCGTCGCGGCCTACTGCACGATCGCACTCGGTTCGCAAATCGTCAGCCGCATCATTCCCCTTCTCGGTCTGGCTGAAAATTACGTCTCGATCGTTACTTCTTTTTGTTACGTGCTCTTTTCAGCGGCGATATTCACGATTGCTCGTTGGTTTTCGATGTCGGTTCGCGCATTCATCAAAGTCACTCCTTTGAAATGGGTGAACGACATCGGCGGCGCGGTCCTAGGAGGTGTTCTGGGCCTATTCGCAGTCGCGGCGATAATCGCGGCGGTGGCGATCTTCACCTACGTGATACCCGAAGGAGCAGTGGATTTCGGCGGCGCTTCTTACTCGGTCTCTTACTCGCAGATTTACCTCAACGACAACCCGCGCTCGTGGCTCGATGAACAGCTCACGAATTCGTTGTTCGTCGAGGCGTTTTCAAACCTCCGCGGTGCGATCGTGCCCATTGCCCCACGCGAAATCGGATTGGCAATTGAGGTGCTGTTCGCCAGAGTCGAGTGACCGCCCAAACGCTCGATGACGGGATCAGATTCGAAATGTTCGCTCGTCGCAACATTGGCGGCTATAGAATGGGAACCGTGACTGATCACGCGTTAATTCTGATACGTTCTCGGGTATTGGTGCTTAACCAGAACTATCAGCCGCTGAACATCTGCGATGTGCGCCGCGCTGTTTCGCTACTTGGAAAAGGTAAAGCTGAAACGGTTCAATACGGTGTCGAATACATCCATACAGTCTCCCGGATGTTTGAACGACCTGAGGTGATCCGCCTCGTTTACATGGTTCGCAAACCCCTGCATCGTCGCAAGCTCTCGCGCCGGGAAGTGTTCCAGCGCGACGGCTACGCATGCCAGTACTGCGGCCAACGCCGTTCTGAAATGACATTGGATCACGTCGTGCCGCGCTGCAAAGGCGGCCAGCACACTTGGGAAAATGTCGTGACTGCTTGTCAACGTTGCAACCATCGCAAGGCGGGCTATACGCCTCGCGAAGCGGGAATGACGTTGCGGATGGAACCGCGCGAACCGCGACCGAACCCGTATGCGGGTTTCAGTGCCGACCGCGTCGATCCGGCATGGTTGCCATTCATGCCGTGGCTGGCGAAACAGCCTTTGCCGACGGCTTTGCGGACCGTAGGGGGGTGAGCACAATCCATACGTCCGCCGCGTCGTTAGTTTGGCGACGTTTAAGCGACGATCGGCAGACCAAGCATCATCCCAATATACGCGGTGCGTTGCTGGGCGGGGGATGTTGGAACGCGACGGTATGCCGGATTGGTGGATGTCCGGGCTTTTTGAATGGTCTTGTGTCGTCCCCCCGCCGTTGTTGGAGCGGGGGGTTGTATGACCATTGGGGATGAGGCTGTAACCAACAGGCTCGAGCCGCGAGGTTGCAACCAAGCGGCGAAGGTTCTGGGTTGGACGTGCTTCGCGGACAAAGCGCGGGTTGTTCGGCGCACTCAGACGAATACCGACTTCGCCTGCACGGTCTGCGACGGTGGTTAAGCCGCCTAGACTGATCACGGGTATGCATGCCCGCTCATGCCCTGGGCTACTGGTAGCAGCGTCTACCGATAGCCGTATTGTGCCTCCACGTACGGCCTGTGAGCCCTTGCTGTCGATGACAGTCGGTGCGTAAAGTCCGAGGTGCACACCCTTGGACGACTCAGCCTTAATGCGGCGGTAGCTTCTAGCACGGCCGGTTACCTCTATCGTTGTGGAGGGTTGCTGGGGAGCGCGTCGTTGATAGACAGTCGAAACGTTTCTCATTGCTTTGCTCCTTCCTTTTTCTCCACCGATTCGGGACCGGTTTGATTTTTTTTGCCCGGAGCCGTCGCCCCAGAACCTAATTAGTTAACAGTGTTAATTATTGTTGTTGCGGTTTGTTGTGTCAATTGTTGGCGTGGGAATTGTTATTTTGGGCAAAAACGGGGGCATTTTGAACTAGGATGCGAAGGATGGGGAAGGATTTGAAGGATTTTTGTTGTTGTTGCTTTGTTCTGTTTGTTGTGGGAGTCGAAAATCGTTGTTGGGGTACTTTTGGGAAACGGGGTGAACTATGATGTGAATGATTTGGAATGATGGAAATGACGGGGTGTTGTGGAAGGGAGGGGTTGATGGTTTGGGTGGTAGGGGCAGGTTTCAAACCTGCCCCTACGGGGCGGCAAAGGGGAGGGAAGTGGCGGGGGGTGTTACGGTGTTGTTTGGATTTTGATTTGTGGAGTCGATAGGAGACGACATGTTGCGACGGGGTTGGATTATTGGGTTTGGTGTGGGGCTCGCGGGTTTGTTTGCGGGTTTGATGATGGTTGGGTGCGGGGGTACGGAGACGGTGGTGCAGACGGTGGTTGTGGAGCGGGAGGTTGCGGTGGAGGTGGGTGTGCCGGAGACGGTGTTGGTTGAGGTGGAGAAACTGGTTGTGGAGACGGTGGTGGTGGAGCGTCCGGTTTTGGAGACGGTGGTTGTTGAGAAGGAGGTTGCGGTGGAGGTGGGTGTGCCGGAGACGGTGGTGGTTGAGGTGGAGAAGCTGGTTGTGGAGACGGTGGTGGTGGAGCGTCCGGTTTTGGAGACGGTGGTTGTTGAGAAGGAGGTTGTAGTTGAGTTGGTCAGGGAGGTAGAGGTTCCGGTGACACCGACAGCGACGCCCGAGCCGACAGCGACGCCGGTGCCAGATGGCGGACGCATCGCGTTCGTATCGAAGCGCGACGGGGATGATGAGATCTACGTGATGGACGCGGACGGTTCGGGCGTGGTGCGGCTGACGGACAACGACGTCTATGATGGGTACCCCGCCTGGTCTCCGGACGGCCGACGCATCGCGTTCCATTCGAATCGCGACGGGGATGATTATGAGTATGATATCTACGTGATGAACGCGGACGGTTCGGGTGTGGTGCGGCTGACGGACAACGACGTCTATGATGGGTACCCCGCCTGGTCTCCGGACGGCCGACGCATCGCGTTCCATTCGAATCGCGACGGGGACGATGTTGAGATCTACGTGATGGACGCGGACGGTTCGGGCGTGGTGCGGCTGACGGACGACGACGCTGTGTACCCCGCCTGGTCTCCGGACGGCCGACGCATCGCGTTCGTTTCGGATCGCGACGGGGATGATGATATCTACGTGATGAACGCGGACGGTTCGGGCGTGGTGCGGCTGACCGACAACGACGCTGATGATTTTAGCCCCGCCTGGTCTCCGGACGGCGGCCGCATCGCGTTCGTTTCGGATCGCGACGGGAATGAAGATATCTACGTGATGAACGCGGACGGTTCGGGCGTGGTGCGGCTGACGGACAACGACGGCTGGGATTTTGACCCCGCCTGGTCTCCGGACGGCCGACGCATCGCGTTCGCTTCGTATCGCGACGGGGATTGGGATATCTACGTGATGGACGCGGACGGTTCGGGCGTGGTGCAGTTGACGGACAACGACGACCAGGATTATGTCCCCGCCTGGTCTCCGGCGGTAGGGGATGCCGTGCCTGCGGAGCGGGCGTTCGAGGTGGAGCATGAGGTCTCGGCGACGGATGTTGAGGTTGGGGAGAGTTTTACGCTGAGGGTGAGGATGCACGGAGTTGCGGCGGGGGGCGAGCATGGCGGCGTTTCGGTGTCGTTCCCTTCGCTGACGCAATCTGGTGGTTCTGATGGCGGGCATTCTTCTTCGCTGGCGGATGTTGAGGTGGTGAGTTACACGACGGGGCTGTCGCAAGTGGCGTTTTTCCAACCGGGGGCGATGATCTATCACCGCGAGGGCAATCGACAGTTTGCGGCGGAGTACCTGCTGGTGGAGTCGGATGATGCTTCGTGGTCGACGTCGGATGATCGGACGCTGGTGCTGCGGATCACGCCGAAGCGTGCGGGGGAGTTCCCGATGCTGGTGCGCGGCTGGCTTTGCGCGGACGGATATACCGGCTGCACGCGCGAACCCTCGGAGTCCTCGGCGACGGATCAGCAGGGCTGGAGGGCTGAGGAGATGTCGGTAAACGTCGCACCGGCTGACACCGCCCCGGCATCCGGCCGCATCGCGTTCAGTACGGGTCGCGGTGCTGGTGGCGCAGATAGGGATATCTACGTGATGAACGCGGATGGTTCGGGCGTGGTGCGCCTGACGGACAACGACGCCGATGACGGGAGCCCCGCCTGGTCTCCGGACGGCCGACGCATCGCGTTCGATTCGAATCGCGACGGGGATTGGGAGATCTACGTGATGAACGCGGACGGTTCGGGTGTGGTGCGGCTGACGGACGACAGCAGGAGAGTCTTTCCTTCCTGGTCACCCGACGGCAGACGCATCGCGTTCGTTTCGGGTCGCGACGGGAATTATGAGATCTACGTGATGAACGCAGACGGTACTGCGATCGTGCGGCTTACCCACACCGACAACAGGGAATTGCATCCTTCATGGTCTCCGGACGGCGGTCGCATCGCGTTCTCTTCGAATCGCGACGGGGACGATCATGATATCTACGTTATGAACGCGGACGGTTCAGGCGTGGTGCGGCTGACGGACAACGACGACACTAATACCCACCCCGACTGGTCTCCGGACGGCCGACGCATCGCGTTCTATTCGGATCGCGACGGGGATGGTGATATCTACGTGATGGACGCGGACGGTTCGGGCGTGGTGCGGCTGACGGACAACGACGCTGAGGATTGGGGCCCCGCTTGGTCTCCGGACGGCCGACGCATCGCGTTCGTTTCGGATCGCGACGGGTACGATTATGAGATCTACGTGATGGACGCGGACGGTTCGGGCGTGGTGCGGCTGACGGACAACGACGCTGATGATTGGTACCCCGCCTGGTCTCCGGGGGTGCGTTGAGGTGGGGGTGAACTATGATGTTCCAGGATGGGGAAGGATTTGAAGGATGCCCACCGCGCCTCTGGGTTCCCGCGTGCGCGGGAATGACGGGTTTTTGAACTAGGATTTGAAGGATGGGGGTTGGGCGTGGGACCAGCGCCCCTTTGCCGCCCGGTTGCCCTCACCCTAGCCCTCTCCCGCTGAGCGGGAGAGGGGATCGTTGTTGTGGTTTGGGGGTGTTGCGTTGAATTTCGTGCATCCCCTGCGTGTCATGCCGTGGCTGGCGAAACAGCCGTTGCCGACCGCAGCTGGCTAGTTGCCGGCAACGATCCGCCCGTCCGACAAATCGTCCATTCTTTCCACGAACTCGTGGACGCGGCCGCGATGACGGCGGACGTCTTGGGGTTGCATGAACCCGTGATAGAAATTGGCGTGTAGCGATTCGGCTATAGCGAAGTTGGTGCTGAGTGATGGTTCTTCGCAATCTTCCGCAAACTGCTCGATCGCGTCGATCATCGCTCTGTGACCGCTTTGCTTCAAATCGCGGCGATGCATCTCAGCGATAACCATGTGCGATGCCGCACCCCATAACTTCTCTGACGCTTGAAAGTGGTCACCCGCTTCGAGTTCGCGGTCTGCGTCAATGAGGAATTTTCGGGCGAGTTGGACGTGTTCGGTGGCCAGCATATCTATCAATTCGTGATTTTAAGTTTAGATATTTTCCGGATCATAGCAAACCGTTCAACGATCCGTGAATCATGAAATTACCGGCAGACCCAGCATCATCCCATCGAACGCGAGCTGCGGTATCGCGTTAACCATTAAGGCATCTCGCGTCTTGTGAACCGCCGAAGCGGCGTGGGCAATTTCGTCTTCGCTGATGGTCTTCGCGATCTGATCCAGCTCTACGATCCGGTCATCATAGACGACGTGCTCGCGCAATCCATTCTTGATCATCGCCACGTCGCGGACGATCTCCAACCATCGGTCTACCTCTTCCAACGCAACCGCGCGATCGCTCCGGAATTGGCGAGACATCTGGGAAGCGTATTCGAAGCGATCTGCGAGGTCGGCGCCTAAAACGTCTAGTATCCTCGCCCCTGATTGTTTCCGGGCATCCAGCATCGACGGATCATTGAGAGCCGCGATCGCCCAACCTGGTGATCCCATCGACATCTTCGCCAAAGTTTTGGCTTCATCGTCCGACAATTCGAAACGATCGACCAACGCCCCCGCGATCACATCAGTTGCAACCGACTTCAGCCTCACAACATGGCAACGCGAAGCGATGGTTTCCGGCACCATTTCGACCGCTGGCGAGGTCAATATGAAGTGCACTTGGCTAGGCGGCTCCTCCAAAGTCTTGAGCAACGCGTTCGCCGCGTCGGGAGACATGCGATTCGCTTCGTCGATGATGAAGACCTTTACCCGTCCTTCATAGGGTTTCAGCATCGCGTCTGATTGGAGATCCTTGATGAGATCGATACCGATCAACACGCGACGCCGTGCGGCCTTATCGTCGGTGTCTTTCGACGTCTGCGTGGCAGATGTGATTACCTGCACATCCGCAAAGTTCGATCTGGCGATACGTTCGCATGCCGAACATTCACCACACGGAACCGCCGGAGCCAATTCCGCCCAACCGGGCGTAGCGATGTCTGCCGCGTTGCAATTCATCGCCCGGGCGAAATCAATTGCCAACGTGCGCTTGCCGACGCGATTAGGGCCGACGAATAGGTAGGCGTGCGAAACTCGTTGCTGACTAATCGCACCTTCGAGAAGCGCTATGGCAGCGGGATTCCCTATCGTCTGCCAATGTCCCGTCGACCCGACCTTTTGCTGTGTGCCGAGCATCATTCGTAGATCGCGGTGGCGAGAAGGTCGGCGTAGGTTTCGCGCCTGCGGATGAGTCGCGCTTCCAATTGTTCTGTAACTAGAACTATCGCTGGGCGCGTCTGCAGGTTGTAGTTGCTGGCCATTGGGACGCAATAAGCTCCAGAGGCTGGCAGTGCCAGGAGGTCATCGGTTTTCACGTCCGGTAGTTCGACGTCTTTGGCGAGGAGGTCGCCCGACTCGCAAAACTTGCCGGCGATGGTGACTTTTTGCGTTGGCTCTCCGAGAGGATCGTCGACCGACATCACCTCGTATTCTGCTTCGTACAGCGCGGGACGGATGTTGTCGCCCATTCCGCCGTCTACGCTGACAAACGTCCGTACGCTGGGAATTCGTTTGATACCACCGATCGTGTACACGGCTACGCCAGCCCGGCCGACGATCGACCGTCCAGGTTCAATCGTGAGTCTGGGTCGATCAATGCCGTACTTGGTGCAGGCAGATTCCAGCGATTCGACAATGGTTTTCGCGTATTCGTCGATGGTCGGCGGCAGTTTAGATGCCTGATATCCGATAGCCATTCCGCCGCCGGGGCTGAACTCGCGCATATCGAGTCCGTGGACATATGTCATACGGGCGGCAAAGGCGCACACGTATTCGACCGCTTCTTCATACGGTTCCAGCTCGAACAGTGGCGAACCGAGATGGAAGTGGAGGCCTTCAACATCGAGGTTGGGTTGCGCCATTGCGGCGGCAACTGCTTTTTCAGCATCGCCGGTCTCGATCGAAAATCCGAATTTCGAGTCGAGGATGCCGGTGCTAGTCAGACGATGTGTGTGTGGGTCGATGCTGGGCGAGAGACGGAGGTTTACGGCCTGAATCTTTCCTGCAGTTTGGGCGACGTCGTTGAGTAGTTCGATCTCGTGGAATGAATCAATGGTTATGCGTCCGATTCCAGCTTCTACCGCTTCGTTAAGCTCGTCACGAGTCTTGTTGTTGCCGTGGAAATTGATCTTCTCGGCCGGGTAATCGGCGGCCATGGCAAACGCAAGTTCGCCACCGGTGACCACGTCGATGTGGAGCCCCTCTTGCTCGATGATTTTGAGAATCGCCGGGTTGGAAAAGGCTTTGCCGGAATAGGCGATCTCGGTGTCAGGATAAAAACGCCTGAAGTTGTCGACGAACTCACGGCACATGTGCCGGATGGTCGTTTCGTCGTAGATGTAGATCGGACTGCCGAACTCTTCGACAATGTCGCGAACGTCCAGGCCGTTGATGGCTAAACGCCCAGCATCGTTGACGGATGACGAGATCGGCAGGACTTCAGCGAGTGGGAGTTGTTTCATAACGGAGATACCCGAATCGGGTATGGGGAGTGTGGTGGGTAGCTGTCTCAATTTTAAGTCGATTGCGATTAGAGAACATCGCGATTCGCGGGGGTACCATTGTGTAAGAAGCGAGACCGAGGTTGTTTGTGTCGTCTCGTTGATTGGTAAGAGCCCGTAGAAATGAACCAAAAGGTACCCCGGCTGACGGAACTCGCCAGCTGCGCCGGTTGAGCTGGGAAGCTAAGCCAAGGCGAACTCGCCCAGGTTTTGGGCGGGCTGATGAACGGAGCCGTTCCGCACCCAGATTTATTGGTCGGCTTCGAACACGGCGACGACGCTGCCGTCTACCGTTTGGACGAGCGCGTCGCCTTGGTACTCACCGTCGACTTCTTCGCCCCGATCGTCGACGACCCGTTCACCTATGGTGCGATTGCGGCGGCGAACTCGATGTCGGACATTTACGCCGTGGGCGGTCGACCGATCACGGCATTGAATGTGGCGGCGTTTCCGAGGTCATTGCCTTTCGAAGTGCCCGCAGAGATACTGCGTGGTGGAGTCGAAAAAGTCGCCGAGGCGGGTGCGATCATCGTTGGTGGTCACACGGTGGATGATGTCGAACCGAAGTATGGTTTATCGGTCGTCGGTGTTGTCGAGCCGGGGAAGCAGGTTCAGAATTCGACGGCTCAAGCGGGGGATGTGTTGATATTGACGAAGCCGTTAGGGACGGGTGTGGTTACGACCGCGCTGAAGAACGGTAAGGCGGTCGGCGAGGTTCTGGATACGGCGGTTGAATCGATGTTGCGATTGAATCGCGATGCGGCGGCAGCGATGGTGTCGGTCGGGGCGCACGCGGCGACGGATGTGACGGGGTTTGGGATTGTCGGTCATCTCATGACCATGATGCGGGCAAGCGGTACGACGGGGCGATTGAGGCGATCCGCGTTGCCGGTGCTACCGGGCGTCGTGGAGCTCCTGACGGATGGCATTGCTCCGGGTGGTACGCATCGGAATTTGGAGAGTTGCGCGGCGAGCGTGTGCTGGGCTGACGATATCGGCGAGATTGACAGGTTGCTGATGTGCGACCCTCAGACTTCCGGCGGTTTGCTCATCTCGGTGCGCAAGGATGCAGTCGACGAGATGTTGGCGGATCTGCATCGAAAAGGTGTAGTCGGGACGGTTGTCGGGGATGTGACGCCGTTTTCCGGCAATGCAGTGGATGTGACGCGTTAGGGTGCTGTGCACAACCCTCCCCCTTGATGTCCAAGGGGGAATTAAAGGGGGTTTAGACTTGGCGTTTCGCTTTGTACTCCGTTGCCCGGCCCCTCTGGATTCCGGCTTTCGCCGGAATGACGGTGGTTTTGCAACGGTTTCGTTAGCGGGCTTGTTGCCAAATCCGCTCGCGTTCCTCGCCGGACAATTCGGCCAACGCGGTTCCTTCAGCTAACTCTTCGGCTCGCAATACACGCTCGCGGAGAGCAGAGTTGGTTTTCAACAACGCTGTCTCCGGGTCGATCCCTTGCGCCTGCACGGAACGGACAACGGCAGCGAGGAATTGGCCGGCGCGAAGTTCCAAATCGTCGTCGGATTCACCGAGCGTCCTCTCTGGAAAATCGGTCCCACTGATGGGATCGGCTGCGATTGGTAACCCCGCTCGCATCGCTCGGCGTTGCAAAACGGTCGATTGTGCGAGTGCAGGCAGTGCTTTGGGAACGGATGCGACGATGGAACGCACGCCGCCGGCCTCTTGTCGCTTGATCCGCTCCCATCTGTCGATCACGTCTTCACCGGAATCGAGTTTTTCGGCGTCGCCGAACACGTGGGGATGGCGCCGGATGAGTTTTTCCGCCACTTTTCGACAGACGGAATCGGCGTCGAATTCGCCGTTGCGACGCGCGATGTCGGCATGGAAAACGATCTGTATCATGACGTCGCCAAGTTCCTCCTCCAAAGCGTTCGCATCGCCATCCTCGATCGCTTCCAGCATTTCGTAAGCTTCTTCGAGCAGATTCGGTCGCAACGATTGATGCGTTTGCTCCGCATCCCACGGGCAACCGCCCGGGTCTCGGAGGGTGCGGACGGTTTCCACTAGGAATTGGAAACCGTTCTGGTCGTTCTGAGTAGGTGGGACGGGATTGCTCATTGTTAGCGATGACCTTGTCGTCGGTGGGTGTTAGCCGTGTAACCTCTAGGAATGGATTCGGGTATTAGAGGGATGCGAAGTCTGCTTCGCTACGTTGATCGAGAAGCAGCGATATGGTTGGCAGCACTAGTTGTGCTCGCGCTCGGCAACCCGAACTCCGATTTCCACTTCACGATATTTTGGCCGTACTACGTGTGGGGCATCAAGAGCCCGGGATTCGGGCTTGGCCATTCGATATCGTATCTCTTCCGCGGCGACGTGCTCTCGGCAATCGAGTCGCACATCCTAGGAATACCTGCAGTTGCGATCATCCTTTGGAGAGTCTTGACGCTTGAAATGAACCGCTTTAAGTCGATAAGGAGTTTTTGACTATGGCAAATGTGATGCAGCTGTTGCCTGAGATCTCGCCTGGAGAACAGGCCGCGATATCTGGAATTGTTCAGAACATCCCGGAGGAATCCGAGCAGATGTTTGCGATGGCGTATCGGAACCAACGTAAAGACGAGACAACGATACTGCTTTTCACGTTGATCGGATTCGTTGTGATCGCTGGAGTTCAACGCTTCGTCCTCGGTCATATCGGTTTGGGGATTCTGTACCTGCTCACGGCCGGACTGTGCTTCATCGGTACCATCGTCGATGCGATTAACCACAAGAAATTGGCCAACGAATACAACGTCAAGACAGCTAACCAGATCGCGATGAATCTCAGTTCGGGTATGCCGCCTGCTTCACAATAGTGGCGTGTGATTTTGGCGCGGTGGTGGCGAGGTCTACTAGCATTAAACCTCGTGACTAGATTGAATGGATTCAAGGCGTCCGCCTGGGCGATGCTGATGCTCGGTGTCGTATTCGCCGTGCTTTTGCCGGTATTCCTCATCGCCATCAATGTCGGTTACGTGACCGATTCGGACTGGCTTTACACGTACAACTGGTGGCGCAACGGGATCCCTGAGCGGACCGGATTGCCAGTCTCGGAGTTGGATTCCGCAGCAGACCAAATCAAGGACTACTTCGCGAACGACGCGGAGCGTCTGGATGTGCGAGTGAACACGTCGCAAGGGGAGGTGAGCCTCTTCGATGAGCGTGAGATTCTCCACATGATCGATGTGAAGGATCTGATGCGCCTTGTGGCCGCGGTCTCCGCATGGACCGGCATCGTGCTCGCCATTTGTGCCGTCGTTGGGTTGACCATCCGTCGCCGCGAGTTCTTCGCCTCGCTGAGCAGATGGTTGCGATGGTGCGCGCTCGTTTGGGGCATACTCATCGCCGCGGTCGTCGTGATCGCAATCATCGACTTCACTTGGATCTTCACCCAGTTCCACCTGCTGAGTTTCGCCAACGACCTGTGGCAACTCGACCCGTTCCGCCACTACCTGCTACTGCTATTCCCAGAGCGATTCTTCCTCGAAGCGACGCTCTCCATCGCACTCCTCACGGTGATCGAATTTACGGGCCTGTACGTCGGAGCGCGTCTGATGGAGATACGTTTTGCCAACGATCAGTCGTAAACAATGTTGGCGATTACCTCACACTCCGGATCGCGAGCGGTGATTCGTTCCCGACCGTCCAAGAACGCGAGTTCGATCAGCGATAGCTGTGCGACGGTGCGACCACCTAATCCTTCGACCAACTCCGCCGCTGCCATCGCGGTACCGCCCGTAGCCAACAAATCGTCGACTATGACGACGCTCTGACCATCTGATATCGCGTCAGAACGAATTTCGATTGTCGATGTTTCGGCATATTCAAGCGAATATTCCTTCCTAACGACAGGCGGCGGGAGTTTCCCGCTCTTTCTGACCATCACGAGCGAAATGCCTAGCCGATCCGCGACCGGCGCAGCGAAAACAAATCCGCGGGCATCGATTGCCGCCAACACATCCGGATTGATGGAGCGAACCTGTTCGGTGAACCAATCGATCGCAGCGCGAAAAACCGGCGGATGAGCGAGTATCGGACTTAAATCCTTGAACTGGATACCCGGCGTCGGATGATCCGGGACATTACGCACCCAGTCTCGTAAGTCCATGCTCATTGACCGTATAGCTCGGTCTCGGGATAGAAATCGCTCCACGCGAACCAGAACACATTGACCGCGTGCACCGATTCCAGTCGCGTTCCTTGGAAATCGCCGCTCCAAGCCTGCCCATTCAAAGGCAACCATTTCGAACCAGAAACATCGTCCACGATCCATCTCCGTGCAACCCCATCGACCTCTTCATCCGTCTCCAACGAAAACTCCAACGTATCTTCACCAACCGTCCTGGAATACGCAGTAGCAGTGTTGGTTTGCGAATTGTAGTAGATGACGATCGGCTGACCGTTGATTTCAGTGTTCACGACCTGCTCTTCTTGTAGCGCCGTATGCGGATACGCGATCGCTCCGTCATCGAAACCCAACCCGAGGACAAGCTCCTTGCCGTAAAGTCGTTCATCCCGATTGGATTCACCGATGACACCCGCGTCGCCTCGCGCATAGTAGTAGGTGTACGGATCCGCACTTGACGCGCCCTTTAACAACGCCTTGGTTTCCGGGAAGGATGTCCTCCACTCCTTCCACGTTGTGAGCACGAGCGGTACATTCGTCAACTTGACACCCTTGAATTCGCCCTCGATTCCTTCAGAAAGAAAGTGGCTCCAAAGAGAACGCGTCTGCCGGTCGTACATGATCAACGCATTCATGGTCAACTTGCCGGACACGCCGAAGGTTAGCGTCTGCCCATTTACCTCTCTGGAATACCCGATCCCAGTAAAGCAGAGCGGTCACCACGTAACCGCGATCGGTTTACCCCCCACAACATCGTTCACGATCTCGTGGCTGCTGAGCAACGGCACCGAATAGGCGCGTGCATCCCCATCGATCTCAACCCCGAGTACCAGTTCTCCGTCGTTGTAATTTTCGTTGGCCGTCTCAATATCCGAGAAGAATTCCGGATTGTCGATCGCCGGTATGCCATCAAACGGCAGCAGCGTGACGATATCCAAGTCACGTTCAGGTGCAGTGGCAGCTACGGGTTCCTCCGTGGGTTCAGGAGGTTCGGTTGCCGGCGCGGGCATCGTCGCTTCAGGCTTCTCGGTAGCGTCCGCTGTTGCCTCCGTTGGTTCCGCGGTCGGGGCAGGTTCGGGCGTATCCGCAGGGCGCTCAGTAGCCGTTAGCCTTCCCCCTTGATCCAAGGGGGAATTGAAGGGGGTTGGCGCGCGGGTTGAAGTTGGTAGGTCAGAGGACTCGGTACCACACGCGGCCGTGAAGATAACCAACGCGATTGCGCTGATGGCGATGTGGATTTTGCGCATGATTATCGGGTTGAGCCGAGCGACGAGCGAACGCCGTTCAATGGGAGTGGTGCAACAGAATGGTCTCCTGTGATTATGATACGCATATCAGGGTAGCGAGGATTGCGTCGCCACCTGTTACCAAGCATTTGAGGGGTTTGTCATACATCTCACTCGCCTGAAATTAAGCGGGTTCAGAAACCACGTCGACACCGACATCAACCTTTCACCGGGGTTGGTAGTCTTCACTGGCGCGAACGGTCACGGCAAAAGCGGATTGCTCGAAGCGGTTCACATGCTGTCGGTCGGTAAGTCGCTGCGCGCTAGCAACGACCGCGAGATCGTAAACCACTCGATCGCACGTGACGGCGGACATGTCCACGCTTTAGGTGTCTTCAACAATGGCCCCGAGTCGGTGCGCGCTCAATTCGACCTTCAGGTAACACCCGGTTCAACCGAGAGTTTTAATCGTCTCAACGTCCAATCCAAAGAGTGGCGCATCAACGGCGTTAAGGTCGCACCAGTCGAATTCGTCGGGCGGGCCAACGTCGTCATCTTCGAAGCGAGCGATCTCGAGCTAGCTCTCGGCGCCGCCGCAGTTCGCCGACGATATCTCGACATCCTGATCGGACAGTTCGACACCGAATACGTTCAGACATTGATCCGCTTGAACCGTGTCCGCCAAAGCCGCAACGCACTCCTGCGCGGATCGTTCGAGGTCCAGGATTTCGAGGAAGAGATCGCATTCTGGGACGGTCGTTTCTGCGAGGAGAGCACCAAAATCATCCAGACGCGGCGGGAAGTTATGCAACTGCTGCAGGCCCGAGCGGCACCGATACACAAAGAGTTGAGCGAGGGCGAATCTCTCGATCTCACCTATCTACCCAATCTTGGTTCCGCTGCCCGCGCCGCCGAGTCGAACGAGCTCGTAGGGACGGAACTACGTACGCTCATCTACAACGGGTTGATGGCTTCAAAGCGCAAGGAGCAATCGTCCGGCCACATGGTAATTGGACCGCACTTGGACGACTTCCGCATCAACATCGACGGTGCACCCTCTCGCCGATACGCGTCACGAGGGCAAGCCCGCACCGCCGCACTCTCCCTCCGACTAGCCGAAGCATCTCTAGTGACTGAGTTTGCCAAACGCGATCCGATAATCGCATTCGACGATGTCTTGTCAGAGATGGACAGCATGAGGCGAAGCATGATTCTTGAACGCGCATCGCAGTACGAGCAGACGCTGCTCACTGTCACCGATGGCGCACTCGTCGGGCGTACGGGACTACAGGGGGCGCAGAACTTCCGAGTCGTACGTGGCAACGTAACCCCATTCAACTAACCGCCATTCCCCTCCCCTTCGCCTCGCGAAGGGGACGCGTGCACAGCACGCAGGGGATGCCCGACATCAACCCAACAACCCCCTCTCCCACAACACCCCATCCTGGAACATCCTTCCCTATCCTTCAAATCCTAGTTCAAACCCCCGTCATACCCGCGCTTCGTCTGAACCTTGTATACTTGAAAGCGTGGACCGGAGGGAGGGCGGCGCATGGTCGCAATCTTGGTTGAGGCCTAGCGACTTGTGCGACGGCCAATTACCCTCGCTACAGGGATCTCCGGTCACGTTCAATGCTACTAGGGGTGAGTGGGAGAGCCAGGATGAGTGATGTGATTTGCGTTCAACCCATTTCCAGTGCATCAGCCTTCCCCATCCTTCGCATCCTAGTTCAAAACGACACCCGTCATACCCGCAAGCCCCCGTCATACCCGCGCAAGCGGGTATCCAGAGGGGCGAGGGGCATCATTCCCATCTTTTCCAATCATGGGCATCATAGTTCAAAGGCGTGTGTGGGATCGGCGTTCCGCCCGCTGAAGCGCCGGCTTTCGCCGGAATGACGGTAGTTATGCACGCCATCCCCCCGCAAAAGGCTAACGCTCAGTGGGTGGAAAAGCCGTGTCGAACGCTCTCCGGCATCTTGTCATAGAATGGCAAACACTTAATGAACCGCCGAGGATGAGAGTGATTCGATGAAACTGACCGAGACTGTCTCCACCCCGCGCCGCCTGCTGAAGGTTGCCATGCCCGTTACCCCCCCCCCTATTTCCAATCTATGTTCTAATTACCTCCTCTTCCTCCGCCTATCTCCGCTCCTGGCCCTGGCGCTGCTTCTCGGCGCGCTGTCTCTGTTCCCAGCCGCGTCTGCGCAGGCGCAGAGTCCCGCCGTGTGGACGGCGACGCTGACGGTGGATCGCGATGACGTTTATTTCGGCTGCCATGACACTTTCCCAAGCCAGGACAACTGCTCAATCTCAACTGTCCTCACGGAAAATGAATTCAGGCACGGGGACACCACCTACACCGTAGAGCAAGTATATTGGGACTCCTCCACTAATATGTTAAGTTTTACTGCTGTCATCATCGGTGATACAATCACAGGTGAGCAGCTGAAGACCGCCTTGAGTTCTTTGACGCTGAATGTGGACGGCACCGCCCTTGCGGTCAGCGACGCCACGGTAGGTACCACTAGCTTCCTCAATTGGCCGTACGACCCGGCCCTGGACTGGACCGATGGCAGGAATGTACAGCTGGTCCTCACCTTAGATGTCAAGCCCGCCACACTGGACACCGCGTTCAGCACCGATGGCAAAGCCACCACCGATTTCGGCAACAACGACGAGGCGAACGCCGTCGCCATCCAGTCCGACGGCAAGATCGTGACAGCGGGATTCGCCAACGACGGAACCGACGACAACTTCGCAATCGCACGCTACAACGCCGACGGCACGCTGGACACCAGCTTCAGCA
>MKWU01000029.1_pt1 | contig 268776 bp, 202 predicted proteins | sample 809101 | NCBI WGS metagenome assembly MKWU01 (sample SAMN05860141, study PRJNA318959) | sponge metagenome | host: Aplysina aerophoba | place: Slovenia: Piran, Adriatic Sea, Gulf of Piran | collected 2013-05-07 | reverse complement strand
CCACTCGGCGCACGAGGTGAACGCTTCGGCCCAGCCCTCGCGGCGGTCGAACTCGGCGACGAGGGTGAGCATCTCGTAGGTGGCGATGTTGATCCGGGCGGCGAGGTCGGCGATGCGTTCGCCGAGTTCAAAGAGGTCGTCGTTCATGGGGTTGTCGTTCATGGGGTCGTGCTCCTAACGTCAGATACGGCAAAGAGTTACCCCTGAAAGATAACGGCGGCATTCGGGACCTCCCGTAGCGGCCCGGGGCGCGAAAACCCGGGTCGGGACGGCTTCAAGGGGTACTTCGGCCGCGTTCGCCCCGCAGCGGCCCGCGTACGGCTTCCAGCAGCCTTCCAGCACGGCATCCCGCACCTCGCCGAAGTCGCGGTCTCAGACCTGTCCATGGCTGGTTGGGACTGCTGTTCGGCGATTTGGGACGACAGGGGGGTCGGGCGCAGCACAGCGCACGGGTGGCGCAGCGCACGATGGCGGGGACAACCGCGTGGCGTTGAACGTTGCTCGCCCCTGCCGGGAACGCTGCTTCGCCCCTGCCGGGAACGTTGCTCGTCCTGCCGGAACCACTGCTCGCCACTGCCGAACCGGCTGTCGCGACTTGCACGGAATCGGGCCTCGCCATCGCCGAACCGGCACGAGCCAGACGCCCGGCGGGGCCCACCCCACCCCGACCGCGCCTCGACCCCCCCCCCCGTTCCCCCGCCAAAACAAGGACACCCCCCTAACCCGCTTGGGCGGCGGCGCCGCCCGCCGCGCGGGCCCCCCCCCCCCCCGACCGCGCCTCGCCCCCCCCGACGTTTCCGCGGCAAAACCAGGGACACCCACATGCTCGGTTGGGCCGGCGGCCCAGCCCACCGGATCACCGGCCCAGCCCACCGGATCACCGGCCCAGCCCGCTGCTAGTACACGTCCAGATCCGCCGCCGAGACCACACGGCCGGTGTACCCGGCTTCCCGCATTTCGCGCAGCAGGTCCTCGTCCGTGACGCCCCAGTAGAGCTGGTGGTACAAGACCAGCAGCCCGGGCCGGGCCCGGTTGGCGATGTCGGCGAGTTCGACGGTCGACGTATGGGATGCCGCATGGTACCTCTGCCATTCGGGGGGCCGTCCCGCAAACGCCTCCGCCGAGTAGACCTCGTGGACGAGCAAATCGCAGCCGTTGCAGGCCGCGACCAGGGTCTCGCTGGGCCGCGCGTCTCCCGAAATGACAATCGTGCGGCCGCCCGCTTCGAAACGGTAGCCGAGCGGGTATGGCCATGACCCGTGCAGGACGGGGATCGCGGTGACGCTGACGTTTTCGTCTTCGTAGACGGGACCGCCGGTGGTCTCGGTGACCGGGGACTTGTAGGCGTCGAGGTTGTGGTCGCGCGGCTCGAGCCCGAAGAGGCGCATGTGAACATCCTCCTTCCACGCCTCCTGGACGTGGTGGGCCATCGAGGCGGTCCCGGGCGGGCCGAAGATGAGGACGGGGTTGGGTCGCTCGAGAACCCACGGTGAGAAGATGACGTCGGGCAGTCCGACGGTGTGGTCGGAGTGCAGGTGCGTGATGAAAAGGCGATTGAGCCCCGGGGCGGCGAGTGCCTCGATGCCGTGCTCGCTCGCTGCCGCCGCCGCGCGCCGCACGATGCCGGGACCCGCGTCCACGAGGTATGCCCGCCCCCCGGCCACAATCGCCAGCGCCGGGCCGGAACGATCGGGATCGGCGTTGGGTGTTCCCGTGCCGAGGATCACGAGGCGAGCCCCCGCCGCAACGTCCGGCGCGGCCTCCTGCGACAGGGCGGGGGCCGTGCCGTGGAGAGCGAGGAAAAGAATGGCGCTGATCGATCTCATGAAGACTCCTTGCGGTTTTCTGGAGGCCGGATGGCGTCCCGGAACGTGTCCCCGGCGGTTCCAGTGCCGCAAATGTACATACCGTTATGTACAGATTGTACAGAAAGATATGTACATAATTTCCCGCCGGGCTGCCGGGGTCCCCGCCGGCTGCCGCGTGCCGGATCCTCGCCGCGTGCCGCGTCCGCTGCTTGCCGCGTCCGCTGCTTGCCCGCGGGGATCGCGCACCGGACTTTGTCGGTCACGCAACCCGCTGCCGGAGTCCTTCATGCGCCGAACACCCCTCACCCCGCTCCTCTGCCTCCTGCTGTCCTGCACCCCTGCGGGCGATGCTGGCGAAGGGGATTCCAGCCCGGCGACCGCCTCGGCGGACGACCTCGCGGCCCGCGTGGAAGCCCGCCTCGCCACGCTGGATGCGACCAGCTCGCTCTACGCGAAGCACCTCCCCACGGGTCGGGAGATCGCGGTCCGTCCCGACCTGCCCATGAACACGCTCAGCGTGATCAAGATCCCGGTCATGGTGCGGGCCTTCCTCGACCACGCGGAAGGGCGCCTCGACATGGACGCCCGGCACACGGTCGAAGCGAGCGACATGCGGCGCGGCAGCGGGCTCATCCAGACCTTCGCGCCGGGGCTGAATCCCACGCTGCGGGGTCTCGTCACCCAGATGATCATCACGTCGGACAACACCGCCACCGACATGGTGATCGACCTGGTCGGCATGGACCGCGTGAACGAGATGCTCGCCGCGAACGGCTACGAGCAAACCCGGCTCAAGCACACGACGCACAGGCTCTTCCTGGAGACGTGGATCCGCACCGATCCCGCGTATGTGGCGCTCTCCCGACGCGACGTGTTCGAGCGCGGCTTCCCCTCGGACGTGGGCGCCGCCGCGCGCTTCTTCGAGATCGAGGGCGATTCGACGGTATGGCTGGGACGCACGACCGCGCACGAAATGGCCCGCCTGCTCGAGCAGATCCTGGAAGGGGAACTCGCGGATCAGGCGGCCAGCGAAGAAATGGTGGAGATCCTGAACGGCCAGTTCTACACCACGCGGCTGCCGAGGATGGTCCGCTTCCAGGGCGTCCAGGTGGCCCACAAGACGGGCGACTGGCCCCCCTATGCGGGGAACGACGTCGGTATCCTCTTCCATGAGGGCGGTCCCACGATCATCTCGGTGTTCACGAACCAGAGCACGGGCGACTTCTTCGAGCTGGAGGAGACGCTGGGCCTGATCGCGCAGGACATCGTGGAGGTGTGGAGATGACGGCGCGTGCCGCGTCCGCGGGCCGGGAGCGGACCGTCCGGCGGACCGCCAGTCACCGGCCGGCCCCCGCTGTCGCCGCCGCGGCCATTGCCGCCCTCGCCCTCGCCGCCGCCTGCGCCGCGCCCGACCGCCCCGTACCCCCATCCCTGGCGCGCGGCATCGACGCCGTCTTCGCGGACCTGGACCGCCCCGGATCACCGGGCGCCTCGGTGGCCGTCATCCGGGACGGCGAGTTGATCCATTCCCGCGGCTACGGCGAGGCCCAGGTCGAGCACGGCGTCCCGGTCACGCCCCGCACGATCTTCCACGTCGCGTCCGTCTCGAAGGAGTTCACGGCGATGGCCGTCACCCTGTTGGCGGCGGATGGGGCCCTCTCCCTCGACGACCCCGTCCAGCAGCACCTCGACTTCGTTCCCGACTTCGAACACCCCGTCACCGTGCGGCAGATGATCCACCACACGAGCGGGATTCGCGACCAGTGGCAGCTCCTGGCGATGTCCGGATGGCGCCTCGACGACGTGATAACCACCGAGCAGATCCGCGCACTGATGGCCCGCCAGCAGGAACTCAACTTCGTGCCCGGCTCGGAGTACCTGTACTCCAACATGGGATACACGCTGCTGGCACAGACCGTCGAAGCCGTCAGCGGGATGTCCTTCGCCGAATTCACCACGGCGCGCATCTTCCGTCCGCTGGGGATGGACCGCACCCACTTCCACGACGACCACGAGCACCTCGTCCCGGGGCGTGCCTATTCCTACCGGCCCGCGGCTGCCCCCAACCCCGACGCCGAGGAGCCCGAGGGCGCCGGCGCGACCGACGACCCGCCACGGTACGACAAGTCCGTGCTCAGCTACGCGAACGCCGGGGCGACCAGCCTCTTCACGACCGCCGAAGACCTTGCCCGCTGGCTGGACAACTTCCGCCACGAGACCCTGGGCGGCCCGGACGTCATGGAAACGATGAAGACCCGCGGCATCCTGAACGGCGGCGACACGATTCCCTACGCGCACGGGCTGTCGGTCGGCGAGTACCGCGGGCTGCGGACCATCGGACACGGTGGCGCGGATGCGGGATTCCGCACGCAGGTGAACTGGTTTCCCGCTGCCAACACCGGGGTGGTGGTGCTGACCAACGTGGCAAACGGCAATCCGGCCGGCCGCGCCCGGGCCGTCGCCGACGTCGTGCTCGCCGGTTCATTCCCCGAGGAAGAGGGGGATGAGGACGACGCGCCCGCCGCGGCTCCCGAGACCGCGCCACCGGAGACTCCCGGCCCCGTTGCGCCTGCGGAATATGCGGGCACCTACTACAGCCCGGAGCTCGACGCGCTCCACCACGTGGAAGCATCGGAAGACGGGCTCGTGGCGCGTCATATCCGCCACGGCGCCATCGTTCTCGATCCGCGCGGCGCTGACGAATTCGCGACGGGGCAATGGTTTTTCCGCGAAGTGCGCTTCGTGCGGGACGGTGCGGGCACCGTCACGGAGATGCGCGTCGGCGGCGGCCGTGTCCGCAACCTGCGCTTCGTCAGGCTCACTACCCCCCTGCCCGGATGACCAACGAAATGAAGTGGACGACGCCCGATCCATCCACCGGCTTCCAACTCGGGCACAAGGGTACACCCCGGCGGGCCCGGGGTCGTGTCGCGACCGTGGCGGCCTTTCTCGCGGTGCTCGGGTCGGGGTGCACGGGGGACGGCCCCGCGCCGGAGATCCCGGAGCGACCCTTTCCTGCCCCCACGGGGCCTCACGCGATCGGCATGACCGAATACCTCTGGACCGACGAGAGCCGCCCCGAGCCCTTCACCCGGGATGCGGACGACCGGCGGTCGGTTGCGGTGCGGGTCTGGTATCCCACCGACGACCCCGGCGAGCCCGGCGCGATGTACATCACCGATATGGCCGAGTTCGGCGACGGCCAGGATTTCGTGCCCGTCACCCACGTCCGCACCAATGCACTTCTCGACGCGGCTCCCGCCCCCGGACCCTTCCCCGTCCTCGTGTATCATCACGGCGGGAGCTGGACGCGCTTCACCAGCACCTTCACCACCGAGGAATTGGCCAGCCACGGCTACGTCGTCGTCTCGGTCGGCCACAATGGCTTCAACAAGACGCAGCTTTTGCCTGGCGGCGCGTCCGTGGTGCCTGACACGCTCACCTTCCCCGAGCCCTCCGGCGACCTGCTGGCCGACGCGTTGGACGGCTGGGCGTTCCTTGACGAGCACCACTTCACCGCCTGGGTGGCCGACGCGGTCTTCGTGCTCGACCAGCTCGAGGCGCTGAGCAACACCGGCCGCTTCGCCGGGCGTCTCGACCTCGACCGCATCGGCATGTACGGTTGGTCCTTCGGTGGCGCAACGTCCATCGAGTTGGCGGTGATCGACGACCGCGTCAAGGCGGCGATCGACCACGACGGCCAGCTCTTCGGGTCCGCTGCGAGCGCCGGCACGGACAAGCCCTTCATGCTGATGCACAACACCGAGGTCCCCGAGTTGCCGCCCAGCGACGACCCCGAGGTGTCTGCGGCCAACGCCAGGGCCTTTGAGCAGCTGATGGCAACGGTGGACAGCACGTCGGCGGCCATGAGGACGGCTTCGACGGGCGACTGGTACGACGTGAGGATCTCGGGAGCGAACCACGGGAGCTTTTCGGACCTGGTCCTGTTCCTTCCTGGATCCTCGCCCGGGATCGAGCCGGCGCGCGGCCACGAGATCATCAATGCGCTGACCGTGGCGTTCTTCGACCGCTACCTCAAGGGCGCCGAGGCTCCGCTGCTGGACGATCCCGGCGAGGTCTTCCCGGAGGTCGTTGCCCAGAGGCGGGTGGGGTCGTGACGCGGGCGAGCCCGGTGTCGCCCGGATAGGTGCGCTGGCCGGAGGGAAGGTGACTTGCGGGGCCGGCCACATTAGAATCCGAACCGATAGATGCCGGTCGACGACGGGCTCCGCCCGCTAACGACGTGTCCTCCAACGGGATTGTTACAATGTCTCGACGTTCAGCTCCCGCAACGCGAGTCCTTTTCCGCGCGGCCGTGTTGCTGGTGTTGCTGGGTGCGGGTACCGGCTGTGCTACCTACCATCAGGCCCGCGTCGAGGATCTTCCGCCGCAGCAGCGGGTCCGTATGCAGCTGGCGCCGGAAGAACTCGCCAGGAACATCAGCTTTGTCAGCGGCAACCAGGGCCTGATCAGCGGCCGTTTCGTTGTGGCGCAGGGCGACTCCGCCACCTTTGTGCTGACGAGTCCCACGGGTTTCAGCCAGATCCGCCTGCCCCTGGCATCGATCCTGATGCTCGAACGGAAGGATCCCAGCCACGGACGCAGCATCCTGCTGACGGCGGGCGTCGTGGGGGGCGTGGCGACACTTGCCTTGCTCGGCTTCGAGGGCAGCGAGAACTCCGGGCCTGATCCCGAGGATGACACGGTCGACGCGTTTCGGCCGATCATCAGGTTCTCCATCCCGCTGGGGCGGTAGCAATGATCCGGCAGGTAACCTTTCTTGCGAAATCCTCTCCCTTGCGATTTTATATCAGACGGTGCAAGAATCGCTTGCACTGGTTTTTCAACCCCGAACCGGAGGAAAAATGTTCAAAGCACTAGTTCGTCGGGCGGTCGGCCGGGCCGCCATCCATCCGCTTCTGATCGCTGCTGCACTGGTCGCGACGGTCCAGGCGCCCGCCATGGCGCAGACCGGATCGATCACCGGCTCGGTCCGAAGCGCGACCAACGGGCAGCCCATCGCGGGCGCTCAGGTCGCCATTCCCGAACTCAATATGGGGATCCTGGCCAACAACGTCGGCCGCTACCTGCTTCAGAATGTGCCCGCGGGCACGCACACGATGCAGGTGCAGTACATCGGCTACTCGGCGACGACCGCCGAAGTGACCGTGACCGCCGATGGCGCTGTGGTGCAGGACTTCGACCTGCGCTCCGAGGCGATCAGCCTTGAGGGAGTCGTGGTAACGGGTACCGCCGGCGCCGCCAGACGGCGCGAGATCGGCAACTCGGTCAGCCAGCTCAACGAAGAGGCTTTCCAGTCTGCGCCGATTTCCAACGTGGCTGACATCCTGCAGGGTCGCGCCCTCGGCGTGACCGTACTGACCAACGGCGGCCAGGTGGGCGCCGGGTCGACGATCAAGCTGCGCGGCAACAACTCCGTCGCTTTCAGCAATTCCCCGCTCGTCTACGTCGACGGAGTGCGGATTCGGGAGCGCGGGTTGATCCATTCGGACGAGGCCAACCAGCAGACCAATCCCTTCGATGACATCAACCCCGCCGACATCGAGCGGATCGAGACCATCAAGGGCGCCGCCGCCACCACCCTCTACGGGACGGAAGCGGCGGGCGGCGTGATCCAGATCTTCACCAAGCGTGGAGTCGCGGGAGCGCCTGCGTGGTCGTTGACCATCGACCAGGGCATCAACACCCTGGGGCACATCGGCCCGGCGGTCGACGTGAACCCCACCGGCTTGGGGATGAACAACTGCAACTTCACCGGCGACAGCAACTTCCCCGGTGGCGACCCGCAGTTCCCTGCCGACCCCAGCTGCCCGGCCAGCGGCTCGTGGCTGAAGGACGGCTACCAGCAGAGCTACAATCTGTCGGTACGGGGCGGCGCCGAGCGCATGAACTACTTCATGTCGGCCCGTTGGGGCGCCGAGGAAGGCGTCTTCGACACCGGCGTCGACGACACCGGCACAGCCCGTCCCACGCAGGGCCAGGAGTCCTGGAACATGCGGGGCAACTTCTCGTTCGCCCCCGCCGAGGACCTGGACATCCGCTTCAACAGCTTCTACGCCCACCGCAACGTCACATGGGTCCCGGATGGCAACAACGCCGAGGGGCTCCTCCTCAACGTCTTCCGGGGCGGTGCCGACTACACCAACGACGAGGACGGCAAACTCCTCGAGATGGACATCACCAACATCAACGACCACTTCACCAGCGGCATGAACATCCTCTGGAACCCGATGGACGGGATGAACCACCGCCTGAACGCCGGGATCGACTGGGTCCGCAACGAGTACTTCGAGGAACGCCCGTGGGGCTACTTCTATGTACAGGGCGGGAACCGGGAGACCGACGAGCGCACCTTCAGGAAGCTGACGCTCGACTACGCGGGGACCTGGAGCGAGAACTACTTCGGCTTGTCGTCGTCGCTGTCCCTCGGAGGCCAGCTGTACAACGACTTCGTGACCGGCACCAACGGTTTCGGCGATGATTTCGCGGGCCCCGGCGCCAAGATTCTCCAGTCCGGCGCGATCACGGAAGCGTTCGAAGTCAACAGCACCGTCACCAGCGGAGGCTTCTTCCTCCAGGAAGTCGTCGGGATCGGCGATCGGCTCTTCCTGACCGGTGGTGTGCGTGTGGACGGACACTCCGCGTTCGGCCAGGATTTCGGGCTGGAGACGTATCCCAAGGGGTCGTTCTCCTACGTCATCTCCGACGAAGCCTTCTTCCCGACCAGCTTCGGTACCCTGAAGCTCAGAGGTGCGTTCGGCGACTCCGGCAAGGCGCCGGGTCTGTTCGACGCGGCCCGGACGTGGGCATCGGTGGCGGGCGACAACGGAAGCCCGGGTGTCACGCCCGACAACCTGGGCAACCCGGTCCTGGGTCCCGAGCGGACCCGGGAGTGGGAGTTGGGCTTCGAAGGTACGACCCTGAACGACCGGATCGGCTTCGAATACCAGTACTTCAAGCAGAACACCTTCGACGCCCTGATCCCGGTAACACAGCTTCCCTCGGGCGGCTTCGTCGGGAACCAGCTCGAGAACGTCGGCGAGGTCAGCAACGCCGGGCACGAAGCCTTCGTGAACCTGTCCATGCTGACGTCCACCAGGTTCAGCTGGGACATGGGCCTGCGGCTTTCCACGAGCGAGTCCAGGGTCCTTGACCTGGGCGCCCTGGAGAGCATCAATGTGGGCTGGCGGAACTACGTGCGGGCTCCGGTGGTTTGCACACCGGAGTTGTCGAATGGCGCCTCCTTCGACGGAAACGGCTACATCGGCCACGGTTGTACCATTGGGGAGCAGGTCTACTTCCCGGTTCCGGCCTTCTGCGAAGACCGTGTCCAGAACCCGAACGAAATCGGTGCACCCGTGTACCAGGAGCAGTGTCTGGGATCGACGACGCCGAAGTACACCTACGGCATCAGCACCACCATGACGCTCTCCCAGCGCCTCACCCTCGACGTGGTGGGCGAGGGGATGGGTGGGCACTGGCTGTCCTCGGGAACCGCCTATCAGAACACTCGGCGGCGGGTATGGCCTCTGTGCCGTGAAACCATCGCGGCCATCGCAGACGGGCGGCAAGACCAGCTGACCGCCGGTGATCGTGCCCTCTGCGACCGCTCCGTGACGCGCTACGGCATGTGGACCCAGCCGGCGGACTTCTTCAAGATCCGCTCTGCGTCGTTGAGCTTCCGGGTTCCGGAGTCCCTGCTCCCGGGGCAGCTGCGGTCGGCCACCTTGCGTCTGCAGGGCAGGAATCTCCTGACCTCCACCGACTTCGAGGGGATTGATCCAGAGGCCTTCGAGGACGGCTCCGCCGAAGTGCTCTTCAGACAGGAGTACTACAACCTTCCCCCGATCCGCAGCTTCCTGCTGTCGGTTCAGGTCGACTTCTAGGGGGATACGACTATGAAAACGATGAACACTCGCCGGCTTTTCGTATGTGGCCTTCTGGCCGCCATCGGATCGACCGGCTGTGACGAGAGCATCTTCGACGTCAAGAACCCCGGCCGCATCCTCGACGACGACCTCAACACCGCGCAGGGCGTTTCGTCTCTGGTGACCGGAATGTCGGCCGATTTTTCGGTCGGTTACGACAACCTTTCCTTCACCACCGCGATCCTTTCGGACGAGATCGTCGGCTCGGGAAGCTACTTCTCCACGGGCCGCTACCGCAGGGGACTGTTCGACTCGGAGGATGCGAACGGCTTCTGGGGCGCCGTGCAGCGGGCTCGCTGGGTGGCCGAAGCGGGACTCCAGCGCATGCAGGCGATCGAGGGCTACCAGTACGACGGGAACGCCGAGACTGCCAGGGCGCACCTCTTCGGGGGGCTCGCGAACCGCTGGTTCGGCGAAAATTTCTGCCAGGTGGTCTTCAGCGAGCCGTATGACGAGGAGAACAGGGGTCCTGGAGGAGAGGTCGACACCGGTGACGCCCAGGACCGGAACACCGCGTTTCAGCGTGCGGTCGCGTTGCTCGAACGGGCGATCCAGCATGGAGGCTCGGCCGGACGTTCCGACATCGTGAATGCGGCCGAAGGCGGCCTGGCCCAGGTCTACGTGGGCATGGGCGACTTTTCGAACGCGGTGGCCCATTCCTCCAGAGTGCCTACCGATTTCGTCTTCAGCGCCGCCTACTCATCCAATTCCGGCCGCGAAGAAAGCCAGATCTGGAACGAGACGCACGGGCGTCACGAGGTCTCGGCCTGGGGCACGCTCGCGGGCACGGTAGGTGCCGGAGATCCCCGTACGCCCTGGCTGGATTGTTCCGCCTCCGGCAGCGGCTGCGCCAGCGGCAACGGGGCTGACGGAGAGACCATCCACTACCGCCAGGACAAGTATCCGACGAGGGACGACGACATCCCGCTGGTCAAGGGTACCGAAATGCGGTTGATCGAAGCCGAAGCCGCTCTGATGGCCGGCGACCTCCCTGGCGCGATGGCCAAGATCAACGAGATGCGAGCACACTACGGCCTGGATCCGGTGGAATCGGACGGCACCATCGGCCAGATCACCGGCGGCGACGGCGGCGGGGCGAATGTCACGTCCATGTCCGGATGGGACATTCTGGACCGGGAACGGCACCTGACCCTGTGGTTGGAGGGCCGCCGTCTCTGGGATCTTCACCGCTGGAATCACCCGCACCTGGACGGGGGCGGCGTGGTATACAAGGCGACCGTTGCGAGACGGGCCTCGTGCATGCCGATCGCCCTGGACGAGTGTCAGGTGAACGAGAAAGTCTCCAGCCTCTGCATCAGCGTGTAGCAGAGGCAGACGATGTTTGGAGCCGCCCCCCGGAGGTTTCGCGCTGGGGGGCGGTTCCGCATTCTGGTGGGGGTGTTGCTGGCGGTTGCCGGCAGCGCCCCCGTTTCTTTTCCGGGTGGGCCTGCCTTCGCCTCCGCTCAGATCAAGGTGGAAGGGGAGGTGCTCGACAAGGTGACCGGCCTGCCGGTCGCGGGCGTGATCGTGCACCTGCCGGATCTGGGAGTGGGGACCCTTTCCGACGAGTTCGGCTATTTTTTGCTTGACGCGGTGCCGCGTGGGGCACAGGTCGTGTCCGTGCACCGCGCCGGGTACGAGGCGTTGGAGCAGGAGGTCCGTGTCATTCCGGGCGAGGTGTGGGAAGTGCGCCTCACGCCGACCGTGTTTTCGCTTTCCGGGGTCGAGGTGACCGCCGCCACCGGAGCGGAGCTCGAAGCGGCGACGACCGGGCGCCGGTCGGATTTCATTTCGCCGTCGCAAGTGGCAGAGGCCGCCGGGCGCACCAACAAGCTGCTGGAAGTGCTCAGGTCGAAGGCGCCGCCCAGGCTGCGGATTCGGCAGAAGGGCGGATTGAGCGGCGTGACCTTCTGCATCGAGTCCTCGCGCCGCAGACCCTCCGTCCAGGAGCTCATTGACCTCGGTACGGGATGCCGCCCGGCGCTCCTTGCGCTGGACGGGGTGATCGTCTATGCGCCGCCCGCGATGACGGAGATGGCCCGCGCTGAGCCGCCGTCGCTGCCGGCCGATGTGGCGGCGCTGCTGCTGGACCAGAACCCCGAGGAAATCCGCAGCATTCGGGTTCTGTCTCCGGCGGACGCCTTCTTCCGCTACGGCGATGCCGGGCGCTCGGGCGCGGTCGAGATTGTAACCGTGCACCCGGGGCGCCCGAAGGGCTCGTGAAGCCGACGGGGCCGTGACCGCCACTCCAGCGGTGAGGGTGTTGGCTACCGGTCCGTCACGACCGCTCGTTCTTCCGTGCGTGATCGCCGCCGCGCTCGGGGCGTTCCTGTTCCACCCGGGGGTCCGGCGCACTCCGGGGATGTTCTGGGCCTTCGTCGTGGCTGTCGCGGGGATCCTGGTATGGACCGCGTGGCTGCATTCGGCGGCCCGCCACCGGAGCGAGGGACTGGTCCTCGACTTCGTCCTCCGCACTCCTCACTGGATGCAGACGCTGGCCCAGGGGGCCCTGCTGGTGTGGTGGGGTTCGTTCGTCAGTCTCGTGCCGGCGTGGGCGCCCCTGATCATCGCGCAACTGCTGCTCGCGGTTGCGGTCGAGAGCCTGTTCAGCTTGACCAGGCGGGGCCGGTACTCCCTCGGCCTGGGACCGGTGCCGGTGGTCTTCAGCGTCAACCTCTTCCTCTGGTTCACCGAGCCCTGGTTCTTCCTTCAGTTCGCCATGATCGTGCTGGTGTACGCGGGCAAGGAGTTCATCCGCTGGCAGCTGGACGGACACTCCCGGCATATCTTCAATCCTTCCGCGCTGGCGCTGTCGGTCGCGGCGGTGATCCTGATCGCCACCGGCCGAACGGACATCACTCTGGGCATCGAGATCGCCCAGAGCCAGTTCATCCCGCCTCACATGTTCCTGGTGATCTTCCTGGCCGCGGTCCCTGCACAGCTGCTGTTCGGCGTGGCGATGATGACCATGCCCGCGGTGCTGACCATCCTGGGCTTCAGCCTGCTCTATCACGCTTCGACAGGCATCTACTTCTTCTACGACGCCTTCATTCCCATCTCGGTCTTCCTGGGACTCCACCTTCTCTTCACCGATCCCGCGACTTCGCCCCGCTCCGACGGAGGACGCATCATTTTCGGGCTGCTCTACGGCTCCGGGGTCATCCTGAGCGTGCTCCTGCTCGACGCCATCGGCGCGCCCAACTTCTACGACAAGCTGCTGCCGGTGCCGATCCTGAACCTGCTGGCTCCACGTCTGGATCGCGCGGCCAACGCGCTGGCCGCCCGGGTGCCGACCGCGGTGGGCGCGCTCCAGCGACCGGGAAGCGCTCGCCGCAGGGTGGCGACCGTGGGGGTCTGGGGCGCGTGCTTTGCGACCATGAGCTTCACCGGCGGGGTCGGCGACAACCACCCGGGCCAGTACTACCCGTTCTGGCGCGATGCCTGTGAAGTGGGGAGCGAGCGGGCGTGCAACTATACCGGGATCATGCAGCAGAACTTCTGCGACCGGGGATCCGGGTGGGCATGCAACGAGTTCGGCATCCTCCTGGCGGAGCTCGACCGCGATTTTCGGGGCGCCGTCGGCGAGTTCGAGCGTGCGTGCCGGTTGGGGTTCGCCGCCGGTTGCCGGAATTTGGAGGGTCTGGCCACGGGCGATGAGCGATTGGTGCGGGGTGGGGCGTACCAGCGCGGCCCTCCACCGCTGGGCGAGCTGCCCATCGTGCTGAGGGGCAGCAAGGGGGTCGTTGCCGAGCGCGATCCGGACGCACTGCGCGCCCTGGGGTGCGAGCGGGGGTGGCGGGAGTTGGGGTGCTCCTGACCGCCCCCCCGCCCCCGCCTATCCCTTGGGCTGATCCCCCTGCAACTCCAGAATGTCCACGTTCCACTGGTCGTCGCCCAGCAGGTGCTGCACGAAGTACTCCGCCCTGAGCCAGAACCAGTAGTTGCTCATGTTCCCGAAGCCGTGGCGCTGGCCGGGGAAGATGAAGAAGTCGAAGCGCTTGTTCGCACGGATCAGCGCCTCGGCCATGCGGAAGGTTCCGGCGTGGTGAACGTTGTTGTCCACGTCTCCCGTGGTCAGTAGCAGGTGGCCCTTCAGATTCGCCGCGATGTCGGAGTTTCTGTCGATGTCGTATTCGAAGTCCGTGACGGCGCCGGTGGAGTCCTTCACCTCCTTCACGCCGTCATGCTTCTCGGACCAGTTCGCGTTGTAGACGTCGTTGTTGTGGTTCCCCGCTGACGAGACGGCCACCTTGAAGAAATCGGGGTAGACCAGCATGGCCGCGGTGGACATGAATCCGCCGCCGGAGTGCCCGTAGATCCCCACCCGGTCGATGTCGATGAAGGCGTGCCGGTCGGCGAGCTGCTCGATGCCGGTCTTCTTGTCGGCCAGGCCGTAGTCGCGGAGGTTCCCGTACCCGTAGTTGTGGTACCACTTGGAGCGGTCGGGGTGGCCGCCGCGGTTCCCGATCGTGATGACGATGAAGCCGAACTGCGCGAGCGCCTGCTCGGTGGAGTTGAGCGAGAACGACTTGGAGACCGACTCGGTCTGGGGTCCGGGGTACACGTATGCGATAATCGGGTACTGCTTTGCCGGGTCGAAATCGTACGGCTTGTACATGACGCCGTAGATATCCGTCACGCCGTCATCGGCCTTCACCATGTACGTCTCGGGGTACTGGTAGCCGGCGCCTTCCAGAGCGGAGAGGTCGGCCGTCTCCAGGTCCATGATCTTGCGGCCGGAGGCGTCGAAGAGAGCTGAAGCGGGCGTGGTGTTGACGCGCGAATAGTTGTCCACGAAGTAGCGCGCGGACTCGGGTACAGCGCTCTGGTGGTCGTAGTTGCCGGGGTTGAGGAGCGTCAGGCCGCTGCCGTTCAGGCCCACGCGATACAGGTGCATGTAGTACGGGTCCTCACCCTCTTCGCGCGCGTTTCCACGAAGGATCGCGTATCCGCCCTCCTCATTCACTCCCAACAATCCATCGACGTGCCAGGGGCCCTCGGTAAGACGAGCGCGGACCGTTCCGTCCGGCGCGTAGCGGTAGAGGTGCGCCCACCCGTCCCGTTCCGACCACCAGATGAGGTCCCCGTTCTCCAGGCGGCGGGGGGTCTGGTGCTCCACGTACGTGTTCAGACGTTCCTCGATCACGGCGGTGACCTCGCCGGTTGACGGGTCCGCCCTCATCACGTCGACCCGATGCTGGTCGCGGCTACGGCGCCAGAAGTAGAGCTCGCTGCTGCTGTCCGACAGCCACTTCGTGATGTTGGGCTCGTCTCGGCCCGCACCACCGCCACCGCCGAAGAAGAAAAAGCCGCCTCCGCCTCCGGCTCTCGGCGCGTTGAAGATCCCCATGCGCTGGTCCTTCCAGGCATCGTCGTCGACCTGCGTCATCTCGCGCGATTCCATGTCGAAGACGTGGAGGCTTGTCTGCGTGACGTTTTCCTCGCCCGGCATGTCGTACCGGTAGCTCTCCAACTTCGGCCGCGTGTTGCCCACGGCGTGGACGACCCAGAGCTTGCCCACCTCCCGGCGATCCTGGCGGGTGAGCGCGAAGTAGCGGGAGTCATGGGACCAGGTCGTCCCCGAGAACTGGCGCTTCTTGAATTCCTCCTCGGTCTCCTCGTCGTTCTGGCCCCGGCCCTGCGAGCCCCAGCTGAAGTCCTGCTCCCCATCCGTGGTGAGCTGGACCTCCTCGACCTCCACCTCCTCTTCCGCCTCTTCGGCATCGTCACCCGTCTTTCCGCGCCGAGCCTCGACGATCTTCATGTACTCCTCGTAGCTCATCATCCACAGGTTGAACTCGCGGCTGAAGACGACCCAGGCCGTGTCCGGCGAGACGCTCGCCCAGCCCGGGTGGCTGTCGGGCTCTTCGTAGTCCTCGAGTTCGCGCAGCGTCCTCGTGGTGACGTCGTACTCGAAATGGTGAACCCTCTTGCGCGTCTGCGGCCTGCGCGAGCCGCGCTGCTGCTCGTCCTCCTGGTCTTCTTCCTCGACGTCTTCGTCCTCTTCCTCCTCCACCTCCTCGTCCTGGGACGACTCCACGTCGAACTGGATGGTGTTGGGCCCGGTGAAGCGGATCGTGCGGATCGGGAGGTGCTGTGCGTCCCACGGATCGCGCGTGATGCGGGTCAGCTCGGCCGCGATGCGGTCGTTGTCGAAGATCTCGGTCCGGGTGCCCTGAGCCGGATCGACAAGGTAGAAATGCCTGCCCTCCGAGGACTCCCACTCGTACCAGAAGCGGTCCGTTTCCTCTATCCAGCGGGGTGTGACGCGCAGGGAGTGGACGAGGTCGCTGATCTTGTAGGGGGCGAAGCGGGCTGCCAGCTCGAAGTTGGCGGAGCCGGAGCCCCCGACCTTGATGCTGCCTTCGGTCTGCGCGAGGGCGGTGCCGTGCGGGGCGAGGGGGGCCAGCAGGGCCAGGATGGCGGCAAGGGCCAGGATGGGGGCCGTGTGCCAACGAGTGAGCGACCTCTTGGTCGCCGTGGAGGGTGCGGATGGAGTGGGGCGGTTCATTGGTGCTCTCCGGGAGGGGACGGTCGCGTGTGGCTGGGGGTTCATCTTACTGCCGGATTTGCCCCGGGGCCATCGTCCGGGATGGTGGGCGTCAGGTGGATTCGTCGAAGACCCTTGCGGGTTTCGCCTGCCACACTGACCTTTCCAGAATCCGCAACGGGGAATGTATACACTGTTGCGTACGCTGGCGGGACGGCCTATTCTTGACGAACCGCCGAAGGAGAGTCTCGCAACTCAACAAAGAGGAGATGTGTCACATGAGACCAACTTCACGTTTGAACCGATTGGCCCCTCGCCCGTGCGGGCTTGCCGCCATGGGCGCGGGGGGAGTTCTGGCCCTCGCATTGGCCTTTGCGCCCCTGTCGGCCCAGAACACCATCACCGGGACGGTGGTGGACGGTGGCACACAGCGGCCGCTTGGCGGCGCCCAGGTGCTGATTGAAGGCACCGAACTCGGCAGCCTGACGGACAACCGGGGCCGCTTCCTCTTCCTCAACGCGCCCTCGGCAACGGTCACGGTGCAGGTGGTCATGATCGGCTACCGCGAGGCCACGGCCACCGTGAGCAGCGACCAGGCCGTCACGATCGAGTTGCAGGAGACGGCCATCTCGCTGGATGAGATCGTGGTCACCGGGGTGGTCGGGGAGCAGTCCGCGCGGGCGGTCGGCAACTCGATCGGTCAGGTCGATGTGGCGGAGATGGAACAGTTGGCGCCGTCCGTCGATGTTCCACGCATGATCAGTGCCACCGTGCCCGGTGTGCGCGTGTCCATGGGCGGAGGCGAGATCGGTGCCGGCGGCACGACGCGCATCCGCGGGATAGCGAGCCTGTCGCTCGGTGCTCAGCCCCTGGTCTACGTGGACGGAGTGCGCGTGAACGGCGCGGAAAGCAGTGCCGCCTTCGGCTGGTACGCCTTCAACGGCAACGCGCAGCCCTCGCGCCTGCAGGACTTCAACCCGGACGAGATCGAGAGCATCGAGATCATCAAGGGCCCCGCGGCGGCTACGCTCTACGGAACCGAAGCCTCCAACGGCGTGATCCAGATCTTCACCAAGCGGGGGCGCACCGGTGCGCCACGAATCAACGTCACAATGAAGCAGGGCGCGAACTTCTATCCCGACGTCTACAACATGTTCCCGGACGTGTGGTACCAGTGCAACGGGGTGTCCCAGACCGTGGACGTGGACGAACGCCTCAAGTGCACCCCGGGCCAGGTGTCCTCGTTCAACGTTCTGCAGATCGACCGGGACGTCTACGGCAACGAGTGGTTCCAGGCCGGACATGCGCAGTCCTACGGGGCGGACGTGACCGGGGGGACCCAGCTGATCACATACTACGTGTCCGCCGATTGGGATCGCGACGAGGGTGTGGTCCAATACAACTGGCGCAACCGGATGAGCGGGCGCGCGAACCTGACATACACACCGTCGGAGAAGCTGGAACTCAACTTCGGGTTGGGTGCAATCCGCAGCAAGGCACAGTCCGCGTCGGCTCAGCAGGCTCTCCCGACGGCGATCATCTGGGCGTGCCCCGCACCAGGTTGCGAGGCCGGGGACATGGCCGCTCCCAGCCGCATCGATGGTCCGTATCGCGGGTACATTGCCTACCTGCCGGAGGCATACGAGGACGAGATCGAAGGCTTCCAGCATGTGGACCGCACCACATTCACGCTGGAAGCGCGTCATGAGCCCTATGACTTTTTCACTCAGCGCGCCATCGTGGGCGGCGACTTCAGCGGAGTGCGAAATTCCGAACTCTACCGCGCGACCGGCAACATCGGTCAGTTCACGCCCTGGGGCCGCAAGACGATTATCAACCTCAACACCAGCTTCTTTTCGCTCGACTACCAGGCCAACGGGATTTTCGAGTTCGGCGACAACCTCAGGCTGACGACCTCTGGAGGGATGCAGTACTACCAGCGCCAGGAATCGTCGACCCTGGCCCACGGCGAGACATTCCCCGTGGAGGCGCTGGAGACCGTATCGTCCGGGTCCGAGAAGCAGGCGGCCGAGGATTTCCTGGAAAACAAGACCTTTGGCGTGTTCGTGCAGCAGCAGGCGGCCCTGGGTGACAGGCTATTCCTGACCGGCGCGGTCCGTGGCGACGACAACAGCGCATTCGGGACCAACTTCGACTTCGTCGTTTATCCGAAGCTCTCCGCCTCGTACGTCGTCAGCGACGAACCGTTCTTCCAGGAAACGATGGGTGCTGTGAACACCCTGAAACTCCGCGCTGCGTGGGGTAAGGCAGGAAAGCAGCCCGACGTGTTCGACGCCATCCAGACCTACACGCCGACGGTGGGCCCGGAGGGTGCGTCGGTTCTCACTCCCGAGAACATCGGCAACCCCGACCTGAAGCCCGAGGTGGGTACCGAGATCGAGTTGGGCTTTGATGCAGGCTTCATGAATGATCTGGTCGGTCTTGAGTTCACGGTCTACAGCCAGACGACGAACGACGCCCTGGTCCGGGTCCCGGTGATCCCCTCCAAGGGATTCCCCGGCGTCCAGTTCCGAAACATCGGTGAGATCAGGAACCGGGGCATCGAGATCGCGCTCAACGGCGCGGTCTACAGTTCCGACGCCTTCAGCGTGGACCTCGGAGGCACCTTTTCGACCTTTGAGAACGAGGTCACGAATCTTGGCGGACAGCCGCCCATCGTTCAAAGTTCGTCAAGCCTCAACCGACAGTTCCACGTCGAGGGCTTCCCGCTCGGAAGCATGTTCTACAAGCGGGTCGTAAGCGCCGATCTGGACGGTTCCAGCGGGCGCAACGTGGCCACCAACCTGATGTGCGAGGGCGGGGCGAAGGTTGGCGATTCCGAGTTCTCGCACGGTGGCGGATCTCCTGTCCCGTGCGCGACCGCGCCTGAGGTGTATTGGGGTCAGCCGATCCCGAACCTCGAGGGTGGAGTGTACACGAACATTCGGATCGGCCAGAGCCTTTCGCTTTACGCGCTGGTCGACTATGTGGGCGGGCACCATCTCAGCCTGGGCGATGTCAGCGCGCAGCACCGGTTCTTCATCAACTCGAGGGCCATCCTCGAGCGGATGGATCCGATCCTCCTCGGATACGAGGCACTCGGCTCTCAGGGCCTGGCGCAGTCAGGTGTGGTAGCGGGTGACTTCGTGAAACTGCGCACTCTGTCCGCGTCCTACACGCTACCGGAATCGGTGGCCGAGATGATGTGGGCCAGCCGGGTAGCGCTCACGGCATCCGTGGAGAATCTGTGGACCATCTGGCAGAAGTCGGAGGAGTCCTTCGGACATCCGATCATGGACATTGAGCGGGCTCGGCAGAGTCCTGGCCAGTTCGGACTGAACGGATACGTGCAGGAAGGTTGGCCGCAGCTGACCCGGTTCGTGTCCACCCTCCGTTTCACCTTCTAGATCACAAGGAGAGAAGAAATGACAGCAAGAAACAAGCTGGCGGCTTCGGCCGTGTTCATGGCTTCGACGGTCATGCTCTCCGGGTGCAGCCTGGACGACATCCTGGCAGTCCATGTACCGGGGAAGGTCCTCGAGGAAGCGCTGGACAACGCCGCTCTGGCGGATGTGCTGAGCACCGGGGTGGTTGCCGAAGTCGAGTGCAGCTGGAACCAGTACGTCGCGGGCGCGGCACACCACTCGGACGAGTACGTGCCGACTTCGGGGAACCTCACGATGAGGAACTGGGGACAGCGCAAGATCTACGCAAGCGATTCGGGCTACTCGCAGGGCACCTGCGGCGGCTGGGGGTACCCGATGTTCACGCCGCTTCACACCGCGCGCTTCCAGTCGGAAGACGTGGCGTCGCGGCTGAGCGGCTTCCCGGCCGAGGAGGTCTCGAACCTGGCGGCACTGCAGGCGAAGGTGGCAACGTGGGGCGCCTTCCCGGTCGTGGCCATGGGGGAGGGCTTCTGCCGCATGGCGATCAACGGCGGCGGGGCGCTGACTCCAGCTGATGTGCAGGCCGAGGCAGAGCAGCGCTTCAGTACGGCGATCTCTCTGGCCCAGGCAGCGGGCGATCAGACCCTCACCATGCAGGGTATGCTTGGGCGCGCACGGGTGCGCATCGCCAAGGGTGACTTCAGCGGGGCATTGGCGGACGCCGGACAGATTCCCGATGGTTTCGTAGTAGAGGTCACTCGGGATGCCGCGGAGTCACGCCGCTACAACTACTACTTCGAGCGCCTCAACGCGCCGACCGGTTTCCGGGCACACGGCTCGGTGGCGGACAACTACCAGAACCTCACCATCGGCGCCGATGGCATGCCAACCGACGGTGACGGCGTCAAGGATACTCGCGTCAACGTCAAGACGGACGGAACGCAAGCGGCCGACTTCGCGACGATCCTGTACTATCACGACAAGTACAATTCGCGGAGCGATCCGCTGCCGCTGGTCCACTGGCACGAGGCCCGCATGTACGAGGCCGAGGCGTTGGCCATGCAGGGCGACGTGGCCGGGGCGCTCGGGAAGATCAACGGACTGCGCGAAGCAGCCGGGTTACCCATGGTTACGGCGGCGGTCGGCGCGGGCGATATCATGGATCTGGTCAAGGAGGAGCGGCGGCGGCAACTCTTCGTGCTGGGCGGTCACCGCCTGCACGACATGCTGCGCTTCAACGTCCCGTTCCTCGGCGATCCCGGGTCGATCCATCCCGACGGGCGCGACCAGACCGGGGCGGAGTACGGCAACCTGACGTGCTTCCAGCTGCCCGAAGTCGAGGTCAAGGGGAACGAGAACATCAGTTCCTGATCCGGTTGCAGGCCGGGCCGCCGCTCCGCCCAGGGGTGGTGGTCCGATGAAGGGAGGCGGGGGGGGGGGGGCAGCCCGGCCGCGGGCCCCCCCCCCCCCCCCCCTAGGGCGCGCCCCCCGCCGGCCCGGTCCCCGCCCCCCGCACTACGTTGAGCACGGACGCGGGCGCCCGTCTCGCTACGGGCCGGGCTTCCCCCGCTTCGTAAAGATCAGCACCACCCCGTCCCCCGCGTCCGGCCCGTAACGGGCGCCCGCGGCCGGACCCTTGAGGACCTCGATCCGCGCGATCGTCCCCGGGTCGATCAGTTCCAGCGCGCCCAGCCCTCCGTCAAACCCCATGGCATCGACCCGTATGCCATCGATGTATACCACCGGTGGCCGGTTGAAGGTGAAGCTCTTCGCCCCGCGCACTCGCAGGAAATACCCCATGCCGACCGCCCCCCCGGTTCGTATCAGGGTGACTCCCGTCACTCCGTCGAGGACCTCGCGTACGCCCCGGCCGCCCTGCATTTCTTCACCCTGGATCGTGCGGTCCGGGATCTCCACTCCACGCATCGCCCGCGCGACCACCTCCTTCAGCACGAATGCGGGAGCCAGCATCTCGAAGTCGCGCAGGAGCAGCGCCGGTTCGTCCACGGTCAACCGTTCGACCAGCCCGACGTGCTGCGGGTGGGTCACACGGATGACGGAAACCCCTTCGGGAACCGATAGCAGCGCGTAGCGACCGTCCTCGCGCGTCTCGGTCACCACGCCGGTCCCGACGATGCTCACGACGGCGCCGGCAAGCGGTTCACCGGTCACGGACGAGCGCACGATACCGCGCAGCGTTGCCTTGACCTGTGCGGCCACCGGGACCGCGCCGGCCAGAATCGCCAGCAGGATGAGTCGAAATGCCTTCATGTCCAATCCTACGACCAGCGCGCTGTGCCGGTTACGTCACAAAGCGCCGCTCGTCACCACCAGTGCGCTACGATTCCACCCGTTCGAAGACGATGTCGGAGCCGTTGGGCTCGAAGGGAATCGCCACCTTGCCCACACTCCCCTCGGGATCCGTGGTGAACGTCACGAGCCCGGTGACCGGCACGATGTTCGGCGGAGAGGTGATCCTGAAGATGTCGTAGTGGAAATGCTCGAGTTCGAGCTGGAAGTCATCGTACGTGATTTCCAACGCGCGGTCGCCCACGATTCGCACTTCCATGCTGCCATACCCGGGGTGGCGGTATTGCCCGGCGTATTCGGCAAGGTCGTGGCTGGGCCGGGTACCCGTAACGCGCTTTGCTTCGAGCTCCTGTTCGGCTTCGTCGGCGCGTGCGCTCTGCTCGGCACGCAGCTCCAGGTTGCGTTCGTTCCAGTCGATTTCGTCAAGTCCGAGCAGCCGGTCGTAGACGTTGTACGCCACGATGGTGGGCACGGGGTTCATGTCGCCGGAACGGTTCGTGAGAACCATGACGCCCATCGATTCGCGCGGGAGCCACGACATCGACGAAATGAAGCCGTCGATGCCACCCCCGTGCGCGACCATCTTGTGGCCCCTGTAGCTGCTCACCCGCAACCCGAGTCCGTAACTCGCCTGTCCGAGCTCCGGGAACTCGGATTCGCCGGGCATCGCGAACTGGGGTTGCTGCATCCGGGCCGATGTCTCTTCCGAGAGCAGGCGGTCGCCGTCGTGGATACCGCCATCCATGTGCGCCTGGATGTAGGCCAGCATCTCGGTGACGTTGGAGTTGATGGAACCGGCCGGACCCACCACGTCGATGTTGCGGAAGGGCACGCGCACGACAGTACTGTCCCGCAGCAGATAGGGAACAGCGTAGTCACCTGACGCCGGGCTTTCCCGCACCGAGGTGTTGGAGCGATCCATCCGCAACGGTGTGAAGATCCACGAATCGATCAGGTCGCCCCAATCCCTGTCGGCGATCCGTTCCGTCAGATAGCCGGCGGTCATGAACATGAGATTCTGGTACTGATACCGGCTTCGGAACGAAGCATTGGGCTCCAGGTGCCGAAGCTTCCGGAAGATCTCTTCGCGGGTCCCGGTTCGCCCGTACCACACGTTGTCGTGGCGGGGGAGGCCGGACTGGTGCGTGACGAGGTCGCGCGGCGTCATTTCGACGGTCGCGAAGTCGTCGTAAAGGCGGAAGTCGGGCAGATAGTCCCGAACCGGCCTGTCCCACTCCAGCTTGTCCTGATCGACCAGCATCCCCATCAGCGTGACGGTGAAGGACTTGCTGTTGGACCCGATGGCCATGGTGGTATGCTCGGTGACCGGAAGCCCGGCCTCGACGTCACGGAAGCCGAATCCCCTGGCCAGTACGATCTCCCCGTTGTGGACGACCCCCACCGCGACTCCCGGGATCTGCCAGTCTTCCATGACCCTCGCCACAAACTCGTCGAAGCCGGTGAAGAGGTCGGGGAGGTCCGTTCGCGTGGATGCGGTCGCGTCGTCGACTGCCGCGGCCTGCGCATCCCCGGCCACCGTCCGTGCGCCGGTCTGGGCCGACGCCGGGGCAGCCGTTGCGGGATAGAGGGCGAAGATGAGCAGCCACGGAGCATGCCTGCGCGCCCACCTGAGGGGACGTTGCCACCCGCGCTTCAGCTCCGGGCGAACGCTTTCGCCGGTGACTGGCCTCTTGTCGCGCATTCGATTCCTCGGGATCGGGTCCGGGCTACACCGACAATGTACTGGAAACGGCCCCGTTCGCGTCAGGCTTCCTTGAGAACATCCACGGGATCGACGCGGCTTGCGCGCCTTGCGGGCAGGTACGCCGCGGTGGCCGCCACGACCGTCATCACCAACGGGACCGCCGAAAAAGATGACGGGGTCGAAGGAACTCACACCGTGGAGAGTGCCCTGGATCAAGCGGGAGAGCACAGCCGCAAGCGCCAGGCCGATTGCCAGGCCGAATAGAACCAGTCTCAGGGCGATTCCGAGCACCATCGCGACAAGCCTGTCCGGCTCGGCTCCGATGGACATCCTGATCCCCAACTCTCGTCTCCGAGCCACGACGCTGTGCGCGACGATCCCGTAAAGGCCGATGGCTGCGAGAAGGAGCGCAAGGGCACCCATCGACCCGAGGGTGATTGCCGATATGCGAACGGGGAGGAGCGTGAACGAGAGGTGCTGTTGCATGGTTTTCGTGTTGATCGCAATCACACCGGGATCGAGGTCGCGGGCAACGTCCAGTATCTGGGACAGGAGCGGGATGGGTTCGCCGGTGGTACGGGCGACGATGCGGCCGTGAACGTACTGCATCTGTTCCACAGGGGCGTAGACGAGGGGTTGGGGAGCATCGGACAGCGCGCGAACCCGGGTGTCGCCGGCCACACCGACGACCCCGACCTCGGTACCATCGAAGACCGTGTAGCTTTGGCCGACCGCGCTGCGGCCCGGCCAGAACCGGGCAGCCATCGTCTCGCTCACGACGGCAACCGGGGCGGAATCGCGTGTGTCCCGTGCGTCGAAGAACCGGCCGGCGACGAGCGGAATTCCCACAGCGTCGAAGTAGTCGCCGCCTACGCCCGCCCAGTCGACTTCCAGGTAGTCGAACCCGGGGGGTGGATTGATGCCTGGCACCGTGATGCTGATCGAGCTCGTCGAGGTGCCGTCGAGGGGGAGAAGGGTGACGATCCCCGCCGCAACAACCCCGGGGAGCGAGGACACCCGGTCAAGGCAGGCATCGTAGAAGTCACGGCGCTCTCCGGGGGTCCGCGCGGTCCCGGGCTCGATCCAGGCGATCGCGGCGGGATGGTAGCCGAAGCCGGGATCGATGCCCCGGGTTGTCAACAGACTCCTTGTGAACAGCCCCGCCGCGACGAGAAGCACCGCCGCTCCGGCCACCTGGCCGACGACCATGGCGCCGCGCAGCTTCGGGGTGCGACCGATGCCCCCCGCGCTCTCGTCCTTCAGTGTGCTCGAAACGTCGGGCTGCGTGGATCGCAGGGCGGGTACGAGTCCGAGTGCCAGGCCAGCCAGGAGCGACAGCGCGAGGCCGAACAGCACGACGGTGAGGTTCAGCCGTGCGTCCACCTTCAGGGGGAGCGGCAGGGGCAACCGAATGCTCAGCATGAGGTCGACCAGAAAGGCCGACAGGAGCACTCCCGCGATTCCGCCCACCATGGCCAGCATGGTCGTCTCGGTCAGCAGATTCCGAATCAGGCGGCCTCGCTGAGCTCCCAGGGCAAGTCGCACGGCGACCTCGCGACGGCGCGCCTCGGCTCTCGCCAGGAGAAAGCCGGCCAGGTTGATGCACGCGATGAGAAGCACCAGGGCGACCACCGCCATCACCACCGCGGCGACGCACAGGACGATGCTGTCCAGCGCGGGGTGTACGGGTGAGCCGAGGGTGGGTGTGGTCTGTATGCGGCGTCCGAGGTACCGCTCGCGGTGGCCGGCGATGAGGTCTTGTGCGAAGGTGCCGACAACCGTCTCCGCATCGGCCAGGGTCACTCCTTCGGTCAGCCTGCCCTTCACGATGAAAAACTCCTGTCCGCGCCGATTCAGGTTCTCCGGACCGTGAAGGGAGATCTGGTCCGACATCGAGGCATGGGCCCAGATGTCGGGTTGCAACCACGGGAAGACACCGGTGAAGTCCTTCTGGGCAACGCCAACGATCGTGTAGGGGAATCCGTTGAGACTTACGGTCCTGCCGACGACGCCGGGGTCGGCGTCGAACGCCGCGCGCCAATAGCTGTCGCTCAGCACCACGATGGGGTCGGCGCCGATGGCGATACCCTCACCCGGGTCGAACACGCGCCCCACCTGGGCACCTATGCCGAGCACCTGGAAATAGGGCCCCGCGACGAGCTCGTTGACAAGGTCGCGCCGTCCCGTCTCGTCGCCGAGGCTGACCATGTTGAACATCGCGCCGGTCACACCCTCGAACACGGATGTCGTCGCTTCCTCCAGTTCGCGGAACGTCGGGTAGGAGAAGTTCCCGAAGGCGTCGTCCGGGCCGGTCAGGCGTATGTCGACCAGCTTGTCGGGATCCTGGTAGGGCGGTGGGCGAAGCAGCAGCGCGTCCACCAGCGCAAAGAAGGCGGTGTTGCCCCCGACCCCGATCGCAACCGAGACAATGGCCAACAACGTGAAACCCGGCGCGCGGATCATCCTGCGCCACCCGGCCCTGATGTCCTGGATGATCCCCGCGACCCATGTGGCCGGGCCGTGCCGCCCGTGCCCTGCTGCGATGCCTCGCATGTCCCCTCCCCTTGCCCCCACGCTACCCGATCGGGCAGCCCCCGATCCCGCGATCCCCTGATCCCGTGTTCCCCTGTGCCCGTCGCTGAGTACCACTGCGCAACCCGGCGACGAATCTGCCGGGTAATCTGACCTGGACCCGCCGTCCCCGACAGGGTCTTAGAGACAGACCGTCCTCTACGGAGCCCCGTCGTCCCGCGGCTCGAATTCCTCTTCGGAGAGCCGGAAGGCTTCGATCAACCGGGGATCATCCTCGGTGCCGAGAATCCGTCCGGCCAGGTACTCGCCGATCACCGGTCCGAACTTGAAGCCTTCGGCTGATCCACCGCCGGCCAGCCAGACGTTGTCGAAGTCGGGGTGGCGGTCAAGGAAGAAGTTGCGTGTCACCGACGATTCGTAGTGGCACGCTCTGGTCTCGCTCACGGGCGCGTCGGCCAGCCCCGGGAAGCGTTCCCGCACGAAGGCCCTGGGGCGTTCCAGCTCCTCCGGCTCCAGCCACCGCCGGCTTGTGTCGGGATCACCCGGTGGCCGACCTCCCGTCCGGACCCGAAAGCCGCGGTTGTCGGGCGCGAGCGCAGGCCAGCCCGTCACGCCGGGGAAGTTGTAGCTGGGCAGGTTCGGATAGCTGTAGCTGTTGTCTCCGGGAGGGGTGCGCAGATAGACGACGTGCCCCATGGGAATCCGTAGCCGGTTCCCCATGAGTTCGGGGAATGCCTTCGGGTACCAGGGTCCCAGCGCGAAGACGTAGGTGCCCGCCGGGAAGTTGTCGCCCGGTTGCAGGCTCAGGGCATCCAGCTGACGGCCCGTGGCCGGTCCCATGGCCGCACGCGCGGTCTCGACCGCGCCGCCCGCGTGCTGGAACACCCGGGCCACGGACTCGATGGCCCTGCGGGCTCGTACGACCCCCGCATCCTGCTCCCAGAGGGCGATCGTGATGTCCGTGAGGTCGATCACGGGCCACCGCCGCTTCACCTCGTCCGCGTCCAGGACCTCGTAGCGGACGCCGACCTCATCCCAGTTCTTCCTGGTGTCCTCCATGAAGTCGGTCCACTCATCCCTCATGATGAGGTCCGACGTGTTGAAGAACACGCGCGGGAGCAGCATGTCCTGCCACTGTTCGTCCCACTGGTTCCACTTTTCGATCGCGCGTTGGGCCCATCGGGTCCACAGCAGCCCGTGACCACGGCCCCCGTAGCCGGTGCGAACGCCGCGCGTCTCTCCGCCCGACGTCGCCCGGGAATTGGCCGGCCCGTACTGGTCGATCAGCGTGACCTGGGCGCCCGACTGCTGGAGGTGCAGGGCAGTCCAGGCGCCGAATGCGCCGGCACCCACGACCGCGATGTCCGGTGTCTGCCGTGTGTGAATTGCCGGTGCTTCCCGTGTCGCAATCGCCGGCGCTCGACCACCGTCCCCCTCGCGCCCGCCCAGCGGGGGAGCCCCGGCCAGTACGGCGCCCGCCCCGACCGCCGCGACTTTCACGAATTCGCGGCGACCTACGTCCCCTTGCGGTTCGGGCGTCCGGTCGACCCGGGCTCCCGCCGAGTCCTTCACCTTCTTGCGCATACCGCCCCTCTTCCCATCCGTTCGTCAGCCCGGGCTCTCGGGTGCGATCCGAACTTCCCGCATGGGAGAGTCCGGCGACAACTCCGACGTACCGGGGCCGTGTCCGTTCATGCTCAGGATGTACGAGACGACATCCAGGTAGATCTGCTCCTCCAGACCGCCCGGATTGTCGTCAGGCATGGTGGATCGCACGGTGCGAAAAAGGGAATATACGGTGCGCCGACCCCAGTTGGACTGGAAGGCGCGTCCCCGGAACTCGCTGGTCGTGTGGCACTCGGAGCACACTTCGTCGAAGGTCGTCCGCCCCCGGTCCGCCTGCGCTTCGGTGAAGATGCCGCCCACACCGGCCTCGGATTCCGCTGTGGCTGCCGGCGGCTGTTGGGCGGTTGCCGGTGCTGCCGCCGCCGCGGCCGGTGCGGGCGCCACGGACGGATCAGTGGCCGTCGCAGGGCCGGAAGACGACTCCGCGGCCCCGCCCGACGCACAGCCGGCCACCAGGATCATGAGGGAGAGTCGGTGCGCGTTGGCGCCCCCGGCCTGGTTCCGTACCATGGACCGAACATCCTCCCCCTCGGTAGTGTATCATGCCGGGACCCGTCTACCGGCCTCCAAATCCAATATAGGGGATTCGACGACATGCGCAGCCTGCCGAAAACGATTCTTGCCGGCCTTGCCGGCGTGGCCCTTCTTCCCGTGGCGGCGTGCGACCGGATTCCTGTCGCCATCGGGGACGTCAACAGCATCATCGTGACGGCCGACCCGGAGCTTTGGTCCCAGGCGGAGGCCTCTCTGCTTCCGGCCCTGGAAAGAACCGTCTTCACGGTTCGCGACGAGAAGACGTTCAAGGTCACCTATCAGACTCCATGGGAGGAGGTGTGGTTCGACTTGCGCCTCTTCAAGCAGCAACTGCTGATCGGTACGGAATCGGATCCGTGGATGACGGACGGGCTGGCCAGGGTCGACGAGCCCGTGACTCCGCCACAGGTCTTGCAGGCACGCGACGTATGGGTGCGTGACCAGCTCGTCACCATGGTTGTACTGGAGGAGGAGGGAGTGAGTGTCGAGGCGGTTAGCGAATTCACGTCCACGCTGGCCGAGCTGTTCGACCGGCAGTACAGGGACTGGGTGGTGGCCAGGATGTTCATCACCGGCATCGACACCGCTCAGGCCCGTGCGCTCGAGGAAGGATTCGGCTTCAGTCTGCTGGTGCCGGAAGTCTACGACTACGAGGTGCGTGACTCCGTGCACATCTTCCGCAACGACAACCCCGACCCGTCCGAACTGATTCGTCAGTTTTCGATCACCTGGAAGAGTCCGTTGCCCCTGGAGCCGCCAGGTGAGAGTTTGCTGGAGTGGCGAGCCCGGATCGTGGAGGACTACTACGCCTTCCCGCAGGTGGTGAATCTGGAGAACGTGTTCGAGGGCACCGAGACCGTGGACGGCAAGCCGGCGTACACCATCCAGGCCGTGTGGGAAAACCCGCCCGGGGAGTATCCGGCTGCCGGTCCCCTGATTGTGAAGGCGATCGACTGTCCGGATCAGGATCGTCGCTACTTCCTCGACGCCTGGCTTTACGCGCCGAGCCGGGAGAAGTACGAATACATGCTCCAGCTGGAGGAAATCCTGACCTCCTTCCGCTGCTCGGGATCCCGTTAGCCGACCCACACGCCAGGAGACGTTCCACGATGCGTACCCCCACCCCGGGTGCCCCGCTTGCCCTTCTCTCCCTGTTCGTCGCGGCCTGCACCGCGCCCGCGGCCACACCCCCCACCGGCGAATTCGGCGCTGAGGGAGTCGGCTACGGCAACCCCGGCCACGCGGCACACGTAGCGGCGATCGACGAGATCATGATGGCGCCGATCCGGGACGGACTCATCGCGGGGGCGTCCGTCGCGGTCGTCTACCAGGGCGAGCCCGTGGCGTTTCGCGGGTACGGCTGGGCCAACCTCCAGCTCTCGGTCCCCACGCCCGAAGACGCGATCTACGAGATGGGCTCCGTCACCAAGCAATTCACCACCGCCGCGCTGCTGCAAGCCCAGGAGGAGGGACTCGTCGACCTGGACGCCGACATGAGCACGTATCTGCCCGACTTTCCGACCCAGGGCAACCGGATCACCGTGCGGGAACTCCTGGACCACACATCCGGGATACGGGGCTACACGGAGATGGAAGCCGCCCGGCCCTACTTCGTTCGGCGCGTCCCCAGGGACAGCCTGCTGGCGCTTGTGGCGGCCCACCCCTTCGACTTCTCCACCGGTGAGCACGAGATCTATAACAACTCCGCCTACTACCTCGCGGGGGTGATCCTGGAACAGGTTACCGGGATGACCTACGAGGAGTACGTCGAAGAACGGCTCTTTGCGGAACTGGGCATGGAACGGTCCCGTTACTGCAGCGAGACCGAGATCCAGGAAGGGAAGGTCAACGGCTACGACGCGGGCCAGGACGGGCTGCGGAACAAGGGCTTCATCGTTCACAACGTCCCCTTTGCGGCGGGCTCCCTGTGCTCCAGCGCCCGTGATCTGGCCACGTGGCTGGGCGCGCTTCACGGCGGCGAGGTCCTGACCGACGAGTCCTATGCGCAGATGATCGAGCCCGGCGACCTCAACGACGGCACCAGGACCCGCTACGCGCTCGGGCTGGCCACGAATGACATTCTGGGGCACAAGGCGCTTCAGCACGGCGGGGGCATCGACGGTTTCCTGTCCCAGTCCCTCTACCTGACCGAAGAGGATCTGGCGGTCGTGGTCCTGGTCAACACGACGGGGCCTCCCGGTCCCGCCGTGCTGGCCGAAGAGATCGTCAAGCTCATGGTCGGGGACGCGACCCCGGAAGGCATGTCCTTCGACGGGGACCTCGCCTACTTCGAGGGGACGTACGCCGGTCCGGCCCGAGCAGGTCGCATCGGCATCCGAATCGCCGCAGATGACGGCGCTCTTACGGCCACCACGGTGATGGTGAGCGATCGGGACATTCCGGGAGACCGGCAGGAAGCCGAGACGCTGGAGTACCTGGGAGAGATGACGTTCCGCAGCGGCGACGTCCTCTTCACCTTTGAGGGCGACGGTGACAGTGCGTCGGTGCTCCGCTGGGACGCGGTGTCGGGCTACACGGTGATGACACGACAGTAGGCGCCGAAATCCTTGTCCTTCGTCCACCTTCACACCCACTCGGAATACTCGCTCCTCGACGGTGCAAACCGTCTTTCGGACCTGGTCCGCAAGGCGAAGGAGTTCGAGATGCCGGCGCTGGCGCTTACGGACCACGGCTGCCTCTACGGGGCGTGGACCTTTCAGAAGCTGGCCCGCAAGGACGATTTGAAGCCGATCGTCGGCATGGAAGCGTACGTCGCGCCCGGCGACCGGCGGGAGCGTGCCCGCTCGGGACAGGGAGGCAAGGCAGCCTACCACCTGGTCCTGATGGCCAGGGACGCGGAGGGCTACCGCAACCTGATCAGGCTGTCGTCGATCGGATACACCGAGGGGTTCTACTATCGGCCGCGGCTTGACCGCGAGACCCTGGCCCGCCATTCCGGCGGGCTCATCGCGACCTCGGCGTGCATGGCGGGGGAGCTCGCACGCCACCTGAGTGCCGGCAACGACGATACCGCCCGTGACGTTGCCGACTGGTACGCGAATGCCTTCCCCGGGCGCTACTACATGGAGGTGCAGGCTCACGGGACGCCCGGGCAGGCCGAGCTCAACCGAAAGATCCTCGCGCTCGCCGACGACATGGATCTGCCCGTCGTCGCCACCAACGACGCCCACTTTCTCCAGCATGACCATCATCCCGCCCACGACATCCTGGTCTGTATCGGGACGGCCAGGAACCAGGACGACGAAGGACGGCTGAAGTACGACGACGGTCTCTACTTCAAGAACCCCGACGAGATGGCGGCGGCCTTCCCGGATCGCCCCGATGTCGTCGAGAACACGCTGAAGATCGCGGACGAGGTCTCGCTCACTCTCGAGAAGAAATACCACCTCCCGAGCTTCCCCCTTCCCGAGGCCTTCTCCGACGACAACGACTACCTGGTGCACCTCGCCGAGGCGGGGGCCCGGGAGCGCTACGGCGACCCGCTCCCGGACACCATGCGGGAGCGCCTCGACTACGAGCTCGACGTCATTCTCAAGACAGGCTACGCCGGCTACTTCCTCATCACCTGGGACTTTATCCGATGGGCTCGCCAGAGGGGGATTCCGGTCGGTCCGGGAAGGGGCTCGGCAGCGGGATCGCTGGTGTCGTACGCGCTTCGGATCACCGACCTGGACCCCATCGCCTACGGCCTCCTCTTCGAGCGCTTTCTGAACCCCGAGCGCATCTCGATGCCCGACATCGACATCGACTTCTGCTACGAGCGCCGCGGTGAGGTCATCGAGTACGTCCGACACAAGTACGGCCGCGACGCCGTCGGCCAGATCATCACGTTCGGGACCATGAAGAGCCGCGCGGTCATCCGCGACGTGGGCCGGGTGCTCAAGTTCGAAGTGGGCGAGACCGACCGCATCGCGAAGATGATCCCGAACCAGCCGGGCCAGAGCTACACCGTCGCCGAGGCCGTGGAGCGGATCCGGGACGTGAAGGCGCTCTACGAGTCCGATGAGCGCCACAGGCAACTGTTCGACTACTCCGTGACCCTGGAGGGGCTGGCGCGCCACGCGTCGGTGCACGCGGCGGGAGTGGTGATCGCGCCGGGGCCGCTGCACGACTACGTGCCCATCTGCACCCAGAGCAAGGGGAGCAGGAACGGCGGGGGGAGAGCGGGGAGCGGAGAAGACGGGCCGGACATCGTCACGCAGTACGACATGAACTGTCTCGAGGACGCAGGGATGCTCAAGATGGACTTCCTGGGCCTCAAGACGCTGACGGTGATCCACGACGCCGTCCAGTCCGTCAAGGGGCGCATAGGAGAGCTTCGCCACCCGGACACGGGCGATGTCTACCAATCCGACGGGATGGACGACGTGCCCCTCGACGATCCCGAGGTCTACCGCATGCTCGCGGGGGGCGGCACGTCGGGGGTCTTCCAATTCGAGTCGAACCTGGCGCTGGACAAGTTGCGCGCCATGCGCTGCGACCGCTTCGACGACCTCGTCGCCACCAACGCGCTCATCCGGCCCGGTCCCCTCGATTCGGGGATGACCGACAAGTACATCCTGCGAAAGCTCGGCAAGAAGCCCGTTTCATACCCGGCGCCGGGTCTGGAGCACATCCTCGAGGCCACCTATGGCATCATCGTGTATCAGGAACAGGTGATGCTGATTGCGAACGACCTGGCGGGGTACTCCCTCGGCGAAGCCGACGTGCTGCGCAAGGCAATGGGAAAAAAGGACGCCGAGCTCATCGGTTCGGAGTTGGGCCGTTTCCAGGAGCGGGTGATCGAGCGGGACCTTCCGCGCAGCACCGCGACGAACCTGGCCAGGCAGATCGAGACCTTCGGACGCTACGGATTCAACAAGTCCCACTCGGTCGCCTACTCGCTGCTGTCGTACAAGACCGCCTGGCTGAAACGCTACTACCCTGCCGAGTTCATGGCCGCGCTCCTCTCGTCCGTCCTCGACAAGACCGACGACGTGGTGAAGTACATCGGCGAATGCCGCGAACTTGGCCGCTACCATCCGGGCCTCGACGACGGTCTTTCGGTCCTGCCGCCCGACGTCAACGAGAGCGGATGGAAATTCACCGTCGTCGGGGTGGGTACGATCCGCTTCGGTCTGGGCGCGGTGCGAGGCGTCGGAGCGGCGGCGGTTCGGTCGATCCTTGACGCACGTGAAGACGGCGGCTCCTTCGAGAGTCTCTTTGATTTCCTGGAGCGCATCGACACCCGTGCGCTCAACAAACGGGCGTGCGAAGCGCTGATCGCGTCGGGAGCGATGGATTCCTTTGGCCATCGCGCGCAGCTTTGGGCCGGGCTCGACGAAGCCTACGGCGAGGCCGTGGCCCGGCTGCAGGAGGCCGAACTCGGCCAGGGTTTTCTGTTCGGTGGTGGCGGGGTCGAGCGTCCCCCGCCGGCGCTGCCGACCGTGCCCGAATGGGGTGATCGCGACCGTCTCACCCGCGAGAAGGCGGCGTTGGGATTCTTCATCTCCGGCCATCCGCTCGACCGCTATCGCGAAGTCGCGCGCGCTTTTGACGAAGTGGGTGCCGACGCCCTCAAGCGACGTATGGGCCAGTCGCTGGAGATGGCGTGCGTGGTCACTTCGGTGGCTCGCCAGGTTTCGCGCCGCGACGGGTCGGAGTGGGCGAAGATCACCGTGGAGGGCTTCCATGGCACGGCCACGGTCCTGGCCTTCAAGGACGCGTGGCAGTCCTGCAAGCCGACTCTGGAGACGGATGCCGTGGTGCTGGTGCGGGGCAAGGTGAGCGACCGCGATCGTGACGAAGAGGACCCTCCGGTCTTCCTGGACTCGGCGGAGCCGCTGAAACAGGTTTCGCAGAGCGGGTGTCTGGCCGTGCGGATCGTACTGGATCCGGATGCCGAACTCGGAGACGATGCGTTCGGCAAAGCCCGCGCAGTACTCGCCGCCCGCTCCGGAGGGGCTCCCGTGGAGCTGGTCTTGGGCGAGGCCAACGGAACCGCGGCACCCCGGCTTCGGTCACGGTCGCTCCGGGTTTCGCCCGACCGCGAGACCCTTCATGCTCTGGAAGCGTTGTTCGGAAAGGGCAGGGTGGGTTTGGCAAGGGTGTGATGGTTCACCGCCGCTGGTGCGTATTCGGAACCGGCAACGATGGCTTCCATTCCAGCTGGAAAGAACGAAGAATGAAGAAGGTGCTGATCTGCGCGACCCTGTCTCTCGCCCCCCTGGGAGCGCCGGCGGAGTTGGCCGGCCAGGAGACCGGCGACCGGACCGCCGAATTTGTCGGGCACTGGATGGGCTCGCTCGATGTCGGGGCATTGCAGCTTCGCATGCGCCTCGACGTTACCGAAAGCGACGGCGTGCTCAGCGCCGTATTCGTATCGCTCGACCAGGGCAACGCTTCGGTGCCGGTCGAGTCGGTCAGTGTCAGCGGCACGACCATTTCGGTGTCCATGCCGGCCGCGGGCGCTTCCTTCGAGGGCACGCTGGCCGAAGACGGCGCCAGGATCGACGGATCGTTCGTCCAGATGGGGACCTCGCTGCCCCTCGTCCTGGACAGGGTCACCGAGGAAGAGGCCGAAGGCCGGCGGCCACAGGATCCGGTCGAGCCCTTCCCCTACATGTCGGAAGAGGTCGCCTACCCGAACCCGGTCGGCGGCCACACCCTGGCGGGCACCTTCACCCGGCCCGCGGAAGGAGGCCCCTTCCCGGCGGTGATCCTGATCTCGGGATCGGGTCCCCAGGACCGGGACGAGTCGCTGATGGGACACCGGCCCTTCCTGGTGCTTTCGGACCACCTCACCCGGAGCGGGATTGCCGTGCTGCGCTACGACGACCGTGGCGTGGGAGGATCGGCCGGGGACTTCGCCGCGGCCACGTCGCGCGACTTCGCGTCCGACGCGCTGGCCGGTGTGGCCTACCTGAAGACCCGTCACGACGTGGACGCGGGGGCGATCGGACTCGCGGGGCACTCCGAAGGCGGGATCATCGCTCCCATGGTGGCGGTCGAGTCGGAAGATGTCGCCTATATCGTCCTCATGGCCGGCACGGGCGTGACGGGCGAGCGGATTCTCTACGCACAGGGCGCGCTTGTCGCGCGGGCGGGCGGCGCATCCGAGGAGGCGATCGCCGACAACCAGGCACTGCAGCGCGCCATGTTCGAAGCGCTGAAGAGCGAACCGGATCCCGAGCGCGCGGGCGAAGCGATCGGCGAGCTCGTTCGGAACGCGCTCGAGGCGGCGACCCCTGAGGAGCGAGCTCGGTCCGGAGTCACCGACGATGCCTCGATGGAAGCGGTCGTGGCGGCACAGGCGCAACAGCTCAACACGCCCTGGTTCCGGTACTTCCTGACCCACGATCCGGCCGAGGTGATCGAACAGGTCACCGTGCCCGTTCTGGCCATCAACGGCGAAAACGACCTGCAGGTCCCGTACGAGGAAAACCTGCGCGAGATCGAGGCGGCCCTGCAGCGCGGCGGCAACGACCGCTACGAAGTCCACGCGCTACCCGGCCTGAACCACCTCTTTCAGCACTCGGAAACGGGCGCCCCGAGCGAATACGGCGCGATCGACGAGACGTGGTCGGTCGACGTGATGGAGCTGATTGCGGGGTGGATCCTGAGGGTAGTGGAGCGGTAGCGTCAGCCCCTCGATTGCGCCAGCCGCGCGGCCCGGGTCCACAACCCCGCGGTCCCGAGATCCTCGGCAAGGCGCCTGAACGCGCGGGCCGGTCCCCGCCACTCCAGTTCGTCGACGTCCTCGAAGAGCGCGGCGCCGTCGCGAAGCGTTGCAAGGTCGCGGAACAGAAAGGCGGCGGCACGGTTCGCGGCGAGCGACGCGGCGAGCCTCTTCGCGCCGCGGACCTGGACGTCCCAGCGGTCCGGGAGTCCCGGGATGTGCTCCAGGTGGCCGTACCGGGCCAGCACCGTCGCGGTCGACTTCGCTCCCCACCCCGGGATGCCCGGGAAGCCGTCCGCGCTATCGCCCACCAGGGCCAGGTAGTCGGGGATGCTCGCGGGGAGGACCCCGAACTTCGCCTTCACCCCGTGCTCGTCCCGCACTTCGTCCCTGCGGCGGTCCCACTGCACCACGCGGTCGCCCACGACGCATTGCGACAGATCCTTGTCCGGGGTGCATATGTACACGCGTTCCACCCGCCCGTCCCGACTCGCCTGCGCGGCACCCGATGCCAGGCCGTCGTCGGCTTCCAGTTCCTCCATCGGCCAGACCGTCACGCCCATTGCCCTCAGCGCGTCCTCGAGCGGGTGGAACTGGGCCAGGAGCGACGGGTCGATCCCGTCCCCGGTCTTGTAGCCCGGCCAGAGGTCGTTGCGGAACGACTCGATGACGTGGTCCGTGGCCACCGCCATGTGCGTCACGCCGCGTTCGAGCATTCCGAGCAGCGAAGCCAGGACACCGCGCATGCCCCCGACTTCCCGCCCGGACGCGTCCGCTGCCGACGGCGCGCCGAAGTGGTGCCGGAACAGCTCGTAGGTGCCGTCGATCAGGTGAATGTTCAATGTGGAGTGAGCTGGTTGCGTGGTGAGCGGGTCGCTCGAAGCGGGCCGGGCCAGTAGTATTGCTTCTGCAGACAGTTTGGGGCGGTCGCCCCGATCGGCAAGGGTCGCGCCGCACTCCCCGGGCGCGCAACCAAGGAGCATCCCATGACCACGCAGATCACCGGAACCTCGTCAACCCGCGGGCGACACAGCCGCTTTGCGCCCGCCGCCATTGCGGGCCACCTCGCCCTTGCGGTGATGGTGATGGTGGCGTTCACCGCCCCACCCCCCGCCACCGCCCAGGAAACCCCCGCCGCGGACCTGCTTACGGTCGGGCACTACCTGGATATGGAGCGCGTGGCGGACCCCCAGATCTCGCCGGACGGGGACCGGGTCGTCTACACCCGGTCCTGGGTGAACAAGATGGAAGACCGCTTCGAATCGGCCATTCATGTCATGGATGCCGACGGCGGCCGCAAGCGCTTCCTGCTCGAAGGCTCGAGCCCCCGCTGGTCGCCCGACGGCACCCGGATCGCATTCATCGCCCCGGGCGACCCTTCCGGGCCGCAGATCCACGTCCGCTGGATGGACGCGGAGGGCGCCACCAGCCAGATCACCCACGAGATCGAGGCGCCGAGCAACATCAGGTGGTCGCCCGATGGCGAGCACATCTACTTCCAGCGTTTCGTTCCGCACTCGAATCCCTGGCCCATCGACCTGCCCGCCCCTCCTGAAGGCGCGAACTGGACGGCGCCGCCCCGCATCGTCGACCGCATTCACTACCGCTACGACAGGATCGGCTTCCTCGAGGAGGGCTTCACGCACCTCTTCCGGGTGCCCAGCCACGGCGGAACCGCCCGGCAGCTCACCAGCGGCGAGTGGAATGCGGGCGCTACCTTCGCTCCCGGTGTCGGCAACGTCGGATACGACCTGACCCCGGATGGCGGTACGCTCGTTTTCGACGGTCTCATGGAGGACGCCGACGGCCTCTACCGGGAGTCGCACGTCTACGCGCTCGACCTCGCTTCCGGTGACATCCGGCAACTCACTTCGGAGCGCGGTCCCTGGGGACGCCCGATGGTGTCGCCCGACGGCCGCCGGATCGCCTACACCGGCTATCCGTGGACCTTCCAGACCTACAAGACCACCGAGTTGTACGTGATGAACACGGACGGCAGCGACGCCCGCCTCTTATCCGGCGACCTCGACCGGGACATCGGCAGCATGCACTGGGCCGACGATTCCCGCGGGGTGTTCATCACCGCCGGAGACCGCGGCACCATGAATGTTCACCACGCGACCACCGACGGCGCCGTCACCCAGGTCACCGAGGGCAACCACATGCTGTCCCTCACCGCCGCCACACCCGGCGGGAAGGCCGTGGGCACCCTGACCTCGCCGCACGAACCCGGGGACGTCGTCACCTACGACCTGAACCGCCCCGGCGAGATTCGTCAGCTCACCCGCGTCAACGAGGATGTCCTCGCCGGCAAGCGCCTTGGCGACGTGGAAGAGATCTGGTACGAATCCACCGGGGGCACCCAGGTGCAGGGGTGGATCGTCAAGCCGCCCGGCTTCGACCCGGGCGAGGAATACCCTCTCATCCTGCACATCCACGGCGGCCCGCACGGCATGTACAACGTGGGCTTCAGCTACCCCTACCAGAACTTCGCGGCCAACGGGTACGTCACCCTGTACACGAACCCGCGCGGGAGCACGGGCTACGGCACCGACTTCGGCAACGCCATCGACAACGGCTACCCCTCCGTCGACTACGACGACCTCATGGCGGGCGTCGACGCCCTGCTCGAGCGCGGGTACATCAACGAGGATCAGATGTACGTCACCGGCTGCAGCGGCGGCGGCGTCCTCTCAAGCTGGGTGATCGGCCACACGACGCGCTTCGCCGCGGCGGGCGTGCGCTGCCCCGTAATCAACTGGATGAGCTTTGCGGGCACGGCCGACATCACCGTCTGGGGGTACTACCGCTATCACGGATACCCGTGGGACAATCCGGACAAGTACCTGGAGCATTCGCCCCTGATGTACGTCGACAACGTGACCACACCGACCATCCTCATCACCGGCGAACTGGACCTGCGGACGCCGATGGCGCAGACGGAGGAATACTACCAGGCGCTCAAGCAGCTGGGCGTGCCGACGAAGATGCTCCGCTTCCAGGACGAGTACCACGGGACGAGTTCGAAGCCGTCGAACTTCATGCGCACCCAGCTCTACCTCATGAAGTGGTTCGAGCAGTACGGTGGGCAACCGAAGATGGCGACGGACGGGTAGGAAGCAGTCGGGAGCGAACCTGGGCCTCCCGGCCGGGCCGGGTCGGCCGGGAGGTCAGCCTCCCGGTCGCCTCTGTTGCAGAAGCCGGGTCATGCTCTTCACCTGCTCCTCGTCGAGAACCGCGCTGACATCCGCGTGCAGCGTCTCGAAGGCGGGCGTGAGTTGCTGCATGAGGTTGCGGAAGTCCTGCATGCCCTGACGGTTGCCGGCCCCGCCGCCACCGCCGCGCCTTGCGCCGCCGGCCGCGCCGCCACCCATGCGCGAGCGCATCTCGGCCATCAGGCTCTGGAAGCGCCCGAGAGTGTTCTTGTTCCTGTCGCGGAATCCGTTGACGAGCGCCGTCACCTGCCCCGTCTGCTCTTCGCTGAGGGAAAGGTGCTCGGTGAACCCGTCGAAACGTTGATCCAGCTCGGTCCACAGCCGGATCTCGGGGCTGTTGGCGAACCCGCCGCGGGCTCCGGCTCCCCGCTGAGCAGACGCGGAGGTGGGGATTGCCATCGCGATTGCCGCGGCGGCAATCCCGAGCCGGACGAGGTTTCCGCGTGATTTCGTGAGCTTCATGTCCAAATCTCCTCTGTGATGTCGTGAAACGTGGTCTTCCCGGGTCGGGTCGGTGCCGTTGCCTTGACTCCGCGATCTGGCTGCCGCCTGCCGCCCTCTGCAATCAGGACACTTTCCTGTGGGGAACCGTTAGTCTAGAACGCCAGCAGCTTCGTCACCTTCAGCGTGATCGCGCGGTCGACCAGCCCCTCGTTGCCCGGCTCGGGGTCCCGGTCGCGCCGCTCCGAGTAGACCAGGAAGACGTCGCTCAGGGGCGCGTGGATCAGGTTGAAGCGGATGTTGGTCTGCAGCTGGTCGGTGGATTCGTTGTACTGCACGAAAGCACTCAGAAAGGTGCGCGTATCGTAGGCGTACCTGACGCGCCCGCCGAAGAGGTTCGCATCGAAGGTGCGGCCGGCGAGCGTCAGGCGGTTGCGCTGGGCGGTACCCTCGACGAAGAGGTGTGCGCTGGGGCGCACCGTCACGCTGCCGGTCACCGACGTCCGGTCGCCGTCGAAGAACCCTCCGCGGGTCACGGAAACCTTGCCGCCCAGCTTCCGGCCCAGATTCGACTGGTAGCTGGTCGTGAGGGCGCCGAAGTCGTACTCGCCCTCGGGGACGGCGACCCCGGCGATGGGCGTGGCTTCGGCGAGCCGCTCGTACGACGCCGAGTACTCCAGGGTCAGCATGCCGCTGTCCAGAAAGGCGACGCCCAGTCCCGGCTTGATTTCCCGGCTCTCCAGCGCCCACCCGAGGTCCGAGAAGATGTTGACATCGACATACGGATTCAGCTCGCGGACGCTCGGGATGCCGGGCTGGGGATGGGCGCCCACCGTGACGAAGCCCTGGCGCACGCCGCTGCGCGCCACGAATCCGACGCCCGGATTGAAGTCGTCGCCGACCGACTTGAACAGCGCCGAGGCGTCCCAGATCGGGCTTCGCCAGGCGACCTCGACGGCCGCCGTCGTCCGGTCGCCCGTCACATCGGGCTCGTCCGTCACCGCCAGGTAGGAGTTGAGCAGCATCCGTCCGCCGGCGAGGCGCAGGTTCGCGTCCGCGCCCAGCGTGCGGTTGTATTCGTCGCCAACGCCCGTCCCGGTACCTTCACGGTTGACGAACATGAATCCGATGTCGCTGCTGCCAAGAACGTCCTTCCTCAGCCGCACAACCGAGAAGTTCTCCCCCGGGTGCGTCGGGTCGTCACGCGTCTGCATGTTGAGCAGGCCGATGGCGTAGCCGCCCACCCTCCCGGTCAGGCGGGCGCCCCCGGCGATCGGCACCGGGGTGCGGGCCGCCGAAAGCCCGACTCGCCGGCTGTGAAACAGCTTGAAGTTCTGAGGGCCGGAACCGAGGCGGAAGTTGCGGACGCGGTTGTCCTGAAAGCTGAAGATCCCGTCGTTTTCGAGGAAGAAATCCCGCTTCTCGGGGAAGAACAGGGAAAACCTGGTCAGGTTGATCTGCTGTTCGTCCACTTCCACCTGTGAGAAGTCGGTCAGCGCGGTGACATCCAGGGTCAGCTGGGGTGTGATTCCCCACTTCAGATCGAATCCGCCTTCCAGCTTCTCACCCGGCGAGCTCGCCCGTACCCCGTCGGTGCGAACCCCGTTCAGAAACGGCTTCACCCACAGGTTCCGCCCCTGCTGCAACCCTTCCAGAGAGGTCAGCGTTCCCGCCCGCGACATTTTGTAGACGCGGAACTGGCGTGGAAGCGGCGCCCATTGGGAGTCTTCCGAAATCCTTCTTACCCGGCGGGCGAAGTTGAGCCCCCAGCTCTGAGGCCCATGCGCGCGGCGAAAGCGCAGGGTGGTCAGAGGGACCGCGACTTCGGCAATCCAGCCGAAGTCCGTGATCGATGTCGTGACTTCGACCTCACCCTCCCACGCCCGGTTCACCGACTGCTGATCGTTGAACGCCTGCGCGTCAAAGAGCGCGCCCGCCGGGTTTACCGCGAAGAGGAACGCGTTCTGCCGGTCGAGATAGGTGTCGAGAGCGAAGCCGAAGATATCCGAGTCCTGGGTGGAAAAGTCCTGTTCGAGCCCGGCGGAGACCAGGCCCCCGGGGTTGCTGTCGTACATGATGGCGCCGACATACAGCCGCAAGTCGTCGTAGAGTACGCGCACGACGGTCCGCTCGGACGAGGGGACCCCCTGGTCGGGAATGGACTGGTAGAAGACGCCCCTGGTGGAGTCGGCGAGCGCCCAGGCGTCGTCGTCGAGGGTGCCGTCCAGTGTGATCGGCAACGTCGTCCGCCTCGCTTCGAGCGACGGACGGGGCACCGTGTCGGGATCGATGCGACCGCTGGAGACGATCTGCCCGGCAACTACGGCGGGTGCCGCTCCGAGAAACGCCAAGGGAAGGAAGCGGACTATGGATTTCACCGGCTACCGGCGAATTGCGGAGTGCATACCCGCTGTCCTGGCTCTTGCGTTCATGGTTTGCACCGGCTGCTAGAGCAGGCGATCCAGTGCTACGATGAGACTGACGATAAGCACGGTCTGAGCCAGGAACAGCTTGTACATGTGTGCCTTGAGGCTCTCCACGCTGAGCCGGACCTCGGCGATCTCGGCCTTGAGTTCGGTACGGACCCCCTGAATCTCGGCCTTGAGTTCGGTACGGACCCCCTGAATCCTGGCCTCGAGTTCGGTGCGGACCCCCTGAATCTCGGCTCGGAAGCTCCTTGCTCTCTTCTCCGCCTCCTGCTCCCGTTGCTTCATCTCGTTCGTCAGATCTTGTACCTGCACCCTGGTCGCGACGCTGCCCGCCGCCGGACCGCCGAAAACGGTGACCAGGGCTTCCGCCTTGCCGGACTCGAAACCCGCAGCCTCCAGGGTCCGTGCGGCCTTCAGCGTATCGACTCCGAACTCGTTCATGGCTTCCAACATCCCGATTCTCCTCCCGTGGTGTCAAGTCGGATCGAGGCTCCTTGTGTGAGTGCCCATTCTCACGGTTTCGGCGGGGCAGGAGCATGGCGGGATGGGACTTCCGATGCCGACGGCCCCCGGACGAACCGGAACTTGAGCGCGGGTCGTTGGGTATCATGCCTGCGAGGTTTCCCTTGCCGTCTCCCTGGATTCGCCGAGCATGGTGAAAGTCACTCCTCTTCGCCTCATCCTGTTTCTTCCCCTGACACACGCGTTGGCCATGCCGACCGCTGTCGCTCAGGAGGCACCCTCGTCGCCGACGGTCACCGTCAGCGGCAACGTCGTGAACGAAGTGACCGGCGAACCCATTCCCGGAGTTGTCGTCCTGGCGGAAGGGTTGGGTCTCACCCTCGTGACCGATGCCCAGGGGCAATTCGTCTTCGATGAAGTGGCCCGTGGGGTGTACGACATCGACCTGGTTCACAAGGACTACGTGCGGCTGGAAGGCGCCCTCACGATCGACCAGCCAGGGGCCTTCTTTCTCATGATGACCCCGACGAAGGATCCGAACGCAGGCTTGATGACCGGGATCGCGGGCATCGTCAGGGATCAGGTGAGCGGGGATCCGATTCCCGACGTTGTGGTTAATGCGCCCGTCGCCGGCCGCACCGCGAGAACGGGGGCCGACGGGCGCTTCAGCCTGCCGGAGCTTCCCCCGGGGCGGCAGGAGGTCCGGTTTTCGCATCTGGGATACGCCCGGCGTTCGGAAACGATCGACGTCGAGGCGTGGCGCGTCGCCCGGGTGGAGGTGGTCCTCGACGTCGATGCCATTGCGCTGAACCCGATCGAAATCACCGTGGACAGACTGGACGCAGCGTTGGAGGACCGGGGGTTCTACCAGCGGGAAGAGGACGGTTGGGGCCACTTCGTGGACCGGGAGGACCTGGAGACCTGGAATCCGATCGAACTGACGGATGCGCTGATGCGGTTTCCCGGGGTGCGGATCGTTTCCGACGGCCTCGATCGGCACCTCAGGCTCCGAAGCTCCGGCGACAATTGTTCACCGACCATTTTTATCGACGGCGTCAGGATGACTGGGCGTGGCGACTACTCGATCAACGACATGGTCGACCCGTCGGCAGTCGCGGGAGTCGAGGTGTATCGGGGTCTGGCCGGCACGCCGCCGCAGTACTGGGGATCCTCCTGTGGCGTCGTTCTCGTCTGGCTCCGCCGGGGGGGATAGGGCCGGGGGAAGACCGCAGCCCGGCGTGGCACCGATCGGTCTGGCGCGGACAGTCTCGTATCCCCACCTTGTGAAGTTCAGCGCCTCCCTCGTTCCGGGAGAACCGCGCGAACGAACCACGAGCCTTCGGATGACGAGGAGCGAGCAATGCGTGTCACGGTCGGATTGGGAATCGCCATGTTGGTGTGGGGCTGCGGCGGGGGAACGGGAGACAGTCAGGAAGCCGACGCGGAGATGGCCGATGAAGCCGCCGTGCCAGCCCGCGTGATGATCACCGCGCCCGCCGACGGAGCGGAGGTCGACGCCGGGCCGGTCCTCTTCGTCATGGAGACCGAGGGACTGGAGATCATGCCGGCGGGGACGATGGACGCCGGAACCGGACATCATCACCTGATCGTGAACGGTGACGTGGACTGGGCGCTGCCGATTCCCAACGATCCCGGTGTGCACTACCACATGGGGCTGGCCCAGACCGAATTCACCATCGAGGACATGATGCCGGGTGAGCACCGGGTCATCGCAGTGGTTGCGGACGGCGTTCACATCCCGCTTGATCCGCCCGTGGCCGACACGATCACCGTCGTCGTTCGCTAGCCGGTAGTACTTCGTGGTCAAAACCCTCGCCGCGCGCGGGCAGGGAGCGTGGTTGGTGGGGGCCGCCCTGCTTTGGGCCGCCGGTTGCGGTGACGTCGCCCGAAGGGGAATCGTGGCCCGTGCGGACGACTGGACCCTGACCGAGGACCGTCTGGCCGAACTCCTCGTGCTGGCACAGCCCTACCCGCTTGACTCGGCCGCCGTTCACCAGCTTGCAACCTACTGGCTGGGCGGGGCTGCGCTCTCCCTCCGTGCCGCCGCGGGTGATTCGCTTGACGGGCCCGAGGCGGTGGCAGCGTCAACCTGGCTCGCCCGACGGGAAGCGGTCCTGTCCGAAGATCGGCTGGAGCGGTTGGGCGACGCAGTGACGCTGGAGTGGGCGGATGTGGGCAGCACCTTCCGCGAGGGATCGATTCGTCTGATCGCGCACGTGTTGCGCAGGGTGGGACCGGAGACGTCTTCGAGCGAGCGGCTGCTGCAACAGCGCACTGCGGAGCGCCTGCTGAGCACGCTGGTGGAGGGTGGCTCGTGGGATCAGATCGTCGCCGAGAGCCAGGACGACGAATCCAGACAGGCGGGCGGGTTGCTGGGCCTCTTCGGCCGGGGAGAGCTGCCGTCCACTCTCGACCGAACAGCCTTCAGCCTGGAGCCGGGCCAGGTGTCGGGCGTCATACAGAGCAGCCTGGGGTATCACATCCTCTACCGGCCCCGCTTTGAAGAGGTGAGTTCGCTTTTCGGCAGCCGTCTCCGCGACCGACGCCTCGCTGAAGCCGACCTGGCGGCGGGCGAAAGGGATCGGGCCGCGCGCGGCTTCGCCGTCACCCCGTCGGCCGAGGTGGTCGTGGGGACGGTTGCGGCGAACCTGGCCGAATGGCTCGATTCCGAGCAGCCGCTGGCGACGTGGGACGGGGCTTCCGGGCCGGGTGGCGAGGGTGGATCACCGTCGGCCGGAGGCTCCCTCACGGCGGGCACGGCGGCCCGGTACCTCGTCTTCCTTCCCGAGCAATCGCGGTCCGATCTGGCGGACGCCGCCCCGCAGGACCGAACCGGATTCATCACCGACCTCGGGACACGCGAGATGCGCGTCGCCGACTGGGCCGAGCGGGGCCGGGCGCTGGACCCGACCATCGAGGAATCGTTCGTGCTGGCGCACGCGGACGAGATCGAATTCTGGACGCAGATACTGGAACTCGACGGCCCCGAGGCACCGTCCCGGTCCGCGCTGGCTCGTCACATGGAACTCGTCGTTTCGAGACGGGCGGAGGCCCGGTCGCTCCCACCTCTCCTGGAGGCTTTGCTGCTGGGGCGGACCGATACCCGGGTGCAGGGGCGCAGCGTTCTCGCGGCGATCGTTCGGGCACGGACGTTGCTGCGCGAAGCGGGGGGTGGAGGAGACCCCGGGGCGTGACTCGCGCGCGGTCATCGGCGCTTCACGGGCCGGAAGCGCCCTGGCGCCGTATCCTGGCCCGGTGGGCGGTCCTGCCCTCACTGACATGTCTCGCGCTGGCCGTGTGCGGCGACGCTCCACCCGAACCGCCCCCCGGCCCCGGCGAAGCCATGGCGGGCCTCGGCACGGGAGAGCGCGGGCGCTTCCTCCTTGGCCGCGCCCTCTTCGAGCGCCTCGCCACGGCGGACGAGGGGCTCGGCCCGCTGTACAACGAGGAACGGTGCAGCGACTGTCACGATCAGCCCGCCGTCGGGGGCGGCGGCACACAGCGGGTGCGCGTCCTCAAGGCGACCCGCTTTGCGGACGGCCGCTGCGACCTTCTCCACGCGGAAGGCGGCGACAACATCCAGCGCCGCGCCACCGACCTCCTCGTCGCGCACGGCATGGGCCCCGAAGAGGTGCCCGCGGCGGCGACCGCCACCGCCCTCATGACCGCCCCGTCGCTGCTTGGCCTCGGCCTGATCGAGGCCGTTCCCGACACGGTGCTGGCGGAGCGGGCCGATCCGGACGACCTCGACGGCGACGGCATCTCGGGCAGGCTGCCACGGCTTCCCGACGGACGCACGGCCCGCTTCGGCCGCAAGGGCGACGCGTCCACGCTGGAAGACTTCGTCGACACCGCGCTGCGCTTCGAGCTCGGCTTTACGACGTCGGCCCACCCGGCCGAGGAGGCACGCAACGGCGTTCCCGTCCCCGCCGACGCCGACCCCATGCCCGACCCCGAGATCGATGCGCCGACGCTGCGCCACCTGACCGAGTACGTCCGCTTCCTCGCGCCTCCGGCCGGCGCCGCGCCTCCGGCCGGCGCCGCCCGGGACACCCTCGCGCAAGGCGCCGCGCTCCTTCGCCAGATCGGCTGCACATCCTGCCACCGCGAGGAGCTGCGGACCGGATCGTCCGCTGCCGCCCCCCTGTCCCTGCAGACGTTTCGCCCCTACTCCGACCTGCTCCTGCACGACATGGGCGCCGAGCTCGCGGACGTGTGCGGGGCGGACGCCGGCCCGGGCGAACTTCGCACGGCTCCCCTCTGGGGCCTTCGGTACCGCGACCGCCTTCTGCACGACGGCAGAGCCGAGGATGTGCCGGCGGCGGTCTCGGCGCACGGCGGGGAAGCCGCGGGGGCCCGGGACGCCTTCCTCGCCCTGCCGGCCGACGCCCGGCGCGCGATCGTCCGTTTCCTGACGTCGCTGTGATGAGCAGCCCCCAAGCCTTGACCCCGCCGGTGCGCCTTCTAGCTTTCGTCGCGGAAAACGTTCTCTCGCCCGCTGACGGATGCGTATGGTCCACCTGACGGAAGTCACCAAGTACTACGGCAAGAAAAGGGCACTCGGACCTGTGTCCTTCGAGATCGCGAAGGGCGATACGGTCGGCTTTCTGGGGCTCAACGGCGTGGGCAAGACCACCCTGCTCAAGATCCTCGCGTGCGGGCTCCGCCCCTCGTCCGGCACGGTGACGGTCGACGGTCTCGACGTACTCGAAAGCCCCCACGAGGTAAGGAAGCGGGTGGGATACCTGCCCGAGCTGCCTCCCGTGTACGGTGACATGACGGTCGGTGACTACCTCAACTTCGCAGGGCGGATCAAGGGGCTCTCCACGGACTCGGTGGAGCGCCGCATCCCGGAGGTCGAGGAGCGCACCCGCATCACCGAGGTGCACGATGTGCCGACCCGTCACCTGTCGCAGGGATACCGGCAGCGGGTCGGCGTCGCACAGGCGATCATCCACGACCCCGACCTTCTCATCCTGGACGAGCCGACCCACGATCTGGACCCGGTCCAGATCATGGAAATGCGTACGATGATCCGGTCGCTCAAGGACTCCCACACGATCCTGATCTCGAGCCACATCCTCCCCGAAATCTCCCAGACGTGCGACCGGCTGCTGATCCTGAACGCCGGCGAGATCGTGGCGTCGGGGACCGAGACCGAGTTGGGTGAGCGGCTGTTCCAGTCCCGCCGGATGGCCGTGACCGTGCGGCTGGACGGGAACGGGGACGCCGGCGACGCGCCGGGCGGGAGCCGGGCCGGCGCCGTAGAGTCGGTGATCCGCAGGGTCGGCGGGGTCATGGAAGTGACGCTCGCGGACCGTGCCGGCCAGATGGGAGACGCAAGTGCCGCGACCTTCCACGTGGAGGGACAGGCGGATCTGCGCGCGCCGGTCTGCCGGGCCCTGGTCGAGGCGGGCCACGACGTGATCGCACTGAGCCGCGCCGAGCGGGAGCTGGAGCGCGTCTTCGTGGGGCTGGTGGGAGGGGGGAGGGCGTGAACATGGGCGCGACCGGGATCATCTTTCGGCGCGAATTCCGCGCCTACACCCGCTCCCCCATGGGGTACATCGTCGCGGCGGTGGTGCTTCTCCTCGACGGGATCCTCTTCTACGCGATCGCGCTCGGCCCGGACGCCGGGGAGCGCCTTTCGGGAGCAGTGCTCGGGATCTTCCTCTATTTCGCCAGCGGCCTGACCGCGGTCGCGGCGGTGGCGCTCTCCATCCGTCTCATCGCGGAGGAGCGGCAGGCGGGCACGCAGCTCCTGCTCGACACCTCGCCGGTGCGGGACTGGGAGATCGTGGCGGGCAAGTTCCTCTCGGCGCTGGCCTTCCTGTCGGCGATCACGTTTGCGACCCTGTACATGCCGCTGCTGATTCTGGTGAACGGCAAGATCGCGGTCGGCCACGTCGTCATCGGATACCTGGGCCTTACCTTCCTCGGCGGGGCGGTCCTCTCCATCGGCCTCTTCGCCACGGCACTCACGCGGCACCAGCTGGTCGCCGCGGCCATCGCATCGGTGATCACGGGGACCCTCTTCCTGCTGTGGCCACTTTCCCAGAACATCGGCCCGCCACTGTCCCGGGTCTTCGCCGCGATTGCGATCCACGGGCGCCACTGGGCGGGCTTCCAGTCGGGGTTGCTGCACATCCGGGACGTTGTCTACTACCTGGCGGTGACCTATTTCTTCCTCTTCGCCGCGACCAAGGTCATGGAGGCGAAGCGATGGGAATGACGTGCCTTTGCCGCTTCCGCGCGGCGCAGAGGGTCCCTTGCACCGGACCGGCGCGGGGGCCGCGATGAACCGCTTCTGGCCAACCTGGCTGCTCCTCGCGGGGCTCGTTGCCGTCTTCGCCGGCGCGCGCGTCTTTGACGGGGTGGCGGTGCTGAACCTTCCCCTGATCGTGGCCGGCGTGGCCGCGGTGCTCGCCGCGGCGGGGGCGCGCTTTGCCGCGTGGCGAAAGGCTGACGGGGACCGGCGCTCGATCGAGGCCGTGTTCGCGTTCGGGTCCGCCGGGTGCGTGATTGCCCTGATCGGCTTCTTCCCGGGTACGGATGGCGGAATCGAGGCGCTGGGGATGGACTTCGAGGGGATTCGGGAGCAGCTGCGCTTCCAGCGGTTCTTCCTCGTGTCCTCGCCGATACTTCTGGCGTGCTCTCTGCTGCCTGTCCTGGCGGCACAGTGGGCGGTGGCCAGGGGTGGCAGCGCCGGGGCGCTCAAGGTCGACGCCCTGCGGGTGAGGGAGACCGCCGCGAACATTCTCAGCCTCGCTCTCGCGGGCTCCGCACTCGTCCTGATCGGCTACGTCGCATCGGCGCTCAACCGCACGGCGGACTTCAGCTACTTCAAGACCTCCCGTCCCGGCGAAGCGGTCCAGGAGATCGTCCGTGGCATGGACGGGACGCTCACCGCCGCGGTCTTCTTCCCCGAGGTCAACTCTGTGAGGGACGAGGTCCTCAACTACCTCCGGGAACTGGAGCGGGTGACGGGGAACGTCGTGATCGAGGAGTACGACCGCTACGCCGATCCCGTTGCCGCGGCCGACTACAACGCCCGCAACGACGGCGAGATCTTCCTGCGCGTGGACAGCCGAACGGAGCAGATCGGCTTCCTGCTCAACCTGAACGAAGCTCGCGGCCGCCTCCGGATCATGGACAGCCATGTGCAGCGGGCTCTTCTCCAGCTGACGCGGCAACGGCGCGTGGCGTACCTCACCACCGGTCACGGCGAGCTGAACGATCCCCTGGCGAGCGACGAGGAGGAGCAGCCGCCCGACCCGAGGGAACTCTGGCGCCCCGGTCAGTCGGAACTCGACGACGGACCGCCACCGAGAGCGCTGCGCGACATGCTGAGCTTCCTCAACTACGAGGTGCGTGACATCGGCGTCCGGCGGGGGCTGGGGGACCGTATCCCGGACGACGCCGCGATGGTCATGATTCTGGGTCCGCAGCGCTCGTTCCTCGAAGCCGAAAAGAATGCCATCCGCGAATACCTGGACCGGGGCGGATCGCTGCTCGTCGCTCTCGAGCCCGGCACCGACTTCCGCCTGGAAGAGTTCCGCGACCGTCTGGGCGTCGACCACGACCCCTCCATGACGGTGGACGACGAAGTCCATGTGACGGTGACCAATACCATCAGCGACCGGCAGTGGATCATCACCAATCGCTTCTCGACGCACCCGTCCGTCACGACGGCGAGTCGGCGCGGGGTCAATCAGGGCATCGTCATGATCGGCCCCGGAAGGATCCGCGTGGCGGAAGACGTGGAAGGGCTGCGCACCACGCTGACCATCAACTCGTACCGGTCCAGCTATCTGGACCTGAACGGGAACTTCCGCTTCGACGAAGACACCGAGGTGCGCGAGAGCCATGGGTTGGCGGCCGCCATCGAGCGGGTCGGGGACACCGCTTCCATGCGCGCGCTCGTGTACGCGGACGCGCAGATCTTCGAGGACGCGATCCTCACCAGTTCGCAGTTGCAGGCGTCTCTGGTAGGCGACGGGATCCGCTGGCTGGGCCAGGAGGAGGCCTTTTCGGGAGAGGTCGTGTCCGAGGAAGACGTACCGATCGTCCACACCCGCTCCGAGAACGTCGTGTGGTTCTACGCGATCATTTTCGGGGCGCCGGCACTGGTCCTCGGCCTGGGCGTCGCCAACCTGTATGGCCGGCGGGGCAAGGTGGAGGCGGCATGAAGGGCGTGAAGGCGCACGGCGCTCTCTTCATCGTGGCGGTGGTGGCCGCGCTCCTGGCGTGGAACCGCGACACGGTGCCGGACTCGGATCGGGAGCTGCCGCTGGCCTGGGAACGGGACACCACCGATGTCGTCGCGGTCCACTATCTGTCTCCCGTCATGGATGTCCGGATTCAGCGTCGGTCGGACGATGACGGCTTCTTCCTGTGGGCCATCGAGATCGAGGGCGCGGAAGACCCGGATACCCTGGAGTTTCCGGTGGGAGCGCCCGGACACACGCTGGTCGGGCGTCTGGCGAGCCTCAGGGTCATCCGCGACCTGGGTGTGGTCTCGCCCGAGATGATCACGCGGTTCGGCCTCGACGAGCTGGATGAACGCATAACCGTGACCTTCCGCGACGGGCAGAGGGAGCTGGCGCTGGGAGACTCGGTCTTCGGGAGTCCGGATCGGTACGTCCTGGAGCCCGCGACAGGGGTCGGATACGTCGTGGCGAACAACATCGTGAATCCGCTTCGGATCGGCGAGGGCGCGCTCCGGGAACGTTTTCTGCACCTTTTCCCCGACAGCGAGGTCTCGACGGTGCGGGTGACGTCGCCCGGCGGGGAGCGGACGATGGCGCGTGACGAGTCCGGGTCGTGGACCCCGGTCGATGGCGGCCAGCCCGACGAAGCGTTCGCGAATTTCATGCAACGGGTCGGCGAGCTCGCGATCGGGGGGTACGGCATCGATCCCGTCCCTGCAACGTTGAGGCCCCTGCTGCGTGTGGACTACCAGGATGCCGAGGGCGCCTCCCTCGGGTTCCTGGAGCTCCTGCGCGACGACGCGGCGGAAACGAACCCCTTCCTGTTGAGGAGCGAACGGACGAGGGTCCTCGCCAGTGCCGTAGCGAGCCTCGCCGAACGCGTGGAACAGGGTCTGGGCGACGTGTTCTGACGCGGCTGCGGAGACAGGGGGGGAGGGTGGTGGGGCGAACTCGCTTGCGGACAGGCGGGTGGCCCACGTAGGATTCTGCTTGCCGCTTGGCACCTGCTCACCTTACTATGATGATCTGTGTACCGGACATTACCGTGGCAGGCTAGCGGTAACGGACGGGGACCGGCATCTCGGCCGGTCGGCCGTCCATAGTCACCAACCTCCAAAGGAGAGGCGACATGACCCAACGCTACAACCCCATCAGAGGAGTGAGAGCGCTCTCCCTCCTGGCCGTGGTGGCCACGGTGGCGTTCGTCTGGCCGGCCCAGGTGGCCGCGCAGGACGGAACCGTCACCGGGCAGGTCACTGCGGCGACCACAGGACAGCCGATCAACGGCGTCCAGATCTCGATCACGGATACGCAGCTTGGCGCGCTGACCAACGCCAACGGTCGTTTCCTGGTCAACGGCGTTCCCGCCGGAACCTATACTGTGAGGGCCGTCTACGTCGGATACGGCACGCAGACGCAAGAGGTCAACGTCCCGGCGGGCGGAGCGACCACGGTCGACTTCGGCCTGGAAGTCTCGGCTGTCGCCATGGACGAACTCATCGTCACGGGGACGGCCGGTGCCGTCGAGCGGCGCAAGCTGGGTACATCGGCCGCGTCGCTGAACGTGAGCGACGTCGCCGAGGTGACCCCGCTCTCGAGCTTCGGCCAGGCCCTCGAAGGCCGCATCCCGGGTGTGCGCTCCATCGGCACGGTCGGTGGCGTGGGCGCGGGCCGCGAGCTTCGGATACGCGGAACCGACTCGTTCAGCCTCGGTCAGCGGCCCGTCATCTACATCGACGGTGTTCGTGTGGACGCCCGGCAGACGGAGTGGGGCAGTTCGGCCGGCGCGTCGACCACCTGTTGCGCCTTTAGCGGCGGTGCCGGAGAAGACCGGCTTTCGGACCTGAGCCCGGATGAGATCGATCGCGTCGAGGTCCTCAAGGGACCGGCGGCCTCGACCCTCTACGGCTCGGAGGCGTCCGGCGGAGTGATCCAGATCTTCACCAAGCGCGGCCGCAGCAACAGCCCGGCCAACTTCGCCCTCACGGTGCGCACAGGGTTCAACCGGCACCGGGAGAACTTCCCGACCTCGCTACGTGGCAACTTCAACGGACCGGACGGAACGGCGGCGTGGGATCCCAACCAGACCCTGATCGAAAACGGGCTTGTCAACTCGTACGACATGACCGTTGACGGCGGCGGCGAAGCAGTCACCTACTTCGTCTCCGGTGGCTTCTCCTTCGAGGAGGGCTCGATCAAGCCCAACGACCAGAAGAAGGCGAATCTCCGCCTCAACCTGAACTGGACGGCCGGAGAGAACCTCACCATCGGCATGACTTCCGGGTACGTCAGGAACCGGATCTATTCGCTCCAGTCCGGGAACAACTGGCTCGGGATCTACACCAACGCCCTGCTCACCAACCCCCTCAACGCCACGGCCGAAGAGCCCTACGGCGGCGGCCTTGACGTGAACGTGGCCGATGCGCAGGCCATCAGCACCTATGCGGACGCCGACCGGTGGACGGGTTCGGTTTCGCTGAACTACAACCCGCTTCCGAACTTCACCCACAGGGCCACCCTCGGTCTGGATGCGGTGAACGACCAGAAGACGCGGTACCTCCCCTTCGGCCGCAACTACACCTACATCGGCAGACAGGGTGAGCGGAACATCGGATACCGCAACGCCCGCAGCTTCACGGCCGAGTACGTCGGCAACCTGGACTACACCCTGCCGGACTGGGCGGCCCGATTGAACGGCACCCTCTCCTTCGGCAGCCAGGGATACTGGGACATCGAGTCCCGTTCAATGGCCACCGGAAGGGGCTTCGCCGGCGAGGGCGTGACGACTGTGAGCGGCGCGGCCCAGACCTTCGGCGGAGAGCAGTTCTCGGAGGAAATCAACCTCGGTGCATTCGTCATGAATCGCCTCGACTTCGACAACCTCTTCCTCACCACCGCCGTGCGCATGGACGGAAACAGCGCTTTCGGCGAGAACTACGGCTTCCAGGTGTATCCGAAGGCCGACGTGGCCTACAACCTCAGCCAGGGCATGCTCCCCGGCATTATCAGCAGCGCCAAGGTGCGCGCCGCGGTCGGAATGGCCGGCAAGGCGCCCGGAGCGTTTGACCAGTTCCAGACCTACACGCCCAACACGGTTCTGAACGATCTCGCCGGTGTCCGGCCGAGCAACCCCGGGAACGACGTGATCGAGCCCGAGCAAAAGATCGAATATGAAGGCGGCCTGGAGTTGGGGCTGTGGAACAACAGGATTGGCATCGACGCGACGTACTGGCACGCCACCACCAACAATGCCCTTCTGGGTATCCCGCTGCCGCCGAGTGAAGGCTTCAGCTCGTCCAAGCGTCAGAACGCCGGATCGATCCTGAACAAGGGCATCGAGGTGGCGATGAACACCACCCTCATGGACCGCAGCAGCTTCCGCTGGTCCACAGGTGTCAACTTCGAGTGGATTCACAACGAGATCCTGGACCTCGGCGACGCGGCCTTCCCGGATTCTCTGCCGGTGTACGGTGACGACGGCAGCTTGCTGCGCTGGGACCAATACATGCGGCTTGGAGGCCTTTGGGTAGGCCTTCCCATCTTCGAAGCAACGAGCCGTGTCATCACCAACTGGGATCCCGCGACGCGCAGGCATACGCGTTCGGACTACAACACGTATGTGGGGAATTATCAGCCGAGCACGCTGGCGTCTCTGAGCAACGACTTCTCGATGGGCCAGTCCTTGCGGTTCCGCGTCCAGTTCCGGGGTGAGTGGGGCGCGGTCATGCGCAACTCGGACCGGGGGTACGGTGTCCGTCAGTTGGCATACGACGAGTACCTCGAGCTCCTGGGGCCTGGCGGTGCCGCGACACCGGCCAGCGATTCTCTGCTGGACCGCTTCAGGCTCCTCTACCCGATGGACAAGCGGGATCATATCCGTCTGCAGGAAGTGTCCATCAACTATGCGCTGCCCGCAGACCTGATGGGCGCCATTGGCCTGGGCCGTTCGTCCCTCACACTGGCGGGCTACAACGTCCACTGGTGGGACGATTGTCACTGCCCCGACCCCAACCAGCAGTATCGTGGCGGAGACGACTTCAGCACCTCGCCCTTCCTCGGCGTACCACAACCGAGGCAATTCGTGGTTTCCTTCAGGACCAGATTCTAGGAGGAGGCCAAACATGAACATGTCAAGAATGAAGGGTGCGATGGCGGTTGCCGCCGCGGTCCTGGCCCTTGGCGCGTGTGACAACCTCCTGACGGTCGCCGACCCCGGGCGGTACACCGCAACAGACCTGGATGAAGCGCTTCCCGCCGTTGCGAACGGTGTGGAGGGGGCAATCCACGAGATATTCGACAGCTGGGTGGTCGACCAGGCGCTATTGGCCGATGTCTACCAGCACACGGGTACCTGGAGCGGCTACGACGATCCCGACCACGGCCGAACCAACTACAACAACAACGCCACAGGCGGGGAGCAGAACTCCTGGCTGAGGGCACAGTGGTTTGCGACGGACGCCGAGGAGCGCTTCAAGCGGGTCCTGGGCGATGCCGAGGCCGCGAGCAGCCCGCTGACCGCGCAGGTCAGGCTGGGAGGAGGGCTCGCGGACATGCTCCTCGGCATGACCGCGTGCGAGTCGGTGGGCGAGCCGACCGGCGAGCTGATGACCGACATGCAGATGTTGGCGCAAGCCGAACGCAAGCTCGGCGACGCCATGTCGACGGCCCAGTCGGCGGGTCGACCCGAATACGCAATGGCGGCGCAGGCGGCCAGGGCGCAGACCCGCATGCTGCAAGGTGACTGGGCCGGGGCGGTAACGGACGCCTCGGCGATTCCGGCGGGCTTCGCCTATTACGCCGTTTTCAACGTGCAGAGCACCAACTCGATCGTTCAGCTCACCACCAAGAACAACAACGAGGCCGCCGGTCTCATGTACAAGTGGTGGCCGTTGATCGACAAGAGCGATGAGTCCGGATTCATGAAGGATCCCCTGAGCGGGATGCCCGACATGCGAATCCCCGTGTACTTCGACGGCGAAATCGCGACCGATAACGAGACGCCGCATCACAGTCAGTGGAAGTACGTGGACGACACGGACGACATCGCAATGCTGCACTCGGATGGCATGCGGTTGATCATCGCCGAAGCAGCGGCGCGTAGCGGCGACTTTGCCGGCGCCACGGCGATCCTGAACGAGTTGCGGGCGGCGGTGGGTCTGCCCGGGCATGAAGTGCCCACGGACCCTGAGACGATGGCCAGTATCGTCCTGTGGGAGCGGTTCGCCGAGCACTTCATGGAAGGGCAGCGGCTGATCGACCTTCACAGGAATGGTCTCATGCGCCGGGTGTTCGAAGAGCTCAACGATCCCGACAGGCTGGGTGTCGGCCGACCCACCAAGTGGCCGATGACCTCGACTGAGCCGACCTACAACCCGAACATCAACGACGATCTGACCCAGAGGTGCTTGCCCAGGGCTTGATCGTCCGGATTCAATGAACCGCCCGGGTAACACCGGGTGAATGGGCGCGGCTTCCCTTCAAAAGGGGGGTCGCGCCCATTCAGCAGCAGCCCTGCAAGGGAGAGCAACCGTGAAGACGTCCGGACCAGGAAGCGCGATCGGGGCGGCGGTGGCCGTCCTGGCCCTTGTGGCCTGCGACGGTCTCCTGGAGGTGTCCGACCCGAATCGCCTGACCAGCGAGGATGTGGACAAGAGCCTTGCCGAGTTGGCCAACGGTATCGAGGGAGCAGCTTACGAGCCGGTGGACGAATGGGTGGTGTTTCAGGCGTTGCTCGCCGATGTCTACCAGAGTACGGATACGGCAGAGGCAACCAAAGCGATTGACCAGGGTGATATCGGCAACAGTCCCTGGATCAGTGGCATCGCCAACGAGTGGGCGAGGGCCAAGGGTGCCGGTAGAAATGCGGAGGAGCGGTTCAGGCGTGTTCTCGGAAACGCCGAGGCGGGGAGCAGTGCCCTGACGGCACAGGTCCGTTTGGCTGTAGGGCTGGTTGGGCTATACCAGGGGATGACGTTCTGCCGGTCGGTCAGCAACGGCGATGTGATGACGGACCGGGAGGTGCTCGCCGAGGCGGAGCAGGACTTTACAAGAGCGATGACCGTTGGCCAGTTGGCAGGTAGGGCAGACTACGTGATGGCGGCCCAGGCGGGGCGGGCGCAGGCTCGAGCGCTGCTGTTGGAATGGGCCGGCGCTGCAGCGGATGCCGCGGCGATTCCGGAGGGGTTTTCCCATGCCGCCGTATTCCCTTCAACGCAGACCAACGAGGTCTTCGAATTGACCACGGTTCAGAGAGCCGTTGGCATCATGTACCCGTGGTGGCCGACGATCGAGGTGAAGGACGGCCCCGGTTTCATGAGCGATCCGTCGAGCGGCCTCCCAGACACGCGGATCCCGGTCTACTTTGACGGCGAACCGGGGCTGGACATGCAGACGCCGCACTACGGCCAGAGGAAGTACACCGGCGCCCGCGACCCCATTCCACTTGTGCACTACGACCTCATGCGCCTGATCATCGCCGAGGCCCTGTTGCATCGACAGGACTATTCGGGGGCCACTGCAATTCTGAATGAGCTGCGCGCGACCGTGGGCTTGCCCGGCTACGCGACGCCGACCGACTTCGACGGGATGGAAGAGATCCTCCTGCGAGAACGCTTCGCCGAACTCTTCCTGGAGGGACAACGGCTTGTCGATTTGCACCGGAAGGGACTGATGCGGGTGGTCTTCGAGGCACTGAACGACCCCGAACGTCCAGGTGCGGGCCGTCCTTCCAAGTGGGGCAACTGCCAGCCGAGCTGACCCTTTCCGGTTACAGCGACCTCAGGAACGCCAGCACCTGGTCGCGGGCCTGATCGGTCAGTCGCTGGAAGACATCCCGCGCGGCTGCCGCTTCCCCGCCGTGGAGCAGAATCGCGTCGGAGATACGCTGCGCCCGTCCATTGTGAAGGAACTCCGAGCGGTGAGCGAGGCCGACGAGGCGGGCGGTCTTCCACTCCGAAGGGCTCGTGCCCGGAGTGCATATGTCGGCCAGCTCGGGTCCCATGTCGTGGAGGAGCAGGTCGGAGTAGAGGCGGAAGCGCTTGCGGTCGAGTGCTGGCGTGTCGCTGGCCGAGGTCGTGAAAGAGGGCGTGTGACACGCGTCGCAACCCATGAACTCGAAAATCCTTTCGCCTTCCTCGATGTCTGCCCGGACTTCCGCGTCTTCGGGCAGGACAGCCTTTGGCGGAGCCAGGAAGCGTATGTACTCGACGAGGAGGTCGATCTCGCCTGCGCCAACCTCGGGGTCGGGGACAGCATCGACACCTTCCGGCAGGGGGATTCCATTGTGGGTCTCTTCCACGGGGTGGGACGGGGTCGTAATCCCCATCTCGAGGCGGATGGCCTCCTCGATGAAGCTCTCGAGCGTGGCGTGTTGCGCCTTTCGCCCGAAGCGGCCGGCCCTCCCGTCGGCGTCCAGGTTCGGGCGGCCGGAGATGCCGTCGCCGTCGGCATCATCGGGGTCGGCGCTCCGGATGATGTCGTCTTCCGCGATCCGCTCGACAAGCCCCAGACCAAAGACGGCGGGCGCCCGCATCTCGGAAAGGGCAGTGGTGCCCGGCGGTATCCTCTCCGCCCCCAGCCCCATCGCTCTCGCAGACTCGGTGGCGACCATTCGCAGCAGGCCGCTTCCGTGCTCGGGCAGGGTGCTGCAGCCCTCGATCGGATCGAATCGACTTACCTTGGTAACCGGCTCCGCGCCGTGACCGCCGCTGGTAGGCAGGTCGTGGCAGGAGCCGCACCGGTCCTGATTGAAGAAGGGTCCCAGGCCGTCCTCGGGGGCGAAGGGCCTGTTGAAGAGCCCTTGCCCCGCGGCGAAGGCTTCCTGTTCGGACTCGCTCAGTCCCGGAAGCGGGAGACCTGGTTCCGTCTCGGTGTACGGTGACTGTACCAGCGCGCCACAGCCAAGCGACAGGACCGCAAGGCCGGGCGCGCCCAGTCTCGCGGCCAGCGAAAGGACCCTGCGCGCTTTCGTGGTCAACCCGGTGTGAAGTCGCGGTACTGATACACGAACCTGAGCGTCTCCCGGTCCCCGTCAGCGTTCTCGGGGAGGAGCAGGCGCGAGTCGTTGTACCACTCCTCGTCGTCCAGGTGCACCGTCATGGAAAGAGTAGCCGGTTCCAGTGTGGTCGGGTACGCCTCGGCGAAGAATTGGAGCCGGGAGTTGAACGAATAGGATTGGCTGAAGGGCAGGGAGACCGTGATGGTGTCGGCGTCGATGAGCTGAATGATTGTGTTGCACCCGGCAGTGGGGCACTCCGGGTCCGCGGTCTCGGTAAACAAACGCGACGTGACGAGCCAAACTTCGCTCACATCGGAGCTGGAGATTTCAAGGTGCACGCTCTCGGGCTCGCGGTCGAGGATCAGGGAATCGCAGCCGAGCACCCCGACCGTCGCCACGAGCGCGGCAAGGAGCCGAGCCCGGTGACGGACCATCACATTTGACCGGGAGCCATTGGTTCTTTTCTTCATTCCATCCGTCCTTCCTGTTGTTCCTTTCAGTCAATCATGTTCTTCAGGGGCGCCGCCCGGCGCAAGTGGCCTGCTTTCTGCCACCGGTTGCAAGGCCGTGCCTATCGGAAGTTGCCGAAGTTCACCTCCGCCGTCCGGCTTCCGTCGCTCCAGTCCACGACGATCGAACCCGACAACTCCGCCGGGACGTTGCCGAGCGGATAGTCGACCAGCGCGGAAACGCGGGCGAACGCGGTGGGCTGATAGCAGATGTTCGAGCCGAAACTGACGATACCGACCTGGATCCACCGTTGCCTGAAGGGAACCATGAGGGGCCCGCCGGAGTCTCCGTTACAGGTGGATTCGGACGAGCCCAGCTTTCCCGCACAGATGGTGATGTCCAGGATGTTCTCGTTGAGGTGGGTCTGGCACTCGGCGTTGGAAATGATCTCCGCGTCCAGCTTCTTGAGCACGGCGGACGACGGGCCGCCTTCCGAGGTCAGGCCCCACCCGATCATTGTCCCCACGGTCCCCGGGGCGGACATCTCGATGCGGTCGGGCGTGGAGCAGCTCGATGCGGGGATACATGTACTCGCCACCGAGTTCCAGGAGGGCGATGTCGTTCGGGAAGCCCTCGCCGACCCCGTAGGCCGGATGGATGAAGATGCGTTCGACATCGAGGAGTTCGCCGTCCTGCGTCTTGTCGTGGGCACCCGCCAGCACCTTGATGTCGTTCGCGTCGGTGCCCCCGTCGACGCAGTGGGCGGCCGTCATCACCCAGCTTGCGGAAATGAAGGTCCCGCCACAGAACTGGAACCGGCTCGCGGCGCTCACCAGCGCGACCTGGAACGGGAATTCCCCCGGCTCGGCCTCCTGGCCGCCGATGATGGCGGCGGCTGCGGGCTGAGATAGTGCGCCCGAGGGGATCCCGCTGTCCGACATCGAAGCCGTTGGCAGCCCCGGAGCGGTGTTGGTCCACCCCAGGGTGAGTTGCTGGGTGACCGTGTAGGAGAGCCGGTGGTCGAGTCCCTCGAAGATGTACTCGCCGTTGTCGTTGGTCACGGCCACGACCTCGGTCGAGTCCCGCAACCCGTCTCCATTCTCGTCCAGGAAGACGACGAAGGCGGGAATCGTCTCCTCGTCCTCGCCGCGCTCGCCGTCGGCGTCGGCGTCGTGCCAGACCACACCGGAGATCACGTTCTCGCCGGTGCCTGGCGGGCTGTTCACCGTGATGGCGCTTCCCGTCTGCGTGTTTGTCGCACCACGGTCGTCGGCGACGGTGAGCTGCGGGGTGTAGGAGCCCGCGTCCGGATAGGTGTGGGTCGTGGTCCGACCCGACCCGGTGGCGCCGTCCCCGAAGGTCCACGAATAGGTCGCGATCGTGCCGTCGGGGTCGCTGGACGCGCTGCCGTCGAAGCGCACATCGAGGGGGGCGGAGCCTTCCGTGACATCGGTGGTGAAGGCGGCGGTCGGGGGCAGGTTCGGGGTGCCGGTGGGCTGCGTCGGGGCTGCTGCGTCGCCGCAGGCAGCAGCGAGGAGGGCGAGAAGGACTGCGCCGGCGGATGGGTGCGGCTGCGTCGGACGCATGGAGTGTCCGCTATTCATTGTCGGGGTCCTGAGAAGGCTGATTCAAGGGGGTTGAAACCTATGCTACCCGGTTGGGTGTGGGTAGGTGCCATCCGGCCGGTCGCGGGGTACGCGACTGCCCGCGCGCGAGCTGCTTCCGCCTGGGCGGCGCATTGTCCCATCCAGCGACGAATCCCTATCTTGACGGCTTCACCATGCCGATCAGTCCACGAGCTTCAGGAAGGCCCCACAGCAATGAAAACGAAGAGCCGTTCCAGCGCCCTCCACCCGCTCCCGGTCCTGTTGCCGGCGGCCCTTTTCGCGTTCGCCGGCTGTGGGGGAGACGCCGGGAGCGAGAACGAAGCCGACGTGGATGCCGTCGCAGACAACCCCCTTTACCGCCCCGCCGAGCTGGTCGAAACCGCGCCCGAAACCTTCCAGGCCCGCTTTGAAACGAGCACGGGCGACTTCGTGGTCGAAGTTACCCGCGCGTGGGCACCCATCGGTGCGGATCGCTTCTACAACCTCGTCAAGAACGGGTACTACGACGGCGTCCACTTCTTCCGTGTGATGGAGGGGTTCATGGCGCAGTTCGGCATGCACGGCGACCCGCAGATCAACGCCCTGTGGTCGCGCGCGCGCATCGAGGACGACCCGGTCGTGGCGTCCAATACCCGCGGTACCATCACCTTTGCGATGGGGGGGCCGGGCACGCGCACGACCCAGCTCTTCATCAACTTCGTGGACAATTCACGTCTCGACCCCGACGGCTTCGCTCCCTTCGGCACCGTCATCGAAGGCATGGATGTCGTTGACCGGATCCATTCGGGGTACGGCGCCCTCGCGCCCCGGGGCAACGGCCCCATCCACCAGAACATCGTGGCCAGGGGCAACGAATACCTCGACGAGGATTTCCCGGAGCTCGACCACGTCGTTTCGGCGACGCTGGTCAACTAGTACGGCACCCCGATCGCGCGGCACAACCACCTCTGAAACGGCGCGGCGTCCCGGCACAAGCCGGCGAAGGTGTCGAGAAAGCCGTCCGATGTGAGTACATCCGCGCTCAGTGGCGTCACCCCGATGAAGTCCTTGCGGCGCAGGTCCACGATGAGGGGATGGTACGGGTCGTAGCCCATGGGTGCCCGAATCAGGGAGTCTCCGGCGAGTTCGAAACTCGTTGTGAATCTCTTGTCCCGCGACGCCTGCTTCCAGGCGGCCGAGTCCTCGTCGATCGATTCCCGGATCTTCCGCAGGGCCGGGCCTCCAGGGCGCCAGGTCCCACACCCGATGAAGCAGCTTCCGGGCTGGACGTGCAGATAGAAGCCGGGGGCGTGGGCGTCCTTGCCGGCCTCGTGGCGGAACTGGATGCCCGTGTGCGTCTTGTACGGGCTCTTGTCCTTCGAGAAGCGCGTGTCCCGGTAGATCCGGAACATCGAGCCGCCGTTTGCGCGGGGATCTGCCCGGAAGTGGGGGCTGATCTCCTTGAGGCGTGGCGCGAAGTCCGCGATGAAGCTCAGGGCCGGGTCCCTCACGTCTTCCTCGTACCGGGACTTCCGTGCCTGAAACCACTCCCGGTTGTTGTTGTCGGCGAGATCGCGGAGGAACGAGAAGGTGGCGGGCGTGAAGTATGTGGAGGACATCGGTGGACCGGAGCTGGGGGGAGGAGTATGATGAACCGCGCTGTTATCTACCCGGGTGACCGGCTGCGGCGCAAGCGCAGGGCGGCGGTGAAGCCCCCGCCGGGCCCCCTGACCACCCCGACGAACGAGCCAGTGACGATGACCCGAACCAACGTGAACCGAACGGTGGACGCCGCTCCCGAGGCGGTTTTTTCGACCGTGTCCGATATCTCCAACTACAGCGAGGCCGTGCCGCACCTGGTGCGCGTGGAGTTCCTGACCGAGCAGAAGGTCGGTGTGGGAGCCCGGTTCCGGGAAACGCGCGTGATGCGGGGCAGGGAGGCGACCACGGAAATCGAGGTCACCGAGTTCGTCGCGAACGAGCGGGTCCGCATGGTATCGGACGAGGGCGGGACGATCTGGGACACGGTGTTCACGGTGACCCCGTTGGGTGAGGGCGGCGGCACGCGGCTCGACATGGTGATGGAAGCGCGTCCCTACAGGATCATGTCGCGCTTGATGGTGCCGCTCATCAAGAGTGTCGTCGCCAAGGCGATTGCGGCTGACATGGATGCCGTGAAGGCGTACTGCGAGGGCGGTGGCGACTCCGGGTCGCGGCCGGCGTGACGGACGACCTTCACCGTCTGCGCGAGGAGCTGGTGCGGTGCCGGATGTGCCCGCGGCTGGTGGCGTGGCGGGAGAAGGTCTCGCGCGAGAAGCGCGCCGCGTTCCGCGAGGACCACTACTGGGGCAGGCCGGTTCCCGGATTCGGTGACCCGAAGGCGTCGGTGCTGGTCGTGGGCCTGGCGCCGGCCGCGCACGGGGCGAACCGCACGGGGCGCATGTTCACGGGTGACCGGGCCGGGGACTGGCTGTACCGGGCGATGCACAAGGCCGGGTTCGCGAACCAGCCTCTGAGCCGGGACCGGGACGATGGGCTTGAGTTGACGGGCGCGTACGTCACGGCGGGGGTGCGTTGTGCTCCGCCGGGCAACCGGCCCACGACCGGGGAGCGCGACCGTTGCGCCGACTTCCTGCAGCGTGAGGTGGAGATCCTGTGGGATGGTCTTCACACCATCGTGACGCTGGGAGGATTCGCCTACGCGGTCGTGCTTCGTGCGCTCGCGGAGCGCGGTGTCGCGATCCCCAGGCCGCGCCCGGCTTTTGGTCACGGCGTGGAAGTCGATCTCGGGACGGTGGCCGTGCTGGCGTCGTATCATCCGAGTCAGCAGAATACCTTCACGGGGACGTTGACCGAACCGATGTTCGACGGGATTTGGGGCCGGGCAAGGGAGCGAAGGAGGCACAATGATTCGGCGTGATTTCGTGAAAGGCGTGGCGGGGACGGCTTCTTTTTCCGTCGTCGGAGCGATCGTGGGCGTGACGGCTTGCGGCCCGGGCGGAGAAGCGCCGGGAGATGAAGCGGGCGAAGTTGCGGTCATGGACGAGGCCGTGGGCGAAATCGTTTCGGCCGGGTTGCTTGAGGCTGAGGGTCTGGAGGGCATCCATCGGGAGATCGGCTATGCTCCCATGCCGGACGGGGTGCACCTCGCATACGTCTCGTACCGCCCTGCGGAGGAAGGGCAGTTCCCGGTCATTCTCGACTACGATGCGTACGAAAGCAGTGGTGCCGGCATCGCAGTGGGCAGCTGGTTCCACAAGGCGGTTCAGCGGGGCTACGCGGTCGTCGGGGCGAATGTCCGAGGCAGCGGATGCTCACAGGGCGACACGTTCAGCCTCTTTCACCCCATGCAGGGGCCGGACGGGGCCGCGCTGGTCGAATGGCTGGGCACGCGGCCGTGGAGTGACGGCAATGTGGGGATGTACGGGGTCTCCTACCCGGGACACACTCAGTTCTTTGTTGCGGCCCAGCGGCCTGCGCACCTGAAGGCTCTGGCCGCGGGTGGCCTGACCGCGTCGATCTACCGTGAGGCGCTCCGGCCCGGGGGCATGTTCAACGTCGGCTTTGCCGCGTGGTGGGGCGAGATGGCGCAGCCGTGGATCGAGGAGCTCGGGGTGGCGGAACGGATTGCCGCCGGTGACACGCAATGCGAAGCCGTTCACGCGGCGCAGCCCGTCAACACGACGTTCCAGGAAGCAAGGGAGCACGAATTTCACGACCAGTACTGGAACGTGCGGTCGCCCGAGAGCTACGCGGATCAGGTCGAGGTTCCGATGATGATCATCCAGGGCTACCAGGATCAGCAGACGGCGATGGGCGGACCAAGGCTGTACGAACGGCTCAAGGGTCCGCGCAAGCTTATCCTGCAGAACGGAGGACACGGTGTCGGAGGCAACGCACTGGCGGTCGAGCAGGTGCTGCGGTGGATGGACCGCTGGCTCAAGGACGAGCAGAACGGAATCGAGGAAGAGCCGCAGGTTACGGTTCTCTTTGAGACGGGGATCGTCGACGGCGACCTGAAGGCCAACTGGGTGGAGACCTTTTCCGACTGGCCCGTGCCGGAAACGGAGCGGCGCGCCTTCAATCTGGCCGTGGACGGCTCGCTCACCCCGGACGCGCTGGGCGATGGGCAGAGCGGATCGCTCAACTATGTGTATCCGATGGGGACGGAACTGGTCGGGAACAACGACATGTTCCGGATTCCGCCGGCTCCGCTCGGGTCGCTCATCTACCGCAGCGCGCCGTTCGAGGATGATCTGCCGATCCTTGGCTCGGCGCGGCTGGTCCTGCACGTCAGCGCGCAGGCGGAAGACACGGACCTCATGGTGGTGCTCCACGACATCGGGCCGGATGGCGAGACTCTGTACCTGCAGCGCGCCTTCCTGCGTGCGTCGCACCGCGCCATCGACCCCGCGCTGTCGTCCGAACACTGGACCCACCATCCGCACGACCGCTCCGAGCCCCTGGTGCCGGGAGAGGCATACGAGCTCGTGATCTCGTTCCCGGAGGTCGGCCATGTATTCCGGGCGGGGCACGCCGTCGAGCTTGCGATCCTTGCGCCCAGCTTCTCGCCGGCGACGGATTGGGGTCCGATGGCGATCGACCTGCCCGGCATCAACACGGTGTACCACTCGGCCGACCACCCCTCTCGCCTGGAACTGCCGGTGGTGGCGAGCATCACCGCGGCGGGGCCGCCTCCCGAGTGCGGGTCGCTCGAATATCAGCCGTGTCGCCCTCGTGTCGAACCCGACTTTACGGCCGCGGGGATGACGCGGGACCTGGCGGGCAGGAGGTGACCCCGGGGTTCGCACCGGTGGCTGCCGGTGCGCGGGCCGTTCCCCGGGAGAGGACTGCGTGACGCCAGGACCCGAATCGATCCCGCTGCTGCGGGGGCTGCACAAGCGTGTCTTCGCGGCGGAAGAGGTGCGCGCGGTGCTGGATGCCGCGTTCGAGGAACTGGTGGCCGAGTTGCGTGATCGACGCGAGCCGCCGCATGCCACCTGCCCGATCCCCATCGACCTGTTCTCCCGGGCGTTGCCGCAGGGAGTGCCGGGCCTCGACGGCCACGAGAGCGGGTCCCGCCCGGAACCGGTTCGCCTGTGCCGAGCTTTTCTGCTCCGGCGCGGCGCTTCCATGGCGGCGCCGGAACGGCACGCCAACAGTGTGCAGCGCCTTGTCTCCTACCGGGGTCGGGGCTGGATCCACCAGGGACTGCCCGGTAGTGGGCCTTCCAGCCTCCTGCCCCGGGCGATTGCGAGTCCCGGGTTGGGCGACGCCGCGGACATCCACCGCTTCTGGGACATCGTGGCGCCGGGAGTCTGGCACTTCCCGGAGGCGGACAGGGAGGAAGACTGGGCTACCGTGACCTTCCACAGCGCCGCCGAAGACGAGATCATAGACGAGTTGTGGGAAGGATGAATGATCAGCGAATCGGAGCATATCGTGACAAACCCTGACGTAACGTCAGGGTGGCCTGTGCCGGACGTCCTCGGGCGTGTCCTGGTGCCGGCCATCCTGGCGGTCACCATCGGCCTGCCTGTCGGCCCGGCCCGGGCCCAAACCCCGCCGCCGCCCCTCGACCCCTCCGACCCGGCTCACTGGCTTGTGCCACCGGTGGAGCTCCAGGCGCTGCAATTTCGCGAGCTGGGGCCATTCCGGGGCGGTCGCGTCACCACGGTCACGGGCGTGCGGGGAAAGCCGCACACCTTCTACTTCGGCGCGACCGGCGGCGGCGTCTGGAAGACCGCGAGCGCGGGACAGGCGTGGGCGAACATCTCCGGGCAGAGCATCCCGGTGGGATCCATCGGGGCCGTCGCGGTGGCGCCCTCAAGTCCCGACATCCTCTACGTCGGCACGGGTTCCGACGCCATTCGCGGCAACGTGTCGACCGGACGGGGCGTGTACCGCTCCGACGACGACGGCGCCACCTGGCGCTACCTGGGGCTCCGCGAAGCGGGTCAGATCGGGCGCATTCGCGTCCATCCCGATGACCCCGACGTCGCGTACCTCGCCGCGACCGGCCACCCCTTCGGCCCGAATTCCGAGCGGGGCGTCTACCGCACCCGGGACGGTGGCCGCTCCTGGGAGAACGTCCTCTTCGTCTCGGACTCGACCGGCGCGATCGAGCTGCTGATGAACGAACACGACCCGGACGAGCTCTTCGCGGCCATGTGGCGCGGGGAGCGCAAGCCCTGGACCATGATCTCGGGCGCGCGGGAAGGCGGGATCTACCGCTCCCGCAACGGGGGCGACAGCTGGGAGAAGCTGGGGGGTGGGCTCCCGGCCGGGCTGATCGGCAAGCTGGGCATTGCGCAAGCCGGATCCGACCCGTCGCGCCTCTACGCAATCATCGAGGCGGACCCCGGCCCCGGCATCTACCGTTCGGACGACGGGGGCGACAGCTGGGCGCTGGTGAATGACCAGGGGCGGCTGCTGGGCCGGCCGTGGTACTTCCACAACATCTTCGCCGACCCTACCGACCCGGATGTGGTGTACGTGGCGGGCGGCGGTTTCCACCGTTCCACCGATGGCGGGGCGACCTTCACGACCATTCCCATGCCCCACTCGGATCATCACGATCTCTGGATCTCGCCCGACGATCCGGATGTGATGGTGCAGGGGAACGACGGCGGCGCGGTCGTGACCATGGACGGCGGCCGCACCTGGTCCTCCCAGCTCAACCAGCCCACCGCCGAGATGTATTCGGTGACCGTGGACGATCAGTTCCCCTACCGGGTGTACGGGTCCCAGCAGGACAATTCCACCCTGTCGCTTCCGAGCGCGGCCACGGGCACCGGGATTTCGCTTCAGCACTGGGAGTCGCACGGCGGCTGCGAGACCGGTCCGGTGACCGTGCATCCGCGCGACCCGGCGATCGTCGTGTCGGGGTGCTTCGGCGGACGCCTCGCGCGGTACAACCGCCGCACCGAGCAGTTCCGCCAGATCCGTCCCTACCCCGAGCGGCAGGACGGCGCGCCGGAACGCGAGCTCCGCTACCGGATCCAGTGGAATGCGCCCGTTCTCTTCTCGCATCACGACCCGGACGTGCTCTATCACGGCTCGCAGTACGTCGCGGTCAGCCACGACCAGGGCGGGAGCTGGACGGTCATGTCGCCCGATCTGACCGGCAACGACACGACCCGCTTCGGGCAGGCCGGCGGTCCCATCACCGCCGATGTCACCGGCGTGGAGATCTACTCGGCTCTCCTGCAAATCGCCGAATCGCCCCACGACCGGGGTGTTCTCTGGACGGGTTCGAATGACGGGCGGGTGCACCTGACCCGGGACGGCGGGTCGACGTGGACCGACGTGACCCCGGCGGAAATGCCGCAACCGGGTACGGTGAACCGGATCGAGGCGTCGCCGCACCGGCCGGGGACGGCCTACCTGGCCGTCTACCGCTACCGCCTGGACGACTTCCACCCGTATGTCTACGGCACCCGCGACTTCGGCGCATCGTGGACCCTGCTCACCGACGGCGAGAACGGGCTCCCGGCCGATCATCCGACCCGGGTCGTGCGGGAAGATCCCGAGCGTGAGGGTCTCCTCTACGCGGGCACCGAGTTCGGGCTCTTCGTGTCGTTCGACGCAGGCGGGAACTGGCAGCCCCTGCAACTCAACCTCGCGCCTTCGCCCGTCACCGACCTGGTGGTCCACCGGGGCGACCTGGTCGTGGCGACGCAGGGTCGCGGCTTCTGGATCCTGGACGACATCACGCCGCTCCGGCACGTCCTTGCGGCCGGGACGGACGTCGGAGCAGGTCGCCCCGGGGGGCCGGAAGCCGTTCGTGCCGGCGGCCTGGTTCTTTATCCCGTGCGCGCTGCATACCGCACCGCCGCTCAGGAACGGGAGGGTCACTACGTCCGGGATCATGTCTACGGCGCGATGATTCCGCGCTACATGAAGGCCAGGAATCCGCCGGAGGGTGCCAGCGTCCATTTCAGTCGTCCGGCCGACGCAAGCGGCACGGTCACCGTTCGCATTCTCGAGTTCGACGGTGACCTGGTACGTAGCTTCGACAACGTAGACGCCGGCCCCGGGCTCAACCGCTTCACCTGGAACCTCGACTACCCATCCGGATCGGCGGGGACGGCGGCGCGCGCGGTACCCGGCCGCTACGCGGTGCTGATTGAAGCCCCCGAGGGCCAGGTGGGCCTCGACTTCGATGTCCTCATGGACCCGCGCCTGGAAGAGGAAATCACCGTCGCCGACCTTCAGGCCCAGTTCGACTATCTGATCCGCGCGCGGGACCGGCTTGACGCGCTTGAAGAGGCTCTGGGCGGGCTCCGGCAGGTGCGCTCGGACGCGGGAGACGCCGCCGGCGTGCAGGGATCCAACGACGCGATACGCGAGGCGGCCGAGAGGGCGAATTCGGCCCTCACGGGCGTGGAGGAAGTCCTCGTTCAGCCCGACGGTGCCGGTTTCGCGAACCCGTCCCGGATCCGCAGCCACCTTCGCTTCGTGATGACCGCCGCCAGCTCTCAGCGCGGTGAAGACCTCGACGCACGTCCCACCGAGCAGCTCGTGGAGCGCCTGGGCGACCTTGAGGCAGAGCTGGAGCAGGCGTTCACCCGTCTGCGCGGCGTGTATTCCGACGAGGTGGCCGACCTCAACGCACGGCTGGAGGCCGCGGGACTCGACCCGATCGAGATCCCGCTGGTGCCGGGAAGGCGGGCCGTCAGTTGAGTGGCGACAGGCCTTCGCGGCGGCCACCGTCCGGGGGATCACGGCCTGGCGAGTCACGGCCGGGGGCAGCCGAAGTGCTGGCCACGCCCGTGGCAAGCGCCGCCAACACCTGCTTCGTCTGCGGCCCCGACAACCCGATCGGCCTGCACCTCCACTTCCGGCTCGAAGACGGCGCATGCGTCTCCGAGTTCACCCCCGGGGAGAACCACCTCGGCTACCCGGGGGTGGTGCACGGCGGCATGATCTACAGCGCCCTGGACGATGTCATGGCCAACTGGCTGTACCTGCGCGGCGCCCGCGCCTACACGGCGCGCTGCGAGATCCGGTACCGGGAACCGGCCGCGCCGGGCGATACGCTCCACCTGACGGGGCGGCCCACTGCGCGCAGAGCCAAGTTCGTCGAGCTGGAGGGAATCGCGACCCGCGCGTCGGACGGGAAGGTGGTGGCCACGGCAACGGCGACGTTCGTCGTGATCGACGAGGGCGAGTTTGCGGGGGCGGGGGCCGGCTAGCCGAAGAGTCCGGGAGCGCGTGGCGAAATCCCGCGTTGCGCCGAATGCGGGCGCGGCCCCGGGCTGGCCACACTCGCCGCGACGAGCGCCGGGGCAGGTGAAGGCGTATCATCCGCACCAGTGACCTCCGCAACCCCCGAAAAGGACGCCCCATCATGCGCCCACTCTTCCTTTCTGTGGCCCTCCTCTCCCTGCCGACAACGGCGACCTCCCAGGCGGCCGCGACGGACGGCAGTCTTCCGACAATCGCCGAGTACACCCGGGGGATGGACGCCCAGCCGGGCTACTTCCCACTTTACTGGGACGATGCCGGCGGGCGGCTCCTCCTCGAGGTCGGACGCTGGGACGAGCAGTTCCTGTACCTTACGTCGCTCGCGACCGGGGTCGGCTCAAACGCGCTGGGGCTCGACCGAGGCAACATTCAGAGCGCACACCTGGCGCACTTCGAGCGGGTCGGACCGAAGGTGATGCTGGTCCTCGACAACCCCGGCTTCCGCGCGGAAACCGATCCGACCGAAGCGCTCGTGCGGTCCGTCGAGGAATCGTTCCCGACCTCGACGGTCGGAGGCTTCACGGCGGTTGCGGAGGAGGACGGGCGGACGCTGGTTGACACGACGCCGTTCTTCCTTCGGGATGTCGTCGGTGTCGCGGCCCGGCTCCAGGGGGCCAACCAGGGTAGCTACCGGCTCGATGCGAGCCGCAGCGCCATCTTCCTCCCGCGGACAAAGGCGTTCCCGGAGAACACCGAGGTGGAGGCGTCGCTCACCTTCGAGACCGAGAGGCCGGGCGCGGAAATCCAGCGCCACGCACCCGACGGGCGGGCAATGACGCTCCGGCAGCATCACTCGCTGGTGATGCTCCCCGACGATGGGTACACGCCGCGGCGCTTCGACCCCAGAATCGGGGTTTTCGCCATCGGGTACTACGACTTCGGGAAGCCCTTCGACGACGACTACCAGACGGCGCTGGCGCGTCGGCACCGGCTGGTCAAGGCCGATCCTTCGGCACAGATGAGCGAGCCGGTCGAGCCGGTCGTCTACTACCTGGATCCGGCCGTTCCCGAGCCTTACCGCACGGCGTTCCGCGCAGGGGGGGTGTGGTGGAACCAGGTCTTCGAGGCGGCCGGGTTCATCGACGCCTTCCGCATCGAGGACATGCCCGCGGACATGGATCCCATGGATGCGCGCTACCATGTGATCCAGTGGGTGCACCGTACCGAGGCGGGCTCGTCCATCGGGCCCTCGTTCGTCGACCCGCGCACGGGAGAGATCATCAAGGCTGCCGTGCGGATGGATTCGTACCGGTCCCTGGCCAACTACAACACCTTCGCGGGCGCGGCCGGGGTGGACGGCGACTGGTACGCCGGCGCGCCACCGGGCGTCGACGGCGAGGAGTTCGTGATGATGCGCCGCCGTCAGCACTCGGCACACGAAATCGGGCACACGCTGGGACTCGCCCACAACTTCATCGCGGTCAGCGACGGACACGCGTCCGTCATGGACTATCCCGCTCCCGTGATCGAGCTGCGGGATGGACGGCTCGACATGTCGAGCGCATACCGTGCCGGCCCCGGCGCGTACGACACGCTCGCGATCCGGTACGCCTACGCCTCGCCGCCCACAGGTCAGAGCGAAGAGGCCTTCCTGAGCGGTCTGCTCGGCGAGGCCCAGGAGCGCGGATGGCGCTTCATCACGAACCCGGATGCCGGTGCCGACAACTCGCACCCGGACGCGACGTGGTGGATAAACGGCAGCGACGTGCTCGACGAGTTCGAGCGCGTGAGCGAGGTGCGGCGCTTCATGATCGAGTCGTTCGACGAGCGCGCGATCGAGCCGGGCGAGCCGATGCACAAGCTCCGGGAGCGCTTTGCGCCGGTGTATTTCCACCACCGCGCCACCTACGAGGCCGCGATCAAGACGATCGGCGGGATGGAGTACCGCTATGGGGTACGCTGCGACGTCGAGCCGGTGACGGAACTGGTCTCGGCGGATCGGGTGCGCCGCGCGATGCACCTCCTGAGCGACGCGCTGGCGCCGGAGGACCTCGCGATCCCGGAGTCGGTGCTGGAGATCCTGGCGCCACGATCCTTCGGGTGGGTCGCAGGCGGGCCCGCATGGTCGAATCGGGCGGGTCCGGCCTTCGATCAGATCGGTGCCGCCACGACGCTCGCGAGCGAGATCGTCGGTGGCGTCCTCGCGCCCGCCCGCAGCGCCCGTGTGGTCGCCTTCCACGCCCGCGACCCTGAGCTGCCAAGCCTGGAGGAGGTCGTGGCGCAACTGGTGGACGATGCCTGGGACAGGCCCGCGGGCACCGCTGAAGGGGCGCTGGTGCGAGTCGTCCAGAGCGTCGTTGTCGACGAGTTGCTGGCACTGGCCGCGAACGAGGACGCGACCACCGAGGCGCGGGCGGCGGCGGAATGGGGGCTGCGGCACGCCCAGGGCCGCGCCGGGACGCTGGTCGCGGAAGCCGGCACCGGCGACGAAGCGAACGCCGCGACGCAGGTTGCGCACGCCGCGCGGGTGATCGGAGCGATCGACCGATTCCTCGAGCGTCCGTGGGCGGTGGGAGAACGGACCGAGGCGCCACAAGGTCCCGGTTGGGCACGTGATCGGCCGGTGGGCTATAGGTGAGTGACGTCCGAGCCGTGGACCCCTAGAACCTCAGCAGCACCGCCGCCCAGTGGAAGCCGGCCCCGAAGGCCGTGAGCAAGACCAGGTCCCCTGGCTTGATCCGCCCCTGTTCCCGGGCCTCCCACAGCGCAACGGGAATGGACGCCGAGCCCGTGTTGCCGTACTCCTGGACGTTGACGAACACCCGCTCATCGATGACGCCCAGCCGCTTCGTCACAGCGTCGAGAATGCGCAGGTTGGCCTGATGCGGTACGACGAGCGCCACGTCGTCGATGGAGACGCCGGCCTTTGCCAGTACCTCGTGCGACGCCGCGCTCATGCGGCCGACGGCCTCGCGGAAGACCTTCCGTCCCTGCATGACGACGTGCTTGTGGAGCCCCTGTTGAACCCGTTCGACCGTGATGGGCAGGCGCGTGCCTCCCGCCTCCACCCCGAGGATGTCGCTCTTGCTGCCGTCCGTTCCCGCCGTGGCGGCAACGATCTCGACCGCGCCCGGGCCCGCTCCGACGACCGCCGCGCCCGCCGCGTCGCCAAAGAGCACGCAGGTGTTGCGGTCCTCCCAGTCCATGAGCCGCGTGAGAAGTTCGACGCCGATGACGAGCACCCGGCGCCCGTCCGCGAGCGCCCGCGACCGCGCGATGTCCAGCGCCAGCACGAACCCCGCGCAGCCGCTGCCGGCCAGGTCGTAGCACGGGATGTGGCCGACGCCGAGGCGGGCCTGTACGTACGCCGCCGTGTCCGGTATGAAGACCTCGGGTGTATCGGTCGCGAGGACGATCTCGTCGATATCCGCAGGCTCAAATGCACCGTCTGCCAGAGCTGCCTGAGCCGCGGCCAGCGCCAAGTCGGCCGTGCTCTCTTCTTCCCCCACAATCCGCCTCGTGCGAATACCCGTGCGCGCCACGATCCACTCGTCCGAGGTGTCGACGTACTGGGCCCACTCGTCGTTCGTCATGACCCGCTCGGGCAGGTAGATGCCCAGACCGAGCAGTCCGATCGGGTTCGAGCCGTGGGTGCCCGGCGGGTTCATGCGTCCTGGCCCTGGTGGGTGACCGCGTTGATCACGCCCTTCCATATGTTCTAGACCACGCGTCTCGGGAGTCGGGGGTTTATGCCCTGGATGATGCGCAGGAACCCGAGGCCCGTTCGCTCGGCGACGGTGTGGGGCAGCACGGCCGGATGATCCGGCCCGATGAGGGTCGCGACATCGCCGACTTCGACGGTCTTCTCTTCGCCGATGTCGAGGATCGCGTGGGCCGAGTTGACTCCCCCGGCGACCGGGTACAGACGGCCGTTGATCAGCACCTCACAGGTTCCGTTCGCCTCGGAGGGGTACCCGTCCGTGCGGCCGATCGGCAGGAGTGCCACCCAGCTGGCTCGTTCGGGCATGAAGGTGCGGTTGAAGCCGGCGCTGTCCCCCGGCTCGAGGTGCTCGACCCGGACCACCCGCGTGTTCAGGCGAAACACGGGCCTGAGGGTGGCCTTGTCCGTCGCCTCTTCGCCGTCGGGGGGGTTGCCGAACAGCGCGTTCCCGGGCCGCACCATGTCGTAGTGCGCCTCGGGAAGGTGGAACAGCTCGTAGGTGGGTGAGGCGTGAAGGGTGCCGAGGGGCAGGTTCCTTCCACGCGCCCAGCCGAGGAGCTCCTCGAAACGTGCGAGCTGCTCCCGGTCGAAATCCAGGTCGTGAGTGAACATGGTGTAGGTGCCGTTCACGTCGACGTACTCGCTCTGCACCAGCTCTTCGATCCAGCGGCGGGCGCGCGTGTGGGGCATCCCCTCCCGGTTCATCCCCGTGTCGATGAAGAGCTGGACGGGTACGGGGCGGCCCAGTCGCCTGGACACGCTTCGTAACCGCTCCGGCGCGTCGTCCAGCCAGACGGACGGGAGCACGTTGTGCCTTGCCATCTCCTCGATCTCGTCCTCGGACCCCTCGGCCATGACCACGATGGACTTCGTGACCCCCTCCTCACGCAGGGCCAGGGCCTCCTCGACGCGCACGGTGGCGATGCCGCCCACCTGGGACATGTCGGCGAGGAGCGGCCCGACGGCGCGGTCGCCCAGGCCGTAGGCGTTGTTCTTCACCACCGCAAGGATCGGGCGGCCACCTGCCAGCCGCGAAGCTTCACGGACGTTGTGGGTCCAGGCCGCGCGATCGAGCTCGATCCACGGGTCGAAGCGCTCAGGCGAGTAGGTGCGATCGCTTGTGGCGCCGGCGGCCGAGGTGCGGGCGGTTGTGGTCGGGGGGGTTGTGGTGCGTGACGGCCCGGAAGATGCGCAGGCGGACGTGGCGGTGAGGCCCAGGGCGGTGCCGGTCAATTGCAGGAAACGGCGGCGGGGAAGTGGGGATGGGCGGTCCATGGATCCTCCGGGCCGGGCGGAAGGTGAGTGGAATGTGGCGAATTTACCGGTCGGTGATATGGGGGACCAGACCGGAAGCCGTCGCTGGACCCACAAGGGAGCCGCGGCCGTGGAGTGGCTGCGGCGTCGGTGTTGGAGAGTCCTGCGACACCGACGGGCGTCGTCCCTCCTATCCCCCGCCCGACACGGTGAACATGTTCGCGGCCGTGTAGAGCCCGCGCAGCGCGGCGATGTGCTCGTCCGGCTGGACGCTGAGGTCCATCACCATCCGATAGTCGCCCGGCGCAGTGGCGGTATGGGGGCAAAGCCGGCCGTCCGTCACCATCGTGCCCTCGATGTCGGTCCAGTCGGCCGTCGGATCGGCTCTCGTCTGCCACCTCATTGAGTGGACCGTATAGAAGTACCGTGCGACCTGCGTGTTGACGAACGGTCCCAGACACATGCCGAAACTCCGCCCGAAGAGCAGGATGACGCCGTTGTCCACGCCGATCGTCGGGAACGGTGTCAGGCCCTCGTCATCCACGTCGACCTCCAGCATGAGGTCGGCGGAGAGCCCGGCGGGGTCCGTGGCCGTGAGCGTGAGCGTGGCGCTCCCCGGGGTCGCACCCGTGGCCACGAGGAATCGGTGCCCCGCGGTGTCCGTCACGATCTCCGCGGCCACCACGTTCGAGTCGCTGACCGCCAGCGAGAACGCGAGCTCGTCGCCGTCCGGATCCGTGAAGAAGAGCGAGGGTTCCGTGAACAGCGGCCCGCCGCCCACGGACAACCGGTCGAAGGCGGGGGGCACGTCCTCGTTCAGCGTTGGCGCCCGGTTTTCTCCGGTCGACTCCTCGACGATGAACGTGTTCTCGGCGCGAAACGCTCCCCTCAGCACGGGCAGGTGCGGGTCGATGACGGTCGTGACGTCCAGGACGAGCCGGTATTCTCCGGGCGTCCGGGTAGCGTACGTGCAAAGTTGTCCGGTCGTGACTTCGGTGTCCGGCACGTCGACCCAATCGGACGACGAATCGCTACGGGTGTGCCACTGCGAGCTGTTGATGGTGACAATGAGGCCGGATGGGAACGGTGTGTTCCTGATGGGTGGAGTACATGTGCCGGTGAGCGTGAGGAAACCGTCGCCGAGGTCGATCTTGTTATTGTCCACCTTGATCCCCGGCAGCGGCGTGTAGCCCCAATCGTCCACCACAACGCCGATGGGCAACTCGCCCGAGAGACCGCCTGGATCGGTGGCCGTGACGGCGAGCGTGGCGGACCCGGCCGCCGTGCCGGTGATGATGATCGCCGTATGCCCCTCGTCGTCCACGACGACCTCAACGGAGGCCACGGCGGGGTCGCTCACCGTAACCGCGAAGACGAGTTCGGTGACGTCGTTGTCCGGGTCCCTGAACAGCCCGCCGGCCAGGAACGGCCATGCCGCCCCTCCCACCGAAACGAGGATATCTTCGAACTCGCCGGTCGGCTCGGGTGGCAGATTAGCGTCCACGGTCACCGACGCCGAGGCACTCAGGCTCTGGTAGGACGCGGTGACCGTGCCCGACCCGTTCGCCACGGCGGTCACGGTGCCGTTGGCGTCCACCGTGAAGAACTCGGGCGCCGAACCCGACCAGGTGATCGTTCCCGGAAAGGCCTCGCCGTATTGATCGCTGACGGCTGCGAAGAATTGGCGAGTCTCGCCGAGCGTCAGGAAGGTGTGCGCCTCGGGCGAGATCGAAACCTCCGTCGCCACCGGCGGCGCGGTCGGCATCTCCTCGTCACCGCAAGCGGCAAGCGCCAATACGCCCACAAGGCCTGCTGCCAGTATCCCGCGCCCCCCCACCCCGTTCTCGATTGTTGCGCGGCGTGCTGTCATTGGTCGCTGACTCCCCGTCTCCTTCGCGTCCAGAACGGCCGTGACCCACCCTCGCGTGCTCACGGCCATTAGCAATAGCCTCCATCGTAATGGTGGCCGAATCTGTCGCATTTGTAAACGGTAATACTCCCTTTTGATCACGGTATGTCGTCTCGTCCCTACGCGAACGGCACAAGACAGGGGTGACTCGTTGCCCTATTGCGCAGATTCGGACCTCTTTCGCGGCCATGAGTCACGCACTTGACACCCAAGCCCTCTTCGCCGACTGGCTCCCGCTTTCCCCGCGGCGCGACCTGTGCCTGTATGTATCCGTCCCGCCGCGCCGCCGCAGCTTGGGTGGTGGGATCCAGCTCCCGCAGGAAGCCCCGCACTTGCCCTGTCCGCGGATCGCGCAGGATCGCCATCGGACGATCCGTCGACTCGTCCAGCGTAACCGACCCCTGAGGTCGTGTGCCGTTGGGGCCACCAGGGCAGTCCGTTCGAAGTCAACAGCCTGTCACAGGACGAAGTGGAGCCGGGTGGAGGAGCCATCCCGGCGTGCTTCCCTACGCCGGCGGAGGCCGAACAAAGCCCCGCCCGCCCCTGACGACAACCGGCGTTCCGTAAGCCTCCGATAGCTCCTGGAATCGCCCCAGGATCGAATCCAGAACGCGAATTCATCGGGGTAGCCGCCCGGGTCGCGCATCGCGTGATAGGCGCATTCGCCCAGGTCCCAGGCATGGTTGTTCGCAAGCGACCAGGACGACCCGAATTGACCGTTTGTCCGCCATATTGGGGCGAAAATGGCGGACAAACTGCTATCTCAAGGGGCTTAGTCCGGCACTTCATGCAGGCGGCCCGTCCGGATGCAGCTCGCAGGTGGGCGGCTGAAGCCGTGTCCAAGACAGGGCGATGATCAGCCATGACTCTTCGCCCGACCGGGTGAGCAGGAGAGCGTCGGCGCCGCAGTGGCTGAGGTCGTCGCCCACATAGAAGTCGTACGGTGTCCAGACCATGGCCAGGTCGCCACTGACGCGTACCTCCGGATCCCACATGCGCTCGGTAAGGACCTGCTCGCTCCCTTCCAGCCGCTCGATAAGCTGATCCCGGGTAGACGTTGAACTGGAGCGCGAGCCGTCATCGGCCCGCTCCACGGAGTGCATGAGCACATCCGGATGCATGATGTCTCGCAGGATCTGGCCGTCACCCTCGGCCAACGCGTCGAACAGGGCCTGCACGGTGGCGAGGATGGCGGCGCGGTCGGCGTCCGTGGGCATGTGGGTGGCGACCGCGGCGGGCGTGGACTCCGCGGGAGGTGCGGTGTCGGCGTCGTTGGTGGCGGGGCCACAACTCGCGAACGTCAGCCCCGCGAGGGCGGCGAATGTGGCGAGTCGGCTCATGAGCTGGTCCTCTTCGTGGGATGGGTTCATAACGCTTATGGATCATGGTCATGATTATGAATCATCGGTCGTATTGAGGACAGCAAGGGATCCGGACTTACCGCACGATGATCTCGTCCACGTAGGTCCACGCCGTCCGCCCCGCAGAGGGCCAGCCCAAGGGCACGTCACCGAGGGCCTCGATTCGAATGCGGAGCGCCCGCGCCGTCCCGGACGCCACGGGGACCTCGACGTAGGTCCGTCCTCCCTCCGGCGGATCCGTGCGAGTCCCGCGCACCGATTCCACCCCCCACACGTCGTGCACGCTCGGTGGGCCGAACACCACCCCGTCCTCGCTCACCGCCACCTCGACGCGGCTCGGGAAGTACACGCCCGATCCCGGGTGCTGCAGGAAGCCCACCTTCACGGCTTCGATCGCTTGACCCTCGCCCAGGTCGATCACGGCCGTGATCTCGTCGGCCTGGTAGCCCTGCCAGTGTCCGCCGCGCCGGTCGATTGAGCCCCTTATCCCGTCCACCAGCCCGGGGTCGCCCGCTGCCGAGTAGCGCGATGACGATGCGGGTTCCATCTGAACCGGCCGCCCGCGCGCGAGGTGGTCCACGCGGTTGCGTTCGCCGAAGTCGTCCAGCGTGCGTGGGGTGCTCCCTACAGCGTCCGCCGCCGCGCTATCGGGCATGCGGTCGCGCGCCACCGCGGCCGGATCCGCACCCGGGCGCAAGGGCCGCAGCAGAAAACGGAACGCCATCTCGCCGGGCCACAGCGTGTACTCGCGGTGCGGGACCGCTCCCCACGAATCGTCGCCGCCCACGCCCTGTTGCCGGTAGTCGACGCTGAGGGTGACCTCGTCGCGCGGCACCAGGTCGGCCCAGTGCCGCTGCGCCTTCTGCTCGCCCGCGTCGAGATCCTCGATGGTATGGGGCAGCGCCGAGAAGGACACGGTCGGCAAGCCCGTGACGACGAGCCCGGTCCCGGAGCCGTCGGTGACCGCGACCCAGCGCGTGTCGGTTCGGGTGCCGGTCTCCTGGGGGCGCACGTAAGGGTGGGCGAGCTCGGAGACCGGGGCCGTGTAGCGGCCGACCGCGGCGCCCGTGCGGCGGTCCCAGTAGTTCTCGTGGGGACCGCGGCCGTACCACTCGACCTGGTCTAGTTCTCCCGGCAGCGTGAGGATCGTGCCGAAACGGGGCATCTCCGGGAGGTCCTCGTCCACGTTGAAGAGGTGCGCGGAGATCGATGCCGTGCCGTCGGGGTGGATTTCGTGGGCAAGGGTGTACTGCGCGTCGATTGCTCGCAGCGTGAAATGGCTGGTGACCGTGACGCGTGCGCCGTCCGGCTCCTGGGTGACGGTCATGGAATCGAGGTGGCGCCCGGGTGGGCGACCTGCCAGCCTCCATACCCCGGATCGCACCGGGAAGCCGCTCCCGTAGTCGTTGTCGGTGGGGGCGCGCCAGAAGTTGGGCGCCGGGCCGGAAAGGAGAAGGTCACGGTTGCCGAGCCGCATCGACGCCAATGTGCCGCTGCCGCGGTCGAACCGGAGGGTGAAGTCGTCGCCGCTCACCTGAATGTCGCCGGGTGTCTCGTGCGTGCTCAAGGGCCCGCCGGGAAGGGGTCCCTGGTCCGGAGGCGTCTGCACAACGTGATACTGCTCCCAGGCTACCAAATGGCCCGCTGGCAACAGCGGCGCATCCTGCCGAGTCCTGAAGGCGACCGTGAGCATGCTCTCGCGGCCGAACCACGGCGTGATATACGGCACCCCTTCGAGCGCCAGCGTGTCACTCGCACCTGGTGCCGTCGCAAGCTGCGGCAGATTCCCGGAACTCCAACCCGTACCCTCACCCCGAAGCTCCCATGTCCCCGCCAGGTCCGACAGGTCGGTGAACGCCCGACGGTTCTCGACCACAATCCTCCGGTCATGGCCATCCACCCACGAGACCCGCACCGGCTGGTACACCTTCTTCACCTCCCAGGCATGCGGATGCAGCTGTCGGTCTGCGGACACCAGCCCGTTCACCAGGAAGTTCCCGTCGTTCCGCATCCCCGCCGGGCCGAAGTCACCCCCATACGCCCAGTACTGCCGGCCTCGCTCGTCGGTGGCGCGCATCGCCTGGTCGACCCAGTCCCAGATGAACCCGCCCTGCAACTGCGGATGCGAATCGATCACCTCCCAGTAGTCGGCCAGGTTGCCCACGCTGTTCCCCATCGCGTGGGCGTATTCCACCAGCAGGAACGGCTTCTTCGGGCCGGTCGTGGCGTACAGCTCCAGCCAGTACGGCCGCACGTACATCGGCGCCACGATGTCGATGTTGTCACGCTCTTCCGAGGGCTCGTAAAGAATCGGGCGGCTCGGGTCGCGCGCGCGGATCCATGCCGCGGTCGAGTCGAAGTTCTCCCCGTCCCCCGCCTCGTTCCCCAGCGACCAGATGATGATCGACGCGTGGTTCTTGTCTTGCTCGACCATCCTCCGCGTGCGGTCCATGTGCGCGGCCAGCCAGTCCGGGCGTCCCGCCAGCGTGATCCCCGGCTCGAAGCCCATCCCGTGGGACTCGATGTTCGCTTCGTCCACCACATAGAGGCCGTATTCGTCGGTCAACTCGTACCAGCGCGGCACATTCGGGTAGTGGGCGGCGCGCACCGCGTTGATGTTGAGCTGCTTCATGAGGCGGATGTCTTCGATCATCGATTCCTCGTCCACCACGTGCGCCCGGTCGGGATCGTGCTCGTGCCGATTGACGCCCCGGAGCACGATCGGCCGCCCGTTCAGGGCCAGCACACCGTCAACGATGTCCACACGGCGGAACCCCAGCCGCGCGGAAACGGCCTCCGTCACCTCGCCGCCCGCAGCCGCCACCGACATCACCAGGCGGTACAGCGCCGGCGTCTCAGCCGTCCATTGCATCGCCCGCTCAACCACCACGCTGTCCGTGGCCGACGTCTCACCACCCACCGGCACATCCACCGACAACACCCGCGGCTCCGGCCAAACCGGCTCCCCGACCGGGTCGAGCAACTCGTAGCGGACCTCGTGGGCCCCCGCCTCCCCCAGCCCGCGATTGGCCAGGCTCACCGTCAGCCGCAGCAATCCGTCCTGGTACGCGTCGTCGAGCGTCGCCTCGGCGAAGTAGTCGCGCAGGTACGTCGCGGGCATCGCCACCAGGTACACATCCCGGTCGATCCCGCTGACCCGCCAGAAATCCTGGCTCTCCAGGTAGCTGCCGTCGCTCCAGCGGTAGACCTGGACAGCGACCGTGTTGGCCCCCGGCCGGACCGCGTCGGTGATCCGGAACTCGGCCGCCGTGCGGCTTCCCTCGCTGTACCCGATCCGCTCGCCGTTCACCCACACGAAGAACGCGGAGTACACCCCGTCGAAGTGCAGGAAGATCTCGCGCCCGTCCCAGTCCGCCGGAACCTCGAATGTCCGCCGATACGACCCCACCGGGTTGTCGTCGTGCGGGATGAAGGGCGGGTTCGCCGGAAAGGAGTAGAACTCGTCGCGGTAGACCGGGTAGCCGTACCCCTCGAACTCCCAGTTGCTCGGCACCGGGATATCCGCCCATCCGGATGCGTCGAAGTCCGCCTCGAAGAAGTCCATCGGCCGCTCGGCCGGGCGTGGCACCCAATCGAACTTCCAGTCCCCGTTCAGGCTGATCCGGAACGGCGAAGTCCCCGGCTGGCCCTCAAGTGCCCCGGCACGCGTCGCAAACGGCGTGAACGAGGCCCGGGGAGCCTCCTTGTTCTCGGCAAAGACCGCCGGATCTTCCCAGTAGGGGGCCGGCCCGGGTTGTTCGTCGCATGCGAAAACGGCAGCGAAGGATGCCGCCAAACCCACGGCGCAGACTGTACGGCTCGTCAGGCGCATCGGATCACCGGAAGTGTCCCGTCAGGGCAAACGCCGATCCGTGGGCGATGCCGACCAGAAGTCCCTGTTCGTCGAAGATCTCGACCGGATCGGCCATGAAGGTAACGCCTGCCGCTCGTGCCCAGGTATGGCGACGATGGATATATGGGGAGCAACGCCGCACGCGGGGACTGTTCCGCGACTGCGTCACGGACTATCCTGCCGCTGGCGGAGTCCACGATCCGCCCGCCTGACGATCGCGAATCCCTGGCTGCTTCCGGAGGCCCCAATGCGGTACCCCGATTCTGCACCTTGCGCCCCTGCCGCTCCCGCCCGCGCCTTCGCGGCGCTGGCTCTCTTCGCGGGCGTGACCGGCCCGTCCCCGGCTCTCGCGCAGACCATCGACTACTCCCGTGCCGAGCGTTTCCTGACGTGGAACACCGAGCGCCTCATCGCCGGAGCGGAGGTCGCTCCCAACTGGATGAAGACCGGCGACCCCGACCGCTTCTGGTACCGGAACAACACGGGATCGGGCTACGAGTTCGTGCTGGTGAACCCGGCCACGGGGAGCCGCGAGCCACTCTTCGACCACTACCGCCTGGCCGGTGCCATGTCGCTGGCCAACGACACCAGCTACGTGCCCGACAAGCTTCCCTTCAGCACCTTCCGTTTCGGCGACAGCGAAGACGAAATCGAGTTCGCGGCCAACAGCAGGCGGTTCACCTGCGACATCGCGCGATACGCCTGCATGGTTGGCGACACGCTCCCCTCGCGGGTGCCCTACGTGGAATCGCCGGACGGCCGCTGGGAGGCGTTCTCGCACGAGCACAACCTGTACGTGCGTCCTTCAGGCGGTGGCGACTCGATCCAGCTCACCACGGACGGCGAGAAGTACCATGCCTACGGGCACAACGAGCCAAGCCCGAATCAGCTGCGCCAGGGCCCCGGGCCGCGCGCGCCCACGCTGTCCTGGTCCCCCGATTCCCGCTACATCGCGGTCTCGCGGGAGGACGAGCGCGATGTGGAGCACATGCACTACATCTCGTACACGCCTCAGCGTCCCCGTCACTTCTCCCAGCCGTACGCGCTCCCCGGTGATTCGGTGATCCCGCTGCCGACCGTTCACATCGTGGCGTTGGAGGAAGCAGAACCGACTTCCGGGGACGGCCCGGCCCTGCGCGCGGCCGCCAACCACCGCGTCGAGGTGGCGCCGACCCCTCACCAGCTTTCGTTCGCGGGCTCGGCGCCGGACTCGGCCTGGAGCGCGGACGGGTCCAGGCTCCACGTCAACTACTTCACGCGTGGGTCCCAGCGGGTGTTCCTGGCGGAGATCGACCCCGCGACGGGTACCTCACGGGTCATCCTGGGCGATTCCACGCAAACGTTCGTCTCCCTGGGGCACCGAGGCGGAGGGTCGAGCGGTGGTACCCCCTCGTGGCATGTGTCCGAGAGCGGCGACGACGTGATCTGGTGGTCGGAGCGCGACGGCTGGGGTCATCTCTATCGCTTCGACGGCGAGGGCAACCTCAAGAACCGGATCACTTCCGGCCCCTGGGTCGTGGGCGAAGTGCTCCACGTCGATGAAGCACGCGAACGCATCCACTTTGTTGCGCGTGGCCGGGAGGCGGGTCGCAATCCCTATCACGCGCACCTGTACCGCGTCGGGTTCGATGGCTCGAACCTGACACTGCTCACACCCGAGGACGCCAATCACGAGATCGTGTTTTCGCCGAGCGGCGGCTACTTCGTGGACACGTACTCACGCGTTGACGAGGCGCCGGTCACGGTGGTGCGCAGCGCCGTTGACGGCCGTGTCGTGCGCGAGCTGGAGCGGGCGGACATCTCCCGGCTCGAGGAGGTCGGCTTTGCCCCGGCCGAAGTGTTCAGCGCGAAGGCGCGTGACGGCATTACCGATCTGTACGGCGTGCTCTACCTGCCGCCCGACCTCGACGAAAACGCCAGTTACCCGATCATCTCGCACATCTACCCCGGGCCCCAGGTGGGCAGCGTCGGCGCCTGGGAGTTCAAGGGCGGGGGCGAGGACTTCGCCCTGGCGCAGATGGGGTTCGTGGTGGTGCAGATCGATCACCTGGGGACGCCGCACCGCTCCAAGGCGTTCCACGACAGCTACTACGGCAACTTCATCGACAACGGCATACCGGACCACATCGCGGTCATCAAGCAGCTCGCCGCCCGCTATCCGTTCATCGATCTGGATCGCGTGGGCATCTACGGACACTCCGGCGGCGGGTTCGCTTCGACCGACGCCATCCTGCGCTACCCCGAGTTCTTCAAGGTTGCGGTCTCCGGGGCGGGCAACCACGACAACCGGAGCTACCACATCTACTGGGCCGAGAAGTACCAGGGCGTGATGCGGACCGATTCCGCGGGCAGCGACAACTTCGAGGCCTCTGCGAACAAGACCTACGCCGCCAACCTCGAGGGCAAGCTGCTGCTGATGCACGGCGACATGGACGACAACGTCCATCCCGCGATGACCGTCCAGGTGATCGACGAGCTGATCAAGGCCAACCGCGACTTCGACCTCATCTGGGCGCCGGACCGGGCCCACGGCCTGAACGAGCCCTACTTCATCCGCAGGCGCTGGGACTACTTCGTGCGTCACCTGCTGGGGGCCGAACCGCCCAGTCAGTACGAGATCGTGCGGCCGGTGGGTTAGGAGCTACATGCGTCACCAGAAGATCGCATACAGCACCGCCGCCCCGGCGATCACCCCTCCTGCCCACCACTTCGCGCCCGGCGCCGGCGTCAGGTCCACCTTGGCCGCCGCCCGCGGCAGCACCCGCGGCTCGGCCAAACCCTGACGCAGCGTCAGGGTGGCCATGTACGCCGAAATCACCAGAAAGGTGATGGCCATGTGGTGCAGGAAAGCGACCTCGGGCAGGAACCACAGCAGCAGGCCGTAGACCGGAATCCCGAGGATCATTCCACCGAACGCGGCCTTCGGGGGTGTCCGCGGCACGAAAAGCCCGAAGAGGAACGCGGCCACGATCCCGGGCGAGATGAATCCCCAGAACATCTGGATGTACTCGAAGACGCTGCCCGCCCGGGCCACCACCGGCGCCCACAGGCATCCGACCAGCACCAGCGCCGCGGTCGTCCAGCGTCCCACCTTCATCAGCCGGCGCGCCGACGCCTCCGGGCGCAGGTGCCGCTTGAACAGATCCACGCTGAAGATCGTCGCGGCCGAGTTCAGCATCGAGTCGAGCGAGCTCATAACCGCCCCGAAGAGTGCGGCGAACATGGCGCCGGTCAGCCCCGCGGGGAGCAGTTCGCGCATCATGACCGGGTACGCCTGGTCGGGGTTCGTCACCTGATCGGCGAACAGCTCGGCGGCCATGATCCCGGGGAAGACGATGATGAACGGTATGCCGAGCTTGATGAACCCGGCCAGGAAGATCCCGCGCTGCCCGTCCGCCAGACTTCGCGCCGCGAGCGTGCGCTGGGTGATGAACTGGTTCAATCCCCAGTAGAAGAGGTTCGGGATCCAGAGCCCGCCGATGAAGACCGCCAGCCACGGCATTTCGGGGTGATTCCACGGAAGGACCGTGTGCAGCTTGCCGTCCGCGGCCTCCAGGAAGGGGTCGATCCCGCCCATGGCGCGAAAGCCGAGCACCGTCACCACGACGCCGCCCAGCAGGAGGGCCACGCCCTGAATGAGGTCGGACCAGACGACCGCCTTCAGGCCCCCGTAGATCGTGTAGCCACCGGCCAGAATGCCGATCAGCCAGATGCCCAGGAGCGTGTCGATCCCGAAGATGGACTCGAGCGCGAGGGCGCCCGAATAGAGCACCGTCGCCAGCGCCACGAACACGTACGCCGCCATGATGAAGCCCGCCATCAGAGTGCGGGTGCGCACGTCGTAGCGGAACTCCAGGTATTCCGGGATCGTGTAGATGCCCGCCTGCAGGAACCGGGGCAGGAAGAAGAGTCCGACCAGCACCAGGGTAACCGCCGCCATCCATTCGTAGCTGGCGATGGCAAGGCCGAGATCGTACCCCTGGCCCGCCATGCCGACGAAGTGCTCGGTCGAGATGTTGGACGCGATCAGCGAGAAACCGATCAGCCACCACGGCAGGTTGCGTCCGGCGAGGAAGTAGTCGCTTGCGTCGTGCTTTCCGCGCGACGCGTACAGGGAGATGCCCACCACAAGGAGCAGAAAGCCGATGAAGGCGGCGACGTCGAGTGGTTGAAAGGACATGTCTTCGGTTCCAGGTTGTGAGCAGGAGCCAACCTAACCGAGAGACTTCGAATGCGCATCCAGCCGATTTGCGGCGTTGCCGCCATGCTCGTGTGGCCTTGCCTGACCGCGTGTGTGGACGGGGATACGCAGGGGACGCCGGACGCCGATGACCGTGTGGCGGAGGTGGCGAGCCCGTGGCCCGACCGACTCGCCGAGTACCACTCGCAGGTGGGCGATGTCCAGGAATACCGGGCGATCCAGGCGGAACTGGCGCAAGGGTGGAACACCTGGGACAGCCGCGACGTGCTGCGCTACGTACTCCTTCCCGAGGGATTGACCGTCGACCTGGCGCTCAAGCGGCACGCGTGGCTCGAGGAGGGCTACCTGAGCGATGCCCTGATCGGGCGGCGCGGCGAGGACGTGGAGCGGATCCGGCCCGGCGTCCACGCGCTGAACGGATCGTACATGCGGCTGGACATCGAGTGGCAGGGACTCTCGGCCACGGTCGAAGCGGGCCACGCCTGGGAGGATCTGGTGGTCCTGGTCACGCCGCGCGAGACGGTCCCCACGGACGTTGTCCGCCATTTGGGGCCCGAAATGGCCGACAAACCTGGCCACTACGAACTGGTTGTCAGCGCGGGGCTGGCCTGGAACCGCCCCGGCGCGGTCGAGTCCGCCCCGGATGGCCTGTTGGCGCGACTGCCCAACGGCACGCAATCCATCCATGTCGCGGGAACCGCAGAGATGGATCCCTACACCGGGACGCTGCTCCCGCACCGTGTGGTCCGCCTGGACGGCGCTGTGGGCGTGTCGAGCGGACGGCCACGCGGTCTGGACGAGATCCGCACCGCGCTGCACGCCGCCGAACAGGCGCTGCAAGCGCGCGCCGACCGCTACGGCGACCTCGCGGACGCCTACATGGCCGTCTCGTCCGGGATCGCCTGGAATACCGTCTACGAGCCGCGCCACGAACGCGTCGTGTCGACCGTCGGACGCCTCTGGAACCAGGAATACGGCGGTGTGGCCCTCTTCGGCTGGGACAACTTCTTCCTGGCCTACATGACCTCGCTCGACGACCGGGAGCTTGCGATTGCCAATGTGATCGAGCACTTGCGGGGCGCGACGGCCGAGGGTTTCCTCCCCAACGACAACCGGGGCAACGGCAGCAAGTCGTGGGACCGTTCACAGCCTCCGGTCGGCGGGGTCATGGTGCGGGAGGTGTACCGGCGATACCCCGAGCGCTGGTTTCTGGAAGCCGCCTTCGATCCGCTGCTGCAATGGAATCGCTGGTGGCCGAGGAAGCGGCTCAACGAGGGGCTCCTCAGCTACGGTTCCCACGAGGCACGCAACCCGTTCGACGAACCGGACGTGCGCACGAACCGCACCGCCGGCTACGAGTCCGGCATGGACGACTCCCCGATGTACGAGGACGTCCCCTTCAATCCGGCGAAGAACACGCTTGAGCTGCAGGATGTGGGACTGACCAGCCTGTACATTGCCGATTGTCGCGCCCTGGCGGAGTTGGCAAGGGTGCTGGGGCGATCCGCCGAGGCGGCGGAGCTGGAGGAGCGTGGCCGGCGCTTCTCGGAAGCGCTGGACGGCCTCTGGGTCGAGGAACGCGGCTACTACCTCAACTATCGCACGGACCTGGGCCGGCCGTCGGGCCGGCGCTCGCCGACGTTGTTCTATCCGCTCCTGGCGGGAGTTGCGGGCCCCGGCCGCGCGCGGCGGATGATCACGGAGCACCTGCTCAATCCAGCCGAGTTCTGGGGCGAATACGTCTTGCCGTCCACGACGCGCGACGACCCGTCCTTCTCGCGGCAGAGATACTGGAAAGGCGCCATCTGGCCACCCTTGAACTTCCTGACCTACCTGGGGTTGCGGAAGGCGGAGACGTACGACACTGCGGCCGAGTTGTCTCGCCGTTCGCTTGACATGTTCGTGTCGGAATGGCACCGCAAGGGATACGTCAGCGAGAACTACTCCTCGATCTCCGGGGCTGGGGACGACGAGCGGCTGTCGAGCGACCCGTTCCATTCCTGGGGTGGGCTCTTCGGGATCATGGCGTTCATCGAGGCGGGGTACCTCGAGGCACCGGAGGAGCCGCTGAACGGTGGAGGGCTCTGACTCCAATGCAGGACAACCGGGTATCCGCCCCGCGATCGATGCAACCCATTGGGCAAAGGCGTTGTCCACCCGATACTATCATGTGATCCGAATCGCGTCTGCGGAGGCCAGGGCCATGGGTCCAGAAAGTGCACGAGCTGCCCCTCCGGTCCCTGGACCGTTCGGCGGGGCACGACCCGGTGCGGCCAGTGCAACCAATCGCCGACGTGGGGGTGTCACCGGTTGGAAGGCAGGAGGACCGGCGCATGACCGGAGACTCGGCTTGGTGACGGAAGTGCAACTCATACAGCGGTTGAAAGACGGAGATCAGTCGGTCGCGCGCACGCTGTACGATTCGCACGTCGACCGGGTCTTCCGGATCTGCTATCGGTTTGCGGGAGAGTACGATCTCGCCCAGGACTTTGCGCAGGAGACCTTCGTACGCGCTTTCACGAAGATCGACACGTTCCGGGGCGATGCGGCGTTCGGCACCTGGATCGTTGCGATTGCCACGACCGTGTCGCTGAATGGACTGAGGAAGGTAAAGCGGTTCAGGACACGTGAGACGCCCCTGGACGACCAGATGACCGGTGGCTCCAGGGTGTCGGGCGTTGAACCCGACCTGCGGGAGGACCTCTACCGCGCGATCGACCGGCTTCCCGAGCGCAGCCGGGCCGTATTCGTGCTTCACGATGTGGAAGGGTACACGCACCGGGAGATCGGCGAGATCCTGGGCATCAAGACGGGGACTTCGAAGTGCCAGCTGTTTCGCGCTCGGAGCAGACTGCGCGATGACTTGGCGGTGCATGCGGGGGAGTGGGCATCATGAGCGATTTTGATCGGTTTGTCGAGTTTGTTCGACGGGAGGGGATGGGGTACAACGAGCCGCCGGAGACGCCTGGCGAGGCGATGTGGGGTGGGGTGGAGGCGCGGCTCGTCGGACAGCTATACCACGTGCCGCCAGTGGCGCCTCGCGAGGAGATGTGGAAGGTCATCGAAGCGGCGTGGGTCTCGAGGGAGTCGCCGGGGGTCATTGAGATCGGCGGTAGGCGTCAGCCGGGGCAATCACGCGGGTCGTTGCGCCGTTGGCCTGTCCGGCCACGATGGTGGACCAGACGGGGGAACGCTGCCGGTTGGGCTACGGCCCTGACGGTGGCCGCTTCGCTCGTTCTCGGTCTTGCTCTCGGCCGGGGCACACGCACTACACAGCCCTTCGTTGGGTCGGCAGATCACTCCGTCGCAACTCCGGCTTCCGAGCCGGAGACCGCATTCGGCGTACCGGCGGCGGAGCCGCAAGCCACGAGGTCGGGCGAAGATCCCGCGTTGCACGATCAGCTGGCCACGACCAGCGACATCGTGCGCGCGGCACCGGTGGTCGAGCCATCCCGCGCCGGCGGCGAGCCCGAGGCCGGGGTGGTCGACGGCTCGTATCTCGAAGTGCCGGCGGTCCTGCGGGACCCGTTTGATACCGAGGACCACTACCCTGCGACTCAGCACCTGGGGCGCGCCGCGACACTGCTTACCGCGTTCCGGATAGACCAGGGCACACCCGGGTCACAGCAGGATCTGGCGAGATGGGCCCGGGAACTGCTCGGGGACACACGTGCGTTCCTGGACATGCCGGGATCCCGGTCGCCGCAGCAGTACGCACTGCTCGAGGATCTGGAACTGGTGCTGATCCAGATCGCCCGGCTGGGTCCGGAAGCGCCCGAATTCGAATGGCAGTTGGCCCGGGAGAGCATGGAATGGCAGGGAACTCTGACGCGATTGCGCGTGGCGAGTGACCTTGGGGAGATTTGATCCGAGTGGTGGATGTCACGGAGGAATAACGATGTACAAACTCACACGAAATGGCATGGTGCCTGGACGCTTGCGGTACTCGCGCGGCTTTGTCCACGTGCCGCGAGTTGTTGGACTAGTCCTGGCCGCTCTCCTGGCGGCGGACTCCGGGTTGATGATTGGCGGGGCGCTCGATGGCCCCGGATACAAACGCCTTGCAGCCCAGGACGGAGTGAGCCGACAGGAAGAAGAACGGTTGTTTCTGGAGGCGCGGCACGCCGTCAATCAGGAAGAGTTCGAACGCGCCGCCGATCTGTTCGCAACCCTTCGGAATGTTCATGCGTCCACGCGATTCGACGCCGATTCCTACTATTGGGAGGCCTTTGCCCGGTTCAGGCTGGGGGACCTGCCCGAGGCGCTGCTCCTCCTTGAGACGCTTACGGCCGGTTACGAAGGAGTGGCCGGCGAAGACAATTACGGCAACCAGGGTCGGCTCCATGACGAAGTCCAGGACCTGCACCTTCGGATTCGGCGCCAGCAGGGGGAAAGTGGCGACCCCGAAGCCGCCGCGGAGGTATTGCGTGAGTCCCGTGAATTGCTGCGGAGGGCATGGGCAGACTCGACCCAGCGTGCACGTACATCGTTGATAGCGACCCGGCAGGCGCAGGCCCGAATGGATTCAATAATGCGTGGGCGTCTGGGTTTGGTGGAAGCCCAGCAGGCCCGAGCTGATTCAGTGCGGCGAACGCAAGCCGAGTCGGTGGCGGCGCAGTTGGCACGAGCCGATAGTGTGGGACGCGTGGCCGAAGCAACCGTGGCGTCCGCACAGGCCCGATCGGCCGCGGTTCAGCGGGTGGCGACAGCGGCCGTGACAATCGCGACCCAGGCCGGATCGGCGGCGTCAAGGCGGGAGTCCTTTGGGTTGACGAGTGTCGAATCGGGCCTGTTGTACAGCCGTAACCGGCATCGAGAAGGTTGCGAGAACGAATCTGTACAGCAATCCGCGCTTACGGCCTTGCTGCGTCTGGAAACAGAGCGGATGGGACCCGTGCGCAGTGTGCTGGAGCGCGTGGATGAATGCTCCGTGAACTTACGTCGACAGGCGGTCAACTGGCTCGCACGACAGAGCACCGAGGAGGCCGAACAGGAGTTGATCAAAGCTGCCACGAGCAATTCGAGTTCGGAAGTCCGGAAGGCGGCGATATTCGGACTTCGTCGGTTCGTTACCGAAGGTTCGTTTCGGACACTATCCGGGTTCGCCAGGCAGTCTGACGACGAAGATCTCCGGAGTGCGGCAGTCGTGGCGCTTGGGCGGAATCGACGCGAAGATTCGGGCACGGTGCTCTGGCAGCTCTTTCGTGACATGGGACTGCCGGAGGAATTCCGCGCTGAAGTCTTTACCGCTCTCGGGCGACGCACCGACGTCCCTACGGAGTCCTTGACTTCGTCCTACGGCAGGGTCGGTTCCGAGGATCTCAAGGTCGGCGTGCTCGAAACTCTCGGCCGCAGGGCCGGTACCGGAGAAGAGGAAGTAACCAACTGGTTGTTCGACCGGGCACTGGATCAGGAGGAGTCGGTCAAGATCCGCCAGGCCGCGATGAACGCCTGGGCCTGGGGGCCGATGAATGATCTGTCGAGGCTGTCCGAGTCGTACGAATCGCTTGAGCCCAGGCTTAGGGAACGCGTGTTCTTCGCTCTCCACCGCCGGTCTCGATCCCGCGATGCGGAGCAAGTCGCCCTGGCCATCGACAAGATGATCGAGCTTGCGCGTCGGGAGACCGATCCGAGGGTGCGGCAACAAGCGATCGACTGGATTGGCAGCACGGAATCTGAACGGGCGGTCGAATTCCTGCGCGAGCAGCTGGGAGGGGCACGGCCCGACACCGTGCCGAAGCCGGGAACACCAGAGACGCGAAGGTGAGGGCAGCGGACACGGTACGGCTGGGCCTGTTGGCGGCAATAGCAAGTACCGGCACAGCCTGCGCCGACGCACCGGGTCCCGCCCTCCCACCCGACGTCCCCACCTTCGAAGGCGCGATCGACCTTGAGATCGGGGAGATCGACGGCGATGATCCGTACCTCTTCACCAGCATCGGATCCATCGTGGAGGATGCGCACGGGCGGGTGGTCGTTGCCGACACCCGGACGAGCGAGATCCGGGTGTTCGATACGGACGGGCGATTCGCGTTCCGTTTCGGCGGCTACGGAGAGGGCCCCGGCGAGCTGGCGGATCCCTGCTGTCTGGAGTTCGGCCCGGATGGTGCGCTGTGGGTGCGCGAGAGCACCCGCTACAGCGCGTTCAGGCTGGATTTGACGAGCGCGGAGTACGAAAGAGGACTCAGAAGCCCTCACGCTTCATTTGGTGCCATGGGTCCGTTCACCTTTGACGCGGACAGCCAACTCGTCGACATCGGACCCGTGTTTTCCGACGACCTGTCGATGCTCACGGCGCGGCTCCATGTCGGGGCCGACGGGGCTGTGGATACCGTGTTTCCGGCCGAGCGGGATCGCCAATACGTTGCCCAAACCACCGTGCCGCGCATGATCGGAGAATCCCAGGCCATTATCTATCTCCACCAGCCCTTCGGCCCAAAGTGGATTCACACCCATGCCAGCGGGGGCACGTGGGCGGAGGCGGTCACCTCGGAGTATTCGATCAGCTACCACCGTCCCGATGGGACCGTTTCCCGGATAGAGGCTCCCGCGCAGCAGGGGCCGGCGCTCAGCCCGGAAGAACGGATCCGTGCTCAGGGTCAGATCGACAGCGAACTCCGGCGAGCCGATATCACGAACCATCCGTTCGGGATTCCCGACCACAAGCCTCCGCTGGATGGGATGTTCTTCGACCGCGGCGGCCGGCTGTGGATCGAGAAATCAGTTGCGGCCGGGGAGGAAACACGGGAAGCGGACGTCTACGACGGCATGACGCTTGTCGCTCGATACCGCTGGCCGATCCGGGTCAAAAAGACATGGACCACCTGGGCCACCGAGTCCGTCCTCTACGGTATGACCCGTGACTCGCTGGGCGTCGAGCGAGTAGCACGGGTGCGGTTCGCACCGGTTCCCTAGGGCCCAGGGACTCGCCGCCGCCACGACGAGCAGAACGTGGAATACGTGCGGGTCTACGGTCTGGAGAAGTAGCTCCGGGTCCTACCCCTCCGTCACATCCGCCGACCAGGTAACATCCACCGCGCCCTTCAGACTCTGTGCCGTCGGGCACTTCGCCACATGGGTCGCCAGTGCGCGATCCACCTTGTCGCGCGGCGCCCCCTCCGGCACCCGGATCGTGTAGTGCGCGTGAATTCGCGTCAGCACCACCATCCTGTCGACGACTTCGTTCACGCCTTCCGCCTTGACGCGAATCGCGTCATTGGCCATCGGAATCCCGCGCACCTCCAGTGCGCCGTTGAGGGTCCCGAGTAGTCAGCCGGCGGCAGCTGCGACCAGGTAGTCGACGGGCAGGGGCCGATCCGGCTCGGCGTCCAACCGGTAGTGCGCCTTGATCGGTCCGTGGACGCCGAAGTCGATTTCGGTGCCATCTTCCAGAGTCGCGCGCCGGTGGATGCCGTCCACCTTGGCGACCGAGGAGCGGGTGGTGTAGAACGGGTCACTCATGGGGGCCGTCTCTTTTGCTTGAAGGGTCGGTGTTCCTCGCAAGGTAAGCGGGGCCGTGCTACCGGGGGAAGCCGCGCCTCAATGCCGCCGGCTACCCGGTCCCCACGATCCGCCCGTACAGCTCCGGGTCGGTCGCGCCCTCCGTATTGAACACCAGCACCCGCGAGTGCTCGTCCAGCCCGATCTCACGGCGCCGATCCTCGTCCCGCGCGACCTCGATCAGCCCCAGCAGCCCCGCCACCCCCGATTCTCCACCCTCGAACGGCTCCCCGAGCTCTCCCCGCGCGGCATCCCGCATCAGCGGCGCGATCCCGCTGTCGGGCACGGTCATGAATGCGTGCGCGCCTGCTCCCACGACGTCCCACGCGAGCGGCGACACATCGCGGCAGCTCAGCCCCGCCATGATCGTGTCGAGGTTCCCGCGGCTGGCAGCAGGCCGACCGGCGCGAGCGCTGCACAGGAGGCCGTCGGCGGCTTCCGGTTCGACGATCACCGCCACTGGGCGATCCTCGCCGAGGCGCTCCCACAGGTGGCCGATCACCGCCGCCGCGAGGCCGCCGACCCCGCCCTGAATGAACACGTGGCTGGGACGCGGTGGGATGGATGTCTCCTCGACCATGACCGTGTATCCCACCATGACCACGCGGGGAATCTCCATGTACCCGGGATACGACGTGTCGGAGATCACCGTCCACCCGTGTGTGCGCGCGTCCCGGGCCGCCTGGGCCACGGCCTCGTCGTATTCGCCGTCAACGCGCACGATCCGCGCCCCGAACGACCGGATGGCATCGGCGCGGACCTCGGTGACGTGGGCGGGAAGGTAGATGACCGCGTCGCAACCGAACATGCGAGCGCCCCACGCGACCGATCTGCCGTGATTCCCGTCTGAAGCACAGGTGACCGTGAGGCGGGCCGCGCCGCCTTCTCCGCCCTTCATCACATGCTGCACGCCATAGGCCCCGCCCAGCGCCTTGAAGCTCCCGAGCCCGAAACGGCCGCTCTCATCCTTCACCCAAACCGACTCCAGCCCCAGCCTGGACGCCAGATTCCGGGCATTTCTCAGCGGAGTCTTCCGGTATCCTCGCCAGGAGCTGATTTCGGCGTGCGCCGCCCGGTGTGCGTCGAGTCCGATGACCGGCTTCAAGCGGTCCGGATAGGCCCCTGCCGGAGCCGCGTTGCGGTTCAGCGTCCAACTCACTGTTGAAGGTCGCTCCCTTCCCATGCGTGGAGAGTTCAAGTCAGGATGCCCGGAGCGGGAGATGCCTCGGCATCGGCGGCATCGGGCCATGGCGGTGACCCGCCGCACTGTACAGTAATGTGGTGAGGGAGCGGGTGTGGTGACCCGCGTGAATGATTCGATTACTTTCCTTGGGCAATGGATTCCCGTCATATGTTTGCAAGTCGCAGGAAACACGAAACTCCGGATCCCCGTGAGGCACTGCCGGGACGAGCCGAGGCGCTTCGCGTATCCGGCCTCCACCATGTGAGCGGCAACCGGATCAAGCCGCCCTTCCCGGAGGGCTTCCAGCGGGCCTACGTCGCAATGGGGTGCTTCTGGGGTGCCGAGCGCATGTTCTGGGAGCTTCCAGGGGTCTACTCGACGGCGGTTGGCTATCAGGGCGGCGTCACCCCCAACCCGACCTACCGGGAGGTGTGCACGGGCGCGACAGGACACACGGAGGCAGTCCTGGTCGTCTTCGACCCTGACAGGATCCACTATGGGACGCTGCTCTCGGCTTTCTGGGAGGGACACGATCCAACCCAGGGAATGAGGCAGGGCGCCGACATCGGCACCCAATACCGGTCGGCCGTCTACACCGTCGGCGACGGGCAGTTGCGCCTGGCGGAGGATTCACGGGTCCGCTACCAGGCCGAACTTGCGCGGATGGGCTTCGGCGCCATCACCACCGAGATCGTGGAGGCTCCGGAGTTCTACTACGCCGAGGAGTACCACCAGCAGTACCTGGCAAAGAACCCCGGCGGTTACTGCGGCATCGGCGGGACCGGGGTGTCCTGTCCCAGCGGCGTTCTCGAGCCCGCGGACTAGGAAAGGGATGTCCCCTTCAAACCGGCCCCTCAACGGCCCGCCGTGGCGAGCGCCCCTCTACGATATCCTCTTCGAGTCCGACAACGGAGCGTCCACGGCGTTCGACGTCTCTCTGATCCTGGCCATCCTGGCCAGTGTCCTCGTGGTCATGCTCGACTCGGTGGAGACGATCGTCGAGCAGCATCACCAGCTGCTGCTCGTGCTGGAATGGGTTTTCACGATCCTCTTCACCATCGAGTACGCGGTAAGACTGGCGGCCGTCCAGTCGAAGCGGAGGTATGCGCTCAGCTTCTTCGGGATCGTGGACCTGTTTTCCATCATCCCGACCTACCTGAGCGTTCTCCTGCCGGGCGCGCAGTTCCTCGTCATCATCCGGGTGCTCCGGGTGCTCCGGGTGTTCCGGGTCCTCAAGCTGGTACGATACCTGGGCGAAGCGCGGACCCTGGGCAGGGCGCTGGCGGCGAGCCGCTACAGGATTGTGGTCTTCCTGATCACGGTGCTGACTCTCGTCGTGATCCTGGGGTCGTTCATGTACCTCATTGAAGGCGGCGACGCGGGGTTCACGTCCATTCCCGAATCCGTGTACTGGGCCGTGGTCACCGTGACGACGGTGGGATTCGGGGACATCACGCCGCAAACACCGTTCGGCCAGTTTCTGGCCGCGCTGCTCATGCTCATGGGCTACGGACTGATCGCCGTGCCGACCGGTATCGTCAGCGTTGAACTGGCCCAGGCCGCCCACGTCGCCGGACGGAAGGAAGGCGCCCCGAATGTTCGCTTTCTCGTGTGCTCGGGGTGCCATAGCGCCGGTCACGACGAAGATGCCCGGTTCTGCAAGAATTGCGCAGGGACCGTGGTGGAGGTGGGGGACCTGTGACCGAGGAGAGGCCACCGGGGCCGCTAGACCCGGGATCGCCTTCGATTCCCCTGTCGGACGCCCGCGACAGGACGATCGACCTCCTGAGCGAGTGTTTTGCCCAGGATCTTTTGTCCATGAACGACTTCGAAAGGCGTCTGACGCTGGCCCACAACGCCCGCACCATGCCGGAGCTGGGTTCCGCCCTGGAAGGACTGCGTCCGGCAGCGGGCACGGCCGGGGATGACGGGAAAGGGCCTCTGGCGACGATTCCCCGCCTCGCTCCCGATGTGCCGTCGACCAGGGTGCGGCCGACCGACCGGGCCATTGCGGTGTTCGGAGAAACGAAGCGGGTAGGGCGCTGGATTCCGGCCCAGCGGAACACCGCGGTCGCCGTCATGGGCTCGAACGTGATCGATCTCAGGGAAGCCCTGCTGGGGCCGGGCGAATCGGTGTTCACGGCCGTTGCGGTGATGGGATCGGTGGAAGTCATCGTGCCGCCCGAGCTGCATGTCCAGTGTGCCGGCTCGGCGCTTTTCGGCAGCTTCGAGCAGCGGGAAGCCCGTCAATCGCTCGGCGGGCCGGATGCTCCATCGGTGCGGATCGATGGGTTCGCCGTCTTCGGTTCGATCGAGGTCGAGGTGCGCCGTACGGGCGAATCGAAGCGGGAAGCCCGTCGGCGCCGCCGGCGGGAAAAGAAGGAGCGCCGCCGGAAGCGTCGCCGCCGCAGGTAGCAATCCGACGCTTCTTTGCGTCAGGCGTGCTGTCGCCGTACCCTACCCGCGCACCCCCGTCGCGCGGGCGACCCAACCCTTCCAGGAGGCGATCAGCTCATGGTCAACACGGACAACGCCAGACTCAAGGAAATGACCCATAACGCGCTGCGCATCGTGGCCGGATTCCTGTTCTCGCTGCATGGCGCACAGAAGCTCTTTGGGGCCCTGGGCGGCAACCAGGTGGAAAGCCTGATGGGCCTGAGAGGCATGGCCGGCATCCTGGAGTTCTTCGGTGGGCTGCTCATCATGGTCGGGCTGTTCACGCGCCCCGTCGCCTTCCTGGTTTCGGGGCAGATGGCGGTGGCCTACTTCATGGTGCATCTGCCGCAAGGCTTCTGGCCGATCATGAACGGGGGCGAACTGGCGGCTTTCTACAGCTTTACCTGGCTCTTCTTCTTCGCGCACGGGCCGGGCGACTTCTCCCTGGATGGCATGCGCGCACGTCAAAAGGCGGCAATGTAGCAGCCGGATGGTCCCCTGGTGGGCCAGGGGCAGGGCCTCGGCAGCCCCGGCAGTCCTGCTAGCAGTGCTCCTCGAACGCGGCCTGCAGGTCACCCGCGATCGCGGGGGCTGAACGGCCCTCGATCTGGAAGCGCTCGAGCATGAAGACGACGTCGCCGTCCTTCATCAGCGCTATCGATGGTGACGAGGGTGGGTAGCCCACCAGATGCAGCCGGGCGGCAGCCGTGGCGTCGAGGTCCTGTCCGGCGAAGACCGTGACCTTGTGGTCGGGCTGCTTGTCGCCCTGCAAGGCCATCATCACCGCCGGTCTGAAAATGCCGGCGGCGCAACCGCAGACGGAGTTGATTGCCACGAGGACCGTCCCGTCCAGGGCGTCCATCGCCTGGCCGACCTGCTCTGCGTCGCGCAGTTCGTGGAAGCCGATACCGACCAGTTCCTGGCGCATCGGGGCCACCATCATCTCGGGGTAGGGCATATCTTTCGCATCCTGTTCGTCGGGGTCGATTGTGCAGGCTTCCACTAGTCTACCGGGGAACACGGCCAGTTTCCAGATGGTACCCGTGCCAGGAGGTTCGAGGTTCCCCGGCACGGCCGTACTGGCAGCGGTTCCCGGTCGCGCCGATATTATAGGTGGAAGGAGGGTTCCGGATGGAAGTCGTCCGCCTGCGGGTGAACGGAGACGAGCGCGTCTGCGGGGTGCCTGCGCACTACACTCTGCTGGAAGCGCTACGCTACGGCCTCGGTCTCACCGGGTCGAAACAGGGGTGCGACAAGGGTGACTGCGGCGCCTGCACGGTCATTGTGGACGGGCGGGCCATCCTGTCGTGCATCACGCCGGTGTGGGAAGCCGAGGGGCGCGACGTGCGCACCGTGGAGGGCCTTGCGAACGGTACCGAGTTGCATCCGGTCCAGGACGAATTCGACCTGAACGGGGCCGCGCAGTGCGGATTCTGCACCCCCGGCATCCTGTGCAGCTCGGTGGCGCTGCTCGACAGGAACCCGTCGCCGAGCCGCGGCGAGATCCGGGCCGCACTGTCGGGCAACCTTTGCCGGTGCACCGGTTACGAGAAGATCTACGACGCCGTCGAAGCGGCGGCCGCGAGGCTGGACCCATGAGTTCGCGACGCGAGTCCACGCAGCATTCAATCGGTGATCCCCAGCGCAACGGTTCCCGCGACGGTGAAAGCGGCCTCTCGACCATCGGCCGCCCGATGCGGAAGGTCGACGGATTGGCGAAGTCCACGGGCCGCGCCCGCTACACCGACGACATCCGGTTCCCCGGGATGCTCCACGGCAAGATCCTCAGGAGTCCCCACCCGCACGCGCGCATCGTCGCGATCGACACCTCGCGGGCCGAAGCGCTGGAGGGTGTCCACGCCGCCGTGACCGGCCGCGACATGCCCGTGACCTACGGCATCATCCCGTGGACGCCGGACGAGTACCCGCTGTGCGTGGACCGTGTCCGGTACGTGGGCGACGGCGTGGCCGCGGTCGCCGCGGTGGACGAGGACACGGCCATCGCAGCGCTCGACCTCATCGATGTGACGTACGAGGAGTTGCCCGCGTACCTCGACCCGCACGAGGCCATCGCCGCCGATTCGGGCCCGTACATCCACGAGCCGCGCAAGCCGGGGTGGAACGGGAACATCACCAAGACCGTGAAGCTCGAGTTCGGCGATGTGGACGCCGGGCTGGAGGACGCGCACATCATGGTGGAGGGCGACTACTTCTTCGAAGGAACGACGCACACGCCCATCGAGCCCCACTGCGCGATCGGGCTTGCCGAGGGGAACGGCAGACTCACCGTGTGGTCGGCGACGCAGGTTCCCCACTACCTGCACCGCGAACTGGCCCGGGTGCTGGACGTCGACCCGGCCAGTGTGAGGGTCATTCAGCCCCCGGTGGGCGGCGCATTCGGCGGCAAGTCCGAGCCCTTCGATCTGGAGTTCTGCGTCGCCAGGCTGTCCATGATGACGGGCCGTCCGGTCAAGATCCTGTACACGCGGGAAGAGGTCTTCTACTCGCACCGAGGGCGCCACCCCTTCCATATGCGGTACCGCACCGGCGCCGACCGGGAGGGCATGCTCACCGCCGTCGACTCGGAGATCGTCATGGACGGCGGTGCGTACGCATCGTTCGGGCTGGTGACGACCTACTACTCCGGGCAGTTGCTCACGGCTCCCTACCAGATGCCCGCCTATCGGTTCAACTCCACGCGCGCCTACACGAACAAGCCCGCGTGCGGGCCGAAACGCGGCCACGGTTCGGTGCAGCCGCGCTTTGCCTTCGAGGTGCAGCTCGACCGAATCGCGGAGAAGCTGTCGATCGACCCCATCGAGCTGCGCAGGCGCAACTTCATCGGCGCGGACACACGCACGGTGAACGACCTGCGGGTCACCTCCAACGGGTTTCTGGAGTGCCTGGACGAGGTGGAACGGGCGAGCGGCTGGAAGCACAAGCACCGTCGGCTGCCCTTCGGCCGCGGGGTTGGAGTGGCGGGCTCGACCTACATCACGGGCACCAACTATCCCGTGTACCCCAACGACATGCCCCAGTCCGGTATCCAGTTGCAGGTGGACCGTTCGGGGCGGGTGGCGGTCTTCTCGGGGGCGTCCGAGATCGGCCAGGGCGTCGATTCGATGGTGGCGTACATCGTCGCCGAGGAGCTGGGCGTGCCGCTGGCGCACGTGCGAGTCCTCGCCGGGGATACCGACTTCACTCCGGTCGATCTGGGAGCGTACTCGTCCCGGGTGACGTTCATGCTCGGCAACGCCTGCATCGACGCGGCGCGCAAATTGAAGGCGCAGGTGCAGGAGGCGGTGGCGGCGGAGTGGGGCGCAAGGCCGGGCGAGGTGCTGCTGGCCGGGGGCCTTGCCGTGCGGGCCGGCGATACGGCGACGAGCATGCCGCTGCGGGTGGCCTTCAACCTGGCCGAGGCCATGTATGGCACGCTGGGCTCGACGGGGTCGTACAACACGCCCAAGGACGTGCATGGAACGTACCGTGGCGCGACGATCGGAGCCTCGCCGGCGTACTCCTTCACCGCCCACGTGGCCGAGGTGGAGGTGGACGTCGAGACCGGGTTCGTGACGGTGGAGAAGATCTGGATCGCACACGACTGCGGACGGGCGCTGAACCCGGTGCTGGTAGCGGGCCAGATGGAGGGATCGGCCTACATGGGCTTTGCCGAAGCGCTGATGGAGGAGCAGATCTTCAAGACGGCCGACCAGGGGCGTGCGGGGCTGCACAACGCGCCGTCGCTGCTGGACTACAGGATTCCGACGAGCCTGGACACACCCGCGCTTGAGTCCCTGATCGTCGAGTCGATCGACCCCGAAGGGCCCTACGGGGCGAAGGAGGCAGGGGAAGGTCCGCTGCATCCGTCGATCCCGGCGATTGCCAACGCCATTCACGATGCGGTGGGCGTGCGCATGGACTCGCTGCCGTTCTCGCCGCCGCGGGTGTGGCGGGCGCTGCGGGCGGTCGAGGACGGTCGTGGAGACCGGGTGGCCGGGTTGCGGGCCGCCGGCGTCGGAGGAGCGACGTGAACCGGTGGCCGGAGGCTCGCCAGCCGCGGTCGCCTGTCTGGCGCGGCGTCGGGACCGTCGTGATGGTCGGCGTGCTGGGAACTCTCTTGTGGCAGAGCCGGGTGGGTGCCCAGCACCCCACCTCCGGTACCCCCCGGGACTGGGAGATCGCCCACGAGCACTTCGCTTGGGCACTCGGGCAGCGCGCGGACGCGGACCCCGCTTTCGGTGACCTCCTCGCGCGCATCGGTGAGCGGTTTGTGGGCACGCCCTATCGGCCCCACACGCTGGAGGTCCCCGGCCCCGAACGGCTGGTCGTCAACCTGGAAGCCCTCGACTGCGTGACATTCGTCGAGAACGTGCTGGCCCTCGCGCGGCTGGCGTGGACCGCCCCGCCCGGCCTCACGGACGCTGCCACCAGCCTCGCGGACGATCCCGCCGGCTTCCAGGCCGCCTTCCGGGACGAACTCACCCGCATCAGGTACCGGGGCGGAACCCTGGACGGCTACGCCAGCCGGCTTCACTACTTCAGCGAATGGATCGCGGACAACGACGCCGCGGCGCTGGTCAGATCACTGTCCCGGGAGCTGGGTGGCGCGCGCGATGCGTCGCCCGTCGACTTCATGTCCACGCACCCGGACGCCTACCGCCAACTCGCCGACCCCGCCACCCTGGACCGGATCGTGCGTATCGAAGGCCGGCTCGCAGCTGTCGAGCGCTTCTACATCCCCGAAGGAGAGATCGCTGCGAAGGCGCACCTGATCCGCGACGGCGACATCATTGCCGCGACGAGCACGGTAGCCGGGCTGGACATCGCGCACACCGGGATCGCCGTCTGGCGCGACGGCGACCTCAGGCTCCTGCACGCTCCCCTGGTGGGTTCCCATGTGCAGCTGAGCGAGGAGTCGCTGGCCGAGCGAATCCTGCGGATCGATGGTCAGGACGGGATCATGGTCGCTCGGCCGCTCCCCCCGGGCACGGAGGCCTGGTCCGGTGAGTGGCCCGCCCCGGGCGCGGGGGCCTGGTCAGCCGCGTCGCCCCTCGCCGCCGGGGTGGCGCGGGGCCGTTTCCCGAACCGCTGAGGCGTCCGCCAGACCATGCTCCGACTGCACCCCTTCCGCTACCACCGCCCCGACACCATCGAGGAAGCCGCCTCCCTGCTGGCCGAGTTCGGCGCCGATGCGATGCCGATCGCGGGCGGCACCGACCTCATGCCCAACATGAAGCATCGGCTCTTCACCCCGGCGCATGTGGTGTCGCTGAACGGCATCGACGCGATGCGCGGGATCGGTTTCAACGCTGCCGGAGACCGCCTGCGGATCGGGGCGCTGGAGAAGCTGGCCGATGTTGCCTCGCACCCTGTCGTCCGGCGACACTGTCCCGGCCTCGCCGAAGCCGCGGGTCTCGTTGCCGGGCCGCAGCTCCGCAACATGGGAACCATCGGAGGCAACGTTTGCCTCGACACCCGCTGCACGTACTACAATCAGACGGAGTTCTGGCGCGCCGCCCTCGGCTACTGTCTCAAGAAGGACGGAACCGTCTGTCACGTAACCAGGGTCGGCAGGAAGTGCGTGGCCGCGCACTCGGCGGACACCCCTCCCAACCTGATCGCCCTTGGTGCCAGCCTGAGCCTCACCGGCCCCGGCGGGACACGGGAGATCGACGCCGGAGACTTCTTCGTGACCGATGGAATTCTCAACACGCGGCGGGCACCGGACGAGATCGTCACCGAGGTCGTGATCCCGATCACGAACGGTCGCCACCGGAGCAGTTACATGAAGCTGAGACAGCGAAACTCGATCGATTTTCCGCTGCTGTCCGTGGCCATCGCGGGAGAATTCGAGGACGACGGGACCGTTGCCGGGTTGACGGGGGTCGTGTCGGCGCTCGGCGCGAGGCCGCGTGTGCTTGCGGGCTGGACGGAGATCGCCGCGGGGAAACGGCTCGGCAGCCGGGTGATCGAGGCGCTCGCGGAGCGGGCATGGTCGCAGTGCCGGCCGCTGGAGAACATCATTGTGGACGCGGAGTGGCGCCGGGCGATGGTGCCGGTCTTCGTGAAGCGGGCCCTTGAAGGACTGGACGGAAAATGAACGAGCGTCAAACGCACTACCGTGAACGAACCTGGGCGCCCGCGTGGGTCTGGGTGCTGATCTGGGGCGCCTGCCTGTTGGGTGCCGGGACGGTGGCGCACGGGGCATATCAGGAAGCGGTCACGGGTGCGCCCTTCGTCGACTCGACCATGTCGACTCTGGGTCTGGGTCTTCTTGCCCTCTTCCCGATCCTCATGACGGCGCTGTTCATGTGCCTGGACGTGGAAGTGCGAGCCGACCACCTCTTTGTCGCCTTCGGACCGGTCCACATGCTGCGCAAGCGAATCCCGTACACGGAAGTGGAGTCGGTCCGCGGGGTGACGTACAGCCCGATCCGCGAGTTCGGCGGCTGGGGGGTGCGCTGGAGAGGGGGGAAGACGGCGTGGACCATCCGCGGCAACCAGGCCGTCAAGGTCGTGCTGCGCAACGGCAAGTCGATCTACGTAGGGTCGCGTTTCTCTCGCAGGCTGGCAGGGCGGATCGAAGTTGCGATGCGCAGGTAGGGCGGCCTGCCGTGAAACGCCGCGTCCAGCGCCGGCAGATCTTGCCGCGGGGCGCGTCTCTTCAACGAGCCTCCTACGGGCCGTTCACCACTGGGTGGACCGTTCGTCGTGGGCGTGGTCGGGCAGCCGGTAGCTGAGACCGGCCGCCTCATAGGCTGACGCCCCAAGAAGGTCCGCAAAAACCTGGAATCCTCCCTTCCTTGTCCAGGCCCTCATCCGCTGCAGGCGCTGGTCGATCCGGTACGCGAGCAAGGGGAACGGCATTCCCCTCGTCCTGGGGAACCTCAGTTGGTCGGAAAGACCGTTGCCCACGAGCGCCCGGGAAACCGGGTAGATGACCTTGTTGACCAGCTTGCGCCGTTCCGCCGGATCATCGATGTTCGCGACCAGCGGGGCGGAGTTGATCAGCGCATTGGTCATGATGATCGCGTCATCGGTCGGAGGGGGCTCGCAAACGGAGCCGATCCGGTACAGGTGCAGCGCGTGCTCCTCGTCGGTGAAGAGGATGGTCTCCGGGATGCCCATGAGGTAGCCGGCGTAACGCCACACGTCGTGGAAGCCGGCCCGCTCCTCCGGGCTGTACCGCGCGCCCAGCGACTCCGAGTGCTTGACGGTGCGGGCCGCGAAGCAGGCGACCGCGTAGCCCATGTGCGCGGCGCTGAGCGGAACGCCCCATGCGTCGTGCTCCCATTCGTCCGTCTGGCCCAGCAGTCTCCGAACCTGCGCGTGGACGAACCGGATGCGGACCGACAGCTTCCACCCCTCGCCGTACCGTTCCAGCCCGCCGGGCAGGAAGATCTCCACCTGATGGCGGTTGTTCTGCTTGAGCCGCCAGACACCGTTGTCGAATATCCGCCCGGTCTGCACGAACGACTTGCTTATCAGCGTGGAGAAGCCGTCGACCAGCACGCCCGCTACGAAGGCCGAGAGGACGAGGACGGAGTTTCTTTGAAAGGACAGGATGCCCGGCTGAAAGGCATCGCGATCCAGCCAATCCGGATCGGGTTGCGGCGCGTCGAAAAAGAAATCGCGCAGCGATTGCGGCGCGTTCCTTAGACCGGGGCGATCCTCCTCCATGCCTGCGTGAATGAGCTCGTGGACCCGGCGCTGAGGTAGCGATGCCAGGTCCTCCACGACCTCGTCCATGACAGGATCGCCGATATGGGTGTGTGCGATGTAGTTGTCCGCGGTCTCCCGGTCGAGCGCACGCGCTTTGGCGTAACCGGCGACATAGGCCGAGGGCGGGGGGGCGTTCAAGGCGCCGGTTGGCCCCGTCCGGACACGACATCCTGCGCATGCGAGTTGAACAAAGGCCTGAACGGAAGGTGTCGAGTATCCAAAAGCTTCCTCGTTGGCGTGTCACGCGTCCGGGCACCGCCTCACTGCCCGAAGAAGTATAATGCACCGGGGCGGAGTGTGGACACCCGTCCCGGCCTCCCCTACGCCCGCTCCAGCACCATCGCGAAGCCCATCCCGCCGGCTGCACACACGGTAACCAGGCCGAACTGTCCGTCCCGCCGCTTCAATTCGTTCAGCAGGGTGATCGTCAGGCGGCCCCCCGTCGCGCCGAAGGGGTGGCCTATGGCGATCGAGCCTCCCATGACGTTGATCGCGTCCGGATCGGGGTGACCCACGCGGCCCGGGCGACCGAGTTCCTTGCGGCAGAAGCCGTCCGAGTCCAGGGCCTGTAGGTTGGACAGCACCTGGGCGGCGAAGGCTTCATGCATCTCGAGCAGGTCGATGTCGGCCATCGTGATCCCGGCCCGGTCCAGTGCGACGGGGACGGCGTAGGCGGGCCCCTGGAGCAGCTGCCCCCCAGGGTCGAGCGCGCTGAAGGCGTAGCTGCGGACGTAGCCCAGCGGTTTCAACCCAAGATCTCGCGCCCGGTCGGGAGACATGAGCAGCACCGCCGACGCGCCGTCCGTCAGGGGTGAGGCGTTGCCCGCGGTCACGGAGCCGAATCTCCGGTCGAACACGGGACGCAGCCCGGACAGTGCGTCCATGGACGTATCCGGTCGGATACCATTGTCCCGCTCGACGATGTCCTTGTAGCGGGGCGCAACGTAGACCGGTGCGATCTCCGCGGTAAGCCGGCCGTCTTCGGCCCCGGCGTGCGCCTTCATGTGCGACCCCAGCGCCCATCGGTCCTGATCCTGCCGCGCGATGCCGTTCTCCTTGGCCATGCGCTCGGCCGCTGCGCCCATTGTCTCGCCCGTGGAGTACTCCGCGATGGCCGGAGCCACCGGGACGAGATCGCGTGGCCGAATCCTGGAAAACACCCGGATCCGGGCGCCGAGGGTCCTGGCTCGGGAGGCCGAGACCAGCGTTCTGGACAGCCGGTCCGACGCGAGGATGGGGATGCGCGACAGGCACTCCGAGCCACCGGTGATCACCGCGCCCGCATAGCCGCTCTCGATCAGGTTGACACCGTCGGAGATGGCCTGGTTTGCGGACGCGCACGCACGCGACACCGTCACCGCGGGCGTGTTCTCCGGCAGCGTCCCCAGCCCGACTTCGCGAGCCATGTTGGGGGCCTGCGGGTCGTGCACCACCGTGCCGTACACCAGGTGCTCGACAGTCTCGGGGGGGATGTCCGTGCGCGCCAACAGTTCGGTGACAGCGTGCCGACCGAGGTCGATGGCGGTGAGACGCGCGAAGTGGGTGCCCGCCCTGGTGAAGGGGGTGCGGCACCCGGAAATGATTGCAGTCTTCATGGGAAACCTCAACCTTACCACCTTCGACCGGACACCGCATCAACGGACAGCCAGTGAAAGCCGTAGAGTTCAACGTAACCATCCCCGGGTACATCCTCACGAAAAGCCTGGGCCGATTCAGCAGGTCCTTCGTCTACGGTCGCGCTTCCAGATTGGGTTTGGTGAACAGAGCGGCCCCCGTGCTTCCGCGGGACGATTGGGTCCGGATCGAGGTGCTCCTGTGCGGCATCTGCGGGAGCGACCTGGGGAACATTTCCTATGAATCGAGTCCGGCAATGGAGCCGTTCGGCTCGTTTCCGGCGGTGCTGGGGCACGAGATCCTCGGCCGCGTCGTGGAGGTCGGCCCGGGTGTCACCCATGTGAGCCCCGGCCAGCGCGTGGTGGTCGACCCGATGCTCCACTGCGAAGCCCGGGGCCGTGACGAGGGATCGTGGTGCCCTTCGTGCGCGTCCGGCGCCCACTCGACGTGTGAGCAGTCGGGCGAGGAGGGGCCGTTGACTCTGGGTGACGGCCCCCTGGCCCGCGGTCTCACCATCGGATACCATCGGAGCCTTCCAGGCGGCTGGGGCGAACAGATCGTTGCCCACAGGCGCCAGGTCTTCGCCGTGCCCGATTCCATCGCCGACCGGACCGCCGTGCTGACGGAGCCGTTTTCGATCGGCTTGCATGGCGTGTTGCGCAGCCGGGCACTTCGGTCGCCCGGCCCGATCCTGGTGATCGGAAGCGGCACGATTGCCTTCGCAACGATCTGGTCTCTGCGCACGATGGGCTACACCGGCCGCCTGGTCGCGCAGGCCAAGCGTCCCCACGAGGTATCCCTGGCCCGGATGCTCGGCGCTGACGAGACGGTCACGCCGGGGAACGAGGCCCGGCAAGCGCTTGTCGAGACCGGGGCACAAGCGTACATGCCGGTGGTCGGCGACGAGGTGTACGCGGGCGGCGGTTTCGAAATGGTCTTCGACTGCGTGGGCAGCGAGTCCAGCCTGATGCAGGCGCTAAGGTTCGCGTCCGCGCGTGGACGCATCGTGCTGCTGGGGTGCGCCGGACAGGTCCGAAAGCTCGATCTGACGTCGCTCTGGGCGAAGGAACTTCAGGTTCAGGGCTACGTGGGCTACGGTGTCGAGGAATGGGATGGGCGCCGCCGGCACACCTTCGAGCTCGCGCTGGAGAGGATCGCGGGCGACTCGCATGCCCTGGGCGACATGGTCACGCACGTCTTCCCGCTCACGCAATACCGGGACGCCCTCCGAGCGGCGTACGACCACCGCCGCAGCAAAGCGGTCAAGGTGGTGTTGCAGCCGTGAGCACCACGCGCGCATCCACCGGAACCACCCGATCCTCGTAGACGAAGAGGGGGTTGACCTCGACCTCCTCGATCTCCCGGTGCGTCATCACGCACTCCGCGACCGCGGCCGCCGCGGCGACGATCGGGCTCAGCTGCACGGGACGACCACCGCGCGCCCCGGCGAGCAGCGCGTTCACCTTCAGCTCGGCCAGCATCGCTTCGAGCTCGCCGGGATCGACCGGGAGCACCCGGTGCGCCACATCGCGCAGAACCTCGACCCAGACGCCGCCCGCCCCGATGGTCAGGACGGGTCCGAGGTGGGGGTCGCGGCACGCGCCGATGAGCAGTTCGGCGACCGGCCGGACCTGCATGGGCGACACCATCACGGCATAGGCCTCATCCGGGAGGCCATTGGCGCGGGCGTAGCTCCTCGCACTGGCCGTGATCGCCTTGAAGGCCGCGCGGGCCTGGTCGCCGCTCGCAACATCGAGGACGACGCCGCCGGCGTCCGATTTGTGGGTGATGTGCCTCGACAGGAGTTTGAGCGCGACGGGACGCACGGCCCGGTCCACGGCGACGGCGGCCGACTCCGCCGACTCCGCTGCCTCGGCCCTGTCGAACGCGATTCCGGCGCCCTCAAGCAGCGCCCGCGCTTCGACCTCGGTGAGCGTGAGCCGCCCCTCGTTGCGCGCGTTGATGATCGATCGATGATCCGGGGGGGCTATGAATTCGGATTTGCTCTCCATCCGGAACCGGTCCGCGCGGGCGAGGTGGCCCCCCCGCCGCGGAAGTTCCACCACCGCCCTGCACGCGACCTCGAGAGACTCGATCACCGGAACGCGGTTCTCGCGCAGGACGTCGAGCGGAGCACTGTGCCCCGACGCGTAGATGGACTGGACCACCAGCCCCTTCCCGCAGTCGCGCATCGTCTCGGCCATCGATTGCGCGGTGCCGGTCTCGGTGGCGGTAAGCCGGTTGGCAAAGCGAAGGCCGTAGCCGCCGAACAGGCCGACGACGAGGACAACGCCCACCGTCGGGTCGGCGGCGAGCACATCGAGCGCACGGGAAAACGCTCCCGGGTCCGCGTCGGCCGCTCCGGCCACGTCCACGGGGTTCCGGACGGCGGCCGCCGGTCCCAGGATCGCTCTCAGGGCGGACTGCGTGTCCATTCCGAGGGTGGCAAGCGGGGCGCCCATCTCCTGCAGGGCATCCACCGCGAGCGTGTTCTGGCCACCGCCATCGGACAGGATGGCGATGCCCGTGCCGGGCTGGGCGCCTGGCTGGGACGCCAGGGTCTCGGTGACGTGGAACAGCTCGTCGATGCGCGAGACCTCGACCACCCCGGCTTGCGCAAGACCGGCCCGAAGGCGGTCATAGGGCCCCGCGACCGCACCGGTGTGGGAAGTCGCCGCCCTGGCTCCGGCGGCCGTGCGTCCCGACTTGATGACGATCACCGGCTTGTGCGGCGTGACCGCGGTGGCCGCGCGGAGGAAGGCGCGCGCGTCCTTGCAGCCTTCGATGTGGGCGATGACCCCGGTCGTGTCGTCGTGCCTTCCCAGGTATTGGAGGACTTCGCCGAATCCGACATCGACCTCGTTGCCAAGGCCGCAGCAGATCGAGATTCCGAGCCGCGACCGATTGGTGACTTCGTTCATCAGCGACAGCGCGATGTTCCCCGACTGCACGAGGAGCGCGATCCCGCCCGGACGCATGCCGCGGGCTCCGATCAGGTTCACGCCGCGGCGCAGGTTCAGCAGGCCCGACGTGTTGGGTCCGACGACGCGAACGCCGCTCGCCCGGCCGGCTTCGGCGAGCTGTTTCTCCAGCCGCTGCCCGGCGGGACCCGATTCGCCGAATCCCACGGCCAGAACCACCGCGCCTCCCACACCCCGTTCGCCACATGCGCGGACCAGACCCGGGGTGGTCGCGGCGGGAGTGCACAGCACCGCGAGGTCGGCTGCCTCGGGCAGGTCCCGCACCGAGGGGAACACATGGTGGCCGAGCAGCTGTCCGCCGGCGGGGTTCACCGCATGGACACGGCCCTCGTACCCGGACTCGCCCAGGGCGCGGAGGATCTGGTGGCCTCGCTTTGCGGGGTTTGCGCTGGCGCCCACAACCACGATCGAGCGGGGCTCGAAGACGCGGTCCAGTGTCACGTACCCTTGAAGTCGGGCCGGCGCTTCGCGTGGAAGGCGGCGAGTCCCTCCACCCAGTCCTCCGTGTCGAAGATCCCGTCGAGAACGGCGGCTTCGCGCTCGAGCGCCTCTTCGCGGGACATGTCCGGCGCGGAGGCGATGAGGCGTTTGGCGGCGGCGAGCGGGATCGGGGCCCGGCGGGCCAGTCGCTCCGCCCACCTCGTGGCCTCGGACAGTACGTCGCCGGCCGGCACGGCCAGGTTCACCAGCCCCATCGCGGCCGCGTCGGCGCCCGTGAAGAAGTCGCCCAGGAAGATGATCTCACGGGCCTTGAGCGCGCCGACCCGGTCAGCCAGGGTGTAGACGGCGCCTCCTCCCACGAAGGTGCCGAGCGCGATCTCGGGCAGCCGCAACCTGGCCTCCCTGGCCACGATCGCCACGTCGGCCGACAGCGCGATCTCGAGCCCCGCGCCGATCGCGTGTCCGTTCATGGCCGCGACCACCGGTGTCCCGATCGTCTGGACGAGATGGCACGCGCGCTGTCCCGCCTCGATGTAGCGGCGGCGCTCCTCGCGCGACGGCGGGGGGGCGCGGCGGGCTCCTTGTGGCGGGCCGGCAGGGGCACAGGCGGCGGCGCTCCCCGCGCGACGGCGGGGCGTCGCGGTGCTCCTTGAGGTCGGCGCCGCCGGAGAACGCGCGCCCGCTCCCGGTCAGGATCACGCAGCGAACGCGCGGGTCGGCAGCCGCGACTTCCAGCTCGCCGATGAGGCGCTCGTACAGCACCATGCTGACCGCGTTGAGGCGGTGGGGCCGGTTGAGCGTGAGTGTGAGAATCGGTCCGTCGCGGGAGGCGAGAACTTCGTCGCTCACGTCCCCGCGCCGGCTAGCGCCCATCGAAGTCCGCGCCTCCGCGCACGATCGCGCGGCCCGCGAGGGCCATCGTCGCTTCTCCGTCCCGGATCGCGAACTCCCCGTTCACCAGGACGTGTACGGTCCCGCGTGAGTACTGGTGGGGGTTCTCGTACGTCGCCATGTCGCGGACGGCTGCCAGGTTCAGGACGGTGATGTCGGCGGCGTAGCCCTCGCGCAGGTACCCCCGGTCGGGCCAGCCCAGGAAGTCGGCCGCCAGACCCGTCATGGAACGGATGGTGTGCGGCAGCGTGATCAGGCGCTCGTCCAGCACGAGGTCGCGGATCTTCTTCGTGAAGGACCCGAATGCGCGGGGGTGGGTGACTGGTCGCGACGGCCCGGGATCGCGCCCATCGGTGCACGTCATCATCCAGTCGAGCCGAGCGAGGTGACGCACATTCTCGACATCGTAGAGACCGAGGTTCATCACCGCTGCGTTCCCTTCGCGCAGGATCCGCCGTGCGGCCGCGGAGGCTTCCATCCCCCATTCATCCGCGACATCCTGGAGGGTCTTGCCGTTGAGATCGGGGCGCGGGTCAGCGAAGAGGAGGTGATCGGCTCCGCCCCGGATCGCGAGCATCTCGCGCGTCTGGCGGTCGATGATCTCCACCGTGTCGGGGTGGTCGAAGCGCCGCAGCATCGCGGTGTCGCCACCCGCCACGAACCAGCTCGGGATCGTGTACGAACGCAGGTTCGACTGGGTTGCCGTGTAGGAGTGGTGTGCCCCCGCGACGTCGACTCCCCGGGCGCGGGCGGCCTCGATCAGGGCTGCTCCCTCCGGCGCACGCCCGTAGTTGTGCGCTCCCTGGGCGTTGAAATGGCTGAAGATGACCTTTGTGCCGGCCTCCTCGCCGATGCGGATTCCCTCTGCGATCGATTCCAGGTAGCCAAAGGGCGGATAGGCCGCGCCGAGATCCCGGTCATGGGTATCGTAGATCGACCCCGGGTACTCGGCCGCGACACGGTTCAGCTCGATGACCTCTTCCGTGTCGGCGTAGTTGCCCGGCAGGTAGAACAGCCCCGAGGACAGCCCGTGGGCTCCGCCCTCCATGCCACGGCGAACCAGTTCCCTCATCGCGTCGAGTTCGTCCGCCGAGGGTGCCCGGTCGTCCATCCCCATCACTCGTCGCCGCACGGCATTGTGGCCGACGAAGTAGAACGCGTTCACTCCGATCCCGTTCGCCGTCCACGACGCAAGCTGTTCGGCCACATCGGGACTGCCACCTCCGTCCATGCCAAGTGCGACCGTGGTTATCCCCTGGTACAGAAACGCGCGTGCGTCGCGCCCGTGGTCCGCATCCAGTTCGGCGTGCGAGTGCATGTCGATGAAGCCGGGCGCTACGATCAGCCCGGTCGCGTCGACCGTGTCGGATGCTGTTGCACTGGTGCCGGTGGCGTCCCCGACGAAGCTGATACGGTCTCCCGTTATCGAGATGTCCGCCTCGACGGCCTCGCTCCCCGAGCCGTCCAGCACCGAGCCCCCCAGCAGAAGGAGGTCGGCTGTGCGCTCCGTCGACGTGCACGAGACCAGGACTGCCGGAACGATCAGGGAGGCCGGGACCGGAAAACGGCGGGTCATGTACTTCACGGGCCGGCCCTCGTCGGATCGGAGTTTGCTGTTCAGGGGCGGGCCCGGCTGCCCGTCAGGCGATCCTGTTGCCGGTCAACCCCCGCCCGATCTCATCACAAACATAACACCGCCATCCATCGACGTCACCGGGATCACGCCACTCCTGAAGAAGGGGTAGTTGCTCCACGAACCGTCGGTGCCGGACACGTCGCCTCCGGTCGGCTCCGTGTCGAAAAAACCCACCTCCTGCGGGTCTTCCCGGTTGGAGATGTCCACGATCCGCAGCCCGACCTTGTAGTTGGATTGATACATGAAGTCGCCCACAACGTAGAGGTTGTGATCCGACGCCTGGGTTGACGCAATGTACTCGCTCACGACCATCGGGTCGTCGAGATCCTTCACGTCCCAGACCAGGGTCCGGGTGTTGGACACCTGGCCGTACAACTCGTCCAGTTCGTCGTTCATGTAGAAGTACTCGTGGGCTTCATCGATCCACCCCTGGTGAGAGTAGCCCACACTCGGATAAGCGGTACTCGACACGGCAACGGGGTTCTCCTTGTCCGTTACATCGGCGATGCTGAGCGCGGTTTCGTTGGATCCGAAGCACACTTCCCTGCCCTGGTGCTCGGAGTCGGGTCCACGGTAGACGATGCACATCGCATCGTGGGTGTAGCCCGTGCTCCCGCGGCCGGTGGACGTGTCGGCGAAGCACCCTTCGAACGTGGGGCTGGCCGGCACCTTGATATTGATCATGTGGAGACCCCCGCCACAGGTCTCGCCGCCGCCGCTGCCCCCCACCGAGTAGGCGAAGCCGGTCTCTTCGTTGATCACGATGTTGTGGGCGCTGTTGATGTTCGAGTAGGTCGTGGTCGGCTGAAAGGTCTGCGGCGGGCTGGTGACGCTTCGCAGCTGGGTGAGGTCGAAGACCTGCATCCCGTGGGGGCCTGCGGCATCGGACACGATAAAGGCGTGGTCCCGGTAGACCTTGATGTCGCGCCAGACGCTGGCGCTTGCGTCGGGCGACATTGGCAGGATTCCCGTGTAGAGCGGGTTCAGAGGATCCCTCAGGTTGACGAACGAGGTCCCGCTCGAATGGCCGACGAGAGCCCATTCCGTGCCGGTCAGGGGGTCCGTCCAGCCCCAGACGTCGTTGACGAGACCCAGGGTCGCGCCTACTTCCAGGTTGTTCAGCCGGGAGACCAGGTTGACCCCGTCGCACGTGTAGTCCCCGGCAGTCCCATCCTGGCAGGTGGCCGCAAAGTCATCCGTGGTGTCCGGCGGCGGTTCAAATGGCGGGTCCACCGCACCGCTGTCTGTGCATGACGTCACGAAAGTGAGGTGTAGTGCAAGACCCACAGAGGCGGTCAGGTGTTTCGGCATCGCGTCCCCAGGTCGCACACAAGGTGCCGAACGGCGCAAACAGCTTCGATGATGTTACCCTTCACCCTTTAATGGGGCGAATGTTCCCGCCCCGAGCAAGCCCCGTTGCGACAGAATCCGTCGCTCGCCGTCAGGGGTGGCGGACGTCCACCACCAGTCGTGGCTCGTCAAGCGTTTCCATGATGCGATAGTTGGCCCTGGCGGCGGTGAGACCCAGCACCCACCTGACCGTGTCGTTCTCATCACAGGTCTGGATTGCACTCTGCACAGCCGGGTAGTCCGTGTTCCTGTTGCGGTCGCCGACGAGAGGACTCCCGTCCTGACTGGCCTGCGCACCCTGGAGTTCAACGGTCAGGTGGGCGGGAGCGTCCGACGCGGCTTCCATTCCGTCGCATCCCCCGCCGCCCTCGGTAGTCACGCCCAGGCGATATCCGGGGATGTGAGACTGGAAGGTGAAGATCACGCGATCGTAGCCTCGTGAGTGTTCCGTCGTGACCGTCGTAAGCTGCGCGGGATCCACGTTCGGATTGGGATCCTTCGAGACGACGTTTCGAGTCCAGTTGAGGTTCAGTCCCACATCGGCGGGATCGAATTCGCCGTAGTCGATTTCCGTCAACGTCTCACGGGGACTCTCCGTGGAGATAAAGGGGTCCGGCTCGGGGGCGTCGGACTCTCCGGCCCGGTCTCCCCCGCACGCGGCCGCAACGATGACGAAAAGGAGAGCCAGCCTGCTCCAGTCGATTGGGTTCGGTCGTGTAGACAACGTTGGTCCTTTCTCTTCCTGTTGATAGTGTACGCGTTGGACGGCCGCCACCCGCGCGTCATCGGTGGGCCGGGAACGGATCACGAAAGCAGGATGTCCCTGGCCGTTCGTACCCCGGCGGCGAACCGCTCGATCTCTTCGATGGTGTTATAAAGGTAGAACGATGCCCGGGTGGTTGCCGACACGCCGTAGCGGTTGACCACCAGCTGGGCACAGTGATGTCCGGCGCGAACCGCGATTGCCTGGGCGTCGAGCATGGTGGCCACGTCCTGGGCCGATGTCCCCTCGATCACGAAGGGGACCACCCCGGCGCGTTCCTCGGCCTTGGCGGGCCCGAATATACGCACTCCTTCAACGCCGGAGAGCAGCGTCACCGCCAGCCGGGTCAGGGTCATCTCATGCTCATGGATGGCTGCCAGCCCGACACGGTCGAGGTATTCGACGGCCGCGGCCATCCCCACCGCACCCGCAATGTTCGGGGTGCCGGCTTCGAACTTGTGGGGCACCTCGGCCCAGGTACTGTGATCGGGGTACACGGTCTCGATCATCTCGCCGCCGCCCTGGTACGGAGGCATCTCGTCCAGAAGGGCCCTCCTGCCCCAAAGTGCGCCAATCCCGGTCGGGCCACACATCTTGTGCCCGGAAAAGGCGTAGAAGTCGCACCCGAGAGACTGGACGTCAACGGGGAGGTGGGGCGCGCCCTGGGCACCGTCCAGGATGTATGCGGCGTCCGTCTTCGCTCGTACGAGGGTGCCGATCTCCCGGACCGGATTGATCGTGCCGAGGGCGTTCGACACGTGGGACAGGGCGACGACCCGGGTTCGCGGTCCCAGAAGCGAGGCCAGGTGGTCCAGGTCCAGCTGTCCCTGATCGGTCAGTCCCACGTAACGCAACCGTGCGCCGCTGCGGGTGGCCAACAGCTGCCATGGGACCAGGTTGGAATGGTGCTCCATCTCCGAAAGGACGATCTCGTCTCCGTGACCGACGCGGGCCTGCCCGATGGAGAAGGCCACCAGGTTCAACGCCTCGCTGGTCCCGCGGGTCCACACGATTTCGTGGGCGTCGGTCGCGTTGACCCACCGGGCGACCCGCTCCCTGCTTGCCTCGTAGGCTTCTGTGGCCCGTCGTGCGAGTTCATGAACGCCGCGATGGACGTTCGCGTGATCCCGTTTGTAGTAGTTGGAGATCGCGTCGATGACCTGACGTGGCTTCTGGGACGACGCGGCGCTGTCCAGATACACGAGAGGCTTCCCGTCGACGGATTGGTCGAGGATGGGGAAGTCCGCCCGGATCGCGCGGACATCGAGTCCCGCACCGCGACGAACGCTCTCCGGTCTCGCTGGCGCGTCAGTCAACCCGGACGAATACGTCACCATCCCGCACTTCGACCTGAAATGATCTCACCGGGGAAATGGCCGGCAGCTGGGTCGCCCGACCGGTGCAGACATCGAATCGGGCCCCGTGGAAGGGACATTCCAGCTGATCGTCCTCCAATTCGCCGGCCGAGAGCGGGTAGTCCTGATGGGAACACCGGTCCTCCAGGGCGTAGATGTCGCCGTCCACGTTGGCCAGGACGACGGCTGCCCGGTCCGTTGACGCGGCCCGGAGCGTCCCCGGCGGCACATCGCTCGCCGAAGCGACCCGCACCCAGGTGGGCGCTGATGATCGGGCAGCCTTCCTGCTAAACATACCCGAGTTTGGATTCGATGGCGTCGGTGACCTTTTCCACCACGCCACCCATCGGGAGACGCGACATGACCTCGCCAAGGAAGCCCATCACCACCAGGCGCTCGGCCTGTCCTCTCTTCAGTCCGCGGCTCATCAGGTAGAAGAGCGCTTCCGGGTCGAGTTGCCCCACGGTGGCCCCGTGCGAACATCGAACGTCGTCGGCCCCGATTTCGAGATTCGGCAACGATGTCGCGACGGCCTGTTCGGAAAGGATGAGATTCCGGTTCGTCTGGTACGCGTCGGTACCCTGGGCACCCTCGTGGACCCGAATGATGCCCCTGAAAATCCCCTTGGCGGATCCGTCCAGCGCACCCTTGTACAGAAGATCGCTGTGAGCGTGGGGCGCCACATGGTCCTGGCTGGTGTTGAAATCGAAGTGCTGGTCGGTGTCTCCGAAGTACAGCCCCAGCATGTCGCTGTTGGCGCCGGGGCCCACGAGCCGGGCGTTCAGATCCACTCGCCCGAGCGACCCGCCCAGGGCGACGTTGAGCGTGTCCAGCGTGGAGTCGCGCTCTGCCAGCGTCCGCTGGTTGGCCAGGTAGCAAGCCCCGCGTCCCATGCGCTGCAGCGAGACGTACTGCACCCGGGCTGCTCCCCGGGCGAAGATCTCGACGGCCGTGTTGACCAGCGTGGCGACCTCGAAGTCCGGCGACAGGATTTCGTCCACAAACGACACCTGGCTCAGCTCTTCCGCCACGATGAGGACGCGGGTGAAGGTGGCCGTGCCCGGGCGCGACACCCAGCGACTCAGCCGGATGGGGCGCTCGAGACGGACCCCGCGCGGGATCCGCAGGAACACGCCATCGCTCCATAGAGCCGCGTTCAGCGCAGGGAATTTGCCGTCGGAGGCGGGGACGGCCTCGGTGGCCAGGAGCGCCTCGATCTCTCCGCCCCCGTTCCTGGCTGCTTCGCGCAGCGACGAGAGAACCACCCCCCGTGCGGCGAGCGTCTCGTCGAGTTCCACCGCGATGATCGATCCGTCCACGTCAACGATCCGACCGGCGCTGTCCCGGTCCTGTTCCATCGCACGGCGCAACCCCTCCGGCAACGCGCCGCCATACGGTGCTTCGGGATCATCCCCGCGCGCCAGCGTCAATTCCTCGAGCGGGAGCATCCTCGCCACGTCCGTGTAGCGCCACTCCTCGGAGCGCGTGGACGGCATCGGCGTGGCCGTGTAGGTATCCCACGCGTCCTCGCGGCGGGTTCTGAGCCATGCCGGATCGGCGGCGCCCGCCTTGAGCACGGCACTCCGGTCGATGGTACGGCGCTGGCGTTCGCTGGCCACGGCGACCTGGCTCACCCGACGCTCCCTTCCATCTCCAGCTCGATCAGACGGTTGAGTTCGACCGCGTATTCGAGCGGCAGTTCCTTCGCGATGGGCTCGATGAACCCGCGCACGATCAGCGCCATGGCCTCGGCCTCGTCCATACCCCGGCTCATCAGGTAGAAGAGCTGCTCGTCACCCACCTTGGACACGGTCGCCTCGTGGCCCACCGTGGCGGATTTCTCGTCGATCTCGATGTACGGGAAGGTGTCCGTCCGGGACGTCTCGTTGATCAGGAGAGCGTCGCACTCCACGTTCGACCGGGCGTTCGTGGCACCATCGTAGACCTTGCAGAGGCCACGGTACGACGAGCGCCCCGTGCCCTTGGAGATGGACTTCGACACGATGCTCGACGTCGTGTTGGGTGCGACGTGGATGACCTTGCCGCCCGTGTCCTGGTGCTGGCTGTCGCCGGCGTACGCGATCGACAGGATATCGCCGTGTGCGCCCTCGCCCATGAGGTAGCAGGACGGGTATTTCATGGTGAGCTTGGACCCGAGGTTCCCGTCCAGCCATTCCATGTGCGCGCCCTGGTGCACCAGCGCCCGCTGCGTGACCAGGTTGTACATGTTGTTCGACCAGTTCTGGATCGTCGTGTACCGGAAGCGCGCGTCCCGGTTGACAATGATCTCGATGACCCCGGAGTGGAATGAATCGGTCGAATAGACTGGAGCCGTGCAGCCCTCGATGTAGTGAGCTCGCGACCCCTCGCCCGCGATGATGAGCGTGCGCTCGAACTGCCCCAGCCGCTCCTGGTTGACGCGAAAATACGCCTGCAGCGGCGTTTTCAGCTCCACGCCCGGCGGGATGTAGACGAAGGACCCGCCGGACCACACCGCCGAATTCAGCGCCGCGAACTTGTTGTCGGCGGCCGGAATGACGGTGCCGAAGTGTTGCCGGAACAGCTCCGGGTGGTTCTTCAGGCCGTCCTCGATGGAGTCGAATATCACGCCCTTGGACTCCCACTCCTCTTTCAGCGAGTGATACACCATCTCCGAGTCGTACTGCGCGCCGACCCCGGCCAGAATCTTGCGTTCCGCCTCCGGGATCCCCAACCGCTCGAACGTCTCCTTGATGTTGTCGGGCACATCGTCCCAGGAGCGTTCCATCTGCTCCTGCGGCCTCACATAGAAGTAGGTCTCGTTCAGGGTTTCCTGAAGCTCGGACAGGTCGCCGCCCCACTGGGGCATGGGCTTGGACTCGTAGATCCTGAGCGCCTTCAGACGGCGGGCCAGCATCCACTCCGGTTCGTCCTTGCGCGCGGAAATCTGCCTGACGATGTCTTCGTCGAGGCCCTGGCGCGATCGGAACACCGGTTCCGAGTCGGTGACGAAGCCGAACTTGTAGTCATCGAGCCCAAGGCCCTGAACGAGTTCGTTGCCGGGCATATCTCAATTCCTCCCTGCAGCCGTCGGGCTGCTCAAGCCGGACCCGGAATCCGGACCGGCCACGTCGTGCATGCGTTCAGGCAACATGGACATTTCGGTATTCTTCATAGCCCCGCGCCTCCAGCTCGAGAGCGACCTCGGGACCGCCCGACTCAACAATCCGGCCCCCCACCATCACGTGTACCACATCCGGGACGATATGGTCCAGGATCCGCTGGTAGTGGGTGATCAGCAGCACCGACATCTCCGGGTTCTCCCTCTTGAGCGTGTTGACGCCGTTGGAGACGATCTTGAGCGCGTCGATATCCAATCCCGAGTCGGTCTCGTCCATTACAGCCAGCGAGGGCTTGAGCACAGCCATCTGCAGGATCTCGTTACGCTTCTTCTCGCCCCCGCTGAACCCGTCGTTGACGGGTCGTTGAGCGAAGGCGACGTCCATGTCCAGAAGCTCCATGCGCTCCATGAGTAGTTCCTGGAAGTCGAACAGATCCAGCTCGTCACCGTTTTCCAGCCGAGCCTGCAGCGCGGTGCGCAGGAAGTTGGCAATCGAGACGCCCGGAATTTCGACCGGATACTGGAAAGCCATGAACACGCCGGCCTGGGCGCGCTCGTCCGGCTCCATTTCGAGCAGGTCTTCCCCGCGCAGGTCGATCGATCCGTCGGTGGGTTCGTAGGCGGGGTGGCCGGCAATGACCTTGGCCAGGGTGCTCTTTCCGGACCCGTTCGGGCCCATGATCGCGTGAATCTCGCCGGGCCTGATCGCGAGGTCCACGCCCTTCAGTATATCGAGGTCCACGCCCGGTACCCTGGCCCGAAGGCCGGTCACGGCGAGGATTGGGGTATCGTCCATACCAACTGGCTCCGCTGCTTCGATAGCTAGCAAGAATGATTATTGATTAGTTGCGAAAGCTACCGGAGCCCTGTACGGACGTCAAGTGGAATCCCAAGGACGCAACTACATGCCTGTAGTAGGCTAAGATCTAGAAACTCAATGACTTACAGAGACGCGACTAGAACACCGGCGCCGTGATCCAGGTATCCGACCTGGCCCAGGCTTCCTTGAACAGATCCGCGACTTCGTCCGCTTCCGATTCCCGATCCTGCGCCCGGAGAGCGGTCTCGAGTCCCAGGAGTGACCACCCGTTCATGGGATGGTCCTCGAGCGCAGCTTCGAAAACCGACTCGGCCTCCTCGTAGCGTCCGCCCTCCAGGAGCAGATTCCCCAGCCAGTGGCGGGCCGAGAAGTTGAGGGGCTCCGGCTCGTCGTACCGCAGGCCGTCCTCCAGTGTGATCGCCTCTTCCAGTACTCTGACGGCTCCGTCGGCGTCGCCTTCGTGGCGCAGGATCTCCCCTTCAAGGATGCCGGCGACCACGCCCAGCAGATCCGCTGCCGTGTGACCGCGGAACACCTCGCCATCACCCGCCTTGTCCGCGGCTCGCCGAACCCGTTCGAGGTAGACTGCAGCCCGTCCCGGCTCTTCGGCACGCAAGTAGGCGTACCCGCGCGAGAAGTCCCAGAACCCGCGCTGGATGGCCCCACCAGGGGGATCCTCCAGCTCCAGGATCTCGTCGAACCGGCCGAAGCGGAGGAGGGTCATGCTGTGGTAGAAGGTCCCGCCGGACACGATCTTGCCGTAGTCTTTCGCGGCCTGGATGGCGATCGCCCCCTGTCCGTCCATCGAAGCCGCGAAGAGGAGCATGTGGAGGTTGTGTGACGGGTAGATTGCCCATGCGATATCCTCTTCCGCGCGCAGGTCGGAGTGCCACGCGGCGAGGTTGCCCCGCACGGCGTCGCCCCACCGCCCGATGCGGTTGTAGGTGTGGGACGGCATGTGCTGAATGTGGCTCGCCCCCGGGATCGCGGCGCCAAGGTGGTCCGCGCAGCCTTCCGCCTTCTCCGGCTTCACCGTGGGCTCCGTGGCGTGTACGTACAGGTGGCACGCGCCGGGGTGGGTGATGTCCATGGCCAGAACGGACTCGAGGACGCCGTGGATCTTCTGCACCGCCGGCTTTTCGATGTCCCACCGGCCTCGCCGCGGCTCCAGCAGCATCAGCGATTCGCCGTACAGCGTCCCGACGTCCAGGTCGTGGGGAAAGCGCTCGTAGACATCGCCCATCGCCCGCGAGTACGCCGAATCCAGCGCCTTGCGCGTGCCCGCGTCGTGCTCGGGCGAGTACCGCACGGCCATGGCCTCGATGAGAGCCTTCTCCACCTCGTTGGCGTGGTCCGCCGCGAGTTCCTTCGCCTTCTGGATGTTCTCGTACGCGCGGGGCGCGTCATCGGGGCCCATCGGCCCGTTCAGGTAGGGGCCCCATGCCCAGGCTTCGCCCCAGAAACACATCGCGCACGCGGGGTCGTCCACCTGCGCCTGCCGGAAGGAGCGAGCGGCCCGCAACGGCGTGAAGGCGTACATCATCTGCACGCCCTGGTCGAAGAACTGCTGCGCCCTGGACGACGTGGTCGTAATCGACCGGGTCAGGGGTCCCAGCGCGTCCGGGTAGTACTTGGCCTCTTCGTCAAAACCCGCTGGGTATTCCACTTCCTGAGCGGTGGTCCCGGCGGCCGCAATGGCCGTGAGGGCAGAAAAGACGGCAACGGTGACGATGGCGCGCCGGCGCCGGCATGCAGGTTCCATTCCTTGACTTGTCCGATTGACTGGTGATTAACTTCTTGATTTGAAAAAAAACATGACCCGATGCGGCGGCTGCCGCCAGTCTCCCACCGCTTCGCATGTCCCGACCGTGGTAGCGGGCCGTCGCAAACGACCTTGACCCCGGCCCGGGCCGGTCGCCGATCCGCCGTTAGAATGATATTCTCGCCGTTGGCGTAGTCACTGCGTGAATCGGTCCCAACCTGGAGGAAGCTTGCGCCCCGACTTGGAGCGGGAACTGCTGCGAAAGTGTCAGGCAGGGGATGCGCGGTTCTTCGAACCCATCGTTCGCGCTTACGAGCGGCCGGGTATGCGGATCGCGCTCGGAATGATGGGCAACCCGGACGACGCCGGGGACGCGTTGCAGGACGCGTTCGTGAAGACATGGAAGGCACTTGGACGCTTCAAGCTCGAACGGCCGTTCGGTCCCTGGTTCTTTCAGATTCTCAGGAATCAGTGCCGGGACGCGCTACGGAGCCGACAGGCGAGGTTCAGGCTCGAAGCTCTGGACGAGTGGCTCGAGATGAGGCCTGCGGATCCCGAACAGGGGCCCGAACGCGTGCGTGAGCGCAAGGCGGCGAAGGAACTCCTGTGGAAGGGATTGGCCCAACTGAATGAAGATCACCGCGAGATCCTCGTATTGAAGGAAATCGAGGGGTTTCGCTACGGCGAGATCGCGAGGATCCTGGATATTCCGGAAGGCACGGTAGCCAGCCGTCTCTTCCACGCGCGGCGGGCGCTGGCGGATGTGCTGCGGGGGGCGGGGGTGACGCACCCGTGAACACGACCACGGACGATCATCGACAGCGGTCGCTCCGAAGGCGGATTTGACCCATGAGCGGAAAACCATCCCGGCCAGTCAGCCACGAAGACCTCATGCGCTTTCTGGATGGCGAGGCAACGCCGGAAGAGAGAACCGACATCGAGATGCGCCTGAGTGCGTCCAGCGAACTCCGCCGCGAGTTCGCCATCTTCGTATCCATGAAGGAGGAGTTCCAGGACCTTTCCTTCGTTTCCTACGACGATGATTCGGTTTGGAATCGGATCAGGACCCGCATCACTACGCCGGTCGGCTGGATGCTGACGCTGGCCGGCTTCACCGGTTGGCTGGGATACGGAATCTGGGTGTTGGTGAAGTCGCCCACCGCCATGCTGGTCAAGCTCACGACCGGAGCCATCGTGATAGGTATCCTGGTCCTGCTCGCACAGGTGATCCTGGACCGCTACAGAGAATACGGCACGGACCCCTACCGGAACGTTCACCGATGATCCTTGCGACAACCGAATCCGTGGCCGGGTACCGCGTCGTGCGTACCCTGGGCATGGTCAGAGGCAGCTCCGTCCGCGTTCGTCACGTGGGTCGCGATCTGATAGCCAGCCTGCGCAATCTCACGGGTGGGGAAGTGTACGAATACACCAAGCTCCTTGCTGAGGTCAGGGAACAGGCCATCGACCGCATGGTGGCCGACGCCAGGGCGCTGGGTGCCGACGGAGTCCTGACGGTGCGCTTCCAGTCCGCCGAAGTCAGCCGCGGCGCTGCCGAGATGATGTGCTACGGGACGGCGGTGGAGTTGCGGCCGGAGGGTTAGACACGCTCCGGAGTCCGGGTCACCTGCGGCGCGAAGCTGGCCAGACGCTCCGTCATTACCCGCACCGCCTCGGGACTCGAGTCGACCATGATGAAGCTCCGGCCGTTCAAGGCGGCTGCCTCCCCGGTCGTGCCGCTCCCGGCGAAGAAGTCCAGCACGGTGTCGCCCGGGTTGGAGTGCACCTTGACGATGCGTTCGAGCACGCCCAAAGGCTTCTGCGTGGGGTACCCGGTCTTCTCGCCGCCCGTCGGGCTCACAATCGTGTGCCACCAGACATCCGTGGGCGTCTTCCCGCGCGCGGCCTTCTCCTTGCCGGCCAGCCCCGGTGCCATGTACGGAATCCGGTCCATCTCGTCGAAGTTGAAGGTGTAGTCCGCCGGATCCTTCGCGTACCAGAAGATCGTGTCGTGCTTGGCCGGCCACCTGCTCCTGGAACGCGCCCCGTAGTCGTACGCCCAGATGATCTCGTTCATGAAGGACGCGCGCCCGAAGATCTCGTCGAGCAGGACCTTGCAGTAGTGCGCTTCGCGGTAGTCGATGTGAAGGAAGAGCGACCCCGTGGGCGCGAGCACCCTGTGCGCCTCTCGAAGCCGCGGTTCGAGAAAGGCGAGGTAGTCGGGGTGGCGATCGTCGTAGCTGCTGCGACCCAGGATCCTGGTGCGGTAGCGCGCGCCCTGGAAGCCGGTGCGGTCTCCCGCCTCGTCTCGCTCGACCCGCATGCGCGTTCGCTCCTGCGCTCGCCCGGTATTGAAGGGCGGGTCGACGTAGATGAGCTGGACGCTCCCCCCCTCCATCGTGCGCAGCACGGGGAGGTTGTCCGCCAGGATGATCCGACCGGCCGACGCCGGGTCTGTTGTTGTCGTCATGCCTGGAGGCGCGGGCGGGAACGGTGCGCTGGATACTTCAGGTCAATTCGGTCAGTTCCCTCCGTCCGAAACCGCGGCTGCCTCCTTGGCCTTTCTCACCATCTCGCGTACGTCGGCCAGCAGTTGCTGCGCATCGTAGACGATTCCGTCCTTGATCGTGTACTTGATGCCGCCGATGCGCTCCACCTCGCCGGTCTCGTCGTTGAGCTTCACGGCTCCGTTGCCGTACAGGACCTTGAGGTTTTCGAGCGGGTCCTCGTCCACGACGACCATGTCGGCCTTGAGACCGGCGCGCAGGATGCCGAAGTCGATGTCGGTGCTCTTGGGATCGTGGAGTTCCTCGGCGCCGTAAAGGGTCGCGGAACGGAGGACCTCGACGGGGTGGAAGCCGGCTTCGCGGAGCAGTTCGAGCTCACGGATGTAGTCGAAGCCGTAGAGCTTGTAGATGAAACCCGAATCCGAGCCGGTCGTGACGCGTCCGCCCGCGTTCTTGTAGTCGTTCAGGAAGTGCATCCACTTCTGGAAGAAGCGCTTCCAGTGAAACTCGTCCTCGCTGGTCCAATAGAACCAGTAGGAGCCGTGTGCGCGGCGCGACGGCTGGTAGAATTCCCACTGGCTGGGCAGCGTGTACTCGTCGTGGAAGTCGGCCTCGCGGGAGCGCATCACGTCACGGCTGGCCTCGTAGATCGTCATGGTCGGGTCCAGGGCGAAGTCGAGCTCGAGGAAGCGGTCGATCAGGTCGTTCCACTGCTCCGATCCCGGCTCGGCGGACTGGTACCAGAGGCGGCCGACGTTGCCGAAGCGGTGCTGTTCATCCTGGTAGTTGTAGCCCACTGGCCAGTCGGGGATGGTGTAATCGGTCAGCATCGACTCCATGAGGCCGTAGTAGTGCGTCATCATGTCGAGGCCCACCTCGGCCGCGTCCAGCGCCGTCATCCGCGCCACACCGGTCTGCGCGAGGTGGGCGACCGTGCCGAGGCCGAACTTGTGTGCCTCGTCGATCACCGCGGCCATGATGTCCGGGTCCATCGCGGTGAGCTTCAAGCCGTCGATCTTCGCGCCTTCGACGTCGACCTCGGCGGCCCAGCGGACCCATTCGCGCGCCTTCTCGGGGGAGTCCACGGGGCCTTCATCCCACGCCTCGCCGGGACGCGCATAGGTGAACATGCGGGGAGCCACGATCTCGTTGCGTGCCGCCGCCGCTTTCTCCTCGAGCGCCCACATCATCGGGCCGTGACCCACGCCGCGTGAGGTCGTGATGCCGTGCCCCATCCAGAGCTTGTAGGTGTACTCGGGTTGCGGAGCCTTGCCACCGCCGCCCGTGTGCGCGTGCATGTCCACGAAGCCGGGCAGGATGTACATGCCGGACATGTCGATCTCGCGGGTCGCGTCGCCGGGGCGCCGATCCTCGTTGATGGGCACGCCGGGGAAGCCCACAGCCTGGATCTGGACGATCCTGTCACCCTCGATGACGATGTCCACCGGGCCCATGGGCGGGGCTCCCGTGCCGTCGATGACCGTGGCGCCGCGCAGAATCAGCCTCTCGTGGGGGCCATCGCCCTCGTCGGCCGCGCGGGGCGTGGTCGGCTCCATCTGCGCCGAGAGCGCGGCGGGAACGGCGACCGCCATGGCGAGTGCGAGAGCGAAATTGCGGATCGGGCCGCGTGGGTACTGCATCCGGTACCTCCTGGTTGGTGAGCGTTGGGAAGGTCTGGAATGTAAGGGGACCGGGCCGTGGCCGAAAATCCCCGCTCGCGGTGCGGGCCCGGGACGGGCGAGGCGGTGGCCCTTCCCCCGGTGCCGGGGCCGGATGTACCGTTTCAGGGTGAAGACGCCCCGCGAGCAACCAGGTACGGATCCGGCCGAACTCGACACGCAGGCGGCCGCGGCCGAGATCGAGCGCCTCAGCGCGGAGATCAACCGGCACGACCATCTCTACTATTCGACGGCCGAGCCCGAGATCGCGGATTCGGCATACGACGCCCTTTTTCGGCGCCTGCAGGCTCTGGAAGCCGCCCATCCTTCGCTCCTGGCCCCCGACTCGCCGACGCAGAGGGTGGGTGCGGACCCCAGAGACACGCTGCCGAGCGTGGAGCACGCCGTTCCCATGCTGTCGCTGGACTCGGCACTCGAAGAGGCGGCGGTGCGTCGCTTCGACGACAGGCTGCGCAAAGCGCTCGGCGACGTGGACATCCGCTATGTCCTGGAACCCAAGCTGGACGGCGCTTCCCTTGAGCTGGTGTATGTGAATGGCGTTCTGGACCGCGCGGTCACGCGAGGGAACGGGTTGGTGGGCGAAGGCGTGACCGAGAACGCCCGCACCATTCCCACAGTGCCGCTGCGGCTCCTCGAGGACGAGCGTGCGGCTCCGCGGTTCCTCTCCGTGCGGGGTGAAGCGATCATGTACCTGAGTGACTTCGAGAGCCTCAACCAGCGCCGCATCGAGGCCGGGGAACCGCCGTACCAGAACCCCCGCAACGCGACGTCCGGCGCGCTGCGCCAGCTTGACTCGCGGATCACGGCCAGACGACCGCTGACGGTGCTGGCCTACGACGTGCTTCAGGTGGACGGCGCCGAGTTCGGGACCGACTCCGAGGGACTCGCCGCGCTGACGGCGTGGGGCTTCCGCACCCCGGAACGGATCCGGGTGGTCGAGTCGGTGGATGCGATCACCGAGTACCATCGCGCCTTCGATGCCGACCGTGAATCGTTGAACTACGAGATCGACGGTGTGGTGGTCAAGCTCGACGCGCTGGGGCCGAGGATCCGGCTCGGAAGCACGTCCCATCACCCGAGGTGGGCGATCGCGTTCAAGTTCGAGCCGCGCAAGGAGGTCACCCGGATCGACAGGATCTTCGTGTCGGTCGGCCGAACCGGTGTGCTCACCCCGGTGGCGCTTCTCCGTCCCGTGGAGGTCGGGGGGGTGACCGTGTCGAGGGCGTCGCTCCACAACCGCGAAGAGCTCGAGCGCAAGGATGTGCGGGAAGGGGACCTTGTGCGCGTGCAGCGTGCCGGCGACGTGATTCCCCAGGTCGTGGCCCGGGTCGCCGAGGAGGGGCGGGAGCGGGGTGAACCCTTCGCCATGCCTGCCAACTGCCCGTCGTGTGGCACCGAGCCCGTTCAGAAGGGCCCCTTCACCGTCTGCCCGAATCACTTCGCGTGCAGGGCGCAGTTGAAGGGGCGGATCACCCACTTCGGCTCGCGGAGCGCCCTGGACATCGAGGGACTGGGCGAGGAGACCGCATCTCTGCTCGTGGACGAGGGACTGGTGAAGGAGCTGGCCGATCTCTTCGACCTGACGGAGGAGGATCTGGTCGTGCTGGAGGGGTTTGCCGAGCTGTCGGCACGCAACCTCGTCGCCGCGATACAGGGAGAGAGGACGGAAGTCGCACCCGATGATCCGGTCGGATCTGCCCCCGCGGACGGAGGTGCCCGCCCCCGCGCCCTCAGGAGTGTCGAACTCGCCAGGTTTCTGACCGGGCTCGGGATCCCGGAGGTAGGTGTCACCGTGGCCCGGGACCTTTCCCTGCACTTCCGGGGATTCGAGGCGTTCCGCGCTTCCTCCCAGGAGACGCTGCAGGAGGTCCACGGGGTGGGGCCGAAGATGTCGGTTGCCATCCGCGCCTTTCTGGACGACCCCAGGGTGTCCACGGCCCTCGACCACCTGGTGGCCAAGGGCTTTCGATTCGTCGTGCCCGAGGCGGTTCCGGTCCGGGAAGGGGACGGTTGGGCGGGGAAGACCATCGTGCTTACCGGCTCGCTGGAGCACTTTTCGCGCAGCGCTCTGAAACGGGTCCTTCAGGGGCTCGGTGCCCGGGTTACCGGTTCCGTCAGCACCCGGACCAATATCCTGGTCGCCGGAGAGAACCCCGGTTCCAAGCTGGTGAAGGCCCGGGAGCTGGGGGTGGAGGTGCTCGACGAAAAGCAGTTGGTGGCCAGACTGGTGGAACACGGGACGGATCCGGGGGCGGGGCCACCGGGCCCGGGTGTGGGGGATGCCGGCGCCGAACGTCCGGGCCAGGACTCGCGGTGACCAACGCCGAACTCGCGCGCTGCATCACCGAGCTCGCGGATCTGATGGCCCTGGACGGCGGCGACGCGCACCGGGTCGGACACTACAGGAAGGCGGCCACGGCGATTCGCCGCTTCCACCACTCGCTGGCGGAGATGATCGAAGCCGGGGCCGACCTGACCCGGGTTCGGGGGATCGGGAAGGGGCTCGCCGAACTGCTGCGTGACCTCGTGCACGACGGCTCCTCGCCGCGCCTGGACGACTTCCGAGCCAGGATTCCCGGGGAACTCGTCGCCCTGATGCGCCTTGACGGTGTCGGGGCAACTCGGGCTCGAACGCTTCGCGACGCGGGGATCGACACCCTGGCGAAGCTCGAGGCTGCGCTGGCCAATCGCGCAACGCGCCGGATAAGCGGCTTCGGACCCGGAGTCGAAAGCCGTCTCCGGCGAAGCCTGGCAGCCAGAGCCGAGCTGGCGGGAAAGTCCCTTCTGTTGTCGGCCGACCGCGCCGTCGAGCAGGTGCTGGCCTCGTTCTCGAGCACCGGTCTGAAGGTCGAGCTTGCGGGCGAACTGCGGCGCCGCACCGAAATCGTGGCGACCGCGGATCTGGTCGTCGGCACCACGCCGGCAAGGCTCCGGGACCACGTTGTCCGCCATTTCGGGGCAATTGTGGCGGACAAACCCGGCGATGGCCCCGTCGTCGTGCTCACCATGGACGGTGTGACGCTTCGGCTCGTGGCGGCGCCGCCGGAGCTGCTCGGTCCCGTTGCCCACCACCTGACCGGACCGCCCGCGTACCTGGACGCGCTCGCGGCCCGGGCGCGGACCGCGGGGCTTCGACTGACACCCACCGGAATCGCGGGCTTCGATGGTGTGACCGGGATGTACGGGGCGCTCGGCCTTCCCCGGATCCCCCCCGAGCTGAGGGAAGACGGCGTCACCATTGCGCGGGCCGAAGCGGGTCTTCCGCGCCTGGTGACCTGCGGCGACATCACGGGCGACCTCCACATGCACACGACGTGGAGCGACGGTGCCGCCACGCCAAGGCGCATGGTGGAGGCCGCCAGTGCACTCGGATACCGGTACATCGCGATCACGGACCACTCCCCGTCGATGGCCGTCGTCGCCGGTCTCGACGCCGCGGCGCTCCGGACCCAGGCCGCCGAGATCGCACGTGTCCAGGAGGACTTCCCGGAGATCCGAATCCTGAAAGGGTGCGAGGTGGACATCCTCCCGGACGGCTCGCTCGACCTCGATGACGAAGCTCTCGCCGAACTCGACCTGGTCCTCGTCTCCGTTCACTCGGTCCTCGACATGTCCGAAGTTCGCATGACCGACCGGATCGTCAGGGCAATGGAGAACTCCCAGGTTCACATCCTCTGTCATCCGACCGGCCGGAAGCTGGGCAGGCGCGGGCCCTGCGCGGTCGATCTGCCGGCGGTGCTCCGGGCCGCCCGGGAACTGAATGTCGCCGTGGAGGTCAACGGGAATCCCCGGCGGCTGGACCTCGACCACCGCAGTCTTTGGCTGTGCGGGGAACTTGGAGTTAGTGTCGTTGTGAGTTCGGATGCTCATTCGGTGGCCCGGTTGGACAACATGCGTTACGGGGTCGACCAGGCTCGGAGGGGTTGGTTGGAAGACAGTCAAATCGTGAATACGGGCGCACTCGCCGACGTGCTGGGCTGGATCGGCAGGAGACGCGGTTGAGCGGGATGTTCGCGAATATTCTGCTCCTCGTCGGCGGCTTCGGCGCCCTTTACTTCGGAGCCGAGTGGCTGGTGCGCGGCTCGGCACGGATCGCCGCGACGCTGGGCATCAGCCCCATCGTTGTCGGTCTCACCCTCGTTTCCCTGGGGACCTCGGCGCCCGAACTGGTCGTCTGCGTCATCGCTACCCTGAATGGCGAGGGTGGCCTGCTGATGGGCAATGTCCTGGGCTCCAACCTGGCCAACATCGGCCTCATCATGGGCGCCACGGCCCTCCTCAGTCCTCTGCCGGTTGCGGATCGGGTCATCAGCCGGGACGTCCCGATCATGTTGTTGATCACGGTCCTGATCTTCCCGCTGGTGCTGGACGGCCAGATCGACCTGGGGGACGGTGTGATTCTGCTGGCTCTTCTGGTGGTCTACGTGGCATTCACCTTCAGCACGGCCGAGGAGGACATACAGGAGATCCGGGAGGGAGTCGGCAGTCTGGCGGCGGGAGAGGAGGGTGTGGAGCCGGCGAAGAGTCTGGTGCGCAACCTCGCGCTGGTGGCTGCAGGCGCCGTGGGACTCGGGGTCGGCGGTCAGGCGATCGTGCGAGGCGCCACATTCCTCGCCGCCGAGCTCGGAGCGAGCATGACCGTGATCGGACTGACCATCGTCGCCATCGGCACCTCGCTGCCGGAGCTGGTCACGTCGCTGGTGGCCGCCGCGCGCAAGCACGCCGACATCGCCGTGGGAAACATCGTGGGGTCGAACATCTTCAACCTCACGGCGGTGATGGGCGGATCGGCGCTGGTCAGAAGCTATCAGGTCGACTCTTCGATCCTGACCCTTCAGCTTCCCGCGGTCCTGATCCTGTCGGCGCTGGTGTGGCCCGTCGCGGGCAGCGCCCGCAAGGTCAGGCGCCTGGAGGGGTTCCTCCTGCTCGTCGTGTACGCAGGCTTCATGGCCTGGATCACCCTTGCCGACTGACGCATCGCACCGGGGACTGGCCCGGCGGTTGGCGCGAGTCGAATCCAGGAACGTCACCTTTCTCGAGCGACTTCCGCCGTTCTGGACGCAGGCCCGGGGAGCCGGCGTTCGTGATGCGGCGGGCAACGTCTATCTGGACTTGACCGGCGCCTTCGGGGTAGCCTTTGCCGGACACCGGCATCCGCGGGTCGTCGAGCGGGTCAGGGAGCAGTCCGGACAGCTGATTCACGGCATGGGCGACATCCATCCGCCAGCGGTCAAGGTTGAGTTCCTGGAAGCTCTGACAAGCCTGATGCCCTGGCCCGACGCACGGGGTATCCTCGGCCTGAGCGGCTCGGACGCGGTCGAGGCCGCTCTCAAGACGGCTCACGTCGCCACCGGACGCGTCGGAGTCATCGCCTTCGAAGGGAGCTATCACGGCCTGACCCTGGGCGCGCTTGCCACGACGCACCGGAAGCACTTCCGGCGGCCGTTCTCCGACCGACTGGCCGATCATGTCCACTTCGTGCCCTTCCCGTCGTCCCGGAGCGGGGCGAAGCAGGCGCTGGACACCGTCAGCGAGCTTCTTGCTGCGGCGAGTCCGGTTCCGGTCGGGGCGGTAATCGTGGAGCCCATCCAGGGGCGAGCGGGTGTGCGCGTGCCGCCGCGCGGGTTTCTGAAGGAGCTGGGGGAGCGGGCGAGGGCGGGCGGCGCCATCCTGATCGCGGACGAGATCTTCACGGGAATGGGGCGCACGGGTCACCTCCTGGCGTCCTTCGGCGATGGTGCCGTTCCCGATCTTGTCTGCCTGGGCAAGGCTCTGGGGGGTGGCATGCCAATCTCGGCCTGTCTTGGTCCCGCGACGGTCATGGATGCGTGGCCCCCGTCAACCGGCGAGGCGATTCACACGAGCACGTTTCTGGGCCATCCACTGAGCTGCGCGGGGGGACTGGGCTTCCTGGCGGCGGTCGAGGCGGAGGACCTGGTGCAGCGCGCGAGGCGGTTGGGGGGGGAGGCCCTCGACTACCTGGTGGCGAGCCTGGACGGTTGCGACGAAGTCGTGGACGTGCGAGGCCGCGGCCTGATGCTGGGGATCGAGCTGCGAGCGAGGGCGGGGGAGCCGGTTGGGGCCGGCGCGGCAGTTGCGGAGCGCGCGCTGGAACGTGGCTTGATCGTGTTGCCGGCGGGCGAGGCGGGCGATGTGGTGGAGCTGACCCCGCCGGCCACGCTCACCCGGGAAGAACTTGAACGGGGTCTGGAGATTCTGGTTGCGGTGATCCGTTCAGCGGGCTGACGTCGCGAAGTCGATCCGCTCAGCCAGCTTCAGATCCCTCTCCGTCACCCCGCCCGCGTCGTGTGACCAGAGCCTGAGCGAGACCCTGTCGTACCGGATTGTGATGTCGGGGTGGTGGTGCACCTCGTCGGCGATGGTCGCGACGCGGTTGACGAATACGATCGCGCTACGGAAGGTGTCGAAGGTGAACGTCTTGCGTATCGCGTCGTCATGGTGCTTCCACCTGGGATGGACAGCCGCCCAATTCTCGACTTCTTCCGGGGAAAGCTTCTCTGCCATCGGTTCCTGCCCGCCTGTCTACCGTAGCTGTCGAGCCAGTAGCGTGCTCGTCCTGACCACCCAAGATAACACGGTGCCGGGCCAGCGACCGGATGTGGATGCTTCCGTCAGGTTGGTTGACCCAACTGCAATCGGGATGCGCTACGGGCAACGCGGGCACGCAGCCCCGCCCCGAAATTGGCTTGTAACATCATGAGGGCGGGAACAACCAGCATGAGAAGGGGAGTCGCGACGAGAACGCCAAAGGCCAGGGCCGCTGCCACCGGGACGAGGTGCTGGGCCGCGGGGTCCGTTTGGAAAACAAGGGGGGCCACGCCCAGAAACGTCGTCACGGATGTCAGCAGTATGGCTCGGACGCGTGCCTTGGTGCCGACGATGATGGCCTCCCGGACTTCAAGCCCGCCGTCTCTCTTTTCGTTGATGAAATTAATCATGACCAACGAGTCGTTCACGACGACCCCAAAACAGCCGACGAGCCCTTGGATGGACATGAAGCCGAAGCTGAGCCCCAGCAGCAGGTGCCCCAGGATTGCGCCTACGAATCCCAGGGGAATGGCGGCCATGACAATGAGTGGCTGAGTGTAGGATCCGAACGGGATGGCCAGCAATGCGAACATGATCATGAAGACGATGATCACTGAGCCCGACAGTGCTTCGACCGTCTGTCGCTGCTGACGCTGCTCGCCGCCGAAGGCGTAGCTGAATCCGGGGTTGTCGGCCGCGAGCGGCACCAGGATCTCGCGCTCCAGGGTGGCGTTGACCTGCTGGGCGTTGGTGACCCTGGAATCGACACCGGCCGTGACCGCGATGACCCGTTGACCGTCGACCGTGTGAATCGCGGTGGACGACCGGGTGAAGTGTGCGGACGCAACCTGTCCGAGGGGGACTTCCGAGCCTTGCGCCGTGCGGACGTTGTAGCGTTCGATGTCGGCCACCGAATTCCGCTCCGCTGCCGGGAGCCTGACATACACTCGCATGTCCTCGCGGCCGCGCAGCACCCTGAGGGCTTCGCTGCCGAAGAATGCGGAGCGCACCTGGCGTGCCAGGTCGTCCAGCGTCAGTCCGAGGGTACGGGCCTGGGGCTTGAGCTCCAGTTGAAGTTCACGAAAGCCGTCGTCCCGATTGCTCCGGATGCCGAATACGCCGTCAACGTTGCTCAACGCCGCCACGAAGTCCTCGGCGATACGACCAAGTGTGACCGGGTCGGGGTGAAAAAGCTCCATGTGCACGGGGAGCGCCAGTTCGAGTACGCCCGACGAATAGACGAGAGATTTGACTCCCGGCAGCGTTCCCGCCTCTTCTCGCCACGCGCGCTCGAAGTCGCTGGCGGTCACGTCGCCTCCCGCATCCGGGAGTGCGAACTGGACAGCTCCGACATGGCCGCGCGGTGGTGTCGTCCGGTCGCCGCGAAGAGGATTGTACAGCTCCGCGGGCTCGCCCACGGTCACGGTGGTTTTCCAGCGGGCTGACACGTCGCCCTCAAGTCTTCCCTCCGACAATCGTGCCGCGGCGACATGTCCCGCCGCCTCCAGTCGTGCACCGACTTCCGCGGTCCGCTCGCCGGGCGTCCCGGTGGGAAGTTCGAAGTTGGCGGCCACGACATCCCCCTCGACCTGGGGGAGGAATTCCACTCTGATGAACCCGGATGAAACCAGGGTCAACGACAGCACGATCGCGGCCGTGCTCCCGGCGAGCACAATGCCCGGATGGTCGGTGGCGAGCCGGAGCCCCCGGTCCAGCGGACCATCGACGAGACGCTTCAGGCCCCTGTCCACGGCTCCCTGAATACGCGCAAGCCATCGGCCGACCGCGGTTGTGGCCCGTGTGCCGTGCGGCGGCAGATGCGAAAGGTGCCGTGGCAGTATCAGCAGGGACTCCACCAGAGAAATGCAGAGGATGATGACGACCACGACCGGAATGCTGCGCATCATCTTGCCGGAGGGTCCCGGTACGGCCAGCAAGGCGCAAAATGCTGTGATCGAGGTCAACACCGAAAAGATGACGGGACCGCTGATCCGCCTCGTGCCACGGATGGCGGTCGCAAGTCCGCCACGGCCCTTCTTCCGTTCCGCGAAGATGTTCTCGCCAACCACGATGGCGTCGTCCACGACGATCCCCAACGCGAGCACCAGGGCCAGCATCGAGAACATGTTGATGGAGATGCCCAGGATTCGCATGACCCACAACGTGCCGACGAGCGAGACCACCAGGCCCGCTGCAACCCACAAGGCAAGCCGGATTTCCAGGAACAGAGCCAGCCCCAGGAAGACAAGCACGAGGCCAAGGAGCCCGTTCTCGAACAAGAGCGCCAAACGGCTGCCGACCAGCGTCGTGTCGTCCCTCCATATCTCGACCCCGACGCCCGCGGGGAGCGTGGGAATCACTTCGGAAGCCAGATAGGCTCGCACCGCCTCCGAGATTTCCAACACCTGCTCGTCGGCGGTCCGGGACACGTCCACGCGCACCGCCCGGTTGCCGTTGAAGCGAGAGATCAGCTCGGTGTCGGCAAAGCCGTCCCGCAGGTCGGCGATATCCCCAACGCGTAGCGACGTGCCGTCGGGGCGTGTCAGGACGATGATCTCCTCGAAGTCGTACTGGTCGTAGTTCTGGCCGATCGTGCGGACGCGGATCTCTTCCTCGCCGGTCGAAATCTTGCCCGCGGACAGTTCCAGCGAGCCGCGCCGGACGGCGTTGGCGATGTCCTCCAGAGTGAGGCCTAGGGCACGCAGCCGATTTGACGGCACCTCGATCGAGATCTCGTAGTCCCGAACGCCGCTCGTTTCCACATAGGACACCTCGGGGAGCAGAGCAATCCCGTCCTCGATGCGGTACGCCATCTCCTTGAGTACCCGTTCCGGCACGTCGCCGTGCACCAGCAGCCGAATGACGCTTTGCCGGTTCGTGACCTCGCGGACCTCGGGTCGTTCGGCCCCGGCGGGGAAGCTCGGAATTCGGTCCACCCTCGCCTTGACGTCGTTGAGGGCCCGGCCAATGTCCGTGCCCGTCTTGAATTCGGCGATCAGCGATCCGAGTCCCTCCGCAGCGGACGTCTCGATCCTCTGCACGCCATCGACCGACCCGATCTCTTCCTCGATCTTGCGGACGATGGCCCGCTGGACCTCCTCCGGGGCGGCGCCGGGATAGGGCACCACGACCTGAACGAGTTCCAGCGAGGCGTCGGGGAGCGTTTCCTGAACCAGGTCGCCCGCGGCGAACAGACCGGCGAACAGGAAGAACGCCATCAGCAGATTCGCCGCTATGGGATTGCCCGCCATGAAAGCAATCGGGCCCTTGCGGTCTGTCACGTGACCCCCGCGATTCACTGCGCGCTCGCGCCGGGGTCGGTTTTCGTGGGATTCATGGTCGCCCGTTCCATGGGGATTAGGTGTACGGCTCCGCGCGAAGGCGCGCAATGGCCCCGGCGGCCAGCGCCCAGTGCCCGGATGGGTGCCAATCAGCATGCCAAGTGTCGGAAAGCTATATATTGGAGTCGGCGTGTCCCTGCCGACGAAGCCGGAACAGCACCCGTTCGGCCAAACAGCATGCCCGATCACGTCCACACGGCGAAATCAATCAGTTGGTGACTTAGAACTGGCCACCCTTCAGGAACTCCTCGTCCGGTCGAGCCGCACCTTCGCGGTTGGAATCGAGATCCTCCCCGAACCGCTGCGGGGGGAAATCACGGTCGCGTACCTTCTCCTCCGCGTGTCGGACTATCTGGAGGACAATCAGGAACTCGGCGACGACGAGAAGGTCGTTCTGCTCGAGGAGTGGCGCCGCGTGCTCGATGGCAGTGGCGACCGGGATGCCCTGATCGACCGGCTGGGAGAGGCGGAGGAGGACACGCCGGACGCGTTTGTCGCCCGGCATGCCGCTACCGTGCTGGAGGGACTGGACCGGTTGGCGTCCGCGGCCCGGGAGATCCTGGTGCGCCGGGTACGTGAGTCGAGTGGCGGGATGGCGCGCTGGACCCAGCGCGGCCCGGTCTTCCGCACCGAGGCCGACCTCGACGACTACATGCACGAAGTCGCCGGCCGGGTCGGCCACCTGCTCACCGAGTTGTTTGTGCTCCGGCTCCGGGGAGTGGGGAGCGAGAAGAAACGGATGATGGCACTCGGACGCGAGTTCGGGCTGGCGCTCCAGACGGTGAACGTCATCCGCGGATTGCACGAGGACCGCGACCGGGGCTGGGTGTACGTGCCGATCGCCTTTCTTCCCGCACCGCACATACCCGTCGGTGAGCTGTTCGACCCGGCCAACCAGGGCGCGGCGATGGCGGTTCTCGGCCGGCTCGTGGAGAAGGCGGACCGCCACCTTGCCGCGGCCCGGGCATACATCCGCCTGATTCCACGACGGCACCACCGGGTCCGTCTCTTCTGTCTGCTTCCGCTCCTGTTTGCGGTGCGCACCCTGGCTCTCAGCCGGGGCAACCTGAACGTGCTCGCCCGCGAGACCAAGATGACACGCGGAGAAGTGGAGGCCATCACCCGTCGCGCCAGGGTGCTGGGCTTCTCGAACCGGTGGATCGACCGGTACTGCCGCCGCCTGGGAGCGAGCGTGACGGAAGCGTAGGACCGTGTTGACGCTCGCTGAAAGAATTCATAACTTTCAGATCTTGTTGCGGGGTGGAGCAGTCTGGTAGCTCGTCGGGCTCATAACCCGAAGGTCGCGGGTTCGAATCCCGCCCCCGCTATGATTGCATCCAGGCCCGGAACGCCGCCTCGCGCGGCGTTTCTGGCGTAGCGGTTCGTGGTAGCGGACTGCGCGAATCGGCCAGGTCGTCCGGTACGGACTCCCGACGAGTCCGGAGCCGGAATTGACCCGGTCGGTTTTTGTCGGGACAGTTGGCGATGGGCCAGGTAGCTCAGTTGGTAGAGCACGCGACTGAAAATCGCGGTGTCGGCGGTTCAATTCCGTCCCTGGCCATTGGAGAATCCAGGTCCGTAGCTCAATTTGGTAGAGCACCGGTCTCCAAAACCGGCGGTTGGGGGTTCGAGTCCCTCCGGGCCTGTACGGAGTCTTGCCCTCATCGTCTAACGGTTAGGACACCACTCTTTCAAGGTGGAGATCGGGGTTCGATTCCCCGTGAGGGTATCGGTCGGGTTGACCTGGCCAAGCAAGAAAAATGGGGCTGTAGCTCAGTTTGGTTAGAGTGCCGGTCTGTCACACCGGAGGCCGCGGGTTCGAGTCCCGTCAGCCCCGCTGGACGTTGGTTGAAAACCTGGGTCGTGGAACGAGTTTTTCCTGGCGGTCCGCCGGGCGCATCCCGCTTGCGGGCGGTACGCTGGCGCGGATTGTTCGTTCATGTTCGCACTGCTGGGGCCGTAGCTCAGTTGGGAGAGCGCCTGAATGGCATTCAGGAGGTCAGGGGTTCGACTCCCCTCGGCTCCATTGTGATGGACCGGTACGCTGGAAGGCTCGGGTGGCGGAATTGGTAGACGCGCAGGATTCAGGATCCTGTGGGGGTTAACCCCGTGAGGGTTCGAGTCCCTCCCCGAGCACTCGAAGTGGAACGGCGAGCGCCCACGTGCTGGAATTGGTAGACAGGCTGGTTTGAGGGACCAGTGTTCGAAAGGACGTACAGGTTCGAGTCCTGTCGTGGGCATTCAGGAGTTTTCGGCAGGGCGCCCGTAGCTCAATTGGATAGAGTACCTGACTACGGATCAGGGGGTTGGGGGTTCGAGTCCTCCCGGGCGCATTGATGGCAGGGCGCGTAGCTCAGCTGGTTAGAGTGCCACGTTGACATCGTGGAGGTCACAGGTTCGAGTCCTGTCGCGCCCATTTGGTCATTTCGGGGCCGTAGCTCAGTTGGGAGAGCGCAGCGTTCGCAACGCTGAGGTCAGGGGTTCGACTCCCCTCGGCTCCATGGATTTCTTCCAGGGGCTGTCAAGCGCGTAGCTTGCCGCCCGAAGCAGATATCGCCACCGTAGCTCAGTCTGGTAGAGCACGTCACTCGTAATGACGGGGTCGTCGGTTCGAGTCCGACCGGTGGCTCTCGATATGGCACTAGCCCCGTGGTGTAACTGGCAACACGTCTGACTCTGGATCAGAAGAGTCCTGGTTCGAGCCCAGGCGGGGCTACTTGGAGGGATGGCTGAGCGGCTAAAAGCGGCGCCCTGCTAAGGCGTTGGTCCCTGTGACCACGTGGGTTCGAATCCCACTCCCTCCGTGAGCGTCAGCGAACCGAGGTAGTGGGAGACGAACGGCGTCGAGCCGGAGGCGGGCGCACCGGGAGGTGCGAACGCCGGAGACGACCGGAGGGGCGAACGCCGGAGACGAACGGCGTCGAGCCGGAGGCGTCCCCGCCCATGTCTCACAATCGGCTTCGGATACAGGAGGCGTAGTCCTAATTGGTAAGGCACCGCACTCGAAATGCGGCGTGCGCAAGCACATGGGGGTTCGAGTCCCTCCGCCTCCGCTCGGATCACTTCCCTCATGGATGGACCCGGTAGTCACGGGGCGTGGCTCAGTCCGGTAGAGCGCTGCGTTCGGGTCGCAGAGGTCCCCGGTTCGAATCCGGGCGCCCCGATTTTGCCAGGAATTTTGGACGGGTGGCCGAGTGGCTTAAGGCGCACGACTGGAAATCGTGTGGGCATCTGCCCGCGTGGGTTCGAATCCCACCCCGTCCGCTGAGCGTGAGCGAACGGACGGGAGGGGATTCGGACGGCGTCGAGCCGGAGGCGGGCGGGCCCGGGGGGGCGGGGGGGAGGACGGGGAGGGGCGGCGGGAGCCGACCTGGAGGTCAATCCCACCCCGTCCGTTGAGCGTGAGCGAACGGACGGGAGGGGATTCGGATGGCGTCGAGCCGGAGGCGGCCGCGCCGGTCCCGTCACATGGTCCTCCACCGCGGGTCCGGGGGGTGCCGTGCTTCCACGATCTCGAGGCCGGGAAACCCGTACCGCCGGAATTCCCGTACTGTAACGTCGAGGAGCCTGCTTTCGTCACCCCGGCCCATGGGCTGGAAGGAGGGAATACCATGACGGACGGTCCCGCCTGCAGCCGGGTCATCCCCTTCATGCCACTCATCCTCGCCGCCGCCTGCGTCCAGGATGGCGCGCCCGCCCCCGACTTCATGATCGACTACGAGGGCGTCACCCCCGTCGCCAACACCGGCCCGCCGCCGTCGGCACGCCTCGATCTGGTTGTCTCGATCGGACCGAAGACCCTGACCGACACGGGGTCGCCCGACGAGTTCGGCCGTGTGACGAGCGTCGCGCTCGGACCGGACGACGAGATCTTCGTGGCGGATGGCCGCAACCGCGAAGTGAGGGTCTTTGGGCTGGACGGTGCCCACCTGCGCACGTTCGGCCGGGAAGGCGAGGGGCCGGGCGAGTTCCAGAGCCTCAATTCGCTGGCGTGGGCGGGTGACCGGCTCCTGAGTTTCGATCCCGAGCAGGGCCGGATCGGCGAGTGGTCGGCGGAGGGCGAATGGCTCGGGCAGCGGAACACGCAGACTGGTGTCACCGGTCCCCCCGATGTTCTCCGCCTGTATTCCGTCGGCCCGGACGAGGTGTTCCGGCGCGATCTCGAGAATCGCTACATCGGTCTGAACAGTCGCGGCCAGACGGGCGACACGCTGGCATCGTTGCGCGGGCCGTCAAGCGGCCCTCCGGCGTACATCGAGTGCCGGTACGACCGTAGCCGCGCCCTCTTCGTGGTTCCCTTCGCTCCGCGGTTTCTGCAACATCCGGGACCGGGCGGCGTCCTGTATTCGGCGCTCACCAGCGACTACCGCATCTTCGTCACGAGGAACGATGGCGCCGAGGTTCTCCGGGTGATCGAGCGGCCGCTGCCGGCCGAATCGTTCGGCAATGACGAGTGGAGGGCGGCCAACGAGGAGTACTACGAGTGGCTGGCGACCAGACCGGGCGCCTCGTGCGACCCGAGGGAGCCGACGCGGCCGGATGCGAAACCGTTCATCGAGGATCTCTTTGTCGCTCCGGACGGCAAACTCTGGGTGGAGGTCGTGCGCACGGCCGGAAACCGCTGGGAGGTCTTTGATACCGAGGGCAAGCTGCTTGGCAGCGTTGCCGCGCCCCCCCGCAGGGAATACGTCGTTCCGGCGTTCGGTTCCGACTACCTGCTCACGATCCGGCGGGACAGCCTCGACCTCGACCACGTCGACGTCTGGCGCCTCGAACGAGGCAGCTGAGGACGCGGCGCTCTGTGCGGACGGGGTCTTCTCGTCAGGACGTTGCCGTTCGCGAGGGCTCACCCACGGGGATTCGTCCCCAGCGCATGAAGAGAGCCGGTACGACCACCATGTTGAGGAGGGTGGAGGTCAGCAGGCCGCCGAGAACAACCACTGCCAGCGGCGCCTGAATCTCCTTCCCCGGCTCGCCGATCCCCATTGCCAGCGGGATGAGCGCGAGCCCTGCCGTCAGGGCGGTCATCAAGATGGGACTGAGACGCTCCACCGAGCCGCGCCGGATGCTGTCCGGGAGCGAAACTCCGGACTTGCACAGGTCCTGATAGCGGCTCACAAGGAGCATGCCGTTCCTCACGGCGATTCCGAAGAGCGTGATGAAGCCAACGAGCGTGGCGACATTCACCGTTCCGCCGATGAGCAACACCGCGATCACGCCCCCCGTCAGAGCTAGCGGCAGATTCACCATGAGGAACATGGCTGTTCTGAAGCTCCCGAAGGCGCGGAACATGATCATGAAGATCGCCCCGATCGAGAACAGCGACAGTACGGTGATCCGGCGCGTGGCAGCCTGGCCGCTCTCGAACTGCCCCCCGTACTGCAGGTAGTACTCCGCCGGAAGGTCCAGGTCGGCTGCGATATGCCCCTGAAGCTCGGTCACGGCCCCGATGACGTCGCGTTCCGCCACGTTGGCGCTGACGACGATCTTCCGCGACACATTCTCCCGCGTGATCATGTTCGGCCCCCGCGCCTGGACTACCGAGCCGAGTTGGGAGAGGGGGACCGTGGGCCCGGCCGGGGTCGCCATCGGAGCGCGGCCAATGGCTTCGGGATCGGTCCTGTAGTGGTCGGCATAGCGCACAACCAGATCGAAGGTCCGCTCTCCTTCTCGAACGATGGACACGGCCTCGCCCTGCATCGCGATATGCACCGCGTCCGCCAGCGCCCCGGGGCTTACTCCGTAGCGGGCCATCGCACGCCGGTTCGCCCGAACCTGGAGCTGCGGCACCTCCGCTTGCTGCTCTACGGAGATGTCAACCAGACCCTCGACTTCGTGGGCAATCACCTCGATCTGCCCGGCGATTTCGCGCAGCTCTCGCAGATCGGGTCCGAAAAGACTGATGGCGATTGCGGCGCGCGTGCCCGAGAGCATGTGATCGATGCGGTGGCCGATCGGCTGCCCCACCGTGATGCTGGTTCCCGGAATCCCCATAAGGTCCGCGCGCACTTCGGCCATGACTTCGGCGAGCTCGCGGCCGGTCAGGTCCAGCTGGGCTTCCACATGCGAGGTGTTGACTCCCTGCGCTTCCTCGTCCAGCGCGGCGCGGCCCGTGCGTCGCGCGGTCGAGAGGACTCCGGGTACCCCGAGCAGCCGCCGCTCCACACGCCTGCCGATCTGGTCGGATTCCTCCAGCGAAGTCCCGGGGACGGTAATGATTGCGATCGTCAGCGAGCCCTCCTGAAACTCGGGCAGAAACTCGCGGCCGAGGGTCGGGACCACCGCCAGGGTAGCGGCCAGGAGGAGCCCCGCCCCGATCAGGACGGCCCCCGAACGTCGGAGTGCCCGGTTCAGGATCCGGGAATAGAGGAACTCGAGTCCCCGGACCAGCCACGGCTCCTTTCTCCTCCTCACCGAGCGGTCGGCTGGCAGAAGCAGATACGACAGTGCGGGGGTCACCGATACCGCAATGACGAGCGACGACAGGATGCTGATGATGTATGCCACCCCGAGCGGCTTGAGCATGCGGCCCTCGACGCCGGTCAGGAAGAACAGCGGGACGAAGACGATGGTAATGATGAGGGTAGCATTCAGGATCGGGTCCCGTATCTCGCTCGCGGCGCCGCGAATGAGCGGCAGGGTCGCGATTCGCTCGCCGGGTGGCCGGCGGAGGTTGTCGCGGAGTCGTCGGTGGACGTTCTCGACGAAGATGATCGCGTCGTCGACCAGGGCCCCGATCGCGATGGCCATGCCGCCCAGCGTCATGGTGTTCACCGTGCCCCCCATGGCGCGCATCACGATGATCGCCAAAGCCAGCGACAAGGGGATGGCGACCACGGATATCAGGGTGGTTCGCACGTTCCACAGGAACAGCAGCAGGATGGCGATCACGAAGAACGCGCCGTCGCGGAGCGCGAGGATCACATTGTCCACTGCGAGGGAGATGAAGTCGGCCTGCCGGAAGATATTCCGCGCGAAGGTGATCCCCTCCGGCAGCTCGCTCTCGATCCGGTCCAGCTCGGCATCGACCCTGCGGGTCAGTTCCAGCGTATTCGCACCCGCCTGCTTCTGGATCGAGAGGATGACCGCCGACTCCCCGTTCACGGAGCCGGTCCCGTACGTGATCTTGGGACCGATGCGCACTTCGGCCACGTCTTCGATTAGAACCGGCACTCCGTCACGTGTCGTCACCACGGTAACGGCGATGTCCTCGATGCTCGAAGGACGCACGATTCCGCGAATCAGGATCTCTCGCCCGCTCGACCAGTAGATCCCTCCGGCCACGTTCTCGCTGGACCCCTCGATCGCGGCGAGCACGTCCTCGAGCCCCACCTGATAGGCCAGCAGTCGCTGCGGATCGACCAGAACCTGGTATTCGCGCACGTCCCCGCCCTGCGTGACCACCTGCGAGACGCCGGGTACCGCCAGGAGCCTCCGCCGGACAATCCAGTCCGCCGTAGTGCGCGCCTCCATGAGTCGCTCCTGGGGCGCATTCATGCCGACCAGCATGATCTCGCCCATTATGGAGCTGATTGGGGCCAGGACCGGCGGATCCACCCCTTCCGGAAGGTCGAGCGACTGCGACTGGAGCCTCGCACCCACGATCTGTCTCGCGAGGTAGATGTCCGTACCCCATTCGAAATCCGCCCACACGACGCTGATCCCCTGGGCAGACTTCGAGCGAACCCGCCGGACGCCGAGCGCGCCGTTCAGCGCTGTCTCGATCGGGAAGGTGATCGACGGCTCCACATCCTCCGGTGCCAGCCCGTGGGCGTCGGTCACCACCGTCACGGTGGGAGCGGTCAGGTCGGGAAAGACGTCGACCGGAAAGGTGGCGGCAACCCAGCTGCCGCCCACGAAGAGCCCCATCGCGAAGATCAGCGCGAGGAAGGGATTATTGAGGGAAGCGCCGACGATGTGATCGAGGATGCCGCGTCGCTCGGGTTCGTTCATCTGGACTTCGTCAGTGGGCATGATCATGCGCCGGCGCGACGACGCCGAGCGCGGCGAGGTTGACCTGGTAGGCTCCTGCAGTGACGACATGCTCGCCGGAGTCGATTCCGGCCGTGACGATCGTCCAGGTCCCATCCGAGGGACCCGTTTCGACGACGCGGCGCTCGAAGGTATCCCCGGTGAGCTTGACGTAGACCACCGGGAGGTTGTTCTCGTCCTGGATTGCCGAAGCGGGGACCGCGACGCCCCCGACGGGCTCGCCGAGCAGGATATGTCCTTCGGCCAGCATTCCCAGCTTGAGGACCCCGTCACGATTCTGGACCGCAAACCGGACGGCGAGCGTACGGCTTGCCGGGTCGATCATGTTCCCCACCGATTGGACCCGGCTCGTCGTGTAGTTGCTCGTACCGCCTTCGACGGTGAACCAGGCGCCGCGGATCCGGGGCGTTTCGGCCGCATGGCGTGCGGGCACCCTCGCGACAAACCACAGTGTGGCGGAATTCACGATCGTGAAGGCGTGTCCCCCGACCTCGACCTGTTCCCCGAGCGCCACACCGCGAACCGCAACCACGCCGTCGATCGGGCTGCGAAGGCGGTAGTGGGTCGGGTCGCCGTCGTCGTCAACGCCGGCCGGCACTCCGCCGATGGCTTCGAAGGCGGCCGTCGCGACCTCGAGATTCCGCCTGGACTCCTCCAGCCTCCGCGCCGGTATGGCGCCGGCCTCGAAAAGGCGTTCCGCCCTGTCGGCTTCGAGCCGAGCCGCCACGACGTCTGCGCGCGTCCGCGCATACGAGTTGTCGAGGCTGATCGGCGCGATCAGTGCCAGCAGCTGTCCGGCGCGGACGAAATCACCCGGCCCGATCTGCGGGCCATCGACCTGAACGAGCCCCGCGACCGGAGCCGAAACGTGCACGAGACCTCCCGGAGGGGCTACCAATTCACCTGCAGCCGGGATCGAGGCCGGTATTGCACGCTCTTCAGCCACTGCGATGGCGAACGGAATCGACCACTGCTCTTCCTTGGACAGGTTGATCAATCCGGCAGCGGGCGCGTCGACGGGGACATCTTCCACCACTTCGTCCTCGGCTTGGTCGTCTTCCGCATGTGTATCGGCCTCGTCCTCGGCGTGGTCGTGTCCCGCATGTGTGTCGACCTCGGCCTCCCCGTGGTCGTGTCCCGCATGTGCATCGGCTTCGTCCCCCGCGTGCCCGTGTCCGGCGTGTGCGTGGACCGCCTCTTCGTCCGCGAAGACCTCGAACTCGCCCGCCTCCATCGTGTAGTCACGTTCCCCGGCCGACAGTACGAAGCTGGCGTGCCAATGTCCCTCCACCGGCAACGTGGGCGACGCGAGGTACACGCCCGGGATCTCGGGCTCGGCCTCGATCTCCTGGCGAGCTCCGGGAGGCCCGTACAAAACGAGCGTGACGCTCGCGTCCGCAACCGGCTGCCAGCCTTCCACCCAGGTGAAGTGGATCTCCCAAGGCTCTTCGCTTTCCGTACCGCGAATCTGGTGCGGGTATATGGCGAAGACTTCGATCCCGTCCGACATCTGCGTGAACGATCCTCCTCCTCCGTGTGGATCGTGAGCCGCCAGGTCGGCCTCGGCGTCGGTTCCCTGGCCGCAGCCGGAAATCCCAAGGGCCAACACCGCGCCGAGCACGAGTGGCTCCGTGCTTCTCCACTTCATGGCACTTCCTCCGGGGTTCCACCCATTGCGCGAAGCAGGTCGTAGTAGGCGACCCAGGCCTCCAACCTCAGCGACATTGCGCTCAAACGGGCGTTCTGAAACGCCCCCGCTGCGTCAAGCAGTTCCAGGAGCGTCATTTCGTTTTCGGCGTAGGCCGCCGTGGCCGAAGCCAGCAGCGCCTCGCCGTCGACGAGCAGTTCCGGTGCCGCCGCTTCGAGTCGCGCGCGGCCGGAGTCATATCGGTCCGAAGCGGCCATCAAATCATACCGGGCCAGTCGCCGCCTGAGATCGAGGCGGTAGGCCGCGCCGGAACTCTGGGCGGCGGCCTCCTGCCTGGTTCCGGTCCCCCGGTCGAAGAGGGGGAACGGGAGGTCAAGCGCGATGCTGGCGCCGGCGAATCCGTCCAGGTGATGCCGGTATCCCAGACCCACGGTCGGGTCGGGAATCCAACTGCTCCGGGCGACCTGCTCTCCGGCGCGGGCGGCGTCCAACTCCCTGGCCACGGCCTGTAGATCCGGTCTCCCGGGCAAGGCGCCCAAGGCAGTCTCCCGGGTCACTATCGGGGGTACTCCGTCCATACCTTCGGACGGCCCGATTTCCTCTGTCCCGGCTCCGGGGGCGATGAGCGTGGCCAGCCTCCTGCGGGCGTCGCGGGCGCGCAGTGCCGCCTCGGCCATCGCCTGTTCGGCTTGCACCCGCTCGAGGCGCAGGCGCCGGGCTTCGTAGGCCGAAATGTCACCCGCTTCCAGGCGGGTTTCAGCGTCCTCGGCCACCCCTCGGATCACCGATGCGGTCTGCCGCACGACCTGTTCGGCCTGTTCCTCGAACCAGGCTTGCGCATACGCCTCACGCACCACGAAGGCCAGTTCGATCGAGTCGGCGAGGAGGCGGGCCGCGCCTGCGCCGATCGTATGAGTGGCGACCCGTCCGCGAGCGGCGGTCCTGCCGGGCCATTCCACCTGCTGAACCAGAAGGAAGGTCTCCTCCCAGAACTTCTCTGACTCATGTCCGAGGTCGTCACGGCTAAAGGATATCGCGGGGTTCGAGTAGGCACGGGATTGCAGGGCCGCCCCCGTGAGTCCGGCGGCCTCGGATCGCGCGATCTTCAATTCGAGACTGTTCTCGGCAAACGATTGCATGGCCTCGCGGAGCGATAGTCGTCGAACCTCGCCCTGGCCGAGAAGGGGTGTCGGCAACAGGAAAGGACTGCAAAGGACCAAGGCCAGCAACGCCCGCATTCCCGACGATCTCATCAATTCCTCCCGGTCCCGGCAGACGATCCCGCGGCCACCTCTCGCCGCCGGATCTTTTGTGGGACATTCTCTACGCCGACTACAGTGCTGTCCTGCACGCTTGGTAACACATACTACAGCATCGTCGCCCGCCGGGACAGAATTGTCGCAATTCATCCATCGCGCATCGTGGCATTGTTGCGTGCCCCGGGGGGCGGTTGGTATCATTGCGCCTGCGTACTCATGCTCACCTGTCCACTCGCTCCGCCCGTCATCGCGGGGGAGGTAGGTCACGTTGACGAACTCCGGCAGCTTCGGTCCCGGACGGGATCACCTGGATCATTCACACGGACCGCAAGGTCTTCCCGAAAGCTCCGACGAGTCGCAGCGCGCAGGCAAACGGAGTCTCACCGCAGCGCTGGTGTTGATCGTCGGGTATCTGGTCGTCGAAATCGTGGCGGGCTTCGTCGCGGGCAGCCTGGCGCTTCTTGCCCACGCCGGACACATGCTCACCGATGCCGTGTTCATCGTGCTCGCACTTGTTACCATGCGGGCCTCGGGGAGAGCTGCTACGGCGGAGCGGACCTACGGCTTCCACCGTGCGGGGGTTCTCGCCGCGCTCATCAACGCATTGACGCTGTGGGGAATCTCCGTCCTGGTCTTCATCGAGGCATACCGCCGTTTCTCGGAAACTCCCGAAGTGCAGGGCAGCCTCCTGCTCATCGTGGGATCGATCGGATTGGTGGTCAACATTTCGGCTGTCTGGATTCTGCACGGGGCCACGCAAGAGAACGAGAGCCTCGAAAGCACTTTTCAGCACATGATCACCGACCTGATGGGCTCCGTCGCCGTCGTCGTCGCGGCAGTGCTCGTTTGGGCGTTCGGCTGGCACGTGGCGGATCCGGTCGTCAGCGTCTTGATCGGTGTCCTGATCCTCATGAGCACGTGGCGTCTGCTGTCCGGGGTTGTTGACGTGCTGTTGGAGGGGACTCCGGAGAACGTCGATCTCTACGCCCTCTGCCATCGGCTCGAGGGACTCGAAGGGGTGACCGTGATTCACGATGTCCATTGCTGGACCCTGTCGCCGGGATACGTCGCGCTGACCGCACATATGCTGGTGGAACCCGGTTATGAGACCGACGGGGGCCATCACTCCCTGCTGGACCGGGTCCGCGACGTCGCGTACGAGGAATTCGACATCCAACACATGACGGTACAGCTGGAGACCAGCGCCCGCCGCTGTCCTGAAGCCCACCATGTCGACCACCTGCTCGCCACGGCCCGCGTGCCAGGCTAGCCGGAGTTCACGCGCCCGCCTCCCTGGGGGCATGCCTGGCCACGTGCAAAGAAGGGGTCCCGGCAATGAGAACCCTGTTCGTTGTCATCTGCGTCAGCGGAATAGCTGCCCTGGCCCCACCGCGGGAAGGTGATTCGACGGAGTCACCGCCCGCGCGCCCGCCGGCATCCGGGCTCGCCTCTCCATCCGCGTCCCAGGCGCTCGATGTCCACGAGCATGTGCTCGACAACGGCTTCACGATTCTGGTCGTCGAAGACCACCGAACGCCCCGGGTGGCCGCCAACCTGTGGATTCGGGTCGGCTCAATGCAGGAGCCGGTGGGGCTCCACGGCATGACGCACTTCCTTGAGCACGTCATCCATCAGGGGACCACCACCATCGGCACCAGCGACCTGAGCGCCGAGCTGCCCATTCTTCGGGAGATCCACGACACGGAGCAGGAGCTCATCTCGCTCAGAAACCGGGAGCGCAATCGACTGCGGGAGCGGGCGGTCTTCTTCGACGAGCTGGGGTGGCCGGTCACGCCCGAGATGCGGGCCCTCCGGGAGAGGCTTTACGAGCTCGAAGATCTGGACAACGAGTACCGGGACTTCTGGACGTCCTACAAGTGGTACCTCCAGCACGGCGGTTACGCGCGCCATACGGATCCGGTCCCGGCCAGCACCGAGCAGGACTACATGGAGATGAACATGGCGCTCCCCCGGGAGCACCTGGAACTTTTCTTCCGGCTCGAAGCGGACCGGATGGCCAACGCGATCCTCCGGGGCTGGGAGGCGCAGCGCTTTACCGTGCTGGAGCAGGTCCTCGGGGGGCTGAGCCGGCCACAGACCCGTTTCAACGAGGCGATCGACGGCGTCACCGCCGCGGCCCACCCCGTCTACCTGCCCGACGGTGGGCATCTTCGCGACTTCGGGACCTTCACCCGGGCCGCGATGCAGCGTGTCTACGACGACTACTTCGTGCCCAACAACGCGACACTCGTGCTGGTCGGCGACGTGACCCTCGACCAGATCGTACCGCTCGCGCAACGCTACTTCGGCGAGCTGCCCCGAGGGCCCGAGCCCCCGGCCGACATGGACGTCGAGGCCGAGCCCGTGCCCGGCGGATCGGTTCGGCTCGACTGGACGGAGCCGCTCTCGCCGCAGGTCCACGTGCGATACCGCATCCCGGGCATGGGGCACCCCGACCGGCCCGTGCTCGATCTCATCGCCGCGCTGCTGAGCGGGCCTCACGGCATCGCCGGCCAGCGGTTGGCGGCGAGTGGCACATCGGCCTCTGCGTCCGCCGACTTCCGGGTCATCCATACCTACCGTTTCGGGTCGCCCGGCGCGTTCAACCTGGTGGCGCAGGCGGAAGCGGACGGTGACCTGGCGGCCGTCGAGCGGGCGTTGCTGTCCGCCGTGGACGACCTCCGGGCGGGACGGATCGACTCTGCGGCCATGACGCGCGCGCACAAGCGGCTCCGGGTCGAGTGGGCGGAGTTCCTCGACAATCCGCAGGAGCTCGCTTTCCTGATCGGGCACCATCACACGATGAACCACTGGAGTGTGTTGCCGGACCTGGTCGGAGCGAGGGACGCGGCCACGGCGGCTGACGTGCAGCATGTCGCGGCTACCTACTTCGTGCCCTCCAACCGGGTGATCGCGGTGGCCCGCGCCGCGCCCCCCGAGGGAAGCGGACCAAGCTGGCTCGACTTCCTGTGGGCCGAGCTGCCTGGAGACGGGCGATGAGGGCGGGGGTGCGTGTCGGGTGTCGGTGGTGGACCGCAGTCGGCCGGGTCGGGACGGCCCGGGTGGGGCTGGTTGGCTCGACCGCGCTCGCGGCTTCGGCGGTACTGGCCATGGGCGCGTGCGGAGGAAGCGCCGACGATACGCTGCCCGGCCGCTCGCGGCCGATCCTCGAGCACAACTGGCCAGCTCCGGCGGAGCTCGCACTCGGACCCACCGCATTCACCCCTCCCCATCCGGGGCAGGCCATCTTCGAGACGACGGCCGGCGCACGGGCGTACATCCTGCCGGCAGCCTCGGACCCGCTGGTGCGCCTCACCGCCGCCCTGCCCCTCGGTCGGCTCCACGAGGCCGAGGGCGAGGCCGGTGCGTCGGCCCTCCTGACCCGGCTCCTCACGACACGTGGCGCGGCCCGGACCAGCCGTGCGCTCTCGCTTCGTCTCGCCGAGCTGGGTACGTCGCTGAACGCCGTGGAGACACTCGACGCCACCCACATCACGCTCCAGGTGCTCCCGGAAGACTGGCAAGCGGGGCTTCAGCTGCTCGTTGAGCTCATGCGGAACCCCGACCTGAACCCCGCAACGATCCGCCAATACCGGACGGGTCCCGGCTACAGCATGCCCATGGCCGGGATCGACGGCGACGGCTTCCGCCCCAAGGTCGAGCTGGAGCGGCGGGTACGAGGGTATCCCCTGGCGCCTCCGGAACCCGGGCAGACGGTCTCGCAGGCCGCGGTTGGAGCGTTGGCCACCAGGACCCTGGGCGCCGACCGCGTGGTGTTTGGAGTCGGAGGAAGCGTTCCCCGCGGCGAGGTGGAAGCTGTCCTGGAGTCAGCGACTCGGGGTTGGGCACCCAGCCGCGAACCGGCGAGGGAACCCGCCACGATCGAGTCGGGCCAGGGATCGAGCCGCTTCCACGCCGTGGATGTCCCGAGCCTGGAGGGCTGGATCGCCATCGGCCGTGCGGTCGAGGGCGTCGCCGAGGCGGATCGGGCAGCCTTGTCGGTGCTCCGCTTCATCCTTGCCGAGCGCCTCAACATCGCCGCGCGAGAAATGCGGGGCCTGGCCAACCGGGACGACTTCGAGATTCCGGTGACGGCGTCCGGAACGGGTCTGCTCCTCGTCCGCACGGGCGGGCGCCCCGAGGCTGTAGCGCCCCTCGTCCGCTACAGCCTGGACGAGCTGGAGCGAATGCACGATCCGCGGGAGCCGGTGACCGAGGACGAGGTTGCACGCGCCAAGGGGTGGCTGGTCGAGGCGGTCTGGCGGCGGTCGCTGGAGTTGGCGACGAGTGCGAGCGAGACATTCGCGGTCGAGCATGTGCGCCGCGGGAGCACGGAATTCCTGATGGCATGGCCCGAAGCCGTGCGTTCCGTCACGGCCGAGAACGTCAAGGCGATAGCGCGGGAGTACCTGGATCCGGCGACCTTCATGACGATCGTGGCGGGGCCGCTGGAGAGGATCAGGGCCGCGCGCCACCCGCGCTGGCCCGTAGCGCTGGACGAGGTGGAGGCGGAACTGTCGCGCTAGTCGATCCTCCGGTGGGTCGTCTCGGTGACGGTCCCGTCAGCGCGGGGAGGAGACAGGTACACGTACGCGTCCCGGTCCAATCGGGTGATCGGCTCTTCGCCCTCCACCCCGATCCAGAACGGCTCGATCGACAGGACCCTCGGTCCCACGACGAACATCGAGTCCCGGATCGAGTACGTGCCTCCGCTCGCCCAGAACACCGGTTGGTTTCGATCATTCCAGATCTGTGCATGGCGGGCCGACACCTTGTCTTCCGGAGTCAGGCTCGCAAGCTCTCCGGGCGTGACGACTTCCCGTCCCTTTTCCATCCAGACATACGTCCAGTGCGTGTCCGTCACGTGGAACCAGGCCGTCCGGTGCTCCCACACCTCGTCCACCTCACCGGTCGTCACGTTTCGGGTGGACATGATCTGCCAGTTCCCCCGCAGGTCCGCCGGATCGATGTCGCCCTGACGGGTCACGGGTAGCTCGCCCATCGTGTCGAGACGGCGATGCGTGAATTCGAGAACCGCCTCTCCGGCTTCCGGCACCGTGTGGTACGCGTATGCCGTGTCGTTCACATAGGCGACCTTCTCCAGGCCGCCCATCTGGACCTGGTACGGCTCGATGGACACGACGTTGGTGTACCCCATCACGTCTCCGTCGAGCCACCACTCCCCACCGCTTCCCCAGAAGCGCCACTCTCCCTGATCATCCAGCATCTTGGCCCGGTTCTCGGCGTGCTGGTCTTCGGGCGTCAGGTCGGCGAACACGGATGGCGTGCTCCCCTCCCGGCCGGCATCCATCCAGACGTAGGTCCAGTGCGAGTCGGTGTAGTGGGTCCAGACGGTCCGATGGTTCGCGACCGAGTCGACTTCGCCCGTCTCGAGGTTCTCGACCGTCATGATCTGCCAGACGCCGTGAAGCTTCGCCTTGTCTATCCGGGCGGCCTGGCCGTCCTGCCCGGCTCGCTCGGTGGTCGGAGTGCACGCCGCTCCTCCCAGGAGCAGCAACGTGGCGATCGTGCGACAGGTCATAAGACCCTCCCTGAGTACCGGTCCGAGGTGGCCACAAGGTGATACTGCGCCAGTGGCCGCCGCGGATCAAGGAAAACCTTTGGAGCGTGTCCTTCGTCTTGCAGTGTTGGCGGCACGAGATCAACCGGAATGACTCTTGAAAGGAAGAGTGGACATGAGGGGATGCACGAAGCGGACGGCGATGGTTGCGGTTCTTGGAGCGGTGGCCGTGGTACCGGCCGGGTTGGCGGCGCAGGACAGGTGCGAGTTTCGCGATGAACTCGAGATCACCGGCGCGGCGCGGGGAAGCCTGGAGGTGGACGCGGGAGCCGGAACGCTGGCGATAAGGGGACGGGACGGGATCGGGGAGATTCGCGTCTCGGCCACGCTGTGCGCGTCCGATCGGGACCGGTTCGAGGAACTCGATGTTTCCCTGTCGGGTGACAGGATCGAGACCGGCTACCCGAACCGAAATGGGGGTTGGGGGAGGAACTACGCGCGCATAGACCTGGTGGTGGAAGTCCCGCCGGGCACAAGCGTTCGTGTCGAGGACAGTTCCGGGAGCCTCACGATCGAGGGTGTGGGCGAAGTCGATCTCAAGGACGGATCGGGAAGCATGCAGCTTCGAGACGTGGGTTCGGTGGTCATCGAGGACGGGTCCGGCAGCCTCAGGGTCGAGGGTGTGAGCGGCGACATCGAGGTGGAGGACGGATCGGGTAGCCTCCATATCAAGAGCGTTACCGGCAACGTGGTGGTGTCCGACGGATCGGGCAGCATCAGGGTGGAAGCCGTCGGGGGCACTGTGCGCATCGACGAAGTCGGCTCGGGCGGGGTGTCCGTCCGGGATGTGGACGGTGACCTGGTGGTCAGGGACGGTCGCCGGGAGCGGATCCGCTATTCGGACATTCGAGGATCTCTGGACCTGCCACCGGCGAGGCGGCGCGGAAGAGGCAACTGACCGTTACGGAACTCTTCGCGGGCTGGTGCTTCCGGGAACCGCGCAGGTCGCGCTAACTTGTTCGGGAACCATTCATTCTGAACGTCACCGGGTCGGGGCAAAGCCATTGCGACAGGGAATCACTCCACAACGGGGCTGCGGCCTCCTGTCCGCCGGATGCGTCGCGGTGCTGCTGGTTGCCGTCATGTCGTCGCCCGTGCCGGCTCAGGCCCAGGTCAGCGCGCTTCTTCGGGCCGTCGGAAACGGCGGGAGCTGGATTCGGCTGCCGGTCGAGAGTGGACGGGCTTCGTATGTGAGCCCGGCATTCCCCGTCGCCGGACTGGCGGTCGAAGGGTGCGTGCAGGTGTGGGATGGACATTCCGGGTCGTGGACGCTGCGCGCGAAGGACACGGTGAGCGGCAAGGAGCTGAACCTCACCACAGGCCCCGGCGAGCCGACGAGATTCGACTACCAGGCCGGGTTTCAGGCCAAGCTGGATGTAAGCGTCGAGTGGAGCGAACCAAGGGACACCACACTTTTCATGTGGGTTGGCCTTTCAACTCCGCTGACCGGCGACGGGGAGCGGGACATTTGCCAACCGCCACCGCCATGACCATTGGCTGGGTGGCATGCCGGCATGATCGTGTTGAATACCCCCGCGGTCACGTAGCGGGCGGTCGACTCCGAAGCAGGGCTGTCACGTGCGCCACGGTGGCTCTTGCCAGCTCGCTGTTGTTGGTGACGACGCCCGCAACAGCCCAGGAACTTGCGCTTGCCAACGCGGTTGTACTCAACCCGGCCGACGAATCCACCCAGCGGGGCGTCCTCCTGATCGAGGGGGGACGCGTTACAGGCGTCACCGATGGGGTCCCGCCGGGCTTCACCGGGGAGATCCACGACGTCGGTGGCAGGTTCGTGATCCCGGCGCTGGCGGATCTGCATACCCATTCCTTCGGCAACAACTCGCCAGCGGGAATGCCCCAGCTGCTCGGCCCCCAGGGGACCGCCAACGCCGCCCTCTACAACGGCGTGGCATTTGTCCTCGACCTCTTCAGCCCGGAGGAGATGATCCTGGGCTTCCGGAACCGGCAGCGCGACGACGGCGGGCAGGGGGCGGTGCTTTTCGCGGCCGGGCCCTGTTTTACGGCGACGGACGGACACTGCTCCGAGTACGGGATTCCAACGCGCATCGTGAACACGCCCGAGGAGGCCCGTCGAGAGGTCAACGACCTGGCCGGCTCCGGCCCCGACGTGGTGAAGATCGTGTACGACCACCAGAGCTACGGCGGCAGATCGTTCCCCACGGTCGACCTGGCCACACTGACGGCCGTGCTGGAAACGGCCCGGGAACACGGCTTCAGGACGGTCGTCCATGTGGGCACGTGGCAGGATGTGCGCGAGGCCGCGGAGGCCGGAGCGGACGCGATCACGCACACGCCGGGCCCGGACCCGCTGCCGGCGGACCTGGCCGACTTTCTCGTTCGGGCCGGGACCTTCCACATCCCCACCCTCGCGGTACAGAGCGAATTCGCGCGCATGCTGGACGACCCCGTGCTCCTGGACGATCCACTCCTCGTGGAAACCGTACCGGGGGTGCTGCTCGACGCCTACCGGGGCACCATCAACCCGCAGCTCGAGGGGTGGCTGGCCTGGCAGCGCACTTTGGTGGAGCCCAACCGGGAGGCGGTACGAGAGCTTGCCGCCGCCGGAGTGCCGATGCTGACGGGAACGGACGGGGGCAACTTCGGGGTCTTTCAGGGATACTCGGTGCACCGGGAGCTGGAGCTGCTCGGCGAAGCGGGGCTGTCGGCCTGGGCGGCGTTGCGCAGTGCGACCACGGACGCGGCACGCTTCCTCGGCCGGCGATGGGGAGTCGAGCCGGGGGACGAGGGCACATTGCTGGTGCTTGACGCCTCGCCCGTCGAGTCCATTGTGAATACGAAGCGGATATACGCCGTGATCCAGCGCGGTTCGGTCATCGATCGCAAGTCGCTCCGCAGCTGGAACTAGGCAAAGTGGATCGCGTCGGACCGGGCGAGCACAAGGCGGCTCCACAACCTCTCCGCATTCTGATCCTGGGGGGCACCGGGTTCATCGGGCCGCACATGGTTCGTTACGCGCTCGAGCGTGGTCACGCCGTCACCATCTTCAACCGCGGGCGCACCAATACGCACCTCTTCCCGGAGGTCGAGAAGCTCGTCGGTGACCGGGACGGGCAGTTGGGGGCCCTGGAGGGCAGGACCTGGGACGTGGTGCTGGACAATTCGGGCTACGTTCCCCGCCACGTGCGTGACTCGGCACAACTGCTCAAGGACGCCTCGGATCACTACCTCTTCACGTCGACAGCCGGAGTATACGCCAGCTGGTACGATGCCGACGGGGGGATGAAGTCGGCCCCGGGAGAACCCGCCTGGCCGGTGGACGGCACAACCGAGGACCACCCGACCGTGGTGCTCCCCGAGCCCGAATCGGAGGAAGTGGGCAGATTCTACGGCCACCTCAAGTCGCTGTGCGAGGACGCGGTGCGCGAGGCGTATGGCGATCGTTGCGTGATCACGCGGCCGGGGCTGATCGTGGGCCCGGGTGACACGACCGACCGCTTCACCTACTACCCCGTGCGCGTCGACCTGGGCGGGGAAGTGATGGCGTTCGGCGCGCCCGACGACCCGGTGCAGTACATTGATGCGCGCGACCTGGCCGCGTGGTCGATTCGGCTCTGCGAGGACCGGGTGAGCGGCACCTACAACGCGGTGGCGCCGCTCGGGGGGCTGCGCATGGCCGAGTTGCTGTACGGCATCCGTGCGATCACGGCGACGCCGGTGCGCTTCACATGGGTGCCGGGATCGTTCCTGGCCGAGCAGGGCGTCCCCGAGTTCTCGCTGCCGCCCTGGTCGAACCAGGAGGGCCCGTTTGCCGGCGCGACCCGTTTCCGCGCCGACCGTGCTTTCGCAGCCGGGCTCACGTCGCGGCCGCTTGCCGAGACGGCCCTCGACACGCTGCAATGGTGGAAATCGCTGCCGCGTGAGCGCCGGGATGCGATGGTGGCGGGGTTGAGGGGTGGGGACCTGGGATTCGGGCCCGCCTCGATGGAGGTCCAGATGGAGTTGGAGGCGCGAATCCTCACGGCCTGGAAGGCCTCACAGGGGTGATTCGCCAAGCCCGCCGGGCCGGTCCGCCGCCAAGGTGCCCACGGGCGACCTGGAATCTCGACTCTCTTGCCGACCGCGCCGCACCCGGCAACCGTTCCCCACCGCCGTTCATCGATTAAGATTGTCCTGGACAGGAAATCGTGGAGCCTCGGGGCCCCGCGGCGTTCCTCACCGGAAGCGTATTCCTCATCCGGAATCGCATTCCCCCCCAATAACCAGTTACAACAAGTTGGCATGAACCGAGACATCGAAGTAATTCAGGACAGGATCCGCGAGACGAGCGGCTTCGTGGACCGGCTCCTCGACGAGGTGGGACGCGTGATCGTGGGCCAGAAGACGATGGTCGAGCGCTTGCTGATCGGCCTCCTTTCAGACGGGCACGTCCTCATGGAGGGGGTGCCGGGGCTCGCGAAGACCCTCACCGTGCGGACGCTGGCCGACGCGATCCGAACATCGTTTCAGCGGATACAGTTCACGCCGGACCTGCTCCCGGCCGACCTGGTGGGCACGCTGATCTACGACCCCAGGGAGACCGAGTTCAAGACCAGGAAGGGGCCGATCTTCGCGAACGTCATCCTGGCCGACGAGATCAACCGGTCCCCCGCGAAGGTCCAGTCGGCGCTACTGGAAGCGATGCAGGAACACACGGTCACGATCGGCGAAGAGACCTTCGGCCTTCCGTCCCCGTTTCTTGTGCTGGCAACCCAGAATCCCATCGACCAGGAGGGGACCTACCCGCTGCCCGAGGCGCAGGTGGACCGCTTCATGCTCAAGTTGTCGGTGGGGTATCCGGACAGGGACGAAGAGCTGGAGATCATGCGCCGCATGAGCACCGGACCGGAGCCCAGGGCCGAGCCGGTTGTGACTCCCGAGGAGATCCTGGAGGCGCGGAAGGCGGCGGAAATCATCTATATGGACAGCCAGGTCGAGCGCTATATCGTCGACCTTGTGTTCGCCACGCGCGAGCCCGGGCAATTTGGTCTGAGTGAGCTGGAACCGCTGATCGCGTTCGGCGGCTCGCCGCGCGCCACCATCTGTCTGGCCAGGACTTCCAGGGCTCACGCGTTCCTGCGGCACCGCGGCTACGTGACGCCGGAAGATGTGCGCTCCGTGGCCATGGACGTGATGCGGCACCGCGTCATTCTCACGTATGAGGCCGAAGCGGAGGAGATGACCACGGAAGATGTGGTGACGCGCGTGCTGGACACGGTCGAGGTCCCTTAGGAGACGGCGGTCCGGCGGTGAAGGAGACGAGAGTGGTACGGCGATGATTCCCCGCGAGATTCTCAAACAGGTGCGGCGGATCGAGATCACGACGCGCGGGCTCGTGAACGATGTGTTCTCGGGCGAGTACCACTCCGTCTTCAAGGGACGGGGCATGAGCTTTGCAGAGGTGCGGGAGTATCGATACGGTGACGACATCCGTGGCATCGACTGGAACGTCACAGCGCGGACCGGGTCGCCCCATGTCAAGGTCTTCGAGGAGGAACGCGAGCTGACCGTGATGATGGTTGTGGATGTCAGCGCCTCGTCGCACTACGGCACACGGGACCGCATGAAGTCGGAGCTGGCAGCCGAGCTGTGCGGGGTGTTGGCGTTCAGCGCCATCAAGAACAATGACAAGGTCGGTCTGATCCTCTTCTCCGATCGCATGGAATGTTTCGTGCCTCCGCGCAAGGGAAGGCGCCATGCCCTCCGGGTGGTGCGTGAGTTGCTGTATCATCCGTCGGCGGGCACGGGGACCGATATCGCCGGCGCACTGGAGTACCTGGCGCGGGTGACGCGGCGGCGGGCGGTCGTGTTCCTCGTTTCGGACTTTCTGGCGGACGGGTTCGACCGTGCTCTGTCGGTGGCCGCCCGCCGGCATGACCTGGTTGCCGTGCGGGTGGGCGACCAGCGCGAGGAGGACATCCCGTCGATGGGATTCGTCGAGTTCGAGGATTCCGAGACCGGGAGGAGGATCGTGGTCAACACGTCCGGGCGGGAGTTCCGGGATCGGTTCCGGGAAATCCGCGCCCATGCCCGTGAACGGTCCGATGCGCTTTTCCGGCGGAGCAGGGTCGACTCCATCGACGTGACCACGGGGGTTCCCTACGACCGGGCGTTGCGGCTTTTCTTCGAGCAGCGGGCGCGGAGAGTGCGATGATGGGGTGTCGTTGCGTGCGTGACCGTGTCCCACTATATGTGGGAATAGTCGGCGTCGGGCTGTCCGCGCTCGCTCCGGGATTCCACCGGAGCAATGCCGTGGTGGCCCAGGATGTGCGGATCGACATGGACGTGGGCACGACGGCGATGCACGTAGGCGATCCGGTCCTGGTGCGTTTTGCCGTCGATCACCCGGAGGGGTGGACGGTCGCGTGGCCGGATTCGCTCGACATCTCCCCGTTCGAGGTGCTTCGCTACGACCGTGCCGCACCGGCAGCCTCGCCGGCGGGCGAAGGGATGCGGACATCGGTTGCCCTGACCGTCACCAGCTTCGAACTGGGCGAACTCGATATCCCGTCGATCGCCGTTGCGGTCACGGCGCCCGACGGCACGTTGCATACCCTGCTTACGGACCCGTTCAGGATCGGTGTGGAGAGTGTCGGTCTCGACGAGTCGGGTGACATTCGCGACATCAAGGGACCGCTGTCGATCGCCCGGAGCTGGTGGGTGCTCCTCCTCTGGCTCGTGCTGGCCGCGGCCGCGGGAGGTGCAGCGGTCTACTTCCACCGCCGGAACCGCGCCCGCCCCGGATCCGCGCCCTCGGAGCCCGCGCTTCCGCCCAGGCCATTCCAGGTCCTGGCGCTGGCAGCCCTCGATGCGCTCGAGGCGTCTTCGTTGCTGGAACGGGGACAGGTGAAGGAATACCATGTCCGCATCTCGGAGATCGTTCGCGGCTACGTGGAGGGGCAGCTCGAGGTGCCGGCACTGGAACTCACGTCACGCGAAGTGGTGGAGGGGCTGCGCCGTGCCGCGCTGGGCTGGGAGATCTCGGAACGGTTCCGCACCTTCCTGGAGCGGTGCGATCTGGTCAAGTTCGCAAAGCTGCGCCCCGGGATGGACGAATCGCGGGCGCTCATGGTGCGGGCGCGGGCGCTGGTGGAGATGACGAGCGGGGCCGGGGCGGGCAGAGAGTCCGGGGATGGTGCAGAGTCCGGGGATGGTGGCGCGCCCGGGGACGGTGGCGGGCGCCTCGATGACGCGCCCGGCGATGGCGGCGCGAAGGGTGAGCCTGACGGCGCGGAGGATGCAGCCAGGGAGGCCGCGCCGTGATCTTCCGCTTCGAGGACCCGCTCTTTCTGCTCCTGCTGGGGGCCGTTCCGCTGCTGGCGTGGTGGCATGTGGCGCGGGGCAGGCGGCGGCGGGGGTCGCTCACTCATCCGGACGTAGCCGCACTGGGCCGTGCCGACCGGGGCGAGGGACGGTGGCTGCAGCATGTGCCCGCCGCGCTCCGGTGGCTGGCGCTGGTCTGTCTCATCGTCGCATTCGCTCGTCCGCAGACGGGCGTGACGGGCGAGAACGTGGTCGCCGAGGGTATCGACATCGTGCTGGCGCTCGACGTCTCCAGTTCGATGTTGGCGGAGGACCTGGCCCCGAACCGGATCGAGGCCGCAAAGGCGGTGGCCGCCGACTTTGCCGCGGGCCGGGACAACGACCGGGTCGGCCTCGTGATCTTCGCGGGAAAGGCATTCACGCAGGCCCCATTGACCCTTGACCACTCGGTGGTCACGTCGCTGATCGCGGAACTCGAGGTGGGGATGATCGAGGACGGCACGGCCGTCGGGATGGGGCTGGCGACGGCGGTCAAGCGGCTGCAGGCGAGTGAGGCGGCGTCGAAGGTGGTGGTGCTGCTCACCGACGGGCGAAACAACAGGGGCGAAATCGATCCGGTCACCGCCGCACAAGCCGCGCAAGCCCTGGGCGTGCGGGTCTACACGATCGGCGCGGGGTCGCGCGGAGTCGCCAGGGTCCCGGTGACGGATCGACTCGGGGGTCGGCGCTACGTCACGACTCGCGTCGACGTGGACGAGCCCGCCCTGCGCGCCACCGCCGAGACGACGGGAGGCCGCTACTATCGTGCGACCGATCGCGAGAGCCTGGAGGCGATCTACGAGGAGATAGACCAGCTTGAGACCACCGAGATGGAGGTCGAGAACTTCACGCGCTACGGTGAGCGCTTCCACCTCCCGCTTCTGGCGGGGATGTTTTTTCTTCTGGCCGAGTTGGTTGTGGGCCGGACCTGGTTGAGGACGTTGCCCTGATGTTCCGATTCGGTGCCGGTACCGCGCTCTGGGGTCTCGCGCTGGTTCCCCTGCTCGGCCTGCTTTTCTGGTACGCGGGACGCAGGGGCCGGACGCTCCTGGACCGTTTCGGGGAACACGAACTGGTGCGTCGGTTGAGGTCCACCGTGAGCGTGGCCGCCACGCGCTGGAAGGCCGGGCTGGTTCTGGCTGCGGTCGCGCTGCTGGCGCTGGCGCTGGCGCGTCCGCAGTTCGGGACCAGGGTGGAGACGGTCCGTCGACAGGGACAGGACGTAGTGGTCGCTGTGGACGTCTCCCGCTCGATGTATGCCGAGGACGTGGCCCCCAATCGACTGGAGCGGGCAAAGATCGAGGTCGGTCGCATCATCCAAAGGCTGGACGGCGACCGGATCGGGCTGGTCGCCTTCGCGGGCGACGCCTTCGTGCAGAGCCCCCTCACGGCGGACTACGGCGCAGCGATGATGTTCCTGAATGCGATGGATCCGGAGCTGATGTCGGCCCAGGGCACGGACCTGGCCCGGGCGATGGAGGTGGCCATCGAGGCGCTCGATGAGACGCCGCCGGAGAACCGGATCATCGTTGTGGTGACCGATGGCGAGGACCATGAGGGAGGCCTGGCCGAGGCGCTTGCGGCGGCGACTGCGGCGGAGGTCACGATCCACACCGTGGGCGTGGGGTCGGAGGAGGGCGTGCCGCTGCCGGAGGTGGGGGGAAGTGGGGCCGGGGGCAGGTTTCGGCGCGACGATCAGGGCAATGTGATCACCACGCGCCTCGACGAAACGGCGCTCCAGGACATTGCCCTGCAGACGGGTGGAGAGTACCACAGGGTCGGTCAGGGGGCGGGGGGGCTGGGCCGATTGGCGGAGCGAATCGAACGGGGGGGCCGCGAGGTGGAGTCCAGGGAGGTCACTCAGTTCGAGGAGCAGTATCAGCTCTTCCTCGGGGTGGCATTGCTCTTGCTGGTCGTCGAGTTCATCGTACCGGGGCGGAAGAAGCGTTCCGCCGTCCGATCGGAGGAAGTCGCATGAGGCATGCCTGGGCCGTCATGCTCCCGCTGGCCGCCGTGGGCTCACTGTCCGGCCAGGAAGCGCGTCGCGAGGTCGAAGCCGGCAACCGGCTCTACGACGAGGGCCGCTACCAGGAGGCGCACGCCCGCTATCTGGAAGCGCTCGAGAAGGCACCCGGGTTGCCGCTCGCGCGCTTCAACGAGGGCAACGCCCTCTATCAGAGCCAGGAGTTCCAGCGCGCCATGGAAGCGTACGTCGAAGCTCTGGAAGCGGGCGACCCGCAGTGGCAATCCCGGGCATGGTACAATCTGGGCAACTCGATGGTGCGCCAGCAGCAGCCGGGAGCGGCGGTGGAGGCATACAAACAGGCGCTGCGCCTCGATCCCGGTGACACGGACGCGAAGCACAACCTGGAGTTGGCGCTCCAGCAGCTCCAGGAACAGGAACAGCAGGGGGACGGGGAGGGGGGTGACGGGCAGGAACAGGGTGAGCCGAACCAGGATGGTCAGGGCCAGGGCGAAGAGGGTGAGCAGCCCCAGGGCGGTCAGGACGGGCAGGATCAGGAGGGCTCCCCCCAGGGCGGGGACGAGGGTGCCCGGGACCAGCAGCCCGAACCACAGGACGGGCAGGGGGAAGGCGACCAGCAGCCGGAAGACCAGGAGGGAGAGGGACAGGCGGGCGAAGTCCCGCTGCAGATGACTCCCGAACAGGCGGAACGTCTTCTTCAGGCGATTACCGAGGATCCGGGAGAGGTGAACAGGAAGACGGCCCAGGCGCGGGGCCGGCGGCCCAGGAAGGACTGGTAGACGGATGGTCACGGTGGACGCTGCCGGAACGGAGGCGCGGTGGCTGTGAAGAGAGGTTTCCGCAGGTGCACACTGTTCCTTGTCGCGTTGGCGGTCTTTCCCGGCATCGCCTGGTCGCAGGATGTCGAAGTGCGGGCATTTCTGAACGCCCCGCAGGTGGGTGTCGGCCGCCAGTTCGTGCTGAACGTCGAGGTGGCGGGCACTCAGCAGCTGGACTCGGAGCCCGTGCTCCCCGAAATGGAAGCCTTCGCGCGGTACCTCAGCGCGGGTACGTCGACGTCCATGCAGATCGTGAACGGTCGTACCAGCATGGCGGTTACCTATCAATACCGCTTCCTGGCCCTGACCGAGGGGTCGTTCGAGATCGGAGCCGTGACGGTGTCCGCCGGGGATCGGACCCTGCAGACGGACCCCTTGACGCTGGTGGTTTCCGACGCGCCTCCTCCGGTCGGTGATGACACCGGCGACCCGGCCGATGGGATCGCACCGGAAGACCTCTTCGTCGAGACGGAAGTTTCGCGCACAAGCGCTTTCGAGAACGAGCCGGTGGTCGTCGAGTACAGGATCTTCACGCGGCTGCCGGTCGAGTCGTATTCCATCACCACTCTTCCCCAGGCCACGGGCTTCTGGACCGAGGAGCTGGAACAGTCGGAGGCGCCACAGGTGGAGCGCGTCGTCCGGGACGGCAGCGAATACGTCACGGCGGTCGTCCGGCGGGCCGCCCTCTTTCCCACCGGATCCGGGACGAAGACCCTCGACCCGCTGAGCATCGAGGCCCAGGTGCGGGTGCGCGACCGGCGGGGAGTCGACCCCTTCGGCGACATCTTCGGCCGGTCGAGCCTCTTCGACCGCCGTGTCCCGGTGGCGGTGGTCTCTCGCCCGGTGACCATCGAAGTACAGCCGCTGCCCACCGCGGGTCGCCCGGGCACCTTCAGGGGGCATGTCGGCGAGCTGGACGTCTCAACCTCGATCGACCGCGCCACGGTCGCGGCGAACGAAGCGGTGACCTTCCGGGTGGAGCTCGCGGGCACCGGGAACCTGCGGACGCTGACCCCGCCCGAGATCGATTTCCCCGATGAGTTCGAGGTCTTCCCTCCCGAGACCAGCGCGCGCATCTCGGACGCGGGCGGGAGCGTACAAGGCAGCCGCGGCTTCGAATACGTTCTGATTCCGCGCGCGCCCGGGACGCTGACGATCCCGGCGGTCGAGGTCTCGTTCTTCGACGCGGCTTCCCGCACCTATGCCAGCTCCCGCTCGCAACCCCTGGAAGTCACCGTCACGGGCGCGGCCGAGGCCGTTGGAGCGGAGCCGGGCATCGTTCCGTCGGCGGTCGAACCGATCCGCGAGGAGATCCGCTTCATCCACATCGGCGCCCCCGAGTTCCGGCGTACGGGGGTACCGCTTCACTCGACGGCCGGGTTCTGGATCATTCTGTTGTTGCCGATGGCGGCGGTGGCGACTGCGGCGGTGCTTCGTCGCCATCGGGACCGGATCGAGGGTGACGTCGCGTATGCCCGTGTCCGCCGCGCGCGCAGGATGGCGAGGAAGCGGTTGGCGCGGGCCAAAGGGCTTGCATCGGGCGATCCCAGGGCGTTCTACGCCGAAGTGGCCGGTGCGCTTCAGGGATTCCTGGCCGACAAGCTGAATGTTGCCGAAGCGGGTCTGGTCAGAGAGGAAGCCGGGCGCCTGGCACGCCGGCGAGGCGCCTCCGACGAAACGCTGCAACGCCTCTTCGCCTGTCTCGACGACTGTGACCGTCAGCGCTTCGCCCCTGCGGGCACCGATCGCGAACCTCCGGAGCAGCTTCTCGAGCGCGCCGCCGTGCTCATGGGTGATCTGGCGAAGGAGCTGCTTCCGGCCGGGTCGCTCGTGTCGCGCTTCCCTGTCGCGCTCTGTTTCCTGCTCGTGTCCGGGCTCCTCCCCGCCCCCGGCGTCATCGCTGCTCAACAGACCCTCTTCGACCAGGGAAACCAACGCTATCAGGAGGGCGACTTCGCCGGGGCGATTACGAGTTACGGCGCCGTTCTCGAGGGCGGCTTCGAGTCGGCGGAAGTGTACTACAACCTCGGCAACGCCCACTTCCGCCTCGGCGCGGTCGCGGAAGCCGTTGTCAGCTACGAGCGGGCTGCCCGTCTGGACCCGGCCAACGACGACATTCGGGCCAACCTCGATCTCGTCAGCCGGATGTTGCAGGACCGGATCGAACCCCTGCCCCGCTTCTGGTTGCTCTCGGCCTTCGATTGGTGGATGAGGCTGATCCCGCGGACCTTCCTGCGGGCCTCCGTGGCCGCGAGCTACCTCGTCCTCGGCGCGACCCTGGTTCTGATCGTGCTGCGTCGGCCGGCGGGGTGGCGCACGACTCTGCGCCGGACCGCATACGCCGCCGCGGTGGGCACGGCCGTGCTTGGGGCGACCCTTGTCCTCCACGAGACGGGGATGGGTCAACCGGAGGAGGCGGTCGTGATGGCGGCCGAGGCGCGCGTGCTGAGTGCTCCCTCGGAAGAAGGCGGCCTTACGGTCTTCACGCTTCACGAGGGCACCAGGGTGCGGATTGACCGCCGGGCGGGAGAATGGGCCGAGGTCGTCCTCGCGGACGGCAAGGTCGGGTGGTTGCCCCTTGACGCGCTCGAAGTGATCTAGTTCCCGGAGTGCTATCGCACGCTGAACTGGATCCGAAATGTCCGGCCAGGCTGTGGCAACCCGCACTGGTCCAGCACCATCGCGTCCGTGAGGTTGTCGAAGCCCACCGATCCGTCGATGCTGCGCCCGGAACTCCCGCCACCAAACACGAAGCCCCGCCGCGCTTCCAGTGATAGCGTCGCACTGGCATCCATTCTGTCGAGACCTGCGACTTCCACGTTCTGGCAGTACTGCACACCGCGGAAACGGACGAAGCTGGCAACGGTAACGTCCTGGGGGCCGATCAATCCCAGATTCATGGTGCCTGCTACCGCGGGTGTGTATTCGGCCCGCTGGTCGCTGCCGGGCGCCCGGGGGTCCTGGATGCGTACGCGCTGCAAGGTCAGGCCGCCTCCGAAGGTGAGGACGCCACGCGTTGCCGCGGCGAGGATCTCAAGCCCGGTCGACCGGATCTCGTCACGGTTGACGCGCTGAAACCGGGCGCCCTCCGTAGTGACGGTGGAGGTGCGTACGATCCCGTCGCTCAGGCGATGATGAAACCCCACCATCTGCAGCTGTGTGTCCCCCACACTGAAGGTGATCCCGGCCTCACCCGCCTTGAGGTTCTCGGGCCGTAGACCAGGGTTTGGCAGAAACCTCCCCAGCGCGCCGGAGTACAGTTCGCGCAGCGAAGGAAAACGGGTACGCCGGCTGAATCCCGCGTGATAGAGGATGTTGCCGCCCGCCGCCGAGCGCGTGACCCCCGTCCGCATGCCCCAGTCCCACATCGCCGCCAGGGGCTCCTTGTCGCCCGAGCGAGGCGTGCTGGATCCGTCCACCGACGCTCCCAGCGTCCACCTCGTGTCGACCGTGCCGGCGCCCTCGGGACCGCCGCCGACGAATTCGATCTCGCTGCCGAGGCTCCAAAGCCGCTGCCCGTAGTCGAATGACGAACCCGAAAGAAATGTCTCGGTGTGGCTGACGTCGGAGAAGGTCAGGGCACTCCGCACTTCGGGACCGGCTTCGAAGCGGTGGTCGCCGAGAAGCCGTCCCGTCAGGGTCAATGTCTCGCCGGTCTCCCCGTCGACGACGGTGCGGTAGTCGGACGTGGCGTATTCGTCGATTGCCGCGGTCGAGTGGTGCAGTCCGAAACTCGCTTCCACGTCACCTTCGCCGAGGCGGGACTGCCTTTGCCCCGTACCACCCGACATTGCGACGAACAGCCTGGACTGGCTGGGGTACCGCCATAGCCGCGGATCATCGACGTGAGCCTCGGGAGGCACCCCACGGTCGGCGTCGGAGGCTGTGACCAGGCTGGAGAACCACGCGCCGCCGATCCCCATGTAGCGTGTCGTCAGAAAACCGTCCACGAGACGGTGGTCCGAGTTGAGGCGACGGCCATCGTCGTCGCCCAGCAGATCCTGGCGGAGCAGGTTGCTGCTGCGGGCGTTCCCGGGAAGTGTGTAGCCGGGGCCGGTACGGTATCCTGCCCCGGTGCGCACGGTCCAGTTGGCAAAGTCGCGGTCGATGTTGGTTCCGACAGCCGCGCTGGCGTTGGTCGCTCCTTCCTGATCGATGGAGATCGCTCCCACAAAGGGGGGGACCGACTGAAGCTCGTCGCCCCGGCCGACATCGAACTCGATCGCCCCGCCGAGGACGTTGGGTCCGTGGAGCATGGAGGACAGGCCACGGAGCAGCGTGACGTTTCGAAAGGCCGTAAGCGGAATGATCGAGATGTCGGTCCGGTGATCCCAACCGATGGTCAGGGGGATGCCGTTGAGCAGGATCGCGATCTGTCTGTCCCCGGCGCCGCGAAGGTCCGGTTGCGCCTCGCCTCGCGAGTTCGCCCGGATCTGGATGAACGGGGTCCTGCGAAGGACATCCTCCATGGTCGGGGCGGCAACCACGCCTGCCGAATCGAGCGAAATCTCGACCGCGCTCGTGCCACCCGTGGTTGTGGACGGTCGCGGAACTTCCACGCGGAGCCCACGGACCCTGACGACCGATGTCGTGTCCTGGGCCGTGGCCTGAACGGCTGACACAAGCAGCGCCACCACCAGCACGGCGGCTGTGGGCCGGCGCACGGGGCGCTGCACCCTGGACGGACGCTTGTCGGTCATTTCGGTGTGGCCATCCCCTGTGTACGGTGGGGTGTCGCAGGCACCGGGCAGATGCGGTTGACACCAAAGCAATCTAACATGGCGCTTCTCCCCTATTCCCCGCACCGAGCGGGATTTTCAGGAGAATTTCAAACGGTGTCGCGGTCGCTAACGGGCGAGCCGGGTACGGACGGCATCCCGCACGGCTCCGGTCGTCACACCGTAGTGACGGTAGATTTCCTGGAAGGGAGCCGATGCGCCAAACCGATCGATCCCGATCGAGATACCCCTTCGACCCACCCAGCGCTCCCATCCCATCGTGCTGCCCGCCTCGACCGAGACCGTCACTACGTCGTCGGGAAGAACCTGTTTCCGATACCCCTCCGACTGAGCGGCGAAGAGGTGCCAGCTGGGCATGCTGACGACGCGCGCACCGATGCCGTCACCGGTGAGTTCGTCCCGTGCCGCCAGGGCCAGGCCGACTTCGGAGCCGGAGGCGATGATGACTACGTCCAGGTTGTCCGCGGAGGGTTCCCTCAGCACATAGGCGCCCCTGTGGAGGCCGTCCGCCGATGCCTGCCCGGGTCCCCGGTCGATCAGGGGGACCGTCTGGCGCGTGAGGGACAGGAAGGACGGTCCCGTCCTGTAGGCGAGGGCGGCTCGCCACGCTTCCACGGTCTCGGGGCCGTCCGCGGGACGCAGGTCCAGCAGGCCGGGTATGGCCCGCAACGCGGCGAGTTGCTCGACCGGCTGGTGCGTGGGGCCGTCCTCTCCGAGGCCTATGCTGTCGTGGGTGAAGACGTAGGTGACCGGGAGCCCCATCAGCGCCGCCAGGCGGATGGCCGGCCGCATGTAGTCGGAGAAGATCAGGAAGGTGCCGCCGAAAGGGTGAATGCCGCCGTGGAGCGCCATCCCGTTCATCACCGCGCCCATGGCGTGCTCGCGAACACCGAAGTGGACGATGCGTCCGCCGGGGCAGTCCGCATGCAGATCGCCACCGCCGACGATGTCCGTCTTGTTGGAGCCGCCCAGATCGGCGGATCCGCCCAGCATTGTGGGCACCGCCGCGGCCGCCCCCTGCAGGGTCTTGCCCGAATGGTTCCTCGTCGCCGTAGCCGGGGCGGTCGCGAGGTCGGGCAGGGCCTCGTCCCAGCCGGATGGCAGCTCTCCCGTGGCCGTCGCCTCGAAGTCGGCGGCGAGGCCGGGGAAATCCGCGCGGTAGGCTTCAAGGCGCCGCGTCCACGATTCCTGCTCGGCCGCGCCTCCCACCGTGTGGCGGCGCCAGTGTTCAAGCGCCGCGGGCTCCACATGGAAGGGTTGCAGCGACGGGTAGCCGATGTTGCGCTTGGTGGCTTCGATCTCGGCCGCCCCCAGCGGCGCTCCGTGGGTCGCGGCCGTTCCGGCCAGGTTAGGGCTGCCCTCGGCGATCGTCGTCCTCAGTACGATCAGGGAAGGTCGGGCGGTCTCGGCCCTTGCGGCGGCGAGCGCCGCGTCGATGGCGTCCAGGTCGGTGCCGTCCTCGACCGTTAGCGTGTGCCAGCCGTAGCCCTGGAAGCGACGCGCCTGATCGGTGACGGTGGCCAGGTCGGTGGCCCCTTCGATGGTGATCCGGTTGTCGTCGAAGATCCATGTCAGCTTGCCGAGGCCCTGGTGGCCGGCGATCTCGGCGGCTTCGTGCGAGATCCCCTCCATGAGGTCGCCGTCGGAGCACAGGGCATAGGTGCGGTGATCGACGACCTCGTGGCCGGCGCGGTTGTAGCGGCTGGCGAGCCAACGCTCCGCCAGAGCCATTCCCACGGTGTTGGCGACGCCCTGTCCCAGGGGGCCCGTGGTCGTCTCGACCCCGGGGGTGTGGCCGTATTCCGGGTGTCCGGGCGTCTTGCTGCCCCACTGACGGAACTGCTTGATGTCGTCGAGGGACACGTCGTACCCGGACAGGTACAACAGGCTGTAGATGAGCATGGACGCGTGACCGGCCGAGAGGACGAAGCGGTCGCGGTCGAGCCAGCCGGGGTCGCGAGGATTGTGCCGCAGATGCCGGGTCCAGAGGACGTAGCCGACGGGTGCCAGCGCCATGGGCGTGCCGGGGTGGCCGGAATTGGCCGCCTGGACCGCGTCCATGGAGAGGACCTTGATGGTGTCGATGGCAAGCTGTTCGATCTTGGTGGATGCGCCCGTGGCCAGGGGCATGGCTCAAGCCTCGCTTATCGGTGGGATTCGAATCATGTGTTGATCACTGCACGGCGGGAGCCCGTCACAGGGTGCTGCTGACGGCTTCCCGCGCTGCGACGAAGTTCAGCAAGCGGTCCGGGACGTGGATGACGCCGCGGACCTCCATCCCCTTGAGGTGACGGGCCACGTTGTCTTCCGTTCGGGCGAGCGCGATCACCGCGTCCCTGTCGGCACCCGCCGGCACCGACACCGTTCCCCGTACCTTGCCGTTTACCTGCACTGCCACCCGGACCTCCTCCTCGACAGCCTTGTCCGCATCGAACTGCGGCCAGTTGGCACCGTCGAAGATGCTTCCCTCATGTCCGAGCCGTTCCCACAGCTCCTCGGCCATGTGCGGAGCGAAGGGTGCGATCAGGCAAACCAGCGGCTCGACCTCGACCCGGCACGGCGTTCTCCCGCCGGCCCGGGCCGCGTTCAGGTACTCCATCATGGCGGCGATGGCCGTGTTGTAGCGCAGATTCGCAATCTGGTCGGTCACCCGCTTGATGGTCCGGTGCAGCTTCTGCTCGAGCTTCGGGTCGATGGCGTGCTCGGGAAGCTCGCCCTTCTGCGGCACGACCGATTCCCAGAGCCGGTGCAGGAAGCCGTGCGGACCCGAGATGCCCTGATCCTGATAGTCGCCGCCCGCCATGAAGGGACCCAGAAACATGAGGTAGAGGCGGAAGGTATCGGCGCCGTACTGCTCGATGATCGGGTCGGGCACGATGACATTGCCCTTGCTCTTGGACATCTTGGCCCCTTCACGAATGATGAGGCCGTGAGCGCGGAACTGCTTGAACGGCTCCTCGAAGTCCACTCGGTCCATGTCGGAAAGCGCCATGGTGACGAAGCGGGCGTAGAGGAGGTGCAGGACGGCGTGCTCGTTCCCCCCGATATACGTATCCACGGGGAGCCAGCGTCGCGTGATGTCATCGTCGAAGGGACGGTCGCCGAAGTCGGTCGAGGGGTATCGCAGGAAGTACCAGGCGCTGTCCAGGAACGTGTCGGAGACGTCGGTCTCGCGGGTGGCGTCCCGGCCGCAGGAGGGACAGGGGACTTCGTACCAGTCACGCACCCGTGCCAACGGACTGATGCCGGTGTCGTCGGGCCGGAAGTCCTCTACCCTGGGCAGCACCACGGGGAGATCCTCCTCGGGGACGGGCACCGGTCCGCAGCTGTCACAGTGGATGATCGGAATGGGCGGTCCCCAGTACCTCTGCCGCGAAATGCACCAGTCATGGAGCCGGTAGTTGACCCGGGACTCGGCCAGATCCCGAGTCGCCAGGTCGTCCACGATGGCCCCCGTCGCTTCTGACGGGGACAGTCCGTCATAGGGACCGGAGTTCACCAGTCTCCCGCGCGGATACTCGTAGGCGATGTCGAGGGGCGTATCGGCGTCTTCTCCCTCGGCCGCCACTACCCGGACGATCGGCAGCTCATAAGTGTTGGCGAAGTCGAAGTCCCGCTCGTCGTGCCCCGGAACCGCCATGATGGCCCCGGTCCCGTATCCCATGAGGACGTAGTCGGCGATCCAGACGGGCACCGGCTCGCGAGTTGCCGGATTCATGCAATAGCCGCCCGTGAAGACCCCCGTCTTGTTCTTTTCGACCTTCTGCCGCGCCACCAGGTCCATCGCCCGGGTGCGGGCGCGGTATGCGTCCACCTCGGTTCTGCGGGCATCGGTCGTGACCGTGTCAACCATCGGGTGCTCGGGCGCCAGGACCATATAGGTCGCCCCGAACACCGTGTCCGGGCGTGTGGTGAAGACCGGGATCGCGATCTGTTCCGCCCCCTCCTCGATACCGTCCGCCCCGGTCACTACGGGGAAACTGATCCGGGCGCCCCGCGAACGCCTGATCCAGGCACGCTGCGCCTTCAGAGTCGTCTCCGACCAGTCGATGTGAGGGAGGTTGTCCAGCAGCCGCCCCGCGTAGTCGGTGATCTTCAGGAACCACTGACGGATGAAGCGCTGTTCGACAGGAGTCCCGCAGCGTTCGCACGCGCCCACGACCACCTGTTCGTTGGCCAGCACGGTCATGTCCGACGGGCACCAGTTGACCGGTGCCTCCTTCTGCTCCGCCAGGCCGTGCTTGAAAAGCTGCAGGAAGAGCCACTGGGTCCACTTGTAGTACTCTGCGTCGGTCGTATCCACCGTGTGGGCCCAGTCGAACATCCCGCCCATCCGCCGGAGCTGGCGGGTGAAGTTGGCCACATTGGCGGGGATCAGGTCCATCGGGTGGACGCCGGCCTTGAGCGCGAAGTTCTCCGAGTGAATCCCGAACGCATCGAATCCGATCGGCTCGAAGACGTCATGGCCCTGCATGCGTTTGAAGCGTCCGTGAACATCGGCGCCGGCAAATGCATAGATGTTGCCCACGTGAAGCCCCTCGGCGGAGGGGTAGGGGAACATCATCAGGTTGAAGAAGGGGCGCTCGGCGGTGCGCAGCTCGTCCAGCGTGAAGGAATTTGTTCCGTCACGGTCCCACCTGGCTTGCCATTCGCGTTCGATGGCTACCGGGTCATACGTCCTGTCAGCGTGCTTGGCCATCTTGCCGGTGGATACCGTTCAGGGGCGGCGGGTGGGGGGTGTGGCGTGAGCCAAGTCCGAAAGCTACGAAAGCCCGCGTTCGTTTTACAGTCCGGCGGCGGATTTGGAGTCGGCGGCCCGGACCCCTGGACAGCCCGCGACTATCCGTTATCGGGTGTTTCGGATCCTCCGGGGGGCGACCCGGTTTCGACGGCGGACGGCAGCAGTTCGAAGGGATCGGACGCCGTTTCCAGTCCCGCCTCGAGCTCTCGGACAGCCTGGCTCAGGGAGCCCGCATGCCGCTCCAGCAGCGCGTCGAAGTCGGGAAGGCGGTGGTAGTATCGCATCCTGCTGAGCAGGGTTGCGTTGTTCAGGGGGATCGATTCGAAGCTCGCGAAGGTAAGGTTCAGGAGTTGTGGCCGAATCTCCTCCTGGAAGCGTTTCCGGAACCGGTCGAAGATAATCCCGCGCCGAGTGATCTTGTCTTCCCGCGTGGTCACCGAGTCGTCGTAGATGACTTCCAGCTCCGCCACCAGGCGGTCGATGAACGACGAGAAGATTTTCACGTCGTGCCAGCGGTCCCGGGCGCGCTGGCACCAGTCCACGTGATCGGGCCCGGCCTCGAGCGTGTCGCCGGGCCGCGTGCAGAAGAACTCGATCGCGCCGGTCCGGCCGACCCAGGTCGCGAAGCTCTCGTTGAAGCGGACCTGCCCCGAGACGAAGAGATGGTTGTGGGAGAGTTCGTGGATGATCGTGGCCACCAATTCCACCTCGTCGTACCTGAGGATGGTCGAGAGGATGGGGTCCGAGAACCAGCCCAGGGTGCTGAAGGCGGAGGTGGGTCGCAGGTAGGTGTCGAACCCTTCCTCCTCGAGCTTGGCCTGTTCGTTGAGCGCGTCGTCGAGGTCGAAGAATCCCCGGTACGGGACCCGGCCCACGATGGGAAACCACCACGTCCTGGACAGGAGCTGATCCTGGTACGCGGCCGACAGCACCATCGCCAGGGTGTCGCGCTCGAGTTTCGTGTAGGTGGTGTAGCTGTCGCCAACGTCGAGCTCGAGGCCGTTCATGGCGAAGTCCCGGGCCTCGGTCGCCAGGGCGAGCTTGGCGCGTGTCTCCTCGTCGGTCTCGGGCTCGAGGATCACCTCCGGGATCGGCCGGCGGGCGCGGAGGATCTTTGCCTCTTCCCACCCGGCCTTGATCACATACCCGGGCGAGCACGCGGTGCCCGGCCAGAGCGACGCGGCAACGACGACAGCCGCGGCCGCGACCACGAGCAATCTCGCCCGCGGCCGCCTGCGCCGGCCGCTTCCGCCGCCATCCGGGTCGGCGGTCCGCTCTCCACTCATGCCATTCTCTCCCGCGCTCGAATTGCGCCCGGCGCCTTCACGGCACTGCGCTCAGCGCGCTACCGGCCTCCGCCCAGATTCCTGATCAGCGGGATTCCTCCCTCGGTCGGCACGTACACCAGCGACCCTTCGGGCAGATTGGTCAGCTGCTGGATGTAGAAAAACGTCAGGTATTCCTGCGTCAGACCCTGGGCGATGATCCCCTGGGCCTCGGCGATGCCCTTGGCTTCCTCGGCCTGCTGCCTTGCCTGTTCCTGAATGATCTGGGTCTGGAACTCCTCGGCCGCGACCTGCTGCTCGCGCTCCAGCTTCTGCTCGATCGCCTCGCGGACCCGCGCGGGTGCCTGAATGTCGCGCACGAAGACATCGACCACCTCGATCCGGTCTCCGGCCTTGGCCTGAATCTCCTCTTTCATGCTGATCGCCAACTCGCGCCGGTCCGGAGAGAAGATCTCGTTGATCGACTTGGTCGCCACCGCATCCCGGACCCCGTTACGGACGGCGTTCAGGACGATGCTGCGCTTGATCTGCTCTTCAGAGCCGATCCGGTCGTACAGATCCGGCGCATTCCCCCCGCTGATCAGGAAGAGGAGGGAGACCTCCAGCGTGACGTTGAGCTGCTCCGAAGTCTGTGCTTCGATCTGCTCGATCCCACCTTGCGCCGGGAACGACTGCTCCCGGACCGACATGCGCTCGACGGATGCCAGAGGCTGCACGAGGTGCACACCCTGGTCGAGCGGTTCCGGATCGACGCTGCCGAGGAAGTGCTTGACCCCGACCTCGCCGACGCCGATCACGACGACAATGTTGAGCAGGACGAATCCCACCCCCGCCGCCATGAAGACATAACCGACCAGCTTGTTCGGGACCTTCGATTCTCCGGCGGGGATGGACCGGACGACCGCTCCGATGGCGATCAGGACGATAGCGATGGCAAAGAGACTCATGGTGCCCTTTCCTTTTGTGGGTTTTGCGATTTGTCCCGTGGTTGGATGAATATGGCCACTTTGGCTACGGGGCGCTCCGGCAAGTCAGTCATGGCCCCCGTGCGGCGTCGCGGTGACGGGTGCTCCTCACGCGGCCCCCGGGCCGTCAATGTAGCTTGCCGTTGTCACATTCCGTCGGGGTCGTTCGTTCTAGTCTGAGACACGATGCCACGCCCGCGGGCCGTCCGGGAGAAGCGGTTCACGTGGAACCAGAAGAACTCGACAACATCTACGAGGCCATGAAGCCGCAGCTCTTGCGCTACTGCACCTACCGCTGCGGGGATCCGGATGTCGCGGAGGACATCGTGCAGGAGGCGATGCTCCGCCTCTGGCAGCATGAGGTCCAGGGTCCTCCGGAGAGCATCCGTGCCTGGCTGTTCAAGACGGCCAGGCGCCTGATCATGGATGCCGACAAGATCGCGCGGAATCGGCGTCGGTTGCGGGCGCTCAACCCCACGGTCGACGCCCCGCCGGAGCTGCCCGATGAGGCGCTGGAGCGAAAGGAGGCGAGGGCTCGGGTGCGCGCGGTCCTGTGCCGGATGCCCGAGCGTGGCCGTGAGATCCTCCTCCTTCGCTATTCGGGGTTCGAGTACAGGGAGATCGCGACGAAAGTGGGCGTCGCGCCAGGGTCGGTGGGCACGCTGCTGGCGCGGGCGGAGCGTCGGTTCCTGAAGTTGATGGAGTTGCCAGGGGAGAACGAGGAATCATGACTCATCTTAGCGAGGAAACCATCCTCTCGGTGCGCGACGGAGTTCCCGTCGCTCCGGGAACGCAAGACCATCTGCGAGAATGTGTGGTCTGCTCCGACACACTTGAGAATGCCCGTCAACGCGCGGTGGCCATCGAGCAAGCCCTTGCCGTTCTGGCCACTCCGGTTGGCGCGGCCGGCAAGGCGCTTCCGGGGCCGCGGCGCCTCCGGTTTCGTCCCCTGGTGTGGACACTCGCCAAGGCGGCTGGACTCCTGCTGGTCGTGGGAGGTGTGGCGTCGGCCCTCCCGGGGCCCTTCCACGGGTGGATTCCGCGGTTGGTCTCCGGAGGTGACGTGACCGGCGTCGCCGTGCAGCCGCCCGCGCCCGCGGTCGGGGACTCAGGGCAGGTTGGTGGGCGGATGGTGGTAGCGAGCGGACCGGTCGTGGTCCGGTTGGACCAGGTGCCCCCGGGCACGCGGATCGACGTGCGGCGCGTGGCTGGCCGGAGTGTCGCCGTGCATGCGGGCACGGGCAGCGAGTTTGCGTACGGTGCGCAGGACGTTCGGGCCACCATCGCGGGCGGGCCGGTGATCGTTGAACTGCCTGACGGGATCGCCCCATCTACGCTGATCGTCAACGAGCGCACATACCTTGTCGTGCGCGTTGACGGAGTGGAGGTGACCGGGCCGCAGAGCGGCAATGACGAGGGCGGCGTGGCGACCTTCTACGTACCGACGACCTTCCGCGTACCGAACTGAGAACCATGGGACGTTTTCGGCGGCTGACCGTCGCGGCGGCTGCATGGGCGCTGCCGCAGTGGGGCGCCGTCGCCCCCGTTTCGGCGGCGGTCCCCGGGGCGCAATCCGTCCCGGATACGGTGACTGCCAGCGTAACCGGTGCCGTCACCGGCGTCTTCGAGGGGCGCAAGGCGGCGCTCCCTTACGCGCTGCTCGTGGCTGAGACCGGGTCGGGGCTGCGCTGGGTGCAGGCGGACGAGGGCGGCCGGTACGTCATTGAAGAGCTGCGGCCTGGATATGCCGTTCTCCGCATACGGCACCCCGGGCACGACGCGCTCGCGGTCGAGGTCACGCTCGCGGCGGGCGAGACGGTGCGCATCGACTTCGAGCTCACCCGACGTCCGGTGCGCCTCGACCCTGTCGCGGTGAGGATCGATCCCCATCCTCCCGACCCGTCACCGGAGGAGGCGGATGAGCGAGCGTTCCCGCCCTTTTCCGAGCTCGAGATACAGGCCCTGGACCTCACGCCGGGGGTCGCGGACCCCGCCCTGGCAGCAGCGGTGCGCGCGCTCCCGGGCAACGACCCGGCGAACGCCACGGACGTCCTCTACCTCCGTGGCTCAACCGCGGACATGAAGCTCGTGCTCCTGGACGGGGCACCCGTCTACGCGCCGTTCCACGTCGCAGGGCTCATCCCGGGCTTCGAGCCCGCTTTGCTGGGGACCGCCGCCCTTCATCGCGGGGGAGCTCCGGCGCGGTACGACGGTGGGTTGACCCACATCCTGGACCTGCGCACCCGTTCCGCGCGGCGCGACCGGTTGCGCGGCTCGGTGGCCGCCGATCTGCTGGCCGCTTCCGCCGCACTCGAAGGGCCGCTCGGAGCCCGCGGAGGCTTCCTGGCCTCCGCTCGTTCGCTTCACGACTTCGGCTCGTTTCCCCTGGGCGCAGACCAGCCGTACGGTTACTCCGACGCGCTCCTGAAGCTGGATTTCGAACCCGCTCCCGGACACCGCATCGGTGCCACCGGCTTCTGGAATGCGGAGGCGGTACTGCTCGCCCCCGGAGCCGCGGCGAAATCGGCGGACCGCCCGGTCGGCGGAGCAGCCCTGCCACGAGACGCGACCTGGTCCAATCGCGCCGCGTCGATTGCGTACGACGGGACCGCGGGCCCCGTTGGACTGCGTGCGCTGGCGGCGGTCAGCGACTACGGCGCCTCGCTCCCGCTGCAGCCCACGGCTCGTCCCGGCGAGCCACCGTCCATCCCTCTCCTCGCCGTCGGCAGCGACCGGCGTGCCCGCCTGCTGGCCGAAGTGGAGTGGGGCGGACCGGCGTCACGCACCCTTGTCGGGGTCTCCTACAGCCGTGTCGCGGCAAGCTACCAGGCGCGCGAGCTGGGCGGTCCCGCGTCCACAAGAACGGACGCCGATCACGCGGGCACCGCAGCGTACATCGACGCCGCGCGCCCGCTGGCTCCCAACGTGACCCTGCGGGCGGGGCTACGCGCCGATCTGTTCACCGGTGGCGATCTCCGCATCGCACCCCGCGCCCGCATTTCATGGGCGTTCGATCCGCGGGCGCTTCTCAGCCTCGCCGTCGGCCGCTACCACCAGGCCACGCGTACGCCGGACGCCGAGGTGGAACGCACCCTGTCCGAGGTCGTCGAATCGGATCCGTTGTCTTCGCGCGTTCTCCCCCTGGCGCGAGCGGACCACGTCGTCCTTGCACTCGACCAGCTGCTCGCTGGCCGGGTACGCCTTGGCCTGCACGGATTCTGGAAGAACTACGCGGGGTTGGCGTCCTCGTCCGACAGCGTTGACGGCGGGGAGTCGATCCGCAGTTCGGGCCTCGACCTCCGCCTCGGCAGCGCTGGCGAGAACGCCGTGTTCTGGTTCGGCTACGGTCTCTCCTGGTTCTGGTCGACACATGATCTCTCGGGCTATAGCCGCGACTTCGCGGGCCGCCACCTGATCAGCGCTGGAGGGTCGAGCGACCTCTGGGGACCTCTGCGCGGCGAGTTTCGGGTCGCGTACGGCTCCGGGCTCCCGTACACGTCGATTCGCTTTGGCGTCCGGTCCGATGCCCTCGAGAGCACCGGGGGTACCGAAGACACCGCCCCCAGAGACTCGCCGCTCATCCAGGCATTGGACGATGACTTCCTCCGGCTTGATCTGGAGCTGTACGCCCGCTTCTACCCTGAGGTGGGCGGACGCAGCTGGAATCTCCGCCCCTTCCTGCGCCTTCTGAACGCGCTGAATCGGCGGGACGCACTCTTCTACACGTTTCAGCCGTGGCGCGACGACTCCCTGACTCCGCTCGCCGAGCGCCCCTTCCTGCCCGTGGCGGGGGTTGCGCTCTCCTTCTAGAACGGCACCCGCGCCTGGACGAAGTCGGTCGCCCGTCACACGGGACCCTCCCCGGTCGTTCTCCTGGTGATCACACGTCATTCGAACCAGGAGGCCTGCACAATGGCTAGATGCTCCACCACCGCACCCAGCGTCCTGCCCGTCGCGCTGTTGCTGGCCGCGCTCGGCACGTCCAACCCTTCCGCCCTCGGCGCACAGCTCATTGCCATCCGGACGGTACCCGTCGCGAGCGGGGACCAATTCCTGACGATCCCATCGGCCATTTTCGGCATGGGGGGCATCCGCATCGCGGTGGACGACTCCATCGCCGACGGCTGGTCAAACCCCGCGAAGGGAGTCCTGGTTGGGCAATCGTCGATCCTGGGGGCGCCGACCTTCTACGGCATTTCGAACGATGGCGGGGGCGGCAAGACCTTCCCGCTCACCGGCCTCCTGCGCGGGCGCCAGTGGTTCGGAGGCGTGTCGCTGGCGCTCCAGCAGATTACCAACAATCCACCCGACCGCTGGGGTTGGACACCCGGTCGCCGCCTGTCCGAGGGATCAGCGCGCAACCTTTACGGGAGTGGCTATTTGGGCCGTGAGCTGGGAGAGACGGGGTGGTCCGTGGGAGTCGCCGCATCCACGGCCCGGCTGGAGGCGATGGACGGCGTCGACCTCCTGTACGCCGGAGCGGAGCGCATCGAGCAATACGGAAGCGTCACCGATCTGCGAGCCGGCCTGTACCGCACGGGCGACCGCGACCGCATCGGCTTCACCCTGATTCACAACCGCGTCTCGATGACCCACGAAGTGGACTATGTCGATTTCGTCGAGGACTCGATCACGGATATGAGCTTCACCCGCCGCCGTCTGGAGATGAATGAAGACAGGACGCGCACCTGGGGAGGGCACCTTGAGTGGAACCGCGAGCTGCAAGCGCCGGGGTGGCGCGTCGGAGCGACTCTGACCACCAACTACAAGTCACACCCGAAGATCCCCAACTACGAGATCCAGAACATCCCACGCGACCCGGGAACGACCTGGGCGTACGAGGCGGGTGTGGGAGTGTCGCGGCGCCGTGGCCCGACCATGTTCGGCATCGATGTTGCCGTGCAGCCCATCTGGAGCCACACCTGGCAGGAGGCGGACCGGCCGCTGGACGTTGCGGACGGTACCCTCGGGATCGGCGACAAGACGATCGAAAACCACTTCGTCTTCTCCAACGTCGTGTTGCGAACCGGCGTCTCCCACCGCTTTGACAGGTTCGGCATGCAGTTCGGCGTTGGCGTGCGCTCGTACGACTATCGACTCGACCAGGACAACCATGTGGAGGGCACCGCGCGGCGGCAGGACGAAAGCTGGATGGAGTGGACTCCCTCGCTGGCGCTGACCTTTGGACTGACCGACATCGAAATCCAGTACAATACGCGCAGGACGGTGGGAACCGGCCGCCCCTGGACCGGTGGCGGGTTTCGGTCCGACCTGGCGGCCACAGCCTCCGAAGCCGACTTCATCGCCGCGCCGAGCGGGCCGCTATCGCTCCAGGACGCCGCGGTGGCAACCCATCAGGTGTGGATCCGCGTCCCGATCAGGTAAGGGGATCGGGCCGCCTTGGCCCTCCTGATGACACCGGTTTAGACTTGGAGGACTCGATTCCAGGGAGACCGGACCCAAGTGAAGAGCGACACGAGAAGCACCCGCCTCGACGGAAAGGTGGGAATCATAACCGGCGCATCGTCCGGCATCGGGCGGGCAGTGGCGCGGGCGCTGGCCGCCGAAGGCGCGGCTGTTGTGCTCGCGGCACGCCGCAAGGAGCGTCTCGATGCGGATGTGCGCGAGGTGTGCGGCGCGGGCGGGCGCGCGCTGGCCGTTCAGACCGATGTAACGCGTTCGGACGACGTGCGTGCCATGGTAGCCGCCGCCCGGACCGCCTTCGGGCGCGTCGACATACTCGTCAACAACGCGGGAATCATGCCCCTGTCGCCGCTGACGGAAGGGCGCGTCGAGGACTGGACCCGCATGGTGGACGTCAACGTCAACGGTGTCCTGCACGGGATCGCCGCTGTCCTCCCCGTCATGCTGGAACAGGGTGCGGGCCATATCGTCAACGTCGGCTCCGTCGCCGGCCGCCGGCCGTTTCCCGGTGGCACCGTGTACGCGGCTACGAAGTTCGCGGTGCGCTGCCTTTCGTGGGGGCTGCACCTCGAGCTGGGAGCCGAGCACGGGATCCGCGCGACGGACATCCAGCCCGGGTACGTGGACACGGAACTGATCAACACGATGCCCGACGCCCAGGCGCGCGAGGCATGGGCCGAACGTTGGGCCGACAAACGGGCGCTGCAGTCCGACGATGTGGCCCGCGCGGTCGTGTATGCGGTCACGTCCCCGCCCCACGTCGCGGTCAGCGAGGTTCTGGTGCGGCCGCTTGACCAGCCTACCTAGCAGCCGTACGTGGAAGCCCCGCTGCATTCGACCGGTGATGCGTCCCCGCTAGGCCGCCGCTCCCGCAAACTGCAGCTCGTGCAGCCGCCGGTACAGCCCGTCCGTGCCCAGCAGCTCCTCGTGGCTCCCCTCCTCGACGAGGTGGCCGTGGTGCATGACCAGAATCCGGTCCGCGCCCTGAACGGTGGAAAGGCGGTGTGCGATTACCAGGCTGGTCCGGCCATGCATCAGGCGGTCGGTGGCCTCCTCGATCTGCGCCTCGATCTCGGAGTCGACCGAACTGGTGGCTTCGTCCAGCACCAGGATGTCGGGATCGAAGGCGAGCGCCCGCGCGAAGGAGAGGAGCTGCCGTTCGCCGACCGACAGACTGGCTCCCCGCTCCCCCAACTCCTGGGCCGATCCCCTGGGCAGCCGCTCGACGAAGGGCGCCGCGCCCACGGCATCCAGTGCGGTCGTCACCGTGCCCTCGTCGATGGACGATGAGCCCAGCCGGACGTTGTAGTCGACCGACTGGCTGAACAGGAAGATGTCCTGCAGGACAAGGCCGATGCGATCCCGGAGCTCCTTCATGCGCAGCTGCTCGATCGGGATGCCGTCGATCAGGATGCGCCCGCGCTGGATATCGTAGAACCGCATCAGCAGGTTGATGATTGTGGTCTTCCCGGCCCCTGTGTGCCCGACGATCGCGAGCTTCTCCCCGGGCGCGACGGTGAAGGAGAGGTCCCGGATGACCCAGTCCGGGTCTTCGGCGCCGGCCGTGCCCTCGGCGACTCCGCGCCGCTCGTCCCGGACGCCGCCTTCGCGCCCTTCGCCCCCCTCGCCCGGTCCACCCCCCTCGTGCCCCTCGGCGGGGCGCTCCCGACCGCCGTACGCGAACCACACGTTCTCGAAGCGGATCTCTCCCGGGGCATCGGCGGCAAACAGTGCCGGATCCGCCACTTCCCGGATCCCGGGTTCGCGGTCCATGAGACGGAAGATCCGCTCCGACGAAGCCATCGCACCCTGCAGCAGGTTGTACTTTTCGGAGAGGTCCTGGATGGGGCGGAAGAAGCGGCGAGCGTAGTCCAGGAACGCCGCCAGAACGCCGATCGTGACCGCCCCCTGGATCATGGCGCCGCCCCCGTACCAGATGATCAGAGCCAGCGCCACCGCCGTTAGGAGCTGGATCACGGGGAAGAACAGCGCGTAGTACGTGATCGATCGCAGGTGTGCCGCGAGGTAGTCGTCGTTGAGCCCCTTGAAGCGTCCGAGATCGGCCTCTTCGCGGTTGAAGAGCTGCACGATCCGGATCCCGGTGAATCGCTCCTGCAGGAAAGCGTTCATGCGCGCAAGACGGACGCGGATGTCCCGGTAGGCGGACCGGATCCTCGACCGGAAGACAAAGGCGACCCACGCCACGAAGGGCAGCACGCTGAACGTGACCAGAGCCAGCTCGGCGTTCATCTGCAGCATTGCCGCGACGATGAAGAAAAGCATGAAGAGGTCACCGAAGACGGTGACCAGTCCGGAGCTGAAGAGCTCGTTCAGCGTCTCGACATCGGAGGTGATGCGGGTCATGAGGCGACCGACGGGATTCCGGTCGTAGAAGCTGAGGTCCAGCTCCTGGAGCTTGCGGAAGATCCGGGTGCGCAAGTCGTACATGACCCGCTGCCCCAGCCAGGTGGTGACCAGCGCCTGTATGTACTGAAACACGAAGATCAGGACAGTCGCCGCCATGAAGAGCGCGGCGAGAAATGCCAGCTGGCGGCCGTCTCCCTCGGGGATGGCCTCGTCGAGGGCGATCATGGTGAGGTATGGGCCGATCACCGCCATCAGCGACGCCAGCATCAGCAGGACAACGGCGCCCGCAACCTGCAGCTTGTACGGCCGGAGGTAGCGCAGAAGCCGGGCCATCAGGCGTGAGTCGTACGCCTTGCCCAGTACTTCCTCTTCGTAGCCGTTGCTCACCTGGGACTCATCCCGGGACGGGGGAAGACCTGTTCACCGTTCCGCGGTCAGGCTTTCCCGGCGGCGACCAGGTCGAGCCCGTCGAGCAGCCGCTGCATCTTGTCCCAGGGGGCGATCGTCGCTCTGAGCCCCGATCCCGGGGCAGTGCTTCCCCGGAACGGACGGACACGAACGCCGCAGAGCTCAAGCCGTCTGGCCGTGGGCTCCAGCTTCTCGTCCGGTTGCAGGATGAACACGAAGTTCGCGGCTGACGCGGGAACCGGATATCCCCTGTGCCGGAGGCACTCCCGCAGACGGTCGCGGTTGGTCCGCGTTTCGGCGACGGTGTCGGCCAGCCACGGTGAGTCGCTGGCCAGGGCCGCGGCCGCGGCGGCGCTCGTCACGCTGGACACCACGAAGGGCCCTCGAGCCTTGTCCACCTCCAGCACCAGCGATGGACTGCCCACGCCGTATCCGGCGCGCAGTCCGGCGAGACCGTACGCCTTCGACAACGTCTTCACACAGAGGGTGCGCTCTCCCTTCAGAGCCATGTCGAAGGGCGTCCGGTCACCCGCGGCGCGGTTGTACTCGCCGTAGGCCTCGTCGATGATCAGGACGCTGCCGGTGGCCTCCGTGTGTTCGTACACGGCCTGGATCCAGTCGTCGGGAATGGACTGACCCGTGGGGTTTCCGGGGTTGGCGACGAAGACGATGCCGGGTGAACTCCCTGCAAAACGCACCGGATCCTCGAGCCCCTCCTCCCAGTCGACGGATACCGGCTCGTGCCCGCTCATGCGCGCCAGCATGCCCACAGCGGGCCACCCCGGGTCCAGGAACCGCATGCTCGTGGGCGCGACCGCCCGCATGAGCGCGTCGAGCACCCCCGTACCCCCCGCCCCTGTCGTCACGTTGGCCGGCGAAATTCCCAGCCTCGCCGCCACGGCGTCCGCAAGCCTGTCCGCGTAGCTGCCCGGGTACTGCGACGCCTCCGCCGATCCGGCGGCGGCAAGGACCGCGAGCGCTGCCGGGTGGGCGCCCCACAGGTTCCGGTTGTCGCTCAGGTCCGCTGCGATCGGCGACCGGTCGGGGAGGTATCGGCCCAGAGTTTCGAAGTCGGAGCGGGGATAGATGTCCGTCGGGTTGTTCATGGTCGGTTTGGCGATTCTGGTAGATTTGACGGGGGGCGCCCGAGACCGGGGTGGAAGGGGCAACCGTTCCACGCTCGGGCAATCCGCGCCTGATGGCAACGGGTGGCCCGCCGAGGCGCATGGCGGCAGGGACGATCAGGAGGACTCGCGGGTCATGGATCAACCGATTCGAATCAGGGGTGCCCGTCAGCACAACCTGAAGGGGATCGATCTGGACCTTCCCCGCAATGCGCTGACGGTCATCACCGGACCGTCGGGTTCGGGCAAGTCCTCGCTTGCCCTCGACACGCTCTTCGCGGCGGGACAGCGCCGCTACGTGGAGGCCCTGTCCAGTTACGCAAAACAGTTCCTGGACCGGCTGGAAAAGCCCGATGTCGACCTTATCGAGGGGCTCTCTCCGGCGGTGGCGATCGAACAGCGCGCGCCCACCACGAGCAGCCGCTCCACCGTGGGCACGGCGACCGAGGTGTACGACTTCCTGCGACTTCTCTTCGCGCGGGTCGGGCGGACACATTGCCCCGAGTGCGGCGACGAAGTGCGGCCGGACACCGTTAGCGCCGCCGTGGACCGGGTTGCGGTGCTGGCCTCAGGGACGAAGCTGCTGGTCACCTTTCCGTTGGCGCGGAGCGGCCGGGTTTCGCACGAACTGGTTGCGGAGAACCTGCGCTCGCTCGGCTTCGCTCGCGTCATGGCCGACGGGGTGGTCGTGGAGCTGTCGGAGCTGCTTGTGCCGGCAGCGGGGCAGGACGCTCACACGCGCGCCCCCGTCGCGGACCTCGCCTCCGCCCGCGAAGTCATGGTCGTGGTCGACCGGCTCAGGGTGCCGGACGAGCTGGACCGGGTCTGGACCGATCGGCTGGCCGATTCGCTGGCGACGTGCTTCCGCGAAGGTGAAGGCGAAGCCGTGGTGGTGATCGCGGGAGCCGGGCCCGGGGACTGGCATCGCTTTTCGGAGCGGTTTCGCTGTACGGGGCACCCCGAAAGGCGGTTCCTCGAACCCGTTCCCCGTCTGTTCTCCTTCAACAACCCCTACGGAAGCTGCCCCACGTGCACGGGCTTCGGCGCAACGCTGGAGTACGATCCGGCACTGGTGGTTCCCGACGTGGACCGATCGCTGGACGACGGCGCCGTGGACCCCTGGGCCAAGCCCCGCTATGACCGGGAGCGCCGGAGGCTGAGGGAATTCGCGGTGCGGGAAGGGGCCTCCTGCTATGCGCCCTGGAGGGAGCTGCCGGGGTCTTTCCGCGAGGCCGTGCTCTACGGCAAGGGGTCATTTCGCGGGGTCATGGATTTCCTGGTGTCCAAGGAGCCGAAGCGGTACAAGCAGTACATCCGCATTTTCCTGCGACAGTACCAGCGTCCCAGGCCGTGCCGCGCCTGCGGGGGATCGCGCCTCAGGCAGGAAGCCGGAAACATCACGGTCGGCGAACACGACATCGGCACGGTCTCCGCCATGCCGATCGAAGAGCTTCCCGGTTGGCTGGGGAGCCTCGCGCTACGCCCGATGGAAGCGCGCATAGCGACCACGATCCTGCGCGAGCTGTCGGCCAGGGTGGGATTCCTGGTGGATGTGGGGCTCGGCTACCTCACGCTCGGGCGACAGATGCGCACGGTTTCCGGGGGCGAGGCTCAGCGCATCTCGCTCGCCAACTCGCTCGGGTCCCGCCTTGTGGACACGCTCTACGTTCTCGACGAGCCGTCCATAGGGTTGCACCCCCGCGACATGGACGCTCTCATGGCGCTGCTGAAGCGCCTTCGGGACGTGGGCAACACGGTTGTCGTGGTGGAGCACAACGCGGCCGCGATCCGGGCCGCCGATCACGTGGTGGAGTTGGGACCGGGCTCGGGCGACATGGGCGGGGAGGTCGTTTTCGAGGGTTCTCCGGATGCCTTGATGGACTGCGCGACAGATACCGGGCACTATCTGTCCGGGAATCTGTCGCGGACCGTCGGGAAGCGGCGGCCGGTCGACGGCGCCCGCATCCGGTTGTCCGGAGCCGCCCTCCACAACCTCCGCGGCGCCGAGGCCGAGTTCCCCATCGGCGCGATGACGGTGGTGACCGGCGTGTCGGGATCGGGCAAGTCGACCCTGGTGCACGACATCCTTTACCGTGCCCTGGAGCGCGAACTGCGTGGCGGGCGCACCTCGGCAAAGGAGCACCTTGGCGAGGTGGTCGGGGCGTACGGCTCGCTGACGGGGCTGGAGCACGTCGAGGACGTGGTGCTGATCGACCAGAGTCCCATTGGGCGCACGCCCCGCTCCAACCCCGTCACCTACATTCGCGCGTGGGGCGAGATCCGTCGCATCTTTGCGCAGCAGCGCGCGGCCAGGGATGCCGGGCTCGATGCCCGCAGCTTCTCGTTCAATGTGAAGGGCGGGCGCTGCGAGGAGTGCAGCGGGGCCGGCTTCGTGCGTGTCGAGATGGTCTTCATGGCCGACATCCACGTGCCTTGCGACGTGTGCGGCGGGAAGCGCTACCGTCCCGAGGTGCTCGACGTGAAGGTTCGCGGGCTCAACGTGACGGACGTGCTGAACCTTACCGTAGACAGGGCCATGCGCTTCTTCATCCGCGAGCCCAGGCTGGGCCAGGCGCTTTGGCACCTGCAGCAGGTCGGGCTGGGGTATCTCCGCCTCGGGCAGCCGGCCACTACGCTGTCGGGAGGCGAGGCCCAGCGGTTGAAGATCGCACGCGAGCTGATCGGTGCGGCCAGGAGGAAGGGGACACGCAAGGTGTACATTCTCGATGAGCCGACCACGGGGCTCTCGGGAGCCGACGTGGCTCAGTTGAATACCGTGCTGGGCAAGCTGGTGAAGGGCGGGCACACCCTCGTGGTCGTAGAGCACGACCTGGACGTGGTCAGAGCGGCCGACTGGGTGGTCGACATGGGACCCGGCGCGGGCTGGCGCGGTGGCGAGGTGGTGGCGATGGGGCGGCCCGAGGACGTGGCGACCGTGCCCGAGAGCATCACCGGGCGGTTTCTGGTCGGCCTGTTGTGTCGCGGCGCGGGGGGTCGTTCGGGCGGTCGGGGAGCGGGCCGTGCGGCGGGGGTCGGATGACCATGTCCCGGCGTGGGCGTCTGCCACGGGTTTCGGTGGTTCTCCCGGTCCACAACGGCGAGGCCACGCTGCCCACCGCCCTTGCGTCACTGGCTGCGCAGACCATGCGCGACTTCGAGGTCGTGATCGTCGACGACGGCTCCCGTGACGCCACCCCCCGGATCGCGCGGGCCTGGCAATGGCGGGACGATCGCTTCCGTGTCGTGCGAACCGCGCACGGCGGGATCGTCTCGGCGTTGCAGCGCGGTCTGGCCGAGGTGCGCGGCGCGTACATGGCGCGCATGGACGCCGACGACGTTTCCCACCCGGGCCGCCTTTCGGCCCAGCTCGAGCTGCTGGAACGCCGCGCGGACCTCGCGGGGTGTGGCACGGGCGTGCGCTACGTTCCCGAATCGGACGTCACCCCACGGTCGGCCGAGTACGCGGCCTGGGTCAACTCCATGACCAACTGGGGCACGGTCGCGGCCAACATCTTCGTGGAGTGCCCTCTCGCCCACCCGACCTTCATGTTCAGGACGCGCACGCTCACGTCGGCGGGAGGGTACCGCGACCGTGGCTGGCCCGAGGACTACGACCTGTTGCTGCGGCTGTGGCGGCAGGGCCTCCGCTTCGTTGCGCTGCCGCGCATTCTTCTCGACTGGGGAAACCGCGAGGGACGTCTCAGCCGTACGCACCCCGCGTATTCGCTGGACGCGTTCAGGGCGTGCCGGGTGCACCACGTGCGGCGCAGCCTGCTCGAGGGGCGGATCGGCGTGGTGGTGTGGGGCGCGGGTCCCACCGGCAAGAGACTCGCGCGAGAGTTCCAGCGTCAGGAGGTGGCGGTCAAGGGGTTCATCGAGGTCGATCCCCGCAAGATCGGCCAGTTGATCCATGGCGCCCCGGTGCGAGACGCGGGAGCCGCGCGAGAGTTCGGGGACGTGCTCCACGTCGGTGCCGTGGCACGTGGGAAGGGCAGGGCGGCGGTGGCGGCGGAGGCCGGGAAGGCGGGGCTGGTTTACGGGGCGAATTTCGTGTCGATGGCGTGACGCGGAAGCCCGGACGCGAGAGCTTCCGCGGCCCTCCGGAGGAGCCCGTTCCAACCGGTGTTCCGACCTTGAGTCGACTGCCCAAAACGGCTATCTTTCAGGGCTGTCACAGGCCCGCCTCAACCCTGTCCGTTTCCCCTGAGGCCCGCCGGCCTTCCGCTTCTCCTCCAGACCGGAAACCATGGCCGAAAACGACCAGAGCACCACCGGCGAACGGGTCCTCGAACGAATCCTCGAACAGGAGATGCGCGAGTCGTTCATCGACTATTCGATGAGCGTCAACGTGCAGCGCGCCCTGCCCGATGTGCGGGACGGGCTGAAGCCGGTCCACCGCCGCATCCTCTACGCGATGTCCGGGCTGGGCCTATCGCCCGGACGCGCCTACAAGAAGTGCGCGACGGTCGTGGGAGAAGTGCTGGGGAAGTACCATCCGCACGGTGACTCCGCGGTGTACGACGCCCTGGTCCGCATGGTCCAGGACTTCTCGCTGCGTTATCCGCTCGTGGACGGTCAGGGGAACTTCGGGTCCATCGACGGCGACTCGGCCGCGGCCTACCGCTACACCGAGGCCCGGCTGCAGCGTCTGTCCATCGAGCTCCTGGCCGACATCGAGAAGGGCACCGTCCGCTTCGACGAGAATTTCGACGGGCGGCTGAAGGAGCCGTCGGTCCTGCCGTCGAGGGCACCCAATCTGCTCATCAACGGGTCTTCGGGCATCGCGGTGGGGATGGCGACCAACATCCCCCCGCACAACCTGCGGGAAGTCGTCGCCGGCCTCCTTGCCCTGATCGACGACCCCTACCTCCCCCAGGAGCGGCTGGAAGAGCTCATCAGAGGGCCGGACTTCCCCACCGGGGGGAACATCTGCGGGACCGAGGGCATCCAGGAAGCCTACCGGACCGGCCGGGGGCGAATCGTGATCCGGGCCGCGGCGACGATCGAAGAGGACGACGACGGACCGTCAAGGATCATCGTCAGCGAGATCCCGTTCATGGTCAACAAGTCCCGCCTCATCGAGCAGATCGCGGCTCTGGTGCGGGAGAAGAAGGTCACATCCATCAGGGACCTGCGCGACGAGTCGGACCGGGACGGCCTCCGCGTCGTGATCGAACTGAAGCGCGACGCGGTGCCGCAGGTCGTGCTGAACAGGATCTACAAGCACACCCAGATGCAGTCCACCTTCGGCGTGATCTTCCTGGCCCTGGTTGACGGCGTCCCCCGGGTCATGACGCTGCGCGAAATGCTGGGCCACTTCATCGACCACCGTCACAGTGTGGTGGTCAGGCGCAGCCGCTTCGACCATGCCGCCGCGAAGGAGCGGGAGCACATCCTGGAAGGCCTCCGGATCGCGGTCGACAACATCGACGAGGTGGTCAGGATCATCCGCGGATCACGCGACGCGGCGGAAGCGGCGGTAGGGCTCCGCGACGCCTTCAGCCTGTCCGAGCGCCAGGCCCGGGCCATACTGGAGATGCGCCTTTCCCGCCTGACCGGGCTCGAGATGGAGAACCTTGACGGCGAGCTGTCCCAGGTGAGGGCGCGGATCACCGAACTGGAGCGCATCCTGGGCGACCGCGAAGTGCGGATGGGCATCATCAAGGACGAGTTGCGCGAGGTGGCCAAACGCTACGGCGACGACCGCCGCTCCGCGATTCAGGGGAGCATCTCGTCGTTCGATGTCGAGGACCTGATCGCGGACGAGGAAGTCGTGATCACGATGTCCCGGCAGGGCTACGTGAAGCGCATCCCCATCGACACCTACCGGGCCCAGCGGCGGGGTGGACGGGGCCTCCGGGGGATGAAGACCAAGGCCGAGGACTGGGTGGAGCACCTCTTCGTCGCGTCCACCCACGACTATCTCATGGCGTTCACCGACCAGGGCCGGTGCCACTGGGTCAAGGTGTGGGGGATCCCCCAGGGCAGCCGGAATGCCAAGGGGAAGCCCATCGTCAACTTCCTCGAACTGGCTCCCGGCGAGAAGGTCGCGTCGGTTCTCCCGGTCCGAGAGTTCAGCGGGGACCGGTTCCTGCTCTTCTGCACCCGGAACGGAGTCGTGAAAAAGACGCCCCTGTCCGCCTACGGCAACGTCCGCGCGGTCGGGATCTACGCCATCAAGTTCCGCGAGGGCGACGAGCTCATCGACGCGCGGATCACCGACGGTACCAACGAGGTCGTGCTGGCGACGCGGCTTGGCAAAGCGATCCGCTTCCACGAGTCCGATGCGCGGCCGATGGGGCGCAACACCGAGGGGGTGATGGGGATCCGCCTGGCCGAAGGCGACGATGTCGTGGGGATGGTGGTGGTGCGGCACCCGGACCAGACGCTGCTCACCGCGACCGAGCGCGGGATGGGCAAGAGGAGCGAGATCGGCGACTACCGCATCCAGGGGCGGGGCGGGATGGGCCTGATCAATCTGAAGGTTTCCCCGAAGAGCGGGCCGGTAGTCACGATCAGGGCCGTTACGGACGACGACCAGCTCATGGTTATCACCCGGCACGGGGTGGTGAACCGGCAGCGCGTGTCCGACATGAGGGTCATCGGGCGCGTGACTCAGGGGGTACGCCTGGTGAACCTGGACGACGGTGATTCGGTGGTCGATGTCGCCCGGGTGGTGGGCGACGACGATGACGACGAGTAGTCCCGGCCTGGTCCCGCTCGCCGCGGTGGAGGCGGCCGCGGAACGGATTCGCGGCACCGTGGTGCGAACGCCCATGATCCCGGACACGGATCTGTCGGAATCGCTGGGCGGCGAGGTTCGGCTGAAGTGCGAATCGCTCCAGAAGGCGGGCGCCTTCAAGGCGCGGGGAGCCTGCAACTTCATGGCGCGGCTTTCGCCGGAAGACCTTGCACGCGGAGTGATCACCTATTCGTCCGGCAACCATGCGCAGGCGGTCGCGTTCGCAGCCGGGCTCAAGGGTGTGCGCGCAGTGGTCGTCATGCCGACGACGGCGCCGAGGGTCAAGAGCGACGGAGCGCGGCATCTGGGCGCCCGCGTGGAGTTCGCGGGGACGACCTCCGAGCACAGGCGCGCGCGCGCCGAGGAGATTGCCGAAGCCGAAGGGCTGGTGATGGTTCCCCCGTTCGATCACCCATGGATTATCGCCGGCCAGGGGACCGTGGCGCTGGAAGTCTTCGAGGACTGGCCGGAGGTGGACACGCTGGTGGTTCCGATCGGTGGGGGAGGACAGATGGCGGGCTGCGCGGCTGCGCTCCGGCGCCTGAGGCCCGAAGCCTCCGTTTTCGGCGTGGAGCCTGCGGGAGCGCCCACCATGCGGCGGGCGCTCGACGCGGGGGGACCGGAGACGCTCGAGCGCATCGACACGATCGCGGACGGGCTGGCGCCCACCCGCGCCGGTGACCTTACCTTCGCCCACGCCGCCGCGCTGCTGGACGATGTGGTGCTCGTCAACGACGATGACATCCGCCGCGCGGCGGCCCACCTCATCACGCGGCGAAAGCTCGTCGTGGAGTATTCGGGCGCGGCCACGGTCGCGGCCCTGATGTCGGGGCGGGTTGGCGCGGCGGGCCGCAACGTCTGCGCGGTGCTGTCGGGGGGCAATCTGGACACCTCGCTGCTCGGCGAGATCCTGGGCGCGGCGTAGGCAGCCCGTGGAATAAGGCCCCGCTGCATTCGGCCGACGATGCATTCGCGCCGGACCGCTACGCTCGATAGGTTACAATGTAAAGAGAACTTTACCATATGTCATGTATAGTTTACAATTCGGAATCCCGAAGCTCCGCTCTGCGTTGTACCTCGGTCGAAATAGCGCTGCTATTCTCCCTCGGTGCGCCTTGCCGGCACGGCGCCTCGCCGCCCTCGGTGCTAACGCGGGGCTTATCCACGGACTGCTAGGCGGCCCGTGGACGAATCTGCACACTGCCCGTAGCGCCCCGCCCATGCTCCTCCTCTTCGACATCGACGGCACCCTCACCTGGGGCGGCCCCGCCAAGGCCGCCTTCGGAGTCGCCCTGGAGGCGACCTTCGGGACTGCGGGACCGATCGCCAACCATGACTTCTCGGGGAAGACCGACCCGCTCATCATGCGGGAGCTCCTCACCGCGGCCGGCCACGCTCCCCGCCAGATCGAAGCCGGGCTGCCGCGCTTCTGGGACCTCTACCTGTCGGAGCTGGACGCGCGGATCGCGGCGGACCCGGTGACCGTGCTGCCCGGGGTCCGGGAGCTGATCGGCGCTCTGGCCGCGCGGGACGACATCTTTCTCGGCCTCGTCACGGGCAACGTGGAGGGGGGCGCCAGGCTGAAGCTGCGCTCGGCTGGACTTTGGGACCGCTTCCCGGTCGGCGCATTCGGGTCGGATCGCGAGGTCCGCAACGAACTGCCCACGGTCGCGTTCCAGCGCGCGGCCGCAAGGTGGGGGCGGCCCTTTCGGGGCGAACACGCGGTCATCATCGGGGACACGCCCCGGGACATCGAATGCGGCAAGGCCGTCGGCGCGGCCACGGTGGCCGTTGCGACGGGACGGTTCCGGGCGGCGGAATTGCGGGACGCGGGCGCCGATCGGGTGCTTGCGGGGTTCGCGGACACGCGGGCCACCGTCGAGGCGCTGACCGGCCGTCCTTGATCTCGGGGCCGCGCCCGTCCCATCTTGCTATTGTCCTGCCGGAACAACGACAACGGAGTGTCGAACACATGAAGAACTTCTACATCATCATTGGGGGCGTGGCCGTGATCGGGGTGGTGGTTGTCGCATTTGCCCTCAGGGGCGGCGGATCGGCGGCCAGCGTGCCTGTCGATCTCGGCGACATAGGAAATCAGGAGCTGGTGGATCTGGCACAGGGCATGGTCTACGGCGATTCGGACGCGCCGGTCACGATCATGGAGTTCGGCAACTACCAGTGCGGTGGGTGTGCGCAGTTCGCCAGCATGGTCAAACCCCAGGTCGATCTGGCCTACATCGAGACCGGACAGGCCAAGTTCGTCTTCCACGACTTCCCGATGCCGAGTCTCCCGCACTCCTTTCTGGCCGCGCGGGCGGTCAGGTGCGCGGGTGACCAGGGCCGCTACTTCGACTACCACGACTCGGTGTTCCGCACCCAGCGGCAATGGTCCCGTCCGGACAGCCCGGTCGGCCATTTCAACGACCTCGCGGAGGAACTGGGGCTGGACACGGGCGCCTTCGGGGATTGTCTGAACAGCGACCGGCACGCGGACGTCGTGACGGCCAACGCGACCCTGGGCCAGATGCTGGGTGTCAACTCCACCCCGTCGATCTTCGTCCACCACGGCTCCGGACGGGCCATGCAACTGGGCGGCTTCCAGTTCATCGACATTCAGCAGGCCGTGGAAGCCGGGCCGGGGAATTGACCGAGCAGTCTGCCGGTTCGGGCGCGCGGCTCCCGAAAAACAGGATGCTCGTCGCCGTGCTTTCCCTTGGCGGGGTGTTCCTGGCGTTCTACCTGGTGGCGTACAACATGGGTTGGACGCCGCCCATCCCGTGCGGAAGCGGGAGTTGTGCGGCCGTGCAGTCATCCAGCTACGCGTGGGTAGGTCCCGTGCCCGTGTCGGTCATCGGACTGGCGGGATATCTGGCGTTGCTCGTGCTCGCGATCGCGGGGTTGCAGGAACGGCTGGCCGCGTCCCGGGCGGTCTCCTTCCTCCTGTTCGGAGGGGCTCTCGCCGGAGTGCTGTTCAGCGCCTACCTCACCTACCTGGAAGCAGCGGTGATCAACGCCTGGTGCCGCTACTGCGTGGCTTCGGCCATCCTGATCACCGTCGTGTTCGCCGCGACGATCCCGGAAGTGAAGCGGATGCGCAAAGGGAGCATCCGATGAGCGGCGAGCGGATCCGCGTGCGGGTTCTCTACGCCGCGGGTGGGGGATATCACTCCGAGGTCCTGTCGGTGCCGGGCGGCGGCCTGAGCGAGCACGAACGGCTGATCGATTTCATCAGGGAGGACCCGGCGGTGGCGGCCGAGTGCTACATCGACGCCGAACGTCTGTGCTCGGCGCAGATTGTCGGCGACGACGACACGGAGAACGGGTAAGGCGGAGCGGAGGTACCGAGCGGCGGTACCGACCCGGTGCGTTCCCGCGCCCTGCTACACCCCGCCACGGCATGCCGTCAACGCCCTGGCCAGCGACCATTCCCGCGTTTCGCCGGGCGGCCAGACTCCCGTCCGGGCGGCCAACATGAGGGCGGCGGCTTCATCGCGGGCCTGATCGGCCAGCTCCTTCGTGATCAGTGCGCCGGACTCCGCCTCGTCGAGTTCCGGTTCGTCGAGCAGTTGCACGTCACCGTACCGGGGCATCCAGACATCGAGACAGAGATCCGTCGTCGCCCAGCTCCGCCTGTCGATGAAGTCGACGGGCGTGAGGATGTTGGCGTAGTGCCCCGTAAAGGCTCCGTTGGTGCGGTGAAACAGGCCGATGTCGTGCAGCTTGTCCGGATAGGTGAACCAGATGACCGGCGAGCGGGGCTCGAGGATCGTGAAGCCGTCGACCACGAGGGGCCGGTCAACGGGCGTACGGGGCTGGAATGTGACGACGACGTCCGGACGGCTCTCCAGCACGTACAGACGGTAGATCGCCATGGGCTTGCCGATCCGCCCGTAGCGAATGGTGATCCAGGTGTTCGCCGCGGGAAGCCTGGGACTCCGCCTGCCCTCGCCGCCGCTGCTGCCCAGCCCGCTCACGGGTCGTCGAAGCGTGCCGGATTGGCGCGCTCGATGAAGATGTTCATGATTCCCCCGCAAACGGCCGGGCTCCACGACGTGAAGTCGTCGGTGAGGTCCACCCTTACGGTCCGGGGCGGCGCACCGTCGAAGAGCTTCATGGCGGCTTCGATCACCTCACCCTCGCCGCATCCGCCGCCAACCGTTCCAGCGATCACGCCGCTCTTCCCGATCAGCATCCTGGCCCCGGTCTTGCGCGGCGTAGATCCCTTCGACGAAACGATCGTGGCCAGAATGGCCGGCTCCTCCAGTGAAGCCAACCGCGCCAGCAACTGCTTTTCGCTCATGGCTGCTCCTTCTTCGTGCGCGGGCCGGGCCCCGGTCCGCCGTAGCTCTCTCGTGTGCGGGCGGGCGCCGGTCCGCCGCCGCCGCGCCCGCCGAAAAAGCGCTCGACAACGCGCTCCTTGTCCACCAGGGGGATGCCGGTGCCCCGTGAGTGGAACATGATGACCTCCGCGGCCACCGAAACAGCGATTTCCACCGGAGTCTGCCCCCCCAGATCCAGCCCGACGGGCGCCCGCACAAGCTTCATCTGATCACTGGTGAAGCCGTCCCGGGCGAGTTGCTCGTGCGTGGCCCGGACGCGCCGGCGGCTGCCGATCATCCCAATGTAGCCAGGCGGCCCCGGCATGCGCAGCAGGCGCACCAGACACTCGTAGTCGAAGCTGTGCCCCCGCGTCACCAGGACCACATGGTCGTGCGGGTCCAGCCGGGTGTCGGCGAAGGGATCCCGGAAGTCGATCATGCGGACGGCGGCGGCCTCGGGGAACCGCCCGGGAGCCGCGAATTCGGGCCGGTCGTCCAGCACCACGACGCGCAGCCCCAGCATTGCGCAAACCCGGCAGAGCGGGATTGCGATGTGCCCCGCACCCACGATCACCATCCGCGCGGGGGGGCCGTGCAGTTCGATGTAGACTTTGGCGGTCGCGGCGCCCGCTCCTTCGCCGTACTCGAAGTCCCGGCTCAGCGCGCCCCTGGATTCCCTTGGGGGGAAGAGCGCCGTCACCGCGGCGGCGACCTCCCCGTCAAGGGACGGGCTTCCGAGCGTGCCCCCGTGGAGCCTGCCCGAAAGCCACCACCGCCGCCCGATCATCGATGTGTCCGCCGCGTCGGTCACGACCGCCGTGTAGATGCGCTCCCCCTCTTTCAGCGCCTCCAGCACTCGGGCGGCGATCCGCGCGGGAGAGGGGTTCATGCCGGAAACCGGTCCCGGTAGCGCGCGGGGGTGTCCAGGTCGTCCACGGTGCCGGGATCGTGAACCGGGACCTCGATCACCCTGCCGGGATCCCGCCGAACCACCTCACGTGCCCCTTCGGCCAGGCCGTCCGCGTGGAATTCCGCCGCTATGGCCAGGTCGGCCAGCACGGGGTGGCCGCGCTTGCCCTCGTGGCTGGGCACCACAATGGCCGCACGGGAACGACGCCACGCCTCGATCAGGGACCGCACCGTGGCCGGAGCCACCGCGGGGTTGTCGACCGGGGTGAAGAGAACGGCCGCGGGGGGATCGTCGAGCCCCTCGACGTGGCGGAGCCCGGCGCGCAGCGAGCCGATCTGGCCGCCCGCTCCGCCAGGGTTGACCGCGAGGCGGGCCGGTCCCCGCGCGACCTCGGCGGCCGTTTCACCGGTGGCCGACGCGGCCACCACGACGACGGGCGCGCATCCGCCCCGGGCCAGGGTGGTTGCCAGGCGAGCCACGAACGTCATGCTCCCCGCGTCGAGCAGGGCCTTCGGCGAGCCCATGCGCGCCGAGGCGCCCGCCGCGAGGACGATGCCGGCGACACCTTCGCCGCGCTTTCCGGGTTGCCGCATCGTCCGCTCACCCGGCAGCGTCTGTCGGGCGGGGCGGCTGTGGGGCGGAGGCCGGGGGCCGGGTGCGGGCGGGCGGAGTGGTACGCGCCGGGGGGAAGGCGCCGTGGAAGCTCTCTCCGGCGTCGACCAGCCGTGCCAGCAGGCCGCTGGGCTCATACCGGCCACCCGCGATGTCGCGGAACGCCGTGAGGGTGCGGAGGACCTCGTCCAGCCCGCGGTCGTCCGCGTACTTCAGCAAGCCGCCGCGGAAGGGCGGAAACCCGGTGCCCATGACCATGCCGAGGTCCACGTCCGCGGCCGAGGAGACGATTTCGTCCTCCAGCACCCTCGCGGCCTCGTTGACCATGGCCAGCACCGTTCGGTCCCGCGCGTGCGCGGCATCCGGAACCGAGCGTGCCGACGGCAGGCCCATGTCCGAATACACGGTTGGATCGAGTTCCTTCTGCTTCCCGCCTTCGTACCGGTAGAAGCCGCGGCCCCCCTTCCGTCCCGTCCGCCCCGATTCGGCAAGTGCGACCAGGGGTGCCGCGGGCGCCACCCGATCGCCGAGTTTGTCCGCCAAAACCGCCCCCGCGTGGCGGACAACGTCGATCCCGACCTCGTCGATGAGGCGACAGGGCCCCATCGGCATGCCGAAATCGGTCCAGATCCGGTCCAGCGCCACGACCTCGCACCCCTCGGCCAGCAGGTGTCCGGCTTCGTTGAGGCCCGCTCCCAGGATCCGGTTGACAAGGAATCCCGGGCCGTCCCGCGTGATGACCGGAACCTTGCCGAGACGGATCACAAGGGCGGCGATCGTCTCGATCGTGTCAGGATCGGTCCCTTCCCCCCACACGACCTCCACCAGCGGCATGCGATGGACCGGGTTGAAGAAGTGCATCCCCCCGAACCGCCCGGGGCGATCCAGCTTCGAGGCCATCTCGCCGACCGACAGCGAGGAGGTATTCGTCGCGATCACGGCTTCGGGCCCGACGGCCGCCTCGATCTCGCCGAGCACCGCCCGCTTGATGTCCATGCGTTCGACCACGGCCTCCACGACCAGGTCCGCCCGCCCCACGCCCGCGTAGTCCAGCCCGCCCGAGATCAGGCCCATCTTCCGCATGGCGACGCGGCGGCGGAGCGTCCTGCGCTTCACGGCGCCGTCGAATAGTGATCGCGCATGGGCAAGACCTCCCGCGACGGCCTCGTGGCGAATGTCCCTCATCCGCACGGGGATGTCGTTGTACGCCGCCAGCTGGGCGATGCCGCCCCCCATCTGACCGGCTCCGATCACCGCCATGCGCTCCACGGGCGCCGCGCGCCCACCGTCCGACCACGGTCCCTTGCGGGCCCCCTCGCGGAGCTGAAAGAGGAAGAGCAGGTTCCGGCACACCGGCGATTCCAGCAACTCGCCCACGCCTTCGGCCTCCAGCTCCAGACTCTGGGCGACCGTCCGCCCCGCGCCCCTGGCCACGACGTCCAGAAGCTTCAACGGGGCGGGGTAGCGGCCCCCCGTGCGCTTCATGACCTGCTTGCGCGCGGCCCGCAGGACGAGCGCGCGCCCGGGGGCTGTCCCGTCGAGGATCCGGGCGACGACCCCGCGCCGCCGTCCGGGTCCCGTGCTCCCCGGGTCGCCCTCTTCCGCCAGGGCGCGCACGAACGCGCGGCTGCGCTCCTCGAACTGCGCTGCGGGGAAGACCTGGTCCACCAGACCGATCCGCTTCGCCTTCGAGGTCCGGGCCGCCTTCCCCGTGAGCATCAGGTCGAGTGCGGCACGCAGCCCGACAAGGCGAGGGAGTCGCGTCGTGCCTCCCCACGCCGGAAAGATCCCCAGCTGCACCTCGGGGAGCCCGATCCGCGTACCGTCGCCGTCGTCGCTGACCCGGTAGTCGCACGCAAGGGCGACTTCGGTGCCTCCGCCCAGGGTGATGCCCTGGATCGCCGCTACGGTGGGCACGGGCAGCGCGGCGATGCGTTCGAAGAGGGCCTGCCCCTGTCGCACCGCTTCGGACCCGGCTTGGCGGTCGCCGCTCTCGGCAAAAGCGGCGATGGCGTTCACGTCGGCACCCGCGATGAAGGATCCGGGCTTGCCGGACCTCACCATCAGGGCCCGAAGAGTACCCTTGCCCGCGGCCTCCGCGGCCTCTGCGACGACCGAATCAAGATCCCGCAGCACCTCGGCCGTGAGGACGTTGTGCGGCCTTGCAGGGTCGCTGAACGTGATCCGCCCCACACCGTCCGCATCGATGTCAAGCCGGGGGTTCACCGGTCAGCGGGAGTGGCTGGCGCCGGGCGGGTTGCTGCGGCGGCCCGGCGACTCGCCACCGACTGCTAGAAAATCGGCCGACTGTCGGCGTTTTCCTCGCTTAGACGCAGCACGAAAGGCTCTTCCCGCGTGACGACGATCGGCACATTCCAGTACAGCTCGTTGTAGGGCAACTCGTGCCGGGCATAGACCCAGTACGCGCCTGGCGCGACCTCGTCGAATCGGGCGATCCCGTTGGTATCGGTGGTGTCCGCCAGCGGCTCCAGCCCCGAAAGCTCGACCTTGGCCATGATGACCTGGTCGACTGCCTCGAACGCCTGATCGGCCCAGTCGTCCTGGACGATCTTCATGCTGTCCATTCGGCCGATCGCCGCCTGCTGGAGATCCGTGAAGGTGCCGAACAGGACCTCGTTCTGCCGCCCGGCGCGGTTGTACTCCGCTTCCAGGTCCTGCCATTCGTTGAAAATGGCCCGGTATGCCGTCATGCCCGGGTTGAGCCCTTCCAGCGTCGTGTTCAGCTTCTGCAGCGTGTCACGAAGCGTGTTCCACCGGGTCTCCATGTCACGCCACGCCTGCTGCGCTTCCGCGATCTCCACCTGGGCCGCGAGCAGATCCGGGGGGATCTCCGGCTCGGGCATCGGAGCCGCCACCGTCAACGAGTCGAAGATCTCGTCGCGGTCGTAGGGAAGCAGGCGAACTTCGACGTCCTCGACAGTACTGCCGGCGCCGTCTTCGCCGAGCGCGACTACGATTGTCGCCTGACCCGGTCGGCACGCCGTGATCGCCATGGTGGCGAGGAGCGCCAACAGGCCGAAACCAGTGTTGCTACGCATCGTGACTCACTCCCTGAAGGTGACCTAAAAACGTTTATTCCAGGACGTTGCTCTCGCCCAAGGTAAGAATGGAAACGGGCGGCATCAAGACACCGCGACTGTCAACCGGGAAACCTCGTGGCCCTCGGGTGCCCCTCGCCACGGGCTGCTATGGAATGGTTACCGCCTGAGGACGTAGTTCATGGGGTCGACGGGCCGGTCGTTGTTGAGGATCTCGTAGTGAACGTGGGGTGCGGTGCAGACGCCGGTGCATCCGACCTGGGCTATGACCTCGTCACGCTCGACCCTCTTCCCCCGTTCCACCAACAGCGCGGACGCGTGTGCGTACCGGGTCATGTAGCCGTAGCCGTGATCGATTTCGACCGTGAGACCATACCCGGCCTTCCGACCTGCGAATGTCACCAGGCCGGCACCGGTCGCGACGAAAGGCGTGCCGTAGAACGAGTGAAGATCGATGCCCTCGTGAGCCATGTCGACCTTGTGGATGGGGTGGTATCGGCTCGGGTTGAAGGCGCTGGAAAGGAGACCGTTGACGGGAAGGATGGAAGGGATGACCGAGAGCCGTTCCAGCTGGTCCTCCATCGTGCGCCACGTCTCGTCGTAGCTCTCCTCCAGCACATCCGCCTTGCGCTCAAGGACATCGAGGGTGTAGCGGTTGGCGTATGCCAGCTCCGACGCCTCGGGGTCCAGCGCCCAGAGATCGCTCTCTCCGGGGGAATCGAGCCCGGGACCGCCGACACCTACCTGAAAGACCTCATCGTCGATACCCATCCGCCCCGCAAGCAACCTCGTCTGTCGATCCTTTTCGGCCAGGACGTCGACCTGTTCCTCGAGGCCGGCGACCTGGGCGCGGATGCCCTCGAGCTCCCCTTCAAGGAGGTGATTCGCCCGGGCCAGCCCCGCGGCACGCACGCGCGCACCGGTGTCGTAGACGAGGAACGCAACGGCGACGGCAACAAAGGCACCCAGGACTGCGAGTCCCACCAACCCGCGTCGCACCGCCGATGTCGGCATCGAGTACTGCCGCACCGCGTCCGCATCGTCCCGGAGGAAAAGGACGGTCCATCGTTCGCTTATCATTCGACGGGTAGGTTACAGGCCGAGACGGCCCCGGTCAAGGAACACGTTTTTTCCGGCCGTATCTCCATGTGCCTGTTCACCGTGCCTCAACGCGCGGAAAAAGGGGCGAACCAACGGTCACGTGGAGACCCGCGATCTCCAGTCCGTCCAGCTCCGCGAAACGGGGGACGTCCGCCAGACCAAGGCGTGTGGCCAACTCCCGGGCCTTGACGGGCGCAACGGGTTCGAACATGCCGGCAAGCACCGCCAGCGTTCTTACCAGTGTGGCAAGGGTGCGGTCGAGCTCATCGGCCCGCTCGGGAGCACGCGCCAGCGCCCACGGCTCGCGCGCCTCCACGAATCCATTGGCGGTCCTCGCCAGGTCCATGGCCGCCGCGAATCCGGCGTGTAGACGGTAGCCCTCCAACCCCTGCCGGTAGGCGTCCAGCGCCGCCTCCGTTTCGGCGGCAAGGTCGTGAGAGGGCGCGTCCGGGACGGTGCCCCCACGGTAGCGTACGACCATGGAGAGGGCGCGGTGAACGAGGTTGCCCAGGATGTTGCCCAGTTCGTCGTATCTGGTGAGGAAGCGTTCGGGGGTGTAGGAGGCGTCCTGCCCGGTGGGCATCTCGCGCATCAGGTACCAGCGAACGGCGTCGGTGCCGAACTGCTCGCGGAGGTCGAGCGGGTCCACGACGTTGCCGAGCGACTTGGACATCTTCGTGTCGCCGACCACCCACCACCCGTGCGCGAGGATCTTGCGGGGCAGCGGCAGGTCGGCCCCCATCAGCAGGGTGGGCCAGTACACGGCGTGCGTGGTGAGGATGTCCTTGCCCATGAGGTGCACGTCGGCCGGCCACCGGGACGGGCGGAGATCGCCGAAGCCGCGGGTGGGGCCGGGAGCGGCGGGATCGATCGCACCGGACGCGGTCACGTAGTTCGTCAGCGCATCGACCCAGACGTAGGTGACCTGGTCGGCGTCCCAGGGAAGGGGTATCCCCCAATGGATGCGCGCCCGGGGCCGCGAAATGGATAGATCGGCCAGCGGCTGATTGAGGAACCCGAGAACCTCGTTCCGGCGGGTGGCCGGTACGATCCATTCGGGGTTGTCCTCGATGTGGCGGATCAGCCGGTCCTGGAAGTGGCTCATCCGGAAGAAGTAGTTCTTCTCGCGGATCCGCTGGACCGGTCCTCCGGCGATCGGATCCACCCGGTCCGGACCGATCTCCTTTTCGGTGAAGTACCGCTCCTGCCCGACGGAGTACCACCCCGCGTACTCCGCTTCGTAGATGTGGCCGTTGTCACGCAGACGTTCCAGCAGTGCGGTGACGACGCCGATGTGTTCGGCCTCGGTGGTGCGGATGAAGCGATCGTGCGAAATGCCGAGGTCCCTCCACGCTTCCTCGAAGCGGCCCGCCATGAGGTCGCAAAGCTCCAGCGGCGTCACCCCCTGTGCGGCGGCGGCCTCCTGGATCTTCTGTCCGTGCTCGTCGGTCCCCGTGAGGAAGAGCACGTCCTCACCGGCACGGCGCCGGTACCTCGCGAGCACGTCGGCCAGGATCGTGGTGTAGGCGTGGCCGAGGTGGGGCTCGCCCGAGGCGTAGTAGATCGGCGTCGTCAGGAAGAAGGATGACATGGATCAGGCCTGTTCCCGCGCGACCGCCGCGCCGACCGCACGGGCGTACCACTGGAGGGTTTCGATGAAGCCGGCGAAGGACTTTTCGTAGTGCGGCTCCCGGGGCTCGCCGTCGTCGCCGAAGCTGCGCCCGACGTTGGACACCGCCATGCCCGCCACGGGCAGGGCCTTCAGCCGGAGGAAGAGCAGCTGAAGGTGGTTGTGCACCTGAACGCCTCCGAAACCGCCCCCCGACACCGTCACGATGCCGACCGGCTTGCGGTTCCACTCCCCGTAGATGTAGTCGAGGGCGTTCTTGAGCACCCCCGGCATCGATCCGTTGTACTCGGGGCTCACCACAACCAGAGCGTCGGCGGATCGGACCGACTCCGAGAAGCGCACCAGCCCGGGGGGTGGGTCGTCCCGCATGTGGAGCCGCTCCTCCATGATGGGCAGGTCGAAGTCGCGGAGATCGAGAAGCGGCGCGTCGGCGCCGGCCTCCTCCAGGCGCCTGCCCGCGAAGCGCGCCACCTTGATCGATTGCCGGCCGCGCCGCACGGATCCGACCAGGACGGGGATACGGAGCGGGTTGCTCATGAGGCGCCGCTGGCCGCGGGGTCGCCCGGGTCGAGGGTGCCGGGCGCCGCGCCCGGGTCCGCGGGCCCCTGCTTGAGCGCGCCCCTGTCCACCTTGCCGAGGTGGGTCCGGGGCAGGTCGCTCATGATGCGCACCCGGCGGGGGCGTTTGTAGGACTCGAGACGCTCCCCGACGTGCGATCGGATGCGCGCGCGCGCCGTGGCGGGATCCGCGTCCGGCGCCAGCACGACGAACGCCTCCGGGATGATCAGTCCGTCCTCTGTCGCGATCCCCACCACCGCCGCCTCCTTGACGTCCCGGTGCCGCAGCAGACACTCCTCGGCCTCCCGGGGTGAGAACCACTTCCCCGAGACCTTGAGCAGGTCGTCCGCCCGACCCTGGTAGGTGAAATACCCGTCCTCGTCGCGGGTCATCATGTCGCCCGAAATGTACCACTCCCCGGCGAAGGCGCGGCGGGACTCGCGCGGGTGCTGCCAGTAGCCGTTCGCGCGGGAACCGCCCCGCACCCGCATCCGGCCGACGTCGCCGGGCCCGGCCTCGTGGCCGTCTTCATCGCGCAGGGAGACCTCGAAGCCGGGCACGGCGGTGCCGAGCGTCCCCGGGCGGACGGCGCCGGGCCGGTTCGAGATGAAGATGTGCCACATCTCGGCCGTGCCGAGGCCGTCGAGGAGTTCGACGCCGAAAAGCTCGTTCCACCGCTGGTGCAGACTGGGGGGCAGGGCCTCGCCCGCCGAGGTTGCCAGTCGGAGGCAGCTCAGGTCCTGGTCGCCGGCGCCGGGGTGCGAGACCATGTGGTTCACCATCGTGGGGACGTTGACGAGGATCGTGGGGCGGTGCCGCGCGATCTGGGCGAAGAGTTCGTCTGCCGTGCAGCGCTCCGGAAAGAGGACAGCCGACGCACCCGCGGCAAGGGGGAAGAGAAGGTTGGATCCGGTGGCGTAGCCGAAGTAGAGCTTGGGGACCGAAAGCGTGATGTCGTCGGCGCCGTAGCCGAGGACCCCCCTTGCATAGCACTCGGTGGAGTTGGCGAACGAGGCGTGGCTCTGGATCACCCCCTTGGGGCGTCCGGTCGTGCCGCCGGAGAATAGCCAGACGGCCGGATCGTCAGAATGTGAAGTAAAGTTGACATAATGTAAAGCAGAGTTGTCAATCAGCGCGTCGTCCTGGACAGTTCCGAGGACGAGGAGGCGGGGAGCGTGGCGTGCTCCCTTCGCTGCCCGCGCGAATACTTCAGCGTGCTCCGCATGAACGACCGCTGCCTTGGCGCGCGTGTAGTCGTACATGTCCCGGATGCGGTCTTCGCTCAGGTAGCAGTTCATCATCACACCCACCGCGCCCACCTTCAGAGCGCCGAAGAGCACGGCGGGGAAGTCGGGCACGTCCGGGAGGCCGATCAGGACGCGTTGCTCGGGATGCACGCCGATCGCTTCGAGGGCGTTGGCGAAGCGGTTGGCGCGCGCCTGGAGCGCCGCGTAGGTGACCGTCTCCTGGCCGGTTCGGAGCGCAATCCGGTCGCCCAACCCTTCCCGGACGCGGTCGTCCAGGAAATAATCGGCCATGTTGAACGGGTTCGAGGGTTGGAAGGACATCGGGACTATCTTTGTGGATGATGGAGTTACGGTCAATGGATGATCAGGACGCAGCCACGGTGACGGAGAGCGAGCGCCGCGAGACACCGCCCGAATGGGGGGACGCGACCTGGACCGATCTGGCGGACGCCGGCCTGGGGGTCGTGCCCGGCGGGTCGCGGGGAGCGGACTCCAACCGCGCGGCGGACGAGCGCGCCACGCGCCCGCTCGGCTCCCGGGTCCTTGCCCTCCTGCCGGTCGGCGCGGTCGAGGCGCACGGCCCCCACCTTCCCCTTGTCACGGACGTGGTGATTGCCCGGGCGGCCGCCGCCGCCGCGCTGCCGGGGCTCCGGAGCCTGGGCTTCCACCCCCTCCTCCTCCCGCCCCTCGCCTACACCGCCGCCCCCTTCGCGGCCGGCTTCCCGGGGACGATCTCCGTACGCCCGGCCACCTTCACGGCGCTGCTGGCCGATGTGGCCGCGTCGCTGGAAGGTCAGGGGGTCGCGGCGCTGGTGGTGGTCAACGCCCACCTCGATCCGGCCCACCTGGCCGCGATCGGGGACGGCGTTCGCGCACATGCGACGCGCGTGGCGGGTCCGGCGCACGCGGACGGCTCCCCGAAACCGGCCCCCGGCGCCCCGCCCGCCGGCGACGGGGCCATGCCCGTCGTGCATCCCGACATCACCGAGCGGCGTTGGGCCTCGCGCCTCACCGACGAATTCAGGAGCGGCGCGTGTCACGCGGGGCGGTACGAGACCTCGGTTGTGATGGCGGCGGCGCCGGAGCTGGTGCGCGACGCGGCGCGGCAGGGGCTCGCGGCGAACCCGGCGTCGCTCTCGCGTGCGATCCGGGATGGCGCGGCCACGTTCGAGGACGCGGGAGTGAGCGACGCCTACTGCGGGGACCCGGCCGCCGCTACCCGGGAAGAGGGAGAGAACACGGTGGCCGCGCTGGCCGCGATCGTGGTGGACGCGGTCGTGGAGCGGTTGGGGGCCGCGCGGGAGGGAACCCGATGACGCTCGCCGGAAGGGGTGCCGTCGTGACGGGTGGTGGAAGGGGGATCGGGGCGGCGGTGGCGAGCGCGATGGCCGCGGAGGGGGCGGCGGTGGTCGTGACGGCGCGCACCGCCGGGGAGATCGAGGCGGTGGCCGGGGGGCTGCGCGAACGGGGCGCCGCCGCGCATGCGGTCGTCTGCGACGTGACCGACCCCGCATCGATCGCCGCGCTGGCCGAGCGGGCGCGTGAGCACCTCGGCAAGGTGGACATCCTGGTGAACAACGCCGGCGTCGCGGTGTCGGCGCCGTTTCAGCGGGTGACCCTGGAGCAGTGGGAGTCGGTCCACCGCGTGAACGCCACCGGGCCTCTTCTGGTGACCCAGGCGTTCCTGCCCGGGATGATGGAGCGCGGGTGGGGGCGGATCGTGAACGTGGCGTCGATTGCGAGCCTTGAAGGCGCCCGCTACATCACCGCATACGCGGCGTCGAAGCACGCCCTGATCGGCATGACGCGCTGCCTGGCCGACGAGCTGGGCGGGACGGGCGTGACCGTCAACGCCGTGTGCCCCAGCTACGTGGATACGCCCATGACGGACGAGAACATCGAGCGGATCGCGGCGACGACGGGCCGGGAAGCGGAGACGATCCGCGCCGGCCTCGAGGAGATGCAGCCCGGGGGCCGCCTGATCGCGGCCGACGAGGTGGCGCACGCCGTAATGGCTTTCCTGCCGGACGCGGCGGCGCCGATGCAGGGAAGCGAGCTCGTGATCCGGGGTGGGCGGCGGGGGTCCGCGCGATGACCTTCGAGGTCGTGAACCCGGTGGCGCTGGGCAGTCCGCGCGGCTGGAACAACGGGATGCTCGCGGGGGGGGGGGGGCGGGGTGGAGGGTGACGGGGGGGTGGCCGTGACCGGGATGGAGGGGCAGTTCCGGGCCGCGCTCGCCAACGTGGTGCGGGTGGTGGAGGAGGCGGGGGGAGTGGTCGCCGATGTGGGGCGTCTCACCATCTATGTGACCGACATGGAAGCCTATCGCGGGTCGCTGGCGGGGATCGGGGCCGGGTACAGGGCGGTCTTCGGAAAGCACTTTCCGGCCATGGCGCTGGTGGCCGTGACCGAGCTCGTCGATCCGCGCGCGGTGGTGGAGGTCGAGGCCACCGCGGTCATCCCGCAGGCGCAATCGGGTGATATCCGGGCCACGCGCCCGGCCTCTTCGACGGAGAAGCCATGACCGACCTCAAATCCCCACACCTGAAGACACCCCGCTCGTTCCTCCTCGACGTTGACGCGGAGACGAGCGTCGCACGGATCACGCTCAACCGTCCCGAACGGCTGAACGCGCTGACCTTCGAGGTCTACGACGAGTTGCGGAACACCTTCCGGGCGCTTGACGGCGAGCCCGAGGTCCGTGCGATCGTGATCACCGGAGCGGGGCGCGGGTTCTGTACCGGCGGGGATGTCGAGGGCATCATCGGGGCGCTGTTCGAGCGGGATTTCGAGGGGTTGCTCGACTTTACGCGGATGACGTGCGACCTGATCCTGGCGATTCGGCAGTGCCGGCAGCCGGTGGTGGGGGCGCTGAATGGGACGGTCGCGGGTGCGGGTGCGGTGATTGCGACGGCGTGCGACGTGCGAATCGCGGCCGAGTCGGCGCGGATCGCGTACCTCTTCACGCGGGTGGGGCTGTCGGGCGCCGATATGGGTGCGGCGTGGCTGCTGCCGCGGATCGTCGGCCTGGGGCGCGCGACCGAGCTGCTCATGTCGGGGGCGTTCATCGACGCGGGCGAGGCCCACCGGATCGGACTCTACAACCGGGTGGTTCCGGACGGAGAGGTGGTCGGTGCGGCGACGGCGTTCGCGGAGGAGTTGGCGCGGGGGCCCTCGATGGCGCTGCACGTCACCAAGGAGGCGCTCAACGGGGAGGCGCACATGGAACTGGAAGCCGCGTTGGAAGCCGAGGCGCGCGCGCAGGCGATGTGCATGCTGAACCCGAACTTCCGGGAGGCGTACGAAGCCTTCGTGGAGAAGCGGAGGCCGCGCTTTGTTTGACCGGGAAGGGCTCTCGCTGGATACGGTGGCGGCGTTCATCGAGCCGTCGCACCGGGAATACCGGGAGCGGGTTGTGGCGTTCTGCCAGGAGGAGATCGGCGACGGGCCGGACCCGGAAACCGATGCGGCGGCGCGCGTGAGGGCGCGGGAGCTGGTGGTGCGGATGGGGGCGGCGGGGCTTTTCGGCCCGATCGAGGAGGGCGATGTGCGCGGCTGCCTGGTCGCGCGCGAGGTGCTGGCGTGGTGGTCGCCGCTGGCCGATGCGGTCTTCGCGCTGCAGGGGCTGAGCGCGACGCCCGGGCTGATACGGGGGGAGGATCCGGGGGGCTGGGTGGATCGCGCCATGAAGGGCGAGGCCATGGGCGCGTTTGCCATGACGGAGTGGGAGGCGGGGTCCGACGTGGCGTCGATGACGACCGTCGCGGTGCCCGACGGATCCGGATACCGGCTGAACGGCGGGAAGGCGTTCATCTCCAACGCGGGCATCGCGGACTTCTACGTCGTTTTCGCGTCCACCGACCCCGGTGCCGGGACGTGGGGGATATCCTGCTTTGTCGTGCCCGCCGACGCGGACGGCTTCGAGTTCACGGGGTCGCTGGTCATGAGCGCGCCGCATCCACTGGGCGAGGTGAGGTTCAAGGAGTGCCGCGTTCCCGCCGACGGCCTGCTGGGCGAGCCGGGGACGGGCTTCAAGACGGGGATGGCCGCGCTGGACAGGCTGCGGCCGACGGTGGCGGCGGCGGCGTGCGGCATGGCCGGCCGGGCGCTGTGGGAAGCGGTCCAGCACGCGCGCGGCCGGGAGCAGTTCGGCAAGCCGTTGGCGTCGTTTCAGCTGATTCAGGAGAAGCTGTCCCAGTCGGCCATCGAGTTGGTCGCCGGGCGCTTGCTGGCATACCGGGCGGGGTGGGAGAAGGACCGGGGCGCGTCGCGGATTACGATGGAGGCGGCGATGGCGAAGGCGTTCTCCACCGAGGCGGCGCAGCGGATCGTGGACCGGGCCGTGCAGGTGCTGGGCGGCAGGGGCGTGCTCGCGAGTCATCCCGTGGACCACCTCTACCGGAGTGTGCGTGCGCTGAGGATCTACGAGGGGACGACCGAGATCCAGCACCTGATCATCGGCGGCGGACTGGTGCGGGGCGCCGGGCCTTGAAGGTCAACGTCGTCGGGGGTGGGCCGGGCGGGCTCTTCGCCGCCCTGCTGCTCAAGAAGGCCGACCCGCGTCACGCCGTCGAAGTCTTCGAGCGCAACCGGGCGGAGGACACCTTCGGGTTTGGCGTCGTTTTCTCGGACGCGACGCTGCAGGAGGTGGCCGACGCCGACCCGGAGACCCTCCGCGCCATCGAGGAGCGGTTCTACCACTGGGACGACATCCACATCCACTACCAGGGTGGACGCCTGGAGTCCACCGGCCACGGCTTTGCGGGGCTGTCGCGCAAGGATCTCCTTCTGATCCTCCACCGGCGCTGCCGCGAGCTCGGGGTCGGGCTCCACTTCGGAGCGGAGATCCGTGACCTGGCGCCCCTGCTGGACGCCGACCTCGTGATCGGTGCCGATGGCGCGAACAGCACCGTGCGGCGTCACCTTGCCGACGCCTTCGCGCCCGTGGTCGACCTTCGCCCCAACCGCTTCGTCTGGCTGGGCACGACGCGGCCGTTCCCCGCCTTCACCTTCTACTTCCGCGAGACGGAGCACGGCCTCTGGCGCGTGCACGCCTACCAGTACGATGCCTCCGGGAACTCCACCTTCATCGTCGAGGCCACGGAGCGAACCTGGCGGCGCGCCGGGATGGACGCGGCCGGCGAAGAGGAGACGGCGTGCTTCCTGTCGCGGCTCTTCGCCGAGGAGCTGGAGGGGCATCCGCTAATCCGCAACCGGTCGCTGTGGCGGCAGTTTCCGACGATCACGAACGCGCGCTGGTCGGCGGGGAATGTTGTTTTGATCGGGGACGCGGCCCACACGGCACACTTTTCGGTGGGGTCGGGGACCCGGCTGGCGATGCTGGACGGGATTGCCCTTGCGCGGGCGATGGAAGGGCTGGACGGGACGGAACGGGGGAGTACCGCGGCGGAGTGCAGCGTCCTGGCCGCCGGACTGGCCGCGTACGAGGTCGAACGCCGCCGTCCGGTGGAGTCCTTGCAGCGTGCCGCCCAGGCCAGCCTCCAGTGGTTCGAGGACACGGAGCGGTACTTCCGGCTCGAACCGGTACAGTTTGCCTTCTCGCTGCTGACCCGCAGTCTCCGCATCTCGCACGAGAACCTGCGCGAGCGGGACCCGGCCTTCGTGGACGAGGTGGACCGGTGGGTGGCGGGGAAGGCCGAGATGCAAACCGGGGTGACAATTGCCGAGCATGAGGCGTCACTGGGGATCGTGCGGGGTGGTGCGCCTCCGCCCCCCTTGTTCACGCCGTTTCGCCTGCGAGAGCTGACGCTGGCCAACCGGGTGGGCGTGTCGGCCATGTGCCAGTACTCGGCCGCCGACGGGACGATCGACGACTGGCACCTGGTGAACCTCGGTTCGCGGGCGGTCGGCGGGGCGGGGCTGGTCATGGCCGAGATGACGGCGATCGGGCGGGACGGGCGCATTTCGCACGGTTGCGCGGGCTTGTACCTGGAAGAGCATGTGCATGCCTGGCGGCGGATGGTCGACTTCGTCCACCGCCACAGCCATGCGAAGATCGGGATCCAGCTCGGCCACGCGGGACGCAAGGGATCGACGCGGCTGGACTGGGAGGGCCCCAACGAGCCCCTGGACGAGGGCGGATGGCCCATCGTGTCGGCCTCGCCGATCGGGTTTTTCGAGCACAGTCCGGTGCCGGCGGAGCTGAACGAAGCAGGGATGAACGCCCTGATCGGTGAATTCGAGCGGTCCACGGTGATGGCGGCCGAGGCGGGCTTCGACATTGTCGAGATCCACATGGCGCACGGCTACCTCCTGGCCAGCTTCCTGTCGCCGCTGACCAACCGGCGGCGGGACCGGTACGGCGGGAGCCTTGAGGACCGGCTCCGCTTTCCGATGCAGGTCGTCGGTGCGGTGCGCGCGTTGTGGCCGGACGAGAAGCCCCTATCGGTGCGGCTGTCGGCGGTGGACTGGTCGCCTGGCGGCAACGAGCCCGAGGACGCCGTGGAGATCGCGCGGGCGTTGAAGGCACACGGGTGCGACATCGTGGACGTGTCGAGCGGCCAGACGGTGCCGCATCAGCGGCCGCGCTACGGGCGGCAATTCCAGACGCCCTTCGCCGACCGGATCCGCCACGAAGTCGGGATCGCCACGATGGCGGTCGGGAACATCTCGTCCTTCGAGGACGTGAACGGGATCATAGCGGCCGGGAGGGCTGACCTGTGCCTCATGGCGCGTGCCCACCTGTGGGATCCATACTGGACCCGGCACGCCGCATACGCCTTGGGGTATCCCATGCCCTGGCCATCCCAGTACGAGACCCTCAACAACTACACGCCGCGGTTCGGGACGGCCGCCGGCGCATATGGAGCGGAACCATGAACTACCAGCGCTTCGCAATGCTCCCGGAGCTGCTGTCCCTGCAACGGCCGCTATCGGACCCGCCAGAGCACGACGAGATGCTCTTCATCATCGTCCACCAGGTCCACGAGCTGTGGTTCAAGGCCGCCCTGCATGAACTCGACCACGCAGGGGGACTTCTCGTGGCCGGGGACGAGGCCCGGGTGGCCGCAACCCTCAAGCGCGTGCGCTCGATCATGAAGGTGCTCGTGGGCCAGCTGGACATCCTGGAGACGATGACCCCCGTCGAATTCGAGTCCTTTCGCGACCGCCTCGAAACGGCCAGCGGCTTTCAGTCGGCGCAGTTCCGGGAACTGGAGTTCGCGCTGGGAATGAAACGGGCGAACGTCCTCAAGGCGTTTCCGGATCCCGACGAGCGACGGCGGCTGGAACGGAGACTGCGGGAGCCGGCGCTGTGGGACGCCTTCCTGCGGTTCCTGGCCGGCAGAGGGTACACGGTCCCGGAACGGGCGCTGGCCCGCGATGTGACGGAGCCCGTGACACCAGACCCCGAGGTGCAGAAGGTGCTGATCGGTGCATACCGCTCGGACCCCGGGCTGATCAACCTTTGCGAAAGGCTGGTGGACCTGGACGAAGGGTTCCAGGAGTGGCGCTACAGGCACGTCAAGATGGTGGAGCGTACCATCGGCAATAAGCCGGGGACGGGAGACAGTGCGGGTGTGGCCTACCTGGCGACAACGCTGACTCCGGCGTTTCCGGACCTGTGGGAAATGCGGTCGGCGTTGTAGAGGGGAGGGGCCGGCCCGCGGGCCGCTGGCGTCGCGCCGGGGGCGCCGGCGATGGGATTACCGCCTCGTCCAGATCACGATGAGGCCGCAGGCTGCTCCCGTGCCGCCGTACCGACTCGGCATCCCCGCCGTTCTCGTGTACACCTCCACACCCGCAAGCGCGCTGCGGTGGAGAAGAACATCGAGCTGAGCGGGCTGGCTCGATCCGCCTCCCACGGTCACGTCGTCGAGCATCACCCGGGGAAAACACCCCTTGTCGCGGCCCGCGTTGAGCATGACGTGTCTCTGCCCCGGACTTCTGGGGTCCCGGACCATCGTCACGCCCGCAAGTCCGGCGAACAGATCGCTCATCTTCCCGGGAGGTCGCTTCTCGATTTCGTCGCGATCGAGGAACTTCCCGAAGCCGATGGCCTCGCGGTCGTAGAATCCCGCGTCCTGCAGGACGATGTCACGCCGTTCGACGCTGACTTCGATCGGATCCAGCCGCACCGGGTCGGCCGAGAGCGAGACACGGACGTTGCTCATCCGCCCGTACTCGACGCCGATCGAGTCGGCCCTGGTCACATACCCCAGATGGGAGAACTCGACGAGGTGTTGGCCGGGATGAAGCCTGGTCAACATGAAACGGCCACGCCCGTCCGTCTGCGTCGGCTGGGGAGCAGCAGCCGTGCGGATGGTGGCGCCAACCACCGGGCTGCCGTCAATCCCGTCTCTCACCACGCCGATGATGCCCGTCATGAGCCCGTCCGCCAGGTATTCGATCGGCTCCATGCCCAAGGTGAATTCTCCGCTGGCAAGGACCGTGAAGTCGTCCAGCGAGGTGCGGTAGCCCGGGCGGGAAAGCTCCAGCTTGTAGGTGCCGGCAGGGATCTGGGTGATCGTGAACCGCCCGGCTTCGTCGGACTCGAGCCGCACATTCGACCCTTCGACCACGACAAGAACTCCGGGCAGGGGCTGTCCGGTGACCGCGTCGACGACGGTTCCCCTGACCGTGACCAGGGGCCGCTCGCGTGTCTCCTGGGCGGCGCTGTCCGTTGCCCAGGCCAGCGTCGGCAGCGACGCGAGAAGAGCCATTGTCCGCAAGACCGGCATCCGTCGTCGCGCCGGGGGCGCCGGCGATATGCTCATCGCCTCGACCAGATCACGATGACCCCGCGCGACGATGCCATCGGCGAATCCCGCGGGCGAGGAGTGTTGTGTCCTCGTTCATGATTGTCACTATTGAGTGTCGGTTGACTGGCAGCTTGCGACACACGGCGGCCTTGTCGCAGGTATTCCATACTTCAGCCAAGGATGCAAAGGTCCCTGATGGAAACTATCGCGGCCGCCCTGGCCCCGCACTATTCCCGCTTCCGGGTCGCGCAGCGGATTCTGCTTACAGGGCATTCCCATCAGGCGTGGCCGGATGTGGGATTTGCGGCCCAGCAGCAGGCCTGGCTCGACGCCGCCGAACATGTGGACGACAAGTGGGGGCGGGCTTTCGAGGTCGCCGACGAGGTACGGGCCGGGTTCCGGCGGCTGCTGGACGATCCGGACGGCCACATCGCGCTGGGGCAGAACACGCACGAGCTGGTTGTCCGCTTTCTGTCGGCGCTGCCGTTGCGGGAACGGCCGCGGCTGGTCACGACGGACGGGGAGTTCCATACGATACGGCGGCAGTTGGACCGGATCGAGGCCGAAGGGATCGAGGTGGTCAGGGTGGCGGCTGGCGACGCGAGGTCCGCGCGGAGCGCGGGCGATGCCATGGCTGAACGGGTCATCCGCGCGGTGGACGACCGGACGGCCGCGGTGCTGGTGTCGTCGGTGCTGTTCCGCGACGCGCGGATCGTGGACGGGCTGGACCGGGTGGCCACGGCTTGTGCGCGGGTGGGTGCCGAGTTGCTGGTGGACGCCTACCATTCGCTGAACGCCGTGCCGTTTTCGGTGGTGGAAATGGGGCTTGAGGACGCGTTTGTCGTGGGAGGCGGGTACAAGTACTGCCAGCTCGGGGAGGGAAACTGCTTTCTGAGGTTTCCGCCGGACTGCACGCTGAGGCCGGTGGTGACGGGGTGGTTCGCGGAGTTCGGAGCGCTCGCCGGGGCCGGGGGAGATGGGGGGGTAGGCTACGGCGAGGGGCACCTTCGCTTTGCCGGTTCGACCTACGACCCGGTCAGTCATTACCGGGCCGCGGCGGTGTTTGCGTTCTTCAGGGAGCAGGAACTGGGGGTGGACCTGCTGCGGGAGCTGAGTCTCGCTCAGATCCGGCGGCTGGCGGCGGGGGTGGACGCGCTGGATACGGATCCGGCCGTGCTGAACCGGAACCGTGCCGTGCGGTTGTCGCGCCGGGGCGGGTTCCTGGCCATGGACACGCCCCATGCCGGGGAGATCTGCTGCAAGTTGCGGGGTCGTGGCGTCTATGCGGACTTTCGGGGCCGGGTACTGCGTCTGGGGCCCGCGCCGTACGTGACCGGGGAGCAGCTGGATGAGGCGGTGGAGGTGATTGGGGAGGTTGTGGGGGGGCCTGGGGGCTACTCGGGTTCTCGGTCGTTGAGCTGAAAGGCGCCTTCCAGCGCCTCCGGGTCCCGCGGCAGCGCGGCGGTCAGCACCTCGGCCCCGTCTTCCGTAACCAGAACCACCTCTTCGACGAACACCGAGACCCCGATCTCGTGGTTGTAGTACCAGGGCTCCACGGTGAAGACCATGCCGGGCGCCAGAGGTTCGTCGAGCAGCGCGGGATCGCCGGCCGAGAGCCCGATGTGGTGGCCGAAGAAGGAAGGGGTCTGCATGTAGGGCTCTTCGTGGTCCGGAATCGCGTCGTAGGCGACTGCGGTGAGTTCCAGCAGGGTCACGCCGGGGCGCACGGCGGCGATGATCGCTTCGGCCGCGCGGGTGCTCACCATGAGTTTCTCCCGTTGGACATCGCTGAACGTCCCGTTCACGGGGAATGTGCGCCCCACGTCGCTCACGTAGCCATCGACTTCGCACCCGACATCGAGAATGACGAGCTCGCCGTCGCGGAGGCCGCGGTTTCGGCGGTTGTAGTGGGCCGCGAGGATGCGCCACGGCCACAGGCTGTTCGGACCGGACTTGACGATCGGCGTGAACGGGATCGACTGGGAGCCAAACGTCCGGCACGCTCGCTCGAACTCGCCCTGGAGGGTGCGTTCGTCGATTCCGGGACGGATGCGGTCGGCGGCGGCGCGGATCCCGGCCATGGTCGCGTCGGCTGCAGCGCGCATGCGCATGATCTCGGCGGGCGTCTTGATCATCCGGAGACGGGCGATGACCTCGAATGCGTTGAGGAGTCGGGTTTCGGGATAGTCCGACCTGAGGCGGTGGATGAGGGCGGCCGTGGCATCGAGGCTGCCGATCAGGGGAATCGCCTGCTCCGAAACGGTCCCGGCCGAGCCTGCGTTGACACGCAGCGCCGTCCCCTCGGCGAGCCGGCCGCCAAGAAAGGCATCGAGTTCGGCGATGTCGCGGTAATCGTCGATGCCGGCAATGCTGCGCAGCTGGTAGTCGTCGAGCAGCGGCCGTCCCGGAAAGTCGTTCGCCCTCCCCGGATTCTCGAATCGCGGGTCGCGTGGCGGCATGAAGAGGGTCGAGCGGTCGCGGTCGGAGTCCAGTACGAGCATCGACCCGGGGACCTCGAGGCCCGTGAGGTACCAGAAGTCCTCCAGTTGGCGAAAGGTGCCGCCGTGCGTGGCGCCGTCCGCGGACGGCGTGAGGAGGAGGCCGCCCGGTGGCGCGCAAGCCGTCCAGAATCCTGCTGCGGCGGTACTGGTACTCCTGCGGGCGGAAGCCTGGCCGGGCCCAGTCGGTGTAGCGCTGTTCGGGTGTCTGGGCGGCAACCGTGGCCGGACAGACCATGGCGGCGCCCCAGATTGTGAGGAAGAGCCCCGTTGCGATCCGGCGAAACCGTGGTCCCATCATGGTCGGTCCTCTGTCATCGGCTGGGTGCGCCCCCGCCCTGCCTCTTTGAGCGGCTCCACGGTTACGGTAACTTCGCGGCCATGAAGATCGCCATCTACGGTGCGGGCGGAGTCGGCGGGTACTACGGTGGGGTGCTGGCGCGAGCGGGTCACCAGATCGCCCTGGTAGCCCGTGGTGCGCACCTGGCCGCCATTTGCCGCACGGGGCTCAGTGTACGTTCTCCCGGGGGCGACTTTCGCGTTCGGCCGGCCATTGCCACCGACGACCCGGTCGGAATCGGTCCGGTTGACGCGGTTATCGTCGCGGTCAAGTCCCTGCATCTATCTGCCGTGCGGGACGGGATCGGGCCGCTGCTGGGTCCCGCCACACTGGTTGTGCCGCTCCTCAACGGCGTCGATGCGCACGAAGAACTCCTCCCCGCCGTGGGAAGGGCGCACATGGGCAAGGGGCTCACCCGCATCATGAGCGAGGTGTCGGCCCCTGGCGAGATCCGGCACATCGGGGTGGATCCGTACGTGGCGCTCGCCGAATGGGACGGCGGCGGGTCGCCCCGCGCCAACGCCCTCGTGACGGCGCTACGCGAAGCGGGCGTCGACGCCGAGGTGCCAGCCGACATCGACGCTGCGCTGTGGCTCAAGTTCCTCTTCGTGTGCTCGCTCGGCGGTGTGTGCGCCGCGTGCCGCATGCACCTGGGGCCGGTGCGCACGCTGCCCGAGAGCCGGAGTCTGCTGCGGCGGGCCATGGAAGAGATCGCGGCGGTGGCGGCTGCCCACGGGGTGTCGCTGTCGGACGACGCGGTCACTCGCGCGATGCAGGTCGTGGACTCGTTCCCCGCCGAAGGCACCTCGTCGCTGCAGCGCGATCTTGCCGGGGGTGTTCCCTCGGAGCTGGAAGCCTGGACGGGAGCGGCCGTGCGGCTGGGAACAACGGTCGGGGTCGCAACCCCGGTCCACTCCTTCGTCCACGCGGTACTGCTGCCGACCGAGATGCGGGCGCGCGGTCAGGGTGGGTGAGGTGAATCTGCCGTTCTCCGGGTGCCCGGTGCGGTCGTTGAGGACGAGGTCAACTACATTGTGAATCCCGCCCATCCGGACTTTGCCAAAGGAATCAGCCCATGCACGAAGTCAATCTGCTCGCGGTACTGGTAGCTGGAGTCGTTCCGATGATCATCGGTGCGCTCTGGTACGGCCCGATCTTCGGGAAGCGCTGGATGGCGCTGATGGAGACGACGCCGGAAGAGATCCAGGAGGGGTTCAACGCCCTCAAGACATACGGCGTGAGCTTCGTCCTGGCGCTGGTCACGGCTTTCGTGCTGGCCCAGCTGGTGGCCGAGATCGCGCCCGCCGGCGCCTCGACGGGAGGAAGCGGCTCCGCGATGGTGGGCGTGCACGTGGCACTCATGGCGCTGATCGCCTTCGTGCTCCCGGTCGTAAACCAGTCGGTTGCCTTCGAGAAGCGCAACGCCGGACTCGCGTGGCTGAACATCGGGTACAACGGCGTGGCGCTGATCGGGCAGGCAGTAGTGATAGCAATGTGGAGGTAATCCCGTGATGATGTCGCCGTGGGTTCAGCGCCTGCTTCTGGCGAACCTGGCCGCATTCCTGTTTTCGCAGGTCAGTCCGTCATTCACGCAGTACTTTGCGCTCGTGCCCGCCGCGATCCTGCTGCGGCCGTGGACGCTCGTGACGTACATGTTCCTCCACGCCGGATTCTTCCACATCTTCTTCAACATGCTGATGCTGTTCTTCTTCGGTCCGAGGCTGGAGGAACGGCTGGGGAGCAGGACCTTCATCCGGTTCTACCTTATTTGTGGGGTTGGCGGCGCGGTCCTGTCGCTCATGACTCCGTTCGCGATGGTGGTGGGTGCCTCGGGGGCCATCTTCGGTGTGGTGCTGGGTTTCGCACGCTACTGGCCTCGCGAGGACATCTACATCTGGGGCGTAATGCCGATTCAGGCGCGGATGCTCGCCATTTTCATGGTCGTGGTGAGCCTGCTGGCCGGCTTCACCGGTGCGCAGGACGGAATCGCGCACTTCGCCCACCTCGGCGGACTGGTGGCGGGGTGGCTTTTCCTGAGGACATGGGAAAGCCGGCGTCAGCGCCGCGTCGCGCATCGGCCCGTCTCGCGCCCGAAAACGCTCGGAACCCAGGACATCGACGCCGTCGAACGTTGGACGGCAATCCCGCGCGAGCGGCTCCACGAGATCAACCTGGAGGAACTGGACAACCTGCTGCGGAAGATCGACGAATTCGGGGTCAAGGCTCTGAGTCACGAAGAGCGGGAGTTTCTGGACCGGATGGCGAATACGGGGTAGCGGGGAGGAGCCCTGGCGTTCCCCGGACGCTAACCCGAACGGCTGGCCTCCCGCTTGGGGATCACCTTCCCGGTCTCGCGGTCGTAGTCGACGATGTTCTCCCACTCCGAGGCGTCCGAACGGGCCACGACCGCCACCACGTCTTCCGTATCGCTCTCGTTGAAGACCTCGTGCGGGACCCCCGGCTCGATGAAGATGAAATCTCCCGCGTGATTCACGATGGAGTGGCGGAGGCGGGGGCCGAAGTCGTGGCGCACCGTGCCTTCGAGGATGTAGAGCATGACCTCGAAGTCGACGTGGATGTGCGCGAAGGCGACGCCCCGGGGAGGGATCCGGGCCACGTTCATGGAGAGCTCCCGGGCCGGGACGTTCTTCCCCGAAAGGCCGGTCTTGTAGTGGATGCCGTTCCAGCCCCGGTGAACGCCGCTGCCGCGGATGGTGTGGACACCGTCGCCGCCGTCGGGGATTCCCGGCTTGTCGCCCGCGCTCATGGGCCGACCCCCAGCAGCCTGGCCGCACCCGCCATGTCGGTGACTACGGCGTCGGGACGCGCGCCCGAGTGAGGGGTCGCTCCGCCGCCGGATCCGCGCGTCGGCCGGTTGACATGCAGCGTCGCGTAGCCGAGGGACGAAGCCGGGGCGATGTCGTGGAAGAGGCTTTGCGCCACGTGCAGCGTACGGTCGCGGGGGACGCCGGAGCGGGTCGCCATCTCGTCGAAGTGGGCAGTGGCGGGTTTGTAGCCTTTCACCTGCTGCGCGGTGACCACCCAGTCGAAGTCGGTCCGCAGGGCCTTCCGGGATCGGGCGAAAAGGTCGTCGTCGACGTTGGAGACGATTCCGAGCCGGTACCGCGCACCGAGGCGACGGAGGGCGTCCACGGTGTCCGGGAAGGTGGGCCAGTCGCCGACCGATGCCGCAAAAGCATTGCGCTCGGCCGATGTGGGAACGAAGCCGAGACGCGGACCCATCCGTCCCAGCGTGAGGGCAAGCACATCCCGGTAGGTGCGGTAGCGCTCCGCCTGCACCACGTGTTCCGCCTCGCCGAACGCCGCAAGGATGTCCGCCGCGTTCGGGGATGAGCCGTGCACGGCCGAGATCTGCCGCACAGCCGCGATGATTCCCGCCTCCCAGTCGATCAGCGTCCCGTAGCAGTCGAAGGTAAGGAGTTCGAAACGGGCCGGATCGAGCGCGTTTTCGGGGGCGAACGGGGTTACATCGGCACCTGTCACGTGCGTTACATGTCCTGGAAGTCGGCCGTTGGCCCGAACGACTGCGGCACGGGAACGTCGAGGAGGCGCAGGTACACGCCCAGCTGCGCGCGGTGGTGAATCATGTGGTCCATGATGAAGGTCCGGAGCACCACGTGCTTGGGCAGGGTGAAGCGGGCCTCGCCGCCGACGAGCATGGTCCATGGGCCGGCGAAAACGTCTTCCGACGTGCCTTCTATCGCAGCGCGGGCGGCTGCTGAACTGGTGTCCAGGGCCTCCAGAAGTTCGGCGGTCGAACCCGCGGCGGGCATTGGTGGAGGTCCGCCGTCGGCCGGACTGATGTCGAATTCCGACATGGCCAGAGTCGGCATCGTCCAGTTGGGAAGGTTGGCGAGGTGGGTGGCGAGTTCACCCAGCGTCCACGACCTGGCGTGGGGCCTCCAATCGAGGCGATGCTCGGGAATCGCGGCCAACAACGCTCTGGATCCGGCGATGATATGGTCGAACGCCGCGAGTCTGCCCTGTACCGACATTGCCCTGTCCTTTCCTCGAATGAACCTTGCCGGCCGCCAGCCAGCCCGATCCGCAAAGTTAGGCGAACACCACGGGCGGTGGAATGGCGGCCCGGGCCACCTCGCCGCCGGAAGCCGCCGGCACCGCCGCTGTGGGCGGGTCGCCTGACGACTACCGTTTGACCTCGCGGAACAGCCGGTCCGCCACCACAGCGGCAACCGGGGCGCCTACCGTCGCCATGACGATGCCGATTGCCCTGGATCCGGTGAACCCGTCTTCCCGGGTAGTCAGCGCCATGACGACTCCGGGCGTGGCCATGATCGTGCCCGCAACGGCATTCCTCCACATGCTGCCCCGGGACAGGTTGGTGGTGCCCACTCGCTCCACGAGAAAGCCCACACCGACCTGCGGGGCGGCGTACAGCGCGAGGCGGGAACCGGTGTTCGCGAGGAGTCCGCAGTCCGGTTCGTAGAAGTGCCGCGAGAGGGTTTCGAAGTCGAGGCAGGGGTTCGACAGGGCGTAGCCGGCGAGGAGGCCGATGGCGTTGGCGGCCGCGGCGGTCGCCAGAGCCTCCACCCAAGGATACGGCTCCGACTCCAGCGCCCAGTTGTAGGGTCCGCGCGGGGGCCCGCGGTCCTCGCGTTGCACGGCGGCGCCCGAGAACGTCTCGATCACGATCACGCCGGCGTTGGAATTCGCCCCATACCGCACGCCCGCTTCGGCTGGCGGGATTGCTTCGACACTGCGGATATCGGTGAGCGGCAAGGTGTTGAGCGTCACCAGACCGTTGGCCTGACGGACGTTGTCCACGATGACGATGGGCGTGAGGCAACCGGGTCCGGCCAGACTCGCGGGTCCGCGGAATTCCAGGCACACGAGCTGGCCTGGCTGGCTGCGCCCGCCCCGGACCCGCACACCGGTCACCAACAGTGCGAGGGCGTTGACCAGATGGTTGCCCGTCTGCGCGATGGGGGCGAGCTGCGCGGCCGTGACCCGTCGCCGCGCGACGCCCTGGGCACGACCCTGCCGGGAATCCTCGGCAGAGACCTCCACGACGACGGGGTCGAGCGCAATGGCTGTCGGGGACAGGGTCACGCGAAGGGCGATCCGATCCTCCCGGGTCAGGGTGAGGCGTTCCCGGAAGGTCCCGTACGCGATGTGGGTCACGGTGAGCTCGTAGTCCCCCGGCCCCGCCCGCTCGACCTGGAACAATCCCGCACCGTCGGTGACCGTCTCCGCACGGATCGTGTCCCCCATCCCCACCCCGAGAGACCTCAGCGCGACGGCGGCACCGTCGACCCCGGCTCCGGTGCCCAGGTCCACCACGCGGCCCGATATCCGCGGCGGGTCGGCCTGGCCCGCGAGCCCGGCGGCGGCTCCCGTCACGGCGACCGCCACCGCGCAGACCACCGCCGCGCGCAGTACCGCGCCACGCGCCTCCGCCACCGCGCGGACCACCCCTCCACGCGCCACCGCCCCGCGCAGTCCCGCCGCGCCCGGCAGGGGCGCCCCGCGCCCGGCCCGCTCCCCTACCAGACGATGCGCCAGATCCTCCCCCCTCCTCCCGCGGCCCATGCCACACGGCCCCCGGGCGCAAACTCCACCGCCCAGGCGCTCACACCCGGGAGCGCTTCCCAGGTCGCCTTCGTCCCGGTCGCATACGCGGCGCCGGGCGGCCCCACCGCCACCACGCGCCGGTTCGCGCCGATGCCCCCGGCCGCGCTTCCGTACACGGCCCCGTTGATCGGCGCGGGCGAGGCAACCGTCCAGCTGCGGCCCCCGTCTCCGGTCACCGCGGCGTTTCCGGCCACCACCTCTTCGGCTGCGCCAAGGTCGCCGCCCAGCGCCATGACGGGCCGCCCGTTGTGCACGGCCAGCGTGAAGATCCCGGCCGCTTCGCCCCGGGCCATGGGCACTTCGCTCGCCGTCCAGCTGCGTCCGTAGTCTCCTGTCGAGAGAACTCGCGCCGATCCCCCGGCCCCCGTCCCGATCCACCCCCGGCCGCCCGGTCCGGTCCGGGCGCATGTGCCGCTGGCCGCGAAGCCACCCTCGCCGTCGTTGGCGGGCGGAAGCGCGTCCGCGGGAACACGGCGCCACGCATGACCGCCGTCGTCCGTCACGAGGATGTACGGCACGCCGTCGAAGGAGTCCCCGTACGCGAATCCGTGCCGGTCGTCCCAGAAATCGAGGCAGTCGAGGAAGCCCCGCGCGTCGTCCATCAGGAAGCTGAGCGTCCACGAACCGCCGCCGTCACCTGTGCGGTAGATGCGCGATGCGGGTCCGGTGCCCGCGGTCAGAGCGACAGCCACCTGGGTCGAGAAGCCGTGGATGTCCCGGAATTGCAGCGAATCGCCCCCCGGTGCCGAAGTCCGTTGCCACTCGACCCCCCCGTTTACCGTGCGCAGGATGGCGCCTCCGTGCCCGCTCACCCACGCGGCGTCCTCGGAGACGGGACTGATCGCCTGCAGCACCTCGGTCGTGCCGCTCATCTGCTCGGTGATCCGCGGCAGGGAGGTGCTCCCCCCCGCGGTCGCCGCTTCCGCGCCCCTCTGCCGGTACACGTCGCGCGCCTGCTCGAACTGCGCGAACACGTGCTCCCGTTCCCTCTCGGACCGCCACCCCGGCCACTCGTCCGCCATCGCCTGCAGCTTGTCGATCCACCGGATTGCGTAGTCGGAGGCTGCCGCGCTGCGGATCGGCCTGCCACCCACCGTGATCCAGACCGGGTTGGTGAACGCCTGCGGGTAGGACGTGTCGAGCGGCCAGCTGTCCCCGGGCGCGCCCTCGACCCGTAGGTGCACCCACCCGCTCCCGCTCACGGCCAAACGTTCGTCGATCACGAGTTCCTTGCGGTCCCCGGTGAAGTCCCAGCTCCGCACGACCTCGCCATTGTGCACCAGTTCCGCCCGTTCCATCGGTACGATACCCCAGATCCGGCCGCGCAAGCGCACGTCGCCGGCTGCGTCGAGGCTCAAGTCGTCACCCGGCCCCAAGCCGTCGATTGTGAAGTCGATCAGCGGCCCGGAACTCACAAAGGCGTGCCCGTCGCGGAGACCCTGGAACCACCCGTCCATTGTCAGCTCACCGTCCGGCGTCCGCACGTAGGTCCGCATCGACCCGAGGAGCGGTGTGGCGTGCAGGCTGGAGATCGAGTCCTCGCCGCCCACCACGGTCGCGCGGATGCCGTTGCTCCAGACCGCGTACAGCGGGGGCCATCCGTTCTGCGGGGTCGACCATTCCACGGCATCGGCCGCGGCCAGGGCGGCGTCGACGATGAATCCCTTGGCGCCGCCCAGATTGCCCTCCAGCGGATCTCCGTTGTAGAAGGAGTGGACGTATCCTGTCGTGGCTCCCTGGGCCTTGGCTTTCAACATCATGTCGGTGTTGCTGGGGTAGAGGCTCTCGATTGCCGTGCCTTCGTACCCCATTGCGTACGGAGCGATCAGATGATCCCGGTGGCCGAACATGAAGACATGGCCGTAGAACGGGGGACGGTACTCCTGACCGACGACCAGCACGTGACCCGGCTCGGACAGCGGGTGCGGCCCGCCGCCGGGAAGCCAGAACTGGTGGTCGATGATCCGGTTGTCCTTGTTGGCCACCTGCTCGTTGAGGATGTCCTGGTCTTCGGCAGCGGACATCATCATCAGGTTGGGGAGCGTGTTGTGCAGGTTGCCGGCGTAGTTCATGTGGACGTGGGTGGAGCCCGAAAACCAGCCCTCGTCCGACACGTCGGAGACCTCGCTGACCTCGATCGAGACGTTGGAGACGACGCCCGCCTCGATCGTTGCCTCGACCGTGAACGGGGCAGTCTCGAAGCCGCGTACAACGGTCACTTCGGCCGTGCCGGCGGGCAGGTCGAGGGTGAACGAACCCGGATGATGGAAGATCCGGTTGCCGGTGCGGCTGACGCGCGCATAGGCGTCGGCGGGTGCGTAGAACTTGCCGTCCGCGGCGGTCAGGTGTATGCGGCTGGCCACGGGATTGCCCGCGTCGTCCAGTGTTGTCAAGGCCAACGTACCCATGGGCCGGGCCCAGCGCCGCTCGCTGATCTCGATCTTGCGCAGCGCGCCGCCGTTCGCCTCGAGGAGGTTGAGCCGGGGCAGCCCGCCCTCGTTGCTGACGAAGGCGATCCACTCGGCGTCGGGTGACCAGCGCGGGTGAAAGGCGTCGTGCTCGAAGAAGGTCATCTTGTACGGCTCGCCGCCGGTGGTGGGCTGCACGTACAGATTCTGGAACTGGTCCGCGGCGCCCGCGGTCGACGAGTAGACGAAGCGCCTGCCGTCGTACGACACGTGCGGCTGGGTGCGGTACAACGTCTGTTCCGCAAGGACGACCGTGCGCTCCTCGATGCCCCCGGCCCGCGCCGGAATCCGGTAGACGTTGCCGCTGCCGAGGGCGACGTCCCGGTTCGACACGATCAGGAGTTCGTCGCCGCCCGGGAGCCATGCGGGCGAAATGTGCATGTCCCAGGGGCCGAAGTAGAGACGATCGCGCCCGAAGGAATTGTCCGACGTTACCGCGACCTCGGGGCCGGCCCAGCCGCCGTCCGCGAAGGGGCGAATATAGACGTTGAAGTACCCGCTTGGCGCGGTGGATACGAACGCGATCCGGTCGCCTGACGGTGAAAACCGGGGGTCCGTGTGGATGTGGGCGCCTTCGGTGAGGCGCACGCGTTCGCCCGTCGCCGTGTTCATGACCTCGAGGTCGATGGTGCCGCCACCGTCGTCCGCGGTGTACACCAGCCATGCGCCGTCGGGGGAGTAGTCGGGGGACGAGTAGTAGTCGGGGCCGTACACGATCTCGGTGGCGACGCCCGTCACGACGTCCACTTCCCAGAGCGAGCCGCTCATGGCCACCGCGACGTGCCCGCCACCGGGGTGCCAGGACGGGTACCAGGGCGACGAGGAGGGAGCCGGGGGGAAGTAGAAGTTGTGCATGTAGTTCCCGCCGTGCGCGGAGGCGGCGTAGGTGCGGTTGCCGGGCTGGGCGGAGAGGTCGCCGGGCGGGGGGAAGAGAGCCGCGCTGGTCACGGCGGTGATCGTGAGGAGGGAGCCGATTCGGGTCATCCTGGCGTCCGGTTGGGGGGTGGGGTGGTGCCCTGCTGGACTCGGTAGCGTACGATTGCCGGCCTTCATCGTACCGCCGGAAATGGGGAGCGGGCCAGCCCGGCGCCGGCGCCGTTTGACCCGAGCGCGCTCCTGGTCCATCGTGGGCGGTGAGGATCCGCACGCATCATGTAAAGTGCAGTGTACATGATGTAAAGTAGACATTACATATCTGGAATCGCCATGACTGACGACCACGGACGGCCCAGCCGCATGACCCGTACGTTGCCCGCAGCGCTGGCTGCCGTCGCCGCGCTCTTCGTGGCCACTCCGGCTGCACCGCTGCGTGCCCAGACGTTCGACGTCGAGGAGGCGACGATCGCCGAGGTCCACGCCGCCTTCCTCTCCGGCAACCTGACGTGCGTGGGCCTCGTGCAGGCGTACCTCGCGCGCATCGATGCGTACGACCAGCGCGGCCCGGAGCTCAACACGATCGCCACGCTCAACCCACGCGCCCTGCAGGAAGCCGCCGAACTCGACGACGCGCTCGCATCCGACGGGCTCGCCGGGCCACTCCACTGCATCCCGGTTCTGCTCAAGGACCAGGTCGAGACCAGCGACATGCGCACCACGTACGGGTCGGTGCTCTTCGAGGACTTCGTGCCTGCGCGAGACGCCACCATCGTCACCCGGATGAAGGATGCGGGTGCCCTCATCCTGGCCAAGACGAATATGGGCGAATATGCCTCGCGCTACGTGGGATCCGGGTTCGGGGTGATCCGGAACGCGTACGACCCGCTGCGCAACCCGAGCGGTTCCTCGGGCGGCACCAGCGTGGGCATCGCGGCCAACTTCGGGATGGTCGGCATCGGCGAGGATACGGGCGGCTCGATCCGGGGCCCGGCGGCGGTGGCGTCTCTGGTGGGGCTGCGGCCGACTCTCGAGCTGGTCAGCCGGTTCGGCCTCATGCCCGCCAACCCCACGACCGACACCCAGGGCCCGATCACTCGCAGCGTAATGGACGCGGCCATTCTGCTCGGTGTCATCGCCGGGTACGATCCGAACGATCCGGTGACCGCTCGCGCAGTTGGGCGTTTGCCGGATTCATATGAGGGCGGACTTGGCGCCGACGGCCTGGAAGGCGCGCGCATCGGGGTCATCCGCGACGCCATGGATGAGTCGGTAGATCCCGACTCGGAGGGATTCCGGCAAGTCCGCGCCCGCATCGACGCGGCGGTGGCAGACCTGCGGCGGCTCGGCGCCGAGGTCGTCGACGGCGTCGATATCGCCGGGATCGAGACGGTGAACCCGGTATTCGGCAGCAACGTCTACGAGACCGAAGAGGCAACCGACGCCTACCTGTCCGAGCATGCAAACGCCCCGTACAAGACGCTGCGGTCGATCCTGCTGAGCGGGCGCGTGACACCGTGGCGCGCGGCGGGTCTGGCAAACTCGCTGGGCAAGTCGACCAGTGACCCGGGGTATCTGGACTACCTGCTTGGCCGCGACCGGATCCGGCGCGATGTCCTGGTGGCCATGGCGGAGCACGACCTCGACGCGCTCGTCTACGCCACCTTCGACCACCCGGTCACGCTGATCGCCCAGGACGCCGAGACCAACCCTTCGCCGGCCGACCGGTACGGACTGGGCGACAACCGGCTACTCAGCCCGATCACGGGGTTTCCGGCGCTGACGGTTCCGGCGGGATTCACGCCGGAGGGGCTGCCGGTGGGTCTCGAGTTCCTGGGGCGGCCGTTTGCAGAGGCGATGCTGCTGCGCTTCGGCTACGCTTTCGAACAGGGGACGGGGTACAGGCGTCCGCCCCAGAGCGCCCCGCCGTTGGGTGGGGGGCAGTAAGTATACGGTTTCCGGATCAGGGGGACGTGCCCCCGATCAGCCGCTGCGGCGCATGGCGAAGACGCCGTTAAGGTAGTGCGTCGCGCGACCGTTGCCGTCGTCGCCCCAGAAGGCGACGTCCCAGCCGCGGTTGCCGCCCATCGCCGGATCGCGCGGCAGGAATCGGTCGCCCCCGAGCGGAATCAGCTCGGACTCCAACTCGCTGCCCATCTCCGACCGCGCCATCAGCCGGTCACCATTCACAGAGAACGAGAACCGGCTGCCCAGGGCCTCGAACCGCCCGACGTAGCGCTCGAGCTCGACCTCCTGGGGCGACACCGAGTCCGGCTTCGGCGTCCGGGGCTTGTCGATGCCGAAGACCTCCGGGAACAGAGTGTCGAACACTTTGTCGGCCAGTGGGTAGCCCTGGCTCGGCACGTTGGAGATCGTCGCGGCCGCGACGCCCTTGTTCGGACACCAGAGCAGCAGGGAAGACCCGCCGGAGTTGGTGCCGCTGTGCCCGTAGATCACCTCGCCGCCCCAGCGCTTCCAGTAAGGCCCGGTGCACCACTTCTGAGCGATGACCCGGGTCGGCATGTCGATCTCGGGCGTGTGCATGGTCTCGACGGCCTCCTCCGACAACACCTGCCGCCCGTCGGTCGAGCGCCCCCCTCGAAGGAACATCCCGGCGAACCGCACGAGATCGCCGGCGCTGCAGCACAGGGTTGCCCCGGCCGGGGCGATGCTGCGCGGCAGCCCCCAGAACGGTACCCGCTCGCCTTCGGGCCTCGAGGGGGTCGGCGAGTAGCCGAGCGCCACCGGGTGATAGAGCAGGTCCTCCGGGAAGGTCGCCGAATGCTCGAGGCCGAGCGGCCCAAGGATCCGCTCGGCGAGCAGGGTCTCCCAGTTCTTCCCCATCACCCGCTGGGCCGCGAACCCGGCGACGGCGGTGCCGGCGTTCGAGTAGCCGTAGGCCGTGCCCGGCTCGAAGATCCCGGGAAGCTCCGCAAGTGAAGCGACGTACCGGCCCAGGGCGTCATCGCCGCGACCGTGATCCGTGTACGGCCCGTTGTCGAGTCCCGACGACATCGAGAGCAGTTGGCGCAGGGTCATGTCGACGGGCGGGACGTCGCTCGTCAGCGGCGCGCCGTCGAGGTAGCTCCCAACGGGTTCGTCCAGGTCGAGCGTTCCCTCGTCGACCAGGGCCATGACTACGGCGGCGTTGAAGACCTTGGTCGTCGAGCCGATCTGGAACAGCGTGTCCGGCGTGACAGCCAGGTTGCGCTCACGGATCGCCAGACCGGTTGCGAACTCGTGGACCCCCTCGCCGTCCAACACCGCGAGCTGGGCGCCAACGATGCCGAGGCTCTCGGCCGACTCGTCGAGGAGCTGCTGGAGGTCGCGCCGAGCGAACGCCACCTGCGCCGTAGCCGCGTTCACCGCGAGGCCTCGCGCTAACGCGACGAGCGGCAACGCGGCGGCGGCCGCCCCGGCTTTCAGTAAGGCACGTCGATTCATCGTGGCTGCTCCGGCTCGAGTGGACCGATGCCTCCGTCCCTGGTCCGCAATCTACTGCCGGAAGAACCCGCGGCAGAAGTGGTGGCTGCGATTCGGGTACGCTTTGGAACCAGGGTCGGGATCCGTCATGCACGGGCCCGGTGACCGTTAACGACGGACAACTCGCTTGGACTCCCGCACTTCCTCCCTGAAGGACACCACATAGTCCCGCTCGATCTCTCTCTGGAACCTCTCGGGCAGGCGGGCCCAGTCACGGGCCTCCACCAGGAACGGGATATTGGAATCCGTCAGGGCCTCGGTGAGATCTCCAAGTTGGCTGCGAGGGATCGGGCGTAGACCCGGTGCCCGGAGGACCAGATCAAGATCGCTGCCCTCGTGGCTGCGACCGTTCACGCGACTCCCGTATGCCCACACCTCGACTCCGGGGAGAAAACGAGCCACCAGTTCACCGATCATGCGTCGGTGTCGGGGCGACAGGTGCAATCGATCAGGCACGGTGCGGCTCTTCGAGTCTGTCGGCGAGTTCGCGGGCGTCTGCGAGGAACGAGGGGAGCAGGGCCAGAGTGGCCTCGGCGAAGACCTTGCCGTAGTCGTGTGCCGTCTCGTTGCGATTGTCCCGGTACTCCAGCCACCGTTCGCAGGCGTCCGCGTTGACCAGGCCATGCTTCGCCGCGTGCCGGAAAACGTCCTTGAAGACAAGCCGGTCGACTTGGCGGCTGCTTGCGAAAAAAGGTGTCAGCCGCTTCCTGAGCAATTTGCCACTCTGTTCCAGGACGAGCTCGAACTCCTTGACGCACGCGGCGCGGAACACATCGTACTCTGCGTCATCGGGGTCATGGCGCCGCAACGCGGCCAGCGCGTGGTCAAGAGTGCCGAGACATCTCCTCAGGAAGGTTGCGTCAACCTGTGCTGGCATGGCGGATCCGCGCTGCGGGAACGATCCTTGAAGATAGGCTGGCATGATGTGCGCGGGAATGTTCAGATGCGCCCACTTTGTTCCGGGAGGCACCCCATGAAGCTGAATGCCCTCCTTGCCCTGCTGTCCCTGTCCGCGCTCGCCTGCGAGCAGGGCCGGCAACCTGCACCCTTCCCCCGCACCCAAACACGCGACAGCGCGGGAATCCGGATCGTCGAGAACCCGGAACCGCCGGTCGGCTCGCGGTTGCCGTGGTCAATCGGGGCAGAGCCCACCGTATCCATTGGTGCCGTCGAGGGCGAGGAGCCCTACTTGCTCGACGCGGCCATGGACGCCACCAGGTTGAGTGATGGGCGGATCGTCATCCTGAACGGCGGGACGAACGAGCTGCGCGTGTTCGACTCATCCGGAGTCCACCTTGAGAGCTGGGGTGGCCGAGGAGAGGGTCCGGGCGAATTCAGAAGCCTTTGGCGGGTCGGACCGTGGCCGGGTGACTCGATCGTTGCCTGGTACGCGCCGCGCAACGGTATTTCGGTCTTCGACGGGCATGGGAATTACGGCCGTACTCTTGAACTCGTGCACGATGAGGCCACCCCTCTCATGCAACGCTTCCGGCCGGAGGACACTACACGCGACGGCTCGATCGTCACGGTTCACTGGCCCCACGGTGCGGACACCGTGGTCTTCCAGCTCAGGGACGGAGAGGGAAGGATCCGGAGTTCGCTTGGCACGCACCCGGGCCCCGAGCCGCACCTCCACGCAGAGGGAACCGACCAGGCGATGTTGTTCCACAAGATCTTCGGGCGCGAGCCGGTCTGGACGACATGGGGAGACCTGGTCGTCGTCGGCCACACCAGCCGTTACGAGTTCAGAGCGTTCGGCATCGACGGTTCCCTGGCGCGGATCGTCAGGCGCGACCATGTGCCCCGCACTCCGCCTCCGGACGATGTCGAGGCCTACATCGAGGCACGGGTGGCCGAGAGCGTCCTCCGGGAAACCGAAAGCGAGAAGGAGCGCCTGCGTCGCCGTTACCAGTCAGTGCCCGTGGCGGAGCATTTCCCGACGTTCGGATCGATCATGTCCGACGCCTCAAGCCACCTCTGGGTTGGTGAGTACGAGTTGTCAGAGGAAGAGCGGCCCCCCGGGCTCTGGACCGTCTTTGATCCGGAAGGCCGCGTCCTGGGCTTTGTCGAGACGCCGGAGGGTCTGTACATCCATGAGATCGGAGAGGACTATATCCTGGGGACAACCTGGGACGCGCTCAACGTGGAATACATACAGCTCTGGCCGCTGGACCGGCGATAGAGGAAGGGGGTATGGAGAGGCATGAAGAACCGTACGGTGGCACCGCTCCTGGCACTGACTGCAATGTCCTGCGGGCAGGATCGGCAGGGTCTGGCCGGAATGCAGAGCGAAGTCCGCGACAGCGCGGGCATCCAAATCGTGGCAAACAACCGCCCGGCCGATGACTCGCGCCTGCCCTGGCGGATCGGCCCGGAGCCATCCGTCTCGATCGGAGTTCCGGAAGGGGCGGAGCCCTACATGCTCTACCTCGCCTGGGACGCGACCAGGCTGCGCGACGGGCGCATCGTCGTCGCCAACGTCGGGACGGACGAACTCCGTGTCTTCGACGCGGCGGGAGTCTACATCGAGACATGGGGCGGGCGGGGAGAAGGGCCCGGAGAATTCCGGAGTCTCTGGTCCGTGGAGCCGTGGCCGGGTGACTCGATCATCGCCTGGTACACGGCGCGCGGAGGGATGTCGGTCTTCGACGCGCAGGGGAACTACGGCCGCTCCTTCACCCTCGTGAACGACGAGGCTGCCACGCCCTTCCAAAGGTTCAGCCCCTGGCATGCCACGCTGGACGGCTCGATCCTGGCGGTACACGCGCCCGAAGTTGCGGATTCCATCGTGGTGCAACTGCGCGACGCGGGAGGAGGGGTGCGCAGTTCGTTCGGGGCACACCCTGGCAGGGAGCCCTACATCCAGGCCGAGGGAACCGACCAGGCCATGTTGTTCTGGAAGACCTTCGGGCGCCAGCCGGTGTGGGCGCCCTGGGGCGACCTGGTCGTCGTCGGGAACACGAGCCGGTACGAACTGAAGGCGTTCGGGGCGGACGGCTCATTGGTGCGAATCGTCAGGCGCGACCACATCCCGCGTTTGCCCACCGCGGATGACGTCGAGGCGCACATCGAGGTAGAGGTCGCCTCCAACTCTCCTGCATCGCCAGCGGAGGGCCAGCGGTTGCGCCGACGATTCCAGGACGTGCCGGTGGCGGAGACGTTTCCGGCGTTCGCATCGGTGAGATCCGACCGGGCGGGCCACCTTTGGGTCGAGGAATACGAATTCCCCCGGGAAGATCGGCCCGGCGTGCTCTGGACCGTCTTCGATCCGGAGGGGCGTGTGCTGGGGCTCGTCGAGACTCCGAAGGATCTGTCGATCGACGAGATCGGGGAGGACTACATCCTGGGCAGCGTCCGCGACGATCTCGGCGTGGAGTACATACAGCTCTGGCCGCTGGAACGGTTGGTCGGCTGAATGGAGGGCTTGTCAGTGCGGAAACAGCTGATCGCTGCGATTGCCGCCGGTACCGTGGCCTGTCAACAGGATGGGGGAGCCCCGACAGCGCCGGGGAGCGAGGTCCGCGACAGCGCGGGAATCCGGATCGTCGAGAACCCGCAACCGCCGGACGGCTCGCGGCTGGGTTGGCGTGTCGGGCCGGAGCCGGCCGTATCGATCGGCGTTCTCGAAGGTGAAGAACCCTACATGCTTCATTGGGTCGCCGATGCTATCAAGCTGCCGGATGGCCGGATCGTGGTGGCGAACGGTGGGACGGAAGAGGTGAGAGTGTTCGATGGGGATGGACATCATCTCACGACCTGGGGAGGGGAAGGAGACGGGCCCGGCGAGTTCCGGAGCTTGGCCCATGTCGCTCCCTGGCCGGGTGACTCGATCGCGGCCTGGTACTCGGGCCGTCTCGGGATTGCCGTCTTCGACTACGACGGCAACTTCGGCCGCTCCTTTGTCCTGGGGAGCAGCGAAACGGCTGTCTGGCTCCGTCCTCGGCCCCACGCCGTCCGCGAGACCGGCGTCATCCTGGCGATTACGGCGCCGGAATCCGCCGACACCGCCGTCGTCGAAATCCGGGACGGCGAGGGTGCGCTGTCCGCATCGCTCGGCACGCACCCCGGCGCGGAAGTCATCATCACGACCAACGATGAGGGAGCGACTTACGTCAGCTGGAAGATCTATGGCCGGGAGCTCGTTGCGGGACTCTGGGGGGACCAGATCGTCGTGAGTCCCAACGACCGATACGAGATCCGGGCGTTTCGCGCGGACGGCACACTCGCCCGGATCGTGCGGCGGGACCATGTGCCCCGGGCCCCGATCGAAGCTGATCGCGCACCGTGGGTCGAGGAGCAACTGTCTTTCTATCGGGAAGCAAATGTTCCCGAGGCCATGTGGGAGCAAGCGCGCCAGGAGTTCGAAAACACGCCGTTGGCGCAGACCTTCCCGGCGTTCTCTTCGGTCATGACCGATGCCACCGGCCACCTCTGGGTCGAGGAGTACGAGTTCCCCCGGGAAGATCGGCCCGGCGTGCTCTGGACCGTCTTCGACCCCACCGGGCGGGTGCTCGGCTTCGTCGAGACGCCCGAGGGACTGGAAATCTTCGAGATCGGCGAGGACTACATCCTGGGCAGCACCGAGGACGAGTTCGAAGTGGAGTATGTGCAGATGTGGCCGCTGGAGCGCTGAGCCCCTAGATCTCCCCCCGCCGCGACGCCCACACCGCGTAGTGACTTGCCCGCGCGGCGAACGCCATGTACGTGAGCGACGGATTCGTACAGCCCGACGACGCCATCGCCGCGCCGTCGACCACGAACAGGTTCGGCGCGTCCCATGCCTGGTTGTGCGCATTGAGGACCGATGTCGCCGGGTCGCGCCCCATCCGAGCCGTGCCCATTTCGTGGATCGTGAGCCCCGGGGGGGTCATCTCGGTGTCGATCGTGATGTCGCGCCCGCCGCCCGCGTCGAGCATTTCGGCGGCCCGTTGGGCAGCGTCGCGCATCATGATGCGCTCGTTCTCACTCCAGGCACAGCTGATGCGAAGGGTGGGGATCCCCCACTTGTCCACCTGCTCCGGATCGAGCGAAACATGGTTCTCTTCGCGGGGCAGGCACTCGCCGAAGCCGTTGATGCCGAACGACCACGGCCCCGGGCGCATCAGTTCGTGCTTGAAATCGGCGCCGTATCCGGCCATTGACACGCCCCGGCCCCAGCCGGCCCGCGTTGCCGATCCCTGATAGCCGTAACCGCGCAGGAAATCGGCAGCGGGCTCGGTGACGTTGCGGAAGCGGGGAATGTAGATGCCGTTGGGGCGCCTGCCGCGGGTTGTCCGATCCTCCCAGCCGTCGAAGGTCGCCCTCGCTCCGACGCCCATCGTGTGGTCCATGAGGTACTTGCCGAGCACGCCGCTGGAATTGGCCAGGCCGTCGGGGAAGTCGGATGACGTTGAATTGAGCAGAATCCTGGCCGATTCGAGCGCCGAGGCGGCGAGGAAAACGGTGCGCGCGCGGAACTCGAGCTCGTCGTGGGAGTCGGCGTCGATCACCCGAACCCCGGTCACGCGGCCCGCACTCGGGTCCCAGATCACGCTGGGGACGACGCTGTTGGGGCGCAGCGTCATCCGACCGGTGGCCTCGGCCGCCGGAAGGGTCGCGTTGATCGAACTGAAGTAGCTGCGTGTGCGGCAGCCGCGGTGACACGGACCGCAGTAGTGGCAGGCTCTCCGTCCCTTGTGGTCCTCGGTCAGAACGGCCGTGCGCCCGATCGTCATCATGCGGCGCCCGCCGAAAGTACCGGCGATCGCGTCGCGCACATGCTCCTCGACGCACGACATCTGCATCGGCGGCTGGAAGACGCCGTCGGGAAGCTGCGGCAGGCCCTCGGCCCGTCCGCTGATGCCGACAAAGGCCTCGACGTGGTCGTACCAGGGGACCATATCGGCGTAGCGGATGGGCCAGTCGACCCCATATCCCTCGCGGGCGTTGGCCTCGAAGTCCAGGTCGCTGAGCCGGTAACACTGCCGCGCCCACATGATCGACCTGCCGCCCACCTGCCGGCCCCGGATCCACAGGAAGGGTTTGTCGGGGTCGGTCGTGTAGGGGTTCTCGATGTCGTTGACGAAGAACTTGCGTCCCACCTCGTCGCAGGCGTAGCACTCGCGCTGGACCGGCTGCTCCGCCGCCAGGGCCCTGCGGTCGTTCCAGCCGCGGTACGGCATCTCGTAGGTGGGCGTGTGCTCGGCGTAGTCGCGCTCGGGGACGACCATGGGACCGGCCTCGAGGACGAGCACCCGGGCACCCAGCTCGGTGAGCTCCTTGGCGGCCCAGCCGCCGGACATCCCCGAGCCCACGACGATGGCGTCGTATTCCTGGCGGCGCGCCCGGATGTGGAAGAGGTCCCGCCGCGGAACGGTCATCGGCCGGCCTCAGCGGGGGTGAGCGGCGCGCATCCCTCGAAGGTGCGGAAGGTTGTGCGGTAGCCGAGTGCGTCAAGGCCGACTTCGGACGTGAAGTACGCGGTCAGGGTGAAGCGCTTGACGTCGTGGAAGAAGTGTTCGAACGAGGTCGTCTCCGGTGCCGCGCGCAGGCCGACGACTTCAGCGTCGAGGTCGCCAACGATCTGCGCCTTCTGCTCGGCGGCGCACTCGGCAAAGTCGGCGCCGAAACGTTCCCGGGCAGTCGGGTCCACCGTATCCAGCCCGGCGAGAAACCGGTCGCGGTCCTCGTCGTCGAGCCACCCGTCCACGAGCGCGGCGACGAACTCCGTGATACCGGCCTGGGAAGCTCCCGGCGTATCCGTCTCGGGGATGATCACGTCGGCGAGGGCTTCCATGACCCGGGCCCGCGCGGGAGTGAGGGTGGGGGCGGTGGCCGGGCCCGGGCCCGCAGCGTCGAGCGGCGTCGCCGAAGCGCGCACCCGCTCACCCCATTCCAGCAGTTCCGCGAACGTGCCCGAGGGCGTGAGCAACTGACCCGCCGCAGTGCCGCCGAGGACCCCGATGGCCGTTCGTCGCTTCATTCGTTACCGTACCCGCCGCCCACGCGGCTGTCCGTGGCCAGAGTGTTCCCACTTCAAGGATTCTTCCCCGACAGATGCCCAACCTTACGCGCCGCCAGGCCCTGAAAGCAACCGGGGCCGCCTCGCTGGGACTGCTGGCTCCGGGCGGGGCTCGGCGAGTCGATGGCCAGACGGGCCCAGGGCCGGATGCCCTCGACGGCGAGTGCGGCTCCGGGCGAGTCGAGAGCCGGACGGGTGCCGGGCCCGGCGCGTCGGTCAGCGAGCGATCCCCGGCTCAAACCGGCGTCGCCCAGTCCGTCGCCCGATGGTGCTTCTCGGAGATACCGCTTCCCGAGTTCTGCGCCGGGGTCGCCGAAATCGGCCTCCCCGCCATGGACCTCCTGCAGGTGGACGAATGGGCCGTCGCGCACGATCACGGCCTGGTGGTTTCCTGCGGTGACGTCGGTGCGGGCACGATCGAAGACGGGCTGAACGAGCCCGGCAACCACGGAACGATCCTCCGCGCCTTCGAACAGCACATCCCGAGGGCAGCGCGCGAAGGCGTCCCCAACGTCATCTGCTTCTTCGGCAATCGCCGCGGCATGGCGAACGGACCCGCAATAGAGAACTCGATCCGGTGCCTCGAGGAGTGCGCGCCCATCGCCGAGGCTGAAGGCGTCACCATCCTGGTGGAGGCGCTGAACTCCAAGCCCGGTGGCCATCTTGACTACATCGGCGACCGAATCTCGTACGCTCTGGAAGTGATCCGCGCCGTCGACTCGCCGCGTGTGCGCATCCTGTACGACATCTATCACATGCAGATCATGGAAGGCGACATCATCCGCACCCTCACCGATTCCCGCGACTGGATCGGACACTATCACACGGGTGGCGTGCCCGGCCGCGCGGAGATCGACGAGACGCAGGAGCTCTACTACCCGGCGATCGTTCGCGCCATTCGGGACACGGGCTTCAGCGGCTACATGGCGCACGAGTTCATTCCCCGTGGCGACGACCCGCTCCGCTCCCTTGCGCAGGCGGTGGAGCTGTGCGCGGTGGCATGACCAACAACCCACAAGGAATCCCATGCTAGAGATCAGAGACCTCGTCAAGGTGTATCCCGGTCCCGTCGCCGCGTTGCAGGGCGTATCGATCGAGGTGTCGAGTGGAATGTTCGGCCTCCTCGGACCCAACGGCGCCGGCAAGACCACGCTCATGCGCATCGTTGCGGGCCTGCTGGAGCCGACGTCCGGGAAGGTCATCTTCAACGGCGAAGACATCGTCAACGACCCCCGCCTCATCCGGAGGCAGCTGGGCTACCTTCCCCAGGACTTCGGCTTCTATCCCCACCTGAGCGGCGAAGCGATGCTTCGCTTCCTCCTGGTCCTCAAGGGGGTCGAGGCTCCCCAGGGGTTGAAGCGCCTCGCGACCGAACTCCTGGACCGGGTCAATCTGTCGTACGCCGCCAAGCGCAAGGTCAAGGGCTATTCGGGTGGGATGAAGCAGCGGTTGGGCATCGCGCAGGCGCTCGCGGGCGATCCACGCCTGATCGTGGTGGACGAGCCCACCGCCGGCCTCGACCCCGAGGAGCGCATCCGCTTCTACCGGCTTCTGGCCGAGCTTGCGGAGGATCGCACAGTCCTCCTCTCCACCCATATCGTGGAGGACATCTCGGTCCTGTGCCCGCGGGTGGCGATCATGTACGACGGCCGTTTCGTGGCTGACACGACGCCGACGGAAGCCCGCAAGCGGCTTGCCGGCACGATCTACCAGGGCGCGGTGGAACAGCAGGATCTCGACGAGATCGAGCGCCTCTACCGGATCACGCAGGCGATCCTGATCGAGGGCCGCAACCAGGTGAGGATCCACATCTCCCAGGGAGCTGCCGCAAAAGGCGGCGTGCCCGAAGGCTTCGAGCCCGTGTCCCCAACCCTGGAGGACGCGTACCTGCTTCTGGCGCAAGCGAACGGGGAGGCTTCGTCGTGAGCACGCTGACCCGCTGGTGGGGGGTCACCCGCGGGGAGCTGCGTTCGGGCCTCCGCCGACCCGCCTATTGGGTCCTCTTCGCGATTCTGGCCCTGATGGCATGGGGTTTTTCGGAAGGCGCCGTGACGATTTCCTCGGGCGATTCCACGGTCGGGGGCGAGCGCTCCGTCGTGACGTCCGTGTTTGCTCAGAGCATGATCCAGTCGATCGTCATCATGGCGTTTGGCGCGTGGTTCCTGGCGGTGGCGGCAGGGCTGGTGGTGATCCGTGACCTGGAGCTCCAGGTGGTGGAAGTCTTCCACTCCACCCGCCTGACCCCGGGCGAGTACGTGTGGGGCAAGTTTGCGGGCGCGCTCGGCGTCTTCCTCGTGATCTGGCTCCTGTATATCCTCGTCGGAACCGGTTTCAATCACATCGTGGCGGCTGGTCCCGAGGCGGAACACATCGGCCCGTTCGCCCTCGGCAACTACCTGTATCCCACTCTCCTCTTCGGCCTCCCCCAGATCTTTCTCTTCGCTGGGGTGCCCTTCATGTTGGGGACCACGACACGACAGCCGATCATCGTGTTTGCCTTTCCCCTGGTCGTCTTGCTCTTCACCCTGGGGTTTCTAACCAGCTACTCGCCCAGTTGGCTCTCGCCGGAGGCCAACCGGGCGCTCATGCTGGTCGACCCCTCGGGCTTCCGCTGGCTGAACGAGACGTTCCTCAAGGTTGACCGCGGGGTCGAGTTCTACAACACGGGGCAGCTCCGGCCCGACTCCGGGTTTGTGATCAGCAGGGTTCTCTTCTCCCTGGCGGGGTTGGTTGCGGTAGCGGGGGCCGCGAGGAGTTACGCGAGCCGGCTGCGCAGGGGCGGGAGCGATTCACGGCTTGCACGGTTCTTCCGCAAGCGCCGCGGTGCGCTCGATCACGCCACGCCCGGTGCCGCCACCCTGCGTGACCTCGACATGGCCACTGCGCCTCTCGGTTTCTGGAAGGCGGCGCGTGTCATTGGCCGGGAAGAAGTCCGCGAACTCGTCCGGCGCCCGGGCATGTACCTCTTCGTGCCCCTGATCCTCTGGCAGTCCGTCGGAACCTCGGTCTTCGCGGTCGGCGCGTTCAATTCCCAGGTTCTGTTGACACCCGGCGACATGGCCGTACGTCAGCTCAACACGCTCGCGTTGCTGATCTGTTTCCTGCTGCTCTTCTACACCGTCGAATCGCTGCACAAGGAGCGGGGCCGCCAGCTGGCCGAAATCTTCAATGCAACCCCGATCCCCACCGGGTCGATTCTGCTGGGGAAGACCATCGGCAACAGCGTCGTGGCGGGACTGATCCTGATGGTGGGCGTCGTTGCAAGCGCGGGAGTCATCGTGTACCGGCAACTCTTCGCCGGCAGTCCCGTGGGTTTCGACGTGGTTCCGTTCATCGTGACGTGGGGTGGCGTGCTCGTGCCCACCTTCATCTTCTGGACTGCGCTGGTGACGGCACTCTTCGCCTTTTTCCGAAACCGCTACGCCGTGTACAGCATCGGAATGGGCCTGATCATCTACACCGTGTTCCGGATGACCGTCAACGACCCATTCCCGTGGATGCTGAACTGGATCGCGTGGGGCACCGTCCAGTGGAGTGACATGGGGGCGTTTTCGCTGCAGGGGCGAGAGTTGCTTCTGAACCGTCTCCTCGTCCTGAGCATGGTTCCACCCCTTGTCGCATTGGCGGTGAAGTGGTTTGGGCGAACGAACGTCGACGCCACCCGGCTTGTGCACCGCATGAGGCCGAAGCCGCTGCTGATCGGGCTCCTGCGCCTGCTGCCGTTCGCGGTCCCGGCGATCGTGCTGGCGTCGATGCTGCACTTCGGCGGAAGAGCTGGAAGGCAGGGATCGGCGGCCGAGGAGGCGGGCAAGGACTACTGGCGCGAGAACACGGCCACCTGGACCGACTTCGACATGCCGTCGGTGTCCAACGTCGACATCGACATCGATCTGGAGCCGGGCGATCGGTCGGCCGCCGTAAAGGGCGAATACACCTTCTACAACCACCGGGACCACCCGTATCCGCAAATCCCGGTTACGGCCGGACAGTGGGACCCGATCGAATGGACGCTGAATGGAGAGGAGCACGAGCCGGACGACCGCTCCAACCTCTTTGTGTTCACGCCGGACACTCCGCTGGGCGCGGGCGATTCGCTCAGGATCGGCTTCAGCTACGAGCTCGAGTTCCCCCGCGGAATGAGCAAGCGCGCGGGCGGCGAGGCGCAGTTCATTCTGGAATCCGGGGTTGTGCTGACCGCATTCGCTCCGACGTTCGCGCCAATTCCGGGGTACATCCCGGGCGTTGGTGTTGACGAGGACAACTCCTACGAGCCGCGGGACTACGCCGACGACTTCTACGTCGGCGAGACCGAGCCACTCTTCGGCTGGGGCGGGGAGCCCTTCACGGTGCGCACGCGCATCACGACGCCCGAGGAGTACACGGCCAACGGGGTGGGCCAGAAGGTGAGCGAAGAGGTGGTCGACGGACGGCGCACGGTGGTCTGGGAGACCGATCATCCGGTCGACCTGTTCAACGTCGTCGCCGGCAAGTATGCCGTGAAGGAGGGCAACGGCACGGCGATCTACTACCACCCCGAGCACGACTACAACATCGAAGAGATGTCGGCTGCCCTGGATGCGGCGCGCAGGTACTACTCCGAATGGTTCTACCCCTTCCCGTGGGATCTGCTGAAGATCTCGGAGTTCCCGGCGTTCGCGGGGTATGCACAAGGTTTTCCGACGAACATAACCTTCAGTGAAGGGATCGGGTTCCTTGCAAAGAGCGACCCGCGCTCCCACGTGGCGTTCATGGTGGTTGCGCACGAAGCCGCGCATCAGTGGTGGGGCAATCTGCTGACACCGGGCCGGGGTCCGGGCGGAAACATCCTCTCCGAAGGGATGTCGCACTACGCGACGACGCTTCTCCACGAGCAGGTGTATGGTGACCGCTACCGGATGGAGTTCAGCAAGCGGATCGAGGAACAGTACGGAGATCAGCGCTTTGTGGACTCCGAACGCGCAATGGTCAAGACGGACGGCACCCGGTCCGGCGACGGCACCATCACCTACGACAAGGGTGGCTGGGTGATGTGGATGCTCCAGCAGGAGATGGGGCGGGAGAACATCCTGGGCGGCCTCCAGGCCTTCATCGCGAAGTTCAACCCGGACCCGGATTTCCCGGTGATTCAGGACATGGTGGCCGTGCTGCGGGACTTCGCGCCCGACACGGTGGCGTTCGACGCCTTCACCGCGCAGTGGCTCTTCGATGTGGTGGTGCCCGAGTACCGGTTCTCGGACGTGACGAAGACGCGGGAGGGTGGTGAATGGGTGGTGCGCGGCACGGTCGAGAACGTGGGGACGGCCCGCATGAGGGTCCAGGTGGGCGCGACGGCGGGGGACCGATGGTCGGACGAGGACGACGATGGCAGCCGCACCGTGGTGGCAGAGGACTACCGCGACGCGCGCACCGAAGTGGAACTGGGTGCGGGGGAGTCCGCCGAATTCGTGATCAGGGCCGTTTTCGATCCCGAGCGTGTGCTGATCGACCCGGATGTGATGGTGCTGCAGCTCAACCGGGAGGCGGCGGTATTCGAGTTCTGACGAGGAACCCGCGCTCGTGAACGGTTTCACAAGATGGCGGGAGGTCGCCAGCAGGGAGTTCCTGACCGGGGTGCGCCGGCCCGGCTACTGGATCCTCCTCGTCCTCATGGGGTTCCTGGCGCTTGGCTTGTCCGACGGATCCGTGACCATTTCATCGGGCGGCGCCTTCTCTGAACGCCCCCACCTCACGTCGGTCTTCGGGCAGAGCCGGGTCCAGTCCATCATGATCATTTCGTTGGGCGCCTGGTTTCTGGCCATCTTCTCGGGGCTGGCGGTGATCCGGGACATCGAACTCCGGATCGTGGAGGTGTTCCATGCGACGCGCCTCACGACTCAAGAGTACGTGTGGGGCAAGTTCTGGGGTGGCGTGGCCGTCTTCGTCCTCATCTGGATGCTGTACCTGTGCACGTCGATCGGCTTCAACCACATCCTGCACAGTGGAGAAGACCACATCGGCCCCTTCCTGTTCGCCAACTACCTCTTCCCGACGCTGCTCTTCGGGGTTCCCCAGATCCTCCTGTTCGCGGGTGTACCGTTCCTGATCGGCATCTGGGCGCGCCGCCCGATCCTGGTCTTTCTGTTTCCGATGGTGACGCTTCTGCTCACCTTCACGGTGCTCACCACCTGGTCGCCGAGCTGGCTGTCCCCCGAGCTCAACCGGGCGCTGATGCTGCTCGATCCATCCGGCTTCCGCTGGTTGACCGAGACGTTTCTCATGGTCGACCGCGGGGTCGACTTCTACAACACGTCGCCGCTGCGCCCCGACGCGGGCTTCCTGGTGAGCCGGCTGGCATTTGCCGCCACCGGGCTGGTCGCGGTGGCCGGGGCCGCGGCAAGCTACACCCGCCGCCTCCGAACGGGAGCCTCCGATCCACGCATCATGCGGCTGTTCCGCCGCCGCCGCGCACCTGCGACGGCTGGACCTGCGTCAGGGGCACCGCTCAGAGGGCTGGGGATGACGACCCGCCCCCTCGGTTTCCGCAAGGCTGCCATGGCGATCACCCGGAGCGAGGTCCGGGACCTCGTGGCCCGTCCCGCCATGTATTTCTTCGTGCCGCTTATCCTTCTGCAAGCGATTTCCGAGACGACACTCGGCTATGGCTTCTTCGGTTCGCGCATCCTCCTCACACCCGGAACCGTTGCCGGCCAACAGCTCAACACCCTGAACCTGCTGATCTGCTTCCTTCTGCTCTTCTACACTGTCGAGTCGCTGCACAAGGAACGCAATCGGCGCATGCACGAGATCTTCAACTCGGCACCCGTGGGAACCGGCGCGATGCTGCTGGGCAAGACGCTGGGCAACGCGGCCATGGCCGGCCTCATCCTCGTTGCCGCACTGGTCTCGGGCGCGGGAATCATCCTGTACGAGCAGATCTTCAACGACAGTCCGGTCGGATACTCTCTCTTCCCGTTCGTCGCGGTGTGGGGTGCGATATTGCTGCCCACCTTCGCCTTCTGGACGGCGCTGGTTACCGCGCTCTTCTCCCTCCTGCGCAACCGCTACGCAGCCTACGGGGCTGGGCTCGCGATCCTCGTCTTCACGATCTTCAAGCGGCAGACCGAGGGGACCCCCGACTGGTTGACCAACTGGATGGGCTGGAACTCCGTGAGATGGACCGACATGGGTGCGTTCAGCCTGCACGGCACGCCAATCCTGCTGAACCGGCTGCTGTATCTCAGCTTCGTCCCGCTCCTGGTCGCGATCTCGGTCCGGTGGTTCCCACGGCGAGCCTTCGACGCGACGGAAACCCTGAACCGCTTGCGTCCCCGACCGCTGGCTCGTGGCGCGCTTCGCCTTCTGCCCTTCCTTGTGGCACCGATCGTGCTGGGCTCGGCACTGGCGATCGGCGGCCGCTCCGGCTATCAGGGTCCCGACGTGGGCGACTGGAGAGAGGACTACTGGGAGCGCAACTTTGCGACCTGGAACGGATTCGAGATGCCGTCGGTGTCGCATGTCGACCTGGATCTCGAAATCGAGCCCGAGCGACGGTTCATCGCGGTCGAGGGATCGTACACCTTCCTGAACCACCGCGACTACCCGTATGAGGAACTCCCGATCACGGCCGGGCCGTGGGATCCCATCGAATGGACCCTGGCGGGAGAGTTGCATGAACCCGAGGATCGATCGGGCCTCTTCGTTTTCACGCTCGGCGAACCCCTCGCCCCGGGGGATTCCGTCACGATCGGTTTCAGCCACGCACTGGTGCGGCTCGAAGGCATGAGCAGGCGCCCCGGCGGCGCCGGTCAGTTCATCCTTGAATCGGGCGTTGTGCTCAACGGTTTCGATCCGACGTTCGCGCCGGTCCCGGGCTACGACCCCGGGATCGGGTCGCGTTACTTCGAGCGGCCCGAAGTCGAGGACGATTTCTACGTGGGTGAAACGGAGCCGCTGATCGGGTGGGCGGGGATGCCTTTCACGGTGCGGACCCGCATTACCATCCCGGAGGAGTACACGGCCAACGGCGTCGGGCAGTTGGTGAGCGACGAGGTCGAAGGAGACAGGCGCACACTGGTCTGGGAGACCGACCACCCGGTGCGCATGTTCAACGTCATCGCGGGGATGTACGACGTGATCGAGGGGGAGGGGACGGCGATCTATTATCACCCTGGGCACGCTTACTACGTCGAGGAGATGTCCGCCTCGCTGGACGCGGCGCGGAGGTACTACTCCGAGTGGTTCCACCCCTTTCCCTGGAGCGTGCTGAAGCTCTCGGAGGTGCCGGCATTCTCCGGAGGCGCCCAGGGGTTTCCCACCAACATCGTCTTCAGCGAGGGGATGGGCTTCCTGACCCGGCGCGACCCGCGTTCCCACCTCGGATTCATGGTGGTGGCGCACGAGGCTGCGCACCAATGGTGGGGCAACCTGCTCGGGCCCGGCCGGGGCCCCGGGGGCAACTTCCTGTCCGAAGGGATGTCGCACTACGCGACGGTCCTGCTGCACGAGCAGGTCTACGGCGACCGCTACCGGATCGAGTTCACCAAGCGGATCGAGTCGGAGTACGTCCGTCAGCGGCGCGTCGACTCGGAAAGCGCCATGACCAGGTCCCGGAGCGGCTTCTACAACAAGGGCGGCTGGGTGATGTGGATGCTGCAGCAGGAGATGGGGCGGGAGAATATCCTGGCGGGACTGCGTGCGTTCATCGCGAAGTACAGCCCGGACCAGGACCATCCCGTGATTCAGGACATGCTGGCCGTGCTGCGCAACTTCGCGCCCGACACGACCGCGTTCGACGCCTTCGCCGAGCAGTGGTTTTTCGATGTGGTGTTGCCGGAGTACGAGTTCTCGGATGTCACGAAGGTGCAGGAGGGGGATGAATGGGTGGTGCGGGGCACCGTCAGGAACGCGGGGACCGGGCGGATGCGTGTCCAGGTGGGCGCGACCGCGGGCGAGAGGTGGTCGGACGAGGGAGACGACGGCAGCCGCACCGTGGTGGCCGAGGGCTACCGCGACGCGCGCGCTGAGGTGGAGCTGGGGGCCGGGGAGTCAGCCGACTTCGTGATCAGGGCGGGGTTCGAGCCCGAACGCGTGCTGATCGACCCGGATGTGCTGGTGCTGCAACTCGGCAGGGAGGAGGCGGTGTTCGAGTTCTAGGTCTCTTCGCCCTCCCGGTGGCCCGCGGCCGCCGAAATCGGCAGGTATCCCGCTACAGCTGCATAGATGGCCCCGAACAATGCCTGGCCAATCACGTCTCCAGTGAGCTGCTCGGCCACGGCTCCGACGACGCCCATGCTGAACGAGGCCGCGGCCAGACCCGCAAGGCTCGCCAGCGCCCACCTCCCGGCCCCGGGGACGGGCCCCCGCAGAACCAGCCACTGCGTAGTCCCGAACGCGGCCAGGCCGACGACCACGGCCACGACCACGCCGGCGGACGGGCTGGCGATGTCCGACAGCGCTGCCAGCAGCCCGAGACCCACGGCCCCGGCCGCCGCAGCCCCGCCAGTGATCGCCAACAACAGCCGTCCCGCCCAGGGGACAAGTCGGCGCACGACCAACCATTGTCCCACCGCAATCCCGAGCATCACGCCGCCGAGCGCCAAGGCTCCGACCACGACTTCGGCCACCAACGGTCCCATGACGTCCCCCGCGGCGCCACCCGCCGCCATGCTCACGCGGCGGGCCACGGTCGAGACAACCGCACAGCCCACAGCGCTCGCCAACACCCACTGGAGCCACAAGCGGCGCCTCGTCACTCCGGCGCTTCCCCCCGAATCGTCACCCGATACCCCGACCGCGTCGCCGGCCAGTAATCCCAGATCGCGTGGTGCTGGGCGCAGCGGTTGTCCCAGAACGCCACCGAGTTCTTCCGCCAGCGGAACCGGCACTGGAAGTCCGGGCGCGTGACGTGCTCATACAGCAGGGCCAGAATCCCCCGGCTCTCGGCCGGAGGCACGCCGACGATGTACTGCGTGAACATCTGGTTCACGAACAGCGCCTTGCGGCCGGTCACGGGATGTGTCCGCACGACCGGATGCTCGGCGGAAGGGTAGCTGCGCCCCCCGTCGTCGCGGCCGATGAGCCGGTTCGTTTCGCGGTAGTAGGGGCCGCCGTCGTGCACGGCGGTCAGGCCATCCAGGAATAGCCGCATCCGGTCGGAAAGCGCCTCGTAGGCCGCATACATGTTCGCGAAGAGCGTGTCGCCCCCGGTTTCGGGAGCCGTGTGCAGTCGCATGATGGATCCCATCGGCGGCAGCGGATCGCACGAAACATCGGAGTGCCATTGCTCACCGGCGACGCGTGTGGAATTTCGGTCCGCATGAATCGGCATGACCTCCGGATGGCCGTCGACGCCTGGGTCGTTGGGGTGCGCCACCAGCTCGCCGAATCGGGCCCCAAGCGCCTTCTGGCTCTCGATCGAGATGTCCTGGTCGCGGAAGAAGATGACGCAATGGTCCATCAGCGCGTCATGAATCAGGCGGAAGTCGGAATCGCTGACGTCGTCGAGGTCCAAACCAAGAACCTCGGCGCCGATCACCGGCGTAACGGGTCTGACCTGCGGGCTTGTGGTAGTCATGTGCCGAATATCGACGGACTCGCCCGCGTCGGCAACGATGCGTATCTATGAGCGCGAACCCAGGACGCCGGAGCACCTCGCGGCTTGCCTTATCCTTGCGGCTCCAACGCAATCAGCCTGACCACGCGGACGGTCGGCACTTCCAGGTCGCCGCTTTCGATGTAGGCCATCAGTCCGCCGGGGCCGAAGGCGTCCGGTGTCCGGAGCCCATCAGGAGCCAGGGTGCCGATGTAGTCGCCAGCGGGCGTCACGATGTCGGTCGGACCGTCGTCGTCGCCCGTCGGACCCCGGCGTTCGACCCAGATGCGGTCCTCCCAGTCCACCTTGATGCTGTACAGCACCGGAACTTCGTCGGCAAAGGTGCGCCCCTCCACGCCCTCCCGATCAATCTGGATGGGCAGGCTCGTATTCGATGCGCTTGCAAGCACCCCCGCTTCGGCTTCGCGGTAGCGCTCCCGTTCGGCCTCCCTGATCGCATCGTCGACCGGAAGCGGCGCAATCGGTCGCTCGATCATCCCGGCAACGCTTCCGTCGGGGCCGATGAGCTTGATGCGGTATCCGATCGAGTCGATCAGCGCGAGGCGGCCGTCGGTCAGCAACTCGATATCGAGGCGGGGCTCGAAGGCACGGCCCGCGATGAAGCGCATGCGCATGCCGCTTCCCCGGTCCCCGCTCCGCGCGGACTCTTCCTCGTCCTCCTCGGGCAGCTCCCAGGCGGTGTAGAAGAGTTCCGGCTCGGTGCCGTCCAAGGGGAAGAGGTGGATCGGACGACCGGCTTCCTCCGGCTGCTCGTTTTCCCCGAAGCGCATGATCTGTGTGGCGACCAGGCGACCGTCGGGGAGCGCCATGCTGGCCATGGCCATGCCCGTGGTCGTCGGGTCCATGGTAACGCGCCGGACGAACTCGCCGCCGGGTTCGAGAAGGTCAATCTGAGTGAATCCCATCACCATGTAGGATCCGTCGCGCGCGACAATCGCCGTGGTGACGTTGTCGAACTCTCCGGGTCCCTCTCCCCGTCCACCGACCGTACGGACCAGCGACCCGTCTGGCCCGACCACCAGGATGTGATCGAGTTGGATATCGAAGACGTGCAGGTTGGCCTGCGCGTCGAAGTGCACCGAACGCACGCTGCCGAAGGTGTCCCAGGTGTCGCCCACCACCGACCCGACGGTGAAGACCTCCTCGGTCACGGCGTTCACGATCACGTCCGGGCCGTCCAGGGTTCCAGCGGCACCGGAGACGGATCCGTCCCCGGTATCGCCGCAGGCCACCAGGAGCGCCAGTGGAAAGAGCGGCGGAAGGCATCTCGGTCGCGTTGTTGTCATCTTCGTTCTTGTCAGCTTCGGCATTCCGGTCTGTCCCTCCCGCCAAGGGGCTTATGTGAGTCGCCCACAGACTCAATCAGGCCCATGGACGCGGCTGACATCTTCTCCTAAGATATTAGGAGGAGGAGGAGGAAGCCAGGAGCGCCCCCGCGTGGACGAGGTGAACCATGGATCGCGAGAGGAATCACACGCACGTCACGAAGACGATGGGCAGCCTGTGCGCAATGGTTGCCGTCGTGGCCGCCGCCTGCCAGGACGGCGCCCTTCCGGACGCCCCCGCGTCCGAGACCCGTGACAGCGCCGGAGTCCGGATCGTCGACAACGCCCGTCCCGCCGATGACGTCCGGCTTCCGTGGCGGATCGGTCCGGACCCGACGGTCTCGATCGGGGAGATGAGCGGCGACGAGGCCTACATGCTCCACCGCGCGAACGATGCGGCGACGCTCCCGGACGGACGGATTGTTGTCGCCAACACGGGCACCAACGAGCTCCGCGTATTCGACGCGTCCGGCGTGCACCTGGCCACGTGGGGACGAGCCGGCGAGGGCCCGGGGGAGTTCACCGCTCTCGCGGGGGTCGCGCCCTGGCGGGGCGATTCCATAGCTGCGTGGGATTCGCGCAGCCGGGCCATCTCGATCTTCGACCCGGGGGGCACCCTGGGCCGGACCTTCGCCCTGGAATCCGGCAACCGCCCCGATGAGCCCCGTCTCGTGCTCGGCGACGGCACGGTTCTGGGAAGCGCCTCGCGCGGCTCCGGCGAGGGATACACGCGCGCCGAAGTGACCTATGAGCTGCGCGACGGCCAGGGCGGGGTGCAGCTCTCGTTCGGTGACCACCCCGGGCAGGAGAGCTTCATGAGCACCGCCGGCCCCATCCCCACGTTCGGCTACCTGCCCTTTGGCCGGACCCTGTCGGAAGCGGTGTGGGGAGATCTCGTCATCATCGCCCCCAGCGATCACTACGAAATCCGGGCCTATGACCGCTCCGATGGCTCGCTGGCCCGGATCGTGCGCCGCGACTACGCCAACCGCGCCCCGACCCGAGCCGAGGTCGACGAGGCGATCGATGACGCGCTGGCGCGGACCAACTTGTCCGGACAGCGGCTGGAATGGACGCGCGAGGGCTACAGGGCCATGCCCCTCGTGGAGAGTTTTCCGGCGTTCCGGGCGCTGCTCACCGATGATCTGGGCCACCTCTGGGTACGCGAGGCGACGCTGCCGGGTATGGAAAGGCCGGCGCCGCTCTGGACTGTCTTCGACACGGAAGGGCGTGCGCTGGGCTTCATCGAGACGCCTGCCGACCTGACGATTCTCGAGATCGGCCCGGACTATCTCCTCGGACAGACCACCGACGACCTCGGTGTCGAGACGGTTCAGGTTTGGCCGCTGGAGCGGTCTGGGAGGTAGGGGTGGGGGATCCGTCGCAGCCCATTACCCACAGCTATCGGCCCGTCGAGAGGTCGAGGAAACCCGCCGGGGTTACTATCGGAATGCCGCAGAACGAGGACATTTCCAGAAGATCGCCGTCCCCGGTGATCAGGCAGTCCGCCTCGCCCATGAGTGCGGTCTCGAGGATCATGTCGTCGTCCGGATCGCGGCATCCCAACTTGGCACCCGCTATGGAAACCCATTCCGACACTGCCGTCAGCTGAGCCATGTACACGATTCTGCCCTCCCACCCCACGTAAGCATCGAACTTAGGGCGGAGAAGACGGCTTCGAAGCTCGTCAAAAGACTCTCGGGAAAACAGCAGGATTCCATTTCCATACCGCACTACATCGAGCGCCTCCCGGGGCGGACCTGTTGGCCGCAGTGCTGCGCTGATCAGGACGTTCGTATCAAGGACGACGCGATCAGCTCTCATCGGCCAAGAGCGACTCCAGCTCGGCGTCGGTGAGGCCCTTGGCGGTCGCCTCTTGGCCCAGAGCATCCATCGTGTTTGCAAGTTGCTCCCAGGCAGCACCGCGAAGGCGCTCGAATTGACGTACCGACATCACCACGCCGACCGGTCTGCCGTTCCGGGTGACGCGCACAGGTGTGGTCTGGATGACATCGAGTAAGCGGCCGAAGCCGTTCTTCGCGTCTTTGGCGGTGATCTCTTTCATGGTGACTATAGTAGCCAGAGTAGCTTTTATGGACAACAGGGCCACTCCATCTCCGGCAGCACATCCTCCTGCAGCCGGAACATCTCGTTGATCAGGTTGACCGCCTGCCGGTAGGAATCGGTGGTCGGATCCAGCAGCAGAGCCTGGAGCAGCGTGTGCCGTGATCCGTCCCGGAAGGCGTTCACGAGCAGGCGGTTGATGCTGGTCTGGGTGCGGAGGAGCGCGAGCACCGCCTCGGGAAGCGGGTCCATGCGTAACGGGTGGACGCCGGAGCTGTTCGCGGTGGCCGGGACCTCGACGAACGCGTCGTCGGGGAGGCCTGGAACGTATCCGGCGTTCGGGACGTTGACGGCGTCGAGGTATCGTTCCGCTCCGCACAGGACGCCTTCGAGGAGGGGGACGGCGAGCTCGCCCGAAGGGGCCAGCGGGGTGGAGGTGAGTGGGTCACGGGAGTCGGCGGGAGCATCCGAGGCGCCGAACGATGGCGGTCCCGGTGGCTTCGGCGCGCTCCCGGCCCGCTCTTCGCGGCTGCCGCGCGCCCGGTGCCGCGGCGTCTCAGGGAACAGTGGCGTGTCGGTCGGGTTGTCACCGAGGTTGTAGATCCAGGTGGGGACGTTGCCTGTCTCCCAGGGGTGACCCTCGGCGGGGTCGTAGAAGAACTGGAGCGCACTGCTGCCCAGGAAGTCGCCCGCCCAGCGGATGTATTCGCCGATGTGGTTGGCGCCGGGGCTGGGAAAGCGGCCAAAGACCCGGAAGAGGATGCGACTGAGGGCCATTTCGTCCCAATCGTGCATCAGATCGCCCGCTCGCTCGCGTTCGCGGAGCCGGGGGTAGAGATCGGCTCCGGTCTCACGGTCGACCACCGAGACGAACCAGGTGAAGTGGTTCAGCCCGCTGGCCCTGGCGTCAAGGCGCCCGGGCGGAAGCTCGAGGATTCGTGCCATCTGCTCGACACCGTGAAAGACGCCGTGGCAGAGGCCGACGACCCTGATGTCCGCGAGGCGGGCCGCGGCCTCGCTCAGCTTCGTCAGCGGATTGGTGTAGTTGACGAGCCAAGCGTCCGGGCAGTGAGTTTCGATGGCGCGCGCGACATCCACCGTCGGACCCATGTTGCGAAGCGCGTGGAAGAGCCCGCCTGGACCTCCGTTCTCTCCGTAGATCTGGCGGAAGCCGAAGGTGCGGGGCACGTGAAAGTCCTGCGCCCAGTAGAAGTAGCGGTTGATTTCGATGGCCAGGATGACGGCGTCGGCACCGGGCAGCGCGTCGGCGAGCCGGGTCGTGCTCGTCACGGTTGCGCAGCGATGCAGGCGGTGCGCGACCGATTCCGCGTAGGCCCGCGTGCGTGGCAGGCCTGCCGGGTCGATGTCGACCAGGGCGATCTCGATGCCGCCGTGGCAGAGCGGGTCGCTGAGCAGGATGTCCCGGATGGAAGCGGGGCCGAATTCGCGGCTGCCGGCGCCGACGAGCACGATCTTCATGGGTGTGTGACGATCGTCATGGCGGTGTCACGTGGGGGGTGTCCCGGTCGGCCAGGCGGCCGGTCAAGACCCCGGCGGCCATGGAGACGCCCAGGAGAATAACGCCGACTCCGGCCCGGCCGGTCAGCATGCAACCGACACCGAGCAGGCTTCCGTACACGAACAGCGCGCCCAGAGCGAAGCCTGTCCACATTCGGCTCGCGGGTGGATCCGCCGAGACGACCCCGGTGCGCCCGGCGACCGGCGCCCACCATCCTCCGGGTCGGACACGCCGATGGAATCGGTCGAGCACGTCGTCGTCCTCGGGTTTTGTCACCTTGATCACGATCAGCCAGAGGAGGGTGCAGGCTACCAGGATCACCACGGCCCGCACCAGGTCCATCTCGGGAGCGTAGAACCTTTCGGCCATCGAGAGCAGGCCCGCGGGCAGGGGAATGGCGGCCTGTGCCAGGCTCAGGAGCACCCGGCCGTTCGCGAGCACCACCGAACCCGCCATCGCGGCGATCTCGGCCCAGGCGTTGACCCGCCACCAATACCAGCGCAGCAGCCAGACGACCGCAACCCCCGCCGTGAGTTCGATGATGTAGATCCACCCTCGCTGGATCGACTCCATCTGCCAGGCCACGAACGCCGCCATCACCGCCAGCCCCACCACCGCCACCCGCGACGCGGCGACGTAGTGCCGCTCCGACCCATCCTTCTTCACAAATCGCCGGTACACATCGTTCACCATGTAGGACGCGCCCCAGCACAGGTGCGTGTCCATCGTGCTCATGAACGCGGCGAGGAACGTCGCGACCATGAGGCCGCGCAGGCCGGCGGGCATCAGGTCGCGGATCATCATGGGGTACGCGAGTTCGGGATCGGCTGCGAGTGCCGGGTCGAGGCCCGGACCGGCCGGGAAGACCAGCAGCGACCCCAGCCCGGCCACGATCCAGGGCCATGTAAGCAGCACGGTCCCCGCGAAGGCGAACCACAGCGACGCCATCACCGATTGGCGTTCGTCGCGGGTGGCGAACAGGCGCTGTGCGACGTACCCGTCGCCCTGCCCGCTCCTCATCCACAGAATCAGGATCAGGCACAGGAACGACAGCAGTTCGAGCGACGACGCATTCGCCGCGCTCGGCACCAGGTCGAGCGCACCCGCCGGCGCGCCCGGTGCCTGGCGGATTGCGGCCGCCATCCCGGGTGGGCCGCCGAATCGCGCCAGCACGATCCCGGCAAGCGTGATCGAGCCCAGCATTCCGGCGACGAACTGGAGCAGGTCGGTGACCACGACGCCCCACAGCCCCGACGCGACCGTGTAGACGAGGGCGAGCCCCACGCACACGGAGAGGGTCAGTGCGGCGTCCCATCCGAGCAGCACGTTGCTGAATTTGACCATTGCCAGCATCACCCACCCCATGACCACAGCATTCTTCACCAGCCCCTGGTAGACGGCCGAGAAGCCGCGCAGGATCCGCGCGGAGGCGCCCCCGTAGCGGATCTCGATGATCTCGGCGTCGGTGAGGACGCCCGCGCGGCGCCACAGCCGGGCATAGAAGAAGGTCAGCATGAGGATTCCGGCCGCCTCGTACCACCACAGCCAATTGCCGTACACGCCCTGGCGCCGGACGAGGGCGGCGGTGGCGAGCGGGGCATCGGTCGCGAACCAGGTGGCCGCGATCGAGGTGCCCGCCAGCCACCAGGGGAGTGACCGGCCAGCCACGAAATAGTCCTCGACGCTGCGTCCCGCGCGTTTGGCGAGGCCCAGGCCGATGGCGAGGGTTATCGCGCCGTAGATGGCGACGACGACCCAGTCGATGGTGGTGAGGGTCATCCTGGACGTTGGCTGGCGAGCACGGGCGCCTGGACGGAGGGCGCGGAGAACCGAAATCTGGCCCGATGCGCCGTGAGCGCAATGTGCGATCAAGCTGGCGAGATTGTCTTGGGAAGGGCAATCGGCCAAGTGTGCTCCCAAGCCACCTTGCGGTTGTCATGGATAGTGTGTTGCGTACAAGCAGACGAACCACCCCCACCCACCCAGAAAAAAGGGATTGAAAAATGCGACGCTTTCTCCAGCTTCTTGGCTTGCTTCTGATCGCTGTGCTTTCGATCGAAGCCGAGTCCGTCAGGGCACAGGAACCCCAGCCAAACTGCCTGACCCACACGAGTGGTTGCGTGACTTGTGTGGAGGATAGCGGCTGCGTCACCAGGACGTGCCCGGTTGGTCACCCGATGGGGGTCGGGGTTGTCTGCTTCTGATCGCCGTCATCGGCGAATTGCTGGCGCATGAGCACTAACAAGAGCGACAGGTGGAACCGGGCTGTCAACGTCGCGATTATCGTAACGCTCGCAATTCTGCTGTTTGGTCCGTCAGGTCCGGTGGTGCGAGGGATCGGCGCGGTATACAGTGGATGGAACGAGCAGCGCCGGGTTTCACGGCACTGGGACGATTTGGTGAGCGCTCCGAGTCGTCTTGGAGAGTTCATGCCTTCCTCCGGTCGCGCTGTCATAGTCGAATTTGTGGACTACGACTGTCAGGTGTGCCAAGAGGTCGCACCTGCTGTGCTGGAAGCGACCCGTGGTGAGGGTGTCTCTGTAGTCGTCCGTCATGTTCCCTCGAACCGAAGCGGTTCGGGCGCGACCGAAGCGGCGCTTGCAGCGATTTGCGCTGAAGGGTACAACCGCTTCCCTGAAGCGCACGAGGCGCTGATTTCCGACCAGACATGGCTAAGCGAACGAGACTGGGTTCGGTTTGGAAAGAGCCTGGGGATAGCCGATTCGGAGTCTTTCCCCGACTGTATGAACGAAGACGCAACCCGGAATCGCCTCGCACGAGATGTAGAGCTGGCGGGTGCCCTGCAGATTCTCGGCACCCCTACCTTTGTATCGAGTAGCGGCTTGCATCCAGGCGCGCCGGGACTGACAGATGCCATGGGGACTGCGGAGCGAGCTTTCCGAGCCAATGGCGGACGCCGCATTGAGCCTCCCCAGCCGAGTGCACAGGCCCCACTCCGTACTCTCGCGGAATCGACCTTCGACTCCTCGGACAATCCGAATCTCTCTGAGCTGTCTGTGGTCGTGGCCGGGTTCTTCCTTCCCGGCACCGGGTTCGCCCTGGTGGAACAAACCGAAGTTCTCTTCGTGGACCCTTTGTCCGGGGAGACCAGGGTATTCGGCAGGGAGGGTGCCGGGCCCCGGGAGTTCCGCCGCATCGCGCGTGCGTTGCGCACCCCGCGGGGCCTCGCACTCTGGGACATACTGCGGCGGCGCGTGGTGTTCCTCGACCACGACGGCGAGTTCCTGCATGCCCTGCGCCATCATGCCATCCCGTTCAACAACCCGATGGGCGTGGCCCCGGTGGCCGTTCATCCGGACGGCAGCATCGTGTTCGGTGACCGGGAATCCAGTGAGAGCGGCTACCGAGGGCGAACCTGGGAATCGGTTCAGTATGTTGCGGCGATTGGCGAAGATGGTCTTCAAGTCGTTGCGGAGGCCAAGGGAAACGAATTGTACTATGGAGAGCGTTATAGCGGCGGTGTGATCTTCGGGCATTGGACCTTGGCTGCGGGAACCTCAGACCATTTTGTCATCGCCGAGACCGATCTGGATTCAATTGGGGTGTTCGACTGGAGCGGCAAGGAGGTCATCCGCATTCCCATGCCGACAGCCGTGCGACCGTCCGCAGCCCAGGTGCGCGTAGCGCGCGAGTCCAAGGCCGCAGTACCGTCGAGGATGGCAGAGGCCATGAGCAAGCTCGTCGAAAGTGGTGTTTGGGGCGAAGAATCAATGGGCGACATTGAAGATGTCACCCCCTTCCCGATTGATGAATGGCCGCAAAACGAAACTGCCCCCGCGATCGACTCCGTGCTGACAGACTTTGACGAACGACTCTGGGTGCGCGACTACCGATTTCCCGATCAAGACAGCGTGACGTGGCGCGTTTGGGACATCGAGCGGGCGAAACCGCTCTTCACGGCAAGGCTGAAGGCAAGGGACAGATTGCTTGATGCCCGTGGGGATTTCGTGTTGGTGAGCGAACTGGACGAATTCGATGTCCCAAGAGCTGTGGTCAGCCAGCTTCGTCCCGCGCCAGTGCAGAAATGACGGGTAGAGACAACCTGGCTCCACCCCGCACGAAAGCGGCACCGAAGGTCTAGCGCCCAGCGACGCCCGACCAGAGCACGTTCGACAGAATCCTGTACGCTCCCGGCACGCCGTAGGGCAACTGCCGGTGCAGGGCCAGAGCCACGTAGCTGTACCGTCCCCCGCCGATCGCCGCGGTGAGCCAGATGCCCCGCTGCGGCGCCTGCCCGGTGTCGTGCGTCTCGACCAGGGGCGTGTAGGCCGGGTCCCACTCCGCGAAGAACTTGGAGCCGCGCTGCTCCAGCCAGTCGTCGAAATCGGCCTCGGAGATGCGGTTCGGGGTCGTGAGGAGCGGATGGGAGGGAGCCAGCAACTGCACGGGGGCGTCCTGTTCGGAGACCTCCTGGGCGCCGGGAGGCAGAGAGGCGGGGAAGGGAGCCATCTCGGACGGAACGAACTCCTGTGTCTGGTAGAGGACGACCAGGTTGCCGCCGCCACGTGCGTAGTCCAGCAGCCGCTGGTTGTTCTCGACGAGGTCCCGCCGCACGGCGTAGGCCCGCGTGCCCACGACAATGGCGTCGTGCGCGTCCAGTGCGCCGCCGGCCAGGTCGGCCTCGTTCAGTAGCCGCACCGACGCGCCGAGAGCCTCGATCGCGGCGGGCACCTCGTCCCCGACGCCCGTGACGTAGCCCACGGCCAGGCCGTCCAGGGGTGTCACCGCGACGGATCGGATCGTGGTCCGTGCCGGGATCCGCAGCCGGGCGAGAGGCAGGTCGCGGTGGTCGATGACCTGGTAGCCGACGCGGTATTCGCTCCTGACGCCGGGCCGGGCCTCCGAGGCTTCTTCGGCGCTGGCCTGCGCGCCCGGGTCCGCGCCATCACCCGCGCCATTCACCACCCGCGCGACCACCTCCGCAACTGCGTCGCCGCTCCAATCCATTGGTGGATGAATCGTGACAGGAAGCTCGACCACCTCTCCGCGGCTCCGGAAGTGGTGCCGAACCGACGCTGGTGTCGCCGTCCAGCCTGCGGGAAGCTCGAGCTCTGCCTCGGCGGATACATCCGGCGCATTGGCCTCCAGCCGAACGAGAACCTGGACGTCCCGGGCCGTCGCGCCGGCCCCTCCCGCCACCACCCGCACGGCCGGCGTCACGGCTACCGACAGGGTGGGCAGCACGTCCACGCGCCGGGCAAGCGACCCGTACGGCAACCGTGACACCGATCCCGTCACCGGGACGGTTGTCGCGACCGGGGCACCGCCGATCCGCATGGCGACTTCGGCACGGAATTCCGGCCTCCGCCACGGCAGGTGAAGGTCCGCCGAGTCTGCGATCCGGTAGTGGTTTTCGGCCAGCCCGACCCGGGCGAAGTAGGGCCCGGCAACGTCTGCGTCGCCTGGAATGCGGACATCGAACTCCATGCTGAATGGCATCAGGTTGCGAAAGTCGGGGTCGGCCGCGGCTCCCGGATGGTCCGTGTCCAATGCGGCCCGCACCGGGCCGCGGCCCGCGATCACTGCGATATCCGATACCTCCACCGGAACCACGCTCTCCACCTCGATGGCCACTTCGACCTCTTCACCCGGCACGACCACCGCGCCACCGGCGGCGCCGGCCAGCTCGGCCCGCACCGCCACTCCGGCCGCGGCGGCGATCGCGTCCTGGAACTGCCGCTCCTTCACGGCCAGGTGGAATCCCAGCTCCGTTGGCACGTCCGCCCTCTCCATCACGGAACGCAGCGACGCGAGCCCGCGCGCCAGTCCGGGAACGGAAGCCTCCGGAGCGGTGAAGTCGAAGTCGCGGACCGCCTCGTCGATCGCGGCCTGCACCTCGGCAAGCCCCCTCTCGATCTCCTGTCCGACCTGTCCGCCCAGCAGCCCGGACAGTCCCGTTAGCCTCGTATCGAGCCCAAAATGGAGTTTGTCCGCCATTTCGGCCCCATTGTGGCGGACAAAGTCGGGATTTTCGCCCCTTTCGGCCCGATCACCGGCTTCTGCGAGCAACTCATACCGGTATGCCTGCCCGCGGCCGCGCCGCATTCGCCCCGACGTCTGCGACCGCTGCAAGCTCAGTCCGAGGCTGGCCCACCGCTGATAGCTTGTGCCCAGCACGGCGCTGTACCCGTTCGCGTCCACCGTGAGATGATGCGGCTCCCCTTCCCGCACACCCCCGCGATAGACGCGCAGGACCCGCCACGGGCGCAGCCCTTCGAGCGTGATCTGATCCGGGAAGCGCTCGGGATCGGCCGCCGCGGCAACCGCCTCGGGGGTAAGCATCCCTGCCGCGTGATGATGCCCGTGCCCGTCCCGCGCCGTCCCGTGAAAGCGCGACACGACCACCAGCGGGCGGTTGAGGCGGATCACCCGAACCATGTCTTCGAGCACGGCCTCGCGGTCCCAACTCCGCAGCGCCTCGGCGACCGACTTGGAGTAGCCGTAGTCGACCGCCGTGCTGAAGTAGAGGTCGTCCAGGCCGTAGTAGCGTCCCGAGAGGACCAGCTCGCGTGTACGGATCAGCCCCAGCGCATCGAAGAGCTCGGGGCCGATGGCGTTCGCGCCCGCTTCACCGCGGTTCAGGCTGAGCAGCGCGGTGCGGGCGCCCCACCGGCGGCTGGCAAGGGTGAGCATGCCCGAGTGCTCGTCGTCGGGGTGTGCGGTGACGTGAAGGATGCTGGCCGTGGTGGTGAGCTTGCGGATCCGGTGCCAGGCGCCAGCCGCCCCCCGGTCGGCGTGCAGATCCTCGCCGGGGATGGGCGTGGGGAAAGCCAGGACGCGGTCAAGCGCTGGCCGAGTCTGGGGAAGGGCGGTGGCCGGCGCCGCAAGACAGGTGACCGCGGCGAGGGCAAAGCTCGTCCAGGCCGGCGCGGCAACGCTTGGCACGCGGCGCATCATCGGTTCCCTACCGCACCAGCATCGGCCCCAGCGGCCGGCCGCCCAACAGGTGCAGGTGCAGGTGGTAGATCTCCTGTCCTCCGTGGTCCCGGCAGTTGATCATGACGCGGTAGCCGCCCTCGGCGATCCCCTCCTTCTCGGCGATGTCGGCAGCCACGCGGACCATCCTGCCCAGCACGGCTTCGTCGTCGGCCGAGGCGTGCGCCAACGTCGGAATCACGCGGTTGGGCACGACGAGGACGTGCGTGGGAGTGAGGGGGCGGATGTCCCGGAACGCGGTGACGAGGTCGTCCTGGTACACGATGTCGGCCGGAATCTCACCGCTTGCAATCTTCGAGAAAAGAGTGTCCTGGGCCATGTCGATGACGGGTTCGGGGGGCGACGCGGATGCGGCTGCGCCGGGGTGCCGCTGGCTCCTGTGTGTCGCCTGCTATCGTAGCACGCCGGGGGTAGGGGGCAAGGGGGGCAGAGCCTCGATCCGCAGCACCTGAACCGCTTCCGTGTCGAAGGAGTCTCTCGATACGCCGAGAAGCCGATCCCTGCCGACGGCGTGAAGCACAAACCGCTCCGGCAAGGTGAGATCGCCCAGCCAGACCCCGGCCGAGTCGAACACCGTCCAGGCCTCGGTGAAGACCGGGGCGTCCCGGAGGCGCGAGTCGAAGAGGCCGAAGGACTCCCCGGAAAAGACGCGCGCCCAGATCCCTCCCCGGTCATCCAGCAGAATCCGGTCGAAGAGCGGCTTGTGTGCCGGGACCTCCGGGTATTCGTCGAGGGCCGGAAACAGCAGCCGGGTTTCCTGCTCGTCGGGCGCCCAGGCGAGAAACTCCGAACGGAACTCGGAATAGCGTTGCCGATCCCCCGCGTCGACCGGCCGGGGTGCCCTGGCCCAGCGAACAATCATCTGGAGTCTGCCCGCGGAATCGTACCGCCGGAACTCGGGGATTCGCCCGTTCCCCAGCACCAGCTGATCGTTTCCTGTCGCGAGCGTGCGGGAAGAGGTGCCCCAGGGGATGACCCAGGCACGCGCGGCCCCGTCGAGACTGCGGATCACACGCCTCGAGCAGCTCGGCTGTCGTCACCGTGTCGACGGCGTCGGAGAACGGGTCGACCCACGCAAAGACGTCCTCGGTAAGGCCGAGGCGATCAAGGGAGGGCTGCCGGGTGCGCTGTTGTAGCAACGCTCGGCGGCAGCTGGCCGAGACTCCTTGCAGCGACGCGGACCGCTCGCCCAGTCGAAACCGTGCCCGGCGCGCGAATGTCCCGTCGCCGTCGAAGAGGTGGAGCGCCTGGCGCGAATCGACCACGGCTATGGAGTCGCCCCCGCATATGTGAAGCCCGACGACCGACTGGAGTTCGCCCGGCCCTTGCCCTCTACCGCCGAAGCGCCTGACAAGCCTGCCGGCGGTGTCGAATATCATCACTTCGCGGGAACCTGCGTCCGCGACGACGATTCGACCATCGGAGAGGAATCGGGCACCCCGCACGCGTTGAAGCGCGATCTCGTCCCGGCCACCCACGATCGCCCTCGATCCCACGGCAACTTCCGGAATCGGCTCTATCCGCCAGCCCTGATCCGCTTCCCAGGCAGGCGCGGTGTTTTCCACGATCCGGATTGCCGCACTATCTCGCTGAGTGACCGACCGGGATTGGGGAGGCGTCGCGTTCTCGGAAACGCATCCCGCGAGTGCGGTGATCGCGAGGGCGAGGCAACCCCTCAAGGACACTCCCAAGCCACCGCTCCTCCAGTCGACGGGATAGGTGTTGCCAGAAGCCGACTCACTCTAGGACGTGCTTCCGGGGGCTGTCAAACCGGCCGTGCCACCCCACTACCGCCCGTAACGCCTCCGCATCGCATCCTGCCTCTGGCGATGGCTCGGATAGCGTGCCCGGTGGCCGCGGCCGGACGGGTTGCCGCTGGTCCGGCGGCCGTTGAGCGCCTCCGCAAACGCAGTCAGATGAAGGACCGTCTCCCCGGCGACGAGCGCGCCCGCAACCAGTCCCTCCCCGACGATGCCCACGTCCCGGCCGAGGCCGACAGCGGGGTGGTCGTCGAAGGTGCCGCGAAGGATGCGGTTAAGGAACGCCTGCGCTTCGGGCGCGCCCGTGCCCTTGTGCCGGGACCGGCGCCCCAGCACGTCGATCGCGTAGCTGCGGACCAGCTTGGGGAGGAATCCCGCGAAGGTGTCGGGCTGGTCGAAGAGGTCCAGGCCGTAGCGGCGGTTGTGGACGATGAAGACGGCGCCGATCTGGCCCGGCAGGGGGCTCACGGCGTCGACGTAGTCGTCAAGCGTCTCCCGGTGGCGGTCGAACATGGCGCTGATCGCGCCGGTCGGGGAGTCCGCTTCCAGCGACGCGGACTCTTCCGCCAGGGAGTCCCACACGCGGCCCTGGTCGGAGCGCCGACTGCCGGTGTGGCGGATCGACTCCCGCACGTCGGCCAGCTTCTCCGCCCTGCCCCGTGCGTTCTGCACCCGGTCGGTCACGCCGAAGTCGGGTCTGCTGTACGACCAGCGACCCGCTTCCACGCACGACACGGGGATGATCGTGCTCTTCTCGGCCGGAAGCAGCATGGTGAGGTTGGCGACCCGGTTCTGTTTCGCACCGACGAGTTCCTCGCCATCGACGATCAGCACGGGCACGTCCGCCCGGTTCTTGACGGTGAGTTCGGGCACGCTGCCACCTTCGGACACTTCACGGATGGTGACGAGCTCCTTCCTCAGCCCCTCTTCGAGGAGGAGGTAGCGGAAGTTGCTGTCCAGGCCCGACGTGAGGGGGAAGATGGTCAATCCCCCGTGGGTCGTCGGTTCTGCGAGCTTGAGACTGGAGATGGCGGTCTTGACGTGGTCCACGCTGAGGCTCCTTTTGTATTGTCAGTAGTGACCAGCTATTCAACAGTAAGCGGAAGTCACCAGTAAGTCAACAGTAGTATCCAGTGGACGACAGTTGGGAGTTGGGGATTCGATGCCGAGCTACACGGCCAGGGAGCTGGAGCGCGACACGGGGTTCGACCGCAGGACGATTGCGTACTACGTCCAGGAGGGGCTGTTGCCGAAGGTAGGCCGGCGCGGACCCCGGACCCGCTATCCGAAGCTTGTGCGGGATCGCCTGCTGTTCATTCGGAGAGTGAGGGAGGCGGAGGAAGAGGGGGAGGTGCCTGCCGTGACCCTCAGCGACATGCGAAAGGTGTTCGAGCGGGTGCCGCCGGCGCTGATCGCCGGGGTTGCGGATGGGCGGATCGCGGTGACTCCGGAGCTGGTGGCGGAGCCATCGACGTCGTTTCGGGCTCCCGCGATGAGGCGGAGGTCGCTGGAGGAGCGGTGGGGTGGGGAGAAGAGGCCGATAGCGCGGATGAGGGAGCCGGAGCGGCGGGAGCGGGGGCCGCGAGCGCCAGCGTTTCTGTTCCCCGAGGAGGAATCGCTTGTGGAGGAGGAGCGTGGGCCATCCGTGCAGCGCGAGTCCGATGTGCCTCCGGTCTTTTCGCCACTTCCGCCGGGCGCGGCCGGCGAGCCGGGCGAAGGGGTGGGCGAGGATGTGTTTCGCGAGAGTTCCCTGGTGGTGCGGCCGGAGGGGATGGTGGCCGACCGCGCCCCTGCCTACGAACAGGACTCCGACCTTGCCGACTCCCTGCAGCATTTGCGCGAGGTTGCCAGCCGCCGCAACGAGGAGTCGCCGGGGTCAAGGAACACGTGGACGCGGATCGAGATCTCGCCGGACATCGTGCTGTCGATTCGGGGGATCACGGAGGAGGACGAGGAGGTCGTGGAGAGGGTGCGGTGGGCGATGGCGAGGCTGGTTGGGCGGGGGACTGCCGATCCATAGGCGTGAAAGGAAGACAAACCGATGATATTGACACGACCCTTCCAGATCGGCGTCGTCGCTCTTGCGGCAGTCGTTGCGAGTACCTGGGTGGCGAGCGCCCAGGACCTCTCCGTGACCATCCCGGCGAAGTACACGGACGCTTGCGATCTCGATCGATCGGACCTGGCCGTCCGCGTAGTTGCGTACAACACGGAAGTCTACCCGGGTCAGGTTGCCCGGACGTCCGGCGGCTGGCTTGTTTACGACAGGTATGAGCGGCAGGTCCTGGAGCTGGACCAGGACCTTCGGAGAGTCGGTGGCTGGGGCAGGGAAGGTCCTGGCCCACTGGAGTACGAGAACCCTGTGGGCCTGGGGCGCCTGGACTCCGCCAATGTGGTGGTCGTCGACGGAAATCCGCCTTCCCTGATCGTGTTCGGCCCCGGCGAAAACGAGCACCGTCTTGCAATGTCCGAGCGGCCAACGCATGCGATTGTTGCGGACGACAGAATATTGGTCGCGACGAATGAGGCTACGGTTCACGAAGTCACGCGGGACGGCCGGGTACGCACGTTGAACACTCGCGACGACTTCGGTCTTCCCGAGAGCCGTGGCTCCGGATCTCACGCGACGCCCCGGCTGCGGGCAAACCACATGGCGTTTACCGGGCCGTCTGCCATCTGGAGGTTGGGTACGCAGCCGCAAGAGATCGTCCAGCGCTGTGTCCACGATGACCTGGTGGACATGCTCGAAGAGGCCGTACGCATTGATCTCGGTCCTCCTTTTGGACTCCAGGCATTCAATCTCACCACGATGCAGGATTTCCTGCCTCTTGCCGGGCAGGGGTTCCTGGCCATTGGTGGGTTGGTGGTGAGGGTGAGGGGCGAGAATCTTCGGTCCATCGAGCGCTACGACTCGAGAGGCGTGCTCCAGCAGGCCTGGCAGCTGACGGGGTATCCGGGGGTGAGCGCTGTGTTCGATGAACACGCGCCCGGCAGGCTACTGGTTTGGGACGAGGACACGATCGACGGAATCCAGCTGGTCGAAGTCGAAGGGCTGGGTGTCAACGACCCTTGAAATCCGGCTCCCGCTTCTCCACAAGGGTCATGGGCCCCCCGGCCATATTGCGTGCTCCCAAGCCCATTGGCGCGCATCCGCCGGATGTGTACAACGTTGCGGGGCTTTCCGGGAGGAAATGCCTTCCGGAGAGGTCTCTGCCCACCCTGGACCGGCAAACGCCCTTGGTGGACGACCGATCCGGAGACGGAGAACTTCGCCTCCTTTGGATCGTCGATCTCGCGCGTTGCCCGGCATGCTTTGGTGTCGGGTTAGCCATCTGGAATGCCTTGGCGGAAGACCGTTCGCTGAGGCTCCATGTGTTTGTGGCCCAGGTGGGAGCCCTTCGCGGGGTTCTTACCAGCGGCGTCATCCGCAGTCAACCCTAGGATCCCGAGGAGGATCAAAATGGACCGGATCACACAAGTCATCCGCTTGGCGACCACACTCATCTTGGCGTGCATCGTAACGATGGCCTACACCACGGTGAAGGCAACACCGGTGATGGGGCAGACCGAGACATGCATCGAGGGGATCGAGACCTGTGTCTCGCTGGCTCACGTATACCAGGGCTCCTGCGAGGGTGACGTCTGCTACACTGAATGGGAGCACTGCTGCCTCGAGGGGATCTCCAACTAGGATGGCGTTTGGACCCGCTTCGGGGTGGCGCCCCGGTTCTGCGTCGATCCGAATTCGGAGTGTCGCCTTCCTGACGGTGGGGCTACTTGCGGCGGGACTAGCGGTGGCGTCTTGCGGGGAATCGCCGGTGCGATCGCCACCGGCTGGCCAAGCGACGCTCGATGATGTCTTCTCCGTTGAGGTCGTCCTTGAATTGGAAGAAGACGCAGCCGACTCCATCGCGGAGATTGGGGCCTTTGCAGAGCGGGCGAACGGCGGCTTCTTGGTTGCCGACCGATTGCTCCCACGAGTGCGCAGCTACGCCGAGGACGGGCGGCTGGAAGCGGCGTTTGGTCGGTTCGGCGAAGGTCCGTTCGAGTTCCGCCGAATCGATGGCGTGGCGGAGGGCCCTTCCGGTCAAGCAATAGTGGTTGACCGTCGGCTTCAAGGATTGACATACCTCACCCAGGACCTACAGCCGGACAGGCAAGTGTCTTTGCCCGGAGTTCCCTACAACGTCCAGTCAATGAATGCGGATCTCGTCTTGCATATGCAGATCACAGACGGCGACGAGGGCTTTTCTCGGCTCTTGAGGCGTCCGGCGTTGGTTCATCGGCTGACGGGCGGTGCGGTGGCATGGAGCTCATACCAGTTTCCGTTCGTCCAGATCGAGAGGCCATATTGGGGCTCTTACGTGAGGTTTCCCATGGCCGTCGCGGGCGATTCGGTTTTCGTAATGTCCAGTCTGAGGTATCCGGTTTCGATCCTGAACGGCAGCGGGGATACCGTGGGCACGATGGGGGTGCCATCAGCGTCCTTCCGACCAATACCGGTCTTGGAGCGGGGTGCTTTCTCCGATCCTCGGGACTACACTGCTTTGTCGGATCTATTTGCCAGCTTCGACGTGATTGACAGGGTGGATGCTGTCGGGTCCCGTCTTGTCCTCACGCAGGCTCGGTTCGACGACACGCGGCCAACGCGCTTCCGCCCATTGCATTCCTCTCTCGAAGTCTACGACCGTCACACCGGCGCCAAACTCTACGAGGATGTTCCGCTACCAGCGGGGTCGAGGGTGCTCGGCGGCGGTCGGTTCCTCTACCTGCTACTGGACATGGATTTTCCCCCGTGGCGGATCGCAAAGCTGCGGTTGCGAGAGGAGTGAGCGGGAGTAGGCCCGGCGGCGAAGACCGCGCGTGGGTGGAGCTTCGCAGCCGCCGCCCACCGAGAGGGGATGGCCGCGGGCGGCGACCTACGGCGGCAAGTGGCGTAGAATTCTCCCCGTGGCATGGTGACGAGTCGTGGCGGATGGCCTAGCTTGCGGGGCCTTCCGGGAGGATACGCCTTCCCGAGGGTCCACCATCACCTTCGAGGGCGCGTGATCAGACCCTTACTCCTTGGCGCTTTTGCGTTGGGCGCGTGTCAGAGCGACGATGCCGATCAGCTTCACGACCGAGGGCTCGGTGACGAGCGTGTGTTCGAGACGGCATCCTTCGACACGCTTTGGTCGCTGGGCGAACAGGCCGACAGCACATTTGGATTCCTGTGGTCCCCACGAAGCGCGCCTGGCGGCGGCCTGTACATTGCGGACATAGGCAACGCAAAGCTCCACCATGTGAATCCCGTCGGGGAGTTGGTTTGGTCCTACGGAAGGAGGGGACAGGGTCCGGGCGAACTGCTTGAGGTGCGTGTAATGGATGTGGACGCCCAAGGAAACGCAGTCATCATCGACAACCCAAACCGTCGCATAGTGACAATCGGCCCCGACGGAAGCCTGGTCAGCGAGTTCTCTCTGCCACAGGAAGTGGGATACACGTCGGCGGTTGCTGCCCTGGACAACGGCAATCTTGCGGTGGCCTACCAGGGATACTACCAGGATGGTGGTCCATGGGCCCTGCTGTCGAACGAAGGGGACCTGTTGGAGACGATCGATCCCCCATGGGAAGGATTCGCCGAGAAGCACTTCCTGGAACTTATCGGCCAGGCGATATCCGTGCGGGGAACGGACCGGTGGGTGTACAGCTTCGACGCGGCAGGCGAATGGATCGTATTTGACGGCGCCGACGTTCAGGGGCGGTACCCCCACATCGAGCGCGTCCCGTTCGCCGAGGTCACGGTTACCAATACGGAACGCGGTTCCCAAGCGAGCTACAAGGACAGGCCCATCCACACGACTGCCGATCTGGCGGTGCGGGAGGACACTCTGTTCGTTCTCTATTGGGGGACCACCGAGAACAGCGGCAGGGTAATGGACAAGTACGACGTAAACACGGGGGCCTACCTCGGGTCGGTGCTGTTCCCAGGTAGAACTACCGGTGTCACGTTCGGGAACGATGGCACCATTGTTACCGTGAGCGATTCACGGCTCTTCCACACTGTAACCGCATTGCGCAAATCACCTTGAGTTTACGAGCCACCTCCCCGGAGTCCTGGACCACTCGTGGCGAACGACGTGCCTGTCGCCTGCTGCCCGCCATGATGGCACTGGCGATCGCGAGCAGCGCGAGCGCGCAGGAGCGGGTGCTGGTGTCCGGGGAGGTGACTTGCCGGGATTGCCGGATCGTCCTCGACACGGTGGTGACGATCGGCGGACTCGACGGGCCGGGACGTCATCTGATCAGCACCGCTTCGCATGTGGCTGTTGACGCGCGGGGTCGCATCCTTGTTGGAGACCGCCGGCTGCCGGAGATCGCGGTGTTCGACGCCGACGGAGAGTTCCTGCGGATGGTCGGGCGCGCGGGGGAAGGCCCGGGCGAGTACCAGTTCATCTCCATGACCAGCCCCGGCCCGCGATTCATCCACGTTTTCGACTACGGCGGCCGCACAGTGCTGGACTACGACTTCAACGTGGTGCGCAGGGATCGGTTCGGCGGTCAGGTCATGGCGGCGGTCGTCACGAAGTCGGGCGATGTCATCTTCAACGCCGACGTGGGAACGCCGGATGCAATCGGACACAAGTTCCATGTGCTCGGTCCGGCCGGCGAAATGGAATCCTTCGGCGGGTCCGACTCGGTGTCTGTCGGGCGATCGTCCGACTTCTTCGACTTGGCGACCGGTGGGGTCAACACCTTCTGGACCCTGGGGACGTATGCCAACGTCGTGACCCGCTGGGAGCTGCAGCCCGAGCCGAGGGTCGCATCCGTGTTTGTGCGCGATGTCGAGGTGTTCGAGAAGGACCATACGAACAGGGGGCGTTTCCCCAACTCCGGCAACACCGGTGTGATGCTCGACGACAGCGGACTATGGGTCGTGTGGCGGGCGCCCGATCCCGCCTGGACACACCGTATGGTACCGAGAAGCGACGATGGTGGCCTGTACGACGCTCCGCCACAGGTATGGTTGGACGGCTGGGTAGACGTGCTGGATCCCTCCACCGGCCACACGATAGCGCGCCTGCAACGCGACGAACACTTGCGGGGCTTCGCCAACGGATCTCGGTACATCGTTTCCTACCGGGAGACCGAGGCGGGCGTGCCGTACATCAGCCTGCTGAACCCCAGGCTGGTCAGATAGGCCTCAACCACCCGGCAGTTCATTCCACCGCGGCTTTCGGGGTGCCAGGTGGTGAGTGGTCGATGGGGGCGTGCCGAGACCTCCCTCACCCATGAATTCCCCCGTTTTTGCGGTCAATTGACCCGTTTGTCGGAAAATGACCCCCTCTTTCCGGTGCACGCTGGCGTTTAAGTGGTTGAGGCCACCGGGTTCTTCTCGACTTGGCAACGGCGAGAATGGACCCTGAACGACGAAATCCAGGGGGTGTCCGTTGACCGAACTGACAGATCGCGCAATCGAGCAGGTGATGTTGCGGGCGCAGGGTCGGTGTGAGTGCCGGTTGAATGGCTGCCCTCATGTCTTCGATCCCCGCGAGGCATATGTCGGGGTGATCAGGAAGTCACGGTGCGTCCGAGAGTATCAGGAGGGTGAAGCCGGATGGGAGGTGGAGTACAGGGTACCGGCTTCTGTCGGCGGTGTCGACGATTGCTACAACCTGCACCTGCTCTGTGAATCGTGTCACGAGTTCAAGACTACGCTGGACCGTGGGCTCTATCGGGGCTGCTGCCGCCGCCCCTCTCGGTAGACCGGCGGTTGTGGAAAAGCGGTCACCTCAATTGCTCTCAAGGACCGGCCATTTCATTTGCTCCTTACACAGTTACTTGCGCAGAGACAGTCCGGTCGCAAAGCTGTGGCAAGGTGATCCGGTTCGCTTTCCGCGCCGGCCGCACCATCCACATCAAGCTTCACCGTGGAGCTTGAGACCAGGGCTTAGCGCCCGCCACACGGAGGTCACTCATGAGACGTTGGACACGCATTACCCTCTTCGCCATAGCAGCGATGATCGCAGCCGCAACGTCCCCCGCCAATGCTACCGCTCAACCGCCAGGCGAATGCGCGATTTGTACTAGCTGCCGAAACTGTACGAGCAGCTCGGCGGGGCGCGCGTATTGCGGTTTCCAAGGCGGTTGCTGCCGAACATCCACCGGTAGTTGCGGTTTGGCCGCTGCGCTTAATGTCGTACCCGAGGATAGCCGAATCATTGCGACCGTTAAGGGTGACATGGTGGCGGTGAGACTGTCGGGAGATGTCTTCGGGATATGGGCTTGCAATGACGCCGGGGAGCTCAGTGAGGCCTATCGGGAAATGGCCGGTGGCGCGACAGTGAAATTGGGCCCGGTTGAATTCGCATTCTACGCGTATCGCTACCGGTTCGATGAGTACATCGAAGTCATGAACGAGAGTATTCTGGCTCCACAAGCCTAGTTCGCTCAAGACATGGGGGAAGATATGGGGTCTGCGGCACGCATGCCGATCTTGGCGCTTGTGGTATCTGCCTTGGTTCCTGGCGGAATACCCTTTCTCGCGGCCCAGGAGCACGAACTATCCCATCATCTGACGGTCACAGAAGTGTGGGACTACGCCGGAAGTTCAGAACTCGGGGAGTTCTCCTATATCGATGGCCTTGGCGAGGCCAAGAATGGAACCATCTGGGTTTCCGACGCATTTCCAGGATGGGGGAGAGTGGTACGGTACAACCCACTGACCGACGAAGCAACGGTGGTGGGTGCACCAGGGGAGGGACCTGGGGAAGTGTCGTCAACGACGATCATCGCGATTGATCCCGATGGCAATGTCGCAGTGTATGATATTGGTCGTAGTAGCATCGAGTTGTACTCCCCTACCGGTGCCCCAGTGCGCCGCATCCGCCTTCCGCTTCGCGTGACATGGGTCAAAGGGTTTGCTATTCTTCCTTCTGGTGATTTCGTTCTCAGCGGGGGCGTTGTCGGAGTCAATTCAGCTATCCACCAGTTCAGCCGCGAAGGCAGGTTTCTCCGCAGTTGGGGCGAATCAGCTCAAGCCGACGATTGGGAAGCCAGAATGGTAGGAACAGGTGGTGCGCTGCACGCGCTACCAGATGGCTCGCTACTGTACTCCGAAGGGGCTCCTCACCGCATTAGCCACTATGTGCCGACGAACGAGGGTTGGAGCGAACGCCCAATCGCAGCCTTCCCGGACCTGATAGACGCTCCGCGAGATGCAGTCATCGTGGAGGGGGTTGAGGATGGTGTGCCGTATCGCACCTTCCATGTCACCTACCCACAATCTCGTGGGGTGTTTCAGATCGGTGGAGGATTGGTCCTGAACGTTGTGGTCGCTACGGACGATGGACATTCGATCTGGCAACTGTTCGACCCGGCTCGGGCCACCGTAGACGGCCACGGCACGCTGATCGCTGAGACGCGAACCCAGGCTTATGAGCCTTGGTTCAAGGCCCATGACGGCCACATCCTGGCCGTACGTAGAAACCCCGAAACCGACGTGCCTACAGTGGTTCGACTGCTCTTGGGATGGACGCAGTCCGACTCCAAGTAACCGACTGTCACCTCAACCTTTGAAGGCGCTCCGGCGACCAATTGCCGGGGCGCCTTTCTTGGGGTGTCTACCTCAGTTCGGCCTGCATGCGCGGCGCATCGCCCCGCCGAAACTGCGGACGGCTGCCCATTCCGGCGATGCCGACCACCGATTCCGCCAAGCCGATCGCAGATTCCAGGCGATGCCGATCACCTTGGAGGAGCGGAGGTCCATAGGGGCGCTGGGTGTGGGGGTTGAAGGTGGAAGTTAG